>Ga0185299_10000349_pt1 | contig 134861 bp, 131 predicted proteins | sample PaiPotPPA55metaG_FD_128002 | JGI IMG/M metagenome (GOLD analysis project Ga0185299, IMG submission 128002) | Iron sulfur acid spring bacterial and archeal communities from Banff, Canada, to study Microbial Dark Matter (Phase II) - Paint Pots PPA... ...
TCGATGATGTCATTGCCGGCGGCAAGATGGTCTATCGGAATGGCTGTATCCCGGTTCCCAATGGCCCTGGCCTCGGCATCGCTCTGGACCGCGATAAGCTCGAAACCTACGCAGAGCTCTATCACATTCTTGGTGGTTACCCCTACGATCGCGATCCGGGCCGTCCTCAGTGGTATCCATTGCTACCGAACACGGATTTTGCCGATCCGGCGGACGGTAGGACACCGGATCTTCGTAGTCGCTAGGTCCTTCTTGCATGAAAGTAATCAGTAGTCAGTTCAGGTCTCCGATCACTGAATGCTGTTTACTTGGGCGTGCTGGGATCTTAGGCGCAAAGCGCTGAGAGATGTGCGCCTGAGAGTACGCACCAATAGTGGGGTGGAAGTCCCCATCGGACAGGAACACTGGCCTGCCCGTAGCGGAAGGCAACTGCGTCGCTGGTGCAAGCTGGCTGTTGGTCGCCTCGGAAACGCGTGTCAGTCGTGGCTCGAGCCTGAAGAACCCACGCATGCGTCGACTAATCTCCTTTGGAGCTCACCACCAACTGGAGAGCCGGATGCGGGAAATCCGCCAGTCCGGTTCGGAGGGAGGGGCAAAGCCATCTTTCCCTACCCCTATTTTAGCCTTGTCACGGTCACTCAAAACCAGCAAGAGCTTCACCGCTCAATGCCGGCAAGAACCCTTCAACCGCCGATTTCATCCCATGGCGTTTCGCCGCGATTTTCAGCCTCCCTTCCGAGCAACAGGCGCGCCGCTTCGAAGGCTACCTCAAAGGCGGCTCCGGCCGAGCCTTTCTTCATCGTCACATCTTGAACCTCGAATAAATCCCTTTCAGCACCTCCAACCCGCTGCGCGGGTGCAATTCGGACTTGGCGCAGTACTCCCTCACTCCAATACTCCCGCCCGCATCGCTACGCGAAGCGTTGCGGGCGCGGCCATCACTCCGCGTGGCCGGATTCGAGGACAGCCGCTCGACTGAGCTCGCCGAAGTCCTGTCCGCCCTAGCCCACGCTCTATGGCGCCACCCGCTCAAGGTCGGCCTCGCAAGCGAGGCGCGCTCCACGACAAGGCCGTTGGCGAAGGCGGAAGGACGAGAACGAAGCGCGCCTCTAAAGCCGCTTCTTTGATGAAGTCCAAAGCCTCGGCTAAAAAGGTCGCTCGCAAGCCAACTGGCTGGCCCCATCGCCCTCCTCGCCTCCCTGAATCAGCTTCCGAAATAATTCATCGCTTCAAGATCAGCGATCAGTCCAGGGCCAGTCGGGTGCCAGCCGAGCTGTTTCTTGGTTTGCGCGCTTGAGGCCGGAACGTCGCGACCAGCAAACATACTGAGCCATCCGAAGTGGACGGCGGCCTCCTCCGGTGACATGGAGCGGACCGGGACTTTTAAGCCTCGGCCAATCACTTCCGCAATATCGCGGAGCGGCACCCCTTGTTCTGCGACCGCGTGATACTTGGCTCCTGCGGCCTGCTTCTCCAACGCCAGCCGGTAGAGACGGGCCGTATCGGAGACGTGTGCAGCCGGCCAGCGGTTGAGTCCGTCGCCAACATACGCAGAGACACCCTTCTCCCGTGCCAGAACGATGGCGTACGTGATGAGGCCCTGCTTGACTGGATCGTGGACCTGAGGAAGTCGCACCACCGAGACGTTGACGCCACGCGCCGCTACCGAGGCGGCGGCCTCTTCCGAAGCTGCCCGTGGAATCACCGATGAGTTGATAGCTAGGTTGTCTTCCAATGCAGGCTGACCCGGCACGGTGTTCGCCAACCCCGTACCTGAGGTGACGATAAGCGGGCGATCGGAGCCAGCCAGCACAGAACCGATGGCCTCGATAACCTGCCGGTCTGCTTCACAATTATCGACGTATTTCGAGAAATCATGGTTGAAGGCAAGATGGATTACACCGTCCGATGCCGCTGCGCCGGTGCGCAAACTTTCCAGATCCTCAAGCGAACCGCGATGCACCTCGGCGCCGGCGGCAGCCAGCGACTTAGCGCCGGCGTCGGATCGGGTCAGGCCGAGCACCTGATGTCCCGCTTTGAGCAATTCCTGAACGACAACAGAACCGATAAAGCCAGTGGAGCCGGTAACAAAAACACGCATTAAAAAACCTCCAGGTTGATGTTTGAGATGCGGCTATTTAGGCTTACGTGGTATTCTAGTAAAGTAGTGACGTTATACTGGTATAATAACTAACGGGATAGATTAGTGAGATAAGTATGCCGACGATCAATGATAATCAGCTTGGAACCTATCTAAAGGATCGCCGCGCGAAACTCGATCCAAAGGCGCTCGGCTTTCCGATGACCCGACGGCGAACACCAGGGCTGCGCCGAGAAGAAGTGGCCCAACGCGCCAATGTGAGTGCCACCTGGTATACTTGGCTTGAACAGGGCCGTGGCGGCTCACCCTCGGTTGACGTACTTAACCGTATTTCACGTGCTCTGATGCTGACGACGGTTGAGCACGAGCATCTTTTCCTCATCGCTTTGGGGCATCCGCCAGAGGTCCGCTATCAGGCAACGGAAGGTATTTCGCCGCGCATCCAGCGGGTCCTGGATGCATTGGAGTTCATCCCGGCTTTCGTGAGAACGGTTACTTGGGACCTCGTCGCGTGGAACCGCGCTGCATCGGCGCTGTTTGGCTACGATGCACTCGGCCCCGAACAGCGCAATATCCTGCGCCGGATATTCACTGATCCTCGTGCCCGCGCCGCGCAGCTCGACTGGCAAAGCGTCGCCCAGTTCGCAGTGGCGGCATTCCGCGCGGACACGGTGCGAGCCGGCGCATCGGCAAATGTCGAAGCGTTGGTCGAAGAGCTGCGCCGGTTAAGCCCGGAATTCGAGATGATCTGGCGTAGCAACGATGTTCGCACCTATGGCGAGGGCACAAAACATTTGCGGCATCCGGTCGCGGGCCTTCTCGCTCTGGAATACTCGTCTTTTTCTGTCGATGGACGCCCTGACCTTAGCTTGGTCATTTACAATCCGGCCACACCGAAAGATGTGAACCGGTTTCGTGGCCTGCTCAAATCCCCGGCACGTCTAAAGTAACCAGTATTCAGTGATCCGTAGTCAGAAGCAGGTAAATTCCGGCGCAGAGACGAATCGGTCACACCTTCGCTTTCTCTAGTTCGGTGCGCACGAATTGAACCGAGAGAGCGGCTTCTTCGTCTCGATTATCGCTGCCTGGGAGGTAACGAAAGACCGAGATGTCGCGTCCGACATCACCACCGGGCACCAAGAACGGCTCCATCACGAGTGCTCCTTGATAGTCAATTTTCCGCAACGCACTGAAAATCTCCGCCCAAGGCATCCGGCCGCGCCCAGGAGGACGACGATTCGGTTCGCCTAAGTGGAAATGACCAAGCCAAGAGCCGGCCTCGACGATAGCGTCACCAATACTGTCCTCCTCAATGTTCATGTGAAAGGTGTCCAAATGAATTTTGCAGTTCGGACTTCCCACCCGTTCGGCAAACTCGATGCCTTCTGCGGCGGTATTCATTATAAAGTGTTCAAAGCGATTGAGCACTTCGATGCAAAAGAGAACATGGCAGTCTTCCGCTGCTTTCACCGCCTCCCGGACGCCCTCGATCGCAAGATCAGTCAGGACGCGTTTATCTTCGCCCGGTAACAGCTTGCGAGGCCAAGAACTATAGTTAACGCCGGCCATCACCGTGCCTCCCATCTGTTTCATCGCACGGGATATATCCTGGAGGAAAGCGATGCCTTTTTTTCGCGTAGCCACATCTGGTGAAACCAGATCCATATCGGCGGACAGGCCGATGCTGTAAGTGAGACCTAAGCCTGCATCGGCGGCCGCGCCTTTTAAGGCATCACGTTCCGCGTCTGTCATACGCGCGATTTTTGGGGCGTTAACCTCGAGAATGTCGAAACCGCATTTCTGGGCGCTCTTAACAAACTGGATGGGTTCCGAAGCCCAGCTTTGGGTCCAGTATCCGTAGTGTATTCCGATTAGGTTCATCAGTCTTTTCTTTTACTTATCTGCAGTTATCAATCCGGCTGTCCAGCCTATCGCACGGAACCGAGAGTCAGTCCGGCAACAATATGCTTTTGAATGAAAAAGGTCAGAATCATGATTGCTTCGGTGTTCACCGAGATCGCGGCGACGTCTTGATGAAACCAGGGCTTGAGCGCTGGTACGGCCAGTGCGCATTTTCCAGATATCGAGCAGCATCTAAACAACAGCGATAAATATAGTTATTGATTCCAAAACAGTCCTATGATAACTCTACTAAAGTATGTTGTATATTTTCGGATGGCTCCTTCTGTTCACCTTGCCAGCGGCCTTGGCTGGCGGTCTGGATGCCGACCTGCCAGCCTTCGTCCAACAGGCCGTTCCTAAAGGCGGGATTCTCTTTTCCGGTGCGGTACAGGCTGCCGGCACAACTTACGAGCTATTCCTCCTGCAACAGGCGCAACGCCGAGGTGTTATGGTTGTTACGGACATCCCGGCGGTTCATCGACACATTCTCTTTGCCGATACTTCCCTCGACATCGCAGCGGATCGCGGCCTGATCCCGCTAGAGGTAATGGAACAGTTCGTCAGCTTATTAGGAATCGGCAGATCACTCCCGAATCAACCGCGGACGAACGCAGCTGGCGACGACATTTACCCCATCGGAGCTGCACTAAACACCGTGTTAGGCCGGATTGCCGGCCTTATCCTCCGATCCAATAGCACCTTAGGGATACTCCAACAGCTCGAGCAATCGGACGCGATCCCGGTTGCGCCAGCCGCGGCTCCGGCGGGGTCGATTCTAATCTGTCCTACCACCTACTCTGCCACCGGTCCGGTCTGGTTGGGATCCGTGGCTGTCCTTGGCCCGGATCGCAAAGTTTATGGCCCGGACTTCAGAAAAGGCGGGGCCTGGACTTCTCTTGGAACCCTCGAGAGCTGGATCGAGGAAAATGGTGAGAACCATCAACTGTTTGGGTTCCTCCTTAAGGCACACGCGGACCGGACATGAGCGTGAACAGCTGGATAGGTTATGGTCGGCTTCCTAGCGCGCTGGAGTTTTTTTATGTTATTGATCGCAACGATATCGGGATGCGACGATAGCGCCGATCAACCCAATGGCGGCTCATCGGGCGCTCCTTCGCCGGGCGATCTGGCTCAGGGCCAACAAATTGCGAACACGATTTCCGGGGCGCCACCGGTTACCGACGCAAACGGAGCTCCGGGATTCGGTTCACCGCAAGATTCCAGCCAATTCGGGGATGCATCGTTTACCGCGAATAGCGTGGCCAAGATCGACACCGACGGGGATCCATCCGAGCAAGGATACGACCCGAATTGGAACGCTCAGACCAGCGGGCACATCGATGGGCAACCGGTCAATTCCGCACAATACGCTTATGTGGTGATGTCACCGGATCAGATGGCGGCAAGTGGAGCTCAAATCGGCGACTGGGCCCAAGTAACCAACAACGCCACTGGTCAGACGGTTTGGGCTCGGGTTGAAGATGTCGGGCCGCCCGGGGGGACTGGGGAGATCTCTGAAGCGACCGCGACCGCCGTCGGAATCCAATTTCAACAGAACTCGTGGACTGTCGGGAACCCAACCGTAACCGTCCAGGTCTATGCCGGGACCGCATCAACTCCAGGAGGAAGCCACTAAGTTTATTCAGCACTATCACCCGCGAGTCGGGCTTACCGAAAGGAAATCATGAAACCTAACCTAATCCTTATACTAGCGAGCCTGTTTGTCTCAAACTTGGCCTGGGCCGTGAACTCGTTGACACCCCAACGAATCCCGGCGCCGAACAACTCCTCGGCGCTGGAAATCAGCGATGGAATTCGCGTAGTCGACTCCGGAGGATCAAGTCTGGTAACCCTCACCAGTGACCTGGAAGGCGTTCAGCAGGTGGACGCCAAATGGTCGGCAGATTCGCGCCTGGTTGTCGTGGTTATTAGCTACAATCGCGGATCGGGAGTAGAAGCTGCCTACTTTGATGGAAGCAGCTGGCATAAGACTCTCCAATCCGACAGCGATCTGCCGGTCGATGAATTGTCGCGCCAAGGCGGAACATCCGGACGGCTAATCGCTCAGCATTGTCGTCTCGGAGATTGGCTCGATCCGCGACGAATAACTGTTACCGGCGATTTAATCTTTCCCGGACAAAAGCGCGTCGCCTATGGATACACCCTGATTTTTACCGGCGGCCCAGTTTATCTCGACCGTGGAGGATTTGAAGAAGGGGCCATCAAAGGAATCGGTTATCACGTGCGGTAAAGACCAACCGCGAATGCACGCGAATAGACGCAAAAATCTCACGCAAAGACGCCAAGCGAAGATAAAGAGAAATCGCCGCGGTACTCGTGATGGAGAGTTAGGAACCTTTTCCTAAAGCCTTTCCTCACTGCTCCACGCGCTGCCCTCTGCCAATCACCAATCACCAACCTGTCCGACGTAGCTAAAGGGGGAGATGGGGCGAAGTCGGATCACCAATCACTTCTCACTTCTCACCTGATCGCCGTGGCTCTGTGGTGAAAATCCGATCGCCGTTGCCTGATCGGAAGCGAATTCTCCTGATTCACAATCGTATCGGCCAAACGGATGACGCTGGCGGCCCCGGTAAACTTTGCTCGCTTCGTCGAACACCCGATCGACCGTGATCTTTTGCATGCAGACGTTGTTCGTGCAGGAGCTCTGCCGGTTGTTATAAGCGTTGACGCACGGGCTACAGGCTAGTCCTTGCCAAATCGTGATCGCGCGCGGCGTGCGGGCACCAAAAAGGGCGGGTGTTTCCGGTCCAAAAAGCGTCAACGTGTTGATTTGTGTCATCGCCGCAAAATGGGCCGGACCACTATCGTTAGTGACCAGTAGCTCAGAGAGGGTATAGAGCACGAGCAGTTGGCGTAGCGTGGTTTTCCCAGCCAAAGAGAAACAGCGAGGCGATCCAATTTCTCGAGCTATGGCTTCGATCGGCCCAACCTCGTCCGGCCCGCCAGTGAGACCGACGTAGATTTCGGGAAACGCATCCAACAAACGGCAGGCCAGCGACACGTATCGTTCCGCCGGCCATTTACGCAATGGCAACAGATCGCTGGCGTTAGGATTGAGCAGAATAATCGGCGGATCGGTTTCGTTGCCAACCTCCTGCCGGAGCATCCGGCGGACTTCATTTTGTTCTTCCACTACCGGTTCGAAATCCGGAACCCATTTTTCAATCGGTGGCACCGGCACCGAAAGTTTGCCGGACCGTGGCAACGGTTGTTCCAGCGCCGCCACCATGAGGAAAAACGTTTGGCTAGTATGCAGGTAAGGATTGTAGGAAAGACGATGGGTCATCAAGTCGCCCCGATACGGTCCGTCGCCGAAAAAGGTGTGAAGGCCGACTCTCTGGCGAGCCCCGGACAGGAAGGTTAACACCGCCGAGCCTCTCGCGAAAAATTCCAGATCCACCGCCGCATCCAACCTTTCCCGCTGGATGCGCATCAGAGCACGGAGCGCCTGCCAGCCGAGCTGGAACGGATTCTTGTGCCGAATTGTGATGACATTTTCGGGCGGAATCAGCCCCATGGCATCGAGGATGAACCGGTTCTCTTCGAAAACGATGAAGAAGACGTTCTCCCGACCGACTAGCTGCAGCGCTCGCGAGATCGCCGGGTACGCTAGTACGGTCGAACCTTGCTCAGCCAATTTTACGAACAGAATGTTTCGAGGAACCTCTATCCTCTCCGGGACAAAGCGGTCGCCTTTCAGCCGGCGCAGCAAAGTAAGTAGGGCGCAAAGCGGGACGCCGACAATACGGTCAATAATCTGGAGCTTGCTAGTATCGAGTTTAAGAGCCATTTATGCAGGGTTTTCTTCCGACACCGGCGCCCGTACGCGGAATCGGTTTCCCCGGAGTAAAATGTTTCACGCTTTTATTGGTTCGCACGTTTTATCCGTAACTTGCTCGCGTCCAGTCTGCGACGTAACCCGACTTCCGCAGCTGGCCGGCCCGGCAAGATCCTGGCTAACCGACCTTTTGGATCTTATCAGGCATGATCTCCTGTTCGTTAAACTTGCTAACGCGGGGGCTCCGGAACCGCATGAGCGTGAGCCTTACCGCCTTTTTGGGCCAGCCGCAAACTGAAAGCGCCGCCTCAAACCGTCAGCTGCTAAAGAGAACTAGCGAGAAGTGATCATACCAATTCGATTTTGCGTCAACCGGTCGACCCCAATCCAAGGCGAGAGTTACTCACGATGAGCGCGGTCTACGAAGGTCGTTCCATGGGGTTACGAAGCTGGTTAAAGGCTCTCGGTTTTTGGAATATGGCTGCCCTAGCGGTATGGCTATCGATTTTCCTGGGACTGGCGATCCGCATCCTCGCCAATCCGAACCGGGCTACGGCGTTCACGGTTTATCGCCTGGCTGGATCGCACTGGTTACATGCCGAACACTTATACGGCGACTGGCGAGGCTTCGTTTATAGCCCGCTGGCAGCTCTGCTTTTTTCCCCTTTAGGGTTTCTTCCACCAGGCTGGGGTAATGTTTGCTGGACCTGGCTCAATGCCGGGATTTTTCTTTGCGGGGTAGTGACCCTCCTGGGCAGTGGCATCTTCCCCGGGCTAAAGCCAAAACACCATGGAGTCGTTTATCTGTTATTGGTGCCGCTGGCATTGGGGAACTTGGATACCGGGCAGGCCAATCCAACGGTGATCGGCCTTTTACTAGTGGCCGTCGCCGCGGTTCCAGCAGAACGCTGGAGTCTCGTCGCCTTGTTTATCGCAGCCGCCACCTATTTTAAAATCTACCCGCTGGCGGTTGGCCTTTTGATTTTTGTGATGGCACCACGGAGACTCGGTTGGCGACTGGCGTTGGCGTTGCTCGTATTGGGAATTTTGCCCTTTCTTTTCCAGCACTGGTCATATGTGTCGCAGCAATACCATGACTGGGTGATGACACGTTCAGCCGATGACCGCCGGCTTTACCCCATCAAGGACGTACCGCTCGATCTTTGGTTTCTCTTGGTGCGGTTTGGCCGTGTCCCCATTCCAGGCTTTGTCTACACCGGTTTCCAAATGCTAAGTGGCGGCGCGATTGCTCTGTTTTGTTTGGTTGGGGTCCGGCGGCAGTGGCCAAAGGAAAGGTTGTTAGCCGGATTGCTGGCGTTCGTGTCTATCTGGATGACGCTTTGCGGCCCGGCTACGGAGCTCCAGACCTATGTCATCTTGGCGCCCGTCGTCGCGCTGATGCTCGTAGACACCTTGTTAGGTCCCAAAATGGTCTGGCTTCGCATCGGGCTCTTCTCCGTTTACGCGCTTTTGGTTTTAGCTGTCGCCCGGACGAGTTTTCTGCCAAGCTTGAAAAGTCTTTGGGTACTTACAATCCAACCAGTTGCGGCCGTGATCTTTCTAGGCTTTTGCCTCGCTTGGCTTCTCCGGGACGCGTTCTGGCAGAAGGGACTTTCTGGCAACGGTTCCCGTTGACTGGAAAGTTACCTCGCATTTGCTTTTTTCTGAAACAATCGCCAGTTCTTCCCGTTGTACGGCCTAAGGCGTGATTCGCCCCTTACATCAACCGAAGCATGCCAGCCATGAATACGAATTGGCGAGCCAGGAACCCATTCCAGGGACGGATCATCAAGGCAGACCTCAAATGATAATACGAAAGCTGACCATTGTATCGATCCTACTCGGATCGAGTTTCTTCTTAACGCAAAGCCTAAATGCCGCTCTCGCGATCGCTGTCGCAAGCAACGGCAAGTGGGCAATTGCGCACGACAATAGTCTTACGGACGTTACAGCGGTTTGTTCACAAGCAATCCAGAAATGCAAAGCCCGAGGCGGAGCAGACGCTAAAATAGCAGGAACCTTTATCAAGGCCGCGAACGGAGCAGTTGCGGTCTCAGATAACGGTGCTGGAAAGATCGTCGGTTTTAGCTTTGCCCAAGGCAGCCATCACATCGTGAACGTAACGAGCGATCCTAAAAAAGACCAGGAGCGAGCAGCGATCAACGACTGCAAAAAGAAAGGCGGGCAAAACCCAAAAGTTGTTACGTCGTGGTGAACCCGAATCGGCCCTGCTGGTTCAGCGATTAGCGAGCTCTGCCAGGCGTCGATTTAGAAATCGCTGTTCCACGGCATTGTGGGTGAGTTCTAGGGCGCGCCGATAAGCAGCGATTGCCTCGGCGGTCCGCCCTAACCGGCGCAACAAATCGGCGCGCGTCGCATGCCATAAATGGTAATCGCCGAGTGACGACTCTAAAGCGTCAACCAGCGGTAACGCCGCCTCCGGGCCTTCGGCCATGGATTTCGCGACGGCGTGATTAAGCGCAACCACGGGTGATCGATGCAAGACAAATAGGCGTCCATAAAGAGCGCAGATCTGCTTCCAATCGGTCTCCTCAGCTCGCGTCGCTTTGGCGTGTAACGCCGCGATGGCCGCCTCGATCGCATAGGGTCCGATCGGGCCGGTTTGAAATATCGATTGCACGAGGGCGCACCCCTCATCGATTTGCTCCTGGTTCCAATGCGTGCGGTCTTGGTCAGAAAGTAAAATCAGTTCGCCCGTCGGGCTAACTCGGGCGGACCGGCGGGAGTCGTGCAATAACATCAGAGCCAATAATGCATCGAGTTCCGGCTCCGGCACCGCCAACAGCGTACGCAGCAGCCGCGTGAGGCGAATCGCCTCTGCGCAAAGTTCATGTCGCACCAAGGCGTCGCCCAGGGCCGCAGCGTACCCTTCGTTAAACACGAGATACACCACCGCCATCACTACTGCTAGCCGTTCAGGGACATCTGGCGCCGAAGGAACCCGATAGGGGATCGCCGCCTTCCGGATTTTGTTTTTGGCGCGCACCAATCGTTGAGCAATGGTTGGGGTTGGTAACAAAAATGCGCGCGCGATCTCCTCGGTGGTCAGGCCACAAAGCGTACGCAATGTCAGGGCGACTTGTGCTTCGGCCGGCAAAGCCGGATGGCAACAAGTGAAAATCAATCGTAGCCGCTCGTCGGGCACAGTAGAATCTTCCTCGAGTTTCGTAGTAGTGTTTGGGCGCGATTCCTCCTGAACCACCAGCTCTGACTGTTTTTCAGCAAAGCTGGCGCGGCGCCGGATCGTATCGATGGCCTTATGTTTGGCCGCGGCGTAAAGCCACGCCCGCGGATTCCGCGGGGCCCCTTTCGCCCACTCAATCACCGCGGAGGAGAATGCCTCCTGCAGAGCCTCCTCCGCGAGATCGAAGTCGCCCAGCGCTGAAATGAGCGCGGATAAGATCCGCCCCCACTCCGTACGAAAGACGCACTCGAGATCACTCACTAGAATGTCATGATTGGTCTAACCTCGATTGAGCCGAAGCGGGCGCCGGGAATTTTTCCCGCCATTTCGATGGCATCGTCAAGATTGCTGGCTTCTACCAAATAGTAACCGCCTAACTGTTCTTTGGTCTCCGCGAAAGGGCCGTCGGTGGTGAGACGTTTGCCGTCACGCACTCGCACCGTGCTAGCCGTGGCGGTTGGCTGAAGCGCGTTTCCACCCTGAATGGCTTTCTTATATTCTTCGCCGAAGGCCATGTATTCCTTCATTTCCCCTTCGTCATAGCCGGTGGCGAAGCGCTTTTCGTTCTCATAAATGAGTAGCAGATATTGCATGATGATTTTCTCCTGGGTCGTTTGGGTTGTTAATTCTAACCAGTTTTCAGTGTTCTAGTCGAACCGGGTTTGCTCAATTCGACAGCCGGCCAGAAAAAAATCGAGGCCCGTGGAGCGCTGCCTCGCTTGCGAGGCCGAAGGAATCACCCTGCGCGTCCTTTTTGTTCGTCGCTTTGGAACTTTACGAGGAGTCAAACACCGGAGAGACGTTCGTCGAACAAGTAATACAACGTCAGGGACTTCCTCGGCCTCGCAAGCGAGGCGCGCTCCATGATCGCCTCCGCCCAGTAGAGATTCGTGGGCGTAGGCACGGTGACGCTGAGACGTCACCTGCCGGCCTAAGGCTCCAACGTTACTTTAACGGACGTCAGCCCGGAGATGACCATGTCGATTCCCTTTTGGTAATCGCCCATGCTCAGCCGATGAGTCACAATTTTGTCCATCGGCAGGAGGCCTTGTTCGATCATCCGGATAGCCACGGGGTAGCAATGCGGCCCAAGGTGAGAACCATGGACATTCAGCTCTTTGGTATCGCCGATGATCGTCCAATCGACCGTCACTTTTTCGCGCATGACACTGAATTCAACGAAGGTCCCGAGTTTCCGGATCATGTGCAGGCCTTGTTCGACCGCGCTCGGATGACCGGTTGCTTCAATATAGACGTCACATCCATATCCGCCGGTTAGCTCACGAACCTGTTCGACCGCATCTCCCTTTTTCGGATTGATCCCGATGTCAGCTCCGCAACCTTTTGCTACTTCGAGTCGTTCGTCGCTCAGATCCAAAGCAATGATTCGCTCTGGCCCCTTCATCTTGGCGGCGGCAACCATACCAAGACCCAACGGTCCGCAACCAGCGATGACCACCGTGTCCTGATATTTGATATCTCCACGTTCAACCGCGTGAATGGAACAGGCTAACGGCTCGATAAAAACGGCGTGATGCCAAGGGATCGATTCCGGTACTCGATAGTTCAGGGATCCCGCCGGGAACAACATGTACTCCGCCCAAGAGCCAAAGGTCCGCTGCCGGAATCCGTAAATATCATGAACCGCGCACATCCAGTAGGCGCCCTGGCGGCAATACCGGCATTCCCAGCACGGCACAATCTGTTCACTGATCGCTCGATCGCCGATCTTAAGATGGTATTTCTCGGCTGCCCCATCTCCCAAGGCCACTACTTCGCCGACAAACTCGTGCCCCGGGGTCACCGGCGCCTGGCAATAGCCGGCCCGATGTTCGTCACCCCAAAAGAGAGGCGCTCCCGTGTAACATTTGATATCGCTGGCACAGATGCCAGTGCTCTTAACTCGAATCACTACCTCTCCCGGGCCGGGTTTAGGCACAGACCGTTCCTCGAGTCGATAATCCTTTGGGCCGTGACACATGATTGCCGCCATCGTCTTTGGCAGCTTGTCAGCAACTGCACTCATCACAATTTCCTCCGCATAGAATAGGTTTAGGTATGTTTATCGGACCGGGTTAACCGGAATCACATTCTCCTGATCGTCAAACAGATACAGATGTTCGGCCGGTAGAAAGAGCGCCAACCGATGATTCCGTTCCGGAGCTGCTCCCCCGGCGGTCTTCGCTACCAACAATTGGTTTTCGGCTATCTCGGCGTGCAAACAATTCTCGCTGCCGAGGTTTTCTACAATGTTCACAACAGCAGGCAATCGAACGCTGGATTCGCTGGCTGCCAACCGCACATGTTCAGGGCGTATCCCCAAAGTGACCTTTTTACCGTCGATCGTTTCTTTGGTTTGGACCGGAAGCACGATCTTGCCGAGTCCTTCCGCGACACATGCCAACCCATTGTCCCGCTGCGCCTCGACGGTTAAATCTATGAAATTCATCTGGGGCGAACCAATAAAACCGGCTACAAACTTGTTCGCGGGCCGTTCATAGAGGTCGACCGGTGTTCCGACCTGTTCCACCCGGCCATCGTTCAGAATAACGATTCGATCGGCCATGGTCATTGCTTCGACTTGGTCGTGAGTGACGTACACCGCTGTATTCCGCGTTTCGTAATGAAGATTCAGAAGTTCAACCCGCATCCGTACCCGCAGCTTTGCGTCGAGGTTCGAAAGCGGTTCATCGAACAAAAAAAGCTTCGGTTGCTTCACGATGGCTCTGCCAATGGCCACGCGTTGGCGTTGGCCGCCGGAAAGCTGCTTCGGCTTCCGAGAGAGCAGCGGTTCCAAATGAAGCAATCGGGCGGCGCGCTGGACCCGCTGGTCGATCTCCTGACGCGACAATTTATGCAGTCGTAAACCAAACGCGATATTTTCAAAGACGCTCAAGTGAGGGAAAAGAGCGTAGTTCTGGAAGACCATCGCCACGTTCCTTTTCGACGGATGAATGTAAGTAATATCCCGACCATCCAGGGTGATTTTTCCGACACTCGGTGTTTCCAAGCCAGAGATTGTCCGGAGCAGAGTCGTTTTTCCGCAGCCGGATGGACCGACGAAGACGATGAATTCCTCTTTCTGGACGGAAAGATTGATCTGCTTTAACGCCTGAAACCGGTCGTAATGTTTATCAAGCTGCGAAATTTCCAGGTAAGCCATGGGGTGAACTAAGCTCCGGTACCGATCAATCCGGAAAGGTCAATCTTTGGGATTTGGTCGGGAAATTCAAAGAATTTTTGTTCAGGCCTTGATCAAGCTTTCACTTCGCCTCGGCGTGAAGTCCAGTTTTGACAAGTTCGAAACATGGGCGCGACGTCATGCGCGCTGATCTGCACACGTTTGCGAGCGTACTTAGCGGCGACGGTAGCCGGTAGGAAATAGCAAGTAGCAGATAGCAGATCGGCACACTCGGGGGGTGGCCGAATTGGGTGGACATTCCCGGCATTGTCCTTCTAAAACCAGACGACTCCGTCAGACTGGTTCCCCCATTACGTCCTTGGTCGTCGATATCGAAAATGCGAGTGATCTGCTAAAATACTTACGTGAGACTGGGCGGGTCCAACCGGATGAATTCCCCATCTTTCGTACGCTGCGCGGTGGTGTCTCAAACAAGACGGTCTTAGTCCAGCAAGCGGACGGCGCTCGCTGGGTGTTGAAGCAAGCGTTGCCTAAACTGCGGGTTCAAGCCGATTGGTACAGTGATCCGGCTCGAATCCGGGTGGAGGCCCAAGCATTGCGCTATCTCCCTTTGGTCACTCCACCAGGGACCATCCCGAAGCTCCGGTTCGAAGACGCTGAGCAACACCTGCTCGCCATGGAGGCCGTGCCGGAGCCTCATCAGAACTGGAAGGAACAACTTTTAGAAGGGCGAGTTGATCAGGGTCTGGTCCGCCAGTTCGGAGAGTTGCTGGCCAATATCCATCGTCGAAGCCACGACCTGCGAGCGGAATTGCTTCCTATCTTCGAATTCCGCGGGTTCTTTGAAACGCTGAGGTTGGAACCTTACTATGAATACACGGCAGAAAAGGTTCCCGAAGCAGCACGATTTTTGCTCGGCGTAATTGAAGAAAACCGAAGGCACATCATCGCGCTGGTCCACGGGGATTACAGTCCAAAGAATCTGCTCGTCTACCAGGACCGGCTGATCTTACTCGACCACGAAGTGGTCCACTTCGGCGACCCAGCGTTCGATCTCGGGTTCAGCCTGACCCATTTGCTGAGTAAAGCGCTGCACCTCGTGAGGTTTCGTTCAGCCTTTTTCGAAGCGGCGAAGGAATATTGGAGAACATATGAAACCCTAACCAAATCGGCTGGCTGGCTCACGGATGTCGAAAGCCGAGTAGTGGATAATACCACCGCCTGTCTCCTCGCCCGAACGGCGGGCCGATCACCGCTCGAATACTTCTCCGCTGATGAACGCCACCAACAAAGAGATGCAGCGCTCCAGTTCATCATCGATCGTCCGGCAACGGTCCCTGACCTCATCCATGAATTTGGCAAGAGGATCCAAACATGATCCGAGTAAAAGGTGTTGATGCGTGGGAAATCCTGGATAGCCGCGGCCGTCCAACCGTAGCGGCCGCATTACATTTGGGTAACGGCATCACCGCGACGGCTTCGGTCCCTTCAGGCGCGTCAACCGGCCGAGCAGAAGCAAAAGAACTGCGAGATGGCGGCAAACGCTTCCGCGGGTTGGGCTGCCAACAGGCCGTCAACAATATTCGCGGCCCCATTGCGGCCTCACTGGCGAACGAGTCGTTCGAGAGTCAGGCGCACCTCGATTCGCGGCTCCTGGAGCTGGATGGGACCCCGGACAAATCGCATTTGGGCGCCAACGCCATCTTGGCAGTCTCGTTGGCGTTCGCCCGGGCAGCTGCTACGCAACTACACCTGGAGCTCTTTAAATATTTCGCGTCGTTATTGCCCTCGGTAACTCCACGTCTGCCGGCGTTGACTATCAATCTTTTCAGCGGTGGAAAACATGGGTTCGGACAGGTCGCAATACAGGATGTGCTCGTTGTCCCGGTATCAGGCTCCAGTGTCTCAGAACGTCTGGCCCAGGTGTACGATGTCTACCAACAAGCGGCGACGATAGCGGCGAAACGATACTCCACCCCTCCGCTAACTGCCGATGAAGGCGGCCTAGCCCCACCTTTTGCGGACAGCTCCGAAATGCTCGAAACCGCTGCCGAAGCGGTTCAAGGAGCCGGTTATGAGCTGGGTACCCAGGTTGCTCTCGCCGTGGATGTCGCCGCCAGCCATTTCGTGACCGCTGACGGCCGTTATAATTTGGATGACGGAACATTCTCTCCGGAAGAGATGATTCAAACGGTTAGCGCCTGGGCCGATCGCTACCCACTGGTCAGCGTTGAGGATGGACTCGGCGAAGAAGATTGGGATCACTGGCCGGCGTTACGGCACAAACTCGGTAACCGATGTTTAACGTTGGCCGATGATCTAACCTGCACAAACCCGGAGCGGATCCGGCGGGCGATCGAAGCCCAAGCGGCCAACGCATTGCTGCTCAAGGTGAACCAGATCGGCACACTAACCGAGGCGAAAGAGGCTTACCTATTGGCTCGAGAAGCGGGATGGCAGGTCTCAATCAGTGCGCGCAGCGGAGAGACCGAAGACCACTGGCTAGCAGACTTGGCGGTTGGCTGGGCCGGTGACTTCATTAAAGTTGGTTCCATTACCCAATCGGAACGCTTAGCTAAATACAATCGGCTGCTTCAGATTGAGCATGAGCAATACTCTCACTGATCAGCGGAAGGTGGTTCCGGTGACATCAACCGCTGCCGTGAGTGGCAATTTCGAATTCAGTTTCCTTCCTTACTCGGTCACGATTTTAGCGATTCAGACCCAGTAAGCGAAGATTGACTTGCGTTCAAAGGGGCTCGTCATATATCGAGCGAGTCCCTTTTTTCTGAAATGTTTATCCTCATTCTTAAATACAAGGTTCCGATCGAAGAAGTAGACCGAGTCACTCCGGCGCATCGAGCGTATCTGGAGCAAGCATATCAAGCCGGCAAACTACTGGTCTCGGGTCCTCAGGTACCAAGGACCGGAGGGTTAATTGTCGCCCGAGTGAAAACCCGCGAGGAGGTCGATCAGGTCATCCACGACGACCCATTTTACCAGGAAAAGATTGCTGACTACGAAGTTATCGAGTTCCAGGCTAAAAACTTCCATCCGTCACTAGCCGGTCTGGTGTAGTCAGCCGCTCATTTGAAGCGGTCGACCAACTTCGTTAGCATCGGCTGCAATTGAGGATTCAGTAAATCCACACAATAAATCTCTTGGTACCTTGTATTGTAACCGAGACCAGTGATGACTGCCGTCCGCAGTGTTTCGACTGGGTCACAGGGAGAGCTGGGCGCCATCCGGCAAGTCGGATCGCCGGTCACGAATCCTAGCATTTGCGCGGAGATAGGGCGGCCACCGGCTTCTATCGTGGAAAGGATGTTTCCCGCCCGAGTGTTCTGGGCAGTCGGGGTCTTCGCTGACAAAGCATTAAATTGAGCGATAAAACGGCGGCCGTATTTCGTTCTGGCGTACGCGATCACTCGACTCTGAATGTAATTGGGCTTCGCATTCTTATTAAGCTGATCAAGGGCGCCGTTGGTATTGAAGGCCATTAGCACCGCCTGATTGGGGAAATCAGCCATGGTTTCGTCAATAATCTGTTCACACGCATCGACTATTTTCCGGGCGGTGTACCCGGCTTTCTGCCAATTCGAAATGTCGGTCGGCGAATGTGGCAAACTCCAATCGTCGGACGCACTATTGGCAGCGGAAGCGCCAACCACTTTGATGAAAGGGTTACTTGCGTATCTGACTCCTAGGGCCCGTATAAGGTCCTTTTTGTACTGGAGCATAGTGGGGTCCCATGGGACCGCCATGGTTAACTGCTGACCGTAGCTTGGGCTATACGGGTTGGTATCGAGATAAGAAAGCGTTTGTACTCCCAAGCCGAAAACCCAACTTGGAACATTCACGCCTCCAGAGATAACCCGCAAGATAATGTCCTTATTGGCTTGCGAGGCCCTCCCAGTCTCCGAGTCTAAAAATGTCCAGTTGAAGGCTCCTTGATTCCCTTCCACCGAACCCCACAATGTCCGAAAACTCTCGGCGATACTTAAAGAGCTTGAAAGACTGCTATCTGAAGCCGGGGTATCAACAAACTCAAGACTTGAGAACCCGATGGGTATTGAAGCGACGTTTCCAGTCAGCTCGGATGCCCGGCTATCGACTCGAGCCACCGTCACGATCAGCGACAGAGCCGCGAGAACGAATCCTTTTTTCGAGCTCGACACAAAGCCAGATTTATCAGCCTGGCGTAAAGAGATCCAGGCGAAACCCGCACTGCGATTAGCGCCGGCCTACATCAGCCCTCTGCAGGTTGCTCCGTCCCAGCGGCAGCCCGTTGCCGAACCGCGATCGCCCGAGCTGCCTTCAACAGGAAAGAGTTCAGCGCAATCGATATGAGAGCACCTGCTACGATCAAGCTCTGCGCATCGGCCGGGAGCAAATGGAGCCCGATGCCGAGTTCCGCCAGTATGAACGAGAACTCGCCAATCTGCGCTAGACCCGCAGCAATGATCAGTGCAGGGCCGGTTGGGTACCGCAGCAGCACGACGATTAGGAACGACGCTGCAAATTTGCCTACGACGACAATGGCAACGACCCCCAGCTCAGCGAACGGTTCCCGTACCAAGATGCCCGGATCAAAGAGCATACCGATCGCAACGAAGAAAAGCGCGTTAAAGACATCTTGAAGCGGCCGGAGTTCGGCGGTTGCGCGGTCGCCGTGGCCGCACTCACCTACGATCACGCCGGCAAAGAAAGCGCCCAGGGCAAAAGAAAGACCGAAGCCTTCAGAAGCGCCGAAACCGATACCGAGCGCAGCCGCCACTACAGCCAGAGTGAAGAGTTCTCGAGAGCCAGTGGCTGCGACCCGGTTTAGGAGCCATCGCAATAGGCGAGCGCCCACCAACAACATGAAAAGCACAAAGGCCGCGAGTTTACCTAGCGCGATGCCGAGCGTTAAAAGCAGGTCCGGTCCGGCATGACCGCCGGAATCTCCGGTAGCCGGCTGTCCGCCCAGTAGGGTGGCCAACGCTGGCAAGAGCACGAGAACGAGGACGGTAAACAGGTCCTCAACCACCAGCCATCCGACCGCAATCCTCCCACTCGTTGAATTCAAAAGTCCTTGTGATTCCAAGGCTCGAAGTAAGACAACCGTGCTGGCGACCGATAAGGCTAGCCCAAGAACGAGACCGGCTCCGACACCCCAGCCCCATATTCGGGTGATACCGTAGGTCAGTGCGACTGTAGCGATCACCTGCACCAGCGCACCGGGCACCGCCACCTTGCGGACTGCGAGAAGATCTCCCACCGAAAAATGCAGGCCGACCCCGAACATCAGCAGGATGACACCGATTTCCGCCAATTGCGGAGCCAGCTTAGCATCTGCCACAAAACCGGGTGTAAAGGGACCGACGACAATGCCCGCTAAAAGATAACCAACCAACGGTGGAAGGCGCAGACGGCTGGCGACATAACCGCAAATCAGAGCGTAGACCAGTCCTACGGCTACGGTCGAGATCAGCCCGATTTCATGATGCACAGGATGTCCTCAGATTGAAAAACAGAATATCACTCGGTTGAATTTGACGCTCATTTTGTTCGGAAGAGCACAAATGTCCACAAATCCGCGCAACCATTGCGAGCAATTCACGGCCGGCCAGCGATGCTCGGGAAATAGCGAGGGTGGATAGGCAAGGGCGGCGAGATCGTTATGCCGGATTTGAACGAAGCCCAGTAGGTAGGGCGAAAATCTCGGCGCGCCCGGCGGTTGTTCATCCCGAAGTGTTCACGCGCCGGATTTGAGCCACGCCGTGCGCGTTGCTCTATCCACGGCGCGCCGAGATTTTCGCCCTACCTATTGGGCTTCGATCGACCCATGCGTAGATCAGGTCAAAAGCTCCCCTGCGGCCCCAAAATCAACGGTCCGATTGCGCCACAGACGCCGGTAACAACGTCTTGGGCCCGAACCGTTCATTACTCTGTCGCCGCAAAATAACGAAACTGTTGTTGTCACCGTACATGGCCCAGGGACCTGGCGGCACTTCGCGGAACTCGACAAATTTCCAATCGCAGGCGTCGAGGTTGCCCAATCCGAGATAGTCCCGGACCGCCGGAGAGACATCCAGCCCTGCCGCTTGATTCAGATTCGGTCTCGGCCGTTCGTTACCGAATACGTATTGCCAATGATCGGTGCAGAAAGGTCCACAATCCTCCCATTGAGCATAACAAACTCGATTGTTATGCCTGATCGCTATCCAATGACCCCTTAGGACAGATTGGCCGTCCCGAATAAATGTCTCTTTAAACCATGGGATCACGTCTTTCGCCTCTGTTTTCGTATGCCCGGCCTGAACATCATTGTACGGGAGAGCGATATAAAACGGATTCTGCCGGGGGAAGAAGCTGAGCGGCACAAACTTCTTGCGCAGGCTCAGACTAGGATCGTCGTAACCACCGTAGTTAGCGAACCAATTCGGATCCCATGAGCTGGCGTCGTTCGGGACTGGATTATTGGTGCTCGGATGCTCTCCGATCCAGAAGATCGTGGTCATGATGCTCAGGCGCCAAGGGTATTTCCCGGGTTCACCATTGAGCGTCCCGACACCCTGAGTAAGAGACACCGGTTCGGGTCGAGCTCCTCCATTTGAGGGCGTTTTGGTCGCTGGTTGCGGCTTTTGCCTTCCCTGCATGACGAGAAGACCGCTTTCGCGCAGTTTTATTGCGTACTTAGCAAAATCCGTACTGCTCTCGTATTGCGACTGTGCGAAGCCCTGCCAGACACAGAAGCAATAAAGACCAATCGAAAAACCGATCTTGAGTCTTCGGGTCACAAATGCCGGAATATACCCACACGAAGTTCTCATAGGCGGAACGAATGACAAATGACAAAGTAAGGTTGGTCCCCCCGCAACTGTTAGCGCCACCTCCTTTCGAACAATATGTCCGCAGATATTCAAGTCCTCCCTTCCAGCAAGACGCTCCGGCAAGAATTCGCCTGGGGCACTCTGACCTGGTTCGCCAATCAAGCACTCGGCAATAGCGATGAAATGACCGTCGGCCGATGCATCCTGCACCCGGGGCACACTAATGGCCGGCACTATCATCCTAACTGCAGTGAAACGCTCGTCGTGATTCAAGGCCGGATTCGACATACCGCCGCCGGCGATGAAGAAACCGAATTGCAGGAAGGCGACACCGTGGTTGTGCCGCCTAACGTTCCGCATTGTGCCAGAAACATCGGTCAAACCGACGCGATCCTGTTTATCGCTTTCTCTTCGGCTGATCGTCAAACCGTTAGCGCGTAGTTCTGCCCGATTACGATGTTGGTTACCTACAACCACGAGTACCCAAGGAGACTGCGCACCGGTTTTATCGGCTGCGGTGGACACGCTTATCGCAACATCTATCCCACGTTTCAGTATGCGCCGGTGAACCTGGTTGCGGTTTGCGACCTGGATCCACCGCGCGCCGCGGCTTGCGCCAAGGCCTTCGGCGCGGAGCGTCACTATTCGAATCACCTGGAGATGCTGCGACAAGAAGAGCTGGAGGTGGTCTTCATCGTCACCAATGTCGACGCCACCGGTCGCCCCAGGTACCCTAAACTAGCGATCGACTGTCTGCGGGCGGGAGCTCATGTCTGGATCGAAAAACCGCCCGCAGGTTCTTCGGCCGAGATTCGTGAAATGATCGAGGTCGCCTCGGAAACCGGTCGGCACCTGGCCGTCGGTTTCAAAAAGATGTTTTTGCCGGCCAACGTGAAAGCGAAAGAGATTGTTAACCGGCCGGCGTTCGGCTCGATCACTTCCATCACGGTACGTTATCCGCAAGCGTTACCTCCACTCGGGGACCGGGCTGACTCAAGCAAAATGATCGGTTTCTTGGATCACATGGTTCATCCCCACTCGGTCTTGCGCCTGTTAGGCGGCCCAATCGACTGGATCTTCGTGAATCGCAATAATGCGATCGGTTCAGCCATGGTCTCGATCCGATTCACCAGCGGCGCAGCTGGCAACCTCCATCTGAGCGCAGGGCAATCGGGGACGTCATTCCTCGAACGTTTGGAGATCGTTGGCCAGGGGGAAAATCTCGTCGTCGAAAATAATGTTCGGCTGATCTATTACCGGCGCCCAAAGGAGAAAATCGAATATGGTCGTAGCGGTGACTATTTTAGCGGGTTCGGAGACGAATCGGCTCCGTTATACTGGGAGCTGGAGTTTTCGTTGGGCCAACTTTATAACAAAGGTCTTTTTCTATTAGGGTACGCTCCGGAGGTGATTCATTTCACAACCCGGCTATTGGAAGACAAAGGTCCGGAATACGGAACCCTTCAGGATGCTCTTGAGCTAATGCAAATTTATGAAGCTTACCTCCAGCCAAGCCAAACGATTCATCGAATTCCTCGGGCGTAGAGAGGCGGTCGAAGTACTTTCATCAGAAGGATTTTCAATGTCCCGGATACTTCCATTTGTTGGTGTGCTGCTTCTGGCGCTCGTGCCGGTTGCTCCGGCTCGGGAACCAGAGGCCGTCCAAACCATCCAGCAGTTAGCCGATGGCATCACGAGTAAAGAGCCGGCTACCTATTTTGCTTTGGCCACGGAACTCTTTCGTGAGGGCCAGAAGGATGAGGCGGCCTTCTGGTACTATGTCGGCTTGATTCGTTACCGGGCCTGGATGTTGGCTAATGGTAAAGACGGCGCATCCTCCGACGAATCGTACCATTTCTGGCTCTTGTCGCATAGCGTCGGTCAATCCATTTACCAGCATGTTGACCGGGATCACGCGCCGTTGATTCGGGCGATTGATCGAGCATTAGCCTGGGATCTCGAACAGCCCAATGAGTATACATCCAAAGACGCCTTTAAAGCTCAATACGAAAAAGCCAGGCAGGAACTATTGGCTTTGCGACAACAAATCGTAATCGCTCCAGCTTCGTTTAAACCCGCACCAACCAGTGGCCCCGGGTTCTTTTCCTGGTAAGCAAGCAAGCCTCGCTCCGGTCAAAAATTGCGGACTATTTGATGCGTTGTGGGTGATCCTTCATGGAAGTGATCACCGTCGAGTCTTGCCGGATTTTCCGATAAGACGTTGGAGACTTTAAAGTATCTGGATTCGGATAGGCAAGCGTTGGTCAGGGAGATCGAGGCAGTCGAGCTGTAAGACCGAATTAAACCGCGAATGGACGCGAACTAGGCTGAGGCCTACTAGCGAACACCAGCATGCATCGCGGTTGTTCTTTTGAGAACACTCGCTGTTGAGTAGTAATCAAAGATAGCAACTTAAAGCCTAATGGAAGAGTGGTATAAAGGATAAGCCTTGCTGGGAACAACATATTTATGGTGAGATTCTAGAATGCTTACCCTCAAGACTGGGACACAACTAGAAGGAGCTACTTTACGATGAAAGACTTCTCTCGTAGGGACGCTATCAAGCTTGGCGCGGGCGCGCTGGCAGCGGCAAGTTTACCAAACTTTGCGCGTGCGAAAGGTTTAACCGGCACCAATAACATCGGCCTCCCGTTGGTTCCGTTCACGATCACTAACAATACCAGCCAAGACGTCTTTATGTACGCTTTTGGAACCCTGTCGCCCGGGTCGAATCCGCAGATCAACAATTACTTCGTTTCCAATTTTAACGGCGACTGCAAGAGGTTTCCCGTCAACGCAGGGCCTACAATGTACGGCCTGAAGCTGCCCGGGCCGGTGACGAACGCCAGTTGGCCGCAACTGCCAGGCTCACGCATCTATTTTTCAGTCGGAAAGAAACTGGTCGTCTCCAGTACTAACGGTAACGGCCTCCCGAATGCCATTGTCCCAAACGTGTCGACAGACCCGAACTTCAACACCCTGTGGGATTTTGTTGAGGCCAATTGGGGACCCGGACCCGATGGTAATACCGTTTTTCAATGGAATGTTACCCAAGTCAACGCATTCGCGCTTGCGTTTGAACAGGTTCTGAACGGGGGCACGCCGAGTTTTCCGAACGTGCCTTTAGAACTCACCTTTGGATTCGGTCCGGGTGGCCTAAGAGCGAAGATTTTTGCAGAAATAGCGAACGCAGGAGCACCGTGGAGCAACCTTATCATACCCGACCCTACGCCTGGGAACCCCCCTCTCAGAGTGTTGCAGCCGGGCTATGCGCTTACCGGCGTCGGAGTTCCTACTTTTCCGAAAGATCAGCTACATGACTACGTTAACAACGTGGTCATACCTTATTACGACGAGGCTACCAAGAATCGGTTGATATTCGCCAACCTTGCTCCTCCAATTTGGATAGGGCACACAAGCGGCGGCAAGTTCATTTTCGAACCGATGAAGGATACAACGACCACCTACACTTTCAATGCTCCGCATACGGTAGACATGTACAATAATTCTTTTTTCGGGAATCCGGTCGATGGCAATAGCAACGCTATTGCTGCGGCTTTGGGTGCATCGATCTTGCGTTCAACTTTGACGTTCGACCCCGAATTTCCTGTTTCCCAAGCGAATCGGAATCTCTTCTATATGCACCAACCGCTCTTTGAATATGCGAAGATCATTCACAAATACGCACTCAACAACCACGCTTTCTGCTTCGGTTACGATGAGGTCTCACAGGACGCTGGGGAATCGCAGCAAGTTTGGAATCCGACCTCTTTAGCCCTAACGATACGCCGACTAACCTAAAAGCACCACTGGTTCAAAGCGCTGGGTCTGCCCAAATGTCGCGAGGGGTAACCCTAGGAAATCGATCACGAAACTGAGCCGGACAGAGATCTCTTCTTTGCCCGGCCTTTTCTTTTACCTGCCAGACTTCGGCCATTCGTCAGAAACTCCAGACTTCGCCCTGTCGTTTTAGACTCGGGAGGACTTCGGCGAGCTCAGTCGAGCCGCTACGTCTGACAGTCCAGCAGATTGCGTCTGGCTAAACAATTTTGCGTGAGCCCTGGCAAAATTCGAGTTAGTATCTGCTCGGCTCACCCTCCCAAAATTCCCCCCAAATGAAACTGGCCGAACCTCGCTCCCGTGACTCGGGGGCGTCCCGTCTAGCATCGGCCTCGCAGAGATCATAACCCCCCAAGAACACAAACTCATGAGCGAAGCCCCCGTAGAGATTAAAGATCTGGTTAAGACCTATGTAGACGATCGGGGCCGCCCCACGTTCACCGCAGTCAAAGGCATCAATCTAGACATCAAAAATGGCGAGTTCGTGGTTTTAGTCGGCCCTTCCGGGTGCGGCAAATCGACCACTCTCCGCATGATCGCCGGTCTCGAAAGAGTCACCAGTGGTACAATTTCGATTGGAGGCCAAGTGGTGAACCACCTGGAGCCAAAAGATCGGGGTATCGCCATGGTTTTCCAGAGTTATGCGCTGTATCCCCATATGAACATCTATAAGAATATGGCGTACGCCTTGGAAGTCGCGAAAAGGCCGAAAGACACTATTTCAGGAACGGTAAATAAGACCGCCAAAGCGCTCCAACTGGATCATATGATGGACCGCAAACCGCAAGCGCTGTCCGGCGGTCAGCGCCAACGGGTCGCATTGGGACGCGCCATTGTCCGAGACCCCAAAGTCTTCCTCTTCGATGAACCGTTATCGAACCTGGACGCCAAGATGCGGGTTCAAATGCGTTCGGAGATCTCCCGGTTACACGGTGAACTCGGCACCACCATGATCTACGTTACGCATGATCAGGTCGAAGCCATGACCATGGGAGATCGCATCTGCGTCATGCGAGACGGCATCATCATGCAGATGGCGGATCCGCTAACCCTGTACATGAAGCCGGACAACATGTTTGTGGCCAGCTTTATCGGCAGCCCGCCGATGAATCTGCTTCAGGGTAAAGTACAAAAGCGCGAGGATGGCCTTTATTTCGTCGAAAACGGTGAAGGTGACACCCTGGTGTTGCCTCTGAAAGGTCCGCTGCAAACGTTAGCCGGCAAATACGTGGATAAGAGTATCGTGTTTGGAATTCGTCCCGAAAATATTAGCGCTGCAGCCAAGGATGGTTCCACAACCCCAGCCGGCTTAACTGTCGATATTGCCGAACCAATGGGTTCGGAATCGATTGTGTATCTGAAGACCGGCACAGGGAACCTGATCGCCCGCCTCCACGGCGAACATCTCTATCAGATAGGCGAAAAGATAACGGTCCATTTGAACCACGACAAAGCGAGCCTATTCGATCCTGAAACCCAACAGGTCATCAGGTAGCCCGTCGACTCCTGGTTCGGGATTCTGATTAGCGCCAATCATCGACGATGTAGACATCGGATCGATTGTAGCCCGGGTGGCTAAATCTTTGCATGGCGACTCCCTGTATATCGGTCCCGAACCCGCGCTCAATCATTGCCAGATAAGCTTTTTCACGAGCCGTGTTAACGCCGGCGACCAACCGCGCCAGCTGCTTGGAAGCGGCTAACGCCTCGCAGCTATCCAATAATCTGCCAAACAGTTCATGCTCAGCCGGTCCGGGCCTGACGGCAGCGAATTTAACGTAACAAACGCCAGAGCCTGCCTCGGTACCGGGGCCGCGATGGCAAACGGCCAACCCGACCAGGTGCGTGTTATCACAAACAAAGATAGTGTCACCCAAAAGTTGGGCTTCTACTGCGACGATCTCACGCTGAAGATCCAAGCCAGGGTAGATTTCGCCGGTCAATTCCCGGCAGGCTTTTAAACAACCTGCGCGATCATTGGCGCTGACGTCGGAAAACTTGGAGAACTCGACCCCCGCTCGGACTGAGCCGACCGCCTTCGACATCACCGCCGTGAGAAACCGCGGCAAGAAGCCGAATTTTCGGTACAACGCGATGTGTTTCGGACTATGAGCAAAAGTAAATAGACCTTCGTGCGTGGTGGACCATTTCGTGAAAAGATCCATCGCCGGCTCGAGCAGCCGCCTACCTATCCCTCGATCCCAAAGCTCCGGGTGAACCGTCAGCGGCCCGAAAAACCCGACACTCCCCCAGTTCGTCACGATGTTGGAGCCTACCAGCTTATCGTCGAGAAAAGCTCCAAACGCAGCAGAAGGATCTGCCAGCCAACGAGTCCGGATAAGATCCGCGTCACCAAAGAAGCCCATGGGGTTGGGCAGCCGAAGAAATGTCCCGAACGCGAGTCGAAAGATCCGATCAGCTGCAGGGAGATCAGGTTCCTGCAGCGTTCGAATAACGAGGTCACTTGATTCCGCCGCGGACATGGACCCGGCTCAGAAAAGCAGCAGCCCAGAGAGTGTAGCAAATCGAAACCGATGGCAAGGCTGGAATTCGGACCGTTTTTCGGTAGGGACGAGCTCCCGCTCGTCCGATTCCGTGGACTCCCTTGACTGACCCGTGCCGCAAATTTGGGTTCCGGCAAAAGCTCGGTTAACCGGAGGATAGTGCCTGCGAAAAGAGCCTCTGCTGGTCCTCGGTATAGGGCAACCGGAGCGCTTCATCCCGCGCCTGTGGGGACATCTTTTTCCAGGTCTTCTGCAAGATGCTCACCATCTTTTCCGGCTCGGTTTTCCGGATCAGATCAGTCAATTGATGTTGCAGTGTGACCAGACAAAGCGCGTCCTCCAGAGCTTGCAACTCATCGTCTTGGCCCAAGTTCTTTTTCAAATTGAGCTCCTGCACTCGCATCACCAAAGCCGCTGAACAACCGCTTTCGGCCAGGATCTCCCCTGATTTCTTCGCATGGAATTGCTTCAAATCTGTCCGCCACTTCAAATAGCCGGCCCGAGTCATCGGGTAAGAGCTGCGCGGAATCATCCATCGACAGATATGCTGGCAACGCGCCGCCAACAATAACGCCGGAGATGCATTCGACCTGAGACGTTCTACCCATTCGGTCAGACGTTGGGAATAGAACAACTCGTATGGAACGACCTTCCCATCGAGAGTCAGGGTATTCGGATCGGCGCTGTTGGCCGCATCGAAACGACGAATCGCCTCTTGAAAAGCCCGTTCCTCATTTTCCATCCCACTCATCTTGGGAGAATGACAGACAACAAATGAGAAATAGCAAGCGGCAGGGACGAAGCACAGAGATGAACACGCAGGATTTCTCGTTAGCTTTGCCCTGACCGTTCTTTTGCTCGTTGGCCGTACGGGTTTGCTTGATCAATTCTAACGAGCGCTTTTCGTCGATCAGCTTGCGTTTGCCGTCATCCATTCGAATAGAGCCTTTACTTCTCTAAACGAGAAAATGCCTGGTGAAAAGCGACTTTCGAGAACCCGGCAACTGAGCGATCCCGCTCCCAATCAAAAACCAATGGTTGATTCTGTCTCCTACCTCGCTTTGGTAAGCCGATGAGCACCGACGACTCCAATGCGACCATGGCGGTGTTCCTCGACTTGGAGAATATCGCCCTGGGAGCTCACGAAGCGCACTATCCGGCTTTCGATATCAAGAAGGTAGTTGAACGCCTCCTGCTCAAGGGGCATATCGTGGTTAAGAAGGCCTACTGCGACTTCGACCGCTATAAAGATTTTAAGCGTGGTTTACACGAAGCGGCTTTTGAGCTAATCGAGATCCCGCATTTGCGCCAATCGGGCAAGAATTCAGCGGACATTCGAATGGTAGTTGATGCGCTTGATCTTTGTTACACCAAAGGTCACGTCGACACCTTCATCATCATCAGCGGTGACTCCGACTTCTCTCCCCTGGTAAGCAAGCTGCGGGAAAATGCTAAGACCGTCATCGGTGTCGGAGTTAAGAAATCGTCGTCGGACCTTTTTATCAACAATTGCGACCAGTTCATTTATTACGACGATTTGGTCCGGACCACGCCATCGAAAGCGAAGGTGCGCGCGACCGCTGCCGCGGCAGATAGTAAAACGCCAGAAGGGAAAGGACTCACGGTCGCCAAAGCGATCGAGCTTGTGCTTGCGACTCTGGAAGCAATCACGGAAGAACGCGAAGAAGATGACGACATCTGGGGTTCAATGGTCAAGCAAGCCATCAAACGTAGAAACCCCGGTTTCAATGAACGCGCCTTCGGCTTCCGTTCCTTTAACGATCTATTGTTAGAGGGGCAAAAACGCGGACTGCTTAAATTGCAAGCAGATGAGAAATCCGGCGGCTATCGGGTGAAGTTGGTGGAACGCGGGGAGTAGGGGCGGGCAAGGAGCTAGGAGCTAGAATCTAGGAGGTCAGGGGTTTGGCCAGCGCGGGCAAAGAGGTGAAGTGAAAGGTGATTGGTGATTCGTGAAAGGTGAAAGCGTCGCCGGAACCCATCATGGTAGGGCGAAAAACTCGGCGCGCCCATGGGTTGGCTATTTATATCGCAAATCCGCGCCGGTTTTGAGCCGTTCCCAGCGTTAATTCTTGCCGCAACGCGATTTGAACCCAGCGCCAATCCGATCTCCTCGGCGACTGCCTGCGCCACTTCCAGTGCGATATCCGGATAAAGCATCGGGTCAGCGTTAAAAAGCCCATAGTCTTGGACCGGAATTCCTTTGCTTTCCAGATGCTTAACAATCTGCGCCTTCAGTTCTACCGCGGCGTCGTCCGCCCCAATCCCAATTGGCTTCGGTAACCGCGCGAACTCCTCCTGGTGCACCAAGTCCAAGAAATCGAGCGTCAGTACTACTGTGATAGCGACCTGGCGTTGGCCGCTAACCCGGAGAAAAAAAGAGCGATCGAAGTCGCTCCGGGATCAGGTGTTCCCCTAGCCCGCTCGCCCAAGGTCTTCGCTCGTCCGAACTTTGCCAGTAAATCAGCGGTACTTTGCGCGCCTAGCACGGCGGCACTGGCAGCTTGATCTAGAGCCAAGGTTAAATCGTCTTTGCTTTCCCGCAGCACCGTTAACGCCGGGACTAAAGCATCAAACAGGGTTTTGTCGCCTGGCTGGGCCTTAGTCCGCGATTTCAAATCGTCCAAACCGCGGTCAAACAACGCGCTGAGGTTCGGTACATCCAACGTGTTTTTTTCCGGCACCCGCTCGGCAGCCCGAAAGAAAAGACCGAAGAGCATGCCGGATGCGCCGCCCATCGATGTCATCATCGCCCGGCCGACGGCCCCGAAGATCTGATTTATAGATGAGAAGTTGCCCGCCGCCAACGCATCAATGGCGGCCTGAGCGCCGCGCGCCATGGTCGAGCCGTGATCGCCATCTCCTAAAGCCCGATCCAAGGCGTTCAGATGATCGCGCTCGATCACCAGGTTCCTGAGAGTATTCACTAACAATTCTCTGACCTGAGCAGGAGTTAATGACTGAAGATTGGTGTCCATGATTAAATCGGATCCAACATCACCGCTAGGCCCAGGACGGGTCTGTGGAGTAAGCAAACGACTGCGCATTCGCCTTCAGCAGCGGCTCCAGCTCATCGTCCAGATTGGTTAGCGTGATCGAGAAACCCGCCATATCCAGCGAAGTAGCAAATTGGCCGGTCCTGAACAGAGGGTTACGGACACCCTTCTTCTGCAGATTGATTTTGGTATGACCGGCCACCGCCAGCAATTCCAGTACGGTCGTGCTGCCTAACCCATTCACCATTACCCCAACTCGATCCAAACTGACCCCCGTGTGTTGAAAGTCGGCTAGGATTAAGTCTAGCATCCGCGGCACCAAAACCTCTACCGGTTCGAACGCGGAGCGCTCAACCCCCATCTCCCCATGTAAGCCCATGCCGATCTCGATTTGGCCGGCCGGAAGCTCGAACATGGGTTGTCCGGTGTCGATCGAAGCGGCCGCACCCAAGGCGACACCTAAAGAGCGGGTCCAGGCAGATGCTTTCTCTCCCAGAGCTAGAACATCGGAGAATTTATCTCCCCGATCGGCGGCAGCAGCCGTGCATTTGAGCACAAAAATATCGCCGGCGATACCACGACGATCAGTAGCGCTGTCCGCGGGCGCAGACGCAACATCATCGTGGACCCGAATCTCAGCCACCTGAATCCCTTTAACGCGCGCCTCGTCAGCCGCGAAGCCAAAATTCAGGACATCACCTGAATAGTTACCGTAGATATAAATCACTCCTTCACTCGGTTGCAGCGCGTCGGTAACCGCGAGAATCGAATCCGGATTCGGCGCCGCGAAGATTTGTCCGGCAATGGCCCCGTCCGCCATCCCAGGTCCAACCGCGCCTAGAAATAACGGTTCATGCCCGCTGCCGCCACCAGTCAGCAGCTTGACCCTGCGTCCAGAATTATTGGAATAAATGACCCCGAAGTGAGAACCGACTCGCTCGATGGCAAATGGGCTGGTCGATTGCAGACCTTGAATTACAGCCTCTACTGCTTCGCTCGTCCCAACTAAATATTGTCTCATTTTAACAACAACTAGGCGGCCGGTTCTTCTTCTGGTTAGCCTACTGGCAGGCGTAATCGCCGGAGGCCATATTCTTCTTGATCAGCTCCGGCAGCGTCTGCAGAAAGTCCTGAGGCTTAAGGTAGAGTTGGCTATAGTAATAGTCCACTTTGTCCTTCGCAGGTTTAATAAGGCGGTTGGCGACACTTGCTTATTTTTCGGGAACAAGCGCACCCAACTATAAGGTTCTAGGTCTTGTCTGGCTAGAGCGTTATAGGAAGCGACTGGGCTACCGCGATTTTCAGCGATTAACTCCTATTTCGGCCTTTTTTTCTGCCCGGAACTGCGCCACACTGGTTCCGCTGTTCCCGACTGATTTAGTCCGGAACCCGGACACCATGGCCATCCGCCTCAAGGACCTCGCGCTCCATCTGAATCTCTCCGTTTCAACGATCAGCGCCGCTCTGCAAAATCGGGAAGATATCAGTGAAGCTACTCGCCTCCGAGTCTTTGCCGCGGTCAAAAAGTTTGGTTATCACCCGAACTCGCTAGCCCGCAGCCTGGTTACCCGGAAGACCCATGTCTTAGGTGTTCTAGTCCCGGATTTATCGCGATCGTTCTTTGCCGAAGTCCTGAAAGGCATAGATTCGGTAACCAGCTCGGCCGGCTACAACCTGCTGGTCTGTAACACGGAGGAAAACGCGACTCGGGAAGAAGAGATGTTGACGATGCTGCTTTCGAACCAGGTCGATGGCGTTTTGCTGGCTTCGGCCCATGAACCAAGCAATACGGCCTGGCGTAAGACCCTCCTGGGATTGGCGGTTCCGATTGTCTTGATCGACCGCCGTCTGCCAGGCTTGAATTTTGTGGGTGGAGATGATCGCGCGATTGGGTTTGAAGCCACCCGCCACCTTTATAGTCAGGGATACCGACGAATCGCCCACATCGCCGGACCACAAACCGTGACCACGGCGGTTGGCCGGTTGAGCGGGTATTGCCGGGCTCTCACCGCTTTAAAGCTCCCATTTAAGGACGACCTGGTTATCGAGTCCCACTATCATGAAGAATCCGGCGGCTACGAGGCGATGCAGCGGCTGTTAAGTCTAAAATCGACGCCGGACGCAGTGTTCGCGGCGAGTGATCCGATAGCCATCGGCGCATTGCAAGCAGCATTAGAAGCCAAACTGAACCTCCCCGCCGACTTTGGATTGATCGGTGTCGGAAATCACCGGTACGGCCGATTCCTCAAGGTGCCGCTCAGCACCATGGATCAACAACGATCGCAGATCGGGCTGATGGCGGCCAATCTGTTGCTCGAGTCGATGGAAAAAAAAGAGCCGCGCCCAAAGTCGATTATGACCGAACCAAAGCTTGTACTCCGGGATTCCTCCAACCGAGCCGAATTTCCCGGGCTCTTGACCGTCGGGCGAGAGATCAAGAACCACAATAAGCGTACCGCTCGGCGGTAAAACGTCCGCACATGGAACAGATCTCCCAGGGTCAACTCGGTCGCTGCTTGTGTCTCGCTTTCGCTTGGATGGGTTTCGCCCTCGCAAGCATCGCCAATAGTCAAACCATCACGGATCCTATCGCTGATTACCTCGAAATGAAGGTACCTGACCGAGCTGAGAACACCGGCGGGTTGTTGATCCTAAAGAAAGTTGAGGTTGATATCGATGGCGACGGCAGCCCTGAGGTCTTCGTGGGCACATGGTATCGCAAGTCGGGTCCGAATACCTGGCTTTGGGTCGGCTACCAAAAAGATAGCGACGGCTATCGGCGGATCACGCCGGCCGACTCAGATGTCCTGATCGATTTTGACAATATCTACGTCGGCGAAATTCCCGAGCTAAAACGGCAAGGCATGGTGCAGGGTTATAGCCTGGAATTGGATAACAAAGACCGGGATCAATCGAATCTATTGAGCGACCTTGAGTATTATTACCTCGACAATGGGACCCTGGTTCAACAGAGCGCCGGTCCGTTGGACCGAGATGATCCGGACCAACAACAAACCTATAATTTCTTTTTCGGACCCGACCGGAAAGTCCGCGAGGCGCCCAGGATTGAATCGTTCACCATCGGAGACCTGATCCACCGAGGATACAAGATCCCGGATTGGACGAAGCGCCAATAGACCTGCCACACTACAAAGCGGCTCCCCTCCCAACTCGCGCATTGCAGAACGCAAGTCGACTCATGCTATGTTAGATGGGCCTGAATTGCGCTTTAAAACCCGCTACCGGTCACGCCAAATAACCGGAATGTCTGTGCTAGTAAATTGGCGAAGAAGTAGTAATTTTGTAACTGACATTCCGGCATACCGTAAAAAAACTAGAAAGAGAGACACATATGAAAAAAGGACTATTGCTGGGGTTGATTCTCTTTTGTCTTTCGGCTGGCGGGGCGTTCGCTCAGGAATTCACAACGACGCCTAGACGTGTTTACCCTCAGCCGGTCCCACCGCGACCGGCGGTTGAGGAGGGTTCAAACTCAAGCATTTTGAACAAAATTTTTACAGCCCCCAGAAAGTATCAGCTCTTAAACCCAGGCGCTCCCGCCAGCTACGGGAGTGGCCAACAGGTTATTTTGGCTAACCCGATGGATCCGCGGGAAAAACCAAATGTTTGGAAGCTTTTTTCGTTCACGTTCTAAACAGATCGTCGACGAGTTGAACTAGGTAAGAAGGCCGGCTTTAGCTGGCCTTTTTTTGTGCCCTGATTTCCAGGTGCAGCCAGCAGACTGCGCTGATACCGTGCCTCCAGCGAACTTGCGTGCAATTGGACGTCCCTACTATCGGCATTTTCTGTCCCACGTTCTTAAAGCCGGAAATGTGGCACGTCTACCGGCAGATCATCGGACCTAAACGGGTCCAGGTTCATGCTTTCGCTTTCAAACGGGAAAACCCGGATCGGTTTCCATTCTCGAATATCCATTTGCTGGATCGATCGAAATTACGTTGGGCGCGCCGGATCTGGTACCGGCAGATTTTAGGCAGTCCCCAAATCGCACTGCCCGGGGAGAGCGCGGCTTTCCGAAAGCTGATCCGCGCCTATGGGGTCAGGCTTCTTCATATTTATTTCGGTAACAATGGAGTATTTTGGCTGCCGCTTTTCTGCCGTCGGGAGATCCCGATGATCGTCTCATTTCATGGAGCCGATGTTACCGTCGGCTTTGCTAGCGCAGCCGGTCAACGCCGGCTGCAACAGGTTTTCACCGCTGCTGATCTATTATTGGCGCGCTCGGATTCTATCCGGCAGTCGATCATTTCGGCCGGGTGCAATCCAGATAAGATCCGCATTCAGCGAACCGGAATACCCGCGCCGGACTTCGGTTACCGAGTTCGGAGTTTACCGGCAGACGGCCGCTTCCAATTCTTGCAAGCTTGCCGATTGATCGAGAAAAAGGGAGTAGAGGTAACGCTGCGGGCGTATGCGAAATTCCTGAAGAAATGGCCGCACTCGCATCTGGTGATCGCGGGCGATGGACCCTTGCGCAACCGGTTGGAGCAGTTGGCGCTGGAGCTCGGGGTTCAAAACCGGGTCGAATTTACCGGGTTCCTCGGAAAAGAGGAGCTGCTCGAGCGCTACTACGAGAGCCATCTCTTTATTCACCCGAGCGAGAAGACGCCCAGCGGGGACAACGAGGGTGTTCCTAACAGTCTGCTCGAGGCAATGGCAACCGGTCTATGCAGTATCACAACCCGTCATGGCGGTATCCCTGAAGCTATCGAACATTTGCAGAACGGGATCTTAGTCGATGAAGGCGATGTCGAAGGCGTTCATCACTGGATGAAGCAGTTAGCCGAGCGTTGGCCGTTGGCCGTCGAATTGGGTCAACGCGCCTCCGAAACGATATCGCGAGAATTTGACTGGGAGAAGCAGATCCAAAAGCTCGAGGCCATCTATCTGGAGCTGATCGGCGATCGGAGTTGATTGCGCGCCGGGAGATGGCTCGGGTAGGACTAATGAGACCCATATGACATATGGGTCCTTCCACCTCTCAGCGCGCTCGAACCCCCGATCAGTTCCATTCAATACCAATCGGGAGCAGTGAATAGATCCCCATCGGATCGTTAAAACAGGCGAACTGTCGTAGATCCGCTTCTAACAACCGCAACTCGCGGTTAACCGGATCGATCTTCGACACCGGGGGGCGTTCGGTACCGCTGAGAGCCTTTTGGATCGCTTCGCCGATATTTTGTCTCGCCGGATATTCTGCGATTCTCGGATGGGCGCCTTGATGGGTGAGCTCGGCGGCGTAGTCAACCGCGGCTTGGAGCCCGCCAACCGCATCGACCAAATGGAGCTTTAACGCTTGCTCCCCGGACCAGACGCGTCCTTGCGCAATTTCATTCACCTGATCGACAGGGATATTTCTCGCCGCTGATACCCGTTCCAGGAATTCCTGATAAAACTCATCGATATACTTCTGAATCACTTCCATCTCTTGTGGAGTCTTCTCCCGAAACGGGGTCAACAGATCCGAGTAGGGGGTGGTAGCGACAGAATCCCAGTTGATACCGATATTGCTGAAAAGCTTCTGAACATTTGGGAATAAGCCGAAAACGCCGATGCTACCGGTAATGGTTCCGGGTTCGACAAAGATTCGGTTCGATGCGGTAGCGATATAGTAGCCGCCTGACGCTGCGACCGTTCCCATGGAAACGACAACCGGTTTGGTCTTCTGCGCGGCTGCCAGCTCTCGCCAAATGACTTCCGAAGCTGCGCCGCTGCCTCCCGGGCTATTTATTCTGAGGACAATAGCCTTAGCGTCAGGATCTAATCTGAATTTTCGGATCGCTCTGGCTAGCTTATCACCGCCGATGTTAGACCCAGCTCCCTCCCCGTCGATGATGGTTCCCTCCGCGTAGATGATCGCTATCTTCGGCCCCTTTACTTCGAGCGTGTCCTGGGTTCCGTCGATCGATTCGATATATTTCGGGATCGAAACCTGGCGGAAGGTATTGTTAACGGTATCCGGCCCGTAGGTATTCCGCAGCTCCTCCATTAGGTCGGTCAGAGATTTCAGACCGGTAACCAGCTTTTCCTGGAGCGCAGTTTTCGCGTCGATGAGACCGGATTGTGAAAGAACCTTTTGAAGAGATCCGGGGTCCAAATGACGAGCTTCTTCGATTTCGGTCGTGATCTCTCGCCAGAGATCAGCCAACAGCGCCTCGGTCTGTTCCCGGCTTTCGGGGCTCATTTTATCGAGGACATAAGGTTCCACCGCCGACTTGTATTTTCCGACTCTGGAGACCTGCACCTCGACGCCATACTTCTGAAAGGCATCGGCATAATAAAGCTGACCCGACGACAAGCCGTGCACAAACATCGGCTCTTCCGGGTCCAGATAGAGTTTGTCCGAAACCGAAGCCAGGTAAAACGAACGTGTGCTAGGAGCGACCAGGTAGGCGTAAATCGGTTTCTTTGAGCTTTTGAATGCGATTAGCGCGTCGCGGACTTCTCGCAACGCGGCGTACCCGGAGGAATAATCGACCGGAAACGCATTGCCCGTAATGAAGATTCCGGAAATCCGGCTGTCGTGCGCTGCCGAGGAAATAGCACGGAGCGTATTTCGAAGTGTAACCCGTTTTGCCTCTTCGCCGGCGATCGAATCGAATAGATCGGATGTGTCGAATTGGCGGGGCGCATCGGTGATTGCGGTCGATAGGTCGAGCACGAGCAGACTCCGGCTCGGGATCACGCTGCTCTTATCTGAAGAAGCGAGGCCAATCAGTAGGAAAACCAACAGCAGCAGGCCGATACCGATCAATACGCCGATACCGGCGATCGTGCCGAAGAACGATGCGAAGAAGCTTTTCATGGAAGTAGCCTTTTAAGGAGCTCGATCTGAACTCTCTAAGGCTTCTTCCACTCCGCGATCTGTTTCAAGCCGATCGACGCGATTTGATGGATATGCGCGAAACACGTCCAAGACCGCGAGTTTTTTCCGAAAAAGGCTTTAGCAGAGACACAAAAGACGCTAAGCCGGCCGGATTCGCGGTCCTGCGGAGACGATCAGGGAGCCGCTTGCCGGTAACGCGCGGATGAGCCGGAGCTCATCCCTACCAGACTTTTTCGTCGCACAACGCCAAATTCACGGTAGTTTACCCGCTTTCGCGATCTCCGATGGCCAGGATTTACATCAAAACCTACGGATGCCAAATGAACGAGCGCGACTCTGAACAGGTCGCGCAGACTCTGGTCGCGCGCGGTCATGTTCTGACTTCGGACGAAGAAGACGCCGACGTGGTTTTGCTGAATACCTGCAGCGTCCGGGATTTAGCGGAGCAAAAGGCGCTTGGAAAAATGGGCATGTTGGGCGCCCTTTCGCGACAGCGGCCGGTTGTTTTCGGATTCCTCGGCTGCATGGCGCAAAGTCGGGGCGACGCATTGCTGCGAAGTATACCGCATCTTAATCTGGTAATCGGTACCCAAAAATTTCATCGAGTCGCGGACTACGTTGACCAGGCGCTTAGCCATCAAGCGGCACAACGCCAGGACTTCGGCGGGATCAGTCGAATCGACGATCTTCGTTTTTCAATGGTCGACGTCGACGAAGAGGTCGGATCACAAAACTCGATTCGGGACCACTCGCTGAATTCGGCGGAGGTGACGAGTTTCGTCTCGATCATGCAAGGCTGTAACATGCATTGCACTTTCTGCATTGTACCTTATACCCGAGGATCGGAACGCAGCCGTTCTATCCAGGACATCGTCGACGAAGTGCGCTCGTTGGTCAGTCGCGGGGTCAAAGAGGTGACGCTGCTCGGGCAGATCGTAAATTTGTACGGCCGGCACGAGTTCCCCCGGCAAGAGGACAAGTCTCCGTTTGTTCAGCTTTTGGAAGCAGTCCACGATGTTGCAGGTCTAGAAAGGATCCGGTTCACCTCGCCACATCCGATTGGTTTCAAGAGCGATCTGATCGGGGCCTTTAAGCGGCTGCCCAAGTTGGTGGAGCATATTCATCTACCGTTGCAGTCGGGCTCTAATCGCATCCTAAAGCGAATGCATCGAACCTATACGCCGGAAAAGTACCTGGCATTGGTCGATGCGATCCGAGGTCGCTGCCCGGAAATTGCCATCACGACCGACATCATCGTGGGATTCCCCGGGGAGAGCGAGGAGGACTACTTGCAGACGCGCCAGCTCGTCGATCAGGTTGGATTCGATAACGCCTTTGTTTTTAAGTATTCGACCAGAAAGGATACTCCGGCCGCGGAGATGGCGGATCAGGTTCCGGAGCCAATTAAGGAACAGCGGAATCACGATCTATTAAACGTGGTGAACGCCTGGGCGCGGCGACGGGGAGAAGCCTTTGTCGGTCAAAACATTGAAATTCTCTGCGAAGGCCTAAGCAAGACTAACCCGAACCGTCTGATGGGGCGGACCCGGGGAAACAAAATCGTCGTTTTTGAAGGGTCAGATCGACACGTGGGGCAATTGTTACCGGTTAAGATTAATCGTTCCACTGGTTACACGCTGTACGGTGACCCTGCTATTTTCTCCTGAGCATCAACATGGACTACCCTCCTCGGATCTATTACCTGAGTCTCCACCTGGTTGGCTTGACGATCGGTTCGATCGTTTTACTGGCGCATCTTTTTGCGTTGCTGCGGACCGCCGACTCGCAAAAGTGGCTGCTAAGGCTTCCCCGCTCCAAAACCGCCGGGATTGTTCTCCTGGCGATCGATGCGGTCTGGTGTTTCTGGCTGATTTCCACCATGGATTTGGAAGAGTTCATCTGGCTGAAGCCCTACGTCCAATTTGCGATCCCGGTGCTGTTCTTTCTGACGGTGATTTTTGTTGATGAACTTCTGGCAGCCCGTGCGCTGGGTATCTTTGCGATGCTAATCGCCGAACCCATGATTTCCTCTGCCTTCCTGCGGCCGGAACTCTCGCGGCTTTTACTCGTTTTGCTTGCTTATGTCTGGCTCACGTTCGGTATGTTCTGGGTCGGAAAACCGTACCTCTTACGAGACCAGATCACCTGGGTAACGAAATCGATTCTGCGCTGGCGGATCGCTACCGGTCTCGGCGTCCTGTGGGGCGCGTTGATTCTCGGGTTTGCGTTGGTGGTGAGGTAGAGGCCGGCGCGATAGCCGGCCCAGAGGCCGCAACATATAGGTCCCATGGATCGTCCTATCCGGGGCCAGGCCGCTCGCGGGCAGGAATCCGCCGCAGGACAGAACCACGAATAGGACCTATAGGACTTATGGGACCCGGGTGGACGTTTCCGGCTGCGCTTAGAGTTCGAGGACTTTCGGGAACTTTGATAGGACTTTAAAGCCGGATTCGGTGACGATACCGTCGTCCTCGTGTCTGGCGCCACCGACGCCGGGGAAGTAGAGACCGGGCTCAACCGTGAGCACCTGGCCGACCTTGAATTCCGTTGAACCGATGCGCGGTTCTTCATGAATGGCCATACCCAGCCCGTGGCCGAGCCCATGAAAAAAGCCGGTCCATTGGCCGTCTTTCTCTTCAGTCGGATAACCGCTGTCCGTGAAAAAGTTTTTCACCCTGTCTTGCAATTTTGCTCCGGATTTTCCGGGAGCAATCCCGCGGAAAGCCAATTCCTGGCCCTCCAAAACTGTTTCCCACAGTTTCCTTTGAGCGGTGCTGGCTTTACCTCGAACCACCGTGCGCGTGAGATCGCCGTAGTAACCAGTCGCGCCATCGCGCGGAAAGACGTCGAGAATAATCAGGGAATTCGCCTTTAGAGGGCCACTACCGCGATTGTGCGGATCACAAGCCTGATCGCCGCCGGCAACGATCGGGTCCGTAGGCGTACCACCGGCGCGAAGAATCGCGCAATCGATTTCCGCTCTTAAGATTTCCGAAGTCAGCGGTTGACCGGCCCAGACGAGCTTTCGTCCCGGCTTAATCTCTGCGGCGCGCAATAGTTCATAGGCACGCTCCAAGCCGGCCTCAGTTAGCTGGATCGCACGTTCCAATTTCTTGACTTCTGCGGCGGCTTTAAACTCGCGAGCGGCGCAAAATAATCCGGCGACCGGCGTCACTTCGATCCCAGCCTCACGGAGCGCAAATGCGAGTCCCAGAGGGAAATCAGCGGGTACCTCAGCACGTTTGATTCTTCGTTTCCGCAGGAATTCGGTCACGCTTTGCTCGAACGTCGGCTTCTTTTTCAAGCGTTTTTCCAGCGGGTTTTGAATGGCAGACAGGGAAGCGACTTCGTCGACGTTGGCCTGTTTACGGCCCCGGCCGATTTCGAGATCGGAAAGCAAAATCGTTTTTTTCTGGTTCTGCTCCAAATAAAGGAATGGATCCGGAACGGAGAAGCCGGTTGCATAAAGCATATCTGCAGACAGCTCGCTCGCCGCGAACATCAAACGTGAAACCTGATTTTTGGCCATGGCGTCCGAAAACTTCTAGCGTCAGCCCGCAGGGCCCGCAAATGCTTAAACATTTGCGGGCTAGTAGCCTGAATGTTTTAAAGATCTCTCGGATCTGGGAAAACCTTCAGGCTTGAATCGTCTTCGCCAACTCAACGAACTTGTTTAGCACTTGTGGATTGCTAACCGCTTCCCGGCTCACCGCTTTGGCTAGCGGCACTCCTTGAAAGATTCGTTTCACCGGCACCTCGAGTTTTTTTCCGTTTAACGTATGCGGAATCTCGTCTACGACCTGGATATCATCGGGTACATACCGCGGAGAAAGCTGTTGCCGGATCCGGTCGCAGATGGCCGTTTTCAGGGCCGGATCGAATTGTTTATCCGAAGCCATGACCACAAACAAAATGAGTTTGCCGGCGCATTCATCGGACCCGCTTTTTAGTCCGGTAGTGTCGATCACCAGCGCCTCATGAATTTCTGGAAGTGCTTCTACCACTCGATAAAACTCGCTGGTTCCCATTCGTACGCCACCGCGGTTTAGTGTCGAATCGGACCGGCCATAGATCACACATTGACCGTCATCCCGGTTAATTTCGATCCAGTCGCCATGACGCCAGACACCGGGAAAATAATCGAAATAACTCGCGCGAAGCCGGCTGCCATCGGCGTCATTCCAGAAAAAAACCGGCATGGAAGGGAACGGAGCGGTCAACACTAGTTCACCCATCTCGTTCCAAACGGCTTCACCGTTCTCGTTCCACGCTTCGATCCGGGCGCCCAGGCCTCGACACTGGAGTTTACCCCGAACCACCGGCAGCAAAGGGTTCGACAAGACGAACGCGGTGCAAACATCGGTACCGCCGCTAGCGGATCCTAACCAAACATCAGGTTTTACTTGTTGGTAAACCCAATCGAAACCTTCCGGCGGCAACGGCGCGCCGGTCGACCCAATCGCGCGCAAGTGGGTGAAAGAAAAATTGGTACGCGGGCTGACCCCGGCTTTTTCGCATGCCAGCAAAAAGGGAGCGCTGGTTCCAAAATAATGGATCTGCTCCTCGTCAACAAAACGCCAGAGAACAGAAAGATCGGGATGTTTCGGGCTCCCATCGTAAAGCACGATACAGTTACCGAGCGCCAGTCCGGTCACCAAAAAATTCCACATCATCCAGCCGGCCGTCGTGTACCAGAAGAACCGGTCACCAGGTCGCAAATCCAGATGCAACGACAGGGCTTTCAGATGTTCCAGCAAGATGCCGCCGTGGCTCTGCACGATTGGTTTTGGGATCCCGGTGGTGCCGGATGAAAACAGTATCCAAAGGGGATGTTCAAACTCAACCGGCACGATCGAAAAACCGGCCTCATCGATGTTTCGAATGAAGTCGCCCCAAGTCACGACCGGAACAGGATTGGTGAGCCCACTCAAGACCGGGTTCTCTCCAACGAGTACGACTTTTTTTAGCGAACTCAGTCCGTTAAGGATCTCCCGTAAAGGGTCGGATCGATCATGATGTTTGGCGGCATAATAATAACCGGTGACTCCGAAGAGGGCCTTCGGCTCGATCTGTTGCAGCCGTTCCAGGACGCCTTTGCTGGAAAGCTCGGGGGGACAACTCGACCAGATCGCGCCGATAGAGGCGGCCGCCAAAAAAGCGACCACAGTTTCGGCGCAGTTCGGTAAATAGCCAGCCACGCGATCCCCTTTCTGAACTCCGACGCCCCGTAGTGCGACGGCGACTTGGGCAACCGCGGAGAGTAACTCGCGACCGGTTATCCGGCGCCGGGCGGATCTATCTTGTCCCTCAAAAGCAGAGAGAATGACGATTTGATCCGGACGTTGTCGGAGTGCGCGCAATAATTGTTCGGCGTAATTCAACGTCGCTCCGGGAAACCAGCGCGCATCGCTGGTTTGTTCCCAAATCACCGAAGATTCGGCGGGCGTATGAAAGCGGACCTCAAAAAAATCTGCAATGGATCGCCAAAACTCGCCTACTTCTCCAACCGACCAATCGTAAACCTCCCGGTAGGTTCGAAAGTGCAGATCCCGCTTTGTCGATAACCATTGCAGGTACCGGCTCAGATTGCAGTCTTCGACTGCGCTTGCGCTCGGTCGCCATAAAACTTCAGAGGAGGGAACGGGAGCCATGCTCGACACTCTTCAAACGTTAGCGAAAGTGAGGGATCCGCGCAACGATGTTGGCGAACCAAACGGGGTGCTGCCCGAAACTGTCACACGCGCTTTGCTTGACAAACCCGATCGGTCGCGCTTTTTCTATGGCCCTCCCCTACATCCATACTCATGATGACCTCTCACCCATGATCAACGTCGAGCACTTGACCAAGATGTTTGGCGCGAAGTGCGCGGTTGATGACGTCACATTCTCCGTCGGCAAAGGCGAAGTCCTAGGATTTCTCGGCCCGAACGGCGCTGGGAAATCAACCAGCATGCGAGTCATCACCGGCTACTTACCGCCAACCGCTGGTACCATAACGGTAGCCGGCTTCAACGTAGCAGATCAACCTTTGGAAGCACGCCGCCGCATTGGTTACCTGCCGGAGAATGCGCCACTCTATGCCGATATGTCGGTCCTTGGATTCCTGAGCTTCTGCGCAGAAATCCGTGGTTTGTTTGGACCCGCAAAAAAAGACGCCATCGATCGCGTGGTGCAACTCTGCTTTCTAGAGCGGGTGTTGCATCAAAGTGTGGACACACTCTCGAAAGGTTTCCGGCACCGGACTTGTCTAGCTCAGGCACTGATTCATGATCCGGAGGTTCTGATTCTCGACGAACCCACCGATGGATTAGATCCGAATCAAAAGTACGAAGTGCGTACGCTGATCCGGAAAATGGGAGCGGAGAAAGCGATCATCTTTTCGACCCACATTCTTGAGGAAGTCGAAGCAGCGTGCACGCGCGCGATCATCATCGACCAAGGGAAGATCGTTGCGAATGGAACGCCGGACGAATTGAAAGCGAAGTCACCGCAAGCCGGCAACGTAACCGTCACAGTCGGGAAAGTCACGAAGGACCAACTAGTCACGCAGGTCGAAGCTCTCACGGGTGTTGAGAAGTTTTGGATCGTTTCCGAGAAACCGGAACACATAACTTTGCGGATCGTTCCGCGGGGAAATCTGTTACCGGAATTGCTCGAAGCCGGGACGCGTAACGCCTGGAAAATTGAACATCTCGATGTCGAAGAGGGTCGACTGGATGATGTGTTTCGTTCCATCACCCTCCCGGATACCAACACGGCGGCATGAAGACGATTTGGACTATCGCCAAGCGAGAGCTCGGCACCTATTTCAGCTCCCCGGTAGCATACGTTTTCATCGTTATCTTCCTGCTTCTAGCCGGGTTCTTCACCTTCATGGTGGGGCATTTCTTCGATCGCGGAGTTGCTGACCTGCTCCCGTTCTTTCTTTGGCATCCTTGGCTTTATCTTTTCTTGGTGCCGGCTGCGGGCATGCGCTTGTGGTCGGAAGAGCTGCGTTTGGGCACAAGTGAGCTCCTATTCACCATGCCGGTCACGCCGTGGCAGGCCATTCTAGGAAAGTATCTCGCCAGCTGGATCTTTCTGGCAATCGCGCTGTTTTTAACCTTTCCGCTGGTGGTAACCGTCGGTTACCTCGGTCACCCTGACTACGGCAGAATCTTTTGTGGCTACCTGGGGAGTTTGCTGCTAGCCGGGGCGTTTCTTTCCGTTGCGCTGCTTACATCCTCTGTGACCCGAAATCAGGTCGTCAGTTTTATCCTCGCAGTAGTGATTTGTCTTTTTCTTATCCTCTGCGGATGGCCACCAGTGACTGACGCTGTCTCCAATTGGGCCCCGGCTTGGTTTGTAGACGGCCTGGCGTCAATCGGCGTCATGACCCATTTCGAGAGTCTGCAACGTGGCGTCGTAGACAGCCGCGACCTGCTCTTCTTCGTGAGCGTCATCGTTTTCTGCCTATTCGCCAACAGTGTGGTTCTTCGCGCGCAGCGCGCCTGATCGCTATGAAAAAAGTCGAGCATTGGCTGTTCCCAGTCGCCGCCGTGATCGCTGTCCTGGTCATCCTGATTGCGGTGAACGTCCTAGGGAATGTTCTGAAATTCCGGGGTGACCTGACCGAAAACAAGCTCTACACGCTATCACCCGGTACCAAAAAGATCCTCGATAAACTGGATACGCCTGTAGAAATCCGGTTCTACTACAGCAAGGATAACGCCTCCATGCCGGTCCCGCTTCGGACCTACGCGCAGGAAGTGGAAGACCTGTTGGCAGAGTATCAGCAAGCTGGCCACGGTAAGATCCAGATCGTGAAGCTTGATCCTAAGCCCGACTCGGACGCCGAAGATTCAGCTCGCCTGGACGGGATTCAAGGCCAGAACACCAACCTGACCGGCGATAAGATTTATCTAGGCCTGGCGATCAGTTGCCTCGACGCCAAAGTGCCGATTCCATTTTTGAGCCCGGACCGAGAAACTCTGCTCGAGTACGATATTTCACGGGCAATTTCGAGCGTGGTGAATCCGAAAAAAGCGGTTATCGGCGTGATGAGCGCATTGCCAGTTCTGGGCCAGCAGACGCCGATGATGATGATGCAGCGCCAGCGCGGCAGTGATCCCTGGATTTTCATCCAGGAATTGAAACAAAACTATACCCTGCGCGAGGTGCCGTTGACTGCGGACAAAATCGACGATGATATCTCGGTTCTGTTGGTGGCGTATCCGAAAGGGATCTCTGACTCCGCTCAATTTGCCATCGACCAATTCATGCTTCGTGGTGGCAAAATGGTCGCCCTGCTTGATCCCTTCTCTTTGGTAGACTCACAGCTAAGCGGCCAACAGGGGATGATGGGCGGTGAGGCGTACTCAGCGAGCCTAGACAAATTGTTGAAAGCCTGGGGCCTCGATTTTAGCGCAGGGAAAATCGTGGCTGATCCTAATCTAGCGACTCGGATCCAGCGTCAAAATAGCTCCGTCGAATCAGAGATGACCGTGCTTTCGATTACGGGTGACACCATCAACAAGGCGGATCCCCTGGGAGCATCGACGACTGATCTGCTGTTGCCATTTGCCGGGGCATTTTCCGGCACACCGACGACCGGCCTGAAAGAGGAAGTCTTGGTCTCCACGACACCTCAAGCCGGGCTAGTTGATGCCAACGTGCCCATGATGGGAGCGGATGCGGCTCGCAAGTTCTACAAGCCGGGGAATACCGCTCTCCCGATCGCCGTTAGGCTATCTGGCAAATTTAAAACCGCGTTTCCTGGCGGCAAGCCAGCGGCGGCTACTCCTAGCCCGACACCGGGAGCCAATGCGTCGCCTAGCCCCTCAGCTACGCCCACTCCGACTTATCTGAAAGAGGCGACCAACGAGGGTGTGGCGGTGCTAGTTGGTGACGCAGATTTTGTTTACGACCAATTTGCCGGGCGCGAACAGCAGATGTTGAACCAGGTGGTGTTCACCCCGTCTAACGGCAACCTCAATCTCATTGAGAGCAGCGTGGAGCTGTTAGCCGGCGATTCAAATCTAATCTCAATTCGAAGCCGAGCCTCGGCGAATCGGCCGTTTGTTGTCGTCAATAAGATGGAGGCGGCAGCGGAAGAGAAATATCAGAGCAAGATCGACGAGCTGGAGTCCGGCCTAACGCAGGCCCGGCAGAAGCTCTCCGAATTACAAACCGCCAAGCAAGCGGACCAGAAGAGTGTGCTTTCCACGGAACAACAAAACGAGATCAAGAAGTTCCAAGAAAACGAGGCCCAGATTGACAAACAATTGAAGCAAGTTCGAAAAGAACTTCGGCAAGAAATCGATTCCCTCCAGAATTGGCTTAAGTGGCTAAACATCGCCCTTATGCCGGTGGTCGTGACCTGTATCGGTCTCGGCCTAGCGTTCTTAAAGAAACGAAGCCGAGCCGCTCGATGAAACGAAAACAGGTTTATATACTGCTAGGTGTAGCGTTAGCACTCGCTATCGTTGGAACCATCTTTCAGATAGTTCGTTCTTCCGGATGGAAAGGGCAATCCACGGACTTGGAGCCGTTTGCCAAGCTACCGGTCAATAGCATCGCCAAGCTGGTGGTCAAATCCTCAAAAGGTACGGTCACTTTGCAGAAGACCAATGACATTTGGACCGTCACCGAACGTAACGGTTATCCGGCAGACTTTAGTAAGATTCGGGACCTGATTCGTTCGCTCTGGGAGTTCAAAGTAGTCCGACAGTTGGAAGTAGGTCCGTCCCAATTCGGCCGGTTGCATATTCTAGCGCCGGGTCAAGGCGACCAATCCGGCATCGAACTCGATATGATCGACGCGAACGGCAACCCGGTTAAGACCTTGATCTTTGGTAAGGCACAGGCGGGTCAAGATGAAGAATCCGAAGAAGGGCCCAACGGCCGGTTTGTCTACGATCCTTCGGAGAAGGACAAAGTCTATTTGGGGACGGAGACTTTCTTTACCGTCGACGCCTCTCCCCAGAATTGGATCGATAAAGATTTCATTAAGCCAGAGGCTATAAATGAGGTTACGCGTAGTCCGGGTCCGGATGGCCTCGGATGGAAGATCAGCCGCAAAGATCAGAAATCCGATTGGGAGTTAGCCGATGCTAAGCCCGGGGAGACGTTGAATAATGAGGTGGTTGACTCTTTAAGCAGTTTTTCTCCATCGGTTGACGACGTTAAACCAGGTGATGCACCTGATTCCGAGACCGGTCTTAAGCAACCCCTGAAGGTCGACCTCACGACCTTCGAAGGTTTCAAATACAATCTCGAGATTGGCGGCTCGGGGCCGCAACAAAGTCATTATCTACGGTTCAAAGTTTCGGCGGATTTGCCGGCTGCGCGCACCGCCAACCCCAAAGAGTCGGCCGACGATAAGAAGAAGAATGACGACGAGTTTAACAAACAGCAGGACATCCTGAAAACGAAGTTGGCCACAGAAGAAAAGCTGCAAAAATGGGTCTTCGAAGTTCCGGACGATAGTCTCGAGGCCTTACTCAAGGCACGGAAAGATATCTTGAAAGCGCCGGTGTTGCCGTCGCCGAGCCCAGCAGCAAATGCCGGGACCCCACAGAAGCCGCTTGTCCCATTACCGCTCGCCCCTGTCCCGAACCCGACGGTTTCGCCAGCTGCACCAGTCGCTTCTCCAAGCCCTGAGGCCTCGCCGACTCCGGAGACAACACCTACCCCGGAAGCCCTCCCCTCAGGTTCTCCAAGTCCTTCGGCTTCGCCAGGGGCGTAGAGAAAGCCGTTCGACTGCCGCTATTTGCCATTCGCCGGACCAAAGCCGGGGAAGGCCCCTTTACCCCTTGCGGGGTGGTTCCGTGCTTAGCAAAGTAACCGCAGTTCATGCGGACTCCGCAAAACCAGTTTTATAGTCAGTTTGATTGTGAATCGCTCGAGCCACGTGAGCCGGACCCTTATCGCTCACCTTTTCAGATCGACCGCGACCGCATCCTTTACAGCTCTGCGTTTCGCAGGTTGCAATCGAAGACCCAGGTCTTTGTCAGCGGAGAATTCGACTTTTACCGTACTCGACTAACGCACTCTCTAGAGGTCGCACAGATTGGGCGATCGATTTGTTCTTATCTGAACCAAACGGCCTCGGATTTCACGGCCGACTTTTCGGTCGACCCGGATCTGGTCGAAGCAATCTGTCTGGCTCATGACCTCGGGCATTCCCCGTTCGGGCATGCTGGAGAACGCTCGTTGCATCATTTAATGCGGGACCTTGGAGGGTTTGAAGGCAACGCACAAAGTCTGCGTTTGATCAGTAAGACCATCTATTCCGGCACCCGGGAGCGACGCGGTATGAACCCAACCCGGGCGCTGATTGACGGCGTCCAGAAGTACAAACGGCTCTTTCGAGAAGATCGCTCAGCCGACAACCATTTCCTATACGACGATCAAGAGCCCCTGCGACGCTTCACCTTAGGATCCGTATCCTCTGACCCAGATCTCGATTATGCGAAGCTTCGGTCGTTGGAATGCCAGATAATGGATTGGGCGGACGACACGGCGTACGGTCTGAGCGACATCGTCGATAGCATTAACGCCGGATTCCTCAGGTTCGAGCGGGTTGAGGACTGGGCGGCCAATGCAAGTCTAAGTGGCGATGAACAGAAACATATCGAAACCGTGCTTTCCGCAATCAAAGAACGGAAGGTAGAAGCGCGGTTTGGCCGAAAGATCGGAGCCTTCATTCGCGCAACCTCGATCGTGGTTCGGACCGGGCGGTTGGGCCAGCTTAGCCACCGCTATAGTTTCGGCCTGGCGGTGGAACCTGAAGTTCGAGCCGAAGTTGATATTTATAAGAGGCTTTGCCGTGATCTGGTTTTTCGCCATTCCCAGCTTCACCAATTGGAGCTGAAGGCGCGCATGATTTTGGAAGCGATCTTCCGTGCCTTCGCGGAGGCCTATTTACAAACAAAGAATCCCGGGCTCCGGTTACTGCCGGAGTCGTATGATCAGCTGGTGCGCAACGCTGACGGCGAACTCGGGCGTGCCCGCGTATTGTGCGACTACGTTGCCGGGATGACCGACCTTTTTGCCACTCGAACCTATAAACGGCTATTTGATCCCAGTTTCGGCTCGACAATTGATCTGTAAGATAAAGCAAATCAGTGTGTTATGACACGTGACCGGCGGCAGGGATGCCGCACAAAAACAAGGACAAGAATGGCAACTTAAGCCAATTTCGCCCTTTAGGAGTTATGCAGAGAAGGATGTTATGTCATTGGTAGTGTCGCCCGAAATTGGCGCGCTCGAATCGATTGAACCTCTCGTTAGCCGGGAGCCCATCATTGAGGTTGAAGGGGTTACGAAGATTTTTGAGCGCTGGCGGTCCCCACTTTTTTGGGGCGTATTCAAGCTGCTGCGGTGGCTCAGCCGTCACGCGCCGGGCCCCATCGCTGCTGGGTTAGCCGGGGTCAAAGCGCGTTTTTCCCAAGACTTCTGCGCACTGCGGGACGTTTCGTTCAGCCTTTCCCGAGGAGAGAGCCTAGGAATCATTGGACAGAACGGAAGCGGAAAAACCACTTTGCTACAGATCATTGCCGGAACTTTGCGACCAACCGCCGGAAAAGTAATTGTCCGAGGTCGGGTTGCTGCTCTGCTGGGACTCGGTTGCGGATTTGATACGGAATTTACCGGCCGAGAAAACGTCCTTTTGAATGCCGCTCTACTAGGGATGTCCGAGGAAGAGGTCCGGGAAAGATACGATGCTATCGTCCGCTTTGCCGATATCGGTGATTTCATCTCTCAACCGATAAAGACGTACTCAAGCGGAATGTTGGTGCGCCTGGCATTCTCGGTAGCAGTGCACGCTAACGCAGACATATTGATCGTCGATGAAGCGCTCGCGGTAGGTGACGTGTTTTTTCAACAGAAGTGTTATCGCAAGATTCAGGAACTAATGAATCGAGGCGTCACCTTGTTATTCGTCTCTCACGACTCGAATATCGTGCAGAGCGTTTGTGAGACGGGCGTCATTTTACAGCACGGGCGCAAAATTTTCGAGGGACCGGCCGAACAGTGCGCCCACCGTTACATGCGGAGCCTTTACGCGCCGGAGACGGAGCCGGCCGCCACACGAGCGGCTTCTCCACTTCCTCCCCCAGAGCTTGACCTACGTGAACCAGACCGGTTAGCTGGCGAAAACGTGGTTTCTCCAGAAATCCGAGCGGAGATCATAGGAGCGGACGTTCTGCCAACCGCCAGGGCAAGGCATGGCGAAAAACGCTTGGAATTTCTGGCGGTCTCTTTCACTGATAGTCTTAGCCGACCGGCAAATCGTATCGCCATGGGAGATGCAGCCCATTTGGCGATGTTGGTCCGCGTGAATCAAGGAGTTAACAACCCCGAGCTTGTTTTCCGGCTCATCGACCGCCTCGGCAATCTGGTATTTTGCTCTTGTAACAGCTCCTTAGGATATCAATTGGGCGAGTTCTCCACCGGCAGTGTATTCGCCGTGAGATTTGAAGTCGTCTTGGCCGTCGCTACCGGGCCGTACACACTTACTGTAGAAATCGGAAAACATGCCGAGAACCGGCCCAACATCGGAATTTATTTCGATATCGCCGAAGGTATTGGACCGATCCATGTATTCGACCCGGAGCCGAATGCGGTGCAGCCTTTTTATGGCATGGCGCAGCTGCCATGCGAGATGACTTTTCTGGATCAAAGAAAGAGTGGACGGAAGAGAGCCCGCAAAGCGGCTTGAGCAGTACGATGCGAAGCGCGAACGCAGAAGTTTTTAACCACGACTCTGAGGCATCGGGCTATGATCAGGATGTCCGGGATGAAGCCGACCCGATTCGGAGCGCTTACCGAGATGTCCTGGCGTGGGTAGTTGCAGAAGCAAAGATCGATTCGGATTCGCGCGTTCTGGAACTAGGCTCAGGGACCGGCAATCTCTCGCGACTAATCTCGACCTGCAGGGAACTTATCGCGATCGACGTTTCTGAAAAGATGGAGGCGATCGCCAAAGGCAAAGTAGGGCACTTACCAAATCGCCGGTTTATTAAAGCTGATCTGCTTGAGGTGTTTGGTCAGCCGCTCGGTCACTTTGACGCGGTCATCAGCACTTACACTCTTCATCACCTCATCGAGGACGAGAAAGGGTATTTGTTTCAAAAGATATTCGGCTGCTTGGCGCCCGGTGGGCGCGCGGTCTTCGGCGACTTGATGGTTCAAAACGAAGCTGAAAAAACCGCGAAGATTCGTGCATATTTGTCGGCGGGTGATGGTGCGACCGTTGACGCCCTGAGAACAGAATTTTTTTGGATCGTTGATACCGCGGTCGCCCAGCTGGAGACGTTGGGTTTCCAGGTTCGAACCAGGCGATTCTCTGATCTTTCTTACGCAGTCGTCGCTGAAAAAGCGCGTTAAACTGGTGAGCAGCGCTTTTTCGCATCGCAGGGCTTATCTATCTGCAACCATGTCTTCTGACTTGATCTTATTTATGGGATTGCTGTAGCGATTGGTTTGCCAGCGTTGGTGGTTCTGATCTACCAGACGTTTGCTTAATCCCACCCCGGCAATCGCGTCCCTATGAGAATATTATTGGTGTTCAGCTTGTCCGTTGTTTTATCGGTGGTGACCGGCTGGCGCGCGAAAGCGCAGACCGCCGACAACCCATTGGCTGCCGCGCCCACTGAATACAGTGTCGAGCTTCTGGTTACGCCAAAATCGGGCTCACCCACGATCATGCGGATGTTCATCGACGGTCAGATGCGGCGAACCGAGCAACAAACCCACAATGGAGAACTGATAGTGATTCTGCGTGGCGACCTAAACAAGATGTACACGGTGTTAACCGCCCGAAAAGCTTACCGAGAAAGCCCCGCGGATTCAAACCTGGTCAAGTCTCTCGACATCTCGCAGCTAGCCAAAGAGATCGGTATCGCCCACGAAAAGGTCGGCAATGAATACATCGACGGAGAACCGTGCGACAAATACCGTTTTTCGGTGAACGCTGGAGCTTCGGAGGGAGCGGGAGCTCTACAAGCCAATTCAGGGTTTGTTTGGATCAGTCAGTCGACTCATCTTCCCGTAAAGTCGGAGACGGCTGGGGCAACGACGATTTGGAAAGTCCTGAATGTAGGACCCCAAGATCCGTCATTGTTCATGCCGCCGGTTGATTTCCAGCGGGTAGACTAAGGCGGGGTCCAACGGAGCGGTGAAGCGATAAGAAGGCAGCGTTTTGCCGGTGAACGATAATCCCTTGGGAGCCTCGAACGGAGACTTTCCCGGGTGTGAACCATTCCGTGGAGTACAGCGGAAACATTGTGAATAACTCGCTAAACTCCAGTCCTCGTCAGGGTTATCCAAGAACTCAACTGCATCGCCGACACTTATCCCCAGTGCTTTATTTGCATAACTTGCACGGAGACAAAGCGTTATGCGTGGGCAAGCGGGTTATGAACACGCTGAATATTAATAGATTGGGGTGGGGCTAACAAAGCACTTAAGATCAGAGGTGTGAGTAAGTACAAACAAGGAGTGCTTTTTCATCACGTGGCGATGGCGGTTGCGCTAGAAGAGGGCGACCGACGCGGAGCCGGGTAAAGCGAATATCAGCGGACGGCTGGCGCTCCCGCTGGAAGGGAGCGCAGTGTAGCCGTTCTCTAGAGCAGGCTATAGCCTAGATGTGGATGGCAAGACCGAAAGCATTGCCCACGGCCTCATGTACTGCCTCGCTCAAGGTTGGATGAGCATGGATCGTTTCTTCTAGGTCTTCGTGCGTCGCTTCCAGATTGATGGCCAGTCCAAGTTCAGCGACCAGCTCTGTGGCCTCAGCGCTGATTATATGGGCACCAATGATTTCGCCGTAGGGTTCCGAAATGAGAAGCTTAACGAAGCCCTCGGGTTCCCCAGCTGCCAGAGCTTTTCCGTTGGCTAGGAAAGGGAATTTTCCAACTTTGAACGTGATGCCCTTTTCCTTGGCGGCGCGTTCGGTCAGTCCGACGCTGGCGACTTGAGGCTGGCAATAGGTACAGCCCGGGAAGGTTTTTAGTCGTTTAGGTGTTGCTGTGGAAAAGATGCCGTTAACGGCTTGTATCGCTTCCCACATGGCGACATGAGCCAACCAAGGCGGTCCAATGATGTCGCCGGCTGCGTAGATACCGGGTACGTTGGTCTGGTAGCGCTCGTCGATCTGGATAAACCCTTTGGGGTCGAGTTTTAGAGAGAGACCGCCAGGGACAACGGGTGAAACACCGATGGCCACCAATGCGCAATCGGCTTCGAGGGTCTGCTTTTGTTTGGCTTCAACCGTCAGGCGTACGCCATCTTTGCTTACCGACGTTTCTGTGACCTTGGAGTTTGTGAAAATCTTAATGCCCTGTTTGGCTAAGGTTCTCTCGAGCGCGACGCTGATTTCGGTGTCCTCTACCGGCAAGATGTTGGGTAGCATTTCGATGAGGGTCACCTCGGTGCCAAATGCGTTGAAGAAATACGCGAACTCAACCCCGATGGCGCCTGCTCCGATGATCAGTAGCCGTTTAGGCTGGGGATCGAGAATCATCGCATAATGACTATCGATGACGGTTGTTCCGTTAATAGGCAAGCCGGGCAGAGGCCGAGAGGTAGCGCCAGTAGCGACAAGTATGGATTCGGTTTCCAGGGTCTGTTCTTTGCCGTCGGTGGCTTTGTAAGCGACGCGTCCAGGCTCGGGGATTGAAGCGGGCGCCTTGATGTACTCGATTTTGTGTTTCTTAAACAGGAACTCGACCCCGCTAGCCAGTTTGTCAGAAACCGCTCGACTGCGAGCAATGATTTTGGACCAGTCGAACGCAAGATTGTCGAAGCGGAAACCGAGGTCTGAGGCTCGATGCCGGAGTAATTGGTAAAGCTCTGCGTTGCGTAAGAGCGATTTCGTCGGGATACAGCCCCAGTTCAGACAAGTCCCGCCCGCCCGTTCTTTCTCGACGCAAGCGACACGTTTGCCGAGTTGGGCAGCTCGAATGGCGCCGACATAGCCAGCGGGTCCTCCGCCAACAACAACCAGATCGTATTTCATAAAAAGGAATGGAAAGATGCCACGAGCCGTACAACGCAGGGCGCGAGCTTTTAGACCAGCATGAGAGCTGGTGTTTCTATCAGGCGTTTGAGCTCAGCTAGAAACTGAGCTCCGATGGCGCCGTCGACGACACGATGATCACAGCTGAGACCCAAAACAATTCGCTGTCCTGGAACGATAGCGCCGGCCGCATTGATCACGGGTTTCCTAAGAATGGCGCCGACCGAGACAATGAGGGACTGCGGCGGATTGATGATGGCAAAAAATTGATCGACCCCGTAACTGCCTAAGTTAGATAGGGTCAGTGTGCCGCCTTGATATTGCTCCGGCTTGAGTTTCTTGGAGCGGGCCTTGGAAGCGAGGTCCTTAACTTCAGAGCTGATCTGGCTCAGAGTTTTAGAGTGTGCATCGCGAATGACCGGTGTGACTAAACCGTCGTCGACAGCAACGGCGCAAGCGAGGTGAACGGCCGCATATTGGATGATGGCGTCGCCGGCAAAACTGGCGTTGGCCTTGGGTACATGGGTGGCCGCCACGGCGGTCGCTTTTAGAAGAAAGTCGTTAACCGTGTATTTTGGGAGGCCGACCGACTCATTGGCAGCGTTCAGTTGCTGGCGGAGTTGTACCAGCGGCTCGGCGTCGACGTCCGCTTGCAGGTAGAAATGCGGAATGGTGGTCTTGGCCTCTAGTAAGCGGGCGGCGATTGTCCGGCGCATGCCGGTCAATGGAACTTGAACATCGGATTGAGAGGCGGGTTGGCCTACCATTGCCGGCGCCGTCGTTTTTGCGGGTTGAGGCGTGTCGCTTGATTGTTTCTCGTGAGCTGCGAGAACGTCATCGCGTATAATACGGCCGCCAGGACCGGATCCGGGTAGGTCTTCGAGCTGGACCCCAAGGTCAGCTGCAACCTTGCGAGCCAGAGGAGACGCTTTCACGCGTACGCCAGAATCTGTTGCGGTAATTTTTAAAGGGGCCGGAGCAGCTGGTGGTTCAGCCGGCTTGGTCTGCGCCTGCTTCTTGTCCGGCGCAGGTTGCTTGGCAGTCTCAGTCTGTTTCCCGGCGGTCGATGCCGTTTTGGGTTCACCGGCTCCAAGCAGAAGAGCCAGCTTCTCGCCGACCTGCACGGTCTGTCCTTCTCCGACGTAGACTTCAGACAGGGTGCCTTCATCGAAGGCTTCCATTTCCATGGTAGCCTTGTCAGTCTCGACTTCAGCCAAGACATCGCCGACTTCGACGGAATCACCGACTTTTTTTACCCAGCGGAGCAGAGTCCCTTCGGTCATCGTGTCGCTGAGTTTGGGCATCTCAATGGGAATTGGCATGGCGCGGTGTGAGTTAAGAAATTTTGAGAACCTTCTCAATAACCCGCTGCGCATCCGGAAGCTGCCGTTTCTCCAGCGGCGGACTGTAAATGGCCGGTGCATCAACCGAGGAAACGCGGGCAATCGGGGCGTCGAGGTCGTCGAAAGCTTTTTCCTGGATCAAAGCGGTGATTTGGGCGCCGATTCCGGAAAAGGGTTTGCCCTCCTCGACCACGACGGCGCGATGGGTCTTGCGAACGGAATTGAGGACCGTCTCTTCATCCAACGGCCGGATCGAGCGCAGATCGACGACTTCGGCATCGATATCGTGCTCAGCCGCGAGATGTTCAGCTGCTTTCAGACAAGTGAGGACAGCCCGGCCGTGAGCGATCAGAGAGATATGGGATCCGCTGCGCTTAATGTCAGCTTGACCAAGAGGTATAAGATACTCATTATCAGGTACTTCCCATTTTTCGCCATAGAGTAGGGTATTCTCCATGAACATCACGGGATCGTTGTCGCGGATAGACGTCTTTAAGAGACCTTTTGCGTCGTATGCGGTAGCAGGTGCAACGACTTTTAGGCCAGGCATGTTGGCGAGGAGATTTTCCGGCGTGTGCGAGTGCGTGGCGCCGACATTGGTGCCGCCGTTGGCTGGGCCGCGGATCACGATTGGCACATGGAGTAGGCCGCCTGACATGTAGCGGACACAGCCAGCGTTGTTGACGATCTGATCGAATGCCACATAGGCAAAGCTCCAGAACATCAGCTCGATTACGGGGCGAAGTCCGAGCATGGCTGCCCCAATGCCCATCCCTACAAAGCCGGCTTCACTGATCGGGGTATCAACCAGGCGGGTGTCGCCGTGGGTTGCCCAGAGACCCTCGGTGACTTTATACGCTCCGTTATACTGGGCGACTTCTTCACCGATAACAACAACGTTATCGTCACGAAGGATCTCTTCGTCGAGAGCGGTACGGAGAGCTTCGCGATAAGTAATGAGTGGCATTTAGTCGATTAGGTGTTGAAGAAATAAGAGCCGTGTTTCGCTGCGTCGGTTTGGTGATCGACCTCCCAGTATACGTCATTGAGAATATCACTTTCCTGGGGAAACGGGCTCTCTTCGGCAAAGGCGACAGCGGCATTGGCTTCGTCTTTGGCAGCGCGGTCGATCTCTTCGATCTGAGCTTCGGTTATAGCGTCTTCATCAAGAAGGCGTTTAGCGAAGATTTGGATCGGGTCGTGATGGTGCTTGTACTCGTCGATCTCCTCGGATGTGCGGTATTTCTTGGCGTTGGCGTCGGCTACAGAATGGCCGTAGTAACGATAGGTTTGAATCTCGAGCAAGGTCGGTTGCTGAGTCTTGCGCGCGCGGTCGATCGCGATGCTGGTCCGGTTGCGGACTTCGTAAATGTCTTCACCGAGAAAGACGTCCCACGCCATATTATAAGCCTCGGCGCGTTCAGCCAGAGAGTTTTTGTAGGCCGAGGAGCGTTGTTGGCTAGTGCCCATGGAGTAGCCGTTGTTCTCGATGATATAGATGACGGGGAGCTGGAAGAGCGCGGCTAAGTTAAGCGATTCGTGGAACGCGCCCTGGTTGATGGCGCCGTCTCCGAGGTAGCAAAGGCAGCAACCAGGAATGTGTTTGTACTTGAGGGCATAGGCGATACCGGCACCGAGCGGGGTCTGACCGCCTACGATCCCGTGACCGCCCCAATAACGTTTGTCGGGGGCAAAGAAATGCATCGAGCCGCCCTTTCCTTTGGAACAGCCGGTGGCTTTGCCGAACAACTCTGCCATGCATTGGTTCATGGACATCCCGACCGCCAAGGCGTGCCCGTGGTCGCGATAGGCGGTGATGACGTGGTCATTATCGCCAAGAAGGGAGATGGTTCCGACCGCAACGGCTTCCTGACCGGAGTAAAGGTGCAGAAATCCCCCCATTCGCCCCAGGTTGTAATACTTCAAGGAGGTCTGCTCGAACCTGCGGATGCGGTACATCTCGCGTAAAAGATGAACCTTATCCGCTTTGGTCAGTTGATCGTTAATGGTCGATCGGGATTCGCCGGAAGACTGCAGTACGGTTTGCATAAGCATGCTCAGACACTGGGACGGGTGGTATGTCCGGGGAGATCCGACGACGTACGGTGTGGCCGGAGAAGGGCTTGGGTTAGTAGAAACAGGGAGGTAAAGAGGAGATCGCTGACAAGGGTATTACGGAGGAAAAGGTAAGTGGGCGGGAAACCGGGATGCCCAACCGTTAGCGCTTGCACCCACCCGGCGAAAGTCTTGGGGTAGAGGGGTACGGAAAACGGGATGGGAGCGTCGAAATACCAGTCCACCGTATTCGTGACCAGATAGAAAAGAAGAGAGGAGAAGACGGCGGCGCCAATAATCCAGAAAGTGCGATGACGAAGGTGATCACGGAGCCAGGTGCCAAGAAGGAAGATGACCCCAAAAGAAAAATACCCGGGAATCATCCGGGTATCGAGGAGCGGCACCTTGAAGTGGGCGTTGATGAGGATGTCGGATACGAGGAGGCCAAGTGCGGGCCAGAGGACGGCTCGCTTATTAGGAAGAAAAACCCCGGAGCAAAGGAAGATCGCGGCGAGGGGGGAGAAATTGGCCCAAGCAAAAGGGGAACCGGCCAAAACAAAGAGGAGCCGGTACAGGAGAGCAGCAAAGGTTAATAGCAGGGCGGGCAGCATGACGGCGAAATAGATAGACAACCAGTTAACGAAATCAACGTGAATCAAAAAATCAATCGGCAAAGCAAAGCGTAACGGTGATGAAAGGTGTTAGGGGTCCCCGGCAGGAAAGATCTCCCGCAGGTCGTTATGTAAGGACTGAAACGGCTGACGCAAGGCAGCCCAGTCCTAATCGCGTTCCGAGGGGTGACTGGCAGCGCCGGCGCGGGCGGCTACCATTTGTCGACCATGAGAGTGAGCTCGTCGACTAGACTGTCGATCTTCTTCAGGTCTTTGCGCCGGCCCTTTTCGGGTTTGATATCGAGGGTGCGGCAAAGTGTGATCATATCGCGGAGATCGCGAATGGTGTTTTGTGAGAGCTGGGCAGTTTGGGTTTTGGCCAGAGTCATCTCTTTAATATGGCCGAGCTCGGCTTCCACCCGAGTCGCGTAGACATCGAGGCAGGCACGGAACGACTTCCGGAGAATCTCGACTTCTTCGGCAAAAGATTTAGCAGGGGAAACCTCGAGGGACTTAGCCATGGTGGGCGAGAACGTGAGAGACTTTGACGGAAAGTCGGTCGGTTGTCACGTGAAAGGTGAACAAGATCGAGAGAAGTGGCGCGAAAAATGGTGGCAGAAGGATGATTCGGTGAAACTAGGCGACGAAGGAACCAGTTTCACGGGCGGTGTCGAAAATGTTCCACGTGGAACATTTGTGGGGGGTCAATAGGTGCCGGGCGCCTCAGTGGGTGGGCGGTGCCGGTGAGGGATGGCTCAGAAGTAATCAGTAGGTCAGTAATCAGTAGTACGATTCCTCTCGTTCTTACTGATTACTGTTTCACTGATTACTGATTACTTCCACTCGCCGCCTGCTCCTTGTGTGCAACGGGGGTTCCCTTTGGCCACCCCGGCCGCGGTTTGCAGCAAGGCACAAACGGGCGCAAGATAGCACCCTTATGTGGCAGTACCCTAAAGAATTCGATGTGGTGGTGATCGGCGCCGGGCATGCCGGTATCGAAGCTGCCTCAGCCGCAGCGCGGCTAGGGTGCGAGACGGTGCTGCTCACGCAAAACTTGGATACGATCGCGCAGATGTCGTGCAACCCGGCCGTCGGAGGTTTAGCCAAGGGGCACATGGTGCGTGAGATCGACGCGCTGGGGGGGCTGATGGGAGAGAATACGGACGCAACGGGGATCCAGTTCAGGATGCTGAACGCCAACAAGGGTCCCAGCGTGCGCGCGCCCAGAGCTCAGTCGGACAAAAAAGCTTATCAATTCCGGATGAAAGCGATCCTGGAGACCACACCGGGATTGTCTCTATTACAAGGGAATGTCGCCAAGATTTTAACTGGCGAGGACGGCGTGACCGGCGTTGAGACGAACCTCGGCCTGCGTCTGAAAGGAAAAGCCGTTGTCATAACAACCGGGACGTTTATGCGTGGGCTGTTACATGTGGGTTTGCAAAACGTGGCCGGGGGACGAATGGGTGACAGCCCATCAACGCTGAGCGACGACCTAAAAGCGCTCGGGTTCGAAGTCGGCCGGTTTAAGACGGGAACCCCATGCCGGTTGAATGGGCGTTCGATCGATTTTACGAAATGTGAGCGGCAGGACGGTGACGAACCGGCGCCGAGATTCTCTTCGGCCGAGCGGGATATAGAGGATGGCCTCCCTTTTACCTTGAATCGATCCAAGGACGGAATGTTCCACGTGGAACAAATTCCTTGCTGGATCACGGCCACGACGCACGAGACCCATGAAATCATTCGGGGCAATCTGGATAAGTCCCCGATGTATTCCGGACGTATCGAAGGGGTTGGCCCTCGCTATTGTCCTTCGATCGAGGACAAGGTGGTACGCTTCGCGGAGAAGGAACGGCACCAGCTTTTTCTCGAACCGGAAGGCCGGCAGACCCAAGAGTATTACGTGAATGGGGTCTCCACGAGTCTCCCTTTTGAGGTGCAGTATGCTTTTATTCGAACCATCCCCGGTTTGGAAAACGCGGAGATTCTTCGGCCCGGTTATGCTGTGGAGTACGATTTCTGTCCGCCGACGCAGCTTCGGTTAACCTTGGAAACGAAGTTGATTCCTGGTCTCTTCTTTGCCGGTCAAATCAATGGTACTTCCGGATACGAAGAGGCGGCGGCTCAGGGTCTGATTGCCGGCGCCAACGCCGCTCTGCGTGTACTGGGTAACAAAGATTTTATCTTGGGCCGCGAAGAGGCCTATATCGGCGTCTTAATTGATGATCTGGTGACTAAAGGGACTCAAGAACCTTATCGCATGTTCACCAGCCGAGCCGAATACCGGCTCCTTCTACGACAGGACAATGCCGATCTGCGCTTAGCGGCCAAGGGTCGGGATTGCGGTCTAATCACCAGCCAAAGCTGGCGACTGGTTGAGGCGAAACAGCAAAGGATCGACCAAGCAAAACAAGAGGCCGCAACTAGCCGTCTCGATGGACAACGTCTCGACCATCTTCTCCGGCGGCCGGAGTTCGGTTGCAACAACGTCCCGGTGGATTTGATCACCAAATACGGACGCTCGATTTGGGAGCAGGTTGAGACTGACGCTAAGTATGAGGGTTACATCCGGAGACAGGAAGGCGCCATCGCCAAAGCGCACCGGGCTGAGTCACGGTTTCTCCCCCAGGAGCTGGATTACGAACAGATTTCAGGTCTCCGAGCGGAGGCCCGGCAAAAGTTGGTGAAGATCCGGCCGGCAACCCTCGGCCAAGCCGGGCGAATCAGCGGAATTACACCGGCCGACATTGCGCTGGTAACGATCTTTCTGGAAAAGCACGCCTCGTAATTCGGTAGGGACGAGCTCCTGCTCGTGGAGCGCGCCTCGCTTGCGAGGCCGACAATCCTTGACGTCACCAAGGACTCATGGGTGTTCCGTCGATATCGTACTGTGGTATTTACCACCTTATATCGTGCCGCGTGCTGAAAGTCGGCCTCGCAAGCGAGGCGCGCTCCACGAGCGGCAGCTCGTCCCTACCGTTTCTTTTCGGCGATCGTTTTCTGTCGTCGGACGCCTAATTGTGACCGATCACTGCATCACCAGGGCCACGCGCGCCCTCCTGAATTCAGTCTGAGTCACTGAGAACTCGGCCATGCAAAAAGTCGAAAGCGAGATTTGACTGCCACTTGACAATAGTTAGGAACCTAATAATTAGGTAGGCTAACTTTATGAGAGAGCCTGCTACTCTATTGAAGTCGCTTCCTAAGTACGAGGTCTTCCTCGACGATAGTAAGCGCTTCCCTGGTCTCGATGCGTCCGCCTGCTATGTCTTTTTGCAGTTGTTGCGGACAGGAGACGAATTACTCGCTCTTGATGAGGCTATTTTGGCGGCTCTGGGCACACGGCATGGTCGGTTCGTATTGTTGATGCTCTTAGACAAACATGCGCCCGGCGAGATTACGCCTGCTGATCTTGCGGAAAAGACTGGTGTGACTCGTGCCACTATCTCGGGGTTGCTCGACGGGCTGGAGAAAGATGGTTTAGTGGAGCGTCGACCCGATCCGCAGGACAGGCGGTTGACTCGCCTCTATTTAACCAAGGGCGGAGACGAGCTCTTAGAAAGAGTCCGTTCGCCCTATTGCGAATGGTTCACCAGCATCATCGAACCTTTGTCTCAAGACGAGCGTTTGCAGCTCGTAAACATCCTTCAGAAAATCCAACTGCGTTTAGCCGAGTTGGCAGAGCGCTTGCCAGTGCTCGCAAATACGGCGGCTTAACAAACACAAGGAAATTGTAAATGACCCCCACGACTTCGTCTGCGCCTTCAACGAAGACAGCCATCTCTAAGTCCTCTGCGCCACCCAAGAAAAGGCCGCCTTATATCCGCGCAACGTTGATCGCGATCGTGCTTTTGATCGTGATCGTCGTAACTCTCGGCTATTTCAAGGTGCAGCAGTTTATGGGATTCGCCGCCATGGCGAAGGCGGGATTCTTTAAAGCGCCGCCCGTCGCAGTCACCACGACGATCGCCTCTCAGTCCGAATGGCAACCGACTTTGGACACGATCGGAACAGTGACAGCCATCAACGGGGTTACTGTTAGTACCGATCTAGCTGGAATCGTCGACAAGATCGCATTCACTTCCGGCACAGTGGTAAAGACCGGCGATCTGTTGGTGCACTTAAATACTGACCAGGAACAAGCCCAGCTGGAACAGGCGGAAGCGCAGCTGGACCTCGGCCGCGTGACCCTGAATCGTGACCGCGATCTGCTCGTCAAGCGGACCATCTCTCAGCAAGACTACGACACAGCGGAGGCGACCTATCGTCAGAATCAGGCGACCGTCGATCAATATAAAGCGTTGATTGCTCGAAAGACGCTGCGAGCGCCTTTCGACGGCGTCGTCGGTATCCGCCAGGTTAATCTTGGTCAATATTTAAATACCGGCGATGCGGTTGTGACTCTCCAGTCGTTTGATCCGATCTATGTCAATTTCACGCTGCCGCAACAGGATCTCAGCAAACTCGCTGTAGGTCAGCAGGTGGACGTCCACCTCGATGCGTATGTCGACGCGATTTTTCCGGGTCAAATCAATGCGGTCAATTCCATTGTCGATCAGGCAACCCGAAATGTTCAAATTCAGGCTACGCTACAGAACACCGAACAAAAGTTGCGGCCGGGGATGTTCGCGAAAGTCAACGTGATTCTGCCGCAGCGGGAACAGGTCATCGCTTTGCCGGTGTCATCGGTTCACTATGCACCGTACGGGGACTCGGTTTTTATTGTTGGAGAGGACAAGGACGAGGACGGCAAACCGATCAAGAGCGTTAAAGAACAATTCGTGAAGCTGGGGACGGCTCGGGGTGACCTGGTAGCAATTATATCTGGGGTGAAACCCGGGGATGAGGTTGTGACTGCCGGCGTATTCCGTCTGAAGAGCGGAGCGGCCGTTATCATCAATAACAAAGTTCAGCCTAATAGCGAGGCATCACCCACCCCGGCAAATAGCTAAGAAGCGGAGGTCCAACGGATGAAATTCACCGATCTGTTTATTAGGCGGCCGGTTGTTGCCACCGTAGTAAACTTATTGATTCTGCTCGCCGGGTATCAGGCGATGCGAACTATAAACGTCCGGCAATATCCGAAGACGGACATCTCTGTAATAACGGTTAGCACCACTTATTATGGCGCGGACGCTGAGTTAGTCAGAGGATTCATCACCACTCCGCTCGAGCAATCGATCGCCAGTGCGGATGGGATCGACTACATGGAGTCGCAGAGTGTGCAGGGCACCAGCACGATCAGTGTTCACTTGAAACTGAACTACGATCCGAATGCGGCCATGACCCAGGTTCAGACCAAGGTTAACCAGGTCCGGAACCAACTACCGCCTGCATCGCAAATTCCAGTAATTGCCATCGCATCGGTCGATACCCGGTTCGCCTCGATGTATTTGAGTTTCTATTCCCAGGACCTCGATCGCAACCAGATCACTGATTATCTTACGCGGGTGGTCCAGCCGAAGCTGGCAGCTATTTCCGGCGTCCAGCAGGCGGAGATCCTAGGGGCTCGTACGTTCGCTATGCGGATCTGGCTTAACAGCCAGAAGATGGCATCGTTGAATGTCTCGCCGACTGATGTCCAAAACATTCTGCAGGCGAACAACTATTTGGCCGCGGTTGGGCAGACTAAGGGCGCCATGACCGCGGTTAACTTGGTAGCGAACACTAACTTGCAAAGCCCGGCCGAATTCAAAGAGCTCGCGGTGAAGCAAGTGAACGGCGCCATTGTCCGTTTGAAAGATATTAGCGAGATCGAGTTGGGCGCAACCAACTACGATACCGATGTCCGCTTCTCCGGGAACACCGCCACCTTCATGGGCCTTTTCGTGTTGCCCACAGCGAACGCTCTTGACGTCATCAAAAACGTTCGGACCGCGTTGCCGGATATCCAAAAACAACTGCCGTCCGGGATGAAGCTCGATATTCCTTACGATTCTACGGAATACATCGCTAGCGCTATCCATGACGTTACGGAAACCCTGATGGAGACCGTCCTGATCGTGATGGTGGTGATCTGTCTATTCATGGGGTCGCTGCGAGCCGTCGTGATTCCGATCGTGGCTATCCCGCTTTCCCTGATCGGGGCGATGTTCCTGATGTTAGTGTTCGGTTTCACGCTGAACCTATTAACCTTGCTGGCCATCGTTCTGGCGGTCGGTCTGGTAGTCGACGATGCCATCGTTGTCGTTGAGAACGTTGAACGTCACATCCATGAAGGACTCTCGCCATTTGACGCTGCCATAAAAGGCGCCCGCGAACTCTTTGGTCCGATTATCGCCATGACGCTGACCTTGGCTGCTGTGTACGCGCCGATTGGAATTCAGGGTGGGCTTACCGGCGCACTCTTCCGGGAATTCGCGTTTACGCTGGCCGGAGCGGTCGTGATCTCAGGTGTAGTCGCTTTGACGTTGTCTCCGATGATGTCATCGAAGATGCTGAAGAAGGGAGCAACGGAAAGAGGCTTTGCCGGCTGGGTTACCCATCGGTTTGATTCACTCCGCCGCGGTTATCAAGGTGCTCTGAAGACAACGCTGAGAGTTAGCTGGGTCGTGTTGCCTGCATCCGTCGTTTTGTGGGTCCTCTTGTACTTTTTCTGGGGTATGTCGAAGCATGAACTGGCGCCTCGCGAAGACCAGGGCGTCATCTTCGGCGTAGTCAATTCATCGCCCGAGGCAACGCTTGATCAGACGATGCTGTTCGCGAAAGAAATGAACAGCATCTATCAAAGCTTGCCCGAAACTGCGCAGACTTTCCAGGTGACTCCAGTTCCGGGTCCTGGTTTTTCCGGAATGGTGGCAAAACCGTGGAGCCAGCGGAAACGGACGATGCAGCAGGTTCAGGGAGAAGTGACGAAGAGAATGGCGACGGTGGCTGGGGTCCAAGTGTTCATGCTGACGCCCTCACCCCTACCGGGCGGCGATAACTTCGATGTCGAATTTGTTATCTCGTCGGTCGCCGAACCCCTGGAGATGTACGAACTTTCTAACCAACTTTTGCAAGCTGCTGGCAAGAGCGGAAAATTCTATTTCGTGGATTCCGACATGAAATATGATCAGCCGCAGACGCGCATCATGTTCGATCGCGACAAAGTTGCTGCGATGGGGCTTAACCTGCAACAAGTGGGCGGAGATCTTAGCACGCTCTTGAGTGCCGGGTACGTAAACTATTTCGATATTCAAGGGCGTAGCTACCAAGTGATCCCCGAGGTGCAACGTACCCAGCGGTTAACTCCCGCCGATCTGACTAAACTCTACGTTAGCGGACCCAACAACACACCGGTTCAACTGGGGACTTTCGCCACGCTCAAGCGCGAGGTGCAACCGGAGACCCTGAACCATATGCAGCAGCTGAACTCGGTTACGATTAGCGGCGCTGTCCGTCCTCCGGCCACAGCTGACGAGGCGCTAAAGTCACTTGAAGATACAGCTGCTCGGATTCTGCCTCGAGGTTACTCCATCGATTATAAAGGTGAATCACGCCAGCTAAGAGTCGAGGGAAACGCATTCGTGCCGACAATGATTCTATCTCTGATTGTGATTTATCTGGTGTTAGCGGCGCAGTTCGAGAGTTTCCGCGACCCATTGATCATCTTGCTCGGTTCGGTACCACTGGCTCTAGTCGGGGCACTGACGTTCTGTTTCTTGGGGAATACATCGATCAATATCTACAGCCAGGTGGGCTTGATAACTCTCACCGGACTTGTTTCCAAGAACGGAATTCTAATTGTCGAATGGGCCAACCGGCTACAGGAGGAAGGGCGCGACAAGTTCAATGCCATTTTTGAGGCGGCCGGAACCCGGCTACGTCCAGTCCTGATGACGTCAGTTGCGACCGTCTCCGGTCATTTTCCGTTGCTTTTGGTAACCGGACCTGGTGCGGCTGCTCGGAATAGTATTGGCTGGGTTCTTGTAACCGGCATGATCATTGGAACTTGCTTCACCCTATTCGTGGTACCGTCGTTCTACCTGATACTGGCGAAAAACCATAGCAAGGATCGGGAACGGCGCGGTGAAACCGATCAATCCGAGCCAGAAAGAAAACTCGAACCGGCGCTTGCTTAAAACCGCTCTGGCCCTTTTACTGCTTTCCTAGTCGAGAGACTCGTTTTGCTACAGCTCCTTGAAGACTGGGTGGGCGTTTCAAGAAGGGCAACGTCAAGGTCGGCTACTCAGTGACCCGGCGCAAAGATGGAGCGCCGGGAAACCGATTCGACCGTTCATCCTGATCAGGAGCCTCGCAAAATGCGCGAACGGCCAAATGAGACACGTTTGGCCGTTCTTTTCTCTGTCGCTTCGGAGCAGGAGTCAGGAGCCAGGAGGACTGGGAAAGTTCATGTCCCGTGTGTAACGAAGCACAAAGGGCCTTTTTGAAGCTTGCTTAGATCGAATCGCGGACAATCGAACCGCGGCGCACCGGGGGAGAGCCCCTCCTGGCTCCTGGATTCTGGCTCCTGACTCCTGCTCTGCCAGATCGTAGGTCACCCCTCACCGCTCGCGTCACCCCCTGACCCCTTTCCCCCATCAAACTTCGGCAGCGGCACGACCGGATTGGAATGCAGCGGGCGGACTCGATCAAGAATATGAGCGCTCAGTCTGGGCGCGGTCCGATACGCGGAAAAGATCAGCTCCAACTTGGCGTCGAGATTGTCGACCAGGTGGAGCGCCCAGGCCTCCGGCGTTTTAGGTTCAACCGGAGAGCCGAAACCTTTTTCACCATGGTGCGCGATCACCAGGTGAAGTAAATGCAGACGAACCAATTCGCTCTCCGGCGAGTGCTTCTTCCAAGACTCGAACTCTTTCTCCTGTCGCAATTTCTGCCAGAGACGATTTACCAACTCAGCGCCGATACTGATGTGTCCCAATAGCTCTCCATACAAATCGTAGGGCATTTGCAGGCCTTCTTTTGGAAAACTGTTCTCCCACATTTTACCGGCATCGTGAAAAAGGACGCCTGCCAGCAACAGGTCGCGATTCAGCGAAGGATAAACACTGGCAACGGCATCGGCCGCACGGACCATCTGCGCGACATGTTCAACCAGCCCGCCTCTGCGCGCATGGTGCACGTTGCGTGCGCCGGCTGCTCGCCGGAATCGATCACCGAACTCAATTAAAAACAATTCTCCAAGGCGCCGCAGTCGAGGATCGTTGATCGTTTCAACCGCGGTGAGTATCTCGGCGTAATCTCTCTGTTGTTGTTGGCGCAGCTCTTCGGGTCCTTCAAACAGTGAGGCCTTCTCGTCAGGGTTGAGATCTCTTATCTGCCAATTTCGCACCTCGATCCCATAGGAATTACCGCTCCAAAACTCGCCTTCGATACAAACCGCGACTCCCGTCGCCGTCTGCTCGCAAAAGCCGAAAGCTGGATGATCGTTCCAGACCCGGATGGTTAACGAGCCCACCAGGTCACGAATCACCAGTTCAAAATAAGGTTTTTGATCTCGGGTCTGCTTTCCCGTGATGGTTTCAATCTGTCCAAAAACCGTGGCGACGACTGAGCCGGTCAACACACGTTCTTTCAGCTCCTGAATTGAGATCGGAGGCGCCATTTCTTTTACTAGTAGAATCCCGACAATAAAGCCGGCCGTCCAAATGGCAAATTTAGGAATCGCCGAGAACGCCGGGAAACGAGCGTGAGCGCCGAGAGACTCGCGCGACGTTATCACGCGTTGACGGCGTTCCTCTCCCGGCCAGACTAAAGCATGGACAAAGTAAACGTGGGAATCGTTGGGTTGGGCTGGCCTGGGCAGCGACACGCTGAAGGAGTTCAGGGGAGTGATCTTGGAGTGCTTTATGCCGCCTGCGACTTGGACGAGGCACGGCGCCAGACTTTCAATGCGAAGTATTCACCTCAACGGCTCTTTGCCGACTACGATGAGATGCTGGCCGATCCAGCTCTTGAGGCCGTCGTGATTAGCTTGCCCAACTCGCTGCATTTCCCGGCGACGCACAAGGCTCTAAACGCAGGCAAACATGTCCTTTGCGAAAAGCCGCCGACGTTGAACGCCGAACAGATGCGGCAATTGCGCAATGAAGCGAATAGCCGAGGACTGATCTACTTTTTCGGCCGCCAGATGCGGTTCTCCGGCTCGGTGCAAGCGGCGCGCAAAGCGGTCGCCGAACGACGGCTCGGCGAAATCTATTTTGCCAAGTCGGTGTGGGTACGCTCGCGAGGCACTCCTGGTGGGATTGACGGCTGGTTTACCGATCGATCCCGCGCCGGCGGTGGAGTCGTAATTGATTTGGGCGTACACGCGATCGACGCCGCCTGGTATCTGATGGGTACCCCGAAACCTCGAACGGTGTCGGCCCAAACTTATCAAAAATTTCCACAGCTGGTCAAAGGGCCCGTCTTCGATGTCGAAGACAGTGCTGATGGTATGATCCGTTTCGAGAACGGCAGTTCCTTGCTGTTCGAAGTTTCCTGGGCAGCGAATCTTCCGGATGACATTCCTTTAGGCAAGTGGGGTACGCGGGAACTCTTCAGCACCATCCTATACGGGCCGAAAGCCACGATCCGGATCGTGGATGTGCTGCAGCTTCATCCAAAGGAAAAGATTCCCGCTCTCACGCTCTTTGAAGACCGAGACGGAAAACTCGAAACTGTCGAACTGCCATTTGAGGCGGTCCCGCATGAGTTTGTTCCGCAAATGCAGAACTTTCTGGGAGCGATCAAAGGAATCGAGCCCCCCATCAACAGCGCCGTCCAGGCCGTTAAATTGATGGAGATCCTGGACGCGATTTACGAGTCGAGTTTAAAGGGACACGAGGTAGTCCTGACCTAGACGTTAACTTGGTACAGAGCTCGATAGCTGGGGCTATTGATGTTGCCAAATCGTTTGCTACCCTCAGTTCATGGTTACCTTCCAAACGAACTACGGTGATTTCGTTATCCAAACGGACGAAGTCAAAGCGCCCCTCACCGTCGAGAACTTCTTGTCCTATTGCAGAGAAGGGTTTTATAACAACACCATTTTCCATCGGATCATAAGCGGTTTTATGATCCAGGGTGGTGGCTTCGAGCCCGGGATGAAACAGAAACCCACCAAAGCTTCCATTAAGAACGAGGCGGATAATGGACTCAAGAACGCCCGCTACACAATAGCGATGGCTCGCACCCAAGACCCTCATTCAGCAACCGCCCAATTTTTTGTTAACACGTCAGATAAAAACAGCTTTTTGGATTTTTCAGCACCTACGCGCGATGGCTGGGGCTATTGCGTCTTCGGTCGGGTTGTCGAAGGCCAAGATGTCATCGACAAGATTGCGGCCGTGCGTACGGGTTCGCGAGCCGGGCATAGCGACGTGCCCAACGACGACGTGGTTATAACTGCTGTCACGGTCAAATAAACGGTTATCAAACCGAATCATGCCTTCAGGCGGTTTGGTTAACAAATCCGGCTACTTTCGCCCTCCTTGGAAATGGGTTTTCGCTCATCATACAGCCCGGATCTAGTGCGGTCCGGGCAGCTCCTCCGCTGAAGACTTCGCGTCCGCTTCGCGGTCGAAGCGAAGCCAGCCGACACTGCGTTCGCTTCCGGGAGACAATTCCAAAGGGCTCCCGTCTGCACGAGTAAACGTTGCGCGTTCCGGTTCGGTCTCGACCGCCCAGCCGGGCAATGCATCGCACGCTATCAAAGAGGCCCCGGTCCAAGTCACCGTTACCTTGACGTTCATTTGCTTGTCCGCTTCACCGGCATTTTTAAGGGAGAGGTCAATCGGGTTGTCCCCGCGCTGGACGACATCCAGTTTGTGTATCGGATTTCGCCCAGCCATGACTGCCGCCAGGGTAGGCCATCGCCAGTTCCGTTTGTCTGTGGTTACCGGTATCCGATACCAGATTAACTCCCTCAGTTCCGCCGGGCGGCCGGCACGCCATTCTTTGACTAGTGCGGCGGCATCGTCCGCATCTGTGGAAAATTCGAGGCTACGCGTACCAGGAGGCCAGGCGAGATCAACGCTGTCCATGGCGACTCCTAACAACCTGCCGGTTTGATCGTAACCCGCTAGACAGCGGTAGGTCGGCAAAGCGACGGAGAACGGAATGCCCAGGCTCGCCGCCTTTGCTACCCATTGGCGCGCCAAGGTGATATCGAACAAAGTCGACCGCTCGGATCCAGTCGACGTCGGCACGGAATGCACCTGAAGCACATAACCGTCTGCAAACCGAAGCAGAGGCAAGAAACCTGGCTCGTGGAGCCAAGCCGGGAGCGTCGTGATCACGAAGCGGGTCGGATGAATCGCTGCTCGCACGGCCTCCACCCAGAGTCCGTAACCGCTTAACTTCTTTTGGGCGCAATCGAAATCGAGCTGGAATTCGGAGATCCGCACTCCCTGAGCCGTGGCTTCCCCAAGGAGGGACTCGGCGGTCTGGACGATTTGTTTGGCGGTAGGGTCATCTTTTGAAAACGGACCCGCGTAGGGTGCAACTCGCAGCGCTAGTGAAACAGGTTTGTTAGCGCTCTTGAGAGCCGGCCAATCGATGTTCGCTCGGATTGTCTCCGGCGTCGAACCGTTCCAAACGATCTCCGCTCCCATAATCACCATCCCATCCATGCGCCTATCGGCTTCTTTCAGTGCGGTCACCACCGCCGGAGTCCAGGCGCGTTGCCAAAGGTAACCGCGCTGCAGTAACGGTCCGGAAACAGTCGCGATTGGCCGGTGGCATCCGCTAAACCAAAGGGGCAACGCCAAGGCCATCCAAGCCGAGGCTAACCATCCATTAGAAGGAATCAGCCACCAGTTCCGAGACATTGAGTCGGTGATTATCCTCCCTTTTCCGTTCTCCGGTGGCTCTCTTCAATGTCCAGTTTAGAGTCGTGCTTTTCTCTTGAGGACTTGGGGAGGTTGTCCAAAAGCACGCAGAAACGCCCGGCGCATTCGATCCCGGTCCCCAAAGCCCGTGTGCTCCGCCACCTGGTCGATGGAATGCTCCCCGCCTTCGATCATGACTCGCGCTTCTTCCACCCGTAAGTTCTCAATCGCCTTGGCCGGAGACCGTCCGGTCTCGGTGCGGAAGAGCCGGCTGAATTGGCGCGGACTCAGATTCGCTATAGCAGCCAATTCCTCGACCGACAGCGTCTTTTTGAGGTGCTGTTTTGCGTAGGTGAGGACGGTTTGAATTCGATCGGACTTCGGCTCCAATTCCAGGAGAGTTGAAAACTGCGATTGTCCACCCATTCTCCGATGATACATGACGAGCTTTCTGGCAACGGCCCGCGCGACATCGGCGCCCAAGTCAGCTTCCACCAAGGCAACCGCCAGATCGATACCCGCCGTCATTCCCGCTGAGGTCCAAAGCTGGCCGTCCTGCACAAAGATTCGGTCCATCTCCACCTTCACCTTCGGAAAGCGAGTCTGCAGATCCTGCGCATAGAGCCAGTGGGTGGTGGCACGCCGGCCATCTAGCAACCCCGCTTCTGCTAGCGGGTAGGCAGCGATACAGATAGACGCAACCCGACGGTACCGAGCGGTCGCTTTTTGGAGAAAGGCGAGGAACTCGAGCGTAGATGGTTCGACAATGGTTCCCCCGCCGACGATCAATGTATCCAACGCGCGGTCGTCGAAAGGCTCAGTTTGGACCCTCATTCCGGCCGATGTTGGCACCGCGCCTCCATTTTCAGAGAGGAAGCTCAGAGCATAAACCGGTTGCCCCAAGGCGAGGTTGGTTAACTCGAAAGCGGACGCGGCCGCAAAACCCATCAGCGAACAGTTCGCGGAGGCGGCGAATCCAATTTGGCGCATGGTGTCCTAAAAAGACGCTTATACGTCATTTAAGCCATCCGCACTCGGGAGTAAAGGAATTATCCGGTAAGACAACAGCAAACCCAAGAAAACCAGAAAATGAGTAATTCAAGAGGAAATGGAATGGCTCTGATTACGGGTTCGTCATCGGGTATCGGCGCGGTTTATGCCGATCGATTGGCGAAACGAGGCTATGATCTAATCATCGTGGCGCGTAACCAGGAACGGTTGAACGCTCTAGCCGCCAGACTGCGGAAGGAAACCGGGCGCTCAATCGAGGTCGTCGTCGCTGATCTGAACAAAAAGGGCGACCTCGCCAAGGTTGAGTCGATCTTGCAGACCGACGGGCGCGTGACGCTTCTCGTCAACAATGCGGGGGTTGGATCCGTAGCGCCGCTCCTCGACGCGGACATCGACAAAATGGAGGACATGATCACGCTGAATATCACCGCTTTGACTCGGCTGACCTATGCCGCGGTTCCAAGCTTCGTGCGTCGAGGCAGGGGAACCATCATCAATATTTCATCGATAATGGGCATTTCTCCCGAAACGCTTAACGGCGTGTATGGAGGAACCAAGGCCTATGTGATCGGATTCACTCACTCACTCCAGCATGAGTTGAGTGGGAAAGGGATCAGGGTTCAGGCGGTGCTGCCGGGCGCGACTGCCACCGAGTTCTGGGATCTAGCCGGCTATTCACACCAGAATCTGCCAAAGGAGATCGTAATGTCGGCAGAAGATCTGGTAGATGCAGCGCTCGTTGGATTGGACCAAGGCGAAGTTGTGACCATTCCGCCCTTGCAGGATGGTGAAGAGTGGAACACCTGGGAAGCGCAACGACGCGTGATGTCGGCCCACTTGTCGACCATAAAACCGGCTCCTCGTTACGCGAAAACCTAAGGCTAACTTGCCCGGCAGTTCCGAGAGACGCTGTGTACGGGTTCCGCGGCGCTAGACTATTAGAGCAGAGCCCCTGTATCTAGCCACCATTTGGTGCCGAGCATCCTGCCAGGGTCCGTCATCTGGACGTTGATCTGGTGTTTCCCGGAATTATAGCTGAGGACTTTTACTGTGAGCTTGTTGACAAACTGCCAGGCGTCCCGCTGAGACAGCATCTTCTCCTGATAAGCCGAGAGGGCCTTCGCCTTTCCGCTCCTTTTCAGCGCTTGCCAGTGCGCCAATGCGGAAGCGTCTTGGAACCAGATCGAATTCGCTCTCACTTGCACGGTCGCTCCCTTTTGAATGACTGCGCCGGAGCAAGCGAAAGCGAAGGTCATCAGGACAAGAAAAGAAAAGGATCTCATGGATTCAGCTAACAGCTCTCATCTAGCGCGGCCCGATAAGAAATGAAGTTAATCGGAAGCCGTGCGGCGATTTGTCTTCGAATTCAAAGCTGTATTCGACGTCGGTATCGTGCCAGATGAGGGCATAGTGGTCCTCTCTGATTTTCTGTGGCTTCGTTTTGAGGGCGTGTGCCCGCATCGACGGCGTAAGAAGAGCATCGTATTTCGACAGGAAGTCAGCCTTGTTCGGAATACCAATCTCTTGAATATTGCCCTTGGTTTGAACAGCCCAGGCGCTTACCGGGAACTCAATTAAGTCTGCGATTTTGTTCTTCTCGTTCGCGCGCACCGCGTCCACAAACGCAGCGTAAAAAGCACCGAATGCCTGTCCAGGTGATTTCAGTGACTCTGCCTTGGAAGATCCTGTACCCAGTACCGTAACCGCGATTAACAGGATCGGTATAGCCAGTATAGAGCCGCTAGGTGATCGCATGAAGTTCTCCGAGCAGTCCCTCCATGTGTGCGCGATCTTGACCCACCTGCTTCCGCGAGGTCAATCACAATGTTGTAATTCCCAAAAACTTGTTTCGGTATCTAACGCGCAATAGTGAGTCCAAGTGTTAACTGATGAAGGTAATAGCACTCCACCGGTCACAGACGCTTCGAAACTATTTTCCGGGCGTGGGCGTCGCTTCCTGAATATTAATTCGGAACAGGTAACTGTAATTGATATTCACATGGACGCGCACATCCCCTGACCGCATCACCCCGGCCCACCCCTCCAGAAGCGCTTTTTCGTCCGGTTCCTTTTGCTGCTTAGAGAAAATGAATTGTGGATAGTCGAAACCGGTTTGTTTTGCTCGGCCTTCTTCATAATAGAGGCGTTCTATGTTTTCGTCTTGCTCGCGCTTAATCAGACGAACCACGACCGCTCCTTGGGTGGGGTCTTTGGTACTGCGGGTATCGTTCAGCGCCACCCATGGGTATTCAATCAGGGAATCGAGTTCGTCCGATTTATCTGAACTCACTTTGGTTCCGGTCTCAGCCCAGTCGTCCGATTTTAACCATTCCTTGTCTTTCTTACGAGCGAAGGTCGCGTCGTTTTTCATCTGAACCCGCTCGACTTCAGGGTAATGGTCATAGCGGAAGCTAGTTTTTTTGCCACCATTCAAGGGTTCGATGTCGATCAGACAGATCCAGTGCTGTTTCTCGACAACGGCTCGGGTGAACTCGAGGCTCTTTTGGAATGCTTCTTCATCGCTGTCAAAAGCTACGCCATAAGGGTGCTGAATTTCGGTGGCAAAAATGCTCCTGGTTCCGTCGGGCGCGAATTTAAGGATCTGCCCGGAAACATGATCTGCGACGAATAAATTTCCTTGCTGATCAAAGGCGATACCTGCCGGTTCCCAACTTTCGGCAGCGCCAGCCTTGTCAACTAACAGTGCGATCGCGATGAGGGCGATTAATCGCTTTCTTTGCGAGATCATGGTGGTTGCACCGGCACGGGCTCCTCAGGAGCTTGTCCCGGTGGATAAACGTTTTTGCAACTCTGCTACGCGCTTCTCCGTAGCAATCGCCATCCCTTCAATCCGGCTGGCATTCGGGAATGGGCTCCAGCTTTGATAACGGTGAATGGCTGCGAAAATGTCGCGTTCTATTAACCACGCTCGTTCCTCGCTTTGCAGCTTGGTTTTCTCGGTAGAAGAGAGCGAGTCTAACAACTTCTTGTAGGTGGCGTTTAGTTCGGCGTCTGCCTTCTTGAACCGATCGGTTACGGATGGTTCCGGCGATTCCTGACCAGCAGATTCCGCGGAGAGCACCGCTTCCGGCTCGGCCGCATGTGCTTCGGTCTGACCCGAATTGCTATCACTCTGCGCGGAGTCCGCTTTACGTAGCCGGTCGGTTAACTCAAAAGCGCCAGTCTGGGTATTGAAATAGCACAACATCCAGGCACTGGATTCATATTGGCTCGATCCGCCGCCCTCGGGTTCTTTCGGCTGGCCGACGGTTCCGTCCAATGCCACGAGCAAACGCGCTGAATCGGCGCTCCAGGCGCCAAAGTAAAGGGACTTCCGCCAAATCCCGTTTTGGTCCGAGATACCGATATCGCTCTCTCGTAAATTTTTATCCTGACAAAGAAAAGCCCATCCAGCGTGGTCGAACCCTTTGGGCATCGCCGGTTGGTAATGAGGGATTCCGCTGCTTTCGGATGATTTGTCGGCTCGATGGTAAAGGATCCCAGTGGTATTATTTTCACCGGTATCTATCTCCACAAAGATCCAGCGCTCATCTGGCGACACAAAACACCTCGGTTGCTGCTCCACCTTGTCAGAGGAAATTTGCTGGACGTCCTTCGATCCCTCTTCATTCACTTCGATTTGCACCGGAGGCAGAACGGCGTGGTCACTAGGCTGCTTTGTTGGTACTACCCAGATGGCGCCGTTGCTCTTGCGCGTTAGCTGGAAATCACCGCTCGGCGCGGTAACCAATAGGTAATCGTGTTCCTTTTCTTTGGCAGCGGCGTCGGTCCTAGTCGCAGCGATTGCCATTAAAACTGCAACGATGAACCAATTCTTCATCTCGATCATTTCTCCGATCGGTTAGGTGGGCGGCTCACATGCTGTTCTACGAATTTCGCGTTTCGGATATCCCACACGGCACGGAGCCGGGCTCGCCAGGGATTGTCTCCCTTCGGGTCGTTGGTTACGAACGCATCGATTCGGACCAGAGTTGACTTCTCCAGCTTACAAAACGGCGCCTGGGACTCGAGGTACTCATAGGTGAACCCTACAGAATCATTAAAGCGATCCACCTTCGCCTTGCGGAAGTCAGGCTCCAGTAACTGCCGAATCTTCTCATCGAGATTAGTGATTCGACCTACCTTTCCGTCCTGAAATTCAATCAGGAAGAATTCCCCGGGTCCCCATCTGGCTTCCAACGTTATTAGCGCCACGGAACTATCGGGTGACCACGCGATCTCATATCCGCCGTTACTCTTGCCTTCGAACTCCGGGTTCTCTGCGTCGAGACGAGTTAGGATTTGCGACGGCTCTAACGAAACCACAAAATCGTTTAGCGTGTCATTCTCTGCCTCAGCGAGCGCTCTGGCTGGGAAAATCAGGCCGTATTTGCCGTTGGGTGAAATCGCGTCTTTCGGCAAAACATAGCGGTATTGGAAAGCGTCGGGATAACCGGGCCTTTTGTCCGGCCCATGAAAAGGAACCCTTTCCGTCGTGTCTTCAAAGCCACGAACAGAAGTTCCAGCTAAAAGCAGTGTGCCCGAGAAGAGGACAAAATTTAGCAGTTTTAGCATGAGAATGCGTCTAGCGATCAATCTGCGCTAAGATCGCGAACGCCGCGGAGAATAAGGATGGCGTCGCCAGTCTTGCCCAGCTATCGCCTTGAAGAAGTAATTGCATGAGGTTCCCCGAGCAGCCCCTCCATGTCGGCGCTGATGCTGACTAACCTGACGTACGAGGTCAATCTAAAACTGCTTCAGCTGAGAGTGAGATGACGCGATCTGATTCGAACTGACTAGTGGCGGTTCTCATATCCTTTTACGTCGATGGTTAACGATTGCGGATAACACTGGTAGGTTAGGTAGTTGAACTGCTAGCCAACTCCGCTTTGTAGCGTGGCAGGTCCCTCGGTTACTTAATCTCCCGACGTTCTCAGCGGTTACATACAAATAAGAGCTGTCAACCCAGGCAGCAGCAGTGTTAGCTCATGAGCGAGCGTGCCGGCTGCTACTGCGACATTGCCAAAGCAGCATTCAATACCGCGGAGGCGATCTCATCTCCGGTTCTTTTTACCGGCACTGCTCGGCTCATTGCTAGTCCGCCGGCGAGAAGCGCCAGGATAGCCCAAGCTTTTGCCCGGCGCGACGAAGCCGTGGCTCCGGACAGGCCAGCCGCAACTGTGGCAACGACGGACTGAAGCTTGGTTTCGTAGGCGGCACGAATATCATTCCCCGATCGCTCTACTTCCGGGCTTAGGCTGGGCAACGTACAGGTTTGGCAGATATCGCAAGTGCGTTTTGGGCCGAGGTAAAACTCTGCAAATACTTTTAGCCATTCGTTCGGATGTTCTTTCTGCAAAAACTCGACGCCGGCTCTCAGTTCCTCAAGTCCGTCGATCACCGCCGCTTTGAATGCGTCAGACTTAGAAGCGAAATGCCCATAAAAAGCGCCCGAAGTTACTTCGGCAGCCCGAGCTAGTCCGTCGACGCCGATGCCGCCATAACCATAGGCTCGAAAGCTCTGACCGGCGGCGGCCAGGATCCGGGCATGACTTTTCTCGCGATGATCGGGCTTATAACGCATCTTTTACATAACGTTCGTTCTTTTATTTTGACAAGGATAACTGGAACGGCTAATGGGCTAGCGATCGTTATGTAACGGTCGTGATGCCATGCGACCTGAGCTGTGTCCCCAGAAACCCTAAATCGTAAATCCTGGACCCCCTTATGAAGTTGCAATTCGATTTTGCTCCGAATTTCATCGTCGCTGATTTAGCTGCCGCTATCGCCTACTACCGCGATCGCTTGAGCTTCGATCTCGTCGTGTCCGATGGCGACCCTCCCAATTTTGCCATCGTGCAAGGGTTGGGAGGTTGTGTCATGCTCAAGAGCTTGCCGGGTGTCAAAGGTACACCGAATCATCTGATGCATGAAGACCTGGCCTGGGATGCCTATATCCAGGTTCCTGACGTCGACAGCGTTTACGACGATTTGAACAGGAGAGGGGCGAACATTTCACGGCCGCCGGAAAATGCGTACTACGGGTTTCGAGACTTCGAAGTTCGCGATCTTGATGGATATGTGTTGTGCGTCGGAAAGAATCTGAACGCTGCCTCTTAAAAGTGGAGCGCTAGCTTCGAGGCTCTTCCTGGGCGTGGCTCTGTCCAGGGTGCGGATTTAGGCCAGGCCAAACCGGCAGGGTGGTGGTGTCCGCGCGGTGTGGCTCAAATCCGGCGCGGCAAGCCACCGGGATAAAATCCATCCATGGCGCGCCGAGATTTTCGCCCTACCGATTGGGCTGCGATCAACCCACGGGTAGATCTCTCTCATCCGGGGGGCTTCAAAAGAGGTTGAAAAGCGATTCGTTTGGCGTTAACGGAAAACCTTCTCAAAATGCGCGGTTAGCTCAGTGGTAGAGCACTACCTTGACACGGTAGGGGTCACAGGTTCGAACCCTGTATCGCGCACCATCCCTAGAGAGCGATTTTGGCGTGCTGCGAAGAGCAGGCTGCAGATGATGGCCAAGCGACGGGCTGTCGACAAGCTTGTCTTGGGCATCAAAGGTTAGCCAAGTTTCTAGGCACTTTACCGCAACGGCAAGGCAGCGCTTGGCTCCGGCATTGGTAACGACGTGATTTACGTATCAACTGAAATACCGCTTCCGCTGTCTCGCATCGATTTGATTACAGCACTTGCGTCAAGATTGGTCCTCTCGAGATTTTCGCGCTAACACATAGTCCAAAAAGGTCTGTTTATACGTTTCAAATACCGCATTGACAATGGCGGCATCATCGGCGTACCCGACGCCGGAGACGGAATCGGGGATGATATCAATCCCTTTTCTAAGATAAGACAGCGCGAACGCCGCCTCGGCGATGGCCGTATAGGGGATATCCGGGCTTAAGCCAGAATAAAAGTCTTCAATTAATTGAGACAAAAACTCGACCTGATCCGGCAGCTGAGAAAACTCGGTTATCTGAGTGGCCACGAGACGAATCTCGGGTAGCTGCCGCAGCAATCTTTCCAGGCGGACAGGCGTTATCCGACGTGCCCCATCGAGGATGAACTGTTCCAAATCCTGCCTCATTCTGAACCGAGGGTATCATAGAAGGCCGGCGAAACTCATCGCTTTTCTTTTTGGTTCGCGATCGCCGATCCCCTACGGGTGCGGACTTTGCCCCTTCTGCCCCTTTTAGCTACGTCGGCTAGGGATTCAGATCTGGTTTGCTATTTCGCGCGCGCGCGATACCGCCTCGGGAAGCTTGGAAACGTCCTTCCCAACCCCCCTGGCCAAGTCGGGTTTACCGCCGCCTTTACCATTGAGGATCGCGGTTAGCTCTTGTACCAAGCGTCCGGCGGGGTGTTGCTGCGTTACGGAAGGACCGCAAAATGCCAGCACATGAACCTGGTCAGGCTGTTTTCCGAAAAGCACGGCTAAGCCGTCAAACTTCTTCGCTTTAAGAGCGCCGGCTATCGCCTGCAGGAAATCTCCAGTGACGTTCTCGATTGATTGAACCAACTTTCTAGACCGTAGATCGAAATTGCTGAGGTATTGCTCCGCTTCTCGCTGCATCGCTTGAGCGCGTTCTTTCTCACCGGCTTTTCGTAATTCAAGCAGCTCCTGTTGCAGGTCCTCGGCGCGCTTGGTCTCTTTTTCCAATTCACCGCGCAAGAACTGCAAAGCCGTCAAGCCGGTCACCGCTTCGACACGGCGTACGCCTGCAGAGATGGCGCCTTCCGAGGTAATGACAAACAGACCGAGTTCGCCCGTTCGCCGAACGTGGGTCCCGCCGCAAAGTTCCATAGAATAGCCGTCCAGCTGGCCGGCGGTTCCCCCGATCTGAACCACGCGCACGTTGGCGCCATACTTGTCCCCGAAGAACTGCATCACAGCGGATCGATTCTTAACGGCTTCGTAAGGCACTTCTCGCCAAGTCACCTCCTCATCCGCCGTCACTTGGCGATTCACGAGCTGTTCGATAGAGCGGACTTGGGCTGATGAAAGGGCGTTACTATTGAAGTCGAAACGCAGGTACTCGGGGCCGACGTACGAGCCTTTCTGAGTCGCTTCTTTACCGACTACCTGATGGAGCGCCCAATGCAGCAAGTGAGTCGCTGTGTGATTAGCTTCAATCAACCGCCGGCGTTTCAGGTCTATCTTCAACTTCACCTGATCAGGCGTCGTTAACTTCGAGTCCGCAGGCAGACTGAGAAAAAAGGTTCTTCCTTGCTTCGTGACGCCATTCACCTGCAAGTTACTCCCTTTCGAAGTGATCAGCTCACCGGTGTCACTGACTTGGCCGCCCATCTCTGCATAAAATGGAGACCGGTCGACGGCCACCAACAGCTGGCCTTCCTGCACGACCGCCGACACCGCGGTCGCTTCAGACTCAGGCTCTGAGAAACCGACGAACTCGGTCGGAATCGATTCTTCCGCCGCGAGTATGGTCGACTTTTCTTGGGCCGCTCGAGAGCGCTCTCTTTGAACATCGAGTAGTTTGTCTACGGCCTCCAAATCAAGGTTTAGCCCTCGTTCGCGGACCAGTACTTCGGTCAAATCGATAGGGAATCCATAGGTGTCGTAAAGCATGAACGCCGTCTCAGGAGAGAACTCACCGCTGGATTGGTCCTTAAGATTCTCTTCGAAAATCCGGAGCCCACGATCAAGCGTGCGGTTAAACAAGGCTTCTTCGTCCGCTAATATCTGAGCGATCTTTTCCTGGTTCTCCTTGAGCTCGGGAAAGACCCCTCCAAACCCAGAGACGACCGTGGGGACGAGTTTCGGCAAGAAACCGGCTGAACCGAACCCGAGGTCGCGCCCGAAGAGGATCGCACGCCGTAAAATTCGGCGAATGACATAGTTTCGATCGGTGTTGCTCGGAATGATCCCATCCGCAATGGCGAAACAGAGTGTTCTGATATGGTCGGATACAACCCTAAAGGCGACGTCGATCTTCTCTTGCTGCCTTAGATTGTTCCTGCCCGCAGGCAGAGTTCTTTGGTACTGGGCGCCGCTCTGTTCACTGATCTTTTGGAAGATCGAACTAAAAACCTGACTCTCGTAGTTCGAAGTGGGCCGCGAAAAATCTAGGGAACCTTGGCTGCACTCGATAATGCCCGCGACGCGTTCAAAGCCCATGCCCGTGTCAACGTGCTGTTTGGGGAGAGGCGTGTAGGTGCCATCCGGATTCGCGTTGAATTGGATGAACACCAAGTTCCAAACCTCCATGCAAAACGGGCTACCTTGATTGACTAGCTGACCTTTAGTGTCCCCCGCCGCGGTAAGGTCGATGTGGATCTCCGAGCAGGGTCCGCAAGGACCGGTCTCGCCCATCATCCAGAAGTTGTCCGCTTTGTTGCCGGAGACGACATGTACGTTCGGATCAAGAGCGGCTCGGGCAAACAGGGCACTCCACTTCTCATGCGCTTCGGTATCGAAAGACGCTGGATCCCCTGGACCCGGACTATACACCGTGGCGTACAACCGGCCGGGCGGGAATTGCCAGCGTTCCACCAGAAGCTCCCAAGCCCATTCGATCGCTTCCTTTTTGAAATAATCGCCGAAGCTCCAGTTGCCCAGCATTTCAAAAAAAGTGTGGTGGTACGTGTCGAAGCCGACGTCGTCCAAGTCGTTGTGTTTGCCCCCGGCTCGGATGCATTTTTGAGTATCGGCAGCCCGAGGCGGTTGATAGGGCGCTTTTTCCTGCCCAAGAAAATAGGGTACGAACTGATTCATCCCCGCATTAGTGAACAGAAGGTTAGGGGACGTCGGCAGCAGGCTAGCCGACGGTACGATCGTGTGCTGCTTTTCTCGAAAGAAATCGAGAAACGACTGTCGTACCTCGGATGCGGTCTTAGGGGTAAGAATTTTGGTCATACTTCGTAGCCGGAGCCTGAATCGCTGCTTTGCGCGATAGGCGAATGACAGCGCACTGCGATTCCCGGCTTAATGTTTGAGAGCGTCGCCGTCTAAGGCCGCTTTTACGGTCTCTTCGACCTCTGCGTAAAGTTTCCGGTCTGCTTTCAACGTCTCTTTAGCGGCATCTCTCCCTTGAGCCAGTTGTTGGCCCTTATATGAGATCCACGAGCCGCGCTTCTCCAAGATGTTCTTTTCCAGAGCTAGATCGAGTAAAGCGCCGACATTCGAGATGCCTTCGTTATACATGATGTCAAATTCGGCCTCCCTGAAGGGAGGAGCGACTTTGTTTTTTACGATCTTCACCTTGGTGCGATTACCCACCACGGTGCCATCGGTGTGTTTGATGGCGTTTATCCGCCGGATGTCCACCCGCACACTGGAATAGAATTTTAGAGCCTTGCCTCCCGGCGTCGTTTCTGGGTTACCAAACATGACACCGATCTTTTCCCGAATTTGATTCGTAAAAATACAACAAGTGCGCGCCTTGGCGATGAGCGCGGTGAGTTTGCGGAGGGCGGCGCTCATCAGCCGAGCTTGTGCGCCGACCGTAGCATCGCCGATCTCGCCCTCGAGTTCCGCTTTGGTCACTAGCGCAGCTACCGAGTCGATCACGATTACGTCCAACGCGTTCGATCGGATCAGCGTTTCGCAGATCCGAAGCGCCTCTTCGCCCGAACTCGGTTGAGAGACCAATAGGTCGTCCAGGCTAACTCCTAATCGCCGAGCATATTGCGGATCGAGAGCATGCTCTACGTCTATAAATCCTGCCAAACCACCCCGTTGTTGCGCCTGCGCAATGACCGTCAGCGTCAATGTCGTTTTTCCCGAAGATTCCGGACCAAAAATCTCGACGACCCGGCCACGGGGAAAGCCACCAACTCCTAACGCCCGATCAATCAAAATGTTCCCGGTTGGAATAACTTCGACTGCAGTCACCTTATCATCGCCGAGTCGCATGATGGCGCCTTCTCCGAAGTCCTTTGCGATTTGTTGTAACGCCAATTCCAAGTTCTTCTTGCGCGCAGTATGTACGGGATCGACCGCCTCGACCTCGGAGTTTTTCGCAGCCATGATTTCCGAGAGTATAAAGCAAGAGGCGGAAAACCAAATAAGAAAGCAGCAAATTGACCGACGTTTCTGTCTCGAATGCAGCCCATGGCGAGCAAGGTCAGCTAACCTCGATAATCAGCTTGCCGGTAGTCGACCTGGATTCCAAATCGCCATGGGCTCGAGCAACTTCCGCCAGCGGATAACGCCTTTCGATACGGAGTTGCAGCGAACCGTTGCCGACCCAACTCAGAATCTTGCCTGCGCGCTCCAACAACTCCTGGCGGTCGCCGGCGTGATGAGCCAAGCTCGGCCGGGTCAAAAATAAGGACCCTTTCTCAGACAGCGTGATCGGATCGATCGGGGGAACCTTACCGCTCGATTGACCAAATAGGACGAGCATCCCGCGTGGACGCAAGACATCGAAGCCGCCCTGATAGGTTGTCAGTCCAACAGAATCGTAGACAACATTGATACCTTTTCCGCCGGTCAGCTCTTTCACCCGGGCAACGAAGTCTTCTTCCTTATATAAAATGGTCTCGTCGGCGCCCGCTTGTTTTGCCAACTTCGCTTTCTCCGGGGTTGAAACGGTGGTGTAAACAACAGCGCCTTTCTTTTTCAATAACTGAATCAAGAGCAATCCGGTGCCGCCGGCGCCTGCGTGAACCAAAGCGATATCGCCGGCTTTCGCAGGAAACGTAGTCTCGGATAGGTACTCGGCGGTCATTCCCTGCAGCATCGCGGCCGCGGCCGAATCAAACGACACTTTCTCCGGAATCGGTACCAGCCGGGCTGAAGGAATATTGGCGTATTCAGCGTATGCGCCCGGCGTCATTGCCCAGGCGACTCGGGTCCCGGTCGCTAAGTCGGAGCCAGGCCCGACTTTTTCTACGATTCCAGCGCCTTCGGCGCCCATGGTGAACGGTAAACCGACTTTATAAAACCCGCTTCGCTGATAGACATCGAGGTAGTTAACTCCCGCCGCCACGACCCGAACCAGAGCCTGGTTTTCACTGGGTTCTGGCACGGGAACTTCCTCGAAGCGCAAGACTTCTGGACCACCGAAATTATGGATACGGATCGCTTTCATTTTGACTGATCAGTCAACCTGCATGGGGTGCGGATCTGGTCAAGCGAGGATTGCGCGTGCGGGGTGGGGGATGCATGGGACCTATATGACCGATAGGACTTATAGGACGTGCGCGATCGGCGGTCGTGTCTAATTAAAGCCAAGAACCCGCCCGGGATTGGTCCCGGGCGGGTTCGTCCTGCGAGAAAAATGCTAAGGCTCGATTACTCGAGCTCGATTCGGCGCGGTTTCACGCTCTCTGCTTTTGGCAGAGTTACCGTGAGGATACCTTGATCAATCCGGGCTGTGATCTTCCCGGCATCGACCGAAGGATCGAGTTCGTACACCCGTCGGAATGAGAGCGGGCGGGTCTCACGATGGATGAGCTGGCCGTTCACAGCCGCCGGCTGCCGGTGACCGGCAAGAACCAGCTCGCCGTCTTCAACGGTAACTTCAATCCCGTCCCGACTAACTCCTGGCATTTCTGCATACAGAACGTACCCCGATTCGGTCGTCTCGATGTCCACATAAGGAGCGACGTAAGCCCTCTGCTCAGTGGGTTTCTGACTCAATGTCTGATTCTCTTGAGAGGCAGTGTTCATAATTTTTTCTCCTTGTAGCTGGAGAAGCCGAGCAATTGCTCGGCTCCAATTTGCGTTCAAATTACCCAACCGAGACTTTGATTTGCTTCGGTTTGGCTTCTTCGGCCTTCGGCAGCACCACCTTCAAAACGCCGTCTTGATAGGTCGCTTTAATCTTATTGCCGTCGACGCTGGCTGGCAGCGTCACACTGCGATGGAAGCGGCCATAAAAGCGTTCGGTCCGATAGGTTTGTTCGTTTTTCTTCTCTTGCTTCCGTTCACCGGAGATGGTGAGTATTCCGTCGTTGAGCGAAAGCTCGATCTCTTCTTTCCGTAAACCAGGCAACTCAGCCACAACAGTGAATTCGTCCTTCTCCTGGTAGACATCCAGCGCGGGAGCCCAGCGGCTCAGTGAACCGGTTGTACGGAAGACCGGGCCGAGTGATCGATCGAATAACCGATCCATCTCGTCGCGAAGGACGGCGAAACGGTCGAAAGCCTGTGAGAGGTCGGACAGACCTTGGTTTTGATAACGGATAATGTTCATGGGTTTGACCCTCCTTTGGAAAACTTTCATTTAACGCCATTAATACTGAGCTTGGGCCGTGCCAGGAGGTGCACTTTAGCATAAGCCTCAGTGCAATAGCTATTTACGCCGATTTAATGATCTAGAACCGCGGTTGCGAGCGTGTCACACTGACACACTGAAGCGCATTCATGCTGTACTAGCGCCATGTTGACTCATTGCCGGCCATTCGCCTAGGGACCGAGTCGGCTTTTCTGCGAGACCCTTAAACATCGTCACTCAGGACTCGATCGAAGCCGATCACGGAAGCTAGCGAAGTGGCAGACGCGCGGTGTGGCTCAAATCCGGCGCGGCAATCGTTTTACGAAAAAGACGTCCTCGGCGCGCCGAGATTTTCGCCCTACCTACTGGGCTTTGACCATTCCTGGTGTAGATCCGGACCAAATTAGTCTCGCGGCAAAACCCGACGGCTCGCGAGCGAGAAATCGTGTGGAACGCTTGCAAATCCGCCGTGAATTCGTAGAAGGGCTCGGTGCCACGGACGTTGAACCGTTGAGGCGATTGCGGGTAATGCTTCGTCGTGAAGTGGAGTAGCATGCCATCAAAGACCAACAGCTCTGAGCTTGTCTCTGCCATCTTTTGGCCGGTCAGCCGCTCCGCGAGCGGCGCGCGGCTATGATAGTTCCGCTGCTTGGATCGGTCCTATTAATCCTCCTGGCTGCAGCGAAGGCTTCGCCGCGGCTCCGGCGCATGCCTCGCTGGTACGCCTGGTTGCTTCCGCTGGTGGTATGGCTCGCCGGCGTCAATCTATGGATGCCGCTCTCGAAATCCTACTCAGATTCGCCAGCTCCAGGCTTAGTGCTGCAGGCGGTTCGAAAGCTAGACGGGCAAGCGCTAACCGGGATTCAATATATCTTCATCGTAGAAGGCAGCAGTGTAACTTGGAACGGCTTTGACGGTAACCGGGTGCAATCGTTGCTGAATCAGCACGGCATTCCGGCGCTGGTGATTCAACTGTCCGCGGCGGGTGCAAACCACGCCGAACGATTCGAATACCTCAAAGAATTTGTGGCAGCGCTGCGCCCGGACCAAATCGAGGGGCTCCGCACGGCGAAGGTGGTGCTTTGTCGAGAAGTTGAGCTCGGCTACGATAAAAATCCTGTAAATAACTTGCTGAGAAACGGCTCGACCGGTCGCTCGCTCCGATATTTGGGTCCGGCTAATCTTCCGGTGGTCTTCTCCTGGTTAGCATTGAAGTATCGTCCGATTGATTGGATTCGAGAGCACACCGTTTTGGCCGAACTGGCTGGATGCGGGCTCTTCAATCTCTTTCACATTGGGTATTTGCCGCGGGTCGAGGATCTAACGGCTCCCGCCAAGGTAGAACCCTTTGTCCCCAACACCACTCAGAGTCCCGGATTCGCGCCGAACGGGGACCTCTATCCGCCGAAAGACATTGCGCTCGATAAAAAAGAAACGTCCGTGTTTGTGGCGAATCTTCCCTGGCAAAAAAAGCGGGATGATGACTTCCGCGGCGTTTTCGGAGGGTTGGCTCCGGAACAATGCTTCTTCGCTTTTCCCAGCTGGTCCCGGCCAAATGCCTGTTACAACATCTGGAAGAGCCGCCAACATACCAAGTTTCTCTTCTTCGATGGCGAAGGCACGCCGCTAGAGGAGAAACTGAACATCCCATCGCTGTGGTATGATGTCCTTCACTTACAGCTGCCCGGTGCCGAGATCTATTCGGAAGAGTTTGCTGAATACCTCGTCGAAAAGATTCAAGCCAAGGACCTCTAATGCTGTTCAATTCAGGTTCTTTCTTTTGTTTTCTGCTGTTGGTATTGCCAACCTATTGGCTGTTACCGTCGAATTTCTTAAGGAAGCTATTGTTAGTCGGCGGTAGCTTCGTGTTTTACGCGTGGTGGGACTGGCGCTTTCTGGGGCTCCTTGTTTTCGTGATTTTTTCGGTTTTCTTAGGCGCTCGATTGGTGCTGCAGGAACGGAGAAAGGGAAACCGGCGACGCGCCCTCATTTATTTATGGTGTTGCCTGGGGGTGGAGCTAATCGTTCTGGTTTTTTTCAAATACTTCAACTTTTTCGAAGGTAACCTGCTAGCAGCTTTGCAGAGCGTGGGAGTGCATGCCCTAGCCTCCAGCCTTACTTTTCGGATACTCCTGCCGATCGGTATTAGCTTCTACACGTTTCACGCGATCACGCTGGCGGTTGATACCTTTCGCGGAACGGTCGATAGCGAAGTCTCGCTGTTAGACGTTGCTCTTTACATTGCGTTCTTCCCTCAACTGGTCGCCGGCCCCATCGTCCGGGCGACGGTTTTTCTGCCTCAATTGGAAAGTAAGCGGACGCTCGCTGGAGATGACCTCTTCCTGGCGCTGCAGTCGATCGGGTTAGGGTTTCTATATAAAGTGGTGTTTGCCGATGCGATTGGGCCGTTGGTTGACGCCGTCTTCCAGGCGCCAGCGCAATTCTCAGGAGTTTACCTTTTGGCAGGCGCCCTAGGCTTCTATTGCCAGATCTATTTCGATTTTAACGGTTACTCGCTGATTGCCATCGGAGTATCACGTCTCTTCGGTTATCGCTTGCCGGACAACTTCAATTTCCCTTACTGCGCGACCAGTCTCACCAACTTTTGGCATCGGTGGCATATCTCGCTTTCGACTTGGCTGCGTGACTATCTCTACATACCCCTGGGCGGAAACCGGGGGACCCAGTTGAAGCAATTGCGGAATCTAATGAGCACGATGCTGCTCGGCGGGCTTTGGCACGGTGCGAGTTGGAATTTTGTTTTGTGGGGTGGTGTCCATGGCGCGGTTTTGTGCATCGAAAAGTTGATCCAGGGAAGGCCATCCCAAGCGAAGAAAGAGAATCGTGAATTCTCTATCAGTTTTGCCTTGGCGTTCGGATGGGTGGTGACGCAAGCCATCATTTTTTTTCTCTGGATCCCGTTCCGCGCCAGCAACTTTCCGGATACGCTCAATGTGGTAGCCGGCATCTTATCGATGCGACCCGGCGGTTCACCGGCTGAGCACCAATTGGGAGCAATCCCCTGGCTGCTACTGGCATTGCCGATCGTGTGCGATACGTTCGTGGTTCGTTCACTGCGAGTTTGGAGAGAGAAGCCGGCGCTCAACCCGGAGCTGGCCTTTGCCATTCTAATTCTAGGGACGCTGGCGGTAGCTTTGATCGCTAAGACGGGCTTGCGACCGTTCATCTACTTTCAATTTTAAGGTGCTTGAAAAGAGGAGGCGCTGTCGGAGAGTGGCTCTCATGAGAGAAGCTGCTGAGGAACCTGAAAGCCCCATGATCGTTCCCATGGTTATCGAAGATACCGGTTTCGGAGAGCGTGGTTACGACATTTATAGCCGGCTGCTCAAGGACCGTATCATCTTCCTCGGCACGGAAATCGACGATAACATTGCGAACGTAGTGTTAGCTCAGTTGCTCTTCTTACAAACGCAAGCTGCGGACAAAGATGTGAGCCTTTATATCAACTCTCCCGGTGGCTCGGTGACGGCCGGCCTCGCTATTTATGATACTATGCAGTTTCTGAGTTGTGACGTCGCCACCTACTGTTTAGGCATGGCTGCGAGCATGGGGTCGTTTTTATTAGCTGCTGGGACCAAGGGAAAGCGGTATGCCTTGCCGAACTGCGACATCATGATCCATCAGCCTTCCGGCGGCGTCCAAGGGGTTGCCAGCGATGTGGAGAGGTCAGTCGAACAACTCCTGAAAGCAAAGAAACGACTTAGCCGGCTGTTAGCGTTTCATACGGGGAAAACCCAGGACGAGATACTACACGATATCGATCGTGATTACTGGCTCTCGGCCGAGGAAGCGAAAGCTTACGGCATCGTTGATAAGGTCGTAACTACCGGATCAGATTTCCCATCGGCGACTAACGTTAGTCAGCTTAAGACCAAGACGTAGTTCCGAATTCGCATGAACGAAAGCGAAGCCAACGCCGCTGTTGGCGTGTCAGTTAGTTTCAGTCCCTGAGGCAGAGCTGCCGGCGTTTCGTTGCTTCCAAGGTTTTACCTGGTACAGAACTCGGTCACCTTTCTCGATCACGTCTTTGATGATGGTCGTGAGATAGACCGGCTCGGAGGTGAAACGCTGAAACTTGGTGATTTGCGACCGGTTCAGAACTCTGAAGCCGTAACGCTCGAACAAACCTAGACCCCGGCGATCATCAAAAGTGACCATTTGAGCGCCGATCTGTTTAACGCCGTGATCAGAGAGAAAACGGAGATATTGCCCGAGGACGGCCCGAAACACGATAAGCCGTCTGATCTCGGGCAGAAAGTTCATGTGAAAATGACCTAGATTGCGAGGCGCACCCGGAACCTCCCGCCAGGCATTGAGAGCGACCCATCGGATATAACGGCGTGACTCAGCGTTATAGCGAGCAAAGCGGATCAAAGCTTTGGCAGCGAGGGAGATCGACTGGCGAAGACTAAAAAGCTGGTGCCGTCGCGGAAACCGGCATCCGAGTAAGTAACCCCTGATCGTGTCGTCGATAGTAATAACAAAGGCGGAGTCGGGTTCGCAGGTCAGATAATAGTCGGTCAAGAAATCGGCGAATAGCTCGCGATCCTCGAACACGGGATCGATCGGTTTTCCGAGAAACCCCGTTTGACAGCAGAGGTCACGAACTGCTTCTCGATCTTTTGCCTGATAGGGACGCACAATGAAACCCGCCGTTGTGGGTACTGGTGCTTCCATGCAGTGACCTAAGACCGCAGCTGCCGATAAATGTCAAACATCTGGCGAAAAACCCGGCGCCAAGAATAGCGTTTCGCGACCTGTAGGCTAGCCGCGTCGCCGATAGCGGCCAGGTCGAGCTTTCTTGACTCTGAAACCGCGGCAGCCAAGGAATCCGGAGCATTCGCTTCCGCCCAATGGGTTTGATCGCTTAGGATGATTCGGTCCATGTAACTTCCTCGAATGCCGACCACCGGCGTTGCGCAAGCCTGCGCTTCCAAAGCAACCAACCCGAACGTTTCCTGGACGCTAGGATGTACGAAAAGATCGGCAGCTCGGTAGACTGCCGCTAACTCGTCCTGGGCAGAGATATATCGAAGCCAGGAAACGGCCTTCGTACTTCGAGACAGCTCGCGGAGTTGGTCTCGCAGGGGGCCGTCTCCGACCACAAGTAAGTGAAACCGTTCCGGATTGGCAGCGTTTAGCATCTCAAACGCGCCAAACAGTGTCTTAACGTTTTTTTCGTGGGCGAGCCGGCCCACGTAGAGGAGTAGAAAGCGATCGTGCCGGATTTCCAGGCGCGCTCGGGTGGCCTCGCGATCGCTACCCGGTCGAAAAATATCGGTATCGATGCCGAGCTCAGCCAGGATTACGTTATCGACGCCCCATTGGGTCAGTACCTGGCCTAATGCGGCCGACGGTACAAAGGTAGCCTGAAAATGATTGTAAAGTGCGCGAACATAGTCTCGCGCCATTTCCATCACGATTTCAGAGGCGGTTTCTCCCAAGAATTTTGAAGTCGTCCTTAAATAGGCCTCTGGAAAATGGGAATGATAAAAGCCGACCACTGGAATGCGCAATGCCCGTCCCGACGAGATCGCTTTCCAGGCCAACTGGTAAGGGTCGCTCGATTCAATGACATCCGGGCGCTCTTTTTCTAGCAGTTCCTGAACTGCGCCCAAGTGCAATAAGGCGCGGTAACGTGAGGTTCGCGAAACCAATGGCGATTTGATAGAATAGGTGCGGCTATTCTCCACCTCTGCGCACGAGCTGCGATCGCCCGGGATGATCAAGAGATGTTGGTGGCCGTTGGCAACCGCGTATTTCCGTTTCTCTTCCAGATAACGCTTTACCCCGCCGCTAAACGGGGAATAAAATTGCGTCAGATCGCAAACCTTCATGGGGGCTAGCTCGTAAAAATCACGTGGTACCTGCCGCGCCTAGGATGCATCAAAACGCGATCCGGGCGGGAAGGAACACGGATGCCGCGAGCTAGATGGCCTTTAAGTAGACGCTTTCGCATTTATTTAAAGGCCGAGTTTCAAGAGAAATTCGCAGCTTACTCGTCTTGGTCCGTCAAATAGCGTTCAGCGTCCATTGCCGCCATGCACCCTTGGCCCGCAGCGGTGACAGCCTGCCGATAAAAGGGGTCGACCACGTCTCCGGCTGCAAAAACCCCCGGTATATCCGTTAGAGAGCCATGTTTCTTGACTAGATAACCGCCCTTATCGGTTGGCAGGCTCTTGCTAAATGCGGCCGTATTCGGCGTATGGCCGATCGCGATGAAGACGCACTTCACTTCCAAGGTCGATTCTTCCCCCGTCTCCAAGTTCTTCAGTTTCACCGCGCGCATCTCGCCTCGGTCGTCCGGTAGGTACTCGGTGAGCATTGTATTCCAGATCGGAGTGATCTTTGGGTGATTCAGGGCTCGCGTTGCGAGGATCGCGGAGGCGCGAAACGAATCGCGACGATGGATCAAATAAACTTGCGAAGCGAATCTAGTTAGGAAAACCGCTTCTTCACAGGCAGTATCGCCGCCGCCTATTACACAGATCGGCACGTTTCGATAAAAAGCACCATCACAGGTGGCGCATGAGGTCAGTCCGTGGCCTTTCATGGTTTTCTCATTCGGCAAGCCGAGCCATTTAGCTGAGGCGCCGCTAGCCACGATCACGCTTTTTGTTTCCATCCACGCGCCGTCTACCTTCAGGCGGTGGTTGCGGGGACCGGGTTCGAATTCGTCAACTTCGGCGTACCGAAACCGGGCGCCAAATTTTTCGGCCTGCCGATGCATATTCATGATCAACTGCGGGCCATCGACGCCATCGGGAAATCCGGGAAAATTCTCGACCAGGGTGGTTGTGGTCAGCTGGCCGCCCGGTTCACGTCCTTCCAACACCAGGGGCGCGAGGTTTGCTCGGGCTGCGTAGATTGCGGCGGTCAAACCGGCGCAACCTGTGCCAACGATGATAACGTTTTCCGTAGGGCCGTTACGTTCCATTAAAGTTCGAGGTTATAAGTTAAAGGTTAAAGGTTATAAGTTGAACTTTATTATTCGGCGGCTCTGGATCGACTGTTCTCATCCTTGGCGAATAGCGAATTTTGCACGTTCAACCCTTAACGTCTACTGTCCAACGTCCAACCTCAGCCTGGTAACCTGCCGCCGGACTCCAACGTGCAACGTACAACCTATAAACTTAACCTTAATCTATAACCTATAGCTCATTGTGTTTACGGGAATTATAGAAGCTACTGGAGAAATCAAAGGTGCGGAACGGTCGGCAAACGGCGGCACAGAGATGGTCATAGCGACCGAGCTAGCCAAAGAATTGGAGGTTGGCGCCAGCCTGGCTTTGAACGGATGCTGTCTGACAGTGACCGGCCGAAGCGGATCGGAGATTCGATTCGATCTGTTAGCCGAAACGCTGCGCCGGACCAATCTCGGAGATCTTAAGCCAGGGGACCTGATCAATCTGGAGCGACCAATGCAGGCGAACGGCCGATTCGACGGCCATGTCGTCCAAGGACACATCGATACGACGTCGCAGATTCAATCGATTGAATCTGTCGGCGCCGATCATCGAATCGAAATCGTGCTTCCCGAAGCGTTTTCACGATACGTGGTCTTCAAAGGTTCGATTGCCGTGGACGGTATCAGTCTCACTATCGCAGAGCTTGATGAGGATCGTTTCACTATCTGGATCATTCCGCATACGTGGCAGGTGACGAATCTGCAGCGGCGAAAGGCTACGGAGCGAGTCAACCTGGAATTCGATCTTATCGCGAAGTACGTCGAACGAATGGTGCAAGCTGACTTGGTCACCCGGTAGGGACGAGCTCCTGCTCGTCCGGCGCCGCGGTAGCGGTCCGGCAGCTGCCGGATCCATCGATACCACTCAGGAAGGCGCGCCGTTTGATACTATCGAAGCGCACGAATTATCCGTGACCCAACGCGCAGTCGCTAACCCAGCGCTGGGCTAAGGCGACCGCGCGTCGGGTCAGGATGGGTTTGGAAACTTCGCGCAAGCGCCTCGGCCAGGATCGTCCGCGACGCAGTCGGCACGGTCGCCGGTACCGGGGGCGGTCCCCCGAACGAGCAGGAGCTCGTCCCTACCGCTATTCGGAATCGCCTGGTGCTCGACGCCGATGCTTAATCCCTGCCCGCCGTTCTTTCAGCTCCCGGATTTTGCGCTTTAAAGCAGGTGGGCGCGGGGAGCGTTGCCGGCGTGCTTTCTCTTTCTCGGCTCTGCGCCGGTTTCTTTCCTCAGCTTGGCGCCTCTCCAATAATTCCACTAAGCGTGACACGGCGATGGCCCGGTTCTGGTGCTGGGAACGGGAGTCAGTCACCGTCACCGAAAGTCCGGTTGGGATATGCCGTAACGTCACTGCGGTTGCCACCTTGTTGACGTTTTGGCCACCCGGTCCGCCCGATCGGGCAAAGGATTCATCAAACTGTGACTCGTTGAACCCGAGCCGATGGAGTCGCTCCAGGAGGCCTTGGTCGACGAAAAGCGGCATTTGGAAATATTCACCACAGAGACGCAGAGTTCACCAAGCAAACGATCGAAGTTCTAATCTGTACTCTTTCTCGATGGCCTCTGTGTCTCTGTGGTGAAATTCGGCTTGAATTCCGGAGCCTTCCCGGCGTTGTCTGGCTTGACGCCATTCCCGGCCAGACCTATGTAGGCCTCAGGTCGGCCAGATCAGGTCGCCTCGGTTCTCCTCATGAATATCCACGAATATCAGGCCAAAGAACTTTTCCAACGGTTCGGAGTTGCCTCTCCGAAGGGCTTGCCGGCAGACACGCCGGAGCAGGCAGAAAAAGTTGCCGTTGACCTCAAGACATCCAACCTCGTAGTAAAAGCGCAGATTCATGCGGGGGGCAGAGGCAAAGGTGTCTTCAAGAACGGGCTGAAAGGCGGCGTAAAACTCTGTTCAACGCCCGCCGAGGCGCGCGAACTTGCGCAGAATATGTTGGGTCACTATCTGGTGACTAATCAGACCGGACCCGATGGCCGGCTGGTCCGAAAAATCATGGTTGCCGAATCGGTCGAGATCCAGCGCGAAGTTTATTTTGCGATCTTAATGGATCGGGATGTGGGCGCGCCCGTGGTCGTGGTTAGCACCGAGGGTGGGGTCGATATTGAAACCGTAGCCGAAAAGTCGCCTGAGAAAATTTTCCGGGAAACCGTGCATCCGCTGCTCGGGATGCCGCCTTTTATGGCGTTGAAGCTGGCACGGCAACTCGAGTTTTCCGGCGATCAATTAAAAGCGGCGGCGAAATTGATTCTGAACGTCTACAAGCTCTTCAGCACGCTGGACTGTTCACAGGTTGAGATCAACCCGTTAGCGGTCACGAAGACCGGGGAAGTGGTGGCGCTAGACGCGAAATTCAACTTTGATGACAACGCCTTGTACCGCCATCCGGAGATCGTGGCGATGCGAGACGAAAATGAAGAGGACCCGCGCGAAGTCGAGGCTTCGAAATTCAGCCTCAACTATATTGGGCTGGATGGAAACATCGCTTGTCTGGTTAACGGCGCCGGGTTGGCCATGGCGACCATGGACATTATTAAGCACGCCGGTGGCCGGCCGGCGAACTTTCTCGACGTCGGCGGTGGAGCCAGCGAAGAACAGGTGACGGAGGCCTTCAAGATCCTGGTGTCGGATCGAAATGTTAAGGCGATCCTGGTGAATATTTTCGGTGGAATCATGCGTTGTGATGTGATCGCCCAAGGGATCATTAACGCCGTGAAAGCAGTAACCCTGCCGGTGCCTTTGGTAGTTCGATTGGAAGGCACCAATGTTGACCAAGGAAAGAAGCTTTTAACCGAATCGAAATTGCCGATTCGGGCGGCGGCGGATTTGGCTGAGGCTGCGAAACAGGTCGTGGCGGCGGCTAAAGGGGCATAGACAGGACGGCTTTCAAATTCATTAAACAACAGACACCATGCAAATCGCAGAGATTGCTTTTATAGGCTATCCCGTGACCGATACAGAGCGGGCGCGGGCCTTTTATGAGGGCGTCTTGGGGCTCTCGCCGACCCGGACTTTTGGCGGTGGCGATAGCGTTTGGATTGAGTACGACCTTGGGTCCAGCACGTTCGCGATCAGTAATATGGCCAAAGAGAATTGGAAGCCATCATCTGACGGTCCGTGTGTTGCTTTCGAGGTGATCGATTTTGACTCGGCGATGAAAGAACTCAAGGCGAACCAGGTACCCTTTGATGTAGAACCGATGGAAACCCCCGTCTGCCGGATGGCGATTATCTCGGATCCCGATGGGAACAAATTAACTGTCCATAAACGACACAGCTGAGAAACCGCTTCAACAATGTCTATACTGGTTAACCGAAATACGCGGCTCCTGGTTCAGGGGATCACGGGCCAATCGGGTGCATTTCACGCCCGTGGGTGCATGGAATACGGCACCAATGTTGTCGCCGGAGTGACCCCCGGTAAAGGAAAACAGAGTTTCGATGGCAAGGTTCCGATCTACGACACGGTCGGTGAAGCCCGCAAACAGACTGGTTGTAACGCCACGATGATTTTTGTGCCGGCGCCTTTCGCTGGCGATGCCATCCTGGAAGCGGCTGATGCTGGTGTCGAGCTTATCGTCTGTATCACGGAAGGGATACCGGTTATGGACATGATGCGGGTTAAAGAAGCGTTAAAAACTTCGAAGAGCCGCTTGATCGGGCCGAATTGCCCCGGAATTATTACTCCGGGCGAGTGTAAGATCGGGATCATGCCCGGGTACATCCACAAACGCGGGAACGTCGGCGTGATTTCGCGGTCTGGCACCCTCACTTACGAGGCAGTCTGGCAGCTCACGCAGCGCGGGTATGGACAGTCGACCTGTATTGGAGTGGGCGGGGACCCGATCCACGGGATTTCGCAGTTGGAAGCTGTAAAGATGTTCGCGGAAGATCCGGAAACCAAGGCGGTGGTTGTTATCGGAGAAATCGGTGGGAGCGATGAGGAAGAAGCGGCTGCTTATATCAAAGGAAATCTGAAAAAGCCGGTTTGCGCTTTTGTTGCGGGGGCGACTGCTCCGCCAGGACGAAGGATGGGCCACGCGGGCGCGATTGTCGCGGGCAGCAGCGGGACCGCGGCAGCCAAAATCGAAGCGTTCAAGGCAGCGGGTGTCGCCGTTGCGGAAACCCCTGCGGCCATTGCAGAAACGCTAATCAAAGTATTCAAGAGTTAGGTTGGAGCTTATGAGCGAGTTTGCGAGAGGATTGGAAGGGGTGATCGCTAATGAGACCCGGCTGGGCGACGTCCGAGGCCAGGAGGGTCAGCTCGTCTACTGCGGTTATGAAATTAACGAGTTAGCCGGTAAGGTTTCTTTTGAGGAGGTGATCTATCTCCTTTGGAATAACCGGCTCCCCAAGCCAGCTGAGCTCGCTGAATTGAAACGGCAATTGGCCGATGAACGTGAGCTGCCAGAGCAGGTCATCGGCTTTATCAAGACAACGCCGCGAACCGCTCTACCCATCGATGTGCTTCGGACGACGGTTTCCATGCTGGGTCTACACGATCCCAGCCTGATTTTGGACGATACCTTTGCGGCCAACCAGCGCCGGGCGGTGGCGATTTTGGCTAAGGTCGGCGTGATCGTTGCCTACTTCCATCGAGCCAGAAACGGTCTTGAATTACCGAAGGTTCGCAAAGATTTGGGTGAGGCTGCCCATTTCCTTTACCTGCTGGACGGCACGGAACCCTCCGCCAAAAAAGTAGAGACATTGGATGTCGCCTATGTACTCCATGCCGAGCATGGGATGAATGCGTCGACTTTCAGCGCGCGGGTGACGATCTCGACTCTGACTGACATGTACTCGGCCATTACCGCGGCGATTGCCACCTTGAAAGGACCTTTGCATGGGGGCGCTAACGAGGGCGTCATCCATATGCTGCAGGAGATCGGTGACCCAAAAAAGGTCGATGAGTACGTCGAGAAGGCATTGGCCGAAAAGAGACGCATTATGGGCATCGGTCATCGTGTCTACAAAGTGCTTGACCCACGGGCTCCGCATCTTCAACGCATGGCGGTTGAGTTGAGTCACGAACTTGGCGAACCCAAATGGATTGAAATGTCGGAACGGATTGCGCAGCTGATGAAAGAGAAGAAGGGTCTCTATGCGAACGTCGATTTCTACTCGGCGACAGTGTATTACTCGCTAGGAATTCCGACTGATCTTTTTACACCGATCTTTGCGATCTCGCGGACCGCAGGCTGGACGGCGCATATTCTTGAGCAACTCTCCGACAACCGGTTATACCGGCCGTTGAGTGCGTATGTTGGTGAACCGGTTGGCCGTAAATTCGTGCCGATCGACCAGCGTTAAAGGGTTCATAGTTTCGGGGTTGCGCGCGTTCTAGCCAACAGCGAGAGCGTTACTCGCAGATTTAACCGCCTCCGAGCGGAACAACTGTCGGCTTGCTCCAAATTCTCAAGCCATAGAGCCCGTATCGACCGGCTCGATTCGATTGTAGCAGACTAGCTGGTCGCTCTTTGATGCTTTACTGCCTATTTCTTTCTAGTGTCGAAAGGCGATTTCACGGTTAAAAGTCTCTCCTTTGTGCACGGTGTAGTGAATCTCTTGCGTTCGTTGGGCTCCCATGCGGCTAACGTGTTTGCCTTCATTGGCCGGCATCCGACCCCGGTTTTAGTGTTGCCTTCTCTGTGGCTGCTTCTCCGATACTTGCCCTTTTGGAAGGATATTGATGCGACGGTCCAACTCATTGCGCCGGCTTACGACGACAACATTCTGCACTTTCCGCCGGTCTATTCTTTCCTAGCTCGAGTTCCGTTCGTCGTCGTTGACACTTTGCTGAAGGGTCACTCGACGGGAATCTTTGAACGCCAGCATCCATCATTAGCAGCGGTCTACGCCCTGGTTGTTCTCCAACACGTCGCGCTTTGGATCGCTCTGCGGTATTTCCTCGTCTCGTTCCCGGCGCGAGATTCTGCCCGCGGCGCGGTTACCGTTCTACTCGCTTCGATGGCCAGCTTTTACTCGTTTGCTCATACTTGCGGCTCTGAGGCGATGACCCCGATCACTTATTTTCTGGTTTTCGGGGCGGGGATTCGGGTTTTACTACACAGAGCGACCTGGCGTACCTGGGTGATTTATATTGCGGTGCTCTTTCTGGCCATCGGATCGCGCCATATCAATCTGATTCTGTTAGTATGGCTGCCGGGAACAGCCTTTGTGTTCTTGATCTGTTCGCTGCTGCGACGTTCTCGCTCGCTCTCGGCCTTCCCAACCTTCGTTCGGTCGTCCGGAACTGGGGTAGCATCGTTGGGCAAGTCGGCGTTGATCGCTTTGGTCTGCAGCTTGGTCGCGTTCGGCGCTGAAAAGATCGCTCTCAATGCGGTGTGCCGGGAGTTTGGGGTTATCGAGCGTTCAAGTCTCGGCTCGGCGATGAGCGGACGCATTTCGACTTGGGTCGACCGGCTCTCGCTAGAACAAAGACAAGCGTTGCTCGATACCGTACAACGGCTAACCAGCGATCCGCTCGTCAAGCTGGCGATTCAATTTCAGATCGAGATCGGGTCTTATGATAAGGGAACTGGATCGGCGTTAGCAGCCGCTTTGCAGGAACGAGGGTTTACGGGTGAACCATTGCTGGTCGAAAGGGATAAGCTCATCTCGCAATCGTCAGTTTGCTTTTACCGGACGTTCAACTTTGGTCTGGCGAAAGAGATGCTTGATGACTTCTGGCATGGTTTCCTGCCGACAAACGACCAAGGGATCGCGATCGCTGGCCCAAAAGCTACGTTCTTTTCGCTGGACCGGATCAATCAAAATCCGAGCGATTGGGCGGGGGCTAGCGAGCTGCCAATTTTCTTTCCGGCAAATGCCCAAGCGACTCTGGCGCGCGCAACCGAAGACAACTACATCCGGCATTGGCGCTGGATGCCGATTCTCGCCTGGGCGCTTCTCTTTTTTGGCTTGGGTTGCTATCGCGCGACGCGCGGTGTCCTACCGGCGAGCTATCTGTTCATAGGGCTAAGCATACTCGGCAGCGGAACACTGGTTTATGCCGCCAACTGTGTTTGCATCTACACCTTGGCTCGGTATGCGTTGCCGTTGCTGGTTTCCGTGATTGCTTTTGGCTGTTTCGTGAGCACGGCGGTTTCGACTCCTGAAAATGCCTTGCTGGCCAAGCCGGGACGGGAGGAAGAATCAAACGAAACGGCGAGCTCGTGATTCAAAGATTCTTTTGCAACCGCCAGGCCCGTGGATAGAATGGCGGCCTTCTGGCGATGTCAGTGCGATCAACTTGATTCTTAATGTGTCTCTTGTGAGCGGTAGCGAAGATCGGATTGGCCCAGCAACGATTGGCCAACAGGGTGACTGTCGTCTGACCATTCTTATGCCTTGCTTGAACGAGGCCGAGACCATCGAGGCTTGTGTGCGCAAAGCCTTGGGGAGCCTCGAAGAACTCAAGCTCGCCGGTGAAGTTGTGATCGCAGACAACGGAAGCACCGACGGCTCCCGAGAACGCGCCAAAGCCTTGGGCGCTCGTGTCGTGCCCGTGGCCGAACGGGGATATGGCGCCGCGCTTCAGGCGGGGATCATTGCTGCGAAGGGCGACTGGGTTGTGATGGGGGACGCCGATGACAGTTATGATTTCAGCCAGCTTGCGTCCTTTATTCGGAGACTGGAAGAGGGTTATGACCTGGTGATGGGCTGTCGATTACCCCGCGGTGGCGGTAAAATCATGCCGGGCGCTATGCCCTGGAAACATCGGTGGTTGGGTAATCCTGGGCTATCATGGCTTGGGCGGCTTTTCTTTCGATCGCCGGTCACCGATATTTATTGCGGGCTTCGCGCCTTTTCGCGAAATGCAATCCTCCAGCTTAACCTCCTGGCCCCCGGGATGGAATTTGCCTGTGAAATGGTCATAAAAGCGACCTTACACGGGCTTCGGATCACGGAAGTACCGATAACCCTCCATCAAGATGGTAGATCCAGGGCTCCCCATCTTAGGACGTGGCGCGATGGTTGGCGCACCCTGCGTTTTATGCTGTTGTTTTCGCCTCGTTGGCTGTTTCTCTGGCCAGGGCTTGCTTTGTTTGTGCTCGGACTGATTGGCATGTTTTTGATGTCCGGCGGACCTTTAGCGCTGGGCCATATCTACGCCGAAAGAAACTCTATGCTGGTCAGCGGCATGTTGATGTTGGTGGGCTATCAAGCCGTCTTCTTCGGGCTTTTCACCAAGATCTACTCTCAAATGATCGGTCTACGCCCGGAAGACACCCGGCTGGAGCACTGGTTCAAGCTCTTCTCGTTAGAAAAAGGGATACTTTTTGGTTTTTTTCTGCTGGGCACAGGCGGGGTCCTGCTGTTAGTCGCGATTGCCCGGTGGGCGGCCGTTCATTTCGGCTCGCTGGATAACGACGAACTCACCCCGAGACTAGTGATCTGGTGTGTGATCGCAACCACCCTAGGGATTCAAACCGTTTTCAATAGCTTCTTTATTAGTGTCCTCGGTCTTAGGCGGGTGGCACCCGTTATTGTGAATGGTGAGACGCGAGGGATGGCACGGGAGTAATCAGTAATCAGTGTCTCAGTAATCAGTAGTTCAGTGGGAGGGGAGCCGCTTTGTAGTGCGGCAGGTCTGTAGGTTGATCAGGGAGGCGGCTCCCGAGAATGACCCATGATTCGGAATTTGCCGCTAGTATCGATTCGCTTGCGTTAGGACATTTGTTCCGATGGCGTCGGGCTAAGGACGGCACGTTGGACCATTCGCGGGAGCCGCCTCCCTGATTCACCAATAGACCTGCGGCACTACAAAGCGGCTCCCCTCCCACTGAACTACTGATTACTTCCGGGCCACGTCGCGTCGCTCACCACTACTCAATGGTCACCAGCGTCCCGATGGGCGTTTGTTCAAACACACCCTTGGCGACGGTTTCCTCTCCGATACGGATACAACCGTGGCTCGCGGGCCGGCCCGGATTCACTCCTTGATGAATCCCGTATTCGCTGAATGAGAGCCGGAGAAAATAAGGCATGCTTACCTTGTAGATAGTCGATTTTTGCATCCGGATCTTGTCAGTGACCAGGTAATGCCCAGGCGGAGTGTCGTATCCAGGACGCCCGGTCGAAATCTTGCCGGTGATCACGGGGCTGCCGTCCTTGTAGAGGACGACCTGTTGGCGGCCAAGCTCGATGACGATCGAAAATCGGGTGGAGAGCGGATCCGACTCCATTAATCGTCCGGCTAACGCAGGATGTTCCATCCTCGCTGCATACTGAGCCGCGACCCATCCCCATCTAGACTTCTGAAAGAGCTTTGCTCCGTGTGAGAGCAGGGTAGAACAGATGTCGTTTTCGCCAAGGCTGGCCGCCATGATTAAGGGAGTCGCCTGCGTCTCCTCGGCGAAGTAGTGAAATAGTTTGTGCGACCGCAGGTTGAGGTCGGTAAGCCGGGCGGGAGTTAAGTCAACCACGCCATCCGGGTTTGCGCTTTCTTCGAGCGCGGTGGAGCAATCCTCGACTGAATTTGCGAAAATCGCCTCCTCCAGTTCATGCTGGCGAACTTCTACAGCTGCCTTTGTGGCATCCTGACAGCTGGAACTAAGTAACAAGTAAAACAGGATTAACCCCGGTGTCATAACGCTCTGGTGCGACACCGAACGACGTCATCGCGCGTCTCAGCACAGAATAAAGGCGTCATCCGGGCCAATAGCAAAAACCGCTACGGTGGCGGAAGCACCACTCGAAAAAGTCGATCATTAGAATGTCCCCCAGAACGCCTTCCGTATAGCCTGTTTTGAGGAAGAGACGCCAGAAGAAAAAGTGGTTTTCGCTGAACAGGGAAGATAACATTGAGCAAGGTAGATAGTTGTAAGAGTTTCTAGAACAATGTCTTGCGTAGCTGGTTGCGCTATGGCGACGTACGCTCTAACGGCTTTGGGATGCGGGTTCGGCCGGAAGGAGACAAACCTAGACCGGTAAGGAACGGCCTGCTCTGTCGTCCCGGTTTTTCTTTTCTTCTTAGGCGCTCTTTGCGTTCTTTTTGCGGCTATTCTCTTTTGTATGCGGATCGTCGACGCCCATGTGCATTTCTATCCCGAACAAGTTTCGGCGGACCCGGTGAAATGGGGAACGGAACATGGAGAACCTTGGTGGACAGGCTGTGTTGCACCGCCAGGAAGGAGATCGATTCAAGGCTGGGCCACTCCGGCGGTCTTGCTGCGAGACATGGACCGAGCCGGGATCGAGAAATGCGTACTTCTGGGCTGGTATTGGGAGAATCAAACGACGTGCGACCTGCAAAACAGTTGGCTGATCGATTTGGTGAAGGCGCATCCAGATCGCCTGCTCGGGTTTGCCACGGTGCAACCCAGGGCTAAGGAGACGGCATTGGATGGACTAAAGAGAGCTCTCGACCAGGGACTTTGCGGCATCGGCGAGCTGTTTCCGCAAGCTCAGGGGTTTGCGACAAACGATCCCTATTTTCAGCGGGTCCTCGAGGTTGCCATTGAGTATAAAGCGCCCATTAACTTACACGTCACCGACCCGGTGATTCGTACCGCAGCCGCGACGAAAGCAACACCATTGGAGGATCTGGTCAGGCTAGCTAACGATTTCCCCGCTGCGAAGTTGATCCTGGCACACTGGGGAGGCGGCCTTCCTTTCTATGAATTGAACCCGCAGCTTCGCCAGATATTACAGAATGTCTCCTATGATTGCGCCGCTTCATCGCTGCTCTATGACAAACGAATTTTCCGGCAGGTAGTCGATCTGGTTGGGGCCGACCGGGTGTTATACGGTTCGGATTATCCATTGCTTTTGTATCCGCGAAACCAGCGGGAACCGGACTTTAAGCGGTTCTTGAACGAGGTGGTCACCGCCGGCCTCACCTCGGCTGAGCAAAACCAGGTGTTGGGCGAAAATGTGTTGGGTTTAGTCGGTTAACCAGGCAACAGAAAGCGGCGATTGGGGCTCGTTCGTCCTTACTGTGCCGTCGATCGCCCTTCTCGGCGTTCTCGTTGCGAAACATTCTTAAAACCATTACGCTTTGCCTATGTCAACGATCGGCCTCAAGCATCATCTGCCTGGATTCGACCAGGCACTGAACGCGTTGAAAGAAGACGTCACGTTGATGGCCAATCTGGTGAGTCGAAATTTGGCTAATGCCCGGGCCGGGTTTGCTGGACGCGACGAGGATTTTTCCGCTGCCGTCATTGCGGATGATGACGAGGTTGATCTCTTAGAGAAACAAGTAGATCGGCAAGGAACTGAGATCTTGATCCGTTACCAGCCGATGATCATGGATCTACGCACGGTTCTGGCCACAATTAAGTTGGGCAATATTCTAGAAAGAGTCTCGAACCACGCGGTGATGATCGCGCGGCGCTCCAGAAAACTCGCGGAGGATCCTTCTCCTACGGACGAGGAAGAAACTTTGTTGACTCACTTTGACGCGGTGCTTCGTCTCTTCTGCGAGGCGGTGGGCGCTTTTCGAGAAGTCGATACCGTAGGCGCCGGCCGGGTGCTGGGACAGACTGAACCATTAGCGGCAACGGGGCGCGGATTAGTCGACAGATTCACGGAGCTGCTAGAGGAACGCCCTTTCGGTTCGCGAACCTACGTCAATCTGATGGTGGTAGCACAGAGCCTCGAAGAGATCACTTATCTGTCGGAGCAAATCGCGAACGAGATCGTCTATATCGCCGAGGCTCGCGACATTCGGCATCCACGCAATGCTTTGGCCGACACTGAGGAAACTGCTTAATGAATTGTTTTACCCGATGGGTCGCCATGGTCATCTCGCTAGTGCTCGTTCAGGGATGTGCAAATAATCCTCCCTCTCAGCAAATGGCCGCTTACTCGATTGCGACCGGTTTTTTGACGCTGTGCGATGACGGCGACTTTGACTACGCGCTGGAACATTTCGGTCGCCCGCTGAAAGCCAGTCCTGCCGGACCCAAGTGGACCGATGATATGCAAAAAAACCGCGCTACCTATGGCTTGCCGGTGATCCGGTCTTTGGTCAGCCGCGACGGTCAAAATTTGAATAGCCCGGCCAAAATGCCTGTGACCGTCAATTTTGTTTTTCGTACTTCGTTCATAGGGACAACGCCGGGAGAAGAATCGGTCTCGGTAGAAAAGCTCGATGGCAGATGGCAGGTGTACGATTATAAATTTCACCCCTCAGGGAAGCCGCGCGCCGCGACGCCACAGGTCAAAATAAAGAAGACTTGGGAATCGCAAAACGACGACGACCAGCAGCAGTGACGGTTATTCGCCCGCGTTGCGTGTCTGCGGCGCTTGGGCGAAGCTACGAGATGCAAAAGATCGTTCCCCTCATCACCTCCGGCATAGCCGGTCCGCTGGGTGTCTATCACTTGCCCCGGCTGTGGTTGAAAGTGTCGCTCGATTCCAAGGGTTTGTTGGCGGACGGCTATCCGGCAATTGGTACGGGCTTTGATCAGATGGTTTTAGATGGGCTCGGCCTCAACCGCGATCAGGTTACCGAACACATTAAAGCAAAGCATCCGAGTTATCCTGAATTCGAGGCCTGGGTTCAGGCACAACCCGGGGCTAAATTGGACACAGAGTCTGTCAAGAAGTTAAACGCGGCCATTCTTAGTTATCATCATAGTTCCGAAGATCGAGCTGGCATTCTGAGCGGGTGTAGTTTGAAGGACGAAGGCAAAATCTTGGACGCCGTTAGGCTGAATGAATTGGACGATTGGCAGGAATTCCATCGCGCATTTCTCGCTTAGGCAGGCCTTCTTAGAGTTACTCGCACGTTCATACTTAGACGGCTCGCAGTTGTACCGATGAGAGCTTCCCGGCGTTCGCCAGAAACGAGAAAAGAGATCCGAGACCAGCTAGCCGCGTAGGCGCCGGCCGAGGAAGCTTACGGTCAACACAAGAAAATCAGCACTCCGGTACCGACTTGTTGCCAGTAGAAATTCCAGCCGATCAGCAACAATCCGTTCGTCACGATACTGAGTAAGAGTACTCCGAGCATGGTGCCAACGACACTGGGCCGGCCTTCCGCATGGAGAGTAGTTCCGATGAAGGTTGCGCCGACTGCGTCCAAAAGATACGCATTTCCAGACATCGGTAAGTAAGCTTTGATGGTGGCGGAAAGAATGATACCTGCTACCCCGCAAGTCACGGCGCTCAACATATAAGTGAGGGCGGAAGTGCGTCGTACCCGAGCACCCCAGTCTCGGTTAACGGCGGTTGCGGCCGTAATGACGGACGTGCCGTTCACCCCACTGGCCCATTTCTCTGAGGACCGGCTGGAGGCTTTTGCCTCGGTCGGTAAGAGAGTACTCTACCTTAGGAGGAACCTGTTTGAAGACTTTCCGTCGCACCAAACCGTCCTCCTCCAATTCGCGAAGCTGCTGAGTTAGCATCTTCTTACTCGCGCTGCTGACGAGCTGCCGGAGCTGGCCAAAGCGCAATACTTTGTTCGCCTCAAGGTAATAGAGCAGGAGCGGCTTATATTTCCCGCCCATAACCGCGAGGGTGATTTCCACCGGGCAAAACAAGATCGGTTGGCCTGGAGTCTTGGTTTCCAAAACAATGCTAGGTTACAAAAAGGTGCCTAGTTGTCAAAATGTACCCTAAGTGACAGCGTGGGCCCGATGAACATTTTTCTAGTAATGGCCCACCCGGAACCGCGGAGTTTCAACGGCGCCTTATTTCGCCAGACCCTACAACTCCTGACCGAGGCAGGACACGCGGTGAAAACGTCAGAGCTTTACACCATGGAATTCAACCCGGTTTCCAGCCGGCACAATTTTACCAGCGTCAAAGATCCCAATTACTTCAAACCGCAGATCGAAGAAATATTCGCCACGGAAGTCGGCGGGTTCGCTTCTGATGTAGAGGAGGAACTCCAAAAGCTGGAGTGGTGTGAGCTCATGATTTGGCAATTTCCGCTCTGGTGGTTTGGTTTACCCGCGATACTTAAGGGTTGGGCCGATCGGGTTCTGGCGATGGGACGCACCTATGGTTACGGCCGGATCTATGATAAAGGCGTTTTCCAAGGAAAACGCGCCTTGCTATCAGTGACCACCGGCGGCGGAAGCGAGCATTACCAAAAAGGCGGATTTAACGGAGATATCCACGGCATTCTTCGTCCCATCCAAAGAGGGATTCTGGAATTTGTAGGCTTCTCGGTTCTAGCGCCGCACATCGTCTTTGGCCCTGCCCACTTAAATGAAGATGAAAGAAAGGTAGCACTCGCCGCCCACGCCCGGCGCCTGGAATCGATTGCGAAAGAGCTGCCTTACGCCGTCGGCAGCTATTAACCGGTTTTGCCGTCTGGATCCGGCAAATGGATAAAACCGCGAACGAGGACATCGTTGGCGAACCGTTCCAATCGACACTGATGCAGGGCCTTGGCGGCCGCGTTATCAGAAACGCCTTGGCCTCCGAATGAAGGTTTGTTGCCCCCGGTTAGCAAGGGTGCAAAGAAGCTCCAGATCTCATCGACCAAATCTCTATCCAACAAATCGCCGAGTATTTCGCCGCCGCCTTCGACCAGAAGCCGAGTGACGCCCCTTTTACCGAGGTCAGCCAGGGTATCGTCCCATGACCGGCCTTGGTATATCAGGGTGCGTTCACGAAAACGGTCTATCAGCAGATCGGATTCAAGCGGCAGTAAGCCGTTCCTGGTAACAACCACCCGCCATGGCTGCTTGGCGCCGTGTATTCCGCGGACGGTTAACCGGGGGTTATCTTGGCGCAAGGTTTCCGCCCCGATCATGATGGCATCGACGGTCGCGCGCAATTGCTGGACTCGACGATGAGCGCCAGCACCGGTTAATAGGTTTAATTCACCCGGAGGGCGCGTGATGCGTCCATCCAATGACTGAGCAATTTTTGCGATCACCCATGGCCGGCCGGAACTGATCCACCGATCAAAGCCGACATTCAGCAGGCGACACCGGTTCTCCAGAACACCAGTCCTGACCCGAATTCCAGCGGACCGCAGTCGTTCGATTCCTTTGCCGGCGTGCACCGGATTACGATCGGTCGTACCAACGACTACCTGTTGAATCCCGGTCGCGATGATCGCATCCGTGCATGGCGGGGTTCGACCGAAGGTAGAGCATGGCTCCAAAGTCACGTAGAGAGTAGACCCAGCGACCGCCGAAGGATCCGCTCTTCTCAATGCCTCGATCTCAGCATGCGGCCGGCCCGCCTTGCGATGATAACCTGTAGCAATTAACTGGCCGCCTTTGACCAAGACAGCACCGACTGCCGGGTTAGGACTGCAACGTCCCAGTCCTTTCTCAGCTTCGCGGAGCGCCATGCGCATCCAGTCGGGGTCCCGGTTCATCGGTTATAGGCTATAGGTTATAAGTTATAGGTTGTAGGTTTTAAGTGCCGATGGTGCGAGCGGAGTATATCGATACTTATATATTTTGTGTTATAATTAATACCGCTTTCGCCTAGTGTGGTTGCGTGGCGAATATAATGGATTTTCGGGACTTTGATGCATTTAAGGCGTGTCGCGCTTTTGTTCGCGAGGTTGGATTATTGATTCGCTCGGGGCCGTTAAGAAGAGATTAGTGTTTGCGAGACCAGATGGAGCGGCCCTCAATGTCAGTCCTCTCGAATTTCGCTGAGGGTTTCGAACGAGATGGGAACGCCGAGTTCATCCACTTTTTAACGATATGTAAAGGATCGGTGGGTGAGCTTAGGGCCCAACTGATCTATTGCCTAGATATTGAGTTGATAGAGCAGTCTCAGTACGACGCCTTGGAGGTGATGGGGGAGTCTGCCGCCCGCCTTCTCAGTGGCCTAATTCGTTACCTGAAAACCTCCGACAAACACGGCCGAAAGTATGATGGGCGTTCCAGTTCGACTCGCAAAAAACCACTGCCCGAATCAAGAACCAACAGGTACCTAGACCCTGCGTTGAAAACACCGGATACCGATCCACCTCTGCGCGCGAACCTAAAACTTACAACCTAAAACTTACAACCTATAACCCGTGACCTACAACCCAAACAGCTGCCTTATCCGCGCTAGGAAGCTCTCCTTGGTCTGGTTGAGCGGCGCGATTTCCTCGACGTCTTTCCAGTTGGCGACCTCGCTTTCGAGCATTGAACGGCGGGCGGAAAGGGTTTCACTGAGCTGTTCGGCTAGCCGTGGATCTTGTTTTAACAGGTCGCGCATCGCGGTATGATCGATTTCCACAATATCGCAATCGGTCTTAGCGGTAACCGTTGCCGTCCTAGGTTTGCCGGTTAACAACGAGATCTCGCCGAAGCAATCGCCGCTGCCCAGCAGGCCGAGATCGGATACGCGGCCATCGCGTTCGACGATTACCTGCGCCGTACCGGATGCCAGGACGTACATCGATTCACTGGGATCGCCTTGAGCAATGATCCTTTCACCTTTACCGAACCGCAAGTGCCGCGCCGATCTCGCCAGCGTGTCGATCTGATCGGTATCCATGTCGGCGAACAGGGGTTGAGCTTGGAGCAATGAAGGGACGTTATCGGCTGGTTCGCCCTCCGTTTTTGTGCGCATCTCAACGACGCGAGTCGGGTAAGAAAACGGAATACCTCGACGGTCAAGCTCGTACCAGATATTGGTGCGTATCGCGTCGCTGATCACCGGATGCCGGCGCGCATCATCGATCCAGTATTTCAGCTCGTAACGAATTCCTGAATCGTCGAAATTCATCAAGAAAGTCGCCGGCGCCGGACTAGTGAGAACCCCGGGTGCAGCCAAAGCCGCGCGTACCAACGCTTCTTTTACCTGGTTGGGCGGAACTCCATACTCGATAGACAAACTGGCGCGAGCGGCATGCACCGGAGTCGGGTTATACAGATTCACAATCGTCGCCTTGGCCAACTGGTTATTGGGGATATCAAAGCTGGCAGCATCGTTGTTCCGGAGGCGAGTTGAACGCCAATTCACTTCGATCACCTCGACATGTTTACCCTCGACGATGAGCCAATCACCCACCCGGAAAGCTTTCCCGGCTTGGAGGCCAAGACCGGCGAAGATATTGCTCAGCGTCTCTTGCAGGGCTAAGCCAAGGACCAGCGCGATCAACCCAGAACCGGCCAATAGCCCAGGAAGCGTAACTCCGTAGAACAGGCTCAGACCCGTGAAGAAGGCCGTCGCAATGACCAGCAGAGACGTGATCTGAGGTAAGAAAGGGGGAATCCGCGCTTGTTCGCCCGGATATCCAAACATCGGCCAGAGATAACGGTACAGCAGAGCGTTGAGCGGAAATGCGGCGAAGAGCAGGGCAACCAAGCTGAGTAGAGTCCGCCCGGGCAAATCGAAATGGAAGAGAGCGCTAGCGACATCCACCGCGGTGGTGGCGACAAAAATCTGATAGGTCCATCCTAATCCAACCGCAAACCGGCGTTTCAATATTCGGCCGATCAACAAACCGCCCAGATAAAAGACAACCGCGGCTAGCAGTAGCAACGCTTCTGGTTCTGCCGCAGTTAGAAAGGACTGCACTAGGTTTGTCTCTCGCAAAAAGGGAAAACAGTTTCTTACCTCCAGGGGCCGACAAATGCGATCGCAAAAAAACCGTTAAGCTTTGACAAAGGCCCTGGGAACGGGCAGCGGATGAGCGGCAGCTCATCCCCGCCGAGGGGCGCGCATTTCTCGCGCGCCGTAAAACTGCGGTATCCCGGAGGGACACCCCTAGGACCCGCGCTACTTTACGCCTGAATAAACTTCGTCCACGTACTCCCGTTTTTTGCGGAAGCGACAGCCGTGGCGATGAAAGCCATTCCTAGCACACCATCCTCGACGTTGGGATAATCAACATCGGGCGGAATCGGTTTACCTTCTTTAACCGCTTCAATGGCGCGAGCTGCCTCAACATAGATATTGGCGAACGCCTCGATAAAGGCCTCCGGATGTCCGAACGGAAGCCGGGTGAACCGCTTCGCGATATCACTCAAATAACCGTTGCCACGCCGATAGATTTTTCGCGGTGCATCCGGGTATTTTACGATGAGCTCGTTTGGATGTTCCTGATGCCACTCTAACGATGCCTTAGTTCCGTAAACCCGAATGACCAGATTATTCTCTTCACCGACTGATACCTGAGAGGCGTACAGCACCCCGCGAGCTCCGCCTTGGTACCGAAGAAGCAGGTTACCGTCGTCCTCCAGACGCCGGCCGGGAACGAAGGTTGTAAAATCAGCGCAAAGCTCATCGATCTCAAGGCCGGTAATGTAGCGGCCCAGATTCTCAGCATGGGTTCCGATATCGCCAATACAGCTTGATGCCCCGGTTCTTGATGGATCGGTTCGCCAGGCGGCCTGTTTCTGGCCTTCAGCGTCAATCGGCTGAATCAACCAGCCCTGTGGATATTCAGCGACTACCTTAAGGATCCTACCGAGATGGCCATTCCGCACCATCTCCCGCGCCTCTTTCACCATTGGATAACCGGTGTAATTGTGAGTTAACGCAAACACCTTACCGCTGGACTTCACCAGGTCGCGCAACGCCTTCGCTTCGGCCAAGTCAAACGTCATGGGCTTGTCGCACACCACGTGGAACCCTGCTTCCAAAAACGCCTTGGCTGGAGGAAAATGGACAAAATTCGGAGTCACGATCGATACGAAATCGATCCGTTCGTCGGCCGGCAGCTTACTTTCGGCGGCCGCCATGGTTTCAAAATCCGGATAAACTCGGGACGGATTCAGACCAAGGTCCTCACCGGAAGCCCGAGACTTGGCTGGGTCCGAAGAAAATGCTCCAGCCACGAGATCGATGCTCCCATCCAGTCGAGCTGCCATCCGGTGGACAGCGCCAATAAACGCGTCACGCCCGCCGCCGACCATCCCCATCTTGATTTTATGCTTCATAGGAAAAGATCTGTCTGAGGTTACTTGCGCTCGAAAGCGGCATCAAAAGCGCCTCTGCTCGGAGCGAAGTCGTAGGACTTGACGTTGCGGCACGATTCCGTCGCGCCGTGGACGCGATCCATACGGCCATCTTCCCATTCAATCGAGAGTGGCCCGGCGTAACCGACATCGTTTAACGCCACAATGATATCCTCGAATTGAATGTCTCCGTGTCCGATCGAGCGGAAGTCCCAATAACGCCGGTAATCCCCGAAATCGGTATGGCCACCGAATACGCCGACATCGCCATTTCCGTGTCCCCACCACACATCCTTCATATGACAGTGATAGATGCGATCTTTGAATTCGCGGATGAACTTCACATAGTCCACCCCTTGGTAACCCAAGTGGGAAGGATCATAATTGAAACCAAACCGTCGATGTTGGCGCACGGCCTCCACCGCGCGATGGGCTGAGCCGATATCAAATGCGATTTCGGTCGGATGCACTTCGAGCGCGAAGTTCACGTTGAGTTCGTCAAACACGTCTAGAATCGGAAGGAACCGGCGCCCAAAATCGTCGTAGCCTTTTTGGAGATAATCTTGGCTGGTCGGCGGGAATGCGTAGCAGGCGTGCCAAATGCTCGATCCCGAGAACCCGTTAACCACGGCAGGAAAATCGATGTCGCGGTTCGGTTTGGTATCGATAAAGTTCCGGCAGGCTCGAGCCGCCATCTTCATTTGCTCCGCCGCGCGCTGACGAACACCTTCCGGATCGCCGTCCCCCCAGATTTGAGGAGATAAGATTGCTTGGTGGCGCTCGTCGATCCGGTCGCAGATTGCTTGCCCGACCAGATGGTTTGAGATGGAAAAGGCGGTCAGACCATTTTCGACTAAGATCTGCCAACGTTCTTTACAGTAGTCCTTGGATTCGGCAGCAGCGTTGACATCGAAATGGTCGCCCCAACAGGCCAATTCAAGCCCGTCGAAGCCCATCTTCTTTGCCATTGCCGCAAGGTCTTTTAAGGAAAGATCGGCCCATTGGCCGGTGAACAGGGTTACTGGTCTAGCCATTACGGAGGATAAGAAATCGGGGGTTAAAGTTGAATGCTACTAGACTTTGCTCGTCCAACTCCGCAAGTCGTTTAAGGCAGCTGAGCTTGCCCAACAAATAATTTGGTCTCCGGGAATTTCTTTGCCATATAAAGAAAACCCCCCCTCTATGCAGAAGCTCGGATCTGGTATTATCACCGCCACACAGGATGTCGATCGTCTTGAATTCGATTGGGGAAACATTCACTTCCTCAGCGAGCCTTTGGTAACGAACGCTGAACGCTTTAGTTTTGGGCTGGTTGAACTTGCCCAAGGCAAAGGGCATGCCCGGCATAATCATCCCGGCTCGGAAGAAATCATTTATGTCGTTTCCGGAGAAGGCCAGCAAATGGTGGACGACCAACCGCCGGTTAAGGTCGGCGCCGGCGCTAGTATTTATATTCCGGCCGACGTCTACCATTCCACACTGAATACCGGGAGTGAACCGATGAAGCTGATCGTCGTTTACTCGCCCGCTGGACCGGAACGGCTGCTACGGGAAATCCCCGGCTGCAAAGTTACTGCGGCTACGGCGGAGTAAAATGACAGATGACAAAATGACAGATTGCCTGTGAGCAGAATGTCGGGCGATTGTCACCTCCAGAAAACGGTCCATAGATTGGCCGTCTTATTCTACCAATCATTAATCATCGATCGTCGATCATTATCAACGCGTTAGCTGCTTCCTCGTAGCGGACCTTTCACCAACTCCTCTCCCCATGGGCAAGACCATCTGCATCGTCGGCGCCTTCGACACTAAAGGCGAAGATCACGCGTTCTTGTATGAAGAATTGATCAAGCTCGGCCACCAGGTGTTGACGATCAATATCGGAGTACTTGGTACCACCACGCTGTTCCCGGTTGATTTCGAAGCGAGTGACGTTCTCAAGTCGGTCGGCCTGGATCTGAACCAGATCCAGGCACAAGGCGATAAGGGCGCGGCAATGAAAGCGTTCGATCAAGCTGCACCGAAGCTGGTCCGCGACTTGTACGAACTAGGTAAATTCGCCGGTATCATTGGGATGGGCGGGTCCGGCGGTTCATCGATTATTGCGTCGGCCATGCGTGCGCTTCCGATCGGGGTGCCGAAGGTTCTAGTATCGACGGTCGCTTCGGGAGATGTCTCCTTTTATGTCCGTGGCAAAGATATCACGATCATCCCGTCGATTGTGGACGTCGCCGGGTTGAATCGGATTTCTCGCCTGATCTATGGTCAAGCGGCCGGCGCGATCTCCGGTATGGTTCAGAACGAACCGTCCTCCGCCCAGCCGTCGCCAAGGCTAAGGCAGGCAAGCAGCGAAGATCGTCCGATTATCACGGCCTCGATGTTCGGTAACACAACCGACTGCGTGAATGCTTGCGCTAAGGCGTTAAACGAGAAGGGTTTCGAAGTGCTGGTGTTTCACGCTACCGGCGCCGGCGGGCGTGCGATGGAAACGCTGGTCGCGGATGGTTTGGTAGAAGCGGTTCTGGATATCACGACCACCGAATGGGCGGACGAACTTTGTCAGGGGGTTTTTAGCGCCGGACCCGAACGGCTCGACGCTCCTGGTCACCGCGGTCTGCCACACCTGATCGTTCCCGGTTGTGTGGATATGGCGAACTTCGGTGCACCCTCAACTGTTCCTGAGAAATTTCGTCAGGCGAAACGGCTCTTTTATGAATGGAATCCGTCGGTCACTTTGATGAGGACCAATGCGGATGAAAACCGCCAGATGGGGGAGATCTTTGCTAAGAAGGCGAACGCCGCGACGGGCCCAGTTGCTTTCCTGATACCGTTGCGCGGCGTGTCCATGTTGGATGGCGACGGTCAACCGTTTTGTGATCGCGAAGCCGATCGCGCCATGTTCGACGCGATCAAGGCCAACCTTAGATCGGGTATTCCGGTTGTTGAAATCGACCTAAATATCAATGACCCGGCTTTCGCGGTTAAAGCCGTGGAAATGATGCTGGAGCTAATTCAGAAACAAAAACTCACGCAAAGGCGCAAAGCAGACGTCGCCCCATCTCCCCTTTAGCTGTGTCGGCCAGGGACGCAAAGGAACAAACCGTCGAACAGCAGCACCACAAAGATCACCAAGACTGATTTGTAAACCGGAATGCTCTGCCTTAGCAGCGGGCTAACACCCGATGTTGCTTCTTTTACCGGTAGAAATTGGAGACTGGTTATCTCGGTTGTGTCCGTCTTTGTGACCTTCTTGTGTCAATTTCTGTTTCTTTGCGCCTTTGCCTCTTTGCGTGAGGTTCTCACATGGGATTTACCAGACAACAAGTTCTTGAGCGCCTGCGAAGTATTGTCGCCGAAGGCCGGCCGATCATTGGCGGCGGCGCCGGCACGGGTATCTCCGCCAAATTTGAGGCAGTGGGTGGAGTTGACTTGATAATTATTTATAACAGCGGCCGGTATCGCATGGCTGGTCGCGGCTCATTGTCCGGTCTGATGCCGTACGGAGACGCCAACGCGATCGTGATGGAGATGGCTAACGAGGTCCTTACCATCGTTCGCGATACGCCCGTACTCGCCGGAGTCTGTGGAACCGATCCTTTTCGCCAGATGCCCCTTTTCTTGAGACAAGTCGCTGACGCTGGGTTTTCCGGGGTGCAAAATTTCCCTACAGTCGGTCTGATTGACGGGTTATTCCGGCAAAACCTCGAAGAGACCGGCATGGGGTTCGGCCTTGAGATCGATATGATCCGCCTGGCGCACGAGATGAATTTGTTGACCACTCCTTATTGCTTCAACGCCGAGGAAGCCAGGGCTATGGCGAAAGCAGGCGCGGATATTGTGGTGGCGCATCTTGGGCTTACAACCAAAGGATCGATTGGCGCTACTACCGCGGTCACGTTGGAGAAAGCGCCGGCTAAAGTTCAGGAAATTGCGGATGCAGCCAAGAGCGTAAACCGGGATATCATCGTTCTGTGTCACGGCGGTCCGATCTCCGAGCCGTCCGATGCGGAGTATGTCTTGCATCGCACCGAAGGCGTTCATGGCTTTTACGGGGCATCAAGCATGGAGCGGCTTCCAGTCGAGAAAGCGATCACCGAGACGATGAAAGCGTACAAGGCGATCCGGTTGCGGGCATAGTCTGGAGCGGGGGATTTTGGTTTCGGAGGTCGGTGGATTATTCCATCTTCGATTTCGGGTTAAACGGTGCATTGTGTTGGGCAGATGAGGTCGATTCGGTTGTTTGCGATAGATGTAGATGGGACGCTTCTGGATAGTTCGCATCGGTTGAAAGCAGAGGTTCGGGATGCGGTCTGCCGGTTAGCGAACTCCGGGATAAAAGTTGCTTTGGCGACGGCGCGTGGTCCTCAGGCAGTGCGCGATATTGTCCGGCGATTCGATTTTGCGCCTTGGTTAATTTGTTTTTCAGGTAGTTGGATTGGGGAACTCGATCCGCAAACGCTCCGGCCAATGAACATCCGCGCGGATCATCGGATCCCGGCAGATCTGGCAGATTCGATTATCGCAACTGCCCTGGAGCACAACGTGGAGCCGAACGTTTTGATGCCCGAGGGCTGGCGTGTCAGGACTTTGACCGACGAGATTTTAGCGGAATGCGCAATCGTCAATCTGCAACCTGTGGTGAGCGACGAGCTTTTGGCGCGAGACGAAGAGCCGAGCAAAATAATGTTGATCAGCAGTCTGGAGCAAGCCGGCATTGCCCTTCCTAAAATCGCCGCATCGGTTCAAGCCTCCAGCAGCGCTACCTTTTCTAAGCCGAACTATTTAGAGATCCTTCCCATCGGAGTAAACAAAGCGAGAGCCGTATCGGTTCTAGCCAATGCCTTGGGGTTAGAGTTAGCTGATGTTGCGGCCATCGGTGACGCTCCGAATGATCTCGAGATGTTAAGCGAAGTAGGGTTTGCCTTCGCGATGGGCAACGCCTCTGATCGGGTGAAAGCCAGCGCGGACGCTGTCGTCGGATCAAATGATGAGGCCGGTGTCGCTCAAGCTGTCAACCAGCTCTTCCTGCACATTGGAGTAAATTGAGCTTCGGTTAGACCGGTTCTTGGATTACCGAATTTGGTGAACACCGGATGAATGTGCGATCAAAACAGTCTGTGTTGATGATTCCCGGGCTGGGGAGTTCAGGTCCTGAGCATTGGCAATCCCTGTGGGAAGCACGTCATTCTCAATACCAGCGCGTGCAACAAGATGAATGGGAGCATCCCCGGTGCGGGGATTGGGTTCGTAATCTTGAGGCGGCGATTTCGGCTGCCGAATGGCCGGTGGTGCTGGTAGCCCACAGCATGGGTTGCGCAGCGGTTATCCGCTGGGCTGCCAGCGCCGGAGATGGAAGCCGGCGGGTAGCAGCTGCCCTTCTGGTTTCGCCCCCAGATGTCGAAGCTGAAACGATCCCTGCCGGTCCAACGGATTTTACGCCTTACCCACTTGGCCGATTACCTTTTAAATCGATCGCAATTGTGAGCACGAATGACCCTTTCGTTACGCTCGAACGCGCCAAGTTTTTTGCAGCCAGCTGGGGCAGCGAACTCGTTCTGCTGGAGGCCGCCGGACATATCAACGCCTCCTCCGGCCATGGTCCCTGGCCGGAAGGTGAACAGCTCCTACAACAATTGCTGGTGTAGAGGGCATAAGGACCTGAGCGGTTTGATTGTCGTCCGCCCGGGTTAAAAAAAGGTTGCAAAGTCTACTTAATCAGTAAGGATACTGAATTAGGGTACTTTGAAGTAGACGCCCAGTTTCAACCCTCCGGAGGCCAGCCCTATGAATTTGCTATCTTTGAAAAGCCGAGCGGATCACCGGAATGAAATCCGTGAAATTGCGCCGCATCAATTGGCGCGGGTGAAGCCGCATCCTCTCATCATCGATGTCCGCGAGGAACGCGAGTATTTGCTGGGCCACATCGAAGGCGCCGTGCATGCGAGCCGTAGCACACTGGAGAGCAAAGCTTCAGAAATCGCACCCGAGCTTGGCGCACCGATCGTCGTCTATTGCGCAGTCGGGAATCGAGCAGCCTTAGCGGCGGAGATTCTGCACCGGCTGGGCTACCGCAATATTTCCTGGCTGGGAGGCGGGCTCCAGAACTGGCTCGAAGCGGGTGGGTTGGTCGAATGCCCGGGTGCAGGGCGCAGCTCGTCTTCAAGAGTTTAAATTTGTCAGACAGAAAAAGCAGCCTGCACGCTGATAAATGAGTTGCGCATTTATGGGCGATGCAGGTTAGGACTGACTGCCTGGCGGTCTGGGTTTGATAAATCTACGGCTTTCTTGCTTGTAGCCGATAGATGCTGAAATGCATGGGCTTCGGATCGGTGATCACCGCTGGTGATCTCAACTCTGGCGCAATCAATGCCCCATGCGAATGACTCAGCCTCCGTCACTAGGCGTTTTCCAATGTCGCGCAGATTTCTAATGAGGCGCATTGGTACCATATGCGTCCCGCGTTTGACAGACTAAACAGCAAATGCTGTATTAACGACAGTTGACGTTTAGAAGGGTAGGCGGCCAAATTTTGGGGTGATACCGGAGCTTAACGTTGGTTGTACTTGTTCCGGAAGCTGGGGTTAGCCAGGAGAATCGCGAAGATCGCAAAGACTGATTTGGCTTGGCCTACCGAACATGTCGACCATTGAAACCGTCACAAAAGGAATCAGTATTTATGACAACCGCAAAAGACCTGAGTAAGGAAGCCCCGCGCAGCCCGCGCGACCGCATCGGTGATTACGCGCTGATGGCTCGCATGATTGATAAGGGCCGCGCGTCCCTGAGTGGAACCACCGGTGAATACCATTTCGCCTGTCCTCTGGACCAAATGCTATTCACCTACAAAGGCGTTCAGGGAGACGATGTGAAGGCGTTACTCGCCTCCGGAGCGACCGATGATGAGGTTCTCGCTTGGTTTAACGGACATGGCCCGGCCAAGAGCGCGGATGAGACCAAGACCTGGTCTGCCTCAGTAGAAGACTACCGGCCTCACGATGATCCTGAAAAAAGAGAGTGGTTCGACGGCGAATGCACCGGGCTGGGGATCGACCCGGAGAAAAGCACCCTTTTCGATTATCTCGAGACCGACGACCGGGTGAGCTTCAAGAAGTAAACCGCGGAAACGAAAACGTAACCACGAATGGACACGAAGAGACGCGAATAGAAAGACATTTATTCGCGTCGATTCGTTTGCCTTCGCGGTTCTAGGGTCTTACGCCGACCTCGTCCAAGTGAGCCAACAAATCGGCCGGATCTTGATAGACGCGATAAGCACCCGCGCGTTCTAGTTCTTCGGCGCCGTATCCTCCCGAAAGCAGGCCGACCCCAAGCGCTCTTGCTCGTCTGGCCGCGAGCATATCCCAGACGCTATCACCGACGACGATCGAGTTGGTGATCGGAGCACCGAGTTGAGCTGCGGCTTCCAGGAAAAGATGCGGATCGGGTTTGGCGTAGCGTACCAGATCACGAGTCACAACCGGAGTACCCGGCGCCAGGCCGAGCAGCTCGATGTTTGGTCCTGCTGTCTCCAGCCGGCCGCTAGTTGCGATCGCGTGCGGTACCTTCAACGTGGCAAGATGACGGAGCAGCTCACGCGCGCCCGGCAATGGGCGAATCTGTTTGCTGTGGCGACTATAGGCTTCCGCATGCAGCCGGCGCAGTTCATCGGCTTTATCTGAATTGATCTCGCCTCCGGTTTCGCGGAGAAGAGCATTCACAAACAATCCACCACTCATGCCGATCCGGCGATGGATTCGCCAGACCGATAACTCCATTCCCGCCTTCTCTAAGGCTTCGCGCCAAGCTAGGACATGCTGATACACGCTATCCACGAGTGTCCCGTCCAGATCGAATAAGAAAGCCGGAACCAGTGATTCGCTAGCGTAATCGCCCGGTTTTCCTGTGCCAGCCAATTCGGTTGAGCCCGGTTCCATATAGTTGGGCACGGTACCTTTCGCGATTTTCCATGCAACTCGAGAGCTTGCGCTGGGAATTGATCCCAGCAATTCTGATCGCGCGTGACCCGGTATCAATTCAACGTCGAATATACTGAACCCATGGTTCGGGAAGCAGTACGCACCTTTCTTTGGCACCGGCTAAAGCGGATGTGGACACTATGGTTTGGTATGCTGCTGTTAGCGGCGGGAACCGTAACCCTGTTTGTAACCGGAGACAGATCATGGTTCCTTGGTTTGGTCGGAGGATCTCTGTTTTTTTCTATTCTGCTGCTTTGGTTTCTGTATCGAGCTCATTTGGACAACTCAGTCGGTAGACTCCGAAAGATGGAGGTACCCAAAGCAGAAATTAAAGCGGCGGACGAAACCCTCACCATTACCAGCGGATCGGCTGCTGTGACGCTGCCCTGGTCGACGATTCAAGAAATCTTGGATTCGCCCAAGTTTTGGGTGCTATGCACCGCCCGTAATCAGTTTTTCACACTACCGACTTTGGGCGTTCCGCAGGCGGCGCTCGATTTTATTCATTCAAGAGTCCAGGGCTTCACCAGGCCGCAACCGTAACCAGCTATGGCCGATTGTCCCGGTGTCAAACGATGGCGGGTAGATCCCTGGCAGGGTCAACGTTTTGTCTCGTGACGTCTTGCTGGCCAGGTTGACGCCGCGCGAGCGGGGAGGTTGCTAACTGGGTAAAAACGCGTTCCGAAGCTGCGTCGAAGAAAATCTATTCATACCAGTCGGTCGAATGGCAGAGGATCAACTCATGCTCCAATACTCGAGCGGACTGACGAAGTTGAGCATACACTAAAAAGATTTCCGCCTTGATCTGAAGCGACGAGAAATCGTTGATTTGATGTGCCTGATCGAAGCCTTTCAGGAACCATGGATAAGAGCAAAGATACGTCCATTCAAAATCGCTGAACCGCTTGGCGAACGAATTCTGATTTTGAAGGAGCATGTCCTTGGAGTGGGGGGAGTTTGGGGGCATTGCTGATACTCCTGATTAGGAAATTTATCTGCATGGAGATGCTTCCAAAGAAGGCCTGCTGAGAAATGAGCGTTCGCTCAGCTGCATAACTCCAGACCAATAGGTACTCTATCGTGGAGTAAGTCTAATCAGGAAGAAGTTTCGTTATCTCGGAACCAGATTTTGCCTGAATATCATACTAACCATAAGTAATATATTAAATTGCGGCCCGCTCAAAACCCGCAGGGCCCACTTTTTCGAAATTTAGAAGGAAAAGAATGATGCCCTGGGTTGCGGCTTAACCATGGATGTTTCTCCAACCCACCATCCGATCGATCCTGGCCTAAGATTAGCAAACGAGCAGTTCGTGGTTAAATCGCCGGCCTTTACTTAATTGCTCCCATCGTCAGGCCCCGAACCAGCTGCCGCGAAACGATAATACTGAAGATGATAACCGGTAAGGCAATCATTGTCCCGGTGGCCATGATCTGGCCCCAGGGTAAATCGTAACCACTCATGAAACTGGTTGCTACTACGGGTGCGGTTTGGGCGTTTTTACGGGTCAAAACCAATGCGTACAAGAGTTCGTTCCACGAAAAGATAAAACTAAAGATAGCGGACACCGCTATACCCGGTGCGGCCAACGGCAAACCGATACGCCAAAAAATTGCAAAGGAATTGTACCCTTCCAGAGTGGCCGCCTCATCGAGCTCTTTCGGAATATTGCGGAATTGGTCTGCGCAAATCCAGATAACGATCGGAACATTGAAAGTGAGATAGATCAGGATCAAAACGAGCTGGGTGTCGAGCAGCTTCAGGTTTCGAGCCAGGATGAAGAAAGGCAGCGCCAGGACGATTGGGCTCAACATTCGATTGGTTATAAACCAAAACCAGAGATCCCGTTTGCCCTTGAATTCAAACCGGGCGATGGCGTAGGCCGCCGGTGTCCCGAGCAAGAGAGCCAACAACGTCGAGCTGACTGCGACGATTAGAGAATTCTCGAGACTCAGCGGGACGTCGAACTTTGTCATTGCTCGCTGATAGTTCTCCATCGTCGGGGTGAAGAGGAACTTCGGCACCGGAGAAAGGATATCCTGCTGATTCTTCAGCGAAGTCGCGACCATCCAATAGAACGGAAAGACGCAGACCAGGATGATCAATAGCAGGACGATGAGGTGGCCGATCTGCAATTTGGGTCGGTAGCGCAAGTCGGCGCCGGTTCCGCCGATAGGAGTTGGTTCAGACTTCACGGTAAATAAATCGAATGTAAATGCGGGATAGGACGATCGTGAGGATCAACAGGACGATTGCCTCAGCCGACGCCATTCCTTGATCGAACGATCGAAAACCGATGCGCTGGATATAGATGCTGATCAGCTCGGTAGCGGCGCCTGGTCCGCCTCGGGTCATGATAAAGACCACGTCGAACATCTTGAGGATATCGGCGGTACGCAAGATTAAGATAGCGGTTACACCGGGGAGTAAGAATGGCAGCTGTACTTTTCGGAGGACATGCCACCATTTGTCGGTTTCTAATTTGGCGGCTTCCTCAATTTCGATGGGCACCATCGTGAGGCTCGAGAACAAGACCAGTGCGCAGAAAGGTGTCCACTGCCAGCAGTCCATGATGGAGACGCTGAGAAACGCGAGGTTGGGGTCAGCTAACCATTGTATTTTATGACCAAAGATCAGGTTCCAGAAGAAATCGTTGATTCCGAAGTCGCTATTGAACAGGAGCCGGCCCATCAAGCCGACCACGGCGAAAGTGGTCGCCATCGGAATAACCAGGGCGACACGAGCGATATTCTTTACCAACTCATTGCCTGGCTTATGCAGCAGAAGCGCGATTAACAAGCCGAGCCCAAGCTGGATCGGCAGATTAATAATCAGAAACAGAAAAGAGCGGCCAAGCGCCTCCCGGAACGATTCGTCAAAAAGCAGGTCGCGATAGTTTGAGAGCCAGACAAAAGGGGCGTCAAAGATTGGCCAAATACCGAGGAACGAGCCTTGGAGATGGACTTTCGGCAGCAAAAACTGCTGGAACGAAGTCCATAAGGCAAAAAGCAGCGGGATGATACCGACCGCCAGAAGAACGATCATCGCCGGAGCAACAAACCATCGGGCGCCGGTTGAATAAGCCTTCCTATCGCTGGCCATGCTTTCCTTTATTCCAAGTCGGAACGGCAGTCACGAGGTTCATCGATTGGATTTGTGCAGATGCGTTTGGTGCACAAACCTCATGACGCCTTAGCGGGCCCGACCGCGGGAAGGCCGCCCGTGGGAGGGGAGCCGCTTTGCAGCGTGGCAATTCTATGGGCTGGCAGCAGGCGGCTCCCGCGAATTGTCCAGGGTGCACCATCTTCTAAAAGTGTCACTAGGTTCTGCCTCGATTTTGGACCTACAAAAAACGGTCCCTGGCGTGGCGGCGCCGTCTTGGGTACTGGACGCCCCCGGGTAATTCTCGGGAGCCGCCTGCTGCCACCTTATAGAACTGCCAAGCGACAAAGCGGCTTCCCCTCCCAGGGGTCGCGTCCAGGGTACGCGCGGTTCGCGTCACGGGTCACCCGGACGGCGCCCTACGCTTTACTGCGCTAACTTCTTCTTACCATCGTAATAGCCAGCTTTGGTTAGGACTTCCTCGACTCGCTTACCGATCTCCTCCGAGCCTTGTTTCACGGAAACGCTCCCAAGCATTATGTTAGTTCCAACTTCAGCGACGATCTCGGAGAGCTGCGGCCACTCGGCAAACCTCGGACGAAACTCGGGTACCCCTTGTTGCCAAGATTCAACCATTGGCGCGATGAAAGGATACTTCTGGACCAGCTCGGGGTCTTTATAGGTCGATTGCCGGCCGCTGACGCCGCCGTTCTCGACATAGTCCTTGGCTGTTTCCTTCGAGGTTGCCCATTGGATGAACAGCCAAGATGCGGCCTTCTGGTTGTCATTAGCTTGTTTTGCCACCGCCAGCGAAAAGCCACCGAGGGCAGGTTTGCGGCCATCGGGACCTTTGGGCTCCGGGGCAACGCCTAAGTCATTGACGATCTTGGACGATTTCGGATCGACCAGGGTCGAGTAAAACGCTGACCACTCGGTGATCATGGCGACTTGGCCTTGCGCGAGTGCGTTCACCGCCTCGCTATGATCGTAGTCAACAATCCCCGGAGGCATGTATTTGATCAGTTGCTGCCGAAAATCCAGACCGGCCTGAGATTGCGCACTTAACAGGTTTGACTTGAACTTGGTATCGAGTAACGATCCGCCCCAAGGCCAGATAAAGCGCATGAAGCTGTCACACGATTGGGTTTCGCCGCGCCGAGACTGAAGCGCATAAGCATACTTCCCATTCTGCGTTAGCTTGGGCGCATAGACCTTGAGTAAGTCATCCCAGGTTTCCGGTGGCTTATCGAAGCCGGCGTCTTTCAGCGTCTTCTTGTTGTAAAAGAGTAGGCCGGAATAGTTATCGAACGGAGGACCGTACACCTTGCTATTCCAGGTGCCGAATGCGTTCAACAAGAGGGGAAAGAAATCCGAGATGTCGTAGTTGGGATCAAAAATATTCGGGAACTGTTTCTTCAGATCATCGATGGGTACGATGTAATCCGAGTCGGCAAATGTCCCGATCCAGACGAGATCGACGAGAGCGATGGTGAGGTCTCCGTTGGATGAGAAGTCGCGGACCTCTTTTTCCAATGTGCTCTCGTAAGGAACCCACTCGAAATTTACTTTGATCCCGGTTTTCTGTTCGAAATCCGGAAGCATTTTCTCGATGGCGTGATAGCCAGGCCGGTCGAGGAAAATCACCGAGATCTGGGTTCCCTTGTAAGGCTTGGCAGCCTCTTCTAGGCTCCAAGCTCCGGCGACGCCGGCACTCAGCGCAAGCACGCTCGCACCAAGCGCCAATTGACGGATGAATCTTATCATAATGGGTGGGGGAGAAACGATTAGGGATGAATGTTTGCGGTTCCGCTCTTCATAAGCGGAGGTTAAAACATGGGTTTTGGGATTTAACGGGCGACTGCTATTGCCCTGTGGGTTCGATGATGTGCAGTTTTTCGTTTGGAATGAGCTGTTCTTTGAGGGCGCCGCCTGAATCTTCAGTCGGGCCCATCGACACCTCCTTTCTTTAGCGGAGCAGTCGAGCCCCGGACTTTAAGCGTGGGAGTTAAAATAATGTTTTTCTCGATGGGAGGCGCAGCCTGCCCAGATTGCACGAGATTGACTAAAAGCTCGACGGCTTTTGCGCCCATCTCCCGGTAGGGTTGAGCTACGGTAGTCAACGGAGGCACCAAAAAACGGCTGATCGCAATATCGTCGAAACCGACAATGGAAATGTCCTGCGGGATACGAAATCCCGATTCTACCAGCTTGCGCCAAGCGCCGATCGCCACAATATCGTTCGTGGCGAAAATTGCAGTTGGCCTCGGCGATAACTCCAGAAGGTCGGTGATACGAAGCCCTAGCTGCAGAGCCTGGCGCCCTGTCGCCTTGTACCCATCCGGGATCGCTATCCCAAAACGCTGTAGTTCGAGATGAAATCCTCGGATCCGTTCGATGACGTTTTGAACAGATGGCTCGCCACAGAGCATCCCGATGACGCGATGACCCAATTTTGCTAGATGGCGGGCAGCTAACCGGCCGCCGAGTAAGTTATCCGTACAAATGGAAAATTGATCCGAAACTCGTCGATCAACGAATACGATCGGTACTGGGATATCTTTTAGAGTCTCGGCCACCAGGCTCTTTTGGGAACAATAAACTAGGAGAATCCCATCGACTTGCCGGCTCACCAGATGAGCAACCTGAGATAATTCTCTCTCCGGGCTACGCTCCGAGATGCAAAGGAGCGTCTGGTAGCCTCGCTCCCACAATTTGTTCTCCATAACAGCGGCGATCTCACCGAAAAACGGAGAAGTGATATTCGGGATCACCACACCGATAGAATTCGTCTTTCGCAGCCGCAGACTCCGGGCGCCGAGATCGACCCGATAATTCAGAGCGGTAATGGCTTGTTCGACACTCTTAGCGGTTGCGGCAGAAAGCGCCGCAGTTTGATTGAGATAATGAGAGACAGTACTGGGAGCGACCCCGGCGAGCTTAGCGACACTCCGGATGGTGGCTTTCATTCAGCGTGTTTCCTGCACAAATGTTGCGAGAGCCGTACATATGCATAGTAAGAAACCGGATTTATTCAAGCGATTTGAAACGATTTCATTAAAATTTTGAAACGATTTCATGAGCCCATCTTTTTATCCGTGTGTACTCGTCATCGTTCTTCGGTCTGACCGATAGAACGTAGCCTGATTACGGAATTGAGACCGGCTGGGCACCGTTATTTGCCGGCAGCTGCGCGCTAAAGACTACCGCGCCAAGTGCGGCGGCGGCGCATCCGCGTATTGGGCGATGCCGTTGCCAAAAGACCAGTTTTCCTTTGGGATCTCGACTAGTGTAACAAACACATCTTCTTTACGGACGCCCTGGTCTGCGGACAGCAACTCGGCGATCGCACTGAAGAGAGCCTTTTTCTGGTCCGGTGTTCGGCCCAACGCCATCGTAATCTGGATCATAATAATCCCGTCAGTCCGATGAATGTTCAGATAATCCGGATCGTATACCAGGTCGGTTCCATGGTCGGTGATCACCTGAAAATGATCAGCCTCCGGTATTCTAAGGGCTTTGACCATCGCCCGATGGACACAATCACCAATCGCTAGGCGCTCCTTATCTGAGCGACCGTTTTTTAGTGAGATTCTGACGAACGGCATAAGAATATCCTTTTCTCCTGGGTTAATCATGAGCGCTCTTATCGTGATTTAGGCGGCGCCCAATGCACTCTGGTGTGGACTACAAATAGCAAACCCGAACCGGTCAACTTAAACTAAACAAACCGCCAGCTCCCCTGGCAAAGTTTTGCGCACCCGCTGTCGCCGATGCCGGATATAGAGGTCACCAGCCTGGCATAAGCGCAGCAATTCAGTGATCTTTTAGGTTCGAATGCCCTTTAACGATTTCCTCTTTGCTCTGGTCGCTACCATAATCGTCGAGGTCTCTGTTGGGTTGCTCCTTGGATACCGGCGGGCGCGAGAGGTTATCGCCATCGTTTTAGTGAACGTCGTCACGAACCCGAGCCTGAACTATTTGTTGGTCGCGAACGAACGTTGGCATCTTTTCGTTCGGAGCACGGCCTCATTGCTGGGGCTTGAAGCGATAATTGTCGTGGTTGAATGGGCCTTATTGATGTTTGCCCTGCCGTATCGGAAACGGCGTAATCTTTTTGTGTTGTCCTTTGTGATGAACAGTTGCTCTTGTATCGCGGGAGCTATCGTCTATCCGGGATCGTTGAACTGACCCCGGACTCTTGCTGCGATCGCGGCAGTGGCTAGGGGAGCCCTTCAGGGACGGTGGACGGCGCTCTCTTTATGCCCGCGAAATGACTCGATCGCTTCATACTCGGCGAGGCCAAGCCGGTCGTATTGCTGCGCGGTCGCGCGGTTGATCTGTTGAGCTTGTTGCCATCCTTCTCCGGCCTCGACCTCAGTGAAGGGGGTTTGGCTTCGTTGGGATCGATGATGATAAAGACAATCCAACTTTACGGCGAGCTCGGCTGGACTTAACGGCACTGCCATGTCGATCTCATGCGGGGACCACGGCCGTTCGTTCGATGCGTACAACCAGATCTGGCAGTTTGGGTACCAAGGGTCCTGGGTGCAACTGCGCAAAGCGGCAGAGACGAGTTGAAAAGCGATCCCGGCAACACTGCTGGGGTCTGCCCCGGCGCCGGTCAGGTAAATTTGATGGGGCTGCGCCGCGCGAATCACTCCCACGACGGAATCGACATCCGCCTGGCTCCACCGAAACTGGCGATACCGTCCCTGTTCATAAAACGGAAGATCCAGAAAACGAATACGCTCCAAAGGTAAGCCAAGAATCTGGCAAGAGGCGCGCGCTTCGGCTCGCCGGATGAGACCCTTAAATCGGCGGAGCTCCCGGCTATCTTCGTCGAACGGGGCTTTGGTATCCGCCTCTTTGGCCAGGTCATCCAATCCGCCGGTGGCATCCGGCTTTGAGACCCGGATTTCGTTGAGTAAACTGACCGCCATCCGGGCTTCTGCATCGGGAACGCTGAGGTTGCCTGAAGTGAGATAAGCAAGCGCAACCTGATGTTGTTGGCGGACGAGCCGATTCAGCGTCCCGGCCATCCCGATCTCGGCGTCAAGCGGTTCCGGGCTCAGTACCAGGACCCTTTTCAGCGGCGGTTCGGCAGGTACCGGACGATTAGTGTCGTCAGCGTTCGGTTTTCCGCCGGGCCAACCCGTGATCGTATGCTGGAGTTCGTTAAAGATTCGGATGTTGAGAGTGTACGCGGAGCTGGTCTCAACCAGCAGTGAAGCCAGTGCGTTCTCGGTGTAGTCTTCGTCCTTGAGTCTTAGCACCGGTTTTTGGCGCTCCTCGGCTAACCAGGTCACCGCCTTTCGCGCTAAACGCTGGTTCCATTCCACCGCGCCGACTTTCCAAGGCGTACGGTAACGGGTGAGCTCATTCGCCGCCGACTGATCGATATAACCGGTGCAATCGGGATGACTTTGCAGAAAGCTCGCAGGAACTGCATCGGTCTCAGGTCCTTCTATCGCGGCGCGAAGTATAGGTGCTTTCGATTCGCCCCAGGCGATCAGGTGGATTTGCCGGGCCTGCAGAATTGTGCCGATCCCCATAGTGATGGCATAAGCAGGGACATTCGCTTCGCCGCGAAAATCTCGGGCAGCGTCGCGACGGGTTAGCCGGTCCAGCGCCACCATGCGGGTCCGAGAATCGCGGCCGGAGCCTGGCTCGTTGAACCCGATGTGACCGGTGCGTCCGATCCCCACAATCTGAATGTCGATCCCACCCGCATCCTTAATTTGAGCCTCATAACTCGCGCAATATTCGAAGACCTTATTGCGTGCCATCAATCCATCCGGCACATGCGCCTGGCTTAGGGGGACGTCGATATGCCGGAAGAGCTGGACTTCCATGAAATAGCGGTAACTCTCCGGATGAGCTGGGGCGAGGCCGTAATATTCGTCGAGATTAAAGGTGACGACGTTTTTGAACGAAAGTTCTTCCTCCCGATGGAGTCGAATCAGCTCCTGATAAAGTTTTACGGGGGTTGAGCCGGTGGCCAAACCTAGAACTGCCGGCCGATTCTCGGCTTGGCGCCGCCGGATGAAATCGGCAATACCGGCTGCCAGCTGTCTCACTGCAATCTCTGAATCTGCAAAGACCTTTGTGCGAATCCTTTCAAACTGCTCGGCTTCCGTCCTGATGTTAGGCATGGGGTTAAAATCTGGACCCTTCGAACAAAACCGGCAACGCCGGGAACGGAAGAAAAAATCTCACGCAAAGACGCAAAGGTGAAAACATTCCCGTGTGCCATCGCCGATCATGGTAGGGCGAGAATCTCGGCGCGTTGCTGACGGTTTCCTCCCAACGCTCGCCCGGGCCGGCTTCGAGCCACTCCGCGTGGGTACCACCTCGCTGGTTTCGCGTCATCAAAATTTGCGACGTGCTCGACGGATTCAACCCGCCCGGCGTGGCTCGAATCCGGCGCGGTCAACGCCTGAGAGAAGAGGACACCACCGGCGCGCCGAGATTCTCGCCCTACCACGAAGGGCGATGGAACACGGTATTGGTCTTCACCTTTGCGGCTTTGTGTGAGATTTTTCTTTCTCGGCGATCACGGCGTTTCCACAAGCCGCACCTTCATTCTTGCTTCGATCAGATCGGGTTCGAGCTTATCGAATGCATCCAGGAAATGCACTCTAAAGCTGCCGGGACCGTCGGTTCGGGAGTGATCGGCGGCGAACTCCCCCGCCATATTCATAACGATCATGGCTGAAACCGCGGCCGCCAAAGGGGATGAACTGATTGGTAGGAACGCTGCAATCACGGCGGTGGCAACGCAGCCTGAGCCCGTTGTTCGAGACATGAACGGGTGCCCGTTATCAATTGCGACAACAATCTCACCGTCCGACAGATAGTCAGTTGCGCCACTCGCGACTATCACGGTCCCAAGGCGTTTGGCCAATTTGCGAACCATGCTGGCCGCTCCTTCAAGGGCTTCCACGGCATCAACGCCGCGAGCGATTGAACGGATGCCAGCCAAAGCCGCGATCTCCGCTTGGTTTCCCCGGATAACCGCCGGGGTTGCGATGCTCAAAAGGCGTTCCACCAATTTCCACCGCAATTGGGTGGCCCCAACCGCAACCGGATCGAGTGCGATCGGGATCGTCTTAGCTTTTGCTGCCCGCGCCGCCAGTGCCATAGCTTCAGCGCTTCGCGGGGTCGGCGTACCGATGTTTAGGTTAAGCGAGCTCGAGATACCTACGAGTTCGGCAATCTCTTCGAACGCGTCCGACATGATCGGGGACGCGCCCAGCGACAGGAGCGCGTTCGCCGTGAATTCGCGAACGACCGAGTTGGTTAACGACAAGACCAACGGAGTCGTCTCCCGCAGAATCCGGAAGTCGGACCAAATGCGATCGGCGGTAATGTCCATGCCTACTTAGTTAAAGCTCGTTCTCAGGTGCTTGGTTGCGTTAATCCGTCAAACATGGCGGAGGCGGAGCGGTCAACCGGGACCGGTGATTTTCCGGCACTCGAGCTCTGAAATTGCGGCACGCTGAAATGGTCACCGGAGCGCCTTGAGCGGCTGACGGGCTCCGGTGAAACTTTAACGAGCGTTAACGACAATCTGCTTCGTACCGGCTCGGTGCCGCGTTAATCCGCCTTTACTTACCGTGCTGGATTAACTCGACTTCGTAACCCTCGGGCGCATCGATGAAGGCGATCATTCCGCCTGAACCTGTCTTGGTCGGGCCATCACTGAGAGGATAGCCCTTGGCGGCCGCCTGTTTGGCAAATGCCTCGAGATCGTCGACTTCAAAGGCCAGGTGCGTGATGTCGTAGCCGACATTTACCGGTCCACTGTCATCGAACTTGCAGATCTCAATCTCTTCTTCGCTGCCCGGCGTGCTGAAAAACACGAGCTGCGAGCCGCGAGGGGAGGTATGACGGCGAGTCTCTTTCAAGCCGAGGATATCCGTGTAAAAAGAGACGGTTTTTTCCAGGTCGGAAACGCGATAGCGGGTGTGGAGAAGCTTCTTGACCATGCTGGAAAATGGCACGCGCCAAGAAAATTCCAACTTTTCGCAGTAGGAAAGCTACAGATTCAGGTCAACGAGAACCGCGACGCCAGCGCAGAAAAGAATAGGCGCAAAGAGCGCAAGAAACGCAATGAGGATACGTTAGACCTTGGTGAAGCGCAGGTGATTGCAAAGGGGCTTTGTCGGGATCCCGGACCTGCGATCTTTGTAAGTTTCAATCGTCTAGCTACAGGTTGCTAAGCTACACGTTGCGAAGAATCATAAGTCGGACAGATCACTCCCGAGGTAACATTTTATCTTCGCGGTCTTTGTGAACTTTGTTGGTCTGCTTCTTTTTTATCTTCTTTTTTGCGTTTCTTGCGCCCTTTTACGGCTATTTTCTTGGAAATCTCTATGCTTTACGTCGGCATCGATAGTGGAACGCAGAGCACGAAATCGATCGTGGTTGATCCGGAGAGCGGCGAAATCTTGGCTTCCGCTCAGCAGAAGTACGATCTCATACCGAACCTCCCAGCCGGGCATATGGAGCAGGATCCTCAGGAATGGATCGATGCGACCGATGCCACGATCCAAGAATGCATTCAGAAGATCGGCAAAAGGGCGGACGAAATCGAGGCTATCGGCGTCAGTGGACAACAACACGGATTGGTCGTGCTTAACGCTTCGAACCAAGTAATCAGGGCTGCAAAACTCTGGTGCGACACCTCGACTGCCGACCAATGCGCCGAAATTATCGATGAATTCGGCGGGGACGCGTCCCTGATAAAACTCCTGGGTAACACCATGTTGCCGGGTTGGACTGCGCCGAAGATTCTCTGGCTTAAGCAGAACGAGCCCGAGAATTACGCCTCGGTCTCCAGCATCTTGCTCCCGCACGACTACATCAACTTCTGGCTAACTGGCGAAAAACGGATGGAGTACGGCGACGCCTCCGGGACAGGTCTGATGGACCCGCGGACGCGGCGATGGTGTGAGCCTGTCGTAGAGTTTATCGATCCGAAGCTGGAAGAAAGATTGCCTTCGCTCGGCTCCTCGCGACAGGCGGTCGGTTTATTGAGAGAAAATCTCAGGCAGAAATGGGGCTTGCGAAAGTCGCCGGTCGTTTCAGCCGGAGGCGGAGACAATATGATGGGTGCTGTGGGCACAGGGAATGTGAAGCCGGGCGTGGTAACCGCCAGCCTGGGGACTTCAGGAACCATTTATGCCTTCTCGGCTAGCCCAGTGATTGATTCGCAAGGGGAGGTAGCCGCTTTCTGCGACAGTACCGATAACTGGTTGCCGCTGGTGTGTACGATGAACGTCACCGTCGCCACCGAACATGTCCGGAAAGTGTTTGATTGGGATATTGCTAAGTTCAACGCAGTCGTTGGCGCTGCTCCGGTGGGCAGCGAAGGAGTCATTTTTCTGCCTTATCTAAATGGTGAACGCACGCCGAATCTACCTTCGGGGACCGCAGTTTTTCATGGGCTAACCGCTTCGAATTTCACCCCGGCGAACCTGGCTCGCTCAGCTATGGAGGGCGCCACCCTGGGCTTGGTCTATGGACTTAACCGTTTCCGAACCTTGGGGATTAAACCCGCCGAGATCCGTCTGACGGGCGGCGGCAGCCAAAGCGCTGCCTGGCGACAGATCTGTGCCGACGCTTTTAGAGTACCTGTCGTTTGTTTGGCCACGGCGGAAGGCGCCGCTTTGGGGGCCGCATTACACAGCGGTTGGGTGAATAGTCTTGTTAACAACAAATCGAGTAATCTCCTCGAAATGGTTTCCAGAGCGGTCAAGATCGATGAGAAATCTCGTGCGCTGCCAAACGACGAGAACGCCGACAAATACCAAGAGCTCTTTGGCCGTTTTAAAGGTCTAACTCAGCGCCTGGCCACGGGAGGCTATCTGTGAGTAAGTGCCCGGTTAACGGCTTCTCTTTTGCAGTTTGTCGCTCGCCCTTACCCAGCGTTCGCCTTGATCACGCTCCCGACGTTCCCGCACGTTCTCGCTCGTTCCCGGCGTTCCCCATGCTCTCTCCAACATGAAACTCGTATTCGCGGCCACCGGAGCGAGTGGAATGATCTATTTGCAACGGTTGCTAAACCAAATCGATTGCCGGCAAAACGAGGTTCATCTCGTTCTCAGCGGTTATGCGAAACAAGTGGTCGGAGACGAGATCGACAAGTTACTTGTGCCGGCCGGGGTCCGGGAACATCCCGATCGAAGCATGAATGCGCCGTTCGCCAGCGGTTCTGCGCTGTTTGACGCGATGGTCATCGTCCCGTGTTCGATGGGCACGCTCGGCCGCGTCGCTGCCGGCACCAGCGAGACCCTTATCCTGCGCGCCGCAGATGTCTTTCTGAAGGAACGACGAAAGCTAATTCTGGTTCCGAGAGAAACCCCGTGGAACCTGATTCACGCAAGAAATTGTTGTTCGTTGTTGGAAGCCGGCGCCATCATTCTCCCGGCGAGCCCGGCCTTTTATAACCGACCCCAAACCATCGAAGAAGCGGCCGACACCGTAGTACACCGAATCCTGGACCTGATCGGATTACCAGCGCCGAAAACCTTCCGCTGGGCCGAACCAGGAGAGTGACCCTTGGGGCTCCCGGCGCCTGTCCCATAAATCCCACCTGCCTTATTAGTCCTATTCGTATATCCGAGCGCTAAGGCGACCTATTTCGCCGGTTCCAACTATCGCCCGGCACCCACTACATGACCCCAAAACCCATCGATCTCCATGTCCATCTGGTGGGTAACGGCCTCGCCGGCTCCGGCTGCCGAGTGCAGCGCGTCTGGTGGCAAGAACCCTTTATCCGGATCATGTCTCGCAGTATCGGCGTTGCCGAGGATCCGGGCAGCCCGCTTCTAGACGAGGCGTATGTCCGGCGCCTTCAATCATGGCTCGACGAGTCGTCGCTGGCCGGGATGGTCTTGCTCGGGTGTGACGATGTCTGTCAGGAGGATGGTACACCTCGCCCTGATCTTACCCGCTTGTATGTCTCCAACGAATATATCCTGCAGGTTGTTCGGCGCGACGTCAGATTCTTGCCGGGGATATCGATTCATCCCGCTCGAAAAGACGCACTCGACTTACTCGATGCCGGAGTTGCGGCTGGAGCAGTCCTTTTGAAATTGTTGCCGTGCGTCCAGATCGTGGATCCCGGACTTGCGCGTTATCGCCCTTTTTGGAGAAGACTCGCCGAGCTTCAATTACCGCTCCTGGCTCACACCGGCGGTGAGTTTTCGCTTCCAACCTATCGTCCGGACCTCTGTAACCCGATGTGTCTGCGTCCGGTATTGGAACAGGGAGTTACGGTGATTGCGGCCCACTGCGGAGCGCCGGCCTTTCCTTGGGCCCGGGATTTCTCTCGCGAGTTTTTAGAACTCAGGAGTTCATTCCCGAATTTGTACGGAGACATCTCAGCGCTGTCTCAACCTGCGCATTTTAGGACCATCCGCCGTCTGTTGGAAAACCCCGAACGAGTTCTCTATGGCAGCGATTATCCGGTGGTTACCTCGGTCTTTTGGTCACGCTCAGCCGGATGGATCTCGGCGCAAGCAGCCGGGCGGCTCTGGAAGATTCGGAACCCGCTCGAACGGAAGCTCGAGTTGACGCGAGCGCTGGGCTTTCCCGACACAGTTTTTTCGGGGGTCTACGACGTGCTTCGGCCGACGGAGGCTGTATCGAAACTGCGTTCCGGAACCGGCGCCGTGAATGTTTAGCTCTGATTTTAAGCCGTTCGGCGCGCTATTAGAGCGTTTAGCACGAGGCTCTAGGGCGTCTTGCTCCAGCGTACTAGAGCCGTTTCGCAAATAATTCAAAAATACCGTTTGCGTGTCCGGGTAAGACTGCTAATTTCGTCGCCCGCCCGGGATTCGGAGAGGGGTAAAAAAGGGAGCCGAGAACGGAAAGGGTACCCGACATGGGTTTGGGTTTTAGGTTTAGGTTTTCGGTTTGGGGTTGAGTTAGGGACAGGAATGTTGAGGGAAGGTTTTCGAGGCTTTGCTTGCAAGGCCGGAAAAACAGAAAGTGGCGTAAAAGTTACCGAAAATAACTTGACCACTTTGAAAGAAAGGTTAGTGTGAAATTCTCCGGAGATTACGGGGGCCGCATTAAAGGTGCGGTTGTTCTTCCAGTTTAAGGGACTTCAAATTGACTCAATTTTGTCCCGGTTGAATAGAAACGAGTTTGTACTGTTTGGCCGGAGATAAGTTGAGTTTTTTTGTCGCCGCGAACTGAGACGACGATAGTTCTTTGAGAGTTTGGTTCTGAGTTTATCGGGGATTGATAAACACTCAGAATGGTGAAGTCAGCGAAGACTGTGTTGTGCGTTATACGTCAACACTTTTGGTTTTAATAGTTTTCATTGACCGAAACAACACTTACGCTCGCCGGGATTTTCTCGGAGAGCGTTAAGAACGAATTGGTCAGAATCTTTATGTCCGGCATAGCCGCCGGGCACCTAACTCACGTTAGGAGTAATTTTAACGGAGAGTTTGATTCTGGCTCAGAACGAACGCTGGCGGCGTGGATCAGACATGCAAGTCGAACGGGGTTAGTCTGGTAGCAATATTGGGCTAACCTAGTGGCGAACGGGTGCGTAACACGTGACCAACCTGCCTAGAAGTGGGGGATAGCTCGCCGAAAGGCGAATTAATACCGCATGTGATCGCAAGATTAAAGCAGCAATGCGCTTTTAGAGGGGGTCGCGGCCTATCAGCTAGTTGGTGAGGTAAAAGCTCACCAAGGCAGCGACGGGTAGCTGGTCTGAGAGGACGACCAGCCACACTGGAACTGAGACACGGTCCAGACACCTACGGGTGGCAGCAGTCGAGAATTTTTCTCAATGGGGGAAACCC
>Ga0185299_10000350_pt1 | contig 134647 bp, 118 predicted proteins | sample PaiPotPPA55metaG_FD_128002 | JGI IMG/M metagenome (GOLD analysis project Ga0185299, IMG submission 128002) | Iron sulfur acid spring bacterial and archeal communities from Banff, Canada, to study Microbial Dark Matter (Phase II) - Paint Pots PPA... ...
CGGTAGGGCCATCGCTCGATACCGCACCGAAAAGCCGCGCACCGCGAGCGAAAAACCCAAGAACCCCATTTTTTATTCATAATCCTCTATCTGCCAACAACTTGCGCCGAATATCGTAACACCCTCCTTCGGGGCAATGTCAGGCCACCTCGTTTACCAATTCCCCAAGAGGGGCGGCGGTGATTTTTACGACGTCGCCGGGCAACAAAGTGAAATCGTTCGGGGGTACGATACCGGTACCAGTTAGGAGAAAGGCGCCGGCCGGGAAGCTGAGCTCGCGATAGAGGTATTCTACCAATACATTCAGCTCACGGTGAATTCGGCGGAGCGGAACCTTGCCTTCGAAAATGGTTTTTCCACCGCGCTCAATCAGCAAAATGATTTCGGTGTCCAGATCTAGCGGCTCTTCCGTTACCAGAATCGCCGGACCTAAAGCACAGCTGCCGTCGTACACCTTGGCTTGCGGCAGATAAAGCGGATTCTCGCCCTCAATATCGCGGGAAGAAACATCATTCCCCAGGGTATAACCGATGATTTGGGCGTCCCGATTAATAACCAGTACCAGTTCTGGTTCGGGCACACTCCAACGCGCGTCGCGGCGAACCCTGATTTTGCCATACGGCGCCACCACTCGCCAGCCGGGCGCTTTAAAGAAAAGCTCAGGTCGCTCGGCATCATACACCCGGGAATAAAAAACGGCAGCTCCACTTTCTTGCGATTCGTCGCGGCGGCCTTCCCGGCTCCGCTCATACGTCACCCCTGCCGCCCAAACCTCCTGGGCTCCCACCGGCGCCAACAATTCTTCCGATGCGGGCGGTCGCAACGTTTTGGCCGTAGTCTTCAGATCCGAGAGATAGCTGTGGAGACTTTGACGACTTAGCAACTCGTCGAAATCGGTATCCGGGACCTGGAAAAAACTCTTGTCTGATCGAGCTAGAATGCCTCGCGAAGTCCGAAAAAGATACATAGTCAGATTTTTCCTCCGTTAAATCGTGGTCCCCCCGGCCAACTTTCTAAATCGCTCATGCCGCGCAACCCAGCCGTCGCTAAAGCTATGGCAGGCAGGCCGGAATTGCGGCCACTGCCATACCAGTGGCCGCTTCGGATTACACTTCGTGGTTAGTGGTGTGGTGACGTTCAAGATCGCTTCTGGCCGCCTCGACGGCATCATCGACTGTCTTTGACCCTTTGCTGACCGAGCCACCAATGTTGCATTCGTGGCAGTTCCAAGTGCCCCACATCACTCCGCTATCGCTTTCTTCGACGTGAATCGTATACCGGACACTCCCTTTGGTGTAATCGTGCTGATGGATTTCCTTTACAGTCATGGGACCTCCTTTCGAGTCACCGTAACCTTGGCTTCGAACTCGCGCGTGTACAAGTTTCCAGTTTATGGTTGGCGGTTTGCAGTTGGCCGTTTGCAGTTTGCCGTTGCCGCTACCCCTCTAGTAAATTCAGCTTTGCACCGATGCAGCCGAGGACCTTACGCGGCTGCTCGACAATGAAGGGACTTGGCCGACCCTTGAACCGCAAACTGCAAACCGCAAACTGCAAACCCCTGAACCCGTTGTGAGCTTTCTTGGAGTTACGTTTGCCGGGCTCGATGAGACGGCCGAGCTGGAGAGACTGAAAGAAATTCGGTCACTCTACTTCACGGTCGAATGGGGGATCCGGTTGGCGGTTGAACGCCAAGGAGGAGACGCCGGTCTACCGGATATAGGTTGGATACGCCGGCTGGCTCCGGAGCTCAATCTCTCGGCGCAGCTGCGGGGTAAATGCGCCAGCGACTTCCTTCAAGGCGACGATGTCGAGTTGATGGCCCAATATAGTGAGTGCTGGCCACAATTTCGGCGGATACAAATCGATTCCCCGAGCGCGATGGCTAAAGTGGATCTTCCGGGACTAACCCGCCTCATGGAAAAGAACCTCGAAAAACAACTCGTTTTCCGGGTCCGTGATCAAAACCTCGAAGTTGCGGACGCTTTGGTCACAGAGGGCATTTCTTGTTCAACTCTTTTTCATCAATCCGAAGTTCAAGAACCTGCGCAAAAAAAGTGGCCCAAAGGGATGGAAAGATTTGCCGGCTGCGGATATGCCGGCGGCTTGGGACCGGACAATATCTATAAGCAATTAACGCCCATTCTAAACGCTGCTCAAAGCGCGGAACGTTGGTGGGTGGAGATAGATGCGTCGCTGCGAACGATGGAAGACGGCCGAGACGTGTTCAACTTAGCGAGCTGCAAACGTACCGTCCGAGAATTTGACGCCTTCTTCCTAGACTACACGATTTGATTGCCCGGGCGCGATTTGGGGGAGCCTATCACGGTTCGCCGTTCACGGTTCGCGGTTCGCGGTTCGCTGCGAGAAGTGCTGCCGTTCGAGGTACGCTGGCCGCGCATGACTAACGGCGAACAGAGAACGGTGAACTGCGAACGGCGAACCCAAAAAAGCAGGCACCAATCCAGGATTTTTCCCGATTGGTGCCTTTTGGCTAGGTAAACGTCCTCGTCGTGGATATCCCAAACTTAGTTGTTTGGGACGTATTCCGCGCCGCAACTGCCGCAGATGAATACTTGGCCGTTATATTCCCAATAGACACGTCGCATCGAGTGGCAGTGCCAGCACTCCACCCAACGATAATAGCCACGGCCGCCAACTTCCGGCTCCGCGTTGGTTGCGTCCATATCCCGGGAGGCCTTTTCCGGCCCAGCGGGTGTCTCAGGTTTCTGAGTAAGATAGACTTCAATAGTTTTTGTTTTCTCGGGCATTGTAGTTTCTCGGTTGTACTCGTCGGTCTCGATTTAAACGAGAATTTTCTCGACGCAGTGACTTGATTGACTATGGGTGAGACGCTCGTGGTTTCCGCGCTTGCAATATTTCTAACTCTTTCTGCTCTAACTATTTCTGCTAACACCGCCTCCCTGGGACAAGGCGGTCAGGTCCTTGATTCTACTTAGCTCCTCGTTCATCAGGCGCACCCCCTCGATTTGGCGCTCATACAGATCGCGAAATAGGCCCGGCGCTGATAAAAGTCCGGCTGCGCTCCCGGTTTGGACAATTTTGCCTTGGTCCATGACAATGAACCGGTCGCAAAAAGGAATCTGCCAGCCCACGATATCGTGATCGACAACCAGCACCGTTTTGCCGGCACAAACCTGTCGCATCACCTGCAGCAGGCTATATTTTTCCTCGGGATCGATCCCAGTTGTCGGTTCATCCAAGAAGAGAATCGAAGGCTTCCGGAGCAGGCAACGCGTCAAAGCGAACAGCTTCTTTTGTCCACCTGACAACAAGCTCCCGGAGGAAAATTGTTGGTTGAACGGGTCCTGGCCATACGCCTCGACCAGAATCGGCCAGATGCCGGTTCGCTCACAAATCTGCTGAACCTCGCTATCAGTAGCAGTGGGTTGCGCCACGAGGAGATTCTCACGAATCGTGTCATGGAAAAAGGCCGGTGACTGTGGCATCAGCACGATCTGGCGACGCAAGCTTTCCAATGAAAAACGGGTATGTGGGACTCCACCGAGTAGGATCTCCCCGGCTGAGAGGTCGTAAAAACGTAAAGCCAACCGAAAAAACGTGGTTTTCCCTTGGCCCGCTTTCCCGATCAAAGCGGTGATTGATCCCGCTGGGATCGCAAAAGAGGCGTCGTCGAAAATTTTGCGGGATTCGCCTGCTCGATAACGAAAGACGAGGCCGCGCGCCTCGATTTCCCCAGTAATCTCAACGTTATCCTGACCTCCATCAGTAGGGGCTGCAACCGGCTTCGCGCACAAGATAGCGCCCACGGATTCAATGGCCGGCCAGGTCATGTTGAAATTTATGGAGAGGGCGGAGAAACCCTGAATCGACCCCATAAACGACGGGGTCAGCGCCATTAGCCCGGCGACCACTCCGGCATTGACTCCTGCCAGGCCGTTAGCGGCGATAAAGACAGAGAGTCCCATCAGCGCTACTAAGACTAAATCGCCCGGGAATCGATTGAGCAGATTGAGGCTACCGACGGTCAGCGTTTGGTGGAGCCGCCTCTGAAAGGCTTCCTTTAATGCGGCTGAATGCTTGCGGTCGAAAATCTCTTCCGCGCGCATCGCCTGAATTTCTTCGGGCGCTCCCATCGCGCCTCCCACGAGGGAGGCTAATACCATGTTTTGTTGCTGGACATTTTGGGAGCTCTGCCTAAGCCGGGAGCCCATCCGGCTTACTAACCAGGGCGAAAGGAGCGCGATCACGACGATGACGGAGAAGAAGATCCAAACTTGGCTACCCCCTTTCGATTGCACCGCCGCGAGCGATTGAAGTAGGCTGTAACCGAGGAGCACCACTCCAACCAAGTCGAGCAACGGGTTGATCAAGACATCTTGCAACGCCGACTGCACTTGTAGTGACAACTGATTCACCAACACGGTTAAGTGTTGGGAGGGATGTTCATGAAAGAACAGCGCAGGCTTTCGCAAAACCGCCGAGAACAAGTCCTGTCGAATCGCGTTGCTGACCCTACCGCCGAGAACCGCGGAAATGTAGCCGAATACCAGGCCCATGACCGCTATTGCCAGGGTGGCTGTCAGCCAGAGGCCATAGGCGAGCCACAGCTCCGAACGCTCGGCAAGTCGCGCCGATGAGGAGCTACCCCCCGGGGCGGCAGACGTAACGTTTTCACTCGACGCTTCCCGCTGGGCCACAGGAATGCTGTTTGAAATCTTTTGCGCATACAACCCCACGGCAGCCGGCAAAACCGAATGCCCGAGCAGATAAGTGACGATGTAGAGGATGACTAAGAACGTTCGCCGCGACAGATAACGTTTCCCGAGGGCCAACATCAGACCAAAGTGACTTCGGAAGGCTTGAGGCGTTCCTTCCGGCTTTGTCGGACTGATATTCGTCCCGGAGGGACCACCACTTTCAGCTTTTGCAGAGGCGGACGAGGGCGGAGCAGATGAGCTAGCTGAATCAGTCATAAGACCCACGCCAACGCGGGTTTCGAGCGGGGATTCTCAGCGATTCCCAGAACTAAAAGCGAGCCCAAAAAAGGGGCGTCCGGGCGTTTCCGCGGGTCGGCTAGGAGTCCAGCAAACTTATGTCACTTATAGGCCATATGAGCGATGTGTGTCTTATATCGGTCGTTTGCCCTACACTCTCAGATCAACCGGCGCTTTCGGCTTTGACGACTGTCGGAAAACAGTGAAGATGCTGAACCACGAAAAAGAACGATCGCTTAAATAAGATTTCGCCCGTTCGGCCGGTTTCTGCTCCGTTCTTGGACGTTCAATCTGTAGGTACGAAATCCCCTCGCCGGGGCGATGCCTCGTGTTGATGGGGTGCGACTCTCAAAATGAACGACGACTCTAAAGAATTCCTATTTCGATTGCTCAACCTGCCGAGCCCGACCGGATTCGAGGTGGAAGCGCAGAAGACCTGGATCAACCACATCGGACGTTACAGCGATTCGGTGGACAATGACGCTTATGGGAACGCGTGGGCCATTCTCAATGGCCGGAAACCCGGCCTTACTTTAATGATCGAAGCCCACGCTGATGAGATCGGCTTCATCATACAGAACATCAGCGACGAAGGGTATCTCTACTTAAACAGAATTGGCGGCACCGATCGAGCGATTGCTCGAGGGAAACGGCTGAAGATTCTGGGCGACCGCGGGCCGGTGCTCGGTGTGATTGGTAACACCGCAATCCATCTGCGGGAGAAGGACGAAGATAAGATCCCGGAGGTTCATCAGCTCTTTGTTGATATTGGCGCTAAATCAAGAGCTGAGGTAGAAAGCCGCGGGATCCGGATTGGGCATCCTGCGGTCTATACTGACTCGGTCGAGGTGGTCACACCCGACCGCCTGGTCGGGAGAGCAATCGATAACCGCATCGGCGGGTTTATCATCAGCGAGCTCTTTGCCGGCCTGGCCAGCCTACCGGAGCGACCGGCCGCCACGGTTATTGGCTTAAACGCCGTGCAAGAAGAGATTGGTGGCCACGGCGCTAGGATGGCGACGTTTCGGTTGGATCCAACCATCGCCTTGGTGCTGGATGTTACGCATGCCACCGACTCGCCTGGAATCGATAGAAATAAACATGGCAACGTTAAATTGGGTGCCGGCCCGTCGATTACCCACGGAAGCGCGAATCATCCTCGACTAGTGGCCGAGCTGATTGAGACGTCGCTCCGGATCGATATACAGCTGCAACATGAAGCATCCTCTCGTAGCACTGGCACCGATACGGATTCTATCTTTCAGTCGAAACAAGGGATTCCCAGCGCTCTGATTTCAGTTCCTCTCCGCTACATGCATTCTACAGTTGAGATGGTCGACTTACGAGACGTAGACAGCTGTATCCGTCTGCTGAAGGAGTTCATCACTGGATTGACGGATCCTTCGGAGTTTTATCCGAAGTTTTCCTGATTTGAGCAACGGGCGAATACGCGATGCCAAGTTGGCTGGCTGAAATTGCCACAAATGAAGGCGGCCGTTTGCGATTCGACCGCTTCATGGAGCTGGCGTTGCGCCATCCGATTCACGGTTATTATACCCGGCAAATTCGCGGCATCGGAAAATCAGGAGATTTCTCAACATCGACGACGCTTAGTACTGCCCTGGGCAAAGCCATATTCAAGTGGCTCGAGGCAGAGGCTCACTATCTCGGGCTGGATCCACTAGTCATCATTGAACCAGGCGTAGGGACGGGTGCACTGGCCAAGGCGATTCTCTCGCAAATCCGACCATGGAGCCGGGTTCAATATTTCGGCGTCGATCTCCGGCCCGCACCAGCGATTCTGGATAGGTCGTTGAGCAGGCGCCGCCGATTCCGTTCAATCAATTCGCTCGAATCCGCTCTGCTGGAGGCGAAAGGGAAAGCGATTGTAATTTCCAACGAATTCGTGGACGCATTTCCATGCCGGCGACTGGTTCGATCAGAGGCCGGTTGGGCTGATCTCTACCTCCGCTATGAAGGTGATCAGTGGCGACAGGAATTATCGTCCGCGGACATCTCATTTCCAGGCAGCGCTCTGGATGCCGGTTTTGGAGTCGGGCAAACGATAGAAGTGCATGAAAGTTTTCGAGACTGGCTGGCGACATTGTCTCGTCAACTCCAGTCTGGCGCGATTTTGACGATCGATTATGGCGGCCGCCCAGATGAGATTTATCGGCGGCGGCCCGATGGAACCTTGCGTGGTTATTTCCGGCAGGAACGGATCGAGGGAAATGGGATTTTCCATCGAGTCGGACAACAGGACCTAACTGCAGATGTTAACTTTGTCGACTTGCAGCTCTGGGGCGATTCTTTCGGCCTAACCACCGTTGAGTATTTAACCCAGCGAGAATTCGTCGCTCACTGGTTTCCAGGCGCGTTGAAAAAAGCAGCCGCAGCCACCGAGTTCACGCTAAAAGAGGATGGCGCCGGAACTGCCTTTAAGGTTTTGCATCAAAGGAAGGGATAACCTCACAAGGCGCTTCGTACTCGTCCTTGTCGTCGTCCTCCCGACTTCGCCCCGTCGTCTGAAACTCCGGGAGGCTACGTCGGGCAGGCTGTCCTCGAATCCGGCCACGCGGAGTGATGGAGTATTGGAGTATTGCGCCAAGTCCGAATTGCACCCCGCGTAGCGGGTAGGAAGCCCCGAAAGGCAGCCACCGTCCCATTAAAACCACCCTTTCAGCCGTGGATACAGTTCCTTAAAACGAGCGTATGCCTGGCCGTACACTTCAACCCGAGCCGGATCCGGTCGGGTGACTTCGTCAAACCGCGGTGCAAAAGATTGTGCCTCTTTGAATCCGCTCAGGACACCAGCGCCGATTCCGCCGAGAATCGCAGCGCCAACTCCGGCTCGTTCGGCGGAATTGGCATCTTCACCGCGTAGTAACTGCCGATTCAGCGTATCTGCCACCATTTGCCGCCATAAATTGCTGCCTAAACCGTTCCCAGACGCCACCCAACGATCCATCCGAATCCCGGTTTCTTCGATGGTCTCAATGATCTGCCGCATCGCAAAACTAATTCCTTCCATAACCGCACGGATTACGTGGCCGGTGTCGTGCCGGAGCGTCAAACCGGCAAACGTTCCGCGGGCGTGAGGATCCATTAAAGGTGAGCGCTCCCCTACAAGATAAGGCAAAAAAACCAGACCCTCCGCTCCGATGGGGATTTCTTGCACCATCTGATCCAGATCTCGATATGAGATTTGATCACACCGCAAAACGTGCCGGGCCCAGCGAAGTGCCATGCCGGCTGAAAGCATAGCGCCCAGCAAATACCAGCGGGAGGGCAACGCATGACAGAACGTGTGTAGCCGCCCTTGAGAGTCGAAGACCGGAGTCGCTAACGGCACAAAGACTTGTCCGCCGGTACCCAGTGTTACCGAGCCCTGTCCTGGCTCGATGAGCCCGTTACCCACCGCTTGAGCCGGTTGATCCGCGGAGCCCGTAGCAACCGGTATCCCCGGCTTGAGTCCAAGTTCGGTCGCTGGGCCTGGCAGCAGTTTCCCGCAAACTTCCGCCGAGTCGCAAATCGCGGGAAAAATGTTTCGAGGCAAGCCCAAACTATCGATCACCTCCCAAGCCCAGATTCGCCTGGCGACATCAAACAAGCCGGTGGCAGCAGCGTCGCTGGCATCGGTGCCGACTTCACCGGTAATCCGGAAACGGACATAATCCTTTGGCAACAGGATAGCGCCAATCTTCTCTAAGCGACCCGGATCATAACGTTGTAACCAACGAAGAGTGGCTATCAGGAAGCCTGCCGCCGGCGCAGTTCCGCAGACCTCAGCCAGACGTCTCTTCCCGACCAGGGATTCAATTTCATCCAACAAGGGTCCGCTCCGTTGATCAGCCCAAATAATAGCGTTTCCTAACAGTCGGTTTTGTTTGTCCAGGAGGGCCGGCCCATGCATTTGACCGCAGAAACCGATCGCCAAAACTTCAGGCTGACCCGCAGCGGTATGCGCGACTCTCACCGCTTGCACCGTTGCCGACCACCAATGCTCCGGATCTTGTTCTGCCCAGCCTGGCTGGGGCGTTAAGATAGGATACTCGGCAGATCCCAGACCGAGAATTTTACCCGTCGTCGAATAGACGACCACCTTGACACTCGAAGTGCCTAGATCGATTCCAAGCAACACGCTCATTCGGTTAGAATTGTCCTGGAGATAGCCATGAAATAATCAGTGTGACAGTAACCACTCCAGAACCGCCGAATCATAAACTGATTACTGACCTACTGATTTCTTCGCAGCTAGGTCCAGGACTAAAATGTACTCTACGTGAGGAATTTTTTTGGGGGAGAACGTGGACACAATTAATAGCCTGTTTCGCTCAGAAATGCATCTCTTTGCGAGGCAGTGCGGCTACAGAAATTTGCCTGGATTCAGGATCCGCTTTGGATCCAGCGCCGATTTGACGGTTTGATGAAGAGCCAGATTTTCAGCAGACACCGCCAGAGGCCACCATCGTTTCTTGGCCAACCCAATCCCATGCTCACCAGTAATGGCGCCATCCCAGGCAATAATCTGAGCGAACAGCGCATCCAAGGTTTCATCCATCCGCTCACGACTCTTAGGATCATCCGGATCGGGAACCATCACATTGACGTGAATATTGCCATCGCCAGCATGACCAAAACAGGCAATGGGGAACCCAGACCGCTTTTGCAGTTCCGCCGCGAACCTTACGAGATCAACCAAACGCCCGCGCGGCACGGTCACGTCCTGGTTCAGCTTGGTTAGGCCGGTGGCTTTGAGCGATTCAGAGAATCCACGGCGTAAATCCCACAAAGCTTCGCATTCGGTTTCGCCAAACGCTGTGTCTGTGCTGAGAGCACCAAATTTGCTCACTAGCGATTCGAGCACCGTCAATTCACTTTGCACCGATTTTTCTTGTCCATCCAAATCCACCAACAGATGGGCATTGCCGGCAGGAACGATTTGATGACCGAGATGTTTGCGGGCTGACTCTAGGGTGAACCGATCAGCGATTTCCAATGCCGAGGGTAAAAAACCAGCCTTTAAAATCTGTTGGACCGCCTCGGCCGCATCCTCGACTTCTCGAAAACTTGCCGAAATTGAGGCTCTGGCCGGCGGCAGCGGTATTAGTCGGATGGTTGCTTCCGTCACAATGCCCAGCATTCCTTCGGAGCCAACAAAGAGACCGACCAGATCGAAGCCGGTCTTATTTTTCATGGTTCTGCCGCCTACGCGAACCACCGTCCCGTCGGCTAAGACAACCTCCAAGCCGAGCACATAGTGCCGGGTAACGCCGTATTTGAGGCAGCGAGGTCCGCCTGCGTTGGTAGCAATGTTTCCGCCGATCGAGCTATTTCTGAAGCTGGCGGGATCCGGCGGATAAAACATCCCGGCGTCGCGAGCCGCTGCCTGCAATTGACCAGTGATAACACCAGGCTGAACCACGGCTATACCGTCCGGAATAGAAAGCTCTTTAATCCGATTCATTCGGATCAGGGATAAAGCGATGCCACCTTCCTCAGGTACGCAGCCTCCGACATAACCGTAACCGGCACCTCGCGGCGTGACCGGTATTTGCTGCTGGTTAGCGATGCGCAGGATAGTGCTTACCTGCTGGGGGTTGTTCGGTTCGGCGACCAAGTCTGGCAGGTGCGCAGCAAACCATTTGTCGCCACTGTAATCCTTCCGCTTTGCCGGGTCGCGAGAGATAACATCGGAACCAACCGCTGCAATTAGTTCGTCGAAAATGTCCATTAGAAGCTAAGACCCAGGAATCTACGATAAGATCCGCTAAACTAAAGGAACAGTGGAGATGAGCTCCGGAAAACCAACCGCGAATGGACGCGATTGAGATTCGGGAACTCATCCCTAACGACGTCTACATCCCGATAATCTGATAACCGCCGTCCACATAAATCACCTGACCGGTGATGGCGGCGGCCCCGTCGCTGGCTAGAAAGACGCCGGTCTGACCGAGTTCGGATGGTTCGCAGCTACGGCGAAGAGGAGCGCGTTCTTGATAATGTTTTAACATCGACGTGAACCCCGCGATCCCTCGCGCGGCTAGCGTTTGTACCGGTCCGGCGCTGATACAGTTCACCCTAATTTTCCTTGGCCCCAGATCATACGCCAAATAACGCGTAGTGGCTTCCAAACTCGCTTTGGCTACTCCCATCACATTGTAGTGGGGTACCACTTTCTCCGCGCCATAATAGGTCATCGACACCACGGAACCGCCGTTAGTCATGAGCGGTACTGCTTCCCGCACTACCCCAACCAGCGAATACGCGCTAATGTTGTGAGCGATTAAAAAAGCGTCCCGGGTAGTGCTAACAAAATCGCCTTCCAAAGCTTCCTTCGGAGCAAACGCCACCGCGTGCAGTAGGAGGTCCACGCGATCGGTGTGCTTTCTGACATTCTGAAAAAACTCGCTGATTTGCTCGTCACTTGAGACATCACAGGGATAGGTCGGTACATCAGCGCCGAAGGTGGCCGTCAGCTCTTCGACGTTCTCCTTGAGCCGTTCTCCTTGATAATTAAAAATCAGCTTGGCCCCAGCTGAATGCCAGGCCTGGGCAATAGCCCAAGCGATGCTGCGTTTATTAGCGACCCCAAAAACGACACCGACTTTGCCCTCGAGAGGTTGTGCGCTCATGAATAATGATCTTCGATAAGAACAGCTTAGAGCAAATGCAAAGGATTTCTCACCGCGAACGGCGCAAAAAGACAGGGCAACCGCAGATGGACGCGGATTAACGCAGATAAAGACTAAACCGAGAAGGGACACGAACGGACGCGAATAAAATTCGAACGTGAGCACGCCCAGCGCCTGGAGGGGAGCCGCTTTATAAGATAGTAGCTCTATGTGTTTGCAGCCGCCGAAAGCATCCGGGGTAGACAGGCGGCTCCCGGAAACTACCCAGCGTGTCCGCCTCCACCCAGCGTATCGCACGGATCGGTTCTTAGGAAGAGAGGCGAATGTCCGGAATGAGGGTAAATATCAGACATGCCCGCCTCAATTAAAGTAGCAGTGCTGGATGATTACCAACGTAATGCGGAGTCGTTCGCAAACTGGTCAAGTCTCGAACCGGACGCAAAGACCGTATTTTTTCACGACAATATCTCCGACATTAATCAACTAGTGGCGCGGCTGGAACCGTTTGCCGTCGTGGTGGTGATCCGGGAAAGAACGCGCTTCAGCGCTGAGTTAATCAGCCGGCTGCCCAACCTGAAATTGATCGCCACTATCGGCATGGCCAACGCCGCGATCGATCTCGCAGCGGCCAGGGCACGCCACATCGTGGTCTGCGGTACCGAGGGCATGGATCTCGAAGCGACTCCGGTGCTGACCTGGGCGTTGCTTCTGGCAGTGACAAGAAATCTCTATTCTGAAGCTGCTTCAGTGAGAGCAGGTGGCTGGCAATTGGGCGTGGGTATTGATCTGCAAGGTAAGACGCTGGCTTTGCTGGGTCTCGGGAAGATCGGACAAGTGATGGCACGCTATGGAGCCGCCTTTAAAATGCGGGTCATCGCTTGGAGCCAGAACCTAACCGCCGACACGGCCGCTCAACACGGGGTAGAACGCGTAGAGAAAGACGGTCTTTTCCAGCAAGCTGACGTTCTCAGCATCCACGTCAGACTGAGTGAACGCACCCGTGACCTTGTCGGCGAGCGTGAATTACAGCTGATGAAGCCAACGGCTTATCTGGTAAACACTTCACGCGGGCCGATCGTGTCCGAACGAGCTTTGATCGCTGCCTTACAAAGCGGCAAGATCAAAGGAGCTGCGGTTGATGTCTTCGACCAAGAACCCCTGCCGCCCGCTCATCCGTTTCGGTTTTTACCGAATGTGTTGGCCACTCCGCATGTTGGATATGTTACCGAGGCCACGTATGCGAGCGCGTTTCAACAAATCGTGGAGAACATCGCCGCCTGGCTCGACGGCAAACCGCAGCGGGTGATCGGGTGAATCGGCCGAGCGATAGGGTTGCGTCGCTATCGGCTTTGTTGCCGCGAATCGGTTAAAAATGGCCCAAGGTGTCGTTGGGTCCTGCCGCGAAGCGGCTACAGATCATAGCCCTGGGCTTCAGCCCTGGGTGACGCAAGCAAATGAGCCGCCCTGAAAGTGGCGACCGACGGGTCTGTTCTGGGCTTGGTTTGTTGATCGGGTCACTCGTGCGAAACATCGCTATTCTCGATTGTACTAACACGCTGGCACCAGGCCAACGCCTCTGACGCCACTTTCAGGGCGTGTTTTGGGCGCGAGTTACCCAGGGCTGAAGCCCTGGGCTATGATCTTCAACGCTTCGCGATAATTCCCTCTTAAAACCGATCCCAAAAACTAAGCGCCGGATGTTCGTTGGGGAACAGAACCGGAACCAGGACCTTAGCTTGACCGCGCAATTGAATGCAGCCCTCGTCAACAGTCTCAGACGGATCGTCCGTTCCGAATAGCAGCTGCGCTACGGCTTCTCCTCCTGAAATCGAGTTTGGAGCCGACCCTGCCGCAGCAATCTCGATTTTGCCGTGGTCGATGCGCAGCGTCACCGCTTCATCACCGCTTTCCAGCAAAACATCACCGCGCCAAGCGGACAGGTACGACTTTTTCAGGCGATCCTCGAGTTCTGGGCGAAGCCGGGTCACAAACCGTTCGAGCGAAATCATCCGAACCATTGGCCCACCCGAGTTACGATATTCGCTTCTAAGTTCACAGTTCTGTCGCCGAAGAAACCGCGACAGCTTGCTCAGATAATGGATCCATTGAAACCGAACCGTACTGACACCACGCGCCACAGCCAGGCGTTTAACTACGGCCAAAATTACCTCCGGATCGCCGGCCCAGGATCTCACATCGAACGGCGTTCCGGTAGGTCCAACAAACACAAAGCCGGTCGCCTCTCCGTTTTGCTTCCAGAGGTAAGCGTCGGTTTCTACAAATGGGTTACCCAGCGGGAACGTCGGTCGAACCGCGGTTCCCGTTAGATTCGCATTTTCCCGATTGTACAGAGCAGCCAAATCGGCTCGGACGGCAGAACGACATCGCTCCACTCTTACGGGCACTGCTTTGGTCGAGATCTGCGTGGTCTCGATCGTTGCATTCAACCACGCCCAGGCCCGGCGATAGCCATATTTTTCATAGAAGTTCGGGATCCCAAACAATAGGGAGATGTCGTAATCGGAACTGCGAAGAGCTTCCAAAGCGACGTTCGCGGTCGTACGCAGAAATCCCCTTTTCCGATAGTAATCGTGCGTCGCGACCGCTCCAATCCCAGCGACCCAAACCCGAGCGCGTCCCACTCGGACTTGCAATCTCCAAATTCCGAAGTGGGTCACGATCTCGCTGCCCAGTTTCCCAATCCGGGAAGCCTTCCAATCATAGTTGCTCTTCAATAAATAACCGTTGCGAGACGCTCTTTCACCGTTCCAATAACCGAGCCCAAATGAATAGGTTTTGGAAAGCAGATCGATCAATTCTGATGCGTCACTCTGGCAATCCGGCGCTGAGATTTTGAGCTCGTCTGCCGCTGATGATGGATCAATCGGGCGCATCGTTCTATCGAAAGCTAGATTTGTCTCACTCCTATCGCAGATCTTGGCAGTGCGGCCCGGTTTTCCAGCAGACGCCCGCGCGGAAAACTTGCACGGCGCCACCTCCAATTACCACCAAACCTGTTTTTAGAAAAAGCAGCACTTGCCGGGGTCACGATTCTGGTCGAGTTACTCGTTCGAAATACATCGAACTACTATGGAATACCGATTACTTGGCGGGTCAGGTTTCAGCGTGCCGGTTTTGACCCTTGGAACAGGCACCTTTGGCGGAAAAAACGAGTTTTTCAAGGCTTGGGGGGAAACCGGCGTCAAGGAGGCCACGCATTTAGTCGATATCTGCCTTGAGGCTGGACTGACCATGTTCGATTCGGCCGACGTCTATTCGGAAGGCGCGTCCGAGGAAGTGTTGGGTGGCGCGATTAAAGGACGCCGGGACCAAGTGCTGATCTCGACCAAAGCGACTTTTCGACACGGACCGGGCCCGAACGACGTCGGCTCGTCACGGTTTCATCTCATCAATGCGGTAGAAGGTAGCCTCCGACGCCTGGACACCGACTACATCGACTTATTCCAGCTCCATGGCTTCGACGCTTTTACTCCCATTGAAGAGACCCTAAGCGCCTTAGACGATTTAGTTCGCACCGGTAAGATCCGCTACATCGGTTGCTCCAACTTCTCTGGCTGGCATCTGATGAAATCATTAGCCATTTCGGACAAATACGGTTGGTCTCGATACGTTGCGCATCAAGCCTACTACTCCTTGATTTCCCGCGAATACGAATGGGAATTGATGCCATTGAGTGTGGATCAGAAGGTCGGCACCGTAGTTTGGAGCCCGCTCGGCTGGGGTCGTTTAACCGGCAAGATCCGACGCGGACAAGCGTTACCGGAAATCAGCCGGCAGCGGAGTGCTCTTTCTAACGAGATGGGCCCGAAAGTCACCGACGAATATCTGTACCAGGTTGTCGATGCGCTTGATACAGTTGCCGCCGAAACCGGAAAGACCGTAGCCCAAGTTGCGATCAACTGGTTGCTCCAACGACCGACGGTAGCGACTATTATTATTGGCGCCCGAAACGAACAACAACTGCGGGATAACCTCGGCTCGGTTGGCTGGAACTTGACGAAAGACCAAATCCGGAAACTCGATGCTGCCAGCACGGTGCCCTTGATCTACCCTTACTGGCACCAAGAAAAGTTCGACCGGAATCCGCTCCCGATCAACGCGTGAACGCAGAGCTGCGCGGCGTTAGTTGGGTCTTGCGGGAGAAACGCTGGCGGCCTGCTCCTAGCTTGTAATCCAGAAGGCGCCGCCAGCGGAACGACGGTAGCTGATTAGTCGACTACGAGACCGACCTACTTCCCGGCTTTCGCCTACTAATTTAGTTGGCTTTCACTTGTCTATAATTTCCACAAATGGTAGACTGACCGTATTTTTGCTTTTCCGTATTGACTGTATTTCCGTTCCTCTATATCCTCAGAGTCAGCCCCCGAGGCGCGGTCCGCTTCGGTTTTCAAACAGTCAACTAGGGGTAGATCCGTTTCAACAAAGAGGGGTCAGATCCGTTTCAATATAGGAAATAACATGAAGAGATCGGCAACGAGAGTCTTCTTATCTGTTGCGGCAATCTTGTGCTTTAGCAATCCCTTCGCAAAAGCACAGGAGACACCGCAGATCAATCAATTCTTTTATCCGGATTTGCTGGATGCCAAATTGAAGGTCGGCAAAGACGGTAATACCCGCCTGATCTGGGACATTGTTTCAAATCACGGCACCAACTATACGGGTTCAGTCCTCTGGATCTTGAGTCCAGGCGGCAGCCTTCTAGCGACCGGAACTCCTAACATACCGGCCAACGTAGGCTTCGGAAAGAATAACGAAGCCGGTAAATCCGTTTTTAACGTTTCTAACACGATCCTTTACGCCCAGGCCAGCGGTAACACCACCGTGGCTTTGCTTTTCGGCCAGGAGAATGATGGTACTTCGATAGGACTCTGGACGTACAATTCAGCTGGAAACTTGATCGCTTCGGTAACCTACGGTCCGTATGGGTCATTCGTCGTTCACGAGGCGTATTTTGATCAACTCACTGGTAAGCTGATTGTCAAATGGCGTCAGCAAAACGGGACCAACCTGTTTACTCACTTGGTCTGGGGAGTGAACGAATTTGGCGGAATCGAGTCGATCGCGGGTCCTTTCGGTCCGTTCCCCAATATCGAACTCGGAAAAGTCAACTTGAGCGGCAAGAACCAGCTCTGGTACTGGATGTTTCCGAAAAACGGAACTCCGGACCATGGGATAAACATCTGGGAAATTAGCCCGAACGACGTAATCATTAGCATGGCGACCTACGGCCCTTTTTAACACCAATAGAGGGACCGTCTTTTCGGTAAGATGTTCGAGTCGTACCTTCGCCCGCTCTTGCTATTGCTAGCAGGAGCGGTTGTCGCGCTCCTGATTCAATGGGGTATATCAAATCGGAGCCAGAGCTCCCGCGTCGCTGTCCCGGCGTCCACCCCGGCGCTCACTCTCCAGCGAGTTGAGCCAGTGCTGACCCCCAACCAAAGCAACGAGACTCCTGTTCCAAGAGAAACGGTTTTGCGCGCCATTCAAAAGGCTAAGAGCCAATTCGCTATCGAGCCGACGGCTTCTCCGCCAACGATGTCAATGCAGCCCGACGGCTTGCCTCTAGGTGTCCGGCGTGACGCCGTTAACTTGGAACTCTACAAACGCCTTGGGATCCCGCCGCCATTGATTAATTATGACGGCAGAGACATTGGCCAAGAGGCTACCCAAATGATCCAGACCCACCGAGAACCGATGCCATTCCCTGGCGTTAACCCAAATGCCTCGGTGAGTCCGATGCCGTTCCCTCAATCTGTCGAAGAAGGCAACGAGCAGGCTAAGGCTTACGCATTACCCTCGCCCTCTCCATCCGTCCAGTAGCGAGAGACTGGCGGACTTGTCTTGGTTGGCCGCTTAGCCTGATCCTCCAAGCTCGGTCAAAGCCGGTTGATTGCTCTAGCTGAGCCGGCGTCTGCCTGCAAACTTGCTGCCTACTTGCTGAGCCATGCTCCGGATGCTTTCGGAGTCGCCGCGGAAAAGCGGGTTGATTTTATGACCATCGCTGGCTCCTCTGACACACCGACCGCACTCGTTACCGCTCATCGCTTGAGCCCAGGCCCGCGCAGCGTTAATTGGACATTGTGGGAGAGCCGCTGGCAGCCTGTCCTGACCGGTTAAGCCGGACCGCTCCACCAACGGAACGGCCGGTCCTGGTCTATGATGGAGACTGTCAATTTTGTCTCCGATGGATACATCGGTGGCAACGCGCACTCAACGGCAAGGTTGATGTCGCGCCTTTTCAATCGGTTAGCGATCGTTTTGCCGAGGATCTGCCGATCGAATGTTTTCAATCCTCGATCCGGCTAATCGAACCGGACGGCAAAATTTACGCAGGTGCAGAAGCCATCTTCCGCGCACTAAATTACAGATCAGGGGGCAGCAAGTATTACTGGTGTTACCGGCGTATCCCGGGATTCAGCTTTTTTGCTGAAGCGGCTTATCGAGTAGTAGCAAAACATCGCGAACTGGCCTCACGGTTAACCACCGCATTTTGCGGCAAACAGCCATCGGCGCCCGCGACATACTATCGGAGGCGGCACCTCTTTCTGCGATTGCTCGGTTTAATTTATTTTATCGCGATTGTCTCTTTTTGGAGTCAAGCAGACGGACTTATTGGCCATGACGGTATCGCGCCACTGACGCAATGGCTTGACCAGATCCGGGATCATTTCGGTGTACAAGCCTACTGGCTTTATCCAACGCTTTGCTGGCTCAGCCCGACTGACGGTTTCCTCAACCTGCTCTGTGGGGCGGGCGCCGGACTCAGCGTGCTACTGATATTCGAGGTTGCTCCCGCTCTCTGCCTGGCTTTGCTCTGGCTAATTTATCTCTCGATCGCGGTTGCCGGTCAGCTCTTCATGAACTTCCAATGGGATTATCTCCTGCTGGAGACCGGCTTTTTCAGTATCTTTCTTGCGCCGTTGCGCTGGCTGCCGTCGGGGAGATCGCAAATGCCAGTATCTGGCTGGGCTCATTTCATCTTACGTTGGCTTTTGTTCCGGCTGATGTTCATGTCGGGCGTGGTAAAGCTAACCAGCGGTGATCCATCCTGGTGGAACTTGACGGCATTAAATTACCATTATTGGACTCAACCGTTGCCGACACCGCTAGCTTGGTGGGCGAATCAACTCCCCGGATGGTTTCAGGCTTTCTCGGTTGCGCTGATGTTCGCTGTCGAGCTGGTTGCACCTTTCTTACTTTTCTTTCCCAAACGCTTTCGCCTGATCGGCGCAGCTAGTATTTTCCTGATCCAGGTGTTGATCGCGGCGACTGGCAACTATTGTTTCTTTAATTTACTCACTACGACACTTTGTCTTTTAGCGGTCGACGATTCAGTCTGGCCGCGTTTCGGGCGAAAGGAACGACCACTTCTCCAGTTGGCGGGCCCTAAGTGGCCTTCCTGGCTTCTAATCCCAGTGGTGGTGATAGTTCTAATGTTTAGTGGGCCATTGCTATGGCAATCTTTTTTTCCAGACAGCGATTGGCCTCCGTTGCTCGGCGAAGGTTACAGTTATATCGAGAGGTTCCGCTCGCTCAATAGCTACGGTTTGTTCCGAGTTATGACGACTACTCGTCCCGAGATTATCGTCGAGGGCAGTGAAGATGGCGTAACTTGGCAACCTTATGAATTCAAATATCAGGTTGGCAATGTCGCTGAAGCTCCCGTGATCGTGGCGCCGCATCAACCCCGGTTGGATTGGCAGATTTGGTTCGCGGCGTTGGATAATGACGTCCACGGTGAACCCTGGTTCATCAATTTCCTGGCTCGCTTGCTGCAAGGATCTAAGCCGGTCTTAGCCTTGCTAAGATCGAACCCATTTCCGGATGCGCCCCCGCATTATGTCCGGGCCAAGTTATACGAATATCGTTTCAGTACGCCGGAAGAGAAAGCGAACACCGGCGCTTGGTGGACCCGGGAAGATAAAGGGCTGTATTGCCCGCCGGTGGCGTTGCGGGCGCGAGAATGAGCGGTGGTACGGCGGGGCGATTTGTTCCGGGAACCATCGAAGACGCCAAACGGAGCACCCACAAACGCAGCAGGGAGCCTGACGGCTCCCTGCTGATTTGAACAATATAACGATTATCTATGGCGCACCGGTCGGTTCACCAGTATGCGAGTTAAGAATCAACGTGCCTGCGCGATGGCCAGAGCCGAAGTCGAAGAGATTGACTAAGGAACCCGCTAAAGCATCAAACGAGCTATCGCCGATTTGGCCTAAGTTCCAGTTGTCTTCTATGAATCGCAAAACCGAAGTCTGGTCGGTAATACTGTGATCAACAAAGTTTTGTTTTGCGTACGGTGAAACCACGAGAAGCGGCAATCGCGGACCATAGCCGAACCGCCCTTGATAACCACCCATTGGCGGATTGGCTCCTGATTGACCGGGTCCAGTAAAGACATCAAATGGAGTCTGCGAATGATTGACGACCGGAGGCATGACGTGATCGTACCACCCATCGGAATCATCATAGCAAATGATGATGGCCATATGGCTCCAATAGGGAGATTGCATTAGCCGATTGATTGTCTCAACGAGAAAGGTCTGTTCCAATGTTGGACTGGAGTAGCCGGCATGACCGTCTTGATAAGCAGGGGCTTTTAGGTAAGAGACGGCTGGCAAATTGTTGGCATTCAATGCGCGCCAAAATTCCTTAATGTCATATTGGTGATTAGCTTGGTCCGTGTACCCGATCATCTTGACGGACGACGGTGGCAGGTGCGTCGGGTTGGCCGTCTGCGGATAATACTGGAACGGCTCGTGGTGCGGGATGTAGTCAGCTTTGGGGAGGCCGTTTGCGCCAGTGTGAGTCTGAGCGGGATTAGCGAATCCACCTTCGAAAAACCCCCAAGTAAGCCCTTTGGCGTTAAGCAGGTCACCGACGTTCTTGCCAGTCATCGAGAAAGTCGGGGTGCCCGAGGCGGTATCACCGGTCGGGTCAGCATCAGAAATATCCGTACCCATAAAAACTGTATCGGTGATGTTAGGGGATGCGCCGTGCGTCTGTCCGGAGACAAGATTCAATGCCCCGGGGGTCGACGGGCCGGTAATGGTTCCATAGGAGTTGTCGCTCAACGCAAAATTCTGAGCGTAGTTCCAAAGCGCAGTCACGGTGTTGCCGTCGAAGTAGGCCATGACGACGCTCGAGGATGCGCCGGTGAATTGGACAAACTGGTCCATCAGTCCATGGTCAAACGCTTGTTGCTCAGCCATGTATTCGTGATCTTGATCGGTCGTCGCTGCCTGAGCGGGACTAAGACGATTCGGTAAGAACTCGTTCGGATTACTGGTCAGAAGCGCTTGGTTCAGACCGTTTACCGTCGGCGTACCCCGTTTGGCGGTGAAGTTGTTTTCACCCGGAAGATTCAGGGCATAGGGGTAGGTCCCGAAGTAGTGATCGAAGGAGACGTTCTCCTGAAAAATGACGACGACATTGCTAATCGGGTACGTGGTTTGAACATCCGTCGAAACGGGAGCTGGATTGGCGAAACCCATGCTCACGAACGGCAGGGTTGCCGTCAGGGCAACTAGACATCGTGTATTGAGCGTTTTCATTTTATCTGGTCTAAGCTTTGCTTTGGGGACAAGGCTGCAGCGGATTTTCGGCCGCCAACAATTCCTCTTCCAAAAGAGGGCAGAGACCCGATTTTCGCGGATGAAACCCCTGGAGCAATATTGAGAAAGTGACGTTTCTGTGACATATGGAGATCGGCTGTCACGATGAACATCAGGATCGGACCAGCCCGCTGGCAGATGTTCTGCCGCTCCTTCGCTACGCTTGGCAAGTTCAAAGAGAATCAAACAAAGCGCGGAATCGGGTGGGATTACCGAACCGTTGATGCGCTATGCCCGGAGCCGGCTTTTCCTGAGGAGGCGGGAGCTGGTGCGGCCGCTTTAGGAGCCGGTTTTGCTTTGGCCGGTTTTTCGGCGCCAGAAAGTTTGGATAGTTCGTCGAAGCTCGGACAGATCGTGGCCAGACCGCAGTGGGCGCAGTCTGGCTTTTGGGAATAGCAACACCGACGGCCGTGCCAAATCAGCCAATGACTGAAATTCGTCCAATCGTTCTGAGGAACGAGTTTCATAAGCTCGCTCTCAATTTTGTCCGGGTCCTCTTGACGAGTTAGACCGAGTCTTTGCGCCAAACGCCGGACATGGGTATCGACGACAATTCCGTCGTTGATGTGAAAAGCATTGCCCAGAACCACGTTTGCCGTTTTCCGACCTACCCCGGCCAGAGAGGTTAGTTCCTCCATGGCTGCCGGTACCTTGCCGTGGAACTTGTTAACCAGGTCTTGAGCCATGCTGCGAAGGCTCTTTGATTTACTTCGAAAAAAACCGGTCGATTTTATGTCAGCTTCTAACTCTTCCTGGGGAATCCTGGCATAATCTGCCGCCGTCCTCAGTTTCTTAAACAGATCGCGAGTCACAATGTTGACTCGCTTATCCGTACACTGAGCGGAAAGAATTGTGGCCACCAGCAATTCGAGAGGGTTAGTGAAATTCAGCTCGCAATGGGCGTCCGGGTAAAGCTTTCGCAGCCTCTCGATGATCTCGGAAGCATGCTCTTTAAGCTGTTGACCCTTTCTGAGCTTCATCTCTTCACAGAACAGAAGCGTTCAGCCCCATCTCTTGCAAGATGCTCACAAAATATCTGCACTGGCCGTCGGTGTAATACTTGTGCGCGTTCACGCTGTATTGGCTGGCGTCCTTATCCAGTCCTTTTTTCAACCAGACCGCAGCCCGGGCGTAATAGTAGGCCGGGGTCTTACCGGGAAACTCCATCTCATCAATGAAAGCCGACGCTTGATCGGTTTCGTTGGCCAGCACATAGCTAAGGGCGAACTTGAATTGTACCACCTCGGACTTTGGATCGATCTCGCTTAAATCCGATAAAATCGAGCGCGCTTGCTGGTAATCGCCCTGTAACAACAACACGTCGACCAAATTGAATTTCGCGGTGTAGAACTTTGGATTTTCGGTTAGGGCGCGATTAAATTGGGAAACCGCCTCGGCATAATCCTTCTTTTTACTGGCAACAATTCCAAACAGGTTAGCAGTTTCGGGATTGTTTGGATCCAGCTTTTCCGCGAGTTTGGCATCTGCCGCGGCTTCATCAATTTTTCCATCTGCCAGGTCCCGCGAGACTCGGGTTATGATGGCGTCGTAGTTCTTCTTTGCTTCGTTCTTAGAGTCGGCTAAAGCGAGCGAGGAGCTAAGCAAACAGATAAGGATGACGAGGAGACGCCCGAACTGGACTTCTATTTTCATACTTCTCGACCAATAGCTTCGGCTACTCCGCGGATTCTGCCAACCAGCTCCGCGAACTCGCTCGGGAGAAGACACTGTTCGCCATCACTTTTGGCCAACTCAGGAGCATTGTGGACTTCTACCATGAGGGAATCGGCCCCGGCCGCAACCGCCGCTAAGGCCATAGCCGGAACGAACCGCCGAATACCGATCCCGTGTGTCGGATCGACTACCACGGGAAGATGCGTTTCGGCTTTGAGAACCGGCACCGCGTTCAGATCGAGAGTATTTCGGGTCATGGTCTCAAATGTCCGGATGCCGCGCTCGCAAAGCAGGACATTAAAATTCCCTTCGCTCAGGATATACTCTGCGCTCATCAAAAGGTCCTTGATGGAGGCAGCCATTCCGCGCTTTAACATCACAGGCAGCCGGGTTCTCCCGACCTCCCGAAGCAGCGAGAAATTTTGCATATTGCGCGCTCCGACCTGTAAGCAATCAGCATATTCACAAACCAAATCCAGGTCTTTGGTATCCATCACTTCGGTGATGATGGGCAAACCGGCTTCTCGGCGGGCCTCTGCTAAAAGCTGGAGTCCGGCTTTACCTAGACCTTGGAAGCTATACGGCGAAGTTCGGGGCTTAAAGGCGCCGCCTCGCAGGATCTTGGCTCCCGCCTTTCGGATTGATTGAGCAATCGCGATGATCTGATCCTCATTTTCCACCGAGCACGGCCCGGCCATCAGTACCACTTCTTTCCCGCCGACCACCACATCGCCGATTTTTACTTTCGAAGGCGTGCCGCGGAATTCGTAAGAAACAAGCTTATACGGCTTCAATACCGGGGTAACCGACTCTACCCCGGGAAAGGCGCCCAAGGGTTTCTCCCGAATTTTATCCTCCGGGCCGATAACACCGATCACCACCCGCATTTCACCGCGGCTGACTTCGGCTCTTAAGCCCCAGTTATGGATTCGGGATACGATGTGCTCGATCTGGTCTTCAGTAGCATCGGGACGAGTGATAATGATCATTGCAAGGGCTTCCGCAGTCTGCGGCGGATTTGAGGGTTCGCAACCCTTTTGGTCATTGCGCCAAGAGAGGCTAGAGCCGAGTTTGGCTTCGGGTGCGGGTGGGTTGGAGAGAAAAGTAGCCATGGCGGGAAGTTGAGTTCCAGCTTCTGAGAGAATTGCGTAGGTGCGATCCGCAGCTCAGAAGCTGTTAAAGCCCCACCAAAAATAAAAGAAATACACAGAGGACAACCCAGGACTAGGCCTTGCACCAAGGATTTGGGTTGAACTCGTTTTCACGGTGGTGTCTCAGAAATACCGTAACCAGGCAGCTTTGCCAAACGAAAATTTTTTGAGAGGAAGCGATCTGAACCGCCACGATCGCCCCTGATACCGAACGGATCGCGTCGTCGCAGGGGAGGGCTTTATCGTTCTCGTCCTCGTCCTCGATTGGTGCGCGGCTAGGTCTGAGACGTTTTAAAGACTGTGGCGCGCTTTTAGTCACTCGATTTGTAAACGCCGGGGTTCGATTCGGGTCGGTCGAGCGTGGAACACCACCAATCGAGGACGAGAACGAAAGTCCCTTTCCGCCCTATATCCCCAACAATTCCCGTTGCCAATCCATCAAGATGGTCGAGGACGATTCCGGCTCGCGCGACACCGCTTCGAGAATGCTTCGCGAGGCGACAATTGCCGGATCCAGACCTAGCTCGTTCGAAATCGCATCGCGTTTCGCCCGTAATCGATCCAGACGCTGCTCTTGTTCCGGGGAAGATCGAAGACGGACGGATTTGGCTCGCTGAGGCCAATCCGATTCCGGGACCTGCAAAGCGCGGTCGATCGTCTCTTCCAGACGCCGCCTCCGGGCATTTGGCAACCAAGTGGGCGGCTTCACTTTCGCACCGGATACTGCACTCTTGGCGAGTTCAATCAATTCTTCATTCCGCATGATCTGAAACGTTGGCCGGTCAACGCTCTGCGCCTCGGTATCCCGCCAGAACCAAAGCTCGCGCAACAATGCCAAGCCGCGGGGTGAAAGGGCGGCGCTGCCAGAGATTTTCCAAACCCGCTCGGGGTCACGCTCACGATCTTCGGCGGTGGCTGCTACCGCCCGGTTACAACTCTCCTCGTACCAAGACCATCGATTGATTTCGCGTAACTGAGTTTCCAGCCGTTCTGCCAGAGGCAGCAGGTATTTGGTATCGTTGATCGCGTAGTCAAGCATGACCGGCGTCAAGGGACGACGCGCCCAATTCGCTTTTTGCGAAGATTTTGGAAGATCCAGGCCGAAAAAGCTTTTAACCAGCGATGCCAGCCCGACTTCTTTGATCCCCAGCAGTCTGGCGGCCAGGTAAGTGTCAAATATCGGCCCGGGAAGGAAGCCTGCTCCGCGCCGCAGCATTCGCAGATCGTAATCACAGCCATGAAAGACTGCGGTGCGCTCGTGCAAGAATTCGTTAAAGCGCTTTAAATCTATGCCGCTGAGCGGGTCGACAATAAGATCCTGATCAGCAACAGAGAGTTGGATCAGGCAGAGCTTCTCGAAGTAGCAGTGTAAACTATCGCCTTCTGTATCAACCGCGATTCGATCGGAAGGCGCCTGAAGATCGCACCATGCAGTCAGTTCCTCGGTGCCGGCTAAAATCAAAGCCTCTTTCTGGACCATTTAGCGCAGCGCGGATAGAAGCAGTTCGGCGTTCGTTTTCGTACCCTTAATGGTGTCAAGCAGCACTTCCATGGCTTCGATCGCCGGAAGTTGAGCCAGCTTTTTCCGGAGGATGGTAATCCGAGCGAATTCGTCCGGATGATAAAGAAGCTCATCTCGCCGGGTCCCAGACTTCAGAATGTGAATCGCCGGGAAGATCCGTTTCTCGAGCAATGTACGGTCGAGATGGAGCTCCATGTTGCCGGTGCCTTTAAATTCCTCAAAAATAACCTCATCCATCCTGCTTTCGGTCTCGATCAAAGCCGTAGCCAGGATGGTAAGGCTGCCACCCTCTTCACAATTGCGAGCCGCGCCAAAGAACCTTTTCGGTTTGAGCAAAGCCTTGGATTCGACACCGCCGGACATGATACGGCCGCGCCCTGGCTGCAGCGAGTTATAGCCACGGGCTAGCCGCGTGATGCTATCCAGAAGAATCACGACATCTTTGTGGAGCTCCACCAACCGCTTGGCCCGCTCACTCACTAGCTCGGCGACCTGCACATGGCGAGTCGGCGTTTCATCGAAGGTCGAACTGAAGATTTCGCAATCTAAACAACGGCGGAGATCGGTTACCTCCTCGGGGCGCTCGTCAACTAAAAGCAATATCAGATGGACCTCAGGCGAACTCGCCCGGATGGCCATGGCAATTTCCTTTAACAAAATCGTCTTACCGGCCCGCGGCGGAGCGACGATCAGTCCGCGTTGGCCTCGCCCTAATGGCGTAATTAAGTCAACCGCCCGCGCGCTCACGCTCTTGGTCTTACTGTTCTCGAGCAATATGCGCCGATCCGGGAACAGCGCGGTGAGTTGATCAAATAGTTTCGGCTCGGTCCAACGCTCGATCGGAATGCCCTCGACGCTCAGCACCTCTTCCAGCGCCATGAACTTTTCTTTATCCCTAGGCGCTCGTATGGTTGCTTTGATCTTTACGCCGGCCCGCAGACCATACCGTTTCAGAATCGAGGCCGGTACATAAACATCCTCCGGACAAGGTGAGAAGTTGTAACGTTCCCAACGCAAGAATCCGTATGCTTCGCTGGAAAGCTCTAACATACCTTCGGCCCGGAGTTTGATCCCCCGAGCGCCGTATGCTTTTAGCAAATCGAAGGTAAATTGGTGGCGGGTCCTTTCCTGAGAAACACGTAGATTGAGTTCGCGCGCCAAGTTGACCAATTCGGTATGGGTCAACTGATGAAGTTGATCCAAATCCAGAACGGTCCCGTTCTCAGTCAGGTACTGGGAGCCAGGTAATTGAACGAGCTCAGTCGTTTGAGTCTCCATACCTCGCTGCGATTTCTTTGGCCAGACGATCAGTCTGAAACTTGGTTATCTGTAGTGGACAATCCGTCCAAACCACGTGAGCTGCACGGTCCATCTTCTCGGCTAACGGCATTTGGGCGCCTATCATCTGTTCAACCAAAGATAAGGGTAATGAACGTTTCTGAACCATTCTGTCGATCTGGGTCTGGTAGCTACAAGCCGTGACCACAATCAATTCAATGTATCGGTCGGCTTTTGTTTCGAATAGCAACGGTATCTCAGCGAGCAACAGCTTCTTCTCTTTTATAAACCCAAGCCATGCCGCCCGAATACGGGGGTGCAAAATATTCTCAAGTTCTTTTCGTGCTTGGGGCTTTTGGAAGACCAGTTCCCGAAGTTGTTCCCGTCGCAAACGACCCTCGCTGTCAAACAGCTGCGCGCCGAGTTTTTGCCTAATCTCATCCTGTACACCCAAATCCGTGTCCGTCAATCTCCTAGCCTCAGAATCTGAGCTAAAAAGCGTGATGTCGAGCTTGTCTCGCAAAATCGCTAACAGCTCAGCCGTGACGGTCGACTTCCCGGTAGCAATTCCCCCGGTGATGGCGATTCCTGGCATAGGCTAAGTCGTCGTCTTCATTAATATCCAACGGCATCGCCTTGCCCAAAACCGGGAGGGGAGCCGTCCCGCGGCCGCGGGGATAGTGCGGCAGATCTGTAAGTAGGCAGCAGGCGGCTCCCGCGAACAGCCCAGCGTGAAGAATCTAACCCCAGACATGTGATGAGACGTTCATTAGGATCGAACAGCCTGATAGAGCCAAAACACATCAAGGGCCATTTCCGGGAGCCGCCTGTTGCCACCCCACAGAGCTGCCAAACTATAAAGCGGCTCCCCTCCCGGGCCGGGGTGAGCCGCGCCTATACTGCCAATTTTTGCCTGAAATATCCAATGGTCTCGCGAACGCCGGACTCAAAATCGACCTTGGGTTGCCAACCTAAGAGACGTTTGGCCCTGGAAATATCGGGCTGGCGCACCCGCGGATCGTCGACCGGAAGCGGTTTGAACACGATTTGAGCCTCTGACCCGGTCAAGGCCAGGATTTTTTGAGCGAAATCGAGAATCGTCATCTCTGCTGGGTTACCGATATTAACCGGCTCATGGAAATCCGATAGGGCCAGCCGGAAAATGCCATCGATCAAATCCGATACATAACAGAAGCTCCTGGTTTGGCTCCCATCGCCGAAAACGGTGAGTGCCTCGTTATTGAGAGCTTGACTGATAAACGCCGGGACTACCCGCCCATCGCGCAGCCGCATCCTGGGACCGTAGGTATTAAAGATCCGGACGATCTTAGTGTCCATGCGATGGAACCGGTGGTAGGCCATGGTCATGGCCTCAGCGAACCGTTTGGCCTCGTCATATACTCCCCGTGGCCCAATCGGGTTGACGTGTCCCCAGTAGTCTTCGCTCTGGGGGTGGACCAAAGGGTCTCCGTAACATTCCGAGGTCGAGGCCAACAGAAAAGTGGCTCCTTTATCCTTTGCTAGGCCAAGAGTGTTATGAGTTCCGAGAGCGCCTACTTTCAGGGTCGGAATCGGATGCTCCAAGTAGTCAATGGGGCTGGCAGGCGAGGCGAAATGGAAGACGTAGTCTACCGGGCCCGGAACAAAGATGTATTCGGATACGTTGTGCCGGATGAATTTAAAATCAGGACTCCCAGCCAGGTGCTCGATATTATCGGTATTACCCGTGATCAAATTATCGATGGCAATGACTCTGAACCCTTCCGCGAGCAATCGATCACTCAAATGGGAACCGAGAAATCCTGCACCTCCGGTGACCACTGCCGTTTTTTTATTAGACTTCGTTTCAAACATGGACACGGGCCTTTATCAGAAAAGTATGAGCTTCGTATGTCGAGGAATAAATGCTACTCCTCAACTTTGCGCTGGTACGTATGCCGAATGTCCTCAGCATGATTCGTCCAGACGGCATCCTCGGCAATATTAGTCGCATGATCGCCTACCCGTTCAAGAGCTCTCGCGATCAAAATGATATTTAGATAGGATCTAACCTGATTGGGATCGGTTGCAATCCGGGCCATGATCTTATCGCTTACATCCAAGTTGAGTTGATCGAGCTCCCTGTCGCGAGGCTTCATCTTGAGCGCGAGTTCGATCTCGCGATCCACAAAAGCGTGCATGCTATCTCGGAAAATTGCTAAAGCGAGTTGGAAAACGGGCTCCAACAGCGAAATCTCCGGGACCACCGCTTCAGCATTTAGCTTTTTCGCCTTTCGCGCAATCGCCACTGACTGATCCGCGATCCGCTCCAGGTTAGCGCTCAGCTTCATGGCGGCGATGACTTCACGCATATCGGAAGCCACCGGATGAAACCGGATTAGCAGGTCGATGCCTTCCCGATCGATCTCCTTTTCTAGAGAGTCTACCTCTTCATCATCGGCAATGGCGAGATTACAGAGGTCATTGTCGCGTTTCAGAAGGCCTTCCATGGCGAAGTTAAGAAGCCGCTCCGTCAAACTCGACATCATTAAGACATTGTTTCGTAATGATTGGAGCGCGCTGTCGAAATTGGTACTGATGTGTTTACCTAACGGAGCCATAAAATCTTCGTCCCTACCGCAAGGATAATACCTTTTTCCGAGGCGATCGGCGAGAGTAAGTTTATTAAAGGCAGAAGCCAGAATCTAGGAGCTAGGAGCTAGGAGAGGTGTCGGGGCCATGCGGACACGGTCCGGCAGCTGAACGGACGTGACTCATGGGACCTATGCGACTTATGTGATCTGAACCTCAACAAACCGTTCCGGCGGAGACCGACACGCCTCCTAGCTCCTAGATTCTAGCTCCTGGCTCCTGCCTCGGTCACATCCGCTCCGGCACCTCGATACCGAGAAGCGTCAAACCCGTCTGTATGGTTCGCGAAAATAAGCTGCAAAGCAGGAGGCGGCTCGCTCTCGTCTCGCCTTCGGCGGTGAGGACTGGGCATCGCTCGTAGAAGACATGATACTTGGCCGCAAGCTCATAAAGAAAATTCGCCAGCACGTTTGGCTTGAATCCGTCCAGTACCGCCGGTACGACTTCGCCGAATCGTAAAATCTCTTTCCCTAGCGTCTGTTCCGCTGGATCAGCCAAAACCATGTGAGCGGGCGGCTGAAACGGTTCGTTCAACCGGCGGAAGATCGCTTTGCTCCGTACGTAAGCGTTCTGCAAATAGGGGGCCGTGTTTCCTTGAAAAGAAAGCATTTTCGACCACGAAAACACATAGTCGGTCAACCGGTGTTGCGAAAGCTCCGCATACTTAACGGCGCCCAATCCCACGGTCTTAGCAATTTCTTCGGCTTCAGAACTGGATAAGGCCGCATTTTTCTCACGAACCAGTGCGCCAGCCCGGTCGATCGCCTCCTCCAATAGTTCCCGCAACGGGACCGATTCGCCGGAGCGCGTCCGCATTAACTTTCGGTCTTCTCCCAGAATGCTACCGAAAGCGATATGTTCCAGATCAACTCGGTATCCCAGTCGGCGAGCCACCGAAAATAACTGTCGAAAATGAAGCTGCTGCGGAGCTCCTACGACATACCAGATGCCATCTGGATTCCATCGTTTGATCCGGTACTCCAAAGTAGCGACATCGGTTGTCGCGTAACCGAAACCGCCGTCGGACTTGCGGATCATGAACGGTGTTTCGGAAATCTCGTTGTCGAAAATAACAGCGGCGCGGTCGCTGATTTGAGCGATCCCTTTGGCTAAAAGCCGTTCTACCATCGAAGGTAGTTCTGCGTCATAAGCACTTTCGCCCAGCTGTTCATCGAATTCGACGCCCAGCAACTTGTAGATCGCAGCAAATTCGCGAAGGGAAAGGGCGACACATTGTTCCCAAATAGCCCGGTTCTCCAGGTCGCCTTGTTGCAACTTCACCAGTTCAAGCCGGCATTGCTCCAGCACGGCCGGATCCTGTTTCGAGCGCAAATCCCCCTCTCGATAGAGGCGGACCAACTCGACCATGGGATCGGTCTCCAAGACATTTTCATCCCGAAAATGCTTCCACGCGTAGATGACTTTACCAAACTGAGTGCCCCAATCTCCCAAATGATTGTCGGTGATGACTCGATGCCCTAGGAAGCGCGCTACCCGAGCCAGCGCATCACCGAGAATGGTAGAGCGAATATGCCCGACATGCATCGGCTTGGCGATATTCGGCGAGCTAAACTCAACGATCAGCGTCTTAGGGTTCAACTCCCGCTCAACCCCAAGCCGGGAATCTTCCGAGAGAGCGACCAGTCTTTGAGCTACAAACTCAGGCGCTAAGTGAAAATTAATAAATCCTGGGCCGGCCACTTCTGCCGGGACGCCGATCCCGGTCAAATTTATCTTTTCGGCAATACGACCGGCCAAAGCGCGCGGGTTCTCGCGGCGCGCCTTCGCCAAAACCATTGCGATGCTGGTCTGATAATCCCCATTCCTCGGATCCGCCGTCGGCACGACCTGGACAGAATCCTCCGATAGAAGCTCCAGTGCCGCCAAGGCGTCGCGAAGACGCTCTTGCAGGGTCTGCGCCACTGTTGGCATTGTTTAAGAAGCTTGAGCCTTGGGCGCTTTATTGTCGAAGATGGCGAGAATCTCTTCGGCTGATTCTGCTCTCCCTAGCTGCTCGCGCACCGATTTGTCGTTCAAGAACTTGGCGATAGCAGCGAGTGTCCGCAGATGAACCTGAAACTGATCTTTGGGCACCACAAACAGAACGATGAATTTAACCGGCGAATTGTCTAGAGAGTCGAACTCGATTCCGGCCGACGATCGACCGAATGCCGCCACCACTTCGTTGACACAATTGGATGACGCGTGAGGAATTGCGATTCCAAAACCGATTCCCGTACTCATGGTTTCCTCGCGTTGGCGTAGAGCCGCCAAAACGGAATCGCGATCGGGCTTTCGGACAGCGCCTTTCTCCACGAGCAAATCGATTAATTCAACGATTGCCGCCCACCTCTCGGTGGACTTCATTTCCGGGATAATTTGATCTACAGATAAAAGAGAGCCCAAAGTCATAGCTCACCAGCCAGAATGCGGCACATTATCAAGGTGCAGACCTTTGACAAGATCGATTCGCTTGAAAGATAAAGGCCGCGTGCCATCGATTTTTTGTTAGCTTTTGCAGAGGCTGCGCACGGGCAAGAAGAAACAATGTCCACCTCATTAAAACCTAACGAACACTAAGGTATGAAGATTTTAATGGCAACGAGTGAATTCGCTCCCCTCGCATCAACGGGAAATCTGGGGGAAACGGTGCACACTCTGGCCGTGGAGCTAAAACGCCTAGGGCACGATGTCAGCGTTGCGATGCCGCTCTACCGCTCAATTAGAGAAGGGCGCTACAAGACGGAATCTGCCTATGACCAATTCCAAATCGCGCTGGGCGAGAAAAAAGTGACCGCGGAGTTCCTCGTCACAAAAACTCCCGACGGCATCCCGGTCTACCTGGTACGCCGAGATGAATACTTTGATCGTTCCGGCATCTATTCCGGGAACGACCGAGCTTATGAGGACAACTCGGAGCGATTCATCTTCTTTGCCAAAGCCGTGGTTGAGCTGGCTCGGCGGATGAGTCCGGCTCTTGAGATCGTTCATTGCCACGACTGGCCCACCGCTTTGATCCCAGTTCTCATCAAAGACCGTCGTTTGCCGCTGTTGACCGCTTTAAGCGTTCATGATCTGGAATATCAGGGCTCATTTTGGAGCTTCGACTTCTCTCTCACCAATCTTCCCGGTGGCTATTTTACCCCGCGTGGTATCGAGTTTTATAACCGGCTCAACTTCCTCAAGGGAGGAATAGCCTATGCCGATGCGATCGTATTTCCGGGGGAACTCGTTCTTTACGAGTCATTTACACAAGAAGGCGGTTTCGGGCTCAATTTAGTCCTCCAAGAAAACTCCAATCGCTTGGTCGGCATCCCGTTCGGTGTCGATTATTCTGTTACCAATCCTTCTTTCGAAAAGCTTCTGGGACGGAGGGCGAAAACCGAATCCGGAAGCGGCAAGGCCGCTTGCCGGCAGGCGATCCTGAATGAATTGGAGTTGGAATCCACGAACAGCGATCTGCTGATGGTCTGTCCAATCGACGAAGGGGACAATCGAGCATTGAACCAGGTAATTCCCGTTTTTGATCGCCTCCTGACCAGCAACTTACGTTTTATACTTCAGGGTTCCGCCGCTGAGAGCTGGATTCCCGATCTGATGGTGACTGAACGGAAATACCCAAAACGGTTTGCTTGGGAGCGTGAGAACGATGCCCGGCTCAGTGCCCTGGCCCTCGCTGGAGCCGATTTGGCCCTGTTCTCCGACTCGCTTGGACCTCGCGGCATCACCGCCATGACCGCCCTGCGGTACGGTACGGTCCCCATCGCCGGCAATCGAGGCGGTCTCCGTCAGATCATTGTGGATTTCGATCCGATTCAAAATGACGGTTCCGGACTGGTCTACTACCGGGACAACCCCGAGGCTATCTGGGACGCAGTCCAGCGCGCATTTTGGCTGAAGCGACAGCCAGAAACATGGAACAAACTAGTCGCCGGATGCGAAGCCGCCGATTTTTCGTGGGCCGCATCCGCCCGGGCGTTCGCTCAGCTTTACGCCGATCTGTTGCGCCATCGACAGGCTGCAACGGCCTAAAGCGCGACGGCGAGAGGGCGAATGGGCGAGTGGGCGAAACGGCGGTGCGCTGGTAGGGCGAGGCTCCCGAACAACCAAAGACCGTTAGCGGAGCTCAGCGGTTTGTCGTACCCAGCACGATCCGACGCCCAACGCGCGCCGAGCCGCCGATCGAGGATGTGCCACTATCGCTGATTAGGACGAACCCATTGAAGGGTGGCCCGACGATCGTCGTGATAAACCGTCCTAACGCTAAGGTCGCGCGCTGGGCACGGCTCGGCGCACCGTTCGGCCTCGCTCACGATATCCTATCAAAACATCGAATACTTCGCGAAACCCTAGGGTCATTCGGGAGCCTCGCCCCACCACTCGCCGTTTCGCTTATTTCGGCTTCGGATCGCCGTCGAAGTCGAGCACCATAGACTCAGCCATATTCGGCTTGATGATTTCTTCGACGAACTTGATGTAGAAAGGGTCCTCTTCGAAAATCCGCAAACGTTCCTTCGAATCGAAATCGACCGAGATAAAAAAACCCCAAGGATTCGATTTATCGGTCCTTCGGCCGCAGCGAACATTGGCGGCTACCGAGATCTTCAGGAGCTGGATTCGGGTTTGCATCATGATCACTTCGAGCTGAGCAGCGCTGATATTTGGCTTCAGTTTGTAGAGAACGATGTGATGGAACATGAGCTTTTTCGTTTGTAGAAACTACCTTTGTCCGAGGCAAGTATTATCGGCGGCCTAATCGGCGTCGCCTAAAAAATGCGCTTATCTTTAACCGGCCAGGCAGGCTGCGGGTTACATATAACATGAAACCGGTGTCGCAAACTACGTTGGCCTGGAGAAAGATTTGCCACGAAAAGTGGGTAGACAGCTGGCAAGAACGCTTGCTTTGGCTCGGCTTAGAGCGACTGGTGATCACTCAATTAGGCGGCAGTAAGAGCGTCCGACTGGAGATTTACGACGTGACCGGGTCCGAAGCCGCCGTTTTAAAAAAGGAATTCGGCGGCGAAATCCGCAACCTGAATCGATCTACAGCCGACTGGGTCAAGTCGATCGTTCAGAAAAAGCCGATCCCGATTCGAGGCAAACTCCGCATCGTCAATCGTGATCCCGAACCGGCCGAAACCGCCGATGCTGATATTATTTACGTTCCGGCCGGCCTCGCCTTCGGCACCGGTGAACATGCGACCACCGCAGGCTGCCTCCGTCTTCTCTGTGATATCATTGGCAGGCGACCAGGGGGGTGGTCCTTTCTGGATGTCGGTACCGGAACCGGTATCTTAGCCCTGGCCGCAGTGAAGCTCGGAGCCGGTCAAGTCCACGCTTTCGACGCAGATGCCGTGGCCGTGCGGACAGCAAAACAGAACTCGCGATTGAACGGTCTCTCCAAAAAGGTCCGGATCTGGCGACAAGACATTTTACAATTTGAGCCGGAATCGACCTATGACGTCATCGCCGCCAACCTGTATAGCGTCCTTCTTCGTCAAGCTCTGCCACGGTTGGTAAAATCAGGTAGCCACCGCAGCCTTTTTATTTTCTCCGGAATCCTAAGAGATCAAGCAGCGGAAGTAAAAGACTGGCTAAAGCGATCAGCTCTGGAGGTCAAGGAGGCCCGGAGTCGCGGAAAATGGACCACTTTGCTAGCGCAGCAAAAACACGGTCACAAGATTAACTTGCCGACGCCAGCATGAGGCATCGATCTACCCTGGGTTAAACCAAAGCCGACAAATCCTTGGTTGAAATAGGTGGCTGACACATATAGTCAGGAAGGTTTTATGCAACTTTCCTCACGAGCGAACAGCCTGACTCCATCTCTTTCCCTTTCCGTTGATAGCAAAGCAAAGGCTATGAAGTCCGAAGGACTTGACGTCTGCAGCTTTGGCGCCGGTGAACCGGACTTCGATACGCCGGAGCACATTAAGGCCGCTGCTATTGCGGCGCTGGAATCCGGTTTTACAAAGTATACACCTAGCTCCGGAATGCCGGAATTACGTCAGGCGATCGCAGATAAGTTCCAACAGGATAACGGCATCAGTTACAAGCCGAGCCAAATTATTGTCAGTACCGGAGCTAAACACTCCTGTTACAACGCCATTCTAGCCACCTGCCAACCGGGAGACGAAGTTATCATTCCCAGCCCTTACTGGTTAAGCTATCCTGAAATGGTGCGGTTGGCCGGAGCTGAACCGATCTTCGTCCAAGCCAAGGAGGAGAATGGCTGGAAGATCACCCGCGACGAGTTCGAGAACGCCATGACGCCTCGGACCAAAATGATCATCATCAATTCGCCTAACAACCCGACGGGAGCCGTTTATACACGAGCAGAGATCGAAGGCATCGCTGCCGTGGCGGCAGAAGAGGAAATCCTGATTCTGGCGGACGAAATCTATGAGAAACTGGTGTATGACGGTCTCGAGCACGTCAGTATTGCGTCGCTCGGTCCGGAGTTTTACGACCTGACCATCACGGTAAACGGATTTAGCAAGGCGTATGCGATGACCGGTTGGCGACTTGGATATTTAGGGGCGCCGGACCCGATTGCCAAGGCCATCGATTCGATTCAGAGCCATGTAACGTCCAATCCCTGTTCGTTTGCCCAAAAAGGGGGACTCGCCGCCATAAAGGGCGATCAGCAGAGTGTCGCCGACATGCGCGATGAGTTCGATATGCGACGCCAATACATTGTCGAGCGGTTCGCAAAAATTCCTTCAGTGAGCATCGTAAAACCGGCCGGCGCTTTTTACGTTCTGGCAAACATTAGCAAGCTCGGCCTGACTTCCCAAAACTTCGCTGACCGTCTCTTGAGCAAAGCGAACGTCAGCGTGGTGCCTGGCATCGCCTTTGGAGATGACCGCACGGTTCGGTTCAGCTATGCGACCAGCCTTGATGTTATCAAGAAAGGAATGGATCGGTTCGAAGACTTCTGCCGAACGCTGTGACGCGTTTCAGCCAGTACCTTGAGGTTTACCGCATCATGCTGCGGAACTCCCTTGTTCGGGAGATGAACTTCAAGCTAAATTTCATTCTCTGGCTGTTCACGGATGCGCTGTGGTTCGTCGGACAGCTTATCTTTATTGAGGTCATTTACGCTCAAGTTGGCTCGATCGGGGACTGGACCAAATGGGATATGGTCCTCTTGGTCGGCACATACCAAATCATCAGCCAAATCTTCCAAGGATTCTTTTACCTCAATCTGACCAATCTGTCTGAGCTGGTCCGGACAGGTAAACTAGACTTCGTGTTGTTGCAGCCAATTGATGCTCAATTCACCGTTTCCCTGCGGCAATTCGGCATCGATGGCATGGTAAACGCGCTGATCGGCGTCGTAATCGTTTGCTATTCGTTGGTCCAACTCCACGTAATGCCGTCTCTAGGGCAGATTTTGCTTTACGCGGTCGCGATCGGATTCGGCATATCCGTCCATTACGCGGCGATGCTAGCCTTTGTTACCGTCAGCTTTTGGACTGTTCGTACCCAAGGGATCACGTACGGCTATTACAGCTTGATCAGCTTGGCGCGATATCCGGACTCTATGTTTAAAGGTCTGGCGAGGTTTATCTTCAGCTGGGTAGTTCCTGTAATGGTGGTCACAAACGTCCCGGCACGGCTGCTAATCCATGCCACGTCGAATTCCTGGCCCTTGCTGGGACACCTGGCGGCAGCCGCTATCCTCATGATTGTGGCTTCACGCCTGCTTTGGAAAACGGCGCTGAACCGTTATTCGAGCGCGAGTTCATAGAGCGCGGCGCTCACCATGAGTCGGACAAAACCGGCCACCGAGGCAGATGCCCTCGGTAGCGGCGACTGTCTGCAAAGCTCTTTGTTGTTAATCGGCCGGAGCCATGTACCGGGGCGACTCGCGTTAAAAGACCCAACGCTCAGTCGCCGGCGCGGTCGGACCGGCCCCACCTAGCCAACCCCCCTAATCGGCAGCCCTGATACTCCTTTCAGGTTATTTTGCTGGTTAGTTTAAACATCCAGACCGGTTTCGGCGTCGAATCTGTCTCGAACAAATTGACTAGTTATCGTGAGAAAACGCTACTCTGGAAACGTAGGCATGGAGGGCCGATTTTACCGCAATCTTTCGCTTGAACCCGGGGGCAATTGCCAGTATATGTTCGCCTCTTCCAGGGGGTAGGCGGCGCGCGAACTAGCTTTGCACAAATCTTTTATGGCGAAATCGAAAACACAGAAAAAGGATGACGCGTCCGCAAACGGTCACTTACCTGCGGACGAAGTTAGAGAGACAACTATATCCGCCATCTCGTCGGCACCGAAGGATAACGGCGACGAGAAACTGTCCCCGTTTCTTCGCAAGCAAAAGCTGAAACTGCTATTCCTGCGCGACTCTCTGCTTGATTCCATGATGGGAGTTTCTCGGGACACACTGCGCGCCCGGGCGGAAGGCAGTGAGGCTTCGGCCTTTGGTATGCACCAGGCAGACGCCGGTAGTGATGCTTACGACCGTGACTTTGCTCTGAGCTTGCTGTCCCAAGAACAAGATGCGTTGTACGAGATCGAAGAAGCGTTAAAACGCGTCGAAGCAGGCACTTATGGTGTTTGCGAGATGTCCGGGAAGGCAATCCCGCATGCTCGGCTCGAGGCAATTCCTTTCGCCCGTTTTACGGTCGAGTGCCAAACACAGATCGAGAAACAGCGAAAAGCGACTCGGATCCGCCAGCCTGTAACCTCGCTTTTCGGTCTTACCGACGAAGAAGGCGGAGAAGGAGACGAGGAAGAATCAACCCCCGAGACCAAGGAGTAGAGTATGCCTCGTGATATTATCATCTTAGAGTGCACGGAAGCCCGAGCAGAAGGAAAGCCGGTATCCCGTTACGTTTCCACCCGGAACAAGAAAAGTTTAAATACTCCGGGCCGACTGGAAAAAAAGAAGTATAATCCCTTCCTTCGCCGGCACACGCTGCATCGCGAAGTTAAGTAGACCATGGAACCGAAAACTGCTAAACGACGGTCGAATTTCCGCCGAGCAAACCGCGCGATGCCGCGACGCCGCATCGATATCGCTTTTGAAGCGATCGATTACAAGAATCCGGACCTGCTGCGCAAATTCGTGACCGAGAGCGGCAAGATCCTGCCTCGCCGCGTGACCGGCATGCCCGCCTATCTGCACCGGAAAATCACTCGAGAGATCAAGCGAGCACGCTCAGTGCTCTTGATGAAGTAAGCTGAAAGCGCGCTGGTAGGGCGAAAATCTCGGCGAGCCGACGGTGTGGCTAACATTCAAGACGACACCGCGCCGGATTTGAGCCGCCCCCCGGGGATGGCTTTGCCAATAGGTCCTGACCCGAAGCGCTGGGTTCACTTTAGATTCCGATCGCTTGCTACACGCACGGCAGTGCTCGAATCAGCGCTTCCAAAAAGGATCACTCTCGGCGCGCCGAGATTTTCGCCCTACCGATCGTTTTGGGATTCTTTCTTCTTCCCCCTGGAATCTGCTTGCACCCCACTCTTGTATGGCTATCTTTTGCCTCCCTCTGATTCCGCGAATAGCCGCCCGTTTGGGGGCTCGGTTCGGAGCTAAATAAGGTAACCCGAGGTTTGTTGATGTTGGTAACTCTTTTATGACTGAAATGCAGGAGCTAATCGCGAAGTCCCTGCGCGATTTTAAGGAAGGCAGCATTGTTAAGGGCAGAATCCTGGAAATCCGCCCACGCGAAGTTTTGGTCGACATTGGATACAAGTCCGAAGGCGTGATTCCCTCGTCGGAGTTTGATGATATCGATCAAGTGGAAGTCGGTGACGAGGTCGAAGTATTGTTAGAGCGGTTGGAGAATGAGGACGGCATGGTCGTGTTGTCCAAGGAAAAGGCGGCCCACAAACAGAACTGGGACAAGATCGTTAAGGTTTTCGAGGGTGACGGCCTAATCAAAGGCAAGGTCAAAGCAGTCGTAAAGGGCGGGTTAACCGTGAACATCGGCGTTGAGGCGTTCTTGCCGGGGTCGCAGATCGACATCGTTCCGCCCCGTGATCTTCAGCAGTTCGTTGGGAACACTTACGACTTCAAGATCGTTAAGATCAACGACGAGCGGAAGAACGTGGTCCTTAGCCGGCGAGAAATCATCGAGCAGGAACGCGCTGAAAAACGCAGTCGGTTCCTGGAATCGGTGCAGGTCGGCAATACGGTAAAAGGTACGGTAAAAAATCTGACCGATTTTGGTGCCTTTATCGATCTGGATGGCATGGATGGACTTTTGCACATCACAGACATGACTTGGGGACGACTTACCCACCCCAGTGAACTCCTCAAGATCGGCCAGGAAGTTGATGTCGTAGTCCTCGATATCAACAAAGAGAAGGAGCGGGTTTCCCTCGGACTAAAACAGACCCAGCGCAATCCTTGGGACAAAATCGAGGAACGCTTCCCGGTCGGAGCCAAAGTGCGCGGTAAAGTAACCAACCTGGTTCCTTACGGAGCCTTCGTCGAAATCGAAGAGGGCGTTGAAGGGCTGATTCACGTATCCGAGCTCTCTTGGACCAAGCGCATCACCCGGCCTTCGGATGTCTTGACGCAAGGTCAAGAGATCGAAGCCGTGGTTCTAGGCGTCAACAAGGAAGAACAGAAGATCTCCCTCGGTGTACGGCAGCTGGATCCGAATCCTTGGGACGCGATCGAACAGCGATACGCCCTGGGGTCTGTGGTCAAGGGTAAGATCCGCAACATGACCGCTTACGGCGCCTTCGTTGAGCTGGAAGAAGGGATCGACGGAATGATCCACGTTTCCGATCTCAGCTGGACCCGGAAGATTAATCATCCGAGCGAGGTGTTGAAAAAGAACGACGAGCTTGAGGCCATCGTTCTGGACATCGACAAGGTCAATCAGCGGATCAGTCTTGGTATCAAGCAACTTGAGTCCGACCCGTGGAAAGAGATCGACCAGAAATACAAGATTGGTGATCTCGTAACCGGAAAGGTCACCAAACTGGCCAGTTTCGGGGCGTTCGTACAGCTCCAGGATGACATCGATGGCTTGGTGCACATTTCTCAACTGAGCGAAGAGCATGTCGCGAAAGTGAAGGATGTTCTGAAAGTCGGGCAAGAGGTTGAAGCTCGCGTTATCAAGGTCGATAAGGCCGAGAGACGGATCGGTTTGTCGATCAAAGCTGCCCATTACTCCGACGAAGAACTGCGGCGTGAGACCGAGGCCTTCGACAGCTTGCGACCCGGCGAGGATATGGTCGGACTGGAGCAAGCGTTCCAGGCGGCGGAAGAGGAGTATCGCCCCGGCGACCGAAAGCGTTAATCACCAAAAATTACTCTAATGCAGGGCGTTCGGGTCAGATCCCGAACGCCCTTTTTCTTTTGAGCCGCAGATTAACGGAGAGCCCTGGTCTTCGGATTTTGGGTGACGGGAGGTACGGCGCGGAACCCTCAGAGCAAAATCACCGGTTGCTATCCGCCAAAAATGCTGAAGCTTTAAACTAATGGATTGCTCTTTACCGGGGTTCTATTCAGGTAAAGGGAGTAGTAGCGAATAAAGGAACTTTGACTTTTGCCCGGCCGAAATGGGGGGCTCAAGCAAACCCAGTAAAAGATACTTATCGAAAATTGTATGGAAAATCCGCAAATCGTTGCCTACGTGAAGACTCATTGCGGCTGGAGTAATGGTATTCGGGCAGTGTTGAAAAAGTACAACCTTCCTTACGAAGAGAAGGATATTATCCAAAACCCGGCATTTCGCTGGGAGATGGAGCAAAAGAGCGGCCAACCTCTTTCACCCTGCGTCGAGGTTAACAGTACGATGCTAGCCGATATCAGCGGCGAGGAGTTGGAAGAATATTTGGTCTCCAACCGATTGGTACAAGCCGATTCAACTGCCAGCGATGTACCGCTGAACGCTCCTTGCCCTCCCGAGCAACACGAGGCGCCTAACGTCGTGTTCCGCAGATAAACATCCTCCGAGCACGGAAAATTTTGCCGCGAAAGCGGTTACAGATTAGAGGCCTGGGCTGTAAGCCTAGGCCTTTTTTTTGAGTGTGCGGGTGCGTCCGGACCCACAGCGCAATGGGGCGAAAACCTCACGGCGCGGCTCAAAACCCGACGCGAACTCGACTGTCGTAAATGGCGAATCCTCGGCGCCCCAAGATTTTCGCCCCACCGATCCTCCCTACTCCACGAATTCCAGTTCCACTGCGCCGGGCAAGATGCCTCGTTCTTTGCCGCGGCCCAAGAACTGTCGAATCGCTTCGCGGCCACTGTCGCCGTAATCGAGGGTATAATCGTTCACATACATGCCGATGAATTTGTCGGCCTGGTCTAGATCCAGCCCTCTGGCTAACGGCATCGAGTGCTTTATTCCAGCTAGCCGGTTCTCAAGCCCATACCGAATGCTTTCCTTGAGAATTTCGGAAACCTCCTTCCGAATCGCCGGAGGAATATCCTTCCGGATCACATTACCGCCCAATGGAAGTGGCAACCCGGTCTCCGCCTTCCACCATTGGCCCAAATCGAGGATTAAATGAAAGCCTTCTTGCGCGTAAGTAAGTTGGCCCTCGTGAATTAGTAAACCGACCTCCGCTTTTCCGGTGCGCACGTATTCGAAGATCTCATCGAAGGGTACGACTACGGTTTCAACCGGTACGCCGAACAGCCGCAACGCAAGATAGGCGCTGGTGCGCAAACCAGGAACCGCTACCAATTTTTTGGAAAGCCACTGGCGGATTGCCCCATCCCCCCCTTTAGCTACGTCGGCCGGGGGAGGTTCAACGGTAGAAACCAGCATCGGTCCGTAGCCGTCTCCCATGCTAGCGCCGCATGGCAAAAGCGCATAACGATCGGTGAGGTAGGCGTAGGCATGGATCGATACCGCCGATATATGCAATTCGCCGCGAGCCGCTCTTTGGTTCAGCGTTTCGATATCCTGCAAGATGTGTTGAAAAGAATGACCACGGGTATCGATCTTCTTCTCCGCGAGGGCGTAAAACATAAAAGCGTCGTCAGGATCCGGAGAATGACCAAGAAGAAATTCCATGGCTCAAGAAAGCGAAAGGAATCCGCGGCGCAAGGGAAACGGGTCAGGAACGGGACAACGAGCGCGAACGCCGAGAACGAACGGGAACGGACGGGCCCAGTCGCTCACGGCGTTCTCGATCGATCCCGCTCGTTCTCGCTCGTTCACTTAGGAAGCGACTCCGTTCCAGGAGTTATCGTTCGTTCTCGATCGATCCCGCTCGTTCACGGCGTGGTCAGCCGTCTCCCCGTCGTTCTCATGTTGCGCCTTTTCGACCTCGCCTTGCATCTGTTTCCATCGGGTTCGGCCGCTTGGTCTCGTCCTGCCGCCAGGCGAATAGAACAAATAACAGATCCCGCCAATGAGGCCGAAAAGAAGGAAATACGAAAACCCGAGCAACGATATTAGAATCCCGACTTCGCCGGGGACCTTGGCCAAGTCACGCATTAGGATCTCAAAAAGCGACTCTCGAAAGCCCAGCCCACCTGGAGTAATCGGCAACGAGATGATCGTGGTCACGATCGGCATGATCGTGAATACATCCAGTAACGAAACGGTGGCATGGACTGCCCGGGCGGCACAATAGAAGGCGCCGTAGAAGGAGAAGAGTACCGGGAAAGAAAGAGCAAAAGCGCAGGCCAGCGATGCTCTAGCCTTGGCGAATAGATGGTAGGCCTCAGAGGCTTCGATCACGCGTTCACGAAAAGGGAAATGCCGTGGCAGCCGGTTAGCCAGCTTGAGCCCGCTGATGAGAAATGACCCACCCACTAACGCCGAAAACCCGATCAACATGCAAATTAAGACCCAGGCAAAGAACGAGGCCTGAGGTGTCTGTTGGAGCCATTGCCAGCGGAAAATCGTGGTGCCAACTGCGGTCACTACCAGAGCGAGCATCCCAATCAACCGGTCCATTACGATGGTGAGAACCGCCTCTTTCTTGCGATCAGGAAACTCCCGCATGGAGTAAAAAAGCCGGGCAAAATCGCCTCCAGTGTACCCCGGCATAAACAGGTTAAAGAACAGACCGACAAAAAATAACTGCGCCAGACGCAGCCATCCAATGCGCATGCCTTGAACCCTTAAAAGGATATTCCAGCGGATGATATTGGCGATCTCCCCAACAAAAGCGACGGGAAGACCAATCAACATCCAATTAGCATCAGCCCGGCTAAAAGCGGCACCCATCTGAGCCCGTTTCTCCGGGCTATTAAACAGATAAATCAAGATGGCAATCGTAAAGATCGCTTGGGCGGTACGGATGAGAGCCTTCTTCATCGATGCGCTGACGTCTTAAAGATGGGCTCGTAAACGGGGCGAGTTCACGTGGTGCTAGTTTTTATGGGCGAGCCTGCCCCGGGAAGCTGTCAAGACGGGCCAAGGGCTCTAAGTGCCTGCTTAAAATCTGAAGTGGGTGACGATACGCTCGGTAGTTCGGGTAAATCAACGGTCGATTTCCAGGTGAATTCACAAGCGACGCAGGCTACAGCTTCGAAGCAAATGAATTTTATCGATTTAAGGTCGGAAGGCGAGACAGCCTGGCGCAAGCGATTCGACCGCCGCTATCTGCCGCCCAGCCAGCTCGTCCAACAGGTACAGGAGATTCTGTCCCGGGTTCGCGCCGAACGAGACGTTGCGCTGGTTGAGTTCATTCGCCGGTTCGACAAAGCGGAAATGACGGCCAAAGAACTCCGGGTTCGTCAGGAGGAAATTACCCTTGCGTTGGGTCATTTGGAGCCGGAGCTGCTCGACGCTTTGTTTGCTTCGAAGAAAAACGTCCAAGAATTTGCCCAGCGCAGCCGGAGGACGGACTGGCAGGCCGAAAATGTTCAAGGGGCTACGGTCGGGGAACGCTTTGATCCGGTTCGGCGAGTCGGTATCTATGTGCCCGCTGGAACCGCCCCACTTGTCTCTTCGGCCATCATGACGGTGGCGATCGCCAGCGCCGTCGGTGTGCCGGAGATCGTGGCCGTCTCACCGGTGTCGGGTTCCACGGAAATGAACAGCGCCCTTCTAGCGGCGCTGCAAATCGCAGGCGCGACCGAGATCTACAAGGTGGGCGGCGCCCAGGCTATCGCTGCCTTGGCGTTCGGGACCGAATCAATTCAACAGGTCGACAAGATTTTCGGCCCGGGAAACGCATACGTCACCGAAGCGAAACGCCAAGTATTTGGTTACGTCGCCGTTGATCTTCTCCCGGGTCCCAGCGAGATTTTGGTCTTAGCTGATCATTCATCAATCCCTGCCTGGGTTGCAGCAGACCTGATGGCTCAAGCGGAACATGGTCCTGGCAGCGTCATTGCGGTCGCCTCTTGGGAGAAAGAAACGCTCGACCGCGTACAGAGTGAGATTGAGAAAACTTTGCCTGCCTTTTCTCGACAAGACTTTCTCAAAGACGTTCTAGCGGAACGAGCTTACGCCGTCCTGACGCGCGACCGGGAACAAACGGTTGCTTTCGCCAACGCGTTTGCTCCGGAACATCTCTCGATCGCGACAGATGGTGCGGCCGAACTTGCAGCCGAGGTCACTACTGCTGGTGCCATTTTTCTGGGCAATTATTCTCCGGTCGCTGCCGGGGATTTTCTGGCCGGTCCGAGCCATGAGCTCCCGACCGGTGGGGCGGCAAAATCATTCGGCGGACTCACGGCGGACCAATTCCAGCGGCGAACCAGCATGGTGGAGCTAGATCGGGAGTCGCTACAAAAGTCGCTCCAGTACATCCTCTCGTTCAGCAAAGCCGAAAGACTGGATGCACATGGGGCTTCGGTGCAGATCCGGTTTTCCCAAGAGAAGTAAAGCGACCCGGAGAGGTGGCCACGTCCCCCGGCGCCGGGAGGGGAGCCGCTTTGTGATATGGAACGGCAACGAATGCCATTTTTGGTCGAAGGCGTTCCTCGTTCTTATCGCTGATCACCAGGCGGCTCCCGGAAGCTACCCACCGTACCAATTAATCCCATCGCGGTCTCGATCCTATTCAACGGTTGGTTGAAGCCTTGCCAGAGAGAAACGAATCAAGGAGAGAACATGTCAGGGGTAGCCTCGCGGAGTTTCAGACGACGGGGTGAAGTCTGGCTCCCCTCCCGACATTTGCTAACTATGTCCACGGCGTCTGCGCTTGAATCGGATTTGCGCCAAAGAACGCGCTAGCGCCGATTCCACCTCGGCCGTGTCGTCTGAGGAAAGGTTTTTATCCTTCAGCGCCGCTTCTGCCCGATGGATTGCTTCCTGCGTCGCCGTCTCATCGATTTGATCTTCGCCAAGCGCACTATCCGTAAGAACCGAAACGCTATCACCGGTCACCTCTATAAATCCTGAACCGACTACGAGTTCGGTCGTTTTGCCGTCTTTAACGATACGCAGTTCGCCGGGTAGCAACTGAGTCATCAAGGGAACGTGGGCCGGATACACACCAATCTCGCCTTCGACGGAGGGAAGGACCACCATCGCAACATCGTCGGAATACGCGCGGCCTTCCGGCGTGACAATCTCCAGCTTCAAAGTGGCCATGACTACGCCTAGCTTATTCTTCCGTCTGGTGAATTTCCTCTATCGAGCCCTTCATATAGAAGTTCTGCTCAGGAACATCATCATGTTTCCCGTCCAAGATCTCGCGGAAACCGCGAATCGTATCCGCGGTACTGACATACTTGCCCGCCTTGCCCGTGAACACCTCGGCCACATGGAACGGCTGGCTCAAGAACCGTTGAATTTTGCGAGCGCGATAGACCGCCAATTTATCTTCCGGACTAAGCTCATCCATGCCCAGAATGGCGATAATATCTTGCAAGTCCTTATAGCGCTGCAGGACCCGTTGCACGCCTCGAGCGACCTGATAATGCTCTTCGCCGACCATATCAGGAGCTAACGCTTTGGAAGTGGACGCTAACGGATCCACGGCCGGATAAATCCCGAGCTCAGCGATCGCTCGTTCCAGCACGATGGTCGAGTCCAAGTGAGCAAAGGTATTGGCGGGCGCTGGATCGGTGAAGTCATCTGCTGGGACATACACCGCCTGAAAGGAGGTAATCGACCCCTTATTGGTAGAAGTGATTCTTTCCTGCAGGTCGCCCATCTCCGAGGCCAGCGTCGGCTGATAGCCCACCGCCGAAGGTGTGCGGCCCAGCAGCGCGGAAACCTCTGAGCCAGCTTGAGAAAAACGGAAAATATTGTCGATAAAGAGGAGCACATCCTGATGCTTCTCATCGCGGAAGTACTCAGCCATAGCCAGAGCGGTTAGACCGACCCGCAAGCGAGCGCCAGGCGGTTCGTTCATCTGACCATAGACCAGGGCCACCTTAGACTTGCTTAAGTCTTCTTGAACGATGACACCTGCCTCCGACATTTCGGTGTACAGGTCGTTACCCTCGCGCGTCCGTTCACCGACACCGGCAAACACCGAATAACCGCCATGGCCTTTAGCAATGTTGTTGATCAGCTCCATGATCACGACGGTCTTGCCTACGCCGGCACCCCCGAATGCGCCTACCTTGCCGCCTTTGGAGAACGGGCAAACCAAATCGATGACCTTGATACCGGTCTCTAAAATGGTCGCCTGAGTATCTTGTTCCAGCAAAGTAGGTGGCTTTCGGTGGATCGGATAACGCTTCTCGAATTTAACCGGGCCACGTTCATCAACCGGGTCACCCGTTACGTTGAAGACTCGGCCGAGGACGCCGTCTCCGACCGGTACCGTGATAGGCGTCCCGGGGCTTTGCAGACTCATCCCTCGCTTCAGACCTTCAGTCGAAGACATCGCAATGGCCCGAACTACGCCTTCGCCCAAATGCTGTTGAACTTCGAAGACCAAATGATGCGAAGCGCCATTGACCGAGTAATCAATTTCCAGAGCATCGTAAATCTTCGGCATCTTCTCAACGGCCTCGAAGTGGACATCAACTACCGGTCCGATAATCTGAATAATTTTACCTTCATTCATAAGAACTGACTTTTATTGCACTGCGAGTTGGGCGGTGGTGATCTCGAGCAACTCTGTCGTGATACTAGCTTGCCGGACCTTGTTGTATTCTAGAGTCAGGTCCTTTACTATCTGCTTGGCATTATCAGTCGCGTTCTTCATGGCGACCATCCGGGCGCTGTGTTCCGAGGCCCGAGCGTCCAGGACCATCTGGTAGATTTGATAACTGAGATAATGGGGGAGAACCGCAGCCAAGACTGCGTTTTCGTTCGGTTCAAAAACAAAGTTGCCACCGGGTCCTTTCTCCTCTCGCTCGATTTCCGCCGGCGCAATCGGTAGCAATCGATGAAAGGTCGCTTGTTGATTCAGCGTGTTAATAAACTTCGGATACAGAACCCGCACTTGATCAATCTCGCGGTTCAAAAACTTCTCCGAACAGAAAGCAGCGACCGGGCGAATTTCGCGGAACCGGGGAATTTCACTAGTAGGAAAGTCTGCCAGCAGTTCTCGCCGGGTCCTGGCCAGAAACTGCACGGCTTTTTTTCCTAACGTGACAAATCCAGCTTGAGCTGAATCAACCGTGGCCAGCTCTCGGAAAATATTGGTATTTAACGGTCCACAGAGGCCTTTATCCGTACTAATCACGACGATCAATTCGCGATGGACCGGACGCTCTTCCAAGAGGGGGTTTTCCAAAGGATCAACCTTGCCGTGCAGGGCGCGAAGCACTTGATCGAGCGCCTCCTGGTAAGGCCGGCCCGCTAACGCGGCCGCCTGGGCGCGTCGCATTTTAGATGCAGCCACCATCTGCATCGCTTTCGTGATCTGGGCAGTGTTTTTGACTGACCGGATCCGGCGTCGAATGTCCAGCGTGTTAGCCATTAATCGCTAAGGCTTGTAGAAGGATTTAAATTCCTTGAGGGCCGCGTGGAGTTGTTGGTCAAGGTCCTTATCGATCGCTAACTTCTCCGTCACCGCTTTGAGCACATCCTCTTTCCGCGTCCGGAAATACTCGGCCATCTTTTCCTGGCAATCCTTGACCTTATCGACCGGGACATCATCAAAGTAACCCTTCTGCATGGCAAACAGTAAGACCACTTCCATTTCCACGGGGAACGGGTGGTATTGGACTTGTTTGAAAAGCTCGACGACCCGCTGGCCTCGTTCCAGTTTCTTCCTTGTACCCGGGTCAACATCAGACCCGAATTGGGCAAACGCCTGTAGATCTCGGAACTGCGCCAAGTCCAACTTGATCGAGCCTGCCACTTGTTTGACGGCCTTGATTTGCGCAGCCGATCCGACGCGGCTAACCGAAATTCCCACGGAAATCGCCGGGCGCACTCCTTGGTAGAACAGGTCGGTTTCCAAATAAATCTGCCCGTCCGTGATCGAAATAACGTTAGTAGGAATATAAGCAGAAACGTCGCCCGCTTGCGTCTCGATAACCGGGAGAGCCGTCAACGAACCGCCTCCCGCCTTTTCGTTCAGCCGAGCAGCGCGCTCCAATAAACGGGAATGGAGATAGAAAACGTCCCCCGGATAGGCCTCTCTACCTGAGGGCCGCTTCAGCACTAGCGAAACCTGCCGGTACGCTGCCGCGTGTTTCGAGAGATCATCATAAACGATGAGCGCATCCATGCCGTTGTTCATGAACCATTCGCCCATCGCTGCCCCGGCGTAGGGAGCAATGTACTGGTTAGTGGCGCTTTCGCCTGCCGGCGCCGACACCACAATCGTATATGGCATTGCTCCTGCTTTATCTAGAACATCGATCGTCCGAGCAACACTCAAGTTCTTTTGCCCGATCGCGACATAGATGCAGTAAAGCGGGGCATGATTCTTAATCTTACCTTCTTCAGCGGCGCGATTCAGTTTTGCCTGGCTGATAATCGTGTCGATAGCCACAGTGGTTTTTCCTGTAGCCCGGTCGCCGATGATCAGCTCACGTTGACCTCGCCCGATCGGGATCATGGCGTCAATGGCCAGAATTCCCGTCTGCACCGGAACCGTGACACTCCGCCTTTTGATAATACCAGGCGCTATGTTTTCGACCGGGTAATTGACGTCCGACTTGATCGGTCCTTTACCATCGATCGGTTGGCCCAAGGCGTCGACCACGCGGCCTAACAAACCCTTCCCCACGGGAACGGAAAGCAATTTCCCGGTAGTTTTTACTTCGGTGCCTTCGGTGATCTCTTGGGAATCTCCGAGCAAGATCGCCCCGACTTCGTCTTCCTCGAGGTTTAAAGCTAGACCGTACAAGCCGCCGGGGAACTCGAGCATCTCGTTTAGCATCACATCGCTTAGCCCCTCGAGTTTCGCGACTCCATCACCCACTTCCCGAACGGTCCCAACGTTAGACCGGGTGGTGTCCGCTTTAATTCCGGAGATTGTAGATTCTAGCTCTTCAAGGATTGTGCTCATCTTGCCCGATCAAATCTGTTCTTGGAGGGTGCGGAGACGGTTACGAATGGACCCATCCCAAACGTCGTCCGCTAGTTTTACGCGCAGACCACCCAACAAAGTTGGATTAGTCTTAAATTCGATCGTCAGATCATCCCCATACCGAGCTTTCAGCTTGGTGATCAAGAGATTGCTTAAGTTAGAGTTCAGCTCGGTTGCGCTTTCTACCACCGCATGCCGCTTCGCTACCTCCAAACGCACAAGCCGTTGGTAATCCTTCAATACCTCCCCGTAATGTCGGGGTTTTTCCGTTAACACTGATTGCACTACTTGATTTACCTTTCGTTCGTCCAATTTCCCATCGGTGAAACTAAGTTTGAGCAGCTGGCGGGACGTTTTCCGAGCTTCTTTCGTCGTTCTCATGGCAATTAGGCCGCGATTTGCCGGGCCGTTTCCTCGTTGATTTTCTGATGATCTTGCGGAGTTAAAATTTTGTTCGTCACTTTCTCGGTGGTTTCGACTACCAGACGGCCCAGTTCCTTTTTCAATTCCGCCATAGTCCGTTCGCGCTCCAAGCTGAGAGAGTCATGCGTCCTCCGAATAATATCCTCGGCTTCCGCTAGTGCCGTCTGCCGCTTCTCTTCCGCCAATCTCTCGCCGCTAGCCTTGACTTCTTCAATCAGCCGCTGCGCTTCCGCGTTCGCTCGAGCCAGTGTCTCTTCGTACTTCGTTTGAGCCTCGGCCAGCTGTTGCTTTATTTTTTCTGCGTTGATCTGTCCTTCCTCAATTCGCCGGCGCCTTTCTTCGAGCATCGCCATAATCGGTTTGAAGGCGAACCTGCTCAAAACGAAATACACAATGAAGAAAAGAACGATCTGGGCAATGAGGTTGGGCCAATAGAGTCCGAATTGTTCACCAACGTTCATAAGTCGAAGGGGTCGAAGAGATCGAAGAGATCAGGGGGCTGTGGGGAAAGGGTTCCCCACAGCTGATACTGTTGTTATTTACTTGTTGAATGCAAAGGCAATAATCAAACCGTAAATAGCGATGGCTTCCGCCAACGCCATACCGATAATCGCCATCGTCAGAATGTTGCCAAATGCGCCGGGATTACGTCCCACCGCTTCGGCCGCTTTCGCCCCGACCAAGCCTACACCGATACCGGCTCCGCCTCCGGCAAACGCGAGGGGCAAAGTGGCTGCGATGTTCCCGTTACTAGCGGCTTCCGCCAACATTGGAAGAATTTCTAGTGTCATATTTTCTATCTCTCTGGGGTATCTCTTATTTGGTTTATCTTGCCGCCCACGCTCTCGGATGGTCCCGGCAGGAAAGTCATTTTTCAATGGGCCGAGCCGCTGGCCCCTTCGGCATGGCTAGTCGATAGCCGGATATAAACTCCGCATAGCGCGGAAAAGACTAACGCCTGTAGAATTCCGACTAACAGCTCGAGGAAATAAAAGGGTAGCGGGAAAAGAATCGAAGTGACCCAATTCAGTGGCGGCGGTAACACCGCCCCTAAGTTCGTCATCGTGTGGAGCAGGGTCTCACCAGCGAAAATATTGCCAAAAAGTCGAAGCGAGAGCGAGACCGGCCGCAGCAGAATTGAAAGGATCTCAATGATGCCGACAAAGAAAAATATCGGCATTAACGCGATAGCTAGGAACCCTTTGGTGTCACCCTTCGGCCCAAAAATCTCTTTAGCAAAACCGAATACACCGACATCTCGCAGGGTCCAAACCAGCCACAAAATCATGAACGTGACAGCCATTCCCAGCGTCATGTTGAGATCGGCGTTCGCGGGCCTGAATATCGGCTTATCCATTTCACTCAGACTCAAAAGACCAGGCCCAGGCTTGCCAAACCCGATGGTCCCGACTCCCGGGACCAGCCCAAACCAGTTCGCGGCGCAAATAAAGATAAAAAGCGTCGCCAGCACCGGAAACACTTTGGCGATCATGTGCCGGCCAACGATCATCTCAAAGGTGTTGTAAAGAATCTCTACCAGCGCTTCCACCAGGTTCTGAGAGCCGGTGGGTACCAGTTCCATTTTTCGCGTCGCGCGCTGTGCCGCAATGACGATCAGCACCGTAACGATCACGGTGAAAAGGAACGAGTTAGTGACCCAAGTCCAATCCGGCAATAGAGGGTTCGGCTGAACCGTTAGTTCACCTGCTGCAAGGATGATCGTGGCCTGCATAATTTAGGGGTGCTTCACCGGCCTGAAGACAATAATCCCGCATCTTTAAACAGCAAAAGACAAAGAGTGCCCAAGGCCGGAGGGGTAGGCTGGGTAAAAAAGCAAGACCTGGCCATTATGGCAAGTAATTTGTGAAAGTTTTCACAAGGAAAGGAGTCAGGAGCCAGAATCCAGGAGCCAGGAGGACGGCGTACAAGCAACGCAATTCCGTCCCAAATACGGGTCGCTTGTGACCGCCCCTCCTGGCTCCTGGATTCTGGCTCCTGACTCCTTTCCCCGCCCAACTCCCCCCTTGTTCTCCTTCCGAACCGAGACTAAAAACCTTCTGTGCCACGCCGGCTCGCTTATCTGTTTGAGAGATTTCCCGCTTTCACCAAGACTTTTTGTGCCCGGGAAGTGGCAGAGCTCTACCGGCAAAACGTCCGCGTTCCGGTTTTCTCGATTCGACCACCCAACGACGACCGGCCGCTCAACATCCCGCTGGACGGTGTCGATATCCGGTACCTACCTGATTCTAACGGCTTGCGGTTCAAAGTGTTAACCCGCTTAGCCGCGAGGCGGTTCTCGCATATCTGGAACCCGAAAGAAGATCCAAGAGACAAGCATCGCTTCTATGATGCAATCCATCTGGGGCCGCAGCTGGAAAAGGAAGGGATCACTGCGGTTCACGCCCATTTTGCCGGTCTGGCCACCCGTACGGCCTGGTGGATAAAGCGGCTGTTTGGGATCCCCTATAGCTTCACTGGGCACGCCAACGATATCTTTGTTGAAAAACCGGATCAGCGGTTACCACTCAGACAGCTGATTGAAGACGCGGATTTTGTCGCCACAGAGACTGACTTTAGTACGGAATACCTCAAATCGAAGTTCCCGGAGTCTGCTAACAAGATTTATCGGGTCTACAACGGGCTCAACTTGGATCCGTTTCGGTTGGCGGACCCTGCAGCCAGCCCTCTGCAAATTATCTCCATTGGGCGACTGATTCCAAAGAAGGGTTTCGAGGTATTAGTCAACGCATGTAAAATACTGATATCTAGAGGGTTACAACTTCATTGCCAAATTGTAGGATCCGGTCCTGAGCATGTGCCCTTGCGCCAATTGATCGACCGATTAGCACTGGGGAAATTCATCGAACTAACCGGCCCTAAAGCACAGCCGGAGATAGTCGACCTATTGGCGCAAAGTAATCTATTCGTTTTCCCTGCAATCGAGGACGACTCTGGCGATCGAGACAATCTGCCGACCGTAATCATTGAGGCAATGGCCAGCAGTCTTCCCGTGGTCACTACCGGGTTAGGCGGCATTGGCGAAATCGTGACTCACCAGGCCAACGGATTAATCGTGCCGGAAGGAGACGTTAATGCCCTGGCAGAAGCTATCGCTTTCCTGTCCGAGCATGCTGAGCTTAGAAAGAGTTACGGACAACACGGTTTAGCTGTCGTGAAAGAGAAGTTTCGGGTGGAGACGACCGTGGCCGAATTGATCGGGCTCTTCCGGCAATATTTCGGGGAATAGCCTATGACGGAACCGGATTTGGCGTTGTGATTTCTCGGCCTGCGGTTATTGGCTATTCTGGATGAATGCTCTGATCTTAGCCGCCGGATATGCTACCCGACTTTACCCGCTCACTTTGAATCGGGCCAAGCCGCTGCTGGCGGTGGCGGGCAAACCGATCATTCAATGGGTGGTTGAGCAGCTTGAGCTGATAGAGGATCTGGACCGGATCTACATAATTACCAACAACCGGTTCGAGCAGGATTTTATCGATTGGGCCGGCGCCTATCGCGGCCGCCGCCCGGTAAAGGTTGAGGTCATCAATGATGGCTCAAATTCGGATTCCGATAAGCTCGGCGCGATTGGGGACATCTATTTTGCGGTTAATAAAGCCGATTTATTCTCCTCGGATCTATTGATCGTTGCCGGCGATAACCTGTTTAGCGAATCCCTGGCCGGTTTTGCTGAGTTCGGCCGCGAACACCCGGCAACATTAGGGGTCTACAACGTACAAACCCTAGAACAGGCTCGAAAATATAACGAATTAACCACCAATCCTGCCGGTATTATCACCAAGTTCACGGAAAAGCCGGAAAACCCGACGAGTACCATCTGTGGGATTGCCCTCTATTACTATGGGCCGGAGGTGCTGCGCCGGCTAAATACCTATATGTCGGAGGGGAATAACCCCGATCAGCCGGGCCGTTTTGTCCAATGGTTGTACGAACGGACCGATGTCTTTACCTATCCGATTGCCGGAATTTGGTATGATATTGGGAGTCACGAAACGCTCTCGGAGGCAAACGACCTGTTCTCCAGCCTGGCAAAGGATGCTAAAAAAGGGTGATTCCCCTCGCTACTGGCCGGAATTTATGGTTGAATTCCCGGTAGCCGTTTTTTATTGCCATCCTATGTCCAACGAAAGCAAAGCAAACAGCGCGTTCATGAAACCGGTTCAACCCGATGAAGCGCTGGCAAAAATCGTGGGGTCCTCTCCGCTTCCAAGAACCGAAGTTACCAAGAAGGTTTGGGAATACATCAAAAAGCATAAGCTCCAGAACAAGAAGCAGATCAAAGCTGATGCTGCTCTTGAAGTCGTTTTTAATGGCAAGAAAGAAGTCGACATGTTTGAGCTGACGCGTTTGGTGAATACCCACATCGTAAAGTAACCACTGTTTGAAAGCAGGCGAGGTGGGCCCGGGTCCGTCGTAGGCTAGCCATTAGTATCGTGTGTTTTCGTCAATTAAGGCCAAGTTACTCGTCGCAGCAGGGCTGATAATCGTCCTAGCGTCGGTCGCCTATTTTTTTCCTGTGGTGCCGGCGCTGGAACACCTTTCGGCCTGGCTCGGGGGACTAGGTGTAATCGGCGCAGGCATATTTGCCGTCGTAATCGCCATTTCTAGTCTCTGCTTGTTGCCGGCCAGCCCATTCATTATCGCCGCGTCGGCAGTTTTTGGGTTCTCCCTTGGGTTACTGACTTCTGCGGTTGGTATTATTTTGGGGGCAGCCTCCGGTTACTTTTTGTCTCGTCTTTTCTTGCGAAAGGACCTAGCCGATCAACTAAAGAACCGGCCAACCTTTAAAGCGATCGACCAAGCTATTGCCGAAGAGGGATGGAAAATCGTCTTACTTCTCCGGTTATGTCCAATCCCGTTCGGATTAGCGAATTATCTTTACGGCCTGACGGCGATCCCGTTCCTCCCCTACCTCATCACCAGTTTCCTAGGAGCAGTCCCTGGATTGATCTTATTCTGCCACCTTGGCAGCGCTGGGAAGGCCGGTCTGCAGGCCCTGGCTTCAGGGAACCTAAATAAAGGAGGCGGTGAAATCGTGCTATTGGGGCTCAGCTTGGCCGCCACCATTATCTTGTGCGTACTTTTGCCACGAATAGCGCGCCGCGCGCTCGAGAAGCGTACCAAGATCACGATAACGTCTTGAGGAATCGGTAGGGCGACACTGCCGCACGGCCGCGGCGGCTTTCCAAGGATTGCAACGGCGAACAAAGATTTCGTGTCTTTGGCCAATCCAATCGCCGAGCCGGGTCCATGGTGTGGCCACGATCCGGAGCCTCGCCCTACCGTTCTCCATCAGAATTCATACTCCTTGTCCGGCTGTGGGATAATGACCTGGCAGGAGGGTAGAGCGGTCGCGATGGCCTCTCTAAACCAATCCAGCGAGGGCAGATCACCGTGAACCAACACCACAACTTTAGGGGTGGTTTTGACAATGTAGTCCATCAGCAATTCGCGCGGGGCATGTCCGCTGAAATCGAACTCGTCACGCGAACAAAGTACGGGCAACTGGGAGCCACCCTCTTCCAATCGCAGCAACGCACCGTCCTGCACAGATTTCAACTTGCCCGCCGGCGACTCCGGATCAGCGTAGCCGACAAAACAAACTGATTGCTCGGGACGGTCCACAAAACGGCTGGCCATTTGGTTCGACAACGTCTTTTCCGTCATCATTCCGCTAGAAAGGACGTACAAGCGATTGCGCTGGATCTGGGTGCTGGCGACATCGCGCCCGTTGAGAACATATGGAGATAATGTTGGCAACAACTGCAGGCCATGGAGCAAAAGCTGAGGACTGGATGCAAGCTGATCATAGACCATGGTGACCTTCGTGCTGAGACCGCCGATGTAAATAGGGGCGTCCAGTGCGCCGCTGGCGCGAAACCGATGCAACAACCCGAGGACCTCTTGCGTCTTACCCAGAGCAAACACTGGGATGAGAACCGAGCCACCTCGAGCAAATGCGTCGAGAAGACTGTTTAAAAAGCGCTCCTCTTCTGCCGCTCGGGAGAAATCCGGCCTTAAAGCGCGATCGCCGCGAGTTGTCTCAATGATCAGCACATCCAACGGTTCGGCTGGAAAGTCGGCCCGCTTCTGCAAGGTCTGATCCAGAAAGTTGACATCCCCGGTATAAAAGATTTTCTGCTGTCCATTCCGGAAAAGCACACCGGTCGCGCCCAGAATGTGCCCGGCATAAAAGAACTCAAAGCTCGTTTCCGCCGGGTCAGAGCCAAGTCGCTCGCCGTCGATACTCCAGCGTTGTCCCACTCCAACTTCGTGCCAGACCTCCCTCGATTGATCAGCCTCCCGGTGGGTAAATAACGGATAGCTGCCTAGATCCAGCTCATCTCGTTGGCGCGACATAACGTTCACCGAGTTGTGCAACATGATCTCGGTCAGCCGCGCCGTCGCCGGCGTCATGAACACTTTCGCTCGTGGCTGCCTGCGAGTCAGAACCGGCAGCGAACCGATGTGGTCCTGATGCGCATGGCTAATGAACACGGCATCTATTTCACCATCCGCGATGCGCCGGTAGTTCGGCAGCGCCTCTTCTCCAAATCTTCTGGGATGAAGGCCAGCATCTAGAATGATTTTGCGCCCGTTAATCTCTAAGAAATACGAATTGGCGCCGATCTCATTGTGACGCGCCAGATTTATAAACCGCATAGAAATCCTTTAAAAACGCCCTGCCGGGCAACGGCGAGCTCCTGCTCGTCGGATGGTAGGCATGAGCTTCTTCTCATCCGCGCCTTCCCTAAATTTGTCTTCCCTCTGTAACATTCGGATGAGCCATAGCTCGTTTCCACAGGACAGGCTGCTTTTAAAGGATTCTTTTCGGTTTTCAAGGATTGTCATTGAAACCTCGAGGAACTTGCCGCGTCAATCCACTACGTGAAGTTTTACCTGTCCGGATTGGCCGGTCGACCGCGGTAGGATCGGTAAGTGGCAAATGCGAGAGCCAGAAGAATCTTCGTCCTGGTCAAGTACAGAATCAGGTTCACGTTGGTAACGTCCAGTCATGTTAAGTCAACTGCCTAAAGATAAGTGGACTTACGATACCGCCGCCCATTTGGCTGCCAGAGCCGGGTTTGGGGAGTCGTCTGCGCAGCTGGAACGCTGGACTCAGCAAGGCCTGGAAGCCACCGTACAAGAGCTGCTTCATCCGGACAGTGACAACTACACTCTGCCGAGTTGCGCTAATCCAAACCAATTCGCCGATTTACGAGCTCGCGTGGTCCAAGCCGGCGACGCGGATGGAAAAAAAACAGCCCAACACGCTCTTCGGGAAGCCCAAAATCATGAGTTTTATGCGCTGATCAACTGGTGGACGCAGCGCATGCTCACTACCCGAGCTCCGCTGCTAGAAAAAATGACCTTGTTCTGGCACGGCCATTTCGCGACCAGCGCTGCTAAAGTGCGGTCACCGTACAAGCTCTGGCAGCAGAACGAGACTTTACGCCGAAATGCGCTCGGCAGTTTTGTGACCCTCACCAAAGCGATCTCTTGCGACCCGGCGATGATGGTATACCTCGATCTGGTAACGAGTCAGGCCGAGCATCCCAACGAAAATTTCGCTCGTGAGCTAATGGAATTATTCACCATAGGCGAAGGAAATTATACTGAGGCGGATATTAAAGAATCTGCTCGCGCCTTCACGGGCTATCGCCTCGATCGTCTCGAACAATTTCGCTTCGCAAAAAATCAATATGATGCGGGCAGTAAAACTTTCATGGCGCAAACCGGCGATTGGAATGGCAATCAGATCATTGATATCATTTTGAAACAACCGGCAGCGGCAAATTTTATTACCTCCAAGATCTGGAAGTTCTTCGTGTACGAGGATCCGGACTCGCAGCTGACGGACAAATTGTCAGAGATTTTTCGCCAGAACTATGAAATCCGCCAGTTGCTAGAAACCATTTTCTTATCAGAAGAGCTTTATAGTCAGCGAGCTCTAGACGCGATCGTGAAATGTCCGGTCCAATACGTGGTTGAAGCCGGCCGCACGCTGGGAGTAAGTATCCCGACCGGTTTTACCCTGTTCAATGTTTACCGGCAGATGGGGCAAGTTCCATTCTACCCGCCTAACGTCAAAGGCTGGGATGGCGGTAAGAGTTGGATTAACACGGCGACTTTGACTTATCGATACCAATTGGCGCGGCAATTGGTTCTCGGGATTAGGGTCGTGAATGAGCCCAAGCCCAAAACTGCACCACAGGCATCACCCTCACCCCAAGGCTCGCCTTCAGCGCAGCCCTCCCCTTCAACCCAGGCTATGATTGCGCTGGAGCAGAACGGGAACACCATGACCGAAACTCCGAAGGTAATGGCGCAGAACGCCGTGCGTCTACCTCCTCTTCCGGTTGATGCTTTGGTCACGGGAGAAGACAGAGCAGACCCGGAAGCAGCGTTACGAAAGATCTACGCGCGCGCTTTCCAAACCACGCCAGATCCACAGGTTTTCAGCCGGATCCTAGCGGTCGCCAAAGAAAGAACACTTCCCTTGGCTGATGATGCGATCAGAGACCTGGTCGCGCTGATGATGACGACCCCGAATTACCAAGTGTGCTAACCCGTATGTCGCAAGAACCTGATCTACTCACCAGGCGCCACTTTCTGCGCACCTCTATCCTGGGTGCCGCACTAAGTTGGACAGTTCCAGTTTTCGTGGAACGGACATTTTCGTTATTAAATGCCGAGGCAGCCGAATCGGCTACCCAAATCGCTACGGGCAAAGATCACCCCATCTTAGTCGTGCTCCAGCTAGCCGGGGGGAACGACGGCCTCAACGCATTAGTTCCTTTCGCCGACGATCTGTACTACCGCGCCCGGCCCACTATCAACATACCGCACGACAAGGTTCTGAGTTTGGACGGATACGTCGGATTCAACCCGCGCATGGCGCCGCTAAAGAACCTATTTGATCAAGGTAAACTCGCTGTCATCCAAGGCGTCGGTTATCCGAACCCGAATCGTTCTCATTTCCGGTCCACCGAAATATGGCAGACCGCTTCCGATGCGGACAAATATTTGAAGACGGGATGGATCGGGCGCTACTTTGATAACTGTTGCGCGGGTGAAGACCCGACGGTCGGGGTAACGATCGGCAGCCAATTGCCGCAGACTTTCACGGCTGAGAAGAGCACGGGGATCGCGATCACTCAGTCAGGCCGGCTCGGGTTCGGCAAAGAAGCGGACGCCTCCGAGCAACAGGTTTTCAACGAACTGAACGGAATCACCCCGGATCATGATCTAAACAGCGGGGCGTCGATTGGATCGATCAGCGGCCCTAACGAGCCAACCCTTAGCACCGTAGAATATCTGCAACGGACCGCGCTAGATGCTCAAGTGGGAACGGACAAAATTGAAGCAGTCCTGAAACGAGCTAAAGCGGAGGCAGTCTATCCCAAGACGCCTTTGGGCAATGAACTATCCCTCATTGCCCGGCTAATTAGCGGCGGTTTGCCCACTCGGGTTTACTATGCCAGCCAGGGCGGTTATGACACTCACAACGCTCAAGAGAATTCGCACAACAACCTTTTGGGACAGTTAGCGGACGCTCTGACGGCGTTCTCCAATGATTTAACCTCCAAGGGAATCTGGGACCGGGTATTGGTGATGACCTTTAGCGAGTTTGGCCGCCGAGTCGCCGAGAATGCCAGCAAAGGAACAGATCACGGTACGGCAGCGCCTATGTTCATTTCCGGGGGGATTGTTAAACCCGGGCTCTACGGGAAACATCCTTCTCTCAGTCAACTCGATCAGGGCGATCTGATCCATACCGCCGATTTCAGGGCTGTATACGCCACCGTTCTCAATCGTTGGATGAAAGCGCCGTCTTCGAAAATTCTGGGGCAGGATTTTAGCCCGCTATCATTTGTGTAAAGGCGAAAACGCCCGCCGCTTGGAGAGGAGCCGCTTTGTAACTTATGCAGATCTATCGGTTGGCAGCAGGCGGCTCCCGCAAACGACCCGGCGCTAGGCAGTTCTATCGTCGGCGCCCAAATCAATCGCCATCGGAACGGAGCCGCGGGATAAAAGTTTACGCTGGGTTAGTCGCGGGAGCCGCCTGCTGCCAACCGATAGATCTGCCAACCGGCAAAGCGGCTCCCCTCCAGACGTTGGGCCCCCGACGCCCCTAGGCCGTTCATCCCATCGAATGGGTTACAGCAAACCTTGAATTGCGATGTTAGCTCCACTAGCACCAGATCAATGGAACCCGGAAACAGCTGCTCACCTCGCTCTTAGAGCAGGCTTTGGCCAAACGCCGGATGAGTCAAAGAAATGGTTTCAGCAAGGCCTAGACGCCACGCTCAACCATCTTCTGCAGACTCCGCCGGATAATGTGGCTCCCCCGCAATGGGCTTATCCAACCCGCGATGAAGACCTGTTGCAGAGAATTCGGAACCCAGCGACAACCGCCGACGACAAGGCGCAGCTTCAGCGCGACTTGAACCTACGGAAGGCCGATTACATGGCGGACTTGATTAATTGGTGGACCCTGCGCATGTGTCACTCCCCGGCTCCGTTAGTAGAGAAGATGACCCTCTTCTGGCACGGCCATTTCGCCACCAGCGCCGACAAAGTCTCTGCTTACCGGATGTGGCTGCAAAATGAAACTATACGGCGCTACGCGCTCGCTAACTTCGGCATCCTAGTAAAGGCTATTTCCTGTGATCCAGCGATGATCGCTTGGTTGGATCTTGGCGCCAGTCAGAAAGAACATCCCAATGAGAATTTCGCCCGAGAGTTGATGGAGTTGTTCACGCTCGGCGAAGGACACTATAGCGAAGACGATGTGAAAGCCGGTGCGCGCGCCTTTACCGGCTACAGAGTCGCCGGCCCAGCCGAACAGTTCCGGTTCGCGGCTAACCAATTTGATTCATCGGAAAAGACTTTCTTGGGCAAAACCGGAACCTGGCGAGGAGACCAAGTCATCGACATCATCCTAACCCAGCCTCAGTGCGCTAAATTCATTGCCGCAAAAATATGGCGTTTCTTTGCATACGATGATCCGACACCCGCGCTAGTCGACGCTTTGAGTGAGGAACTGCGCCGGTGCCGGTATGAGCTCAAACCATTCATGAAAATGCTCTTCTCGAGCCAGGAGTTTTTCAGTGCGCAGTCTCGGAATGCAGTTATTAAATCTCCGGTCCAGTTCCTGGTACAGGCTCAAAAAACCCTGGGGTTGCCGTTGCCCAGCGGCCAGCCTTTGGTCGTCATTTATCGCCAACTGGGTCAGACGCCGTTTTATCCGCCCAACGTTAAAGGTTGGGACGGAGGAAAGAGCTGGATCAATACCGCTACGCTGACCTATCGGTACGAACTGGCGCGAGAGCTCGTCTACGGGATTCTTCCGGAACAGGTTGGTTTACCCAAAGCACCTTCAGCCACACCCACGCCAAGTCCAACCCCCGCATTAAACACGGCCCTGGCTGCCGAATCAGCGATGGCGGAAACCGCAGTGAACGCGCTGGCTGAGGGCCCGCGCAGTATGCGGGTGACAAACGCCCAACATAGTCCGAACCAGGCCCAAAATACGGGCACACCCACGCACAACGCCGGACAAACTCCTCCCCAGGCTCCAGAACCACAGGTAATCCCTCCCCCAGCGCCAACGCCACCGCCCCGTGTAACTGGTGGTTTACCCATAGGACGCATTATCACGACCGATGACCGAAAGGACCCTCGCCGCTTAGTAGAGAAATTAAGCACGTCGATTTTTCAAGTGACGCCGGAAACAGTCCTTTTTGAAAAGTTTGTCAAAGTGGTGGCAACGAACCCGGTTCCGTTTGACGACCACTCCATTCGGGAATTGGCCACGTTGATGATGAGCACGCCGAACTATCAGCTGTGCTAGTGTCGGCGGACCTCGCGTGGCCCATCTTTCGGGACCGGCGCCGCGAGGAACGGTTAAGCACAGGCCCCGCGTCCGGGGAGGGGAGCCGCTTTATAGGATGCCAGTTCTGTCGGATGGCAGCAGGCGGCTCCCGGAAGCTATCTGCAGTGCGGCTTGTTCTGTCGGCTATGCGAGAATCGTCAGCTGCCGAATATCTCGTAGCTGTGGGTCGACGGCACGCCCTCGACCGCTCTCGGGAGCCACCTGTCTACCCCGAAGTCTTTCGGTGGCTGCCGACTAACAGAACTGCCATACTGATAAGCGGCTCCCCTCCCAAATCTGGGGATCGCCTCTCCTCGTCCCTACCGGGCCTTGCACCCAGCCTCGCTCCACATCATGCTTTTGATCTTTATCATCACAGCGTGAAGATCCTTCTAACCGCAGATCTCCATTTTCATCGTCCGTGGTTTGATTGGTTGCGAAGCGAGGCGCCTTTCTTCGACCTGATTGGTATCGCCGGTGATGTTTTCGACCTAGAGCATCCGGGCGGCTTACTTCCGCAAATGATTTTCTTGTACGGCTGGGTTTCTGAGTTGTCTCGGCAACGGACTCCCGTCGCTCTCTGTAGCGGGAACCATGATCTACCACCGGGAAGTAGCTTGGTCCGCCCCGGCGTTCCCATTCCGAGCACCGATTTAGCCACAATAGGTCACTATGCTAAAGCGACTCGATGGATCCAGGCACTGAAGCTCGATCACCAGTTCGCCGTGGACGGTGACCAAAAAATCGTTCGCACAAAATCCGGAGAATCCATAACCGTGGTCTGCTGCCGTTACCGGGCCGATGGCAGAGTCGATCAATGGAAACCGATCTCGGGACGGTCCCTTGTCCTCCACCATGAGCCTCCCGCAAATAGTCAGTTGGCTATCCCTAAAGCTGGTAACCCCGAACTCTCACTGATTTTAGAAAAGCTTCGTCCGACTTGGTGCGTGAGTGGCCACGTCCATTTTTCGCCGGGCGAACAGAATGTGTTCTTCGAGCGGATTGGAAACACGATTTGCTTTAACTGCCGCCAAAATCCACCGGCGGACACGCTTCCTCCCCGGCCGAATACTATCGCTCTGGATACGTCCGCCGGAACCGCCGCCTGGCGTCGCTGGTTCTCCACGACGTCGTACGATGAAATCATTGCACGTCTGGATGGCTGAGAGAGGAGTCCAAAGAGTACGAGGAGTACAAGGAGGAGCAAAATCCGGGCCGCCGGGGTACTTAGCCGCGTTGCTCCGGCTCCTTGCAACTCCTTGTACTCCTCGTACTCCTTGAACTCCTTGGACTCCTTTCTTGAAACTCAGCCCGCGAAAATCGGTATCCAAGGATATGCAGAGTTGTTTTAGCTTTGTTTGGATTTGCTTGCTCATAGAGGCAACAATCTCGATTTCTTCCGCCCAGACCGAACCGGAAAGTGGACAATCATCCACCGGAAGAATTAGCTGGGAGCTTCGTACGCCTCCGGGGAGCATCAGCACAGAGATTTGGCTGTGGCCGGACAACCATAAAGAGCAGGCGACCCGACTAGGAGGAGAAAAAGAGGCGGCTGCCTTCGGAGTTGAATTCAGCCAGAATGACGATTGGATCGTCGTCTCCAGACATCTCAGCAGCGGTAACTTCTTCGCTTTTTATCACAAAACTGCCGGCGGCAGCTATGAAGAAGCACCCGGCGGAGGCGCGGATGAACCGGTGCCCGGGTTCGATACTATCCAAAAAATGGTTCCCCATGATCAGATCGATCGCTGGACCGCCAATTTCGTTAGATGGGATCTGACCTACGGTCCATGCGCATTTGTCTTTTCCTGGGACGCGCGCCTCGACAAAGGGCCCGATAGTTTTTTTAGACATTGTCTCGGTTGGACCGGAGTCTACGACCTGCAGAAACAAGCCATCGTCCAGACGCTCTCTTCCGGTAAGGTCGTTACTCAGACCGAGCTAGAAGAACAGTATCTCAATGATAACTACCGCGAACTACGGGATCGCTTGGATTCAAAAGCTAAAGAGAGTCTGCAGCTCGAGGAACGCGAATGGCTGAAGAAGCGTGAGGCCATCAAGACTCTGCAGGAGAAAGTGGAGTGCACCGTGGCCCGAGTCGATGCGCTGAGAGCAAGGATCACCAGGTTGGAAAGGTAGCCAGACGGAAGTTTTTAGTGTTCCTGTCCCATAAATAACGTGGCTTTCGTTGCGACGCAGCCGGTTCAAGCAGCGGGCGAGAACCGCTCGTTGGTAAAGCGCTCGTTTAATGATGCAAATCGATGCGGACCAAAATCGCGAACGGTGGCTTCAAAGCTTAGCAATACTTTCTTCAGGTCGAGTCCGCCTCCATATCCAACCAGACGACCATCGGCGCCAATCACCCGATGACAGGGCACAATGATTGCCACTGGATTCTGGCCATTCGCTAGTCCGACTGCGCGAGGGACACTGCCGACTCGCTCGGCTTCTTCTTTGTAGGAGATAGTCTCTCCGAACGGAATGCTTTGCAACGCCTGCCAGGCTCTGACCTGAAAGGGGGTTCCAATGAAACGGATGGGAATGTCGAACTTCGTTCGTTTCCCATCGAAGTACTCGTCCAGTTGCCGGACGACTTGGGGAAACGGCTCGACCCTTTGCTGTCCGTTGGCTGCTTCCGCAGAGGTATCATCGCCCTTCCTCCAAAAATGCAAACCAATTAGACATTGTCCGTCGGAAACCAATCTGAGCTTACCGACAGGACTATGATAGACGATTTGATAGTTCATGTTCCTCCAATGAATTCCACAGCTGCATAGCCGCGTAAGCCCGCCAGGGACGCCATTTTTCCGCCAGGGCGAGAGCTTCCGCAGCTTTCTTTACTGAGAGCGCTTTTTGTAGTCCAAGATCCTGATGGGGAAAGGCATCGGGCCAACCTAATACTCTCATAGCGATATAGCCGGCCGTCCACGGTCCGATCCCGGGCACTTGGGTGAGTCGTTTTACACTCTCTTCCCAGGAAATCGCGTTCAGAAAGCTTACCTTCTCTTCCGCCACCGCTCTGGCGAGCCCGGTAATCGTTGCCGCTCGCGCGTCGGTTAGACCAACCGTTCGCAATTCAGCGACTGGCACCGCCACGATTTGGGTGGCGGTCGGCACCATAAATTTAAGTTCAGGAAATGGCGTATCAGTCCTCTCACCAAATCGCTCCACGATTCGGCCAGCGATAGTCGTGGCTGCCGCGACACTGATCTGTTGACCGAGGACCGCGCGCATCGCGATTTCGAACCCATCAAAGGCGCCCGGCACACGCAGTCCTGGATTCCCGACCGCCAGGGATCCTAGAACCGCCGCAATGGGATCCGGCGACGCATCCAGATCAAATAAGCGTCGCAATCGAGCGATCAGAGGTAATAGAACCGGCAGCAAGGCTGGGGCAACTTCCACCCTCAGCGCGTGCTCGTCCGCCTCCTCTGTTACTCGAATCCAGCCGCTCAATCGCCCTACTCGCACCGTGCGAAAGTATTCGCTGCCATTAACGAATTCTGCGCCCCGATAGAACCGACGACGGAAATAACGCAGCAAACTGTTCCAACAAAAAGGCGGTCGGTAACTAAGACGAAAAGTGCATTCGTTACCTACCGGCTTTCGCGAGTCTTTCCGCAAAGCGCTTGGTGAAAGGCGGTACCGTTCCTTAAACAGACTGTTGAATCGACGCAAACTCTTGAAACCACTCGCCAGAGCCACATCGTTCATGGCGAGTTTCGTATCCGTCAGCAATTGTTTGGCGAGGAGCAATCTCCGGGTCTGCATTAGTTGAATTGGAGACACCCCGAGCTGTTTTTTTAGCATTCGCCGAAAATGGCGATCGGAAAATCGGAATGCCTTCGCCAATTCTGGGATCGATTGGTTTGCCTCTTCTACTCGGTCAAGGTAGCGCAATGCTGCACCGACCACTCGCTGTTCGGAATCAATAGGAGCGTTCCCCGGAGCCAGCTCAGGCCGGCAACGTAAACAGGGACGAAAACCAGCCACTTCGGCAGCAGCCGCGAGCCGAAAAAATTCGCAATGCTGCTGGTGTGGACGTCGCGATGTACAAATCGGGCGGCAATAGATCTTCGTCGTCTTAACCCCGACAAAGAAGACGCCATCGAACCGCCGGTCCCGAGCGCTGAGCGCCTCGTAGTACTGTTGCGAATTCATCGTGGCGTCACCATCGGGCGCTTTTGAGTGGCTGTCTCGCCGTTTTCGGACACGCAGATTTTGGGGCAATCGGCGGTAATGGCCAACTACAGTCGCGGCAACCGCGCTGGGTAATCGATCCAATGGGACTTAGGGGACTCATGTGACCTATGTGAACGTGACCCATAAGTCCCATAGGTCCCATCCGTGCACACACCACTGACGGTGCTTCCGCTACTTCGCCGACGCTTCCCCCACCCCTGGCATTCCCCCAGCAAAACCGGTTAGCTCCAGGTACCCTTTCCCATTCACGGGATGCTCGCGTTCTGTTCCTCGAACCCGAACACATCCTTCCCAATATCTAACCCCGGCGTTCAGCTCTTGATTCTCAACCGGAGTACTGATGTCGACCTCTAACCCGAGCTTCGCGATCTTCAGATGCCACCCGATCGGATACGTGGCGCGTTTGTCAGGCGTAGTCCAAAAACGGGTTGGCTGAAGAACAAATTCTCCGTAGGCAACATCAACCGCCTGCCCATCGCGATCGATCCATTTACCACTCGAACATTGGTCGATAGCTCCATCACGAAGCCGGATCTGATAAATCATTAAATCGGAACCGTCCTCCAATTGGATACCGAACCAGTTCCAACCAACTTGATCGGGCGCCAATTGGTTAGTGCTCCATTCACGATCGTACCAGGTGAGTCCGGAGACTTGAAATTTCTGGCCGGCCACTACCAGCGACCCCTGCGTGCGCATGCGGGTAATGGAATAATATTCTGACGCGTGGTCACCACTGCTGGCTTTTTTGCTGTAGCCGTTTTGCCCCTGAAGCACCGGCTGCTTTTCCGGCAGCAACTCTAAATCAATGGCGCCATCCGCATTCTCCGCTTTAGCCTCAAATTGCCTTCCTAGATTTAGTTCCCAATCTCCGATCCAGGCCAGATGCGAACCCGAAAGAAATCCGGCGTCCCCATAGGCTCCCCGACTGGTCCGTTCGGAGACATGGAAATCCCCGGATCGCACATCCGTGATAGTGAAATGAGCGAACTTCACATCGTCCATCACAAATCGGGATTTGACCGGGGTGCGTTGACTAGGAGACCGATAACCGTAGCGAAAGAAGGTCAATTCATAGCCAAATTCTCTACCCTCCGCAGTTTGAAGGTTACCTGTCAGATACCACCATTCGGTCTGGTAATCAGGATGTGGACCGTCGTCTTGCGGAAAACGAAATTCGTACCCAGGCTCCGCTAACCGCCAGCCTTCTGGGGTTAGCGCCGCGAACGCCGGGAGCGCCGTGAACGCCGGCAACGACATCAAAGCAACCAATATCCGCGCACTACAATCTAGCGGGCGCCCAAGGCGGCCATGCCGGGTAGCGGCGACTGTCCCTTTACGCCGAGAACGGTTTCCGACCAACCGATGCCAGAGAAAGGATTGCTTAATTGCCGCCCAGCACGCAGTCGCCATCACAGCGCTGGAAGGGCGACTGCGCGTTAAGCCAGGCCCACAACTTCGCCTCGGGAAAATCACCCAGCCAGGCTTGTTCTGTAGCCTACTTGGACAGGCGCCTCTACCGGACGTGACTTCGGGCTGGCAAAGCTTTTGAGCAGAATGCGCCATTTCTTTGTCTGTTCTGCTCACACCATCGACCGGAGAACCCGGAGGTTAGAAACGCGAGCGGCCAGAAGCGCCGGGAAAAATCCGGCCAATACACCGACGCCCAACAACAAGACTCCCACGGGAACAATGTCGGCCCACGGAAAATGAACGGGGATGGTCCAGCCAAAAAATGTTACATTGATCACATTGGTCAAAACGACTGACAAGGCGCACCCGCCGAGGATCCCAAGCGTAACGGCGACCATTGTCAGGAATAAGGCCTCCAGCAGAATCAGGAACAACAATTGAGCAGACGAACCTCCGATACTGCGCAACACGGCAAGTTCACGCTCCCGCTCTTTCACGATCACGGTGAGACTAAGGATAATGCCAATAACCGACACCGCCAACGCTATCCCGCGTAGCAAATTGGTGACCTGAAAGGTTTGATCAAAAATGCGCTCTACGACGCTGCGCAGTTCTTGGTTCGATTGAAACGCGTACGCTTCCGCGTCAGGGTAGGATTCACGCGCTCGGTTGATAACCGACTCCACAGAAGAACCGGGCCTTAGATAGAGCGAGATAGCCTGTACCCGGCTGTCGGCCCAGAAACGCTCGAAGTTTTGTCGTTGTATCAGCAACAATCCTTGGTCGCTGGTGTAGTCGTAAAAAATGCCGGCGACGGAAAAATCTCGGGTGCCGGTTGGGGTTGGGATCGAAACCCGGCTACCAGCGGATAGACCCAACCTGCGAGCCAGCGGCTCGGAAGCGATAACGCTGTCGCTCTGATGCCAGGCCCGCAGCTTTTGGGCGTCTCCACCGCCAAGGAATTCCGGGCTATTCCTCGGTGATTCCATAGTAACACCGAGAGTTACATCTTGGCCTTTGAGGTTAACCGAGACCTCGCGATAACTGGCAACGGTGTCGACCTCTGGAAAACTTCGCAAAAATTCAGTCAAGTTGGGGTTAACATAACTGTCGAAGCCCGTGATTTGGTTCTCGGTCGGCGTAACGAAAACATCCGCCACCAAGCGCCTATCCATCCAACGGTCTAATGTAAGCCGGAAAGAAGAGATCATAATAGACACGCTGACGAGCAGCGCGACGGCGCAGCCAAGAGCCGCGCTGGTAACCGCATTGCGATAGAGCGAACGAACCAGGTTCTGCGCGGATAACCGGACTACATACAGGCGAGAAAAGGTGATCCCGATGATACTACCGAGACCCTGGGTCAAACCCGGAGCAAGCAGGCAAGCAGCGATCAGCACCAGCGCGGCACAAGCGAAACTGAGCACACGCGCATGCCACCACAGGGCCAGCCACGCACTTAGGAACGCAAGACAGATCGAGCCGCCGCACAATATCAGCGTCCAAAGCCGGAACCGCTGGCTCCGTTCTATTAAGAGTCCAAGGTTCAGCGCGCGCAACGGTGGTAAGTTGGCGGCTTGGTCCGCCGGGATCCACGCTCCGATCCAGCCGGTCACTAAACCCAACCCACTTACCACGGCAATTTGCTCCCAAGGCACAATGGGATGTTCAACGCTGGTTAAGACATAGAGATTACTGATGGTCTTGGCCACCACTTCGATACAACGCGTGGCTAACCCTAGGCCTAAACCGATCCCTATCAGCACTCCGCAAATCGAATAGAAGCCGGCCTCACCTAGGAAGAGCAGCCGCACCCCGCTCTTCGATACCCCAAGCGACCGCAGAATCCCTATCTCTGGGCGCCGCCGCACCACGGACGCCGATACCGTATTGTAAATCAGAAAAACGCCGACCATCAGCGATGCCATGCTCAGCGCGGTTAGATTCAGTTGGAAGCCGGCCACCATTTTCTCAATCTGGGAACTGCGCGATTGCGGAGTCTGAACCGAGACCGTCGGCGGCAGGATTTGCTTCAACCGTGCGAATACGGAAGCTGGATCCATGGGATTACTAACCCGGAACAGTACCGAGGAAAGTTTGCCCGCATCGCCGGAAAGCTCCTGTAGCCAGCCGATATCCATAGCGGCGACATGCGAGTCTCCTCCCGGGGTATCCAGAAGGAACGCCACCGTAAGCGCTTGTACTTTTTCACCTGAGCGCACGCGAATGCGGCTGCCCGCCTCAAGGTGGTGCGATTGAGCAAATGCCTTCGTTATGGCAACCGCCGTAGGATCACTGAACCAGCGATCGGCCCGGATTTTTATGCCGCCAAGATCTTTAATCTCGAAGGTCCTAAATTCACCATTCGTGAAAGGATCGATACCGACCAAATGCAGATACTCGCCCTGATAGTCTGGGAGAGTCACAATTCGTTCCAGCAAAGGTGTTACCGCCGTACAGCCGGGTACCTGCTGCAGGCGAGGCAAGATCGCATCATCTATTTCCCCGACCGCTTCCAGGTTAGCTTTTCCCGCGGTTACATCGACACTCGCCGCCAAAGCTCGATTGGCGCTGTAATTCGTTACTTGAATCGCCAGATAGACGGCCACTCCTAAGGCAACGCTCAGAATATTAATCGACGTGAGTAAAGGATGCCGGAGAGCGTCTCGCACTACCAGGTGATAGAAGAGGCGCAGCGATTTCACGGGAAGGATGGTTTGCCGGACCGAGATTGGCGACCAGCAAAACCGCTCACGGCGTTCTCGGCGCTCCCGGCGTTCCATCAATGTTTACCCCAGTAGCGGCAGTCAGCAGACTTGAACGGAGCTGGTCAAGAACCAACTGACTAGTGAGTTTTATACCCTCGGAGTCGTTCACATAAAAGCTGTCGAAGGCAGCGCCTTTCTCAGTCGCGATTCTCGAGTGGGCGATATTCACTTGTGCCTTCGCAAAACAGCGCAGCACGTCATACAACAGCCCCATCCGGTCGGCGGTCTGCAGATCGATCACCGTGTAAGCCGGATGCACTTCATTAGAAATGGTCAGCTTAGTGGGAAACTCGATATCGGCGCTCATCTGATAAGCTGGACGCCGCCGCGCTTTATTAAGCAGCAGGCCGAAGTCGAACTCCGCTTCGCTCAACGCCTCGCCTAAAACCGATTCCACTTGGTTCCTCTCAGCTTCCTCAGTGACGGGGCGAAAGTTAGGATCGCAGACTCGGAACACCCCTAGCATGATATAGTCGTCACGAGTATAAGCATCTGCGCTTAGGATATTGATGGACGCAGTAGCAAAAGAGCCGGCTATTTTCGCCATCAAAGCCAACCGGTCCCACGTGCAAACCCAAACCTCACTATGCCCTTGATCCGGCTTATCCACCCAGCGAATACCAGCGCCGAGCGCCGCCGCCGGATCGTTGAAACGAGCTTCTAACCAGCTTCGAACCAGCCGTATATGTCCGATAATGTCGTTAACCTGGGCGCTCTGAAAGTACCGCTCCGGCATGGACTCAAAATGAACCGCGATCTCCTCGCCAAAATCGCGCGCCATCCGTTTGGACACCGCTTGTCGCAGGTCCGCCCGTTCGATCCGAGCTTGTTTGAAAAACTCCGCTTCATCCCGCAGATAACTGGAGGCCGCGTTATAAAGTTGCCAAACCAAAGTCTCTTTCCAATCCGACCAGTTTTGACCGCTGGTGCCTTGACCATCAGCCAACGTCAATAGCATCAAATAGTCCAGGTTGACCTGGTTGCGCATATTCTCGGCAAATGCGGCAATGGTTGCCGGGTCCTCGATGTTTCGTCTTTGGGCGATCTCCGATAGCGTCAGGTGATGATCAACCAGCAGGATCAGCCGGCTGCGTCTTTCCGGAGAAAGCTGGAGCCGAGCCGCCACCTTTTGCGCGTTTAAAGCGCTGGCCTCGGAGTGGTGACGGGCACTCGACGCTTTGCCGGTATCGTGCAGCAATAACGCCAGATAAAGAACGAAAGGGTCTTCCAGACCTCTGAACAGCACTTGATAATCCGCTAGCTTCGGGTCTGTCGTGTCAATTAGCTCATCTAACTTCTCGATACATCGCAGCGTGTGCTCGTCCGCGGTGTAGCGATGGAAAAATTCGTGCTGTACCAGACAGGTAATTTCTCCGAACTCAGGCAGATATCGCCCGAGCACATCGACTTCATGCATCATACGCAAGATCCGGCCGACCTGACCTTTGCGCGACAGGATCGCTTGAAAAGTCTCTCGGGCTGCCCGCGCGTATTGGAAAGTCCGGTTAATGAGCCTGGTTCGGCGCCCGATGAGTTGTTCTAACTCCGGGCTGAGCTTCAACTCTCGTTGCTGCGCATGCAGAAATACTCTTAACAACCTGAATGGATCTTCGCCAAAGAGATCCCGGTTCTCGTAGTAGATAAGGCCATTTTGACTGTAGAACCCGTCGAAATGTTCAGTCTTCTGCTTGCGTTTCGCCAAAAAACCAAAGATTGGCCGATTATCTTTGGGCGTGCTTTCTGGTAGCAGGAACCGCTCTGTGATTCGCGTGGTGGTCAGATAGATGGTGCGAGCGTGCTGAAAATAGTCTCGCATGAACGATTCACTGCGCCGAACCACGGTCTTTTGCGGATAATTAAAATGATTGGCAACTTGTCCCTGAAGAAACAGTGTCAGCACATCAACCGGCCGCGTGTTTATATAATGCAGCTCGGTTCTTACCCGCTGCAGAAAATCATAGGCCCGATCGATCGCGCGTCGATCGCTCTCAGCGATATATTTCCGCTCCACCAGTTTCGCCGTGCTCATCACTCCATCACGGAAATAGCAGATCCACTGCATATTCTGATAGTCGCGTAACCCGCCGCATCCGTTCTTGACGTTCGGCTCCTGCATAAAAACCGAGCCGCCATATTTCCGGTGCCGTTCTTCCTGATTGGCTAAGCGCCAGGTCAAATACGCGTTCACCTGTCCGCGGACACAGTGTTCAAAGAAATCACGGCGAAACTTCGCGTACAGGTTGCGGTTGCCAGCGAGAAATCTGGACTCGAGTAACGACGTCTTGGTGAGAACATCAGAGTTAGCCAGCCGAATAGCCTCGTGAATCGACCGCGTAGCGTGACCTACCTTGAACCCAATGTCCCAAAGCATGTAAAGGACCTGCTCGATGACGTCAGCCGCGTCGGCCTGGATTTTTCCGGTCTCGTGCAAGAACAGAATATCGACGTCGCTGTACGGATTCAATTCCCCACGACCGTAACCGCCGATCGCTAATAGCGCGACTGGCAGAGCTTGAGCGCCAGAGGGTGAGAACTCTATGGCTCCTTCGAACAAGTGCCGAAGGACCACGTCAAGCAGAATGGCTCGATCCCGAACGACTTCCAAACCACCGGCGCCCGAATAGTGTTTCAGTCGCAGCCGGTGCTCCTCCAGCTTGAGGAACTTCTTGTACAGATTCAGTTTCTCTCGAAGCCGCTCCCTGCCTTCAGAAACAAGTTCTCGCTCGGCATGAGCCAATATTTTTTCGAGATGTTGAGCCATCGGTCCGGCAGGCAACCAATCTAAACCACGATTGGACGGGAATGAACTTTAAACCGCGAATGGACGCGAACGTACACGAATAGGAAGGCCTTTAACTCTCAGCGGTGACCTGTGGCACCCTAGAGCCCTCGAGACTTATCTCCAAGGTGACCCAACCCGTTGCCGGGGATAAAAAGGTTGTAAGCATCTGCGCCAAATTATTCGCGTTCATTCGCGTCTATTCGCGGTTTGTTTTATTCGCCCATCGAGGTTAGCCGGGCGCGGAGTTGTTCCAAGCGGTTCAAAAAATCCCTCTCCCGGTTTCGATGTTCTTCGACAACAGCTACGGGCGCTTTGTTGACAAAATTCTCGTTGGCCAGCTTCTTGCCCACGGTCTCAACCTCTTGCTCGAGTTTGGCAATTTCTCGCTCAAGACGTTGTTTTTCTGCGCCAAGATCAACAGAACCTTCCAAAGGCAAAAACACTTGGCCAATGGGCGTAAGCGCAACCGGCTCTCCCGGAGCAGGCTGATATTCAGGAAGCACTTCCAGAGGCTCCGATCCACTAAGACGACCGAACACCGTAAAATCACCCTCCAATTCTGGCTTCAACACAATCCGTACCTTCTTATTGGATGGAATCCGGTATTCCGCTCGCAAATTCCGGACTATCGAAGTGGCCTCATAGACTGCAGTCGCAAACCTCACGGCTTCGTCCGCCAGCGGCAACTCAACCCGCAAGTCCGAAAGCGAGGCAAACTGAATGCTCTCTGAACCGTAGCCCATCCGTTGCCAGAGCTCTTCGGTGATATGCGGCATATACGGATGTAACAAGCGAATCACGGACGAAAGCACGCGGTCCATCACCCAAAGAGTACCAGCCCGATCTTTCTCGCTCTGCAGTTCGGTTTTGGCCGCCTCCACATACCAATCGCAGAAGTCGCTCCAGAAGAAATCGTACAGAGTCTGGGCAATATCCGTGAAAACATAGTCGGCGTACCCACGTTCGATGCGGTCGACGGCCTGGTTCAGCTGAAAAAGGATCTTGGTAGAATACGGCGAGAGATCCAACTCTGGCGGTCTCTCATCGGTGCTGACCCCTTGGAGCTGCCGAAAACGGAAGGCATTCCAAAGCTTGTTGGCAAAGTTGCGCCCTTCCTCGATTTGCTTTTCATCGAATCGGATATCCTGCCCATGCGGAGCGGTCCGCAAAAGCCCAAAGCGAAGCCCGTCAGCCCCATATTTGGCAATCAAGTCCAACGGGTCCGGTGAGTTACCTAAGCTCTTGGACATTTTGCGGCCCTGCGGATCCCGAATGATTCCGGTGAAAAACACGTTCTCGAACGGGCGCCGGCCTTGGAATTCGAAACCGGCCATGATCATCCGAGCCACCCAGAGAAAGATAATGTCAGGACCAGTCACCAAATCCTGGGTAGGATAAAACCGTTTTCTCGTGGTCGGCGTCATCGTCGCAAACGGCCAAAGCCACGATGAGAACCAGGTATCTAAAACGTCGGGATCCTGGTCCCAATTCTCAGGATCCGACGGGGGCTCGGTGGCTACGTGAAGCCGTCCAGGGTCGCTCCGGTGATACCACACCGGAATTCGGTGGCCCCACCAGAGTTGGCGGCTTATACACCAATCCTGAATATTCTCGATCCAATGCTCGAGGTTCTTGATCCAACGCTCCGGCCGGAGCTGAATTTCACCCGAACGAATCGCTTCCAAAGTGCGCTCCACCTGAGGATAACGAAGAAACCACTGTTCGCTAAGCCTGGGTTCAATCGGGACCTTAGCCCGTTCACTATAACCGACCGTGTGCTCATACGGTTCCTCTCGGACCAGTAACCCAAGTTCTCGTAGCTTCTCGACAGCCAACTTGCGAGCGTCGAGCCGGTCCAAGCCCACGAAGTCTGCCCCAGCCAGTTCGTTCAATGTCCCATCCGGATTAAGCACATCAATGATTTCGAGCCCATGCCGTTGGCCAATCTCAAAGTCGACTTTGTCGTGCGCCGGCGTCACTTTCAAAACTCCGGTGCCGAACTCCATATCGATGGCTTCGTCTCCGACAATCGGGATTTCCACCCTAGGAAATGGGCGCCAACAATGTTTGCCTATCAGGTGTGCGTACCGAGGATCACGTGGATTCACCGCCACGGCGCTATCTCCCATTAAAGTCTCCGGCCGCGTGGTAGCGATCTCGAGAAATTGTCCGGCCAACTCGGCAATCTCATATCGCATCACGTACAAGAATCCTTTAACCGGAGTCGGGATCACCTCCTCGTCGGATAACGCGGTGAGCGAGGCTGGATCCCAGTTCACCATTCGTTTTCCTCGATAGATCAGCCCCTTATTGTATAGATCCACGAAGGTCGCGGTCACGTCGCGCGAGTACTCCGGATCCATCGTAAATCGTTCCCGCTCCCAGTCGCAGGAACAGCCTAGCTTCTTGAACTGCTCAATGATGATGCCGCCATGGCGTTCTTTCCATTCCCATACCCGCTTGATGAATTCCTCGCGGCCTAAATCAAAACGGTTCTTGCCCTCCTTGCGAAGCTGTCTTTCGACGACCGTTTGTGTCGCAATCCCGGCATGGTCAGTACCCGGTAACCAAAGAACTTCCTTTCCCAACATCCGGGCTCGCCGCGCCAGAACATCTTGGAGAGCGGCGTTCAGGACGTGGCCCATAGTCAGAACCCCGGTCACGTTCGGCGGCGGAATAACGATCGCGTAACTTGGCTTCGGAGAACGAATCTTGGCGTGGAAAGCCTTTTCCCGGATCCAATTCCGGTACCATTTCGGCTCAACCGCTCCAGGCTCGTAGGCTGTGGAAATCACTTCCATCGGGATTGCGAATCTGTCCCGAGCGCGACGGTTGTGCAACTATCGAACGTGATGGGCGGGCGATGCAATGGGACATATGGGACGAATGAGACTTATCTGATCGAGAAAGATGCCTCGTCGTCGTCCTCCCGACTTCGCCCCGTCGTCTGAAACTCCGGGAGGCTACGTCGGGCAGGACTTCGGCGAGCTCAGTCGAGCCGCTGTCCACGAAGGGTTTGGAATCGCCGACTGAGATCGCATATCCCAGCGTATGGAGGGGAGCCGCTTTGTAGGTGTGCAGCTCAGTAGCTCGGCAGCAAGCGGCTCCCGGGATTGCCCCCCGGCACCGCAGTTCTATCGGTCAGGGTTGAAAGCGGCGCCTACGACAGAAGCGCTGAGCAAGAGCATCACGCTGGGTCACTCCCGGGAGCCGCCTGCTGCACGCCGACAGAACTGCTATCTTGCAAAGCGGCTCCCCTCCAGGGCACGCCTTTGAGCGACTCCGAATCAGTCTTGATTAACAGAAGTGCGCGCCTTTCGACGACGGCCTGTCGCGCCGTAGGCTTGCCAGAGTCGGGAGGACGACTTATAGCGTCAACGCTTCTCTAATCAATCGGCGTCAGGAAATGTTCCCAGTCCTGGACGTTATGAGCGTTGCGGATGAAGTATGTAACCGGTAACTCGCGAGGAGATTGCGGTTTCTTGCCCAGTTTCAACCCGACTTCCTCCGGCAGATGGTTGCCTTTCAGGCTATTGATTTTTTTATCCGCCAAAACGCAATTCTCCCATGTGGTCGTCCCACCACGGGATCGAGGTAACACGTGATCGATATTGCCTTCGTGTGGACCAAGTTTTTTTCCTGTGTACTGGCATTTTCCACCGTCTCTTTCCCAAATCCCTCGGGCAGAGAGCTTTGGCCGGCGCTTCGGGACTTTATTGTAACGAGCTAAGACCAAAACCGTCGGGACCCGGACCTGGCCTCGTACGGTCCGAACCGCGTTGTCTTGTTCGCGAGTCTCAAGTTCCAGCCACTCGCTCCAACGAACAGGCCTCATATCCCCCGTACCTTGGATATCCAAGGCGGTGGCATTGCCATTCGCCATCATGCAAAATGCCTGTGCCGGTGTTTTGACATCGATGGCCTGCCAGTTCCGATTCAGCACCAGAACGGTCGATTTGTATAAGACGTCGTTCATGCCGTCGCCTCAGCCATTTGATTTGTCTGTAGCCCGAGTGCGAGAGATTTATGCTTCAAAATTCCGCAATTGTCTAGCCAACCCGTGTCGGACGGCGCCTGCCGTCTGGAAATGACAAATGACGTGTGCCATATGACAAACCGCTCTTGCATCGGCTATCGTGCCGGCGCCAGTCAGGAATTTGTCATTTGTAATCTGTCATTTGTCATTCAATGCGTTGCCATTGCGACTATCACACTCACCCGCAGGGGCATGCGGTCCGTCCTTATACGATTGAGCTCTTACAACCTTGGATTGATCGCTGCCGGGAACATAAGATCGAGAGTATCGCGTTCACCGACCACGACCGGTATCGTGACGGTGTCGACTTCGAGGTGGTCGACCAATTGCGAGAGATCAATCCTGACATTGAGATTCTGCTAGGGATCGAGCTGGACAATGACCCTGTAACCGGCAAAGACGGGCTACATTGGGTCGAGACTCATTGGGACCGCCTCGATTTCGTGCTCGGATCAGTCCATTACCTGGCAAACGCCAGCCGGATGTTCGATGGGGCCGACCAGGCCGGGCAACTACATGCCCTTGGTTTCGAACGTGCCTATGAAGAATATCGTGAGCAGCTGTCCGCATTGATCCGGCGCGGCCTCATCGACTGCCTTTCCCACTTAGACCTGATCAAAATCCATAAGCTGATCCCAACTACTTATGATGCAGCGCAGTTCTTTGAGCCGATTCTTGGGCAGATTGCTGCCGCCGGATTAGCGATGGAGGTGAACACCGCCGGTTGGCGTAAACCGGTCGGGGAGCAGTACCCGGCTGAATCAATCCTGCAGATAGCTGTAGCCCGGCAGATGCCGATCACGACCTCGTCGGACGCTCATTCTTATGCGCAGGTCGCGGAGGATTACTCGAAGCTAGAGCCGTTATTAGAACGCGTTGGCCTGGAGAAGCCTGTCAGGTATTGGCGGCACACCCGGCAGTAACCAATGGCGCCGACGGCACATAATAGGCATAGCGCTGGGCATCTTTCCGGATGGGACCTATGGGACTCATGGGACTTATGTGTCTACGCATCAAGTCCCATCGGTCACATCCACGCTCGGAGCCCAGGTAGCTGTCGGATTTTTGCCGCGAAGCGGCTACAGATCATAGCCCAGGGCTTCAGCCCTGGGCTATGGTGTATAACCCGCCGCGGCGGGTAAAGCCCACAGACTCCCAGGACACTCCATCCACTGCTATGCTTACCCCAGCTCCTGATTTAGCATCTGCAGCATCGTGAATAGCAGCAGCGAGCGCTCCATCAGGCTTTCCGGAATCAGGAATTCGTTTTCGCTATGGATCGCCCCACCGCGTGCGCCCAAGTTATCGAGGTTCGGCAGTCCATATTCTGCCAACCTATTTCCGTCACAGGTGCCGCCGGTCGGTTTCGCGTCGAGATTGACGCCGATTTGCGCACCGGCGCGCTGAGCCAACGTGATCAGCCAGGAAATTTCGGGCGACATCATTTTTGGTGGCGCCGTGAATTGACCGGTGAGCTCGATCCGATAGCGGCCTCCGTCCTGCAACGAAACTCGCAGCTGCTCCAGCTCATTTTGCAGCCAATCTTCATCCTCGCGCGCAGTGGTCCGGACATTCAACTGACAGGTCGCCAGGTCGGGCACTACGTTGGTCGCTTCGCCCCCGGAGACTACGGCAGGATTCACAAAAACAGTGGGACGCTGCTCGTTGATCCGCTGGCAGGCCAAGATGAAGCGCGCTAACGGGATCAGCGCGTTTCTGCCGGCAGTCGGATTCCGGCCGCTATGAGCCGCCTTCCCGTGGGCTTTGAACGCAAACGTACCCGATCCTTTCCGGGTAGAGGCCAATGATCCATCCTCGAGCGCAGGTTCGAACCCGAGACCGAATCGGTGTTTCTTGGCTTCAGATTCAAAAATCCGGGACGAGTTGGGCGAACCGATTTCTTCGTCGGAATTAATGATGATGGTCCAGCCGAAATTCTTATCCGGAATAAATCGCTCGAAAGCCGACAAGCCGCATAACAGAATGGCCAAACCCCCTTTCATGTCGCAAACGCCCGGACCGCCGATACGATCATCGGTCGGCGGGGTCGCTCGTTGTAACGGGTGTTCCGGGCCATAAACGGTGTCCAGATGGCCAAACAGTAGCAACTGCTCAGCAGCTCGGCTCCGTTTTCGGAGGAGGAGTGCCGGCCCACTATCAGCGGCCTCCAGACGTACTATTTGCGAAAAGTCCGGCTCCAGCGACAGGTAGACATCGTAAATCGCCTTGGCCGCCTGGTTGAGTCCAGGAACATTTCGACTTCCGGAGTTGATGTTAGACCAGGCCACCACCCGCTGAGCCAGTTCCTCGCTTTGCGCGTTGATCCATTGGGTCGGCGTCATTTCTGGAACGAATAGATGGAGCCAAGCCGAAGGATTTGGGTCAACTTGTCCAAAGCGGCTTGAATCTCGGTTAACAGTTCAGGGTCTCGGAAGTCCGACAACGAAAGCGAGTCTCGATAGTAATGCTTTACCCAGGAGGTTAGGTCGTCGAACAGCTCTTCAGAAAAGAACAACTGCGGCGGAATCGCATCCTGTTCTTCCTGATTCAGAACGACCCTGGCCCGGAGACAAGCTGGTCCTCCGCCGTTCTGCATGCTTTCCCGCAAATTAAGAAAGAGTACGTCAGCGATCCGGCGGTCGGCGGAGTTCACCAGCGAATTGATAACGGAACGGACCTTCGGGTTCTCCTCCGATTCAGACGGCGCTACCAACACAAACCGTCCGTCAGCGCGCGTCACGATTTGAGAATTAAAAAAATAAGATTGGACCGCCTCTGCCAAAGAAAACTCGTCGATCTCGATCGCGCATAGACTTCGGCGCTGCGTCGCTTCGAAGACGGTCTTGAGTTGATCAATGAGGGCGGCACCGTCCGCAAACGCTTCGGTGTGATAGAGGAAGAGTGACCCATGCCCGGTTGAGATCACATCGTTATGAAAAACACCGGCATCGATTGCCTTGGGAGATTGGCGTGCAAAGACCACTGTTTCTTCCGGAAGCCGGTGCAATCGCGCGATAGCTTGGCACGCTTCTAAGGTCTGACGCTGAGGAAATCGAGTCACCGGGTTAGATCCAAAATATTCGCGTCCATAAACGAACAAATGCACCCCCTGGGTTCCCTCCGGAGCGATGAGTCGGGTATGGTTAGCAGCTCCTTCGTCGCTGAAAGCAACCGTCTGCGGCAGAAACCGGTGATGCTTGAATAGCGCTAAATCAGGAAAGACCTTTTTAAGCAGATCAGCAGTTTCATCGGCTTCTAAAGAACGATGTAAGTTCGATATCAGATTGGCAGGGGTAATCTGGACGCAGCCATCAAGTGAGTCACAACTCGGCGCAAAGGTCGCTGCATTTGCAGACCACATGCCCGACGCGGAAAACACCGCCGACAATAAGTAAGGGCTGCGGTGAAAGGCGGCCTCGATCACCTGGTGGTCTGTCCCGGCAAATCCAGCTCGCCTCAAGAGACTAAGACGAGGCCGGTAAAGAGGCGGCAGGACCGCTTGCCCTACTCCCATCGCGGCGAGAACCCGCATTTTCTCCAAGCCCTGCAACGCCGCTATTCGGGGCCGGGAAATCTGGAATCGATGGGTGGAGGAAGCCCGATTTCCTTCTGCCAATCCGCCATAGTGATGCGTCGGCCCAACCAGACCATCGAAGTTGAATTCTCGATACAAAGAGATCACTTGGAGATATAAATCACGCGACTACCAAGTTTCACCCGGAGCCGCTCCGCGATTCGGTGTTCAATGGCCACATTCGCCGCGTCCAGTCGCTCAACCACGGCTAAACAAGCTCGAAAGTCCAGAGCAGCGTGCCCCAGCAAACAGACCGAATCGGTTTTCAATGGACGTATTTCCGCGACCTGCGCCGTGATCGCTTCTTTGACCGTTTTGATTTCCAAGCGATCTGCGATCACCAGAGGTCCGCCATCAAAAATGTCGACTTCGCTCGATTTGTGAAATCCTTGATTCAGCAAAATCCGAAGAGCAGGTTCTGCATCCCGATGCACTTTGCCGACAACCGCTTGAGCAGCTAAAGGCAGCATCGCTGCATAGACCGGATACTTCGGCATCAGATCTCGAATGAAGTCTTTCTGTCCGATTCCACTCAAAAAATCGGCCTCTCCAAACGTCTGAGAAAAGAAATGACGACCAATCGCCTCCCAAAATGGCGACAGCCCTTGTTCGTCCGTAAATCCACGTAGCTCGGCCATAACCCGATCATCAAACCGTTTCGGGAACGCGGCCATGAAAAGGAACCGGGCTAGCGATAACAATTGGCCTAAGCCCCCCCGGCGAAAGCTAGGCTTTAGACAGAGACTGCCTACTTCAGAAGGCCCTTTATGATCCAGTTTCAAATGGAGCACCTCCATCTCACGATCGATGCCAAGCGGAGAATGAGAGAATCGTTCCTTGCGGACTTCGTAGGTGTAAAAAGGATCGAAGCCGCCAACCCGAGCGATAATACCCGATGTTCCCACGATTTCCTCGGTAGCGCTCTCCTCCAGCACAAAGAGGTAATGATCGCCGCCGGCCTTTTTTACCCGATAATCAAAGGAACGTTCGGAATGATGGATCAAGTCTTCCAGTGCTGATTCCTCGGGCGGAAGCGAAGTCATGCCATCAGTGATCGAGGTCGCTACGCCTTTCAGCCCTGAAAGATCCGTTTCTTCTACTGGCCGCAGCACAAAATCCGGAGGCATCAGAGAATCTTGCCGTCTAGGGGAGAGGAGTTCAAGGAGTTCAAGGAGTACGAGGAGTTAGCGTGGTGCGTCCGCCTGAATTTCAAATAAAAAAGGGCGATTTGTATTCTTATGGGAAATGAGCCTAGGACCCAACCCACGGCGCTAGGACATTCTTGTACTCCTCGTACTCCTTGTACTCCTTCTCAGTACAACACTCGCACCAGATACAACCCTTCGGCCGGTGCAGTGTGGTTCGTCTTTTTATTACCTGGCGTCTGGAGAAGTTCCCGCAGCCAAGCTTCATCCTTCCGCCCCAAAGCGACCTGGACCAATGTGCCCGTCATCATACGAACCATCCGATAAAGAAAACCATCTCCGATAAACTCGAGCGTAACGAGCACACCCTGGCGCCTCACTTTGATTTCATGAAGGTTACGAACTGTTGTCTTCGGCGGTACTCCGCGGTTAGCGGCAAACGAGGAAAAGTCGTGCCGGCCGCGAAAACGTTCCGCGTACTTCAAAAGATCATCTACTGGCAACCGCTGCGGCACATGCCAGGCGCGACCAACTTCCAAAGGGTGAAACGTCTCCGTATTCCAGATCCGATAGCGATAGACCTTTCCTCTGGCCGAAAACCTGGCATGAAACTCTGAGGAGACGCGCCGGCAGCTGATAATCCTGATACTGCCTGGAAGATTGGCATTGAGAGCCACGCGCCAGGTCGAAGTTGGCAGCCGCTTTGCCGGCACATCGGCATGGGCAGCTTGGCCAAGCGCATGAACCCCGGCATCGGTTCGTCCGGCGCCATGCACGCGGACAGGTTCGCCGAGAATTTTTGCCAGCGCTGCCTCGATGTGGTCCTGAACCCCGTTCCGGTTAGGCTGGCTTTGCCAGCCTGCGAATGCTCCTCCGTGATAGGCAATTGTCAGGTGGAGTCGTTCGAGTCCGGACGCGGGTCGGAGCGGCATCAGATCAGACAAGAGCTATATAACCTATACGACTTACTCGCCATATGAATCGTATACGTCGTATAGGCATAAGACACGACGCTAGATAGATATCACACCGACACTTGCTGGATCCTCAAGCGACCGCACGGCGAGCCGCCTCTGTGCCGCGAAGCGGCTAAACACCATAGCCCAGGGCTTCAGCCCTGGGTGACGCCTTGAAACAAGGCGTGCCCTGAAAGTGGCACCAGAACCGACGGAAAGGTTACCCCCCGTAACTCCCTATTCTCCAGCAAGCGCCACTGAGTCCAGGTAGCTCTGGAGGATCACTTGGGCCGCGACTTGATCAATAACCGGCCGGCTTTTCTTTACATCCCGTCCAGCGGCGTGCAGGAGGCGCTGAGCCTCCATTGTGGTCAGACGTTCGTCCCAGGGTATCAATTGGACGCCCGGAAACTCCGTTTTCAGCCGAGATAAAAACAGTTTAGCCTTTTCGGCCGCTGGCCCATAAGAACCGTCCATGTTCCGTGGGATACCCATGACAATCGCCGTTATCCCCTTTTCGATCACCATTTTCTGCAGCTTGGACAGAAACCCGGAATCGTTGGGAATCGTTTCCACCGGGTGCGCCAGCATGCCGAGTTCATCCGAGATCGCTATCCCGATGCGGCTGGCGCCAAGATCAATTCCCAGATGACGCATACTATTGAAATTCTTCAGGCAGCGTACCGACCAGATTTTTTACCCGTTCAACTTCATGGCGATGACACACCAAGATCGAGTCCTTAGTCTGAACAACAATCAGGTCGTTCACGCCGACCAGTGCCAGATGAAGCTTCTGATCCGAGAAAACAATGTTGTTGTTTGCTCCTTCCACGGAAACCGAGGTGTTAGCAGCGTTCCCGTTCGGCAATTGCTCCAGATACTTGGCAATGGACGTCCAACTGCCCACGTCATCCCAATCAAAGCTGGCTGCTTTAACCACCACCCGGCTGGCCTTTTCCATGACCGCATAGTCTATGGAAATCTTGGGGAGGGTCGGGAAACGGTCTGCGATTACCCGGGTGGGGTCACTGCTGTGGCGAATCGATGAAATAAACTCGCCCAAAGCAGGGGCATGCCGGTTCAGTTCGGTCAAAATCGCCTTTACCGACCAGATGAAAATGCCGGCATTCCAAAAGAAATTGCCGCTCTTCATAAAGGTCTCCGCCAGATCAGAAGCCGGCTTTTCCCGGAACCGGACGACTTCAAAAAAATCAGAAATAGGTCCGTCTACCTTCTTGCCGCGCTCAATGTAACCGTATCCGGGACAGGCCCAAGTAGGAGTGATCCCGATAGTGACCAGGTCACCCGCCTTGCTGGCAATAGTCGCCGCCGCGCGCAAGTCAGCCTGAAAAGAGACCTTATCCTTAATTAGATGGTCCGCCGGGAGCACGACCATGGTCGCATCCGAATCCCGCGCCGCCACTAGCCCCACCCCGAGAGCGATCGCCGCCGCCGTATCTCTTCTGGCGGGTTCAGCAAAAATGTTCTTGGGCGGATGATTCGGGAGCAGTTTTCTCACTGCTTCCTCTTGTTCCTGGTTCGTCAGGATCAGGATGTTCTCAGGCGGGATTAGTCCTGCTAACCGAACGATGGTCTCTTCAAGCAACGATTGTTCGTTAAAAAGGGTAAGCAGCTGCTTCGGCTTAACCTTACGGCTTAATGGCCAGAAGCGGGTCCCGCTACCGCCAGCCAACACTAGAGCATAAAAAGAATTCGACATTGATCCAATCTCGCTAGAACTATTGCCTCGGAAAAAAGTAGTTTGTGAGCCCTAGCGAATATCTTCTAGGTTTGCCCAAGGGCAACCAAACAACGTCGTAACTTGACATTTAAAATTGGCCAACGCACGAACGAGAGCACAAAACTGACAACTGAAAACACAGATCGATTTTCCGGTATGACCAGCGAACACGGTAAACCACTAGTTCTTTCGCTTTCATCGGCCGCTTTGTTGACGGTTTCACAGGGGGCGGTCGGCTGCGCCTTAGGGATCCTTTTCTCGGACAAGCTCGACAAAAAGAACCGTACTTTGGTCGGTCTTGGCTTTATTTCCCTGGCCCTAGCCACCACCGTTCCCGCCCTGGTGGCCGTCGTGGTTGACTTAGTAAACGGTCCTAGCTCAAAACTGGGCGTCCGCCGGCGCCTCCGATCGATCCGCGAGGACTCAGGGCTGCACGAAGAAGAAGTGTTTTAGCGCTTCGGCTATTGACTATTCGCGAAGCGTCGTTTGTCATTTTTCTGCGGCTTCGCCGTAATGTTGATATCCCCTGGCCCGGTGGTTACCAGCGAGTCCGGGGGCACACTGCTCATCAAAAAGACGTTTGCTCCAATCGTCGACCTGGCTCCGATTACCGTTTCACCGCCAAGGATGGTGGAATTCGGGTAGATAGTCACCCCATCCTCGACGTTAGGATGGCGTTTCCCACCTTTTTTTATTCTCCCTTCCTCGTCTTTCTTAAAGCTGCGAGCGCCCAAGGTTACCCCGTGGTAAAGCTTCACGCGGTTCCCAATTTCGCAGGTCTCCCCGATAACGACTCCGGTGCCGTGATCGATAAAAAAATGTGCGCCGATTTTTGCACCTGGATGAATATCGATACCGGTTCGGCTGTGAGCCCACTCGGTCATGATGCGCGGGACCAAAGGTAGTTTCTCCAGATACAGAATGTGAGCCGAACGCTGAATCGCGATGGTCTCAATGCAGGGATAACTCAGGATTATCTCCTCGAAACTCTGGCTCGCGGGGTCACCCTCGAATGCTGCCTCCACGTCCGTGCACAAAAGCTCTCGCACCCGCGGGAGTTGTTCTACTAGGTGTAGAACGATCTCCTCTGCCCGTTTCGCCGGGCACTCCGGCTCCTGCACCCGAAGGCTCTTGAAGGCTTCCCCGCGCAGACGTTCAGCAAAATTCAAAAGGCGGCTGGATGTCAGCGGGTTGACCCGCTTCGACGCAATCGGTTCTTCGTCATGGAATCCAGGAAACAAGATCTCCAGCAAGTCCTCACAGATTTGGGCGACCGCTCCCTTCGAAGGCAGATTCAGGCCATCGATGTTGTTGATACCGCCGATTCGGTTGTACGAATCGAGCAGATCATTGAGCAGCGCCAGGACGCTTTTTTCCATAACACCGGAGCGTAAGGTAGTTTTAGCGGAGGTGCCAACGGCATTCGCAGAATTTTCCGCGAATTCAATGGCGCTGCAATACCCGAGCTCCTTGAGAAGGTCGAGTTAAGATTGGTCTGCATTTCGCACCGGTCAGGCTCATATATCTGCTTTGCATGTTCCCGATAATTCCCTGAGCCAACTCGGTGCGAATCAATGACACCGTAGAGCCACCAAAACCGCCGCCGGTCAATCGTGAGCCGATGATCCCAGGGGTGGTCTTCGCGATATCGACCAAGGCGTCTAGATGGGAAGTACTGTTCTCGAAGTTAAGTCGAGAGCTTTCGTGAGAGGCAAACATCAATTGACCAAAAGCGACGACATCGTTTGCCAGTAAGGCTTGGCGCCCGGCAAACACTCGTTCATTCTCGCCCGTAATATGTAGAGCGCGCCGCTTAACCAAAGGATCTAGATCGCTACTCAACACCTGATCGGTGCTGACGTCTCGGAGCGCAGAAACATTAAGGGCCGCGGCTGCTTCCACACATTGTTGCCGGCGTTCGTTGTATTCGCCTCCCGTCAAGGCATGCGGTATTCCCGAATCCAGCAGCAGTAAAGAGATACCAGCCGGCAGTTGATAGGTTTCAGCAGTAATTGAGCGAAAGTCTAAGAGAATCGCTTTGTTATCCTCTCCAAATACAGATGAAGCTTGGTCCAGAAGGCCACACTTCACCCCGACGAAATCGTTTTCTGCTTTCTGACATAGCCGCGCGATTTCCATGGGCGCTAACGACCAATTAGCTAAATCGACGGCCGCATAGGCGGTAGCGACTTCGAAGGCGGCTGAACTAGAAAGTCCGGCGCCAACAGGTAGATCGCTAGCAATCTCGATTCGCAGACCATAGCTAGGCAGACCAGCAGCCAATAGCTCCCGGATCACGCCAAAACCATAGTTAGCCCACGGTTCTTCTGCTGATGGCGAGAGCTCATCTAGACTGGCAACGGCCGTTCGTTGATTCGTTTGTGAACTAACCTCGACCGTCCGTTCCAGAACTCGATGAGCGGAGGCCGTGACCCCGCGATCGATAGCAGCGGACAACACCACGCCTTCATTGTAATCGGTGTGGTTTCCGAGTAGTTCGACTCGGCCTGGGGCGAAGGCTATAACGCTGTTATGCATGGGTTTTGCTAGCCTGTATTGAGCACAAATACGTCTGCATTTTGCGCTAGCCAGGCCTTATAGTTCTATATAGAAAGGTAGAATTGTCATACAATTACCCGAACTTTTCTTGCAAATAGAACAACGAAGCATAATTTCTGCCTGTGAAATTATCCTCCGCCACATTACGAAAAGCAGCCGAGATTCAAGAACGTATCGAACGTTTGGAATCAGAGTTGGGTCATATATTGCAAGGCGAAGCACCACCTAAGCCGGTAGCTCCAAGCCCAGCAGCAGCGGCGGTACCTCGACTAACCCGAAGAGGTACACGCGGGAGATCGACTAGATCTGCTGCCTTAAACGGGCGCGGGCGTGGACGTCGTTCGACTTCACCCAGCGGGCCATTGGCTCCGGCAGTTGTCCGGGTGCTGAAATCGCGCGGCGCACCAATGGGCGTGTCCGATATTTTGGACGGACTAATGTCCAGCGGTTACAAATTCAATTCTCCAGAACCGAAAAAGAATCTGTTCGCCCGGATCTATCGTTTGAAGGGCGTCAGACAAGTCGGTCCTGGTAGATTTGCGGCCGAATAAATAGGACGGCAGGTTAACCTGCCACGGGAGAGCGGGTTACTTAGGTTTGTAGCCCGTAACCGCTAAAATCGCGTTTAGCGTAGCTCCTACATTGATCGATCGGCCTTGGTAACGCTCTGGGCAACCCCAGCCAGCCGGTCAGCGGACAGAAAGAACCTCTTGGCTGCCGTAAACGACCATTCAACTCGTCGCCACCGCCACCAGGTTCTTTTCCTCTCTTTTGCCTGGGCTAGACGCTAACGCGCCCTGGGCATTAAGCAGGAGGTAAATTAGCAATACGGCGCGCGCTATTTACCGTGTCGATCTGGTCAACCGACTTATCACGGCGTATGGCTTTAATTCGGGGGAAGCGAAGCGCGAGCCCGCTGGAATGCCGGTCGCTTGGCTGAATGGAATCGAATGCCACCTCCAAAACTATCTCCGGCACGACTTCATGCAGCCGGCCGATCTTGCGCTTCGTGATACGTTGAAAGTGTTCCGTCAGTTCTTCGATTTCGGCATCGGTTAAGCCGGAATACGCTTTGCCAATTGTTTCCAGCCTGCCGCTGTCGGAATTTTTTACCGCGAAAGTGTAGTCGCTCAGAACGTGGCTCCGTTTACCATGTCCTTGTTCGGCGCCTACCACGACCACGTCGAGCGTTGCCAGTTCTCGCTTGAGCTTGATCCAGCTCCCGCCTCTGCCACCGGGTTGATACTGACTACCCGGATCCTTAATCATCAGACCTTCCGCTCCTAAATCGCGAGCCGCGAGAAAGGCAGCTTCGATTTCACCGGCCGTACGCACCAGCTGGTTAGGCAACCGGTGAATTAATTTCGGCAAAGCCAGCGATTCGAGCAGTGTCCGCCGCGTCTGGAGCGGCTCCCGCACCAAGCTGCGACTGTCGAACAGAAGAAGGTCGAAGGCCATAAAGACGATCGGTATATCATCCGTATCGAACAGATCACGCGCTCTTTTTCGCCCTAGACGGCGTTGCAGATCAAAAAAAGTCAGGTTTTTGCCAGGGTCAAAAGCGATGATCTCGCCATCAAGAATCAGGCTTTGCGAGAGAGATAATTCCGCTAACTCGGGAAACTGTTGGGAGATATTGTGCAGATCGCGGCTGTATACCTCAACTCGGTTTGGACTGGCATGCAGTTGCGCGCGGACACCGTCAAATTTCTGCTCCGCAAAAGCAGGTGCCACGACAAAATCATGTTCCAATCGCTTTGCCGCGGCTTCAGCCGACGGCTCCGGAATGGCTAGCATCGACATTACCGGTCGAAATAGGGCGATCTTAGCGGTTGCCAATAACCTTTGCCGCGCCAGCCCAGCGGTTTCACCAAGGTCCCCATTCAGCATGTGAGCCTCCCGGACATCCTCCATCGAGCTGCCAAAAGCCTGCCCGATACTATCCTCTACCAAACCCGCTTTCAGTCCGATGCGCAGGTCACCTGTAAGGATTCGAATAATATAACTCCCATTCAAAGCATTTGAATAGTGCAGCCATTCCGCCAATAGAGAGGTTTTGGCCAGCGGTCCCCTGGCCTGCTCTAACCGTTCGAACCAAGTTCGGGTCTCCGCCAACGAATTAAAGCGGGGCTGAGTTCTGTCCAAAAGCGTTTCGTAAGCAATTTTGCCGGCATCAGCATACGCGGAGGCAATTCGACGAAATTCTTTTTCGGTTAGCTTGGCGGCTTGGATTAGTGCTTTGCGAATTATCGACCAACCCACTTGCAGAGTACGGGGGTCGGCTTGGGAGAAGGCACGTCCGGTCAAGAAAACGCAAGCCAAGCGCAATTCAAGGTCCGGCAGCGATTTCAGATAGCTGGCTAGCAACTCCGTCTTTTTCAGCTTGCCCGTAGCCCGGCTAATCTCCTCGCAAAGCTTCACCAAATCGCTAAAACTTCCGCCGGCAACCGGCTCGGTCATTGAAATCCTGGGCGCCGGCGCCACTAATTCGCTAGCCGGAAGCGCGATCGATAATTCAAGTTGGTTGCCTTCTCCCAGAGCCCAGGCGTCGATGCCGCGGCGGCGCAGATCCTCAGCAAACTCGCGCGCATAACCATGGACGGTCAGAACTCGCTTCGGCTGAATCAAATCCACATACCGAATCAGATCGGGGTAATCCGCATGATCAGAGAACGGAAAAGCCGCATCGCATTGAAATCGATGAACGGCGCCGGCATTGAGGGCCCAACCGGTTAGAATAGCCGTTCGCCGGGGTTTAATACTCTGGACCAAGCGAGTGCCGTTCGCGCTGGGTGGGCAGAGCAGAACACTACCAGCGGCCTTATCCGCTCGGTACAAATTGAAGGGCGGTAAGTGATGGAACTTGTCATGATAAATCTTGGTCATGTGATAGACGCTGGCATGCAGCTGCACTCTCAGGCCGGTGCCATGCAGCGCAGCCAGGATTTCCTGTGCCTTGCCCAGCGAGTACCCGAATAAAATCGGGGTAGCTCCATCTTCGATAGTTTCGCGGCAGAATTTAATTAGATCCGCGATTACCTGCTCGGTCGGCGGAAAACAGAACCGGGGCAGACCATAGGTAGTTTCCATGATCAGCGTCTCAGCCTGGCGCCAGGCAATTGGTTCAGCGGCGCGGCCAGGCCGCAATTTAAAATCCCCAGTGTAGAGCAATGTATCCTGCTCGGTTTCGACAAACAGTTGGGCCGACCCGTAAATATGGCCGGCCGGCAAGAGGGTTAGTTCGGCGTCCCTGAACGGAAACGGAACTTGGTACGATAAGCGATGTTCAACTCGGTCTCCCGGGAGTCGTAGCGCCATGAGCTGGGCAGTGATTTCGGTTAGAATCACTTCCCGGTGGTTTCCGATATGATCGCCGTGGGCATGAGAGACAAACGCAGTTCGTTGCTCGTCCCAGGGATCCAGCCACAGGTCCAGCCGTGGCAGATAGATACCTCGTTCGTATCGTACGTCGATCATGGTTCAAAAGACGTGCCGAGATCGTTCACAAACAGCCAGGCTGCAGACTTCCTCCCGAAGGGCCCCGAACGCTCGGGAAAACTGCCGATTGACATCGCCTTAAGAGCTCGGTTTGATGGTACTAATGAGGAAGTCGCTCGGCGTGGCATTCTTTTTTTTACTATTAGCGAAAAATCTGGCCTGCGCTGAGAATCCTTTGCCGATACCGGAGGCGAATGTCCTGCCGCTGGCTCTTAACGAGGATTTCCAGTTTCGCAAATTCGATATTTTCATCAATGCCCAGCTGCGGCCTCGGTCGACTCCCATGTCGACTCGAGAACTGGCGATTTATATGGAACGCCACCGGCGGACTTTTGGAGCGATCGACAACAATGAGATCACCGCCAAAACCGGGGAGTTTTTTACGTTTTTTTGGCGCGCGAAACGTCAAGCAGATCTGACCTTGCGTTTCGAGTATCGCCAGTCCAATCTTAAGAATCTAGTCCAGGCGAGAGAAATAGATTATCCAGCAGCACGAGGGAGCCACGAGTCCGAATTCGATGTTATAGGTAACGATTTTTCAGAAGATGGTCGCGTGACCTCATGGCGAGCGTTAATGATTGAGAATCACGTGATTGTCGCACTTTTGCAGTCCCGAGCCTGGAGGTAGAAGGGGGTCCGGCGAAAATTTGACACAAAAAGAGCAAACTAGGTATATTCAGAGGTCTGTGAGTTTACCAGCTTCCATACTGGTAGGGGTGATAGGGGAAGCAGTCTACATCAAGGTGCGGGGGAAAGGATGCTTTCAAAATAGTCCGGCCCTAAAGGAATTCGCGCGTCAAATGCTCGAGCGGGGTCATCGGGTTTTTACGTTTGACCTTGGCGCGTGCACAGTAATGGACTCCACTTTTATGGGAACTCTGGCGGGTATGGCGCTACGATTGCGGGAATCAGGCGGTACGTTGCTCGTCCGAAATGTGAACGAGCGCAATTTCGAACTCTTACGCAACTTGGGCTTAAACAACCTGTTCGAAATCCAGCCCAGTTCTGACGCCCTGGTTACAGGGCCAGTCAATGGCGAATCCGCCTTGGAAACCGAGAACGAACTAAGCCGATCTGAACACGCTTCCTGTATGATCGAGGCTCATGAGGCTTTGGTGGACGCAGCTCCCGAGAATCTTGCCCGTTTCAAGGATGTTCTGGAGTACCTCAAACAAGACTTGCGTGCCGGGGCTACCAAGTAACGCTAGATAGATGTCGTCCGTCGTGCTCACCGGGCTGGTCATTGCACTAGCTATTGGTTGGGCTCTGTTTGTTAGAAAACAACAGCGCACGATCGCCCAATTGAAACAAGCTCGAGAAGAGCTGCAGTTGGAGGAGAGCCGGGTCTTTGATTTTCTGCATGGCCTCGGAGCAGCTTTCTCCGGAGACTTACATCCCTCAGAGCTGCATCGCTTGATCGTTGAGGGAGCGATGCGAATCGTGGACGCACATGCTGGAGCGCTCTACCTCTCAGATCGCACCGGCAAGATGCTCTTACCGACTTTTCTCTCTCCTGGCTGCCCGCCATTAGTGGACGTTCCAAAATCCATCCTGATACAGAGCGGCACTAACCCGTCTGCTATCGACAGTTTTTTGCGTCTACAACCGGTCAAAGCCGGCGAGGGCCTGCTCGGTATGGTCTGGGAGAAACATGAACCGGTTTTCTTGTCCAGTAATGACGATGACTCCCGCCTGGAGGACCTCAAAAGCAGCACGCAACAGATCGATTCGGTCATGGTGGCTCCCCTGCTCTACGGCAATCAAAATTTAGGGGTCTTAGCGGTCGCCAACGGCCCGATGAGCACCCCGTTTACACCTCCTGATTTCATCGTTTTCCAATCAATCGTTGAGCAATCCGCGTTCGCTCTTTGCAACGCCATCGTCTACTCGGAAGCAGCCGAAAAACGGCGGATCGACCGCGATCTGGATACCGCGCGCGATATTCAACGGATTCTGCTCCCAACCGCTCCTCCTGACATTCCCGGATATGAGATCGCCGGGATCAACATTCCGGCGGGCCAGGTGAGCGGGGATTATTACGACTACATTCCGATTGGAGAAAATCGTTTCGGCATCGCGATCGCTGACGTCTGCGGTAAAGGTGTGCCGGCCTCACTCATAATGGCGATGTGCCGCAGCGTGCTGCGCTCAGTCGCTCCTAATAGTTCCTCCGCCGCCCAAGTCCTTCATCAAGTCAACCGGCAGCTCTATCCCGATATCAGAGAAGACATGTTCATCAGCATGGCTTATCTCATTGCCGAAAAATCCAGCGACCATCTCGTGTTGGCCAGGGCCGGCCATGATGCGCCTCTCCTCTACCGAGCAACCGGTCGAACGGTCGAAAAAGTCAACCCTTCGGGTATGGCCCTCGGAATTGACAGCGGAAGCGTTTTCGATAGGGTGACTGGCGATTTTAAGGTCCAGCTGGAACGTGGAGACTGTCTAATACTCTACACGGACGGAGTGACCGAAGCGCTAGACAGCAATGGCATCGAATTCGGGATTGCGAGATTGATCGAGGTGATCCAAGGGAGCGCCGACGAAAGTGCACAGACGGTCGTTTCTCAAGTGACCGATAAAGTACGAGCCTTCGTCGGTAACCAACCTCAGAACGACGACATCACCTTGGTCGCTATTCGGAAAGTATGAGTGACTCATCAAAAGAATTTGAACGTAAGGAGAACGCAGGGATTGGCGAAGAAGCTGAGAGGCAGAACGAGAAATTCATGGCGAACCTAGAAACCAGTGACCCAGAGGCGACCTCGCCCAATCTAAACCCGGGCGGTGAGCCCGCCGCGGAACCGGGTGCCCGGTTAGCGGAGATGGAAGCCGAGTTGAATAAATACAAAGACGCTGCTCTTCGGGCAGCTGCCGACCTGGATAACTATCGAAAACGCGTTTCCCGGGAGCGCGATGAATCAATCAAATACGCGAACGCCGCCTTTTTAGAACGGCTCATTCCTGTCCTAGATAATTTCGAGCTCGGCCTGCAGGCTGCCCGCAACGCTCCCGAAGCGGCGGCCATCGTAGACGGCTTGAGTATGGTCTATAAGCAGCTCCAGGATTTTCTGGCCAATAGCGGGGTCGAAACCATTGATGCTGTCGGGCAAACATTCGATCCGAATCTGCACGAAGCATTGGCGCAAGAGGAAAGTCACGACATTCCGGAAGGGAAAGTCATCCGCCAGGCACGCCGAGGCTATCGCTTACGCGACCGATTGCTTCGCCCGGCAAACGTCGTGGTCTCAAAAGGATCTCCTCACCAAGTTGGGGCCGGGAAAGAAAGGGAATAATGATGGCTACGAAGCGGGACTATTATGAAGTCTTGGGCGTAGAGCGTAAGGCTTCAACCGAAGAGCTCAAAAAAGCATACCGCCGGCTCGCGGTGAAATATCATCCCGACAAGAACCCGGGCGACCCGACCGCAGAAGAGAAATTCAAGGAGATCGGCGAAGCGTACGAAGTTCTAATGGATGCGAACAAGAGGGCGGCCTACGACCAGTTTGGCCATGCCGCTTTTTCGCCGGGAAGCTCGCCCGGTCGCGGAGGATTTGGCGGCGGCAGTTTCCACGATCCATTCGACATATTCCGAGAAGTCTTCGGAGGGATGGGCGGCGAAGGCGCCGGCAGCATTTTCGATCAATTATTTGGTGTTGGCGCCAGCCCACGGGATCGCAGTGGCCGCCAGCGCGGCTCCGATCTCCGGTACGACCTGCAGATCACGCTGGAAGAGGCGGCCTTCGGAACAGAACACGAAATCGAAATCCTCAAGCACGATACCTGCACCCGTTGTAATGCGACCGGCGCGGAGGCCGGGTCAAAGGCAACCACCTGCTCCACTTGCCACGGACGCGGTCAAGTGGTGACTTCGCGAGGCTTTTTCCAAGTCTCACAAACCTGTCCTCGTTGCCGGGGAACCGGGCAAGTTATCGAACGCCCGTGCCGCGATTGCAACGGCGAGGGCCGCTTGGAAAAACGTTCCCGGATCAAGCTGAAGATCCCAGCCGGCATCGATGACGGAGCTAAGCTACGCTCGATGCGAAACGGCGAAGCCGGGGTTCGCGGCGGCCAAGCCGGCGATCTGTACGTGGTGATTCATCTTCGCGAGCACGAGATTTTTTCGAGGGATGAGGATGATCTTTTTTGCGAAGTACCAATCTCTTTCGCGGTCGCTGCTCTCGGGGGCGAGTTGAAGGTGCCGACCTTGCAAGGGCAAGCGATGCTTAAGATTCCGCCAGGAACCCAGGGCGGCACTCAGTTCCGTCTGCGAGGCTATGGGATCACCAATATCGACAATAAAGCCAAGGGTGATTTACGCGTCCGGGTTCTGGTCGAGGTGCCGACCAAACTGAACGGTGAACAGCGAAAGAAATTGGAAGAGTTCGCTGGCTCCTGTGGGGATGATAACACTCCGATCCACCGCAGTTTTTTCGATAAAGCGAAGGATTTTTTCCGCTAAGTTTGCAATGCCCAAGAATGCGGATGCAATTCCGTTTGGCGTTTGGCGTTCGGCGCCTTGCACGGGAGCATCGCTATTTTTAGCTCATCATTATTGGCTAGGTGCAGGTGTTGGGTTGGGTTTCAGAGCCAATCCTTTGCCCCAAGCGCGATCCCAATCTCGCGAAACGCCGAACGCCGAACGCCAAACGTTAAACGTACACTATGCAGACTCATCGTTTTTTTATTCGGCCTGAATCGTGGACGCCTGATCGATTGGAGCTTGATCAAGACGAGGCGCATCACTGCATTGACGTCGTCCGCGCCATAGTCGGGCAGCGGATCGTGGTATTCAACGGGCGGGGCGCAGAAGCAGTAGCGGAGATTTCGGCGATAGCCAAGTCCCACGTTGAGCTTAAGACTCTGCAGATCTCTCACATGCCGTCGTTGCCGTGCGCGATCACGCTGGCGCAAGCCATCCCCAAAGGCAAAAATATGGATTTGATCGTCCAAAAAGGAACTGAACTGGGCGTATCCAAAATCGTTCCTTTGATTTCGGAGCGAACGGTCGTTCAGCTCGCGCCGGAAGAAGCGGAAAAGAAAACTGAGAAGTGGCAGCAAATCGTGATTGAGGCTGGCAAGCAGTGCGGACAAAACAGATTGCCGGAAGTCGTTGCCCCGGTCACGCCAAAGCAATTTTTTTCCGAACTGGATAAATATGAAATTGCCTTGATCGCTTCTTTGCAGGCCGATGCCCGCGGCTTAAAAAGTGCCTTGTCAGATTTTCGGGAGCAACACGGCCGGCGCCCAAAGAATGTTTTAGTTTTGATCGGACCCGAGGGAGATTTCACTCCGGCAGAATCGGCGCTGGCGAGAAGCGCCGGTTGCATACCAGTCTCTTTGGGACCGATCGTTTTGCGAACCGAGACCGCTGCCATTTACTGCTTGAGCGTTCTCTCGTATGAACTACAGGGAGAAGACGCTTGAGAGGCAAGAAATGAACCGCGAATGGAGACGAACGGACGCGAATAAAACCTCAATTTCTTCGCGTCCATTCGTGTCCATTCGCGGTCCGTTTCTCGCTTTCTCTTTGGCTACGTTTCTGATTTTCACTTTCGTAGCTACCCCCTCATCCGCTTTCGATTGGACCATCATCAAGCAGAACGGACGCGATTACATCCCGCTGACGGATCTCGGGCGTTTTTACGATTTCAATACGATAGAATTCTCGAACGGAGTCGCCACCCTGAATTGCCCTGCCGTCCACTTTCAATGCGCGTCGGGTTCCCGGGATCTTTACCTGAACGGCCTAAGATTCATTCTTAATCTTCCGATTCTCGATATCCAAGACAGGCTTTGTATCTCGCGTTTGGATTTAGCGAAATTGGTCGATCCGGTCTTGCGTCCGGCCAAGATAGCCGGATCACCCGTGCGAACGGTGGTGATTGACGCCGGCCATGGAGGCGCTGACTCTGGGGCGCGGGGCCCCCTGGGGCAAGAGAAAGATTTTACCCTCGATGTCGCCCTACGTTCTCGCGATCTTTTTACGCGAGCAGGGTTTAACGTTCGGATGACTCGCTCGAGCGATGTGTACGTCCCACTGGAAAGCCGCGCCCTGTTTGCGAGCTTTCAGCCGGATGCGGTCTTCCTTAGTATTCATTTCAACTTCGGCATGGGACCTACGGCTGAAGGAGTGGAAACCTATTGCCTCGCGCCAAGAGGAGTTCCGTCCACCAATGATTCTGGGCTGAGGTTTGCGGATTTTCAGGATTGCACCGGTAACGTTCGCGACCCGGAAAATATTGCTTTGGCCACGGCGATCCATGCTTCGCTGATCACCCGTTTGGTCGTTCCCGACCGAGGAGTTAAAAGAGCCCGTTTCGTGGTGCTAAGAAACAATGCCATTCCCGGGGTATTGATCGAAGGCGGCTTTCTTACCAACCCGCGGGACGCACTTCGGATTGCTTCACCCGCTTATCGGGAACTGCTGGCTGACGCCATTGTGCGCGGCGTCATCGCTTACAATCGCGCAATTGCCCGCGGCTCCCTCAGACCACCGTCCGCGCTCTCTGCTAAACCACCTCCAATCGGCGGATCGGAGACCTACTCCGGAAGCCTAATTTGGGATCCTCTCACTTCCCATGTCTACTCTCGAGACTTCGAACCCTAGCCGACCGGACCAGCCAATCGGAGTCTTCGATTCCGGTATCGGCGGATTAACCGTGGTCCGAGCGATCAAAGATGCGCTCCCCAAAGAAGATATCTTTTACTTGGGAGACACTGCGCGTCTGCCCTACGGCAACAAAGACCGGACCACCATTGAACGATACAGCCTGGAGATTGCCGGGTTATTGAGCGTTGAGGGATCCAAATTGATCGTGGTCGCTTGTAACACAGCCTCGGCATTGGCGTTGCCTCGGTTGCAGGAAGTTTTTCGAATCCCCATCATTGGAGTAATCGAATCGGGCGCGCGCGCCGCCACCACCGTTACCCGGGAGAAACGAGTCGGCATCATCGGCACCCGCGCTACGGTTGCCAGTGGAGCCTATGAACGCGCCATCCACGCCGTCGACCCAACCATCGTGGTTCTCAGCCAACCATGCCCGTTGTTAGTTCCCCTGATCGAAGAGGGCATGTTTGAACATCCGGTCACGATCGAGATGTTGCATCATTATCTTGATCCGTTAATCGCGGAGGGCATCGACACGCTGGTGCTAGGTTGCACTCATTATCCTTTGCTGAAAAAAGCGATCGTAGAAGTAGCCGGTGCTGAGATCAAATTGGTCGATTCAGCCGAGAATTGTGCCGCGAGCGTAAAACAGCTTTTGAGCGAATCGCAGTTGGAGAATTCAGCTGAGCGCCCAGGAAACCTGCAAGTCGCTCTCACGGATAGTTCTAACCCGTTCTTCAAAACCGCGGATCAAGCACTGGAACTGAATATCAACCGGGTCCAAACCCGTATCGTCCAAGGGGTAACACTGGCGGCACTCTGAGAGCAGGAACCAGGAGAGGTGGCGTTGGCGCGTGACTCGTCCTCGTCCTCGATTGGGGCCGGTACGACGACAAGACCTGTTTGTTCCCAACGCCTGGAGGGGAGCCGCTTTGAGGTGCATCTCTCCGCCCTCGCGAATCTTGTCTCAACGTCAACCCGGCCGAAACGTGTAAAAACAGGCGGCTCCCGGGAACGACACAGCGGTTCGCAGCTCTAGGGCGGGTCTAAACGAATCGGAGCCACGCGTAAGTGCATCGCGCTGGGTTATTCCCGGGAGCCGCTTGTTGCGACATTTTGGGTCGGATTAGCGTCCAGACGAAATTCGCGAGGGGGGCGAGATGCATGCCAAAGCGGCTCCCCTCCAGGCGTTGGGAACAAACAAGTCTTGTCTCGTACCAACCCGTTTCGAGAACGAGGACGATTACGACAAGCCGTGGGACGCCTCCTCTCCTAGCTCCTAGCTTCTAACATGCCCTACCCCAAATACGGTATCGTCAGCGGCCCTTGCGGCAGAACCGCAACTCGGGCATCGCTTCCGGCGCGCTCCAGACGTTCTCTTACCGCTCCAGCGATGTCGTGGCATGGTTTCAGTTTTGCCGCCAAAACCTTTTCATCCGGCAATCCGCTGTACACCAAAACTTCCGCCCGACGCTGGATCACCATCTGCACGATCACTTGCCATTGTTCCGGTTCTTCCCGAGTCGGATCCGTGATGTACCGAAACAACGCCTCAAAGGAATCTGAGTGCTTCAAGAGACGCTCGTACGGACTACCGTTCGGTATACCGTCAGAACATTCGCTGGCGATAATGATAGTACCGCCTTTTCGAACAATCCTGGCAGCCGCGCTCATTCCTTTCACTGCCTGATAAAGGTTTTGGTCTAGCGGGTAACCGCTATTGGTTGTGACTACCACTTCATAGGGGGCAACCACCCTTTGCATAGCGGTCTCGCGGACGAACTCGCAGCCTTCCCGGTGCGCGCGAATTAAGTGTCCGGAAAAGATCCCGGTGATCTCGCGGCGTTCATTCAGACTAACATTGACGAGAAAACTTTCTCCAACCAACAGCGCTAAGTCGCGCATCTCCTCCCAGATAGGGTTCCCGTCAAGAACACCAAAAGACGCTTGCGGACTACTCAGGTTAATACCGCTATGATTTTGTAGAACCGTTCTTAGACCCGCTACCCCCGGCATTATTCCCTTCGGTCCCCCGCTAAATCCGGCAAAGAAATGGGGTTCGATAAACCCGGTGACGATCCGGATATCCGCTTCCACCAGATGACGATTGATTAGTGCCGGTCCTCCGGCTCGGGTCGTACCGACTTCGACTAGTTCGTTCTGATCGTCTGCCTTGTGATTCAGCACCCGATACTTCTCGACAACGTCATCAGTGAGCAACTGTCTCAGCTCAGCATCTGTATTCGGCCGGTGAGTACCAGTTCCGTTGACTAGCGTAATGTTGCCGGGGAGAACAACCTCGGTCAGATACTCAAGCAGCCAAGGGATGATTCGCTCGTTTGGGGTCGCACGAGTAATATCCGTGAAAACAATGCAAACCCGCGCATCCGGTCGCAGGTATTCTCGCAGCGGGCGGCTCTCGATTGGATGATTCAGCGACCGCAGGAACCTCGCCTTCTCATCCGGCAAGCCCGGCACAGAAACCGGCTCGATAATGTCGGTCCTGGTCTCCGGTAAATCGACCTCGAGAACCCCGCGTCCATAGGCAAGTTGAACTGAACGGGTGGGATTCACGGAGCATGATAGAACAAGCGACGCCAGCGCACAATAGGTAGCGTGGAGAGGGAAGGAATGAGGGGAGTAGTAATCAGTAATCAGTAGCAGCAAAGCTGCGGCTCAGGAAAGTCCGGCGGCCGCCGGACGAAGCCCGAGCGGCTGTCGGATTTTGCCGCGAAGCGGCTACAGATCATAGCCCAGGGCTTCAGCCCTGGGTGAGGCAGGCAAATGACCCGCCCTGAAAGTGGCGGCCGACGGGTCTGTTCTGGGTTTAGTGTGTTGATTCGATCGGTCGTGCGAACATCGCTATGCTCGATTGTACTAACACGCTAGCACCAACCCAACGCCTCGGACGCCACTTTCAGGGCGTGTTTTGGATGCGAGTTACCCAGGGCTGAAGCCCTGGGCTATGGTGTATAGCCGCTTCGCGGCAAAATCCGGCGGCCTTTCTAGGGCTTCGTCCCAGGCGTTCCTAACCCGCTGCTTCGCTACTACTGATTACTGATTACTGATGTGGGTCCAGCGGCCGTTCGTCACCTGCCGTCCACGCTAGCGCTCGCGGTTGCCTCGGGCGGGGCGGGCGAGGCGGGCGGGGCGCTCGGCGCGGGTCGCACAATATCGGCGTCGATCATTTTCGGATACTCAATGGTGACGCCGCCGAGTGTCTCCAATCGAGTTGCGTCGCTGAGATCAGCAAAGCTGTAAATCGCCAGCCGTTGCTCCGATAGCCAACCAGCCCGGACACCCGCATTTCCTTTGTAAGACACCACGTTTCCGTTTCCGTCTCCCGGATTTTCATTGGCCCGAAGGATGGAAACATTGGTGGTGGTAGTTGATCCAACCCATTCCTGACAGGATCGATGAAAGACCACCGCCTTAAATTTGCCGCTGGGAGAAATCTCCTCAGAGGAAACCTGATTCGTACAAGGGACCGACGGCCTCGAGCAAGCGGCGAGCAATGCAACTAAGGCAAAGATGATCCACCCAGCCAACCGTTTGTGAAATTCCCACCAGACGCGCATCGGGTAGAATCGGTGAAAAGTGAAAGGTGACAAGGAAGGAGCTAGGAGCTGGAATCTAGGAGGAGCCAGGAGGGCGCACCGCGTCTTTGTCGCATTGGTCCCATAGGTCCCATGAGTCCCATCCTCCTAGATTCTAACTCCTAGCTCCTTCCTCACGCCCCCTCTGCCCTCTTCCGGTTGCGAAAAACCGTACAGATCCCTTTCATTCGGGTCAGCACATAATAAACCGTATGGCTGCGCGCTCTCACGAGTTCCGCTCCGATGATCTTCGGGACGAAATCGCTCGGCAGATCGAGCACCTCGGACAGTGTCGCTCCCTCCAGGCCGCGGCAAAGAATCGACGTCATGGCCTTGGTCAGGGTCTGCACTTGCGGACCTAGCGTAAGGCGGAACCGAACTTTACCTTCATCTGATACCTTCAGGAAAACGCCAACGGTATCGGCACATTCTTCGTCTTTCCGAACATCCTCTAAATCGAAGGACTCGCCTTCTCTTGGTCGCCACTTCCCCGTTTGTTCGGCATACGAGATTAAAGTCTCCCGTTTCTCTTCGTCGGGAAGAGCGACGAACAGATCGATGATATTTTGCAGACCGGTTGGATAGACAGATGTGGAATCCACAGCTTCTACTGATCCCAGCCGATCCAGTTCATCGCAATTCATTTGTTGTTTCGGTTAGCGGTTGGCAGTTTCCTACGGCCGGTCTAAGCAGGAGCCAGGAGGGCGCGCCGCTGGCGCGCCCTTCTAACTCCTAGATTCTAACTCCTAGCTCCTCTGGACCGCAAACCGCTAACAGTAACAGCAAACGGCCAACCGCAAACCTGTTAAGGCTTTTGGATCGGAACGCGGACACTGTTCCCCCACTCCGTCCACGAGCCATCGTAATTCCGAACGTTTTCGAAACCGAGAAGCTTAGTCAGCACGAACCAGGTGTGGCTCGAGCGCTCACCAATCCGGCAGTAAACCACCGTATGGTCAGACGGCGAAAAGCTCAGGTTCTCGACATAAATCTTTCTCAGCTCTTCCGGCGACTTAAACGTACCGTCATCCCGCGCCGCCGTTTTCCAAGGCACGCTTTTCGCCCCAGGAATATGCCCTCCGCGCAGCACCCCTTCCTGTGGGTACTCTGGCATATGCGTGATCTCGCCCTTGAATTCGCCCGGTGATCTAACGTCGATCAACGGTTTACCGGCCTTGCTCTGTGCTAATGCGTCCTGCTGAAACGCGCGAATCTCGCTATCCCGACGCCCTGACGGAGTCGGGTATTTCGTCGCCTGGTATTGCGGTTTCTCTTTCGTTACCGGTCGACCTTCTGCAATCCATTTGTCTCGCCCACCATTCAAGATCCTCAGATCTTTGTGGCCAAAGAGCGTAAACACCCAGAGAGCATAGCAAGCCCACCAGTTCGATTTGTCACCGTAGAAGACCAAGGTTGTGTCCGGCGTGATGCCAATCGATGCTGCAAGCTTGGCGAATCCCTCCGGGTCGATATAATCACGAACAGTTTGGTCGTTCAAATCCTTACGCCAATCAACGTGGACAGCGCCCGGGATATGACCAGTATCGTACAGCAATACGTCCTCGTTGCTTTCGATGATCCGCACCTTCGGATCAGTGAGATGTTCGGCCACCCAATCGGTGCTAACCAACGACTCGGGGTGAGCATAGGTTTGAGAGCTCATAAATAACCGATACTAGCCCGGATCATTAGGAGGTCAACCAAAGTATACTTACCACCTGGATTTTAGAGTTTTAAGGTTGGAACCGCGATTCTCGTTAAGAATCGTAATCAAAGTGATTGATTACCTTTAGTTTTTAGTTAAATGAGCCAATAAGGCTTAGTGTTTTTAAATAAGACAAGAACGGTAGCCCTTTATATCCCGAAGCCTGTTTACATCCGGAGTTTAAGGCCCTATGACCACAGCAACTCAATCCACTGAAACCTCGTTTGATTGGCCGCTGGCCTACCAGGCGGAAAGTCTGGTGCGGGATTTTATCTCCGCATTCCAGACCAAAAATTCAGCGGCCAAGTCGCTGGCTAACGACTTGTCCGAAAAGACCGGTACCGATTTTCTGGAATGGGTCGACCACTTCACCCTGGCGCCAGACCATGAGTCGGAGCTGCAGGATGCAGGGTTCATCAACGAACCGGTGCAGGCTCCGGCCGGACAAAAGGTTTTGTATCATCCGCTAGCCATGTTGCCACGAGTCCTGTTACAACCGGGCGGCAGCGTAAACTCGGTACCGGCAAAATTGGCCATCCGACCGGAGTCGGTCGTAGATTTCGCTGCTCGGCATCAACTGGCCGGAAAAGTACAAGGCGCGTTTGGTGATCGCTGGCGAGAGGTCATCGTTAGCACTGAGCAGGGGCATATTTTCAGCGCCGTCGAACGACTGGCTTACCGGGACTTTGTCGAGTCGAGCCACCTTCCTGGTTTCGCGGCTGAAGTGATCGCCGTACGCGAGCTGTGGAGAAGCCGGAAACGGGATTTCCTAAATGACGAAGACGCAGTCCGGCACGCTTTTGCGTTACAACGGGAAGCGATGGGCCGAGTCGGTGCGGATGTCGCCTGCGAGCTTTTTTTTGCCGAAGAAAGAGTCTACTGGGAGCTCAAGAATAGAGCTGGCCGAATCCAGAAGCGGAGACAAGATCTGCTCGGTCTAGGTTGGGGAAATCATGACCATCATACTTTTCGATCGTCCCGGCAGTTCTTTGCAGACTTGGTAACTTTCCTGCAGAACTTCGGCTTTACGAAACGGGAACGCTACTACGCTGGGGCTGAAGCCGGTTGGGGGGCGCAAATCCTAGAACATGCCGTTACCGGGATCACCGTTTTTGCGGACGTCGATCTGATGCCGGAGGAGACCGAGATCGATTTCTCCACTCAGCGGCTACGAGAAGCGCCAGTGCTGCGAACCGTCGGACTCTGGTGCGCTCTGCATGGCGACAGCTTCCTGCAAGCCGGCATGCACCATCTCGAAGCTCGGTTCGAATTCGAGAATCTTCGGGCTCAGCTGGCAGACGAGGGTATCAACACGATGAACCCGTTCTCCAACTTTGACTTCCTTAAGCAGGCCTTTACCCAAGGTGAGCGGTGGCCGGTGAATCCGGTCAGAATCGAAGCCCTGCTAAAACGTGGACTTGTTACTAAGGAACAGGCCACCAAGTTTCTGGAGGAAGGCGCTATTGGCAGTCATTTGGAGAACTTACAACGGCGAGGTGGGTTCAAAGGGTTCAATCAAAAGTCGGTGAGCGTTATTATTGAAGCGACCGATCCACGCGCGCTTCATGCCTGCCACGCCGTAGGCTCCGCGGAGGCGGGCGGCTAGCCATTAGTGAGTTCGGGTATCTGACTGAGCAACGGGAGATCTCGGCCATGCGAATCGGAATCATCGGCGCAGGAAAAATTGGCGGCTCAATCGCCGCGCTTTTGGAGACATGCGGGTTTTGCCACGAAGTTCGTCTGGCTGATAACCGCCCCTTAGACAGCCTGCAAACGTTACCAAAGTCTTCTAGCCACACACTCGATGTAACCTCACGAACGGCGCTGGATGTCTTTGTGGAATCCTGCGATGTGATCGTAAGTGCTGCGCCCTTTTATTTAAATAAGACGATCGCCGCAGCCTGCGCAGATCTGGAACGTTCCTACTTCGACCTGACTGAGGATGTGGAAACCACCAATTTCGTCCGAGAATTGAGTCAAGGGCGGCGGGCCAGTTTCATGCCTCAGTGCGGGTTGGCGCCCGGAGCAATCAATATTATCGGTAGTGGACTCGCCAACTCTTTCAAACAGACTCGCACGGTGGAAATGCGGGTGGGCGCCTTGCCTCTTTCTGCCAGTAACCAGATGAAGTATTATCTGAGCTGGAGCACGGCCGGATTAATCAATGAGTACTGCCAGTTCGGCGAGGCACTGATTCAAGGTCGGCGACTGCTGACGAACCCCCTGGATGGTGTCGAGCGCCTAACCATTGATGGGGTTGAGTACGAAGCTTTCAACACCTCCGGTGGTGTCGCTACGATGTGTGAAAGTTTCGAAGGTAAAGTCAATGAGCTCAGCTACAAGACACTTCGTTACCCCGGACATCGGGATCTGATGAAGTTTCTGCTTTTTGACCTGAACCTGAGTCAGAGGCAGGATGTGTTAACCCAAATCTTCGACCAGGAGATCCCTTTGACCTTCAACGATGTCGTCGTGGTCTACGTGAATTCGGTAGGATCGGACGGCGGAGCCCTTCTGCAAAGGAGCTTTGTAAAAAAGATCTACGCTGGCCAAGTAAGTGGCCGTGCCCTGTCCGCTATTCAGCTTTCCACGGCTGCGGGGGTAGTGGGTGTACTCGAGTTATTCGCCAACAACCAACTGCCGAGCGGTTTTATACGTCAGGAATCAATAAGCCTAAGCCAATTTTTTGAAACCCAATGGGGCGGCCGCATCTACGGTGAAGCCGAGACCGTAGCTCCCCGATTCAGCATCCAGACGTAGCGGGACACGTCCGCTTCGTCCACCAAGTCCACTCAGTCCACTGTCGACCCCGCCATGACCCCAAATAAGTTCGACGTTACATCGGTCCGCGATGAGGTATTCACTGATCTGCGGCTGACCCAAACTGAAAATGGTACATTCTCCGGTTCGTGGATAGGCAATGGGCCCGCGCTGGAAAAACACTCTCCCATCGACGGCTCTTTACTTGGCACCGTACGCCAAGCCTCGGAAGAGGATTACCAAGCCGCTGTAGGAGCCGCTTCGCGAGCATTCGCCGCTTGGAGACTCTTGCCGGCACCCAAGCGCGGCGATGTGGTCCGCCGGATCGGTGACCGGCTTCGCACAGCCAAACAAAGCTTAGGTAAACTTGTCACCCTGGAAGCCGGTAAAATCGTGGCGGAAGGCGAAGGTGAAGTGCAGGAAATGATCGACATCTGCGATTTCGCGAATGGTCTTTCCAGGCAGCTCTATGGATTAACTATCGCGTCCGAGCGTCCGCAACACCGCATGTTCGAGCAATGGCATCCGCTCGGCGTCGTGGGGGTCATTAGCGCATTTAACTTTCCCGTGGCGGTCTGGTCCTGGAATGCCATGATTGCTGCCGTAACCGGTAATACGGTGCTTTGGAAGCCGTCAGAGAAAACGCCTTTCACGGCCATCGCTTGCACCAAGATCGCGGCGGAAGTCTGTGAGGAAGCCGGCGTTGACCCCGCGATTTTCAGCTTGGTATGCGGTGATCGCCCAGTCGGAGAATGGCTCGCCGCCGATCGGCGCATCCCCTTAATCTCCGCTACGGGCTCCACGCGAATGGGGCGCCAAGTCGCTCAAGCCGTAGCCGCGCGTCTGGGTAAGAGCTTACTCGAACTGGGAGGTAACAACGCTATCATTGTGACTCCCAGCGCTGATCTTCGTTTGGTTCAACGCGCCGTTCTTTTCGGTGCGGTAGGAACTGCCGGGCAACGTTGCACTAGCACCCGTCGATTAATCGTCCACCGTTCGATCCTCGATGAGGTAATCCAGACTTTAAGCGCGGCTTATCGGCAGGTCAGGATTGGCAACCCACTGGATCCCGCCACGTTGATGGGTCCTTTGATTGACGCAGCAGCGGTCGGTGCCATGGACACCACGCTTACGCAAGTGCAGAAAGCCGGCGGCACTATCGTGACTGGGCGTAGGCAACTTCCCGTGGCTGACTATCCCGGCGGGCTTTATGTTGAGCCCGCTATCGTGCGGGCTGAACCGCACTGGCAGGTTGTTCAAGACGAGACCTTCGCTCCCATTCTTTACGTTTTGCCCTACGAAAATCTCGCCGAAGCCATCGCGATACAAAACTCTGTCCCTCAAGGACTCGCCTCCGCTATCTTCTCGAACGACCTTCGAGAAACGGAAGCATTCCTTTCCTCCATCGGCAGTGACTGCGGGATCGCTAACGTCAATATCGGTACCAGTGGCGCGGAGATTGGCGGTGCGTTCGGCGGCGAGAAGGACACGGGTGGCGGACGGGAAAGCGGCAGCGATTCCTGGAAAGCCTATATGCGGCGTCAGACGGCAACGATCAATTATTCACCGGACCTGCCGCTGGCTCAGGGGATCCGGTTCGATTAAACCTACTTAACTTTTTTGCTTGGTGATTCGGGATGAATCCAAACGCTCCCGCATTCTACTCCCAGCGCGGGCTACTCGTGCAGGTCTATGACAACCTGACGCTGGCCGAATGGGAAACATCGCGGAACGACGTCCAATTTTATTTGGCGGAAGCGAGGATCGCTGGAGGTCCCTTGCTCGAACTCGGCTGCGGTACCGGCCGCCTGTTGATCCCACTGCTCTCCACCGGATTTGAGGTGAGCGGGCTAGATGCCAGTGCCGCCATGTTGGAGGTCGCGAACCGAAAACGTGAGCAACTCTCACCAGAACTAGCCGGCCGCTTACAGCTTCATCAGGGAGATATGAGTAATTTCGAGCTGGGGAAGGAATTCGCCCTCATTTTGATTCCGTTCAGATCGTTCCAGCTTCTGCTAACTCCGGAAGCGCAACGGCAGTGTCTGCTCGGCATCAGACGGCATCTGGCGCCGCGCGGCAAAACCATTATCAACCTCTTCGACCCGCGATACGACTTAATTGTACCCGGGAAACAACCACGCGCCTTGCCACCAAGAGACCTGATCCATCCTGTTTCAGGAAACCATGTTCTGGTGGAAACTTTGGAGCGAGTTAACGATCCGATCACCCAGACCTTCAAGGAACAATGGCGATTTACAGAAACGGATCCTAACGGCGTATTGATACGAAAAGAAGAGCACGAGCTGCAAATGCGTTGGACCTTCCGTTACGAAATGCGTCACCTGGTTGAAAGCTGTGGGTTGGTCGTAGAGGCTGAGTATTCAGATTTCCAACATTCGCCCCCTGCGTACGGCAAAGAGCAGATCTGGCTATTGAGGCGCGAGTAGGCGACGCAAGACCCAGCCTTCGGTGGGGCGAAAACCTCGGCGCGCCGAGGACGTTGCATGGTCAGCTAGCCCTTCGCGCCGGGTTTGAGCCGCGCCGGCCGACTAACCAACGTTCTGTTTGGTTGTGTGCGGTTCGGCAGCCAGTTTGGAAAGCCTCATTTTCTCTATCCAAGCCAGATAGTCTTCCAAAACCCGTATCCTATCTCGCTCATTATGGAGCTCATGCAGGAGACCGTCGTAAATCATGAGTTCTTTAGCGGGCGCTTCGAGATGATGATAGAAAGCAATGGATGCTTCTGTGGAAGTGACGGGATCAGGTCGTCCATGAGCGATTAATACCGGCGCATTCGCTCGCGGCGATTCTCGCAAGCGGCGCGCTTCCGCTGTGATCTCAAAAAAGGCGCGCGCCGTCACGAAGCTATGATTCAGGTCCAGGTCGGCGAGCGAATCGAGATGCGCTTCATCGCTCGAGTTATGTCCTCGCTCGATTCCCGTTGGGAAGCGACATTTCGGATAAAGCACATTGAGAGGAGCAGCCAATCCGAGAACCCAGGGCGCCGGCGGCTTAGCGAGAGCCAGCCAAGGACCACTCACAATGTAACCGGCGATATTAGGTTCACTTTCAGCAGCAAGCGCCAAAGCCAATTGTCCGCCGAGACTGTGACCTAACACAAACAAGGGTGAAGTTTTAACCAGACCAATCCCAGCTCTTACGTCTTCCAAATATTGATCGTAACGCTCTACGTAAACCGGCATTCCGCCGCTTCGTCCCTGTCCTCGCACATCGACGGCCACAACATCAAACCCTGCTCCTTGGAAAAAATCGCCGACATGCAAATAACGGCCGGTCTGTTCGCCCAATCCTGGAACCAGGAGAATCGCTCCCTTGGCCGAATCCGATGTTTCCCATTGCCGGGCGAAAAGTTTGGTTCCGTCCTTGCTCCAAAGATCTCGCCAACTTGAACGATCAGTTAATTTAAATGATTCCATCGACTTTCTGAGCTTATCAGCGAAACATCTTCTTTAATAACCATGCGCCTCAATAGCCTCCTTGACCATCTACCAGCCGGCACCACTCTAGCCGATTCTAAAGATCGCCTGATTAGCGCGGGGATAAAGCAAGAACTGAATGTTAAGCTCGAAAGATACGGCGAAGTCTTAGATGTAAGCCTAAACACCCGCGAACAAAGCGTTGAAATTTCCGTGCGCCCAAAGGGCGAGACGAATCCAATCAGTGTTCGAATCGGCAAATATTCGTTAGTGAAAGAGAACGATGACCTGTGGCTGACCATCGACAGCAAAACTATCGAAGCTTCCAGAGAATGGCTGACTCTCTTGCTCCAAGATCACGCTGGGCGCCAGCGGCTGCCGATCCCGCACAAATTCGCGCGGTTGGTGGAGTTCTTGAGCTGAGTGGGATTGCCCGGAGTGGTGAGTACACGCTCCCGGAATGGGTCGCCTCTTGGTCCCGAAGGTCAGTCGGACTTATCCCGAAGGGATGAAACGACTCAGCCTGGGGTTTTGGTCCAAAATCGAAGATTCGCCCTGTAAGGGCGAGCCGTTTTTCCTTCGATACCTGGGGTTAAAACCCCAAGCTGAGTCCTTTCATCCCTTCGGGATGATCATCCCTGGCCCCGCCGCGAACGAAAGGTCAGCTCCGAGATTCCGGATTTATCGATTTCTCCCAGGCCCAGCTCGATCATTCGATCGTATTGCTGTTTGGAGGCTGCGAGCAGCGGCACATTTAGTCCCTGTTCTTTAGCCAGCGAAAGCGCGATTCCACTATCCTTGGCGGCGTGGGCAGCAGAAAAGAAAGTGCTGTGCTCGCGATCGAGCATGTCCGGGCCATCCGTTTCGAGGACCCGAGAATTGGCTCCTGTTTGCGAGAACACTTCGGTGACGATCTTAAGATCTAAACCCAGGGCGTCGGCCAGACCGAGACCCTCAGCCAATCCCGCGGTATTAATATTCATCACCATGTTGACCAGCGCTTTGAGCTGAGCGGCTTTCCCAGCTCCACCGATGTATTGCATCTTGAGGCTCAGGTCCTTCAAGAGTGGCTCGGCTTTATCAATCACGGAACGATCCCCGGCCAACATCAGGAAAAGCTTGCCCTCACGAGCATGGGTCACGCTCGATGCCATCGGTGCCTCGATGACTGAGGCGCCGAGCTCAGCGCCTTTCTTAGCAATCTCTACATGAACCGCCGGACTGATCGTGGCGCAATTGATAAACAAACGTCCGGCCGCGTGCGCAAAAAGATTGTCATCACCAAAGTAAATTTGGCGCATAGCGGTATCGTCGGTGACTACCGTGAACACGGCGTCAGATAATTCGCTAACTTTAGACAGCTTGCTGGGCGCCTCGCACCCAAGCTCCTTGCCAAGTTCATTGGCGATCTCCCGATTCGAGTCAAACACCGCTACCACCGGATAGCCGACATCTTTTAAGCGTCGCGCCATGTTCGCGCCCATGCGGCCGATACCTACGAACCCGATCTTCATAGATTTCATGGGCTAAGGATAGACCCGAAATAATCTCTAAAATAGATTTTTCGCGGATCTAGGCGATGGGGTGAGAAAATCGTCAACGAGGCACAAGTCCGACTTCGTCCTGTCGTCTGATACTCCAGGAGACTACGTCGGACAGACTTCGCCCCTTAGGAAGTGGATCATCGTGGACTTTACGAAGTCTGGCTTGCCAGACGTAGCCTCCCGGAGCCTAGGCGACGGGGCGAAGTCTGGAGCCTAGGGGATTCGAACCCCTGACCTCCTCAATGCCATTGAGGCGCTCTACCAACTGAGCTAAGACCCCGTTACTGAGAGAACGCAAATCCTAGCGCACTTTTGACAGAAAAAAAGTCGTTTTCTTTCTCCGTGGTCGGACTTCTTCGGTATCGCCCTCCCCACGCTCTCCCGTGGATCCTTTTTCAGTTCCCTTACATAAGCGGCTAAAGCATTATCAGATACTTGAGTACGCCGCCGCTACCACCTACGCCTCCGTCACCTGGCTCGGGACGACCGGCTTGTCTCGGCTGCGCGGTGGCTTTCGGTATCGCCGCGGTTGTGCTCGTGGTTCTTCTCGTTTTCGCAGTCAATCAGATCTCCAACGTGGTCAAGACCGATCAGAGCCACAACTCGGTTGTTGGCTCGGCTTATGTCGGGGTGTGGCAGGATGTGAGTAACCCTGCCAACGTCATCCAGATTCTGCCAAACGGCTCGGCGAGCTGCCAAATCGTACATGGCATGAGCCACTACTCTATCAACGGCGGCTGGGCCACCTTCAACAAGGAAACGGGACATCTCGCCATCAAGTTTTTCTTTCTGGGTCCAAACTGGCATGTCGACGAAGCTCCGCATGAGACCGCAGACGGATTGGTTATGCAGCTCGACGGCGACACATTTCGTAGGGTTAGCGCCTTTCCTTCGCCCTCCGGCAGCCAGGGACCGAAAGAGTCTATTTAGGCTGAAAGCCAAATCGTTCTCGTCGTCGTCCTCGTCCTCGAAGATTTGCGGTGATGTGGCTTCGAAAACGTGGACGGATATTTAGATCGTATAGAATTCTTTGTCCCGAAGGGACTATAGGACTGAGCCTGGGGTTTCAATCCCAGGACACATTGACAATAGGGCCCCGCCCTGAAGGGGCGGCAGAAATTCGTTGAGGATCTCGTTCGGCATCCAGGGCGGAAAGTGCTTCTCTACCGCCACCTTCAGGGCGGGTTCCCTTTTTATCCGTACCCGGGGTTAAAACCCCGGGCTGAGTCCTGTAGTCCCTTCGGGACAAATCCGTATTCTCGGAACAAAAATCGATTTTGAACACCTGTCCGCAAAATCGAAGCCACCCCACGGTACTGCAGGTGGCCTGTCCGCTGCACATTTGTCCACCCTACGAATCGCTCTCGGTAAATCGACAGGGCTGGGAGGAATACGTCTTCGAGGACGAGGACGACGACGAAGGACGAGAACGATTTTGCTTTCAGCATTCCCCTTTTGCACCCAACGCAGACTCGCTACAGTGATCAACTGTGCCCGAACGTTCAGGTATCCTCGCCGCCGGCAACTGGATTGTTGATCATGTTAAGGTCATCGATCTATGGCCAAGCCAAGACGCGCTAGCGATCATTCAAAACGAGACTCTCGGCAATGGCGGATCACCCTTTAACGTCCTGATCGATCTAGCCAGACTGGGGGCAGATTTTCCATTACAGGGAGCCGGCATGATCGGTACGGATACAGCCGGAGATTGGATCCTTGATGTCTGTCGACAACACCGGATCGGCGTTTCATCCATGCACCGGACCGAGACCGCACCTACTTCTTATACCGATGTTATGACGGTCGCCTCCACCGGCCGTAGGACTTTCTTTCATCAGCGAGGCGCTAACTCTCTTCTGAAAGGTAGCGAGATCCACCTCGAATCGTCATCGGCCAAGCTGTTCCATCTGGGGTACCTTCTCTTGTTGGATAGCCTGGATGAAGTATGTCCGACGTTCGGCACTAAATCCGCCGAACTCTTGCACCGAGCATCTGAACTCGGTTTTGTCACTTCAGCAGATGTGGTCAGTGAGGAGAGTGATCGCTATCGGCCGATCGTGTTCCCTGCGCTCCGCCACCTCGACCTGCTGTTTATGAATGAGTTCGAAGCCGGTCACATGGTAAATACCAGAATCCGGACCAGCAGCGCCATCGATCGAGCAGCATTGGTATCTGCGGCGCAAGCATTGGTTCAAGCCGGTGTCCGGCAATGGGTCATTATCCATTTCCCTGAAGGAATTTTAGCTGTGTCACCTGGCGGTCAGCGAATTTTTCAACCAAGCCTCAATCTGCCAACGGAGCGGATCAAAGGCGCTGCTGGGGCCGGTGACGCTGTCACCGCCGGCGTTCTGTTAGGTTACCTCGAGGGTCTCCCGATGGATACCTGCCTGGCTTATGGAGTTTGCGCTGCCGCATCCTGTATGCTGCACCCAAGCGCTTCCAGCGGAGTGCTGCCGCTCCCGAAATGTCTAGACTTCGCCGCAGAGCTCTCGTTTCGACCTGACCTTTTCCCTTAGACAGCCGGAAATCCTGCAGGCGTTCCCTTAATCCCGACGCCCAAAAAGGACTTGAAAAAAGGAAGGCCTCGACGACCCACTGTTGGTGTTGCTCGCCAGCCGAGTGACCGCGTTCCGGCTATAGAACGGCTTGGCGGGAATACCGGCAAAAGTCGGCAGCGTGTAGGTATTCACATCAACCACCGTCTTTTCGCGAGCGGGCTTCAGCACTCGATGCTGCATCACGAAGGTCGTCGGATCTTCGTAGTTTGTGAGGCTTCTGGTCGACGCCATGTGAACAACCCCGATGGTGGTGTTGCGATGAACCTCAAAATGTAAGTGAGGGTGATACAATCCGTGAGCGTTCCCGACCAGGCCAATTTGTTGGCCGCGAGTCACCGGTTGACCTTCCGCCACAAAAATTTTGTCTAGATGGGCGTACAAAGAATCAGCGTATTTCAGCTGGCCGCCTTCATAGAAGGCGTGACGGATCACAATAACGTTGCCCCAAGAGCGCTTGAAATCGCGAGCCAGACTAACGACACCGTTCCCGATCGCGGTGACCGGCGCTCGGTAAATCGCTCCCGGACCGGCTGCGCTGACCCAATCTTCGCCTAGATGGCCGTGAATATTAAACCCGCGTGACTTCTGGTAACCATCAGCATTCGGCGCTCCTACAGGAAAGTCGAACCGATCCGCGACGGTAGTAGAAACCATCGTGGGATCGCCAAACGCGAACGTCACAAGGGAGGAAACAAGTCCGAGAACCAGCACTAGCCGGGGCATGCGGCTTGCTTTTAGACGCGAATCAGCATGTTAGCAAGGCGAAAATGCAGATTTTGGACAACTTGTACGAGATCAAGGACACTCCAATCTCCGCAGATCGGCTCTGGGACTTGATTCGACATTTTTCCCTATTTCTTCGGAAAATGAAATTAAATCTTGGAAATGTAAAACGCCGAACAGATTCTTGGCCATCTCGGTCAAGCAGGAGCGCCAATTCTCATTCGCTATTTCCTCGGTGCCGCTCGTTCCAACGGACCGCAGCACTATACAATTCCGTGGCCCCGGGAAGCCCCAGTTTTTCGCGCATGTTGCCGCAATGGACTTGTACAGTCTTGATACTGATGCCGAGGTCCGCCGCGATCTGCCTTGTGGGATTTCCTTGTCCTAAATATCGGAAGATTTCCAGTTCGCGCTCGCTGAGCAACGTGAGGTCGAAGGTCTCATCCTGGATTGCTGGTTCTGAGGGCAAAGAGATCTCTTTGCTTACATAAATCCCCCCTTGAATGACCTCACGAATCGCCTGGCAAATTTGTTTCGTCGTTTCACGCTTCACGACGTAACCGCTAGCGCCGGCACGGAGTGCTTGGCGCGCATAAACCGGCGAGCTGTGCATCGAAAGGACGATGATCTCGACTTGGGGGGCGCGCTGCTTAATTTCGACGATCAGATCAAGACCGGAACAATCTTTAAGAGAGATATCTACAATGGCGACGTGAGGTTTTTTCTTTTGGATGGCTTCGATGCAGTTTTCGCGGCCCTCTGATTCCCCGCAAACCGTCAAGTCCCATTGCTGATTGATAACGTTAGCCAACCACTCACGAACCAACGGGTGATCGTCCACGAGAAAGACGCGTTGGCGAGGCTGTTGAGAGCGGCGTTCAGCCATTGCGATCACCAGAGGACAAATTCCGCCCGGTATCAGGCTGAGGGAAAGAGCATGTAACCATCGCGCCGGAGTCACCGCCACCGAGCGTAAGACTTCCGCCGACTATTGATGCGCGGTATTTCATATTCCGCAAGCCCATCCCTGGGTGAATCGGCTTGTCTGCTGGGATCCCTGAACCATCGTCACTAATTACCAGCGCTAGCCCAGATCCGGATCTGCCCAGGCTAATTTCGATTTTATTCGCCTGACCATGGCGGATCGCATTATTAACCGCCTCTTGCGCGATTCGGTATAGATGGGTGGCCACAACCGTATCCTGGATGTGAACGGGGTCAGCCAGATGAAATCGACAAGCTACCTTGAATCGGCTGGAGAATTGCGCGGCTAACTCCGAAAGCGCCGTCGTAAGACCCTCTCCATCTGCTTCCGGAGGAAAGAGACCTGACGCGATGCCATGCGCCATCGAGATAGCATCTTCGATTAGCCCGACCACTCGGTTAGCGTCACTAACCTCGGGAGCTTCCCTGGCCGCCAGTTTTTCTACCAGGAATTGCTCGGCCAGAGCGGTGCCGGTAAGGTGCTGGCAGAGACTATCATGGATATCCAGCCCGATCCGTCGCTGCTCTCTCTCCCCGATCGCGAGAATTTCATTTTCGAGTCGCCGACGCTCGACCAGCTCTGAGGAAAGGCTGGCCGTGCGCTCCTGCACTCGTTGTTCGAGCGTCTGTTGAGTTTGCCGGAGACGACGCAGTAGCCATACCACAATGAAATAAAACGACAGCACGATGGCAGCGTTCCAGATCGGAGCGAAGCGATTGGAGTAATGTTGTCCGGAAAGGATACTGATCGCAGTGGTAACGACAGCGCTGAGAATACTGACCAGGCTGCCGAAGAACGCACCCACGTACCAAGTCGCAATTCCGATTGCGACCAGGTAGAACACCGTGCAGGAAATCTCGTAGCCGGTAAGAAAATCAATTGCGGCTACGCCACCGACGATAACAAACGTAAGGCCGACCACAAACGGCTTTGGTAGCTGATTCAGCTTAACGAAAACATTCGCCGCCACATTTAGGGGCCTTTGTGCTTCGCTCGTTGGAGCCATTACCATCCGCAACTTAACATCGGGACGTGCATTGACAAACGAGCGGCAGCCGTGAGGCATTTCATGCTCGTCCCAGTCGTCGAGTCCGGCCCAGCCAATGCCAGGCTACAGCTCGACCGGAAATCCGATTTCGACGGTCCGATCACTGGGAAGTTGGAAAAAGTCTGCCGCATTTTCGGCATTACGGCTCATCAAACGGAATACTCTGCGGCGTAATCTCGAAAGCCCCTCGCTTTTGGATGAAACCAGCGTTTCCCGACCCAGAAAGAAAGTGGTCTTGTCGGGACGTAAATCAAAATTCTGAGTCCTCGCGGCCTCCGCTATTTTGTCGATAGTCGGAATTTCCATGTATCCAAAGTGAGCAATGACTCGGAAAAAACGATCACTGAACGCGGTTATTTCCAATCTGGGTTTCCCATCTGTTAAATAGGCCGTCCGCTCGGTAATGAACGTCAGGAGAATATTCCGTTCATGAATTACCCGATTGTGTTTCAAGTTATTGAGGAGTGCGACCGGCGTCCCCACCGGTGAGCTGGCCAGGAAAACGGCCGTTCCGCGAACGCGATGCGGACTAAGTTCGTCTGCTAGCAAGCCGGACAGCTCGATCGAAGCCGCAAATTGGTCGAACTGCATCGTCGATTGAAGTCGCTTCCGGATCTGTTCGCGTCCGATCTTCCAGGTCGTCATACCATAAAAGAGAACCCCGCCGATCGCGATCGGTAGCCAGCCTCCGTGAGCAACCTTTAATATATTCGCGGCAAAGAACGATGCTTCTACAGCTCCCAGCAGTAGGCAGAGAGGAATCGTGAGAGCCAGACTCCAGCGCCACACCCGGCTGGCCATCCAGAAGAAAAGGGCAGTCGTCGTCAACATCGTCAACGTGACGGCGATGCCGTAGGCGGAAGCCAACGCTGAGCTGGCGCCGAAAACGACCACCAGGGTGACGCACATCAGAGCCAGGAGAAGGTTGACGCGAGGAATATAAATTTGTCCCGATTCCTTGTCAGAGGTGTGCTTGACCTGAATTCGCGGCAAATACCCCATTTGGACTGCCTGCATCGTGAGAGAATAAGCGCCCGAGATTAGCGCCTGGGAAGCGATCACGGTGGCGGCGGTGGCCAGAGGTACGAACACCCATAGCGCCCAATGAGGAGCTAACCGGAAAAACGGATTCGCCGCGGCGCTCGGTGCAGAAAGGACCAAGGCGCCTTGACCGAGATAGTTCAAGGCCAATGCTGGGAAAACGAAAAAGTTCCAGGCAAGTTGGATCGGTGCTCTCCCAAAATGGCCCATGTCCGCGTATAACGCCTCACCACCGGTAACCGCCAAAAATACACTTCCCAAGACAGCAATCGAGCTTAGACCGTGCGTGAACAGGTAGTGTAAACCGACAAATGGATTGAGCGCGGCCAGGATGGCGGGCTGCCGCCAGATTTGCAGAAATCCGGTGGCTCCAAGTACCAGAAACCAGACTAACATTACCTTTCCGAACATTCCTCCCACCGCACTGGTCCCAAACCTTTGAATAGAAAACAGCGCCACCAGGATAGAGATCGTAAGAGGTACCACGATCTTATCGAGCAGTGGTGAAACGGTGTTAAGCCCTTCCACCGCCGAAAGGACCGAGATAGCCGGAGTGATGACTCCATCGCCGTAAAGGAGCGCGGCCCCGAAGACTCCCAAGGCGGTCATAATGCCAGCTGCATTTAGTCCGCTCTTACGGTTCTTTTCCGGAAACGCCAATGCGAGCAGCGCTAGAATGCCGCCTTCGCCGTCATTATCCGCTCGGAGTACGATTCCGACGTACTTAATCGACACCAGGAGAATGAGACTCCAGAGAATGAGCGAGACCGACCCATAAACATCGGCGGTAGTGGCACCGTGACGCAGACATTCTTTAAACGCGTAGAGTGGGCTAGTGCCAATATCTCCAAAGACGACGCCCAACGCCACCAGAGATAACGGGATGACTCTCGCTCGTTCCGACGCTTTTCTGGACTTCGCAGAAGCAAGTCGGTCGGGAGCGGGAACAGAGAGGATGTCGTGAGGCATCATCCTGGGGTTCTGTTTAGATGATGCTTGGTTCAAAAAAACGGTCCGGAGTGGCAAGCCGAGCACACCCCGGAACCGTTCCCCTGCAAATAGTTAGCGGTGTGCGCGTGAACGTGTCCCGAAGAGACAACTAAGTTCGACGCGCGCCCCTTCAGCGTTATGCTGTCGTCGGGTAAGCCGCATCGGCCGTTTCCACCAGGGCCGGGGTGCGGCCGTTGTGCGCGATGACCATCTCCGGATACGCTTCCGTACCGTGTTCGTGAAGATCGAGCCCTTCGAGTTCGCCCTCCTCCGAGACCCGCAATGTGCCGGTAGCTTTTACGGCATACATGAGAACCATGGCTACGACGAAAACTCCTACGCCAATCGAGGTGTTCCCGATGAATTGAGCAACCAGTTGATCGATTCCACCTCCGTAGAATAGCCCTTTGACGACAGACGATGTGTCGGCGCCGGTTGGCGTCGAAGCACCGAACTGGCCAGTGGCAAACAGCCCCAGGCTGTAGGTTCCCCACATCCCGGCCGCGCCATGAACCGGCCAGGCCCCACAAGGATCGTCAATGCGCAGCCATTCCAACAGGTCAGTGCCCCAGACCACGACTACACCCGCCACCGCACCGATCATGATCGCTCCAAAAGGTGAAACCCAATAACAAGGGCACGTGATCGCAACCAATCCGGCTAGCAGCCCATTGAGACACATGCCGCAATCCCATTTCTTGGTGCGCGGATACATGTAAAACAGGGCTAACAGACCGCCGGCACACGCTGCCAGGGTGGTGTTGGTTGCCACCCGCGCGACACCGAGATAGTCCATCGCGGAAAGCGTGCTGCCCGGATTAAATCCATACCAGCCGAACCAAAGAATGATGGCCCCGACCGATGCAATGAGCAGATTGTGAGCAGGCATCGGCCCACCGCCATCGCGCTTGAATGTGCGACCAAGGCGTGGTCCTAGAACGATTGCTCCTGCCAGCGCAATCATGCCGCCAATCGTGTGTACCACGGTGGACCCGGCAAAATCATGGAACGCTGTTTTCCAGAACGGAATCGTGTTGAGCCAGCCGTCCGGTCCCCAGGCCCAATGTCCGAAAAGCGGATAGATGATTCCACTCACTCCCAGGCTATACCAAAGATCACCCCAGAATCCTGTCCGGCCTACCATTGCACCGGAGGTGATAGTTGAGCACGTATCCGCAAAAGCGAACTGGAACAGAAAGATCGCGATAGTCGCGACGCCAGTTGATTCGTACGTGTCCGGCAGGTTTTGCAAAAAGAACCAGAGATGCCCGTTGCCGTCTCCCCAGCCGATGAATCCGTTCCCGTGTCCGAACATGCAGGCGAATCCCCACGCGTAGAACAGAATTCCGCACAGACAGGTATCAACCACACCTTCCAGCATGACGTTAATTGATTCCCTCGTACGCGCGAAACCGGCCTCAAGAAACATGAACCCTGCCTGCATGAAAAACACCAGGAACGCCGTCACCAGTACCCACATGGTGTTCATGGGATTGACATAAGGCGGGTTAGGCGCCGGCGTGGCTGCCGGAGCCGGTGACGCCTCCGGCGTCGGCGAAGGACTGGCCGAAGGCGAAGCGGTTGTCTGGACCGCAGACGGCGAAGCCGTCTGTGCATGCACTTTGGATGCGGAACTAAAATAAAACGACACTACAGATATCACCAGAAGACAAAGACCCAACCCTAGCGTCTTGCCTCCCAGGATTGCTGCAAAGAATTTCCGCTCCCGCGGATCTTTCAGTTTTTCAAAGAATCGGTTGATCATAATTTCGTGCCCAGGCTTCACGATTTGTTGTTTTAGCTTTCCGGAATTTCGAGCTGCCCAATTCATGCCGGGTAGGTCGAACGGGCAGCAACGAGGGATCGAAAAGGTACGGATGCGCCGTTAAGCAATCGCTATGCCGAAGTGCCGGTGTTTGGCCGAAAGTGCTAAGATAGTGTATTAGCGGTATATAGTACTAAGTACTATTAGGGATTAGCCCGGCTCGGGTGTGCTATTGATGACCATTGCCCTGCGCAAATCGAAACCAATCCTCTCTCAAAGTGGCGATTCTTGAACAGCGGCACCTTAGCTCAGGTTCTGACGCCGCGGTCGAACTCATAAGAGAAAGTTGTATTAATCTTAGCAGCGAAGCTGCGACCAAGGAAAGTCCGGCGGCTGACTGGCTCCGTAGGAGCTAAATCTTTATAGTTGCCGTAACGCACGCGCGCGATCAACCGCGAATGGACGCGAACGTCCGAGCGCCTGGAGGGGAGCCGCTTTGTAGTATGGCAGTTCTATGTGTTTGCTGCAGGCGGCTCCCGGAAACTACCCAGCGTGTCCTCATCAATGTAGGCTATCCAACGGATCGGTTGGCACGAAGATGGGCGAACGTCAGGAACGATGGCGAATCTTGGGCTGCTTCCGGGAGCCGCCTGCTGCCAACCGATAGACCTGCTACCCAATAAAGCGGCTCCCCTCCAGGCGCTGGGCGTTCACTAACAATGGCCTTAGATTCGCGTCTATTCGCGTGGATTGGCGGTTTGGTTTTTCTCGTTTCGTCGATCGTCTCTATCGAGCTCTGTTAGGAGCGACATCTAAGGCCATGCGCTGCTTTCTCAGTCCTAAACCAGCTCACGCATAAGAGCTCTCACCGCGAATTCCGAGAGCGATCCGGCGTTCTTTCCGCTCTTTGGCGATGCGCGCGGAGTATCCGCTCTCGCGGAAAGCTCGTAAAGGATCGGACGACAAACCTCGACTCTTTCGCCATTCGCCTAGCGCGGGACGGACGTCAGTGAAAAAGGCTTCTCGCAAGGATTCCTCGGCATCGATCTCGGCATTGCTTTCCTGAAACTTCGCCAGCTCCGCGTGCCGGACCAAAGCCGCTTTGGCATAGAGCTCTTGCGCGGTGCAGACGGTCTGGATAGTGGCATCGATCTTCGGTTTGTCGTTGTGCGACTGATCGATCATGTAGGCGATCTCCGGCGTATGGCCGGTTTCCCACCGGTAGAACAGGATCTCATTGAAAATGCGGAAGACTTGATACGGATCGATCGAACCCAAGGTCAGATCATCGTCTGCGTAACGGCGGTCGTTGAAATGGAAGCCGCCCAGCATTTCTTCGTCCAGTAACCAAGCTACAATCTGCTCAATGTTTTGGGCCTGATAATGGTGCCCCGTATCCACCAACACTTTGGCTTTGGGTCCAACCGCTTTTGAGACCACATAAGACATGCCCCAATCTGCCAAGTCCGTGTGATAGAACGTCGGTTCGAACGGCTTGTACTCGACCAACATGACTTGGTCGGCGTCCATTTCGGCAGCAACTTCTTTTAGCGACTCGGTGATCGCCTTTTTTCGCCACCGGATATTGGCTTGCCCGGGGTAGTTCGATCCATCCGCAAACCAGAGCGACAGATAACGGCTGGAAATCTGTTTAGCGATCTTAACACTGTCCACGATATGGGTCAGGGCGGCCTTTCGAGCATTGACGTCCCGATTACAAAGCGAACCGTACTTATAAATCTGGTCCTGGAAGATATTCGGGTTAACCGCACCCAGTTTCAGCCCCATTTTTTCCGCTGCCCGTTTCACACTGAGCGGATCTTGCCCTTCTTTAAAGTCCCAAAGCACATGGACCGCCATACTGGGGCAACAACCGGTCAATTGATGCACTTGGGCAGCGTCAGAAAGCTTGTCGTTAATATCAATGGCGGCGCCATCTTGAAAAAATTTGCCGAAACGCGTGCCGGTATCGGCAAATCCCCAACTCGGGGTTTCAATCTGAAATTCGTTTAGAGCCGCGAAGACTCGATCAGTTTGTTCGGAATTCATCTTTGCTTCTGGGGTTAACTCACTGACTCACATTCACGATGGAGTGGCCGGTTCTGTCCCTTCACCGCCTATCAATATAACGGACAATTTCCTAGGTCCATGCGCGCCTAACACGAGGACGCGTTCGATATCACCGGTACGGCTTGGGCCGGTGATGAACGTCATAAAGCTGGGAAAGTTAGGCGCGTATTTCCGTTCCAGCAGCTCAAAGGCGGCCGGCAAATCCGGTACTACCTGCGAGGACATCGCGATCACCACGTGATGAACCGGCAATACCGACAATGCCCGGCCACCGGCACTAGCGGCCGTCACTAACACACTGCCCGTTTGCGCGATCAATGCGTCACAACCGGTTATCCCTGCCGATACTTTCTCTAGGTCCGTCTTTGCCGTAGCCCGGCTGACTTCAATTTTGGATAGGGAAACCGCGCTCAACAAAGTCCGGATCCGATCGTCCGCCGGCAAAGCGATGGATTCCCATTTTTCGCGTTCCGCTAACATTTTCAATTGGGCGCTGGCCGCTGAGTCATCCGCACATGGCAAGAATTCCGTTTTCAAACCTTCGCTCCGTTCGGCAAAAAGAGCGACTTGGCCGGGGAAATCATCCGGTACCTGCGGTAAAACCTGACGGACGCCGGTAACGCCATCGTTCGGCTGGGTTTCCCTTTCACCAGGATGACCAGGAACGCTTACCCGCAAAGCCTCCCGTATCCGGGCCAGAATAGAATCACGAGCGCTCACTGAGTTCGTTGTTTCCAAAGATCACGGAACGATTTTCTGGCGAACGCAGGCAGTTCGCGGCTCTTGGTCCATGACCAAGCGGGATCGGCCGAGGTCGCATTAAACAAGCGTTGCAACGGTGCGAAAACCTTCATGGCCCTGATCGCGATTCCAAACCAGCTGGGCCGATTAACCACAAAAGCGAAAGCTTTAAAACCAAGCCGTTGGAAAGGGGACCCTTTCTCCGCCACCGCGTTTCGCCGGTTTTGTAGAAGGTGATGATGCAAATCGATCTTCACCGGACAAGTCTCGGTGCAAGCGCCGCAAAGCGAAGAAGCCTGAGACAGATGTTGCCAGGACTGCAACCCGCGCAAGTGCGGGGTTATGACCGACCCAATTGGCCCTTGATAGGTTGTACCATAGGTATGACCACCAACATTTCGAAAAATCGGGCAGACATTCAAACAAGCCCCGCAACGAATACAGCGCAGCGAGTCTCTCTGCTCCGCATCGGCCAGCAGACGGGTTCTACTGTTGTCCAAAAGGATAACGTGCATTTCTTCGGGACCGTCTAGCTCCTCGGCACTGCGAGGGCCGCTCACCATCGAATTGTAACAGGTGATCTGTTGTCCGGTTCCAGCCGTGGCCAGCATCGGTAAAAAGAGCGCTAGATCCGCCAGGCGTGGTAAGACCTTTTCAATCCCGAGCAAAACCACATGGGTTTTTGGTAACGCACAAGTCAGACGCGCGTTCCCTTCGTTTTCGGTAATCGAAATCATTCCCGTCTCGGCCACGGCGAAGTTCGCTCCGGTGATACCGATGTCCGCGGAAAGATATTCTTGGCGAAGCGCTTTCCGGGCGATCATGGTCAGTTCTTCCGGATCGGCCGTTGGCTGGGCGCCGAGTTTTTGCTGGAATAACTCACTGATCTGGCCCCGAGTAAGATGCATGGCCGGAAAGACGATGTGATAGGGCGGTTCGTGCCGTAGCTGCACGATGAACTCACCCAAATCGGACTCCACCACATGGAAGCCGGCTTCCTCCAGCGCCTCGTTCAAATGAATTTCCTCGGACACCATCGTCTTCGATTTGACGATGCTTTTGGCCTGCTTGGTGCGAGCCAGATCCAGAATATAGGTTCTGGCCTCTACTGCATCGTTAGCCCAAAAAACCTTGACTCCGCGAGCAACGAGTTTTTCCTCAAATTGAACGAGGTACTGGTCTAAATGGCGAATCGCCTCGTCTTTGATCGCAGCCGCAAGTGTGCGAGCTGACTCCCAGTCTTGGAACCGGCTAGCATTGCTACTGCGCGTCTTTTCGTATCCGGACAGCGACCGCTGAACCATCTCGCGCTGGTCGGTATCCCCCACCATGCGGGTCGCATCGATGTCAAATTGTGAAGCAGCTGAGGCCATTCGAAGACGTGATTAGTGATTGGTGATTGGTGATCGGTTGGCCGCAACAGAAGACCGCGGGCGAGTAGGCTGACCATGAACTGGTCTAACAGAACCGCCCAAAGCTTTGGCCCTAGACCCGTTAGTTTGATTAGATTTGTCTAGTTGTCCCGGAGGGACTGGATGATGGTAGCCTGGCACGAAGTGCCTGGAAAGGCGAGCCTTCGAATCCGTCCCGTAGGGTACGGTCTGATTCGGTACCCCTGATTCACAACCTTGAGTGCGTGTCGCGTCTGCCCGAAAAACTTGCCCGTAGAGCCACAAATCACACCGTCCCCTACGGGACGGAACCGTGATGGTCGCCTTTCCAGGCACTTCGTGCCAGGCTACCATCATCCAGTCCCTCCGGGACAATTCAGATCCTCGTATCCAAGCGTTCATCAAGTTCGCGCCCTAGTGGAAATTGGCCAAGATTTCGGCCAAATGGAGCGCTTTCATTTTTGAACCGGAACGCTTCAACAACCCTTCCAGATGCATCAGACAACTGGAATCATTCGAAATGAGATAGTCGGCTCCGGTTTTCGCCGCTAATCCACATTTGGTTTCGCCCATGGCTGTAGAAATCATAGGAAATTTGACCGCGAACAGGCCGCCAAAACCGCAACAGGTCGTAGCATCTTCCATTTCGATCAACGTGAGATCCTTGACCTGCTGTAACAACGTTCGCGGCTGAGTGCGTACACCGAGTTCGCGCAATCCGTGACAACCGTCATGAAACGTTGCTGAGGCTTGAAATCGGCTGCCCAGGTCGGTCACTCCCAATTTATCGACCAGAAACTCCGAAAACTCGAAAGTTCGCAGGGCGAGTTGATTGACCGCCTCCTCTTTTTCGCTACCAGCGAATAGCTCCCGGTAGAAAACTCTGATCATGGTCGCACACGAGCCCGAAGGCACCACCACGGCCTCCTTGTCGGACAATCGCTCGACTACTTTGCTAGCGACCTCTCGCGCTTCCGGCCAGTAACCCGCGTTAAACGCCGGTTGCCCACAGCAAACCAACCCCGCATCGAAATCGATGGCATGCCCTAACCGCTCGAACACTCGAACCACGCTCAGACCGACTTGAGGGTAAAACAGGTCGATGTAGCAAGGTATGAATAAAGAAATTTTCACCGCAGAAAGGCTTCCGCCAGGCCGCCATCCACTGCGATAATTTGCCCGGTCGTCTTTGCCAGCCGGCCAGACAGCAACAGAAAATAAGCCTCCGCTTGGTCTTTTGGCAGGATGGGTTCCTTAAGCAGGCTGCGGTCGGCGTAGAATCGAGAAAGTTTATTTACCAGAGAATCGGTCGGCTCATCTTCGGAAAAAGGTACCTGATACTTCGCCAACGAAGAGATGACGCGATCCCGCGGGAACATCGTACTCCCTTGCACCACGGTAGCCGGCGCCACCGCATTTACGCGCCCAAGCGGCGCCAATTCGATAGCCAGCTCTCTAACCAAATGGTTCAAAGCTGACTTACTGACATCGTAGGCAAAGCTGCCTTTCTTGGCGACAACCGCATTCGCACTCGAAGTCAATACTACCGAACCAGGCAGTTTTTGTTCGCGTAACAGTTTGCCGAATTCATCGGTGACCACATACGAACCGGTAACATTCACCTCGAGTGTAAACCGGAATTTTTCATCGGGAATACGGCCCCCATTGTCGGGCGGGACAAAAACTCCGGCGGTAACCACCAAATCGTCGACGCCACCGTAGGCCAATACCGACTGCTTAAAAAGATTGCGCGCTTTTTCCCGGTTGGTGATATCTGCAGCTACTCCGACGGCTGGCCCGCACCGCGAGATCCCGGAACCGGCCACGCCTATCCCCTCTCCAAATTTTTTCGTTATCTCGTTAGCGGTCCCGGTAGCGGCTTCCGCTGAAAGGTCAGCCGAAACCACGTGAGCGCCTTCACCAGCGACCCGGTGTGCTAATTCTCTGCCGATCCCGCTGCCTGCTCCAACCACCACGATAACGCGCCGCGCTAATTCCTTCTCAGGAGGCATCCGGCGAAGTTTCGCTTCTTCAAGCTGCCAGTACTCGATGTCGAAGGCTTCCTGGCGCGGCAAAGCAATGTATGAACTGATCGCTTCAGCACCGCGCATAACCTCAATCGCGCAGTTATAAAACTCTGCTGTGACCCGGGACTCACTCTTATCTTTGCCCCAGGCAATCATCCCAAGCCCAGGAATTAGTACCACGGTCGGGTTGGGATCACGCAGCGGTGGAGAATCAGGCCGGCGATAATCCTGATAATACTTCTCGTACTCACCCCGATAGGTTTTCAATCGCAAATCGAGCACGGCCCTGAGCCGCTGAAGATCCTTCGATACCGGGTCCCATTCTATATGGAGAGGCTGAATCTTCGTTCGGAGAAAATGATCCGGACAAGAAGTCCCGAGAGCCGCTAATCGAGCAGCGTCATGACTGTTAACGAACCGAAGAACGTTCTCGTCATATTGCAGCGTCGCCACCAATCGTTTGTTCTGGCTGATTTGCCCACGCAACCAAGGCAGCAGCTCGAACAACAATTCTTCCCGATCTGCCTCCGAAATCCTAGAATGCTTTTGGCCGCCAAAGGTTTTGTCACCCTGGTCTTTCGAGGCAATGTATTCGGCTGCCCGTTCGATCAGGCTTAAAGAAAGCTCGTAACATTCTTTGTCGTCCTCAGCCCAATTAATCAGACCGTGCTGCCCCATAACCGCACCTTTGGCTTTGGGATATTGCTTGCACATGGCTTGAAGTTTTAGTCCCAGATCAAATCCCGGGCGCTGCCATGGCAGCCAAAATACTTCTTCACCGTAAATCTCTTGAGTCAGCCTTTCACCGTCTCGAGCAGCGGCGACTGAGATCACCGCATTGGGATGAGTGTGATCGACATGGCGGTAAGGCACGAATCCATGCAATGGCGTATCGATCGAGGCAGCTCGCGGATTCAAATTGAACGTGCAGTGCGGATACGCCGCCACCATCGAGTCTTCCACATCCGTCTTAAGACCCTTATTCGGAGACGCCTCGTACAACGAACGCAGCCGGTCCAACCCTCGCATGTATAGGCTGGAGAAGTTCTCTTTTTTCGAGGTGCGCAAGTCGCCGCCCGACCCTTTTACCCAAAGCACCTCCACCTTTTCTCCGGTCAACGGATCGGTCTGCTGTAGCTTGGCCGACGTATTGCCACCACCGGTGTTAGTGATCCGCTGATCTGAACCAAGCAGGTTGGACCGGTAAACCAGCCGTTCTACTGGATCCAGGGCGTTAGCTTTGGCGTCATCCCACAAGTAATCGACGAAACGTGTCTTCATTTAATTAAGCTTTCGTACCTTTGCAGTGCTTCGGACCAGGGTGCTGAGTCTTCGGGCTCGAACTCCTCAATCGTATAAGAATTGCGAATCACTTCTCGCAGATCTTTTAAGGACCCAAGTTCACCGGAAGCTACCGCTTGAATCAAAATATTTCCTAGTGCCGTTGCTTCCACCGGTCCGGCGACCACCAGCATGCCGGCGGCGCTGGCCGTTAATCGATTCAAAAGCCGGTTCTGACTGCCTCCTCCGACCACGTGCAATACCTTGATTTGTATATCCAGCATTTCCTGCAGCTGGCCAAGCTGAGAGGCATAGCTCAAAGCTAGACTTTCCAAGATACATCGAGCCAACGCTCCCGGTGTCTCTGGAACCGGCTGTCCGGTTCGCCGGCAAAAATTCTGCACCTTTTCGATCATGTTTCCCGGCTTCAGGAATTCCGGTTCATTCGGATGAATTACAGATACCAGAGCCGCCGCTTTTTCCGCTTCCCGCACCAGCGCCGGATAATCGATATCAGCACCGTTCTGTACCATCTCCCGGCGCGTCTCCTGCAAAATCCAAAGCCCGAGAATATTTCTGAGAAAACGGACCGTCCTCTCGAAGCCAAGCTCGTTGGTGTAGTTGTTGGACAGACAAGCTTCGCCTAGAAACGGTTTCTTGAGCTCAACCCCCAATAGCGACCAAGTGCCGGAGCTTAAATAAGCCCAGTTATCTCCCTTTGCTGGCACGGCAGCGACCGCGGCGCCGGTATCGTGCGAACAAGTCGCAAAAATTGGGAATGATTTGAGGTTAAGCCTTCCTGCGAGTTCTGTACTCAAACTACCGATCTGAGTTCCGGAATCCACCACCGGCGGAAAAACCTTTTCAGGTATTCCCAATAATTCGATGAGCCGGCCGGACCACCGATTCTCCACCGGGCTGAAAATCTGCGTCGTGCTGGCGTAGCTTCTTTCCACAAACGGTTGCTGGCACAAAAGAAAGTGGACGTAATCAGCGATGCCCAGAAAATGCTTGGCGATCTCAACCAAAGGCCGTCGATTGAGCGCGTCGTCATAGAGCTGGTACAACGTATTGATCTGCATGAATTGCACGCCGGTCTCGTTAAAGACCAGTTCTTTGCCAGCCAGCTTCACGAAATTTGGGAACGTCGTATCGGTCCGCGCATCACGATAATGGAACGGCAGGCCTAGCAGCGGTTCGCCCTCCGAGAAATAGGCGTAGTCCACTCCCCAGGCGTCGACGCTGAGCCCCGCTATGTCTCGAGTCTTCTTCCCAACCGCGCTCAGGCCGTTTTGGATTTCATCGTAAAACTTAAGGAGATCCCAGCGAAGAGAACCATTCACCACGCTGGGTCCGGTAGGAAATCGATGGCACTCTTCCAATCGAATTTTACCATCCGCCAGTGACCCCAGCACAACTCGGCCACTTTCGGCCCCGAGATCGCAAGCGACGTAATTTTTGCCGCTGATCATAGGGAAGAACGGTCAAAGGCTTTCATCGTTAACGGTCGCCGTTCCCGGCGTTCGCGGCGATGCCGGCGTTCCCGGCGTTGTAAAGGGGGACAATACCTCGGCACGCGTACACTCATCAGCTGGAGCGGCCTTGCTTGCAAGGTTTTCCCAGCGGCAGGGATGAGCTCCCGCTCAGTCCGGTATCGGCGGACGAACGCGCTGGAAAATGAAAGATTGCGGATGAGCCGAAGCTCATCCTTAACGGTGCATCGCGCTGACTAAAATACGCTAATTAATAACGTTCTATCATGCAGTTGCTGTGAGTAACGCGTCTCCTGAACTTTCTGCAAATCCCCAACGCCGGGTTGATGGCCCAACGCCGGGTTGATGGCCCAACGCCGGGTTGATCGCCCAACGCCGGGTTGATCGCCCAACGCCGGGTTGATGGCCCAACGCCGGGTTGATCGCCCAATGCCGGGTTGATGGCCCAACGCCGGTTGATGGCCCAACGCCAGGTGATGGCCCAACGCCTGGAGGGGAGCCGCTTTATCGGTTAGCAGCTCTATCGGTATCTAGCAGGCGGCTCCCGAGAGCTACCCCCGAATTTGAATCACCCATGTCGTTCTGAATTCGCGCTGCCCGACCTGGAGAACCTTCTGCGACGCTGAGTCTTCGACGAACCAGGGGCCTCTTCCGGGAGCCGCCTGTCTACCCCGAATGCTTTCGGTGGCTGCCACGGGATAGAGCAACCACATTATAAAGCGGCTCCCCTCCAGGCGTTTGGCCATCACCCGGCGATGGGCGTCCCTCCCGGGTGTCCATTTACAGGAACAGGCCGCTACAACTCGTTTAAAACCGGAACGCGGCCAGCGCAAAAACAAAGATAGCGAACGCGATACAGTAAACGCCGAAGAATCTCCATCGCCCGCTCTCCAACCAGCTGGACAACAGTCGCAGCGCTAGTAAGCCGGCGATAAAGCTGGCGACCATACCAATGATTCCCGGCAGAGCCATCGATACCAGGCTGGAAACCTTGGTTGCTTCAGGATGGGTTTTGACTAAGCGCCAAAGTTCCCGCCCAATGCTCGGCGGCGTAATGACGACCGCCAAGGCAAAGCTAAACACTTCCATCCGCATTCTGGCAACGCCGGCCAATAGGCCCGTCGAAATCGTCGTGCCGGAACGAGATAACCCTCGAAAAGGAATACAGACTCCTTGTACCGTTCCGACTAAGCAAGCAGTGGAGTTTGAAATGTCCCGCCCTTCCCTTGGTCCCGGTTCCCGGAACCCGGCCACAATGATCAGCAAGCCGGTGATCAACAAAGCGATCCCCAATAACGGCAGTTGCGCGAACAAGGTCTCGATATCAGCTCCCTTTAGGAAGACTTTCTCGACGATCAGTAGTAACGCCAATCCGACAATCGCAGTACAGATTGTCGCCAACACCACTTGCCGAAGGATGGTGAGAAAAGCCGCGCCGCTCGAAAAGTATTCGCGACGCCAGGCATTCCAGAAGTAGACGATCACGGCAAACATCGTGCCCGTGTGCAGCATCACCAATATAAACGTCCATTCCGGGCTGGAAGGATCCAACCCCAACAACTTTTCGACGACGATGACGTGAGCAGAACTCGATACCGGCAGTAATTCGGCCGCGCCCTGCACCAGTCCCAACAGCAAAATCTGCAGCAAATGTTCCAGCATGGATTGTGTCCTGAAGAATCGCTCGCTCCTTCGGCGTTTTGACGGAAAGTTGCAACCGGTTTTTTCCCAAACGCTACCGGAAAATCAATCGTTTCCGGCCCAGCCTTCCCACCCTAACCGGCACCACCCAAGCCGTGATCACATATCGCTTTTTGCCAGCGCGATATGAAGCAAAGTCGCATTTCGCGAAGCCAGACCTGAACCGTCGCATCGTCGCGCTCAGCGCACGCCCTTTTTTCTTCGGGTTTGCAGCGGACCAATCAAAGTTTTGCCCTCGAACATTACATCTTGCTAAATAATTAAACGTTTTTTGCGGCCACGTTGTCAGCCGATGGCCTGGAACCTGCAAAGCACCCCGGCACACTATGACATACGTAGGAGCTCGAAGCGGTCTTTGCAGGGCGTTAGCAAAGAGGAGGGTCAACCATTCCGGACCCAAAAAATTTAAGATTGGGACCGGATTGCGGTTTTTCGGACTCGCCGCGCTTGTACTCTGCTCACAAACGCTGGTCCATGCCGGAGACGAAACTCCCGGCCCAAGCCCGAGTCCGAGTCCGGTTACCTATCAACCGTTCCTATCAGGTCTGATGGATGCATTCGGCCAAGCGTTAACCTCACCCGCCTACACCCCGCCTCAACCCGGAGCATCGGAGAATACGCGGCGCGGCGCTTATCCGGCGCCTTTCGATGATCCTCCGTTCTTTACATCTGACTACCAGATTGGCGGCACGCCGATCATCGGTGATCACAATGAAGCCACTGTCTGGCCTCTGATGAAGGCAGTCTATGGGAGCGGTCCTTTCGGTCAATGGCTGAAAGACAATCGAATCAATCTCTACGGTTGGATCTCCGGCGGCTTTAACATCAGTTCATCGAGCCACTCCAACGCTCCTATGGCCTACGATATTCGTCCCAATCAGCCAGAGCTCGATCAAGCCGTGGTTTATCTCGAGCGCTTGCCCGACGAATACCAGACAGATCATATTGACTGGGGTTTTCGCGTGTCCGCACTCTATGGCCTCGATTACCGGTTCACTATTTCGAGGGGGCTTTTCAGCTCTCAATTACTTAAGTACAACGAGAAGTACGGCATTGATATGCCGATGTTCTACTTTGACTTCTATGTCCCCTGGGTTTTCGACGGCATGAATATCCGAATTGGCCGGTACATATCAGTGCCGGACATCGAAGCGCAACTTGCTCCGAACAATCCGATGTATACCCATTCGTTGTTGTACACCTTCGATCCGTTTACTCAAGAAGGTATCATGGCAACCGTGAAGCTATCACCGAATTGGAGCGTTCAGGCTGGCATCAGCGCTGGGAATGACCAGGCAATTTGGGATTCATCAGCCCGGCTAACCGGCACTTTCATGGTGCAATGGATATCATCCAACAATAAGGACTCGGTGTACATCGGCACTAACTCGATCAACGATGGCGAGTTTTCCTTTAACAACCTGCAAGACTATGTCGGCACCTGGACTCATAAGTTCAACGACATCGTGAATATGCAAACCGAGGCCTGGTATATGTATATGAAAGGCGTGCCAGGTATCGGTTGGGCGCCCGAGTGGGCGGCTGTAAATTACCTGTTCGTCCGGTTATCAAAGAATACTTACCTGAACATCCGGAATGAGTATTTTGATGATGCGGCCGGTCAACGCACGGGAGTAAAAGACGTGTATTCGGAGCACGCCATCGGCCTGGCATTGTGGCCCAACAGCATCACCGAGATTCGGCCCGAGATCCGGTTTGAGCGAGCCTATCAACGTGAGGCCTACGACAACAAGACTCGCAAGAACCAGGTGAGCTTTGACTGCGATCTGACTGTACACTTTTAGTGTACGAAAAAAGCGAGATCCCCCAGCGGGGATCTCGCTTTAGCTGAGCAGCTGCCGTGGATTGCAGTTTGTCGCAATTGGCGACGAAGTGATCCCGCGTTCCGAAAGATGACCAATCCAAGATAAATCGCATCGAATGTTGCGGACACCCGTCTCGCTCGCTGTTTTCGTTTGGTTTATTTGCGCCGGCCAGCTTGCCTCGGGGGGAAGCCAGTCGGGTGCAAGTACCGGCGCCCTGCCTATGGGAATTCCATCTCGCTTAAGCTTATCGGCCGCTCAAGAGATAGCGTTTGCTAACAATTTTGACCTCGTGGCGGTACAAGCAAACGTCGACTTAGCGGTCGCGACTAAGATCGCGGCCTATGAATGGCCGAACCCTAATTTTACGTTCAGCCCAACCAAAATCGATATCCACCAAAGACAGGGCACCAGCTTGGGTAACAGTTGGGCCGATCGAACCTATGACACGATCGTGGCGGTTAGCGAGTTGTTCGAGATTGGAAAACGATCCCGGCGCCAGGCGTCAGCCAGAGCCGGTGTCGAAGCCGCCCGCGCTCAATTGGAAGATGCCCATAGAACTCTTGATTTAGGTGTTACCAAAGCCTATCTGGCTGCCCTGCTGGCTGAAGCCAATGCCACCGTTCTAAATGATTCCGCCAAGGCTTTACGTAAAGAGGCGACGATTGCGAAGACCAGGCTAAACGCGGGCGATTTATCGGACTCCGACCAAGCGCAAATTGAAATCAATGCGGATCAATTGGACTTGAATGCTAAATCTGCCGAAAGCACCGCCATTCAGGCTCGCATCCAGCTTGAAGTGTTGCTCGGGGATCGACACCCGGACGGTAAGATCGAGCTGACGGAAAGTTTAGAGAGCTTGGCGAATATTCCGTCCGGAATTGTTTTCACGGTGCCAGAGAATCGACCCGACGTTGTCGCTGCAGAGGCAGCCGTTCGAAAGGCCGATTACGATATTGCTTTGGCGAAAGCCGGCCGGATCCCGGACCTCACGTTTCAGACTCAGTATGAGCGGAACCCGCCGGATCCGTTAAACTCGGTCGGATTTTCGTTTGGCTTTCCGCTGCCGGTGCTCAATCACAACGACGGCGCGATTCAATCCGCGCTGGCGTCGCGGGAGATCGCGGTTTCTCAACTTGATAAGACCCGGCAGGGGGTGATCTCGGACATTACCACGGCTGAGGCCGCTTATCAGGAAGCCAGGGCGCGACTGAGTCGATATGAAACGACCGTTCGACCTGCTGCCCGGAAGGTTCGCGATGCAGTCACGTTCGCGTTCGATCGAGGTGGAGCTTCTTTATTGGATCTCCTCGAAGCGCAACGTAGCGACAACGATATTCGCGCAGCGACCGAGCAAGCGGAGGCCGATTGCGTCACCGCAACCGCTGCGCTCGCTGCCGCCTATGACCGGCGTTTCCCGGCCGAGATGAAGAAGGAGGGCTCAACTAAGAAATGAAAAAACTAGTTAACTTTCGCACTTGGAACCAAAGGCAGATCACACTCTTTAGCCTTGGCTTTTTTCTCTTGTGCCCCGCCGGTGGTAGGTCCGATGAAGCTTCGCCCAAGACAGACGATCGGCCTAATAAAGGCAGAAGTGTCGAGTTCCCTCAAAAAGCGACAGAAAAGCCGGTGTTCAAGACAGAAATAGCCAAGTCGGTCGGTGACGATGAGGCGAAGTTTACCGGCAGAATCACCTGGAACGAAGACTATGCCGTCCGCATCTATTCACCGGTCGGTGGTCGGGTCGCAAAGATCGTCGCCGACATGGGCCAAAAGGTTTCTCCTGGTGACGACTTGGCTTTGGTTCATTCCTCTGACTACGGGCAAGCGCTTTCCGACTATTTGAAAGGAATCGCCGCTCTCACTCAGACACAAAAGACCTATGAACGAGAAAAGGATCTGCTCGCGCATGGAGCGGCTGCTACCAAAGACGTCGAAAGCGCCCAAGCCGATTTTGACAACGCCCGAGCGGAAAAGGAGCGGGCCGAAGCCGCGTTGCAACGATACGGGAAGCCAACTGGCGATTTTAGCGATCTCTACCATGTAACCAGTCCGATCCCCGGGTATGTGGTCGATAAGAAGATCAATCCTGGTCAGGAAGTCCGCCCAGATATTATCTTGGCAAATACGACCGACGTGGTGACTCCGCTATTCACCATCGCGGATCCGAGCCATCTTTGGGTGTTGCTGGATGTGCCGGAAACCGATTTGAATGAGCTGAAAACCGGACAGGAAATTGAGTTGCGCACGCCGGCTTATCCGGGCCGCATTTTTCCTGGAAAAGTGGTAACCGTTGGCGCTTCTCTGGATCCGCAAACGCGCGTAGCTCGTGCCCGGGCAACCGTAGAAAACCCGGACGGCGCATTAAAGGCTGAGATGTATGTCAGCGTGAATGTCAAACTCGCCGCAGATGGACGTAGCTGCGCTGAGGTACCGGCTACCGCGGTGTTTTACCTCGACGGCAACTATTATGTCTTCGTCACGCAGGCCGCGCACCCGAACAAGTACACTAGACGGGAAGT
>Ga0185299_10000351_pt1 | contig 134636 bp, 134 predicted proteins | sample PaiPotPPA55metaG_FD_128002 | JGI IMG/M metagenome (GOLD analysis project Ga0185299, IMG submission 128002) | Iron sulfur acid spring bacterial and archeal communities from Banff, Canada, to study Microbial Dark Matter (Phase II) - Paint Pots PPA... ...
TTCGAGACGTTCAATTTCCTGAACCATCCGAATTTCGGAGACCCGAATCTGACATTAGGCAACAATTCGATAAATAGCAGCAATGGGCAACCCATTCCGGGAAGCGGTAGCTTCGGAACGATAACCAGCACACGGGCTGGAATCGACATGCGAGAGTTGCAGTTCAGTCTGAAGGTGATCTTCTGATACCAGAGGCCATGTCGACCCGAGTCTACAGGTAAGAGCTATATTGTCTCTTGAAAGTGGTGAAGATCGACAACCAGCGAAGACCCCACCGAACTCCGCCTCCGGTCGCGACAAAAAAGCTCGTAGCGGAGAAAACGGATCCGGCTTGGTGGCGGCATGGATGGCGCGTGTTGGCGCTGTGGGTTCTCGTTTTTGCAGCCTATTCAAATTCGTTCACGGCTAGGCTTCTCTTCGACAGTAATCCTGTAATCGAACAAGATCCTCGCATCCGGGAGGCAACTCCGCACAATATTCAGTCCATTCTGACAGGCCCCTATTGGTACGTGAACGCCACGGCGGGCCTCTACCGGCCGGTCACTACTTTCTCCTATCTGGTCAACTATGCCGCTTTTGGCAATGACGCGCGTCCCGCGGGCTATCACTGGGTCAATTTCGCGCTGCACGCAATTAACACTGCCCTTGTGTACTCGCTGGGCATACTCGTTTTTGAGCAATCGTCGCTGGCTTTGGCGCTGGCTGCCCTCTGGGGATTGCATCCGGTGCTCAGCGAATCCGTCACGAATATTGTCGGGCGCGCCGATTTGCTGGCGGCCTTCGGCGTATTGGCCGGCCTATTGTGCTACGCGAGAGCCGCGTTCATTGCGGGGTGGCGCAGATGGGCGTGGCTGGGAGCTCTGGGCGTCGCGCAGGCGGTCGGTCTCTTTTCGAAGGAGAGCGGAATCGTCTTGCCGGGCATCATCCTGCTATACGACCTGATTTGGTCCGAGCGCTCTACATGGCGTGCCCGGGCGCCCGCCTATGCCGTTTTGGCGCTTCCGATTGCCGCCTTTTTCTACTTGCGCGGCGGCCTCGACACGCACATGCTCACCGAATTTACCGAGAACCCTCTGGTAAGCGCGGGTTTCTGGACGGCGCGCATCACGGCCGTCAAAGTAATCGGCAAATTCCTATGGCTGTTTCTCTGGCCGGATAAGTTGTCGGCGGATTATTCTTATAACGCGGTGCCGTTGTTTGGCGGCTCGGTATCTTCCTGGGAGGACGCAAAAGCGCTTATCGCGCTCGCGATTTGCTTGGGTTGTGTGCTTCTTGCGGTCCGTTGGCGCCGTACGGTGAAGCCGTTCCTGTTCTTCCTGGCTTTCTTCTTCGTCACGCTCTTGCCCACTTCGAATCTCTTCATCATCATCGGCAGCATCATGGCGGAGCGGTTTCTGTACCTGCCTTCAGTCGGCCTCGCAGGCTGCCTGGTCGCAGTCATTCACCAGCTTGCTCAGCGCTTTTCCGTGAAGTGGCGCGTGGCCCCGAAGGCCGCCTGGGTTGCGATGGGCTTCGCATGTCTGGTCTTCGCGGCGCGCACCTACGCCCGCAATTTCGATTGGCAGAATGCGCGCGCTCTGTGGACCAGCACTGTGAACACCTACCCAGAAAGTGCCCGCCCGCACTACAACCTAGCTACCGAGCTTGCGCAAACACCTGGAGAGTTGCCGCAGGCAATTGCCGAGTTCGAAGCAGCTTTGCGTATTCGACCAGATTATGCCGAAGCCCATTACAACCTGGGCAACGCCTTGGTGCTGACGCCGAACCGGACGCCGGATGCGATCACCGAATATCAAGCCGCGCTCCGTTACGCGCCGAATCTCATAGAAGCCCACTATAGTCTAGGAAACGTTCTAGCCCATACGCCTGGCCGCCTCCCAGACTCGATCAACGAGTACCAAGCGGCGCTGCGGATCCAACCTAATTATGTATACGCGCACAACAATCTGGGTACCGCTCTGGCTAGAACACCTGGACGGCTGCCAGAAGCGATTACCGAGTTCGAGGCGGCAGTCCGGCTTCGACCCGATTACGCCGATGCTCATAACAATCTGGGAAACGCTTTAGCGGAAACACCCGGCCGCCTTCCGGAGGCGATTGCTGAGTACCAGGCAGCCCTGCGGATCGAACCTGACCACCCCAAAGCTCACATCAACTTAGGGGACGCTCTGGCCAAAACAGGCCGACTGCCGGAGGCGATTGCCGAATATGAAACGGCGCTGCGCATCAGACCGGATCCGGAATTGCAGCAACTGATTGATCGCCTGCGGGAAGAGCGCCGGTAGTATTGGCATGGTTTCTCATTGACAAGGTTTCGCACAATTTCGCTTGCGGGCCGGCCCGCTGTCGGAGCTAGCATGGGTATTGTGGAAATTGTAAAATGAGCTGTCCTCCACGACGAACGATATTGAAGGCCGGGATCGGGTGGGGCATTCTAGGCTTAGCTGGTCGAGGCGAAGCGCAGGAAACTCCCGCCACGATGCGCCCGAAGGAAGGCGATCTTCTAATCAAAGTCGACGACCAGAAGGCGTTTCCGTTGACGCCGGATGACATTCCAATGGCCGCCGACCAGACCATGGCATGGGCCATGGATCCAGTGACCAAAACGATCCGTAGCGGAGAGCGCCTGAATCGTATTCTGTTGGTGCGCTTTTCCCCCGTGCAGCTGAGTGCGGAAACCAGGGTGCGAGCCGCGGAGGGTGTGGTCGCTTATACGGCCATTTGCACCCACGCTGGCTGTGAGGTCACCGATTGGATTGTGGACAAACAGTTTTTGTTCTGCCCCTGCCACGACTCGACGTTTGACCCCAAGGACAACGGCAAAGTGGTGGATGGTCCGGCGCCGCGCATGCTTCCGGCTCTGCCGCTCAAAATCATAGACAAAAAACTCGTCGTCGCGGGGCCCTTTACGGCGCGGATTTATTTCGAAAAGGATTGAGAGAGGATTTTACGTGATTCTCAAGAATGGAAATCGGCTTCATAGAACGGCTTCGATCATCGCCTTGATTTTCAGCGCGGCTCCTCAATTCGCGCAGGAGGCGGTCAAACGCGCCGACGCGCCGCCTATCGGCCCCGTGCCGACGAGTCTCAACAACTATCCGCCCGTTACGACAGAGCGCCTGCTTCATCCGCAGGATGGAGACTGGTTGATGGGCCGCCGCACTTACGACGGCTGGGGGTACAGCCCGCTCTCGCAGATAACACCGGAGAACGTCAAGCGCCTCGAGCCGGTTTGGGTCGTATCGACGGGAGTCAACAACGGGCATGAGGCCGTCCCGGTCGTGAACAACGGCGCAATGTTCGTCTCCACCCCGGGAAACCAGGTTATGGCGATTGACGTAAAGACGGGCATTGTTTTGTGGCGCTACAAGAGGCAGTTACCTGAAGACGTGTTCTGGCCTCATCCTACTAGCCGTGGTGTAGCGTTATACGGCGATAAAGTCTACTTTGCGTCTGGGGACGCTGTTCTGGTTGCCCTGGACGCCAAGACGGGGAAGGAGGTCTGGACGACCAAGGTCGCCGAGAATAAACAGGGATATTATGAGTCCCTCGCCCCGATAGTCATCGACGGCAAGGTGTTGATGGGAACGTCAGGTGGGGATGTCGGGATTCGCGGCTTCGTGGCTGCGTTCGACGCCGAAACCGGCAAGGAGGTGTGGCGAGCATTTACGGTTCCGGCCCCGGGTGAACCGGGAAGTGACAGCTGGCCAGTGGGTGGCGAGCAGTGGAAAAGCGGCGGCGGTTCGACCTGGGTCGCCGGGAACTACGATCCTGAAACCAAGCTGACTTTCTGGGGAACCAGCAACGGCGGCCCGTGGATGGGAGATGAACGCTCGGGCGACAACTTGTATACCGGCTCGACCATCGCCATCGATATAACTACAGGCAAAATCCGCGGTTACCACCAATATGTGCCGAACGAGGCATTTGACTGGGATGAAGTATCCCCGCCTATCCTGGTCGATTACAAACGCAACGGGAAAACCATCAAGGGTCTCATCGACGTCGCTAGAGATGGCTATATCTGGTTTCTCGAGCGCACGGAAGGCCCCATCCATTTCGTCGACGGCGAGCCTTATGTACAGCAGAACGTCTTCACCAGTCTGGACCGCAAGACAGGCCGTCCCGCAATTGATCCCGCGCACAAGCCTCTCACGGGAAAGTCAATCGATTTCTGCCCATCGCATTGGGGTGGGAAAAATTGGCCTCCCATTTCGTTCAGCCCCCAAACTCGAATGATTTATATCCCAGCCAACGAGAACCTTTGCGACACATTTACCGCCAGAGCGGTCCCCCATACTCCCATGCATAACTTTAATGGTGTGACCTCGACGTTGTGGCTGCGTGAAGGCGCCGACCACATTGGAGAAGTACAGGCCTGGAACGTTGATACTGGCAAACGGGTCTGGACCCACACCTACCCAAACTCGCATAATTATGCGGGCATGCTGGCGACTGGCGGCGGGCTGGTGTTTATCGGTGGCACCAATGATCGCCTGTTTCACGCTTTCGACGCGTCGACCGGAAAACTGCTGTGGGAATTCCCAACCAACTCCGGGATCATCGGGCCGCCATCGTCATTTATAGTGGATGGCAAACAGTACATCGCCGTGGAGTCGGGGTGGGGCATGGACCCTCGATCCATACAGGCGCGCCTGAACACTCAGTTCCCGGGCAAGTTCCCCGAAGTCGTGGAGGGTGGCGCTATCTGGGTGTTCGCCGTCAAGTGAGTAAAAGCGGCGCAATAGCTCAACGAATCGTAACAAAATCCGGGGTTTAACAAACGCACACAGCAGCCGCTCTCCGGGAATCTCGATGGCCCTACTTGCATCCTGAGAGTCATGCCTCGCCCTGCAGCATCGGCACTGGGCATTATACGTGCAAGCGGCGATCAGGCGGGTCCGGCCGCCACAGAGCTAGCAGTGTCGATGGTTCGAGATAGGCACCTTGCCATCGCACGGCGAAATGCAGATGGGGGTCGGTGACCCGCCCACTCGATCCACTCCTTCCGATAGGGTCACCCTTTTCTATGTTGGCGCCCTCCTTGACAAGAAATTCAGAGAGGTGCATGTATAAAGTGAAAATCGACTCTCCATGGTCGATCACAATGAAGCCACCTTCGAAGTACATGTTGCGGGCGATCGCGACGCGACCCGAATTCGCGGAAGTGACTTGCGTGCCTAACGCCGCTGAGTAATCAAGCCCCTGGTGTACACTGAGTATCCTCCCGTTGTAAGTCCGCCGCGAGCCAAATGAAGAGGTATAAGACGTGTTGGTCGGTGCGACAAACGGACCTTGCCAAAGTCGGTTCGGTCGGGAAGACTCGAAAACGCTTTGTTTGATCGTGACTTCTTCGTCGATTTGCTTCTGAACTTCCTTTGGTGGCTCTATGAATTTCTGAGGAACGGTAATCGCAGAGGAAGGGTAGGCGCGTCTGATGACCGCGATGTCGACAGTTTCATCGCCCAAGGCGAGGGGGTAATGGCCGGGCGCTCGGTTCAGATTCACGCCCGCAAGGGCCGAGAACGCGTCACCATCGGGCCGGAAGTCGATCTTTTTGCCGAGCCAGGTTCCGGGGCCGGAAAAAGACGTCGATTTAAAGAGCACCGGAGCCCCGTTAAAAACGGGCCGAGGATTCCATCGCACCCGTGCGTCCTGATGAGGTGTCGCGGTCGGCTGCGGTGGGATCTCCGTTTTACCTTGTGGCCCCCGGGCGGGATCGCTAACTTGGGCGACTACTGAACCGCTTAGGGGCAACAGCAGGGCTTGTCGGCGTGTCATTGGCATCAAGATATCACGGCCTCAGAGGCTCAAGGACTTCTATTTGTGGTTATCCGTTCACAATGTCGTAGCTTGATCTCGCTGCAGGTCATGCCTGACACGCGAGTTTACACATCCACTTTGCTGGTTTGTCCCGAAATCGGAGACTGGCCGTTATGCGGCATCATCGGCGCCTATTACTAGAGAAAAGCGCTGCGCGGCCGCCAGAATTGACCGAAGTGGTTCCGCGGATTGCTTCCGGGTGGCGCGTTGTACGGAATCTTTGGCCCTACGTTTGGGCTAAAATCGGTCAACTGTGTGTCTTTGAATCTCGCAACGGCAAGGAGACCTCACCATGCCCAAGTATTTGATCCAGGCTTCCTATACCACGGAAGGAATTCAAGGCCTCGTGGGTGACTCGGCGTCAGGCCGGCGGGCCGATGTGCAAGCGGCAGTGAGGGCGGTCGGGGGAAGGGTTGAGGTGTTTTACTTCGCATTCGGCCCCGACGATGTAATCATCATTCTGGAGCTTCCTGACAACGTCACTGCGGCGGCTGTGGGTTTGACTACTGCAGGAACTGGCGCGGTCCGGGTCCGAACGACACCTCTGTTGACGGTCGAGGAGGTCGACAAGGCACTCGAAGTCAAAATGCGCTATCGCGCACCCGGCCAGTAGGCTGTAAATGTTCCTGGATCCCGGGAACTGGATTGGACCGTACGAAGACTCGCGCTCCATCAAATACTCGACGCCATCACGATCATCTTCCTCTGGGACCAGACTCGGGTGATGAGGAATGAGGGAGCTACACTCACGGAACACGAGGCTCAGTTGGTGATCCCGCGCCAACGTGAGAGGAAAAAGAAAACAGCGACCCAAATAATCGATGACACGAGTAACCACTTTCCATGAAATGGTTGACTGTCGATTCGATCCACACTCCAAAAGATCAGCTGGATAGAGGAGAACGGCAACTCCGAGGGGACCCAGGCGAAGGGTCCACCCCACCCAGGCGGTGAAAACTCCAGTACACATTGCCGAGCCGGGTGCCGCTGTGATCGACGGTGCGCCAGCACTCGGAATCGGTTGTGTTTTATTTCGAAGATGTCTGTCAATCACGCCGACTACATGCGATTGGAGTAGGTTAAGGGCAGTGTTCAGGAGCGCCTGAGATTACTCGCGCGGGAGGCACGATGGGCGCTGAGACGGCAATGCGATAATTGTATAAATGCTCAATCGTCTTCCCCGGCCAGTTCGTCGGTATGTGCTGTCCACGCTTCTGGTCGGTGTGGCGACGATGCTCACTTTTGCCGTGCGGCCCCTGTTCGACGGCAAAGCCCCGCTGACGTTGTTTATCATCGCCGTTCTGTTGTCGGCTGCTTATGATGGCTTGTGGTCGGGAGTCCTTACTACCCTGCTCAGCGTAGTCATGGTTGGCTGGCTGTTCCAGGAGTCAATCTTTCTCCTAGCGCGATCGCAGTCCAGTTTGGTCCTTTTCGCGGCGCTGGGCGTAGCTATTAGCGCCGTCATGCAGGTACTCCATCGAACGAATACCAAACTCACAGCGGCCAGGGCGCAACTTGAACGAGCCAACAAAGAGCTATCGAGCCGCACTGAGGCGCTATCGCGTTCCAACGAAGAATTGCAACGGTTCGCATATGTCGTTTCGCACGATCTACAATCACCGCTCAGAAATATTAGGACTTTGACGACCTTACTCGTACGTCGCAATATCGAGATTCTGGATAAAGATTCGAAAGAATGTGCTCACATCATCGTCAGCGGAGTTCAACGGATGGAATCGATGATTAAAGGGTTGTTAGATTATGCCGCCGCGACTGGCGATACGCATGAACAGGCTGCGTCCAATTCCAACTCGGTGTTAGAACGGGTCTTACACGATCTCCGTTACATGATCGATGCTGAGAGCGCAGTCATTACCTTCGACGCGCTACCGATAGTTCAAACGGACGAAGCTCGGTTGGCCCAAGTCTTTTCCAACCTGATCACCAACGCCATCAAGTATCGCAGCGATCGGAGACCGGAAATCCATATCTCCGCGACAGATAATCCACCGGAATGGATGTTCACGATCGCGGACAATGGCATCGGAATCGACATGAAATACGCAGATGAAATCTTTGGTTTGTTTAAGCGGCTGCATAGCGGGGACGCGTACGAAGGTAGCGGAATCGGTTTGGCAATTTGCAAGGCAGTGATAGAGCGGCGGGGTGGAAGAATTTGGGTGGAGTCGGAAGCGGGTCAAGGCTCGACATTTTTCTTCACCATTCCTAAGATTACAGCGGAACATTCAAGAACGTTCGGCGCGTCGTTGGCCGAGCCGATCGTCAAATCCAAAACCATTGGAGTGCATTAGGACGAAAACCGTGGATTTTAGATCTCGGGGACATAAGGTCGGCGAGCCCAAGAAGCTCTGTACCTATAGCGGGTAATGCATGCATTTCCAGATCCCCTTTCGTACTAGAATATCGTGGTGAGCGACCCTGGAATGAATCTTCGTCCGGTTCAGTTACTGCTCGTTGAAGATTCCGCCAGCGATATACTCCTCATTACCCAAACTCTCCGAGAACAGCCTTTTCCGATCGACGTGCAAGTCGCGGTAGACGGCGAGCAAGCTTTGCAGGTGTTTGCTGACGGCCACTTCCGACCCGACCTTGTAATCCTAGATCTGAACATTCCGAAAGTCCACGGATTCGACGTGTTGAGACGTTGCAGTTCACCAGAGATGCGAATTGTTGTTTTCAGTTCTTCATCGAATCCTGATGATCTGCGGCGCTCGTTCGAGTTGGGAGCACAAGAGTTCGTCCACAAGCCCATTGGTTTGGACGAATTCCGCCAGCAGGTAACGCAAATTGTTCGAAACTGGGCACCCCCACATCTGATGAACGCCGCTGGAAACCAATTAGAAGGTTAGGAACAAGTGCGGGTGAACCGACACATCACACAGCTACGCGTGGTTGGCTTCGGCGGTCTCTGGTGAACGGACTGAAAGGTGGCGGTAAGCGACTAATGCCGGCGATTGTGCTGATCCTGAAATTCCTTGAGCCGGACCAGATCATCGGACAGCACTGCTCGATCACGCGCTGCAAGGCGTTCGTCGTTTGAGGACTTCCGTATGGAATCAATCACATCATTGAGGATGCCGTTATCCCATCGGCCCTGATCGAGATCAGCTTGCATTTGCACCAGTTCTTCTTTCGTCCTCTCGAGACGCCTGCGCTCTTTATCGCTTGCCCGGTCAGCGCTCCAGACATGCTCCAGATCGGTCCTCACATGCACGAAAATATGCGGCCGCCACTCCTCGCCACGAAAGCGTTTTTCGCGGTCGCGATACCAGTCCTGGGCAGCGGCACTGAACGCCAGCGCAGCGACGATTGCGTACGCTGTAAAGGTTCGCCTCATGACCTCACCCCCTCCGACTATTATCGCGGAGAAAAGTGGTGATGGTGTGGCTTCGCCCCACGCCAAGGCATGGAAAACGTCGTCCATCTCCTGCGGGCTTGAGGCCGACCACTCCGTGCAGAAATCGCGAGCGTCAGGCACGTGTGCCAGCAACCCCCTCACTGGTGCCAGCCGCCTCGCGTTCGCCGATTCAGCAGCGTCGAGAGCATCGAAGAGATCCTCGACGTCGTGCGGGAACAGAACTCACAAGAGTCAGTGGCCGGAAAGTGGGCTCATCAGGAACTTGCTCCGAAACGGAGTTGTGGGAATGTCGAAAGCAGGGCTGACGACTCTCCGTCTACCACGTCTCCCCTGTTTCGTACCTCGCGGTGGTGGATCCGAACCACGTATTGCCGAGAATATATCAATGGAACGCGGTGGTGGAAAGGACACTGGAGAGGAACGATGTCTTTACAGTGACTTATTTCGGCGCACCGGGCCGAAAGGCTGATGCGGCAGGACATTTACAACGCGCCTAATCCCAACTTTACCGGCGAGTTCGATTTGATGAGGAATGGCACGGATTCCAGCTATCAGGCTCCGCAAGCCCAATTCCGCCATCGCCTGGCTCATGGTCTCCAAACACTGCTCTGTTATACCTGGCGCATTCGATCGACGATGCTCCTCAGACGCCTACTATTTGGATGTACCCCCAGGAAATTCGGCTTGGTCTCAAGAGCGCGGCTCGTCCGACTACGACATCCAGCACACGTTCTCCTGGCGCAGTTTCCTATAACATTCCCGCGCCGGGCAGCGGAATCTGGAAGGCGATATTTGGCAACTGGTCGACGGATTCGATCGTTTTACGCTCACACCGCCCATAAACTACCTGAGTTCTCCTCTGTTCGGGCAGTCGACTCAGATGCTGGGAGCATCGCTCGGAAGCGGCGGCCAGAATGGCGGCCGAAATCCGCTGTATCAAATCGGCGGACCGCGGTTGGTGCAACTAGCTCTGAAGCTCCTATTCTGAGGACCGAACCTGATGCCTCAGGTCACTCCGCGGTCTTCCCTCTGGTTAACCGCAGTACCGCGGCGGAAGCTTCATACCGTACGGCGTCGCTCTTGTCGTCCAGCATCGGCGTGATTGCGTTCAACAATGTAGGATCGTTTCTCTTAGCAACCGCGAACACGGCCGCAGCCCGAACAGACCATTTCTTGTCGGAGCAGGCTCTGGCTAAAGCTGCGTCGATTTTCGCGTCGCGATCCTTGGCAAGCTCCTTCGCCGCAGCCGCACGTACGGGCGTGCGGTCGTCCTTACTGGCTCTCTTGAACACCTCGTACCCGGCCCCGCCGAACGGCACAAAGCCAAGGCCGGTCTCGAACCCGATCTTTGCCACAGCTTTTGGGCTCTTTACCTCGTTGATGCCAGATGCCACAAACCCGTCCGCCGCCGTCCGCTCGCCGATCAGCATTTCATAGTCAATTTCGTACGAGTCCTCACGGTCTCCTAAGAGGAAGAGCGAGTGGGCGGCAGCAAGAACCACTGCCGGCGCCTTGTCATCCAAGACTGCTTTCAGCTTAGGTACGGACGATACATCTCCCATTGGACCAAGCGCCTTCGCGGCAGCAGCTCGCACATTCGGGTTCTGATCAGCGAGGGCATTCTCCGCCATCTTTTGTGCCCTCGGGTCGTTAGGCAGCAGCCGAAGTGCGCGAACCGCGTTGGCACGTTTCTCAGCACGCTTGTTCGCGAGCCCTTGCTGAAGAATCAGCCAGGCCCTTTCTGTGGGTGCTTGGGGTTCAGGGAAAGGCGCAGCGGCCAAGAATGTCCCTAAAATCGAAAAGATGAGCAATGTTCGAATCATGGTAAGTCTTCCTCTGGTTCTCTGAATGCTTTCGCAGTCATTGGCTGTTGAGCCTCTAGCCCAACCCTCCGGAAATGTCACGAAAAGCCTTCGTACCAGAGCTCCCGTACTTAGGCTAACTGCATTCAGCACACGATCGAAACCCCAAATAGCCGGTCGCGTTAACGCCTCTTTCGAGGGATCGTGAACTCCGGCGAACTCTTCACACAACGCTGTCAGAGCCTAACCTGGCCAATTCGCTCCAAGCGCAGCTGTCGGCCACGTGTCAACGCTGTCACTGAAACAACTCGGGAGCACGAGACGACAAAACCAAATCTTTTGAAATCAACGCCCGCGCTTTGGAGATGCACCTGCCCTGATCTCCAGCGAGAGATGAAAGGAGAAACGAAAATGAATAGCACATTGAAAGCACTGTGTCTCAGTGGCTTATTGGCCCTGAGCTTTTTTATGACGAAGCCGGCATCGGCGGATGAGATGAACAAGAGAACGGAATTCCAGTTCAGCGGGTCAGTGGAGATTCCGGGGAAAGTTCTCGCACCTGGTAAGTACGTGTTCGAGCTAGTCAACGACTCGCCCGATCGCAATGTCGTCCAGATCTTCTCGGAGGATTCCAATGGGAAGGAAAGCCTGGTCGAGAGCGTTTTGACGATTCCGGATTATATTTCAAACACCCCGGACAAACCAATCGTCCGTTTTGAAGAGCGGACTTCCGGGAGCCCTGAGGCGATTCACAGCTGGTTTTACCCCGGAGAGAACACGGGCTGGGAGTTCGTTTATCCCGACGAGCAGAGTCCGAATTCGAGCGAAAAGTCGCACGCCTCTTCACCCAGCACAGAAAGCGATACCCGAAACGGCGCCAATTAGGCTCTCCGCTAGAACCTAGGTGTTAACTTCCCTCCACAGCGCCCTCATCGTTTGGGGGCGCTGCTTTTTGTCTACTGCCGCAGTGGAGGGCCTGTCAAGTTCTTCGAAAGGCAGAGGCGACGACGTTGCCGCTTACCACGGCAATTGGTGAATACGTGCGTTCTCTAACCTGCTTCAAGAAGTTGCAGTTGACACGCTGAACCGTCCGCCCAGCGCAGAAGAGCAACCCAGTGATTCCAGCAGCCCAACAATAAGAAAGAAAGCAGTGCTGAGAGGTCCGTAACGACCGAGAAAGAGATAGCCCTGCTTTGAGACGGCCAAATCAGCTAACGACTAATCTGTACCTGACTGGCAGTACCTTTATCTCGCTGGGACTGGGCCGGTGTTGTGCGCAACGCGCCGAGATCCGCCGTGATTGCATCGCCGTGTCGGCGACTAGCCCGCTGCCAAACCCAACCAATGCCGTGCTGCCGGTAACCGCCGCATGCAAGAGAAGTTCAATCAATCGCCCCGCAACCATCCAGACACCAAGCATGCAGATATACTCCCAAAGCGACTAGGACCACGATGAGACCGGGCGCCAGCTTCTCCTTGTAATCCGGCGGAGGCGCCCCGAGAACATTTTCCGGTCGCCTTAGCCACCACATCACGGCGGAACTCACATTCATTAGGATCAAACCGGCGGCGGCAAACACTCGCAGAAGTTGGTTCGGCATTCCGAAGAGTTGTCCTTCAGGTGCAGCAAGACCCGCGTCCACAATTCGATCAGTCCACTGCCGACGGCTGAAATTTTCGCGTTTGATGATCACGCCGGTGTGAGGATCGGCACCGGATTCACGCGAAGGGTCCGATTCTGCGCGTCCGACTTCGCCGTTCATGGCTCGCCGATTCTCACAGCGGGAGCAATTAGCACCCTGTAATCGAGATGAAGCGGCACGACGCTCGCGACCATCTTGTCAAGGGCGGTACGCGAAATTGAGTTTGGGCACTACGAGGGTAAGGCCGTTTCAGGCAATCGTCAGCGACGAGTATGGCGACCAACCGCCGGTATGGTTTGAGCTGGGCGAAAAGCCCACCTTTTTAATTTTTTGTAGACGGTAAAAACGCTTGCAAAACTCTTGGGAGACTGAAAGCGGCAGTTTCACAATCGAGGACGCTCTCATTCCGCCTTGGGCCCTGGGACACCGGAATCATCCAGCCGAGTGTTTCCGCGAGCGGCCATAGGCGGCCTCCCGTCGGTCACCGAATCATATCCCAGCCGGTCCTCGGCGGATTGCATCAATATTATCGGCTGGAAAAGGAGGTCGCTAACATCCGAGGGAATTATTGCGGACCACAGGAATGTTTGACGCGTCTGAACAAAATATACTCAGAGCCTCACAACTTTATCTCTTTGATGCCGCCGTCTAGTTGACCACCACGCTAATCGGTCCGACCCGCAGGAGCAATTACGAGGATTCAATGCTGTTCGCTCTGTAGCACCCTTACAACCACGTCCACCGGACTGGTCAGAACTCCGTCGTCTGCGTAGGCCCGTAATTCATAGGTCCCGGGTTGACTGAATATCGCGGTAGTGGTTGCCTTCCCGCTGATCAGTCCGGCCGTGGGCGAAGCGCCGGGAGACGGCACGGCCACCACGGGAACTCGCATCGGATTGAACGTGACGGTGCCGGGTCCACCGCGGTACAAGACCCAAGTCACGCCCAGCCTCACTCCGCGATCCAACTTCACCACGGCCTGCGACATCGGACTCTCCAGCTTTGGACTCTCGATTTCGATGCCGGCGGGCGGTTTCCCCGATTGAACCGGGCGAACGCGTGGTAGCGGGTAGCCGTCGTCCGACACCTCCACTGACAACGAAAGCGGCTGACCTGCGGTGACCGTCCTCCGCGCGGAACCCACCATCTCGATTGTGGGAGCCCGGTTGGGCTGCTCCGGGTAAGTTAAATCCCCGGAGCCTTTGCGATTTTCCTGGTACACCAAGTTAGCTATTTCCCAGGTCGCGAGCAGCGAGCCATATGCTTTCTCGGTCTTGCCGGCCGACCTCAGCGTCCAAATCAGATCTTTGTCGCCCCAATCCCTGGGAACTTTTACTTTGAACACGAATTGCTGCCGTCGCGCATAGAAATGCGCTGGCTGACCTTGATCAACCGGACCCGGCGCGATGGTGTTGTCTGGACCGACGGGAATGTCAACTTCCTCCTCATAATTCCGGTTCATGTAACCGAACACCATGTTGATGGTCCCGTCGGCGTTCCGCTCCCAGCCCTCGAAAACGGGGACCACGTCTTGACCTCGATCGTAACGGACCTGAGCGCTAATCGCCGCGACCATTACAAGAATCAAGACGGTCGCGATCGCGCTCGGCCGCCATCCGCAACGCAGCTTCATAGGGTTATCGCTGGCTGGTCAACTTGGCCGCCTTGGCGTTACGGGCGGCCACTTCCGCGTTGAATTCTTCGTCACTGAGATAGTAGTAGTTGATCCATATCTTGGACATGTCGTCAATGGTCCGCTCTCCGTATCCCACCCAGTTCCTGGCATCGGGATTCCGCGGATTCTTAGTCGAGTTGTCATGCCAATTGATAATGTGCAGGATGGTGCCGGCTGGCAGCAGCGGAGCTACATCGTCCGCATAGGTGTACACAATCTGCCATTCGTTGTTGAAGCGGTTCACGCAGTTCAGTTGCTTTACTCGCATGTTGGGGTAAATCGCCTCTACGCACTCTGCCTTCCCGCGGTCATGCATGTGGGGCTGAAAACTGAGAATTCGTGCAGGCTTTTCCAATTTGTAGTAGGCGTCGGAACGGACGTTGTCCTCGCCCGCGCCAATGTCAAGATCTTGCACTCCCGGTTGAACCGTATTGATCACGTGCTTTGGAACGTAACCTTTGGGATAAAACACGAGACCGACGACAGTTCGATCCGTGATTTCCTCGCCGACCGCATGGTAATGCATGTTGAATTGGATGCGCGAGCCGGCCTTCATTAGTTTGCCTGAGCCATCCGGATAAATATCGCCATTCTTGCCCGAGGCATACTCGTTGAGTGTGCCCCCTTCGGCAGCCCCATCCTCACCGAGCAGGCTTGTCACAGCATGATGAACGACTTTGGATCCGCCGCCGGGCCCGGGCTTCGTTTCGATGGCCTTGATATATCGATCCTCTGTCAGCCCCGAGTCCACATTGAAGTTGCCCCACCAATCGGATGCTTGTGGTCTTACCGTGTAGGCTACAGGCATCGATACGATCAAGTCCGGCTTACCGATGTGCCACTTGTCAGAATCTTCGAACTGACGCGGCGGAGGCATGTCGGCTCGATTGCCTTCCGGAGCCCCGGCGTCAACCCACGCAGCTATGGTGGCGATCTCCTGGTCGGTTAGGGACGGATCATCCTTGAACTCGTGGATACCCACGCTCCGGTCAACAAACCAGGGTGGCATATTGCGCTTCACGACCTTCTCTTTAATTGAGCGCGACCAAGGCCGCGCATCCTGATAGGTCAAAAGCGACATCGGAGCCATGCTATTCGGCCGATGACAGTTTTGGCATGAGCGCTGGAGAATCGGCGCAATGTCCTTGGTGAATGTGACTTGATCTTTGCCAGTGGTCCCCGTCGTAGCTTGGGTTCCTTGCGCGCCGGCGATTTCGGTTGCCCCAAGCATCGCCGCCGCAACCATCAGGGTCGCTCCAAATTGAGCTTTGAACCACCGCGATTGTCCGCTCGTCATTCTCATGGTCATGCCTCCTGCCTGCTTACAATTCTAGAACAGGACCTTCAGGGCCAACTGGCCGATTCGCGGGTCGCGGGCGCTGAGGATATTTCCGAACCCGCCGCCGCTGACAGTTGTATTCGGGTTATTGAAGTTAGCGCGGTTGAAGAAGTTAAAGAACTCCGCGCGAAACTGAAGTTGCAGGCGCTCTTTAATTGAAAAATTCTTGAACGCGCCCAGGTCGGTGTTGAAGAAGCCGGGGCCGCGTAAAGTTCCCTTGGCTAGATTGCCGTATGTTCCCAAAGCCGGCAGACCGAACGCTGAAGCGACCAGATAGCTCACGCACGGCGCTTGGTTCGCGCAAGGACCCGAAGTGTAGGCATTACCGCCCAGGTATTGTGCGTGATCGGCGCCGATGCCGGTCTGCGACCTATCCGTTCCGGCAAACAGCGTAATCGGAGGGCCGGTTTGAGCCGTCGTGATGCCTGTTAGTTCCCAACCTCCCGCGACGCCCCGTATCCAGCGATTGGAGTGCGTCAATTGCGCGAGTTGCCACACATAGGAAACAACGAACGTCTGGTTGAAATCGAAATCAGAAGGTCCCGTGTCAATGGACTTGAAGTTCGGAATGTACGGCGACATTGCCATCGGTGCGTTCAAAATAGGAGATGTGACGTCTGCACCAAACGGAATGTTATCGATGCTCCTCGACCAGGTATAATTCCCCAAAATCGTAAACCCGTGTGAGAGCCGTTTCTCCAAACTTAGCTGCAACGAGTTGTACCGCGAATTCCCTGCGCCACTCGCTTGCACGATGCTGGTGTACGGCTGGAATGGCCTCCGGGCATCGGTAGAAAGCGTGCTGCCGGGAATGTAGACCGCTGGATTTAGCTGTATATTTTGGTTGAGATGGGTCGTTCGCGAACCCACGTATGCCAACCGGACTAACCAGTCCGGCCGCAACTGACGCTCTAGCGTCAGATTCCAGCTGTAGACAGCCGGGGTTTGAAGCTTGTAATGCGAAGCATCCCACGAATACACCCGCACCGGCGTGGGGAACATGAAGTTATGCGGCACCGGGAACGTCAGTGGAAATGGATTGTTGAAGCCCTGGTATGGGTTGCTGAATCCACCCGGCGGGTTGGTAAACGACACCGTGGGACTGAAGGGCGAGGTCTGCACCTGACTGTCATTCGAGAATGCCGGCACAGCGGAATTTAGGAAAATCCCGGTACCTCCGCGGAAGCTAGTCTTACCGTCTCCGAATACGTCATATGCGAAACCTACCCGTGGAGCGAAATTGTTCCACGAATTGGAGCGCCCATCCACCGGGAATCCTGGATCGCCGGAAAACAATTCTCCGGGATAAGCATTCGTATAGACTTGTGACCTCACGCCCTGAGCGTAGAGGGTTGGCGAGAACGCTTCGGCCTGATTGTAGAGATCGTGCCAAGGAAAGGACGGTTCCCAGCGAAATCCGCCGTTCAGAGTCAACCGGGAGCTGGCCTTGAAGGTGTCCTGAATGAACGTCGAGAACAGAATGTTACGGTCGGCCTGGAACGACCCCCATCCTTGCGTGAAGGTGCGAAGGTTCCCGGTAAGGAAATCCGCAATCGCCAAGCCGGTAATATCGCCAGTAAAACTGAACGTGCCATTCTGAAAGAGGTGATTGTTCTGATCGAAGCGCGCACGTTGGAAGGAGCCGCCCATCGAGAAGGTGTGCCGCCCGATGGTCCAGCGCAGAGTCTCATACCAGTCAAACATCGTGCGTGCGAACACGGAATCGGCGAATGCGCCGAAGGTGAAGAAACCCGTGACACCGAATGATTCGATCGCCTTGTCTGGTGTTTGGTAGATGTTCTTTACGCCGAAATCCCCGACATTAGGGGTGTTCGTAGGCGGATGACGCGAGGTGATCTCCCGCGCTACCTCGAACCGGAAGTCATTCAGCATCGTCGGGCTGATAACGTGCGTCTCCTGTATAGCGGTGTTGTAAGAGGTATCGGGTGTGTAATCGGCATACGTCAGGAGGTTGTTGTTTGCCAGGATGCCCGGCGCACTGAAGTAGCTCTTATTGAAACGGTAGTTCAGACGGTCATTCGCCGTGAGGCTGTAGTCGACGCGTACAATAAATTCGTTAAAGTTCTGGATGATCGGCGTGCTGTAGAACGCCAGCCCGCTGGGCGCGGAGCTCGCGGGCAGATATTTCAACATCGCCAGAGCCGCCGGGTTGAGGCGATTCAATGGAATCTGATTTCCGGGAAAGGGCTGGCCGGTGGTTGGATCTTTCAATGTGACGACGCGGCGCAGCGGGTTCGCCGGATCGCCGGCGTTCAAGTACGAAGAGAAGTCGCCTGCCAGATCGCTGGCCGTAGGCACGAAAGCGCTTAGTCCCCCCTGCGTGTTGCGGATACGCGTACCCTGATACCCGCCAAAGAAAAAGAGCTTGTCTTTGATAATAGGACCGCCGAATGTCCCTCCAAACTGATTGCGTTTCAATTGGTCGCGCTTGGCGGCGAAGAAATTTCTGGCATTGAATACCGCATTGCGCACGAACTCGAAGGCGTCGCCATGGAAAACATTGGTGCCGGACTTAGTAACTACGTTCACCACGCCCGAAGAGTTCTGTCCGTACTCCGCGCTGAAGTTGTTGGTTTGAAAACTGAACTCCTGAAGCGCGTCCGGAAATGGCAGCGGCTGGTTGACGTTGCTGAAAATATCCTCGGCGGAGACCCCGTCGATGTTGAAGGCGATGTTGTTCTGCCGTCCCCCGTTCACCGACACCGTCACTGCCGAGGGAAAAGTCTTGGTAGCCCCTTGATCCGCGTTGTCTGTGATTGCGTTCACAGCTCCCGCGACGAGCGCCGTCAATTGGGCTGGGTTGCGGCCATTCAGCGGAAGTTCGACCATCCGCGCCGAGTCCACTACCTGACGAATCGTGGAGGTAGATGTGTCGACTTGAACCGCGCTCGCGTTCACGTTAACTGTTTCCGTTGTCGCCCCAACTTCGAGCTTTACGTTTATAGTGACCGTGTCATTGGCTTCCAGCACGATGCCGCTCTGGGTGACCTGTCGAAACCCACTGCCTTCGATACTGAGCGTGTAGCGCGTCGGCCGTAAGCCGCTGATCACGTACAGTCCATCCTGATTGGTGACCGTTGTACGGGCTAGACTCGTATCAACTTCCGTGGCAGTAATGGTGGCGCCGGCAACGACCGCTCCGGAAGGATCGGTCACACTGCCGTTGATGGTGCTCAAACCTTGGCCTCTCAGCAAGGCGGAAGACAGGAACAATAGCGCGGTTCCAAAGGCGCCAATACTTCGTCGCATAGACTCCTCCAGTCGTGCGCTGATTATATCAGCGATTCGCCGGTGACGAGGATGCTTGGGCGGAATGCCTTTGGGGCACTGCCAACCTGAGGGAAACGGCATCCCTATGCCTGTCCTGCAATGGCAAGTGAGTGTGAACAATGGTCCGTTTACAATATTCCGCAAGCTAAATTCCCCGACGTTGACGATCACGACGAATAGCTCGCAGAATGGAAATCAATACCAGGCGGTTTTTGCGAACATGTGCGGCGTCGCGACAACCACACCAGCGACCCTGACGGTCAACGTCGTGATCAGGTGAACGAATCGATCAAGGTCACCGATACGCCAACGACTGTGCCGACCACGCCGCCAACGGTGACCATGCAGCCCTGGGCAGAACGCCACTTTCACGGCTGCGGCTAGCGGTCTCCCGGCGCCCAAAGTGCAATGGCAGGCGAGCATAAATAACCTGCCGTTCGCCGAATACTCTCGAGGAGACCTGGAACTGTAGCTCGCGTATTCAGATTCCAAAACGACGGCCTTGGCGGCTCCGGAACGCCGAGCAGAGCGCTTTGCTATCGTGACCTTTTATATACCCATTGGAACAGTCCGGCACAGGCAGGCTCACAAGATTGTGTAGGGCAGCGGCGATATGTTTGTTCATCGGGCTGCTGTCGGCCACGGCGCAGGGGCAAGGCCAGCGAATTCCCCGGCAAACCGCCCCGGCGGTTGCAGCTGTCCAGGGTGTCGTACGAACCGACGCGGGCCTGGGACTTGGGGACGTCGCGGTTGTGCTTCAGAATCTTTCAACTGGGATGATCCTCCAAACGGCAACGACCGGCGACGGCGTGTATCGCTTCTTGAATCTCGTGCCAGACCGCTATCAGGTGCGGGCTACCCGAGAGGGCTTTGAGCCTTTCGTGCGCGGCGAGATCGAGTTGGCCGCCGGCGCTGTGTTTCCGCTCCAGTTCACGATGAAGGCGATCGCCGCCGCTCCGGAAGGAGTGCGCACATTGCCGCGCCAGCCTGAATTAGGTCCAGCGCCTACAGCGCCGTCCGGCGAACCGCTCACAGCCTCACCATATGGCCGTCCGCTCGAGACGTCTACACTTGATAACGGCGCTGAGCAACGTCCCGCAACGCCCCTTCCGCCTGACGACCAGGTCTTCACTGCGATTCCGAACCGTTGGAATTATCAGTTTCCGGCCGATTATCATCGCCACCACGACGGCGAGGCGCCCTATGTCCCGGGCCGATGGTACGATCCATTCAATCGGAACAAGCTAAAAGGCGACGAGCCGATTATCGGCAACCGGACGTTCCTGAACGTGACGCTCACCAGCGATACGTTTTTTGACGGGCGGCGGCTTCCAGTCCCAAGCGGCCTTGGTTCCGATAGTGCCGGCAGTCAAGAATTTTTTGGACGCTTTGGCCAGTACTTCATGAGCGAAAATATGGCCTTCTCGGTAGCTTTATTTCACGGCGATACATCCTTCCGGCCGATCGACTGGCAGATCAAATTTACGCCCGAGCTCAACATCAACTATCTACAAGTCCAGGAAAACGGCATTGTTAACGTAGACGTGCGCAAAGGAGACACGCGCCTGGATACACATTTTGGACTTCAGGAAGCTTTCGTCGAAGCCAAGATCAAGGACTTAAGCAGCAGTTACGATTTCGTTTCGGTGCGCGCTGGAATTCAGAGCTTCACTAGCGATTTCCGCGGCTTCATTTTTTCAGACCAGGAGCCGGGAATCCGGATCTTTGGGAATCTTCGTTCCAACCGGTATCAGTACAACGCCGCCTATTTCGCGATGCTCGAAAAAGATACCAATAGCGGCCTGAATACATTCTCTTATCGGGACCAGCAGGTGATGATCGCTAACCTGTATCGCCAGGATTTCGTGAAGCCCGGCTACACCATCCAGGTCAGTTTTCATTACAACAAGGATGATCCGTCGTTCCAGTTCGATACCAATAATTTCCTGGCGCGGCCGGCGCCCATCGGACTGGTGAATCCGCACGCAATTCGCGCTTACTATTACGGGCTCACGGGCGACGGCCATTTCGGAAAACTGAACCTCACCCACGCGTTTTACCAAGTGCTGGGACACGACAGCTTCAACGAACTGGCCGGACGCCGCGTTGAGATAAACGCGCAGATGGCCGCTGCCGAGTTGTCGTTGGATCGGGACTGGCTGCGTTACCGGGTATCGTTCTTTTACGCATCCGGCGACAAGAATCCCCGAGATGGAACGGCGCGCGGCTTCGACACGATCTTTGACAATCCGAATTTCGCCGGCGGATTTTTCAGCTTTTGGAATCGTGAGGGCATCCGGCTGACGGGCACCGGCGTGGATTTGGAGAACGGTGGGACGCTCGTACCCGACCTGCGTACCAGCAAACTGGAGGGGCAATCGAACTTCGTCAATCCGGGTCTGTTCTTATACAATGCGGGGGTGGACATCGACATCACGCCCAAGCTGCGCGGCTTCGTGAATCTGAATTTAATTCGCTTCGCCGATACGGAGCCGTTGGAGCTGCTGCTGTTCCAAAAGCCGATTCACGCTGGAGTCGGCGCAGACTCGGGTCTGGGTGTATCGTACCGGCCGCCGTTGTCGGAGAACATCGTCATCACGGGAGGCGTGAACGGCTTCGAACCATTTCAAGGCTTCCGCGATATCTCCACCAATCGATTCTTGTTCTCAGTCTTCGCGAATGTCCGCTTCCGCTTCTAATGAAAATCAGGCATAGTGCAATAAGTTTTTGCCTAATCTTTGGAAGCCAAGCGAGCGCCGACTGCATCGCCTGCCACGGCCAAACCGATTCGCCGACCATGCATAGCACCGGCACGGTGCATCTGGCTTGCACGGATTGCCACGGCGGCAAAAACGATATTGAGGCTCCCGCCGGCGCCCAACCGGGCTCCGCTGTGTACGAGCAAGCCAAGAAGCAGGCGCATCCACCACCGCGCATTCCGGAAATGTGGCTCTCTTCGGCGAACCCCATCCGGCCCTACACTAATTGGCTTCAAGAGAGCAAGGAATACATCCAGTTTGTCAATCCTGGCGACCTGCGGGTCGCCGATCGAACCTGCGGATCCGTCGGCTGCCACCCACGGGAAGTCCGCGCCGTCCGCACCAGCATGATGACCCACGGCGCGATGCTCTGGCAGGCGGCGCTCTACAACAACGGTGCGTTCCCGTACAAAGACGCGCGCTTCGGCGAAAGCTATTCGGCCGACGGCGTGCCCCAGCGCATGAATACCGTACCAACGCCGACGGAGGATCTAACGCGAATCAAGGGGGTGCTCCCGCAACTCGATCCTTTGGCCCGGTGGGAAATCTCCGAGCCAGGGAATATTCTGCGCGTATTTGAGCGCGGCGGTGGCACTCATAGTGAAATCGGCAATCCCAATTCGCACGAGAACCCGGGCCGGCCCGACGACACGCTGAGCGATCGCGGCCTCGGCACCGAGCTTCGCACCGACCCGGTTTTTCTCAGCCTCCAGAAAACGAGGCTGCTCGATCCACTCCTGTCTCTCCCCGGCACCAACGACCATCCCGGCGACTACCGCGCCAGCGGCTGCACCGCCTGCCATGTCATCTATGCCAACGATCGCTCGCCCGTTCACTCAGGTCGCTATTCCGCATACGGCAATCAAGCGCACAGCGCGCAGATCGATCCCACTATTCCCCGCAATCAGTCCGGCCATCCCATCAAGCACGAATTCACCCGGTCCATTCCCACCAGCCAATGCATTGTGTGCCACATCCATCCCGGCACGAACATGGTGGCGTCTTACCTGGGCTACATCTGGTGGGACAACGAGACCGACGGCGAGCATCTCTACCCCACCAAGCAGCACAACCCGAGCGACGATCAGCGCTATCAGAGTTGGGTCGCGAATCCCGAAGCCGCCGCCGCTCGCGGTCTCTGGGGTGACCCCGGCTTCCTAGAACAAATCGGCACGCCCGAGTTCAATGCGCAGCTCAAACACACGCAATTCGCCGACTTTCACGGGCACGGTTGGGTCTTCCGCGCCGTATACAAGCGCGACCGCAAAGGCAACCTGCTGGACGCCGAGAGCCACACCGTTGCGCCTGACGACAAGGGCAAGTTCCAGAAGGCCGTCCATCTCCGCGACATCCATCTCGAGAAAGGCATGCACTGCGAGGACTGCCACTTCGCGCAGGACAGTCATGGCAACGGTAATCTTTACGGCGAGACGCGCAACGCTGTAGAAGTGGATTGCATCGATTGCCACGGCACCATCTCGCAGAAGGCCACGCTGCGTACGTCGGCCGCCGCAGCGCCGGCAGGCGGCACGGACATGTCGCTGCTCCGGACGCCCGCGGGCCAGCGACGTTTCTACTGGCAAGACGGTAAGCTCTATCAGCGCCCCATGGTCGATCAAGACGGCGCGCCCTGGGAAGTGGTGCAGGTGCTAGACACCATCACGCCCGGCAATTCGCATTTCAGCGAGAAGTCGCGCGCGGCAAAGACGCTGCTGAGGGATGGCCAGAACTTTCGCAACGCGTCGACCGGGGAATCCGCGCTGGCCCATGCGAACAGCCGCATGACCTGCTACACCTGCCACTCGTCGTGGACTACCAGTTGCTTCGGCTGCCACCTTCCCATGGTCGCGAACGAGAAGATGCCCATGCTGCACAACGAGGGCCTCACCACGCGTAACTACACGTCCTACAATTTCGAAGTGCTGCGCGACGACATCTACATGCTGGGCGTGGATGGCACAGTAACCAACCATCGCATCGCGCCAACCCGCTCCAGTTGCGCCGTGGTTGTCAGTTCGCAGAATGCCAATCGCGATTGGCTCTACTACACGCAGCAGACCATCTCAGCCGAAGGTTTCAGCGGGTTCGGCTTCAGCCCTTATTATCCGCACACCGTGCGCGCCACCGAGACCAAAACGTGCACCGACTGTCATGTCTCCCGCGATGGCGACAACAATGCCTGGATGGCCCAGCTCCTGATGCAGGGAACGAATCTCGTCAATTTCATGGGCCGCTACGTCTACGTCGCCGAGGGCTCGAAGGGCTTCGACGCGGTTCCGGTCGCCGAGCACGACGATCCGCCGGCAGTCTTCGGCAGCGACCTGTACAAACTGGTTTACCCCGACAACTACGCGAAGCTCCTGAAGCACAACCGAAAACTCGAAGAAGCCGACCATCACGCCGGTAACGTTCTGGATGTCCAGTTGCGCGGCGAGTATCTCTACGCAGCGCTCGGCACGAGTGGCTTCCGCGTCTATGACGTCGCCAACATAGACAACAAGAATGTTTCGGAGAGAATAGTCACCGCGCCGGTTTCGCCGCTCGGCCAGCGTTTCTACGTGAAAACGAAAAATGCGGCCGCCGTAGGCTTACCCTCCACCATGGCCATAGACCCGCTGCGCACACGCATCCCGGCCAATGAAGAGCAACCGATCGCGCTGATGTACGCATTTCTGTACGTGACCGATCTAGAGGAAGGACTCGTGGTCATCGGGAACCCGAATCTTAAGAGCAAGAGTCCTGGCGTGCAGACGTTACTGGACGGCAATCCCGCTAATAATTTCTTGAAGCGCGCCCTGGCCTTTAACCCCGGCGGAGTCCTGAACGGTGCGCGACGGATCACAATCGCCGGCCACTACGCCTACATTTTGTGCAATCGCGGTCTGGTGGTCGTGAATATCGAGAATCCGCTGGTACCGAAGGTCGAGTCGGAGGTCAAATTGCTGGAACCTCGGGGGCTCGCCCTGCAATTTCGCTACGCGTTTGTAGTGGACCGCGAGGGGTTGAAAGTTCTGGATGTCACATCGCTGGCGAATCCCCGCTTGGTTCCCGGCGCGTCGGTGCCCTTGGAGGACGCCCGCAACATTTACGTCGCCCGCACCTATGCCTATGTGGCGGGCGGTAAGCAAGGCCTCGTGATCGTCGACGTCGAACGGCCCGAGCATCCGCGCATCGATCAAGTCTTCAATGCTGACGGCGAAGTTAACGACGCGCGCGACGTAAAGCTGGGCATGACTAACGCCAGCGCTTTCGCCTACGTTGCCGATGGCAATAACGGCTTGCGTATCGTGCAGCTATTCGCTCCCAACGATACGCCGAATTATTTGGGATTCAGCCCGCGCCCGACGCCGAAGCTGATTGCGACTTATCACACCAAAGGTCCTGCGCTGGCCGTTTCTAAAGGCATCGATCGTGATCGGGCAGTGGATGAGGACGGCAATCAGCTCGCCGTATTTAACCGTCGCGGCTCGCGTCCATTCACCCGCGCGGAAATGGAGCGTCTGTATCTTCGCGGCGGCCGGCTCTATACGGTGACCAACCCTTAATTAGCGCTGGTGAACATCCTTGTCACTAGCTTCTTTTTGCTCCAATCATGATAAACATGGCATTCGGAACAGCGCGTCTTGGCAGCGTCGTTTCCGGAATGATGACACTCGCGGCACACCTGGATGCCCGGGATCAGGACATCCGACGTCTCCTTGCTGGTTGTGGCCTTGGCGTGGCAGTACGTACACTCCAACTTCCGGTGCGCGGCATGATGGAACTTCGAATGGGGCAGCCAGCGCGTGGTGATCGCCGCTTTGGCTACTTCCGGCAGCGCATCGGGGCCACCCGGATGACTCAGTGTATGGCACTCCCTGCACGACTTCTGCCATAGCAACAGTTGCGCGTCAGCTAAACGGTGCCGCACCCATTCGGCTGCAGTGCGCGCCGCCGGCTCAGGCGGACGGCTGGGTAGACGCTTATCCGGTTCATCGACTGGCGTGATCTCTCGCGGATGCGCGGCGATGTACTCGGTGAGCTTCTTCTCGACGAATGCGTACACCACTCTCGGCTCCTGGTGCGGCGCTCGCGCTTCGAATCGCCGGTCAAACTCGAGGGGATGGCAAGCCGCACAATGCTTCTCGTAATTGATTGCCTCCACGCCCGGCGCACGATGACAGTCGACGCACTTCAAGTGAACAGGACCACTAGGACCCCACAGACCCGCTTTAAGATGCAAGGCGTGGTTCAATTTCACTGTGCCCGGATCTAGGCGGCCGGATCGCAAAACAGCGAATTCCGGATGTGTTCGATCGAACCCGCTGATATGTTCGGCAAAGGTTGGCGGCACATGCTTACCCTTGATGGCTAAATCCGCATGACATTGCGTACACGCGCTATCGTTGGTGTCTGCCAGCCGTAAGGCGCCCTTATGCTCGACGTGGCAATTCGAGCATGCGGGGGCGAACATCTGCTCCGCATGATGGATCGGGCCATCGTGACAAACCAGGCAGGCGTGGTCGTTGGTGTTCCGCTGAAAGCTTCCTTGCGATAGGTGACAGGCGTCGCATTTCGGGTCGATCAGCGCGTGTGCCCGTGCGAGAGACCGGGCGTCGTAATGCCTTGGATTTCCTGTCGATCCCTGCCATCCTAGGCCCGCAACCACCGCGACAGTGAGAACCACCGGTAGAATCCGGTGCAACCGCTCGAGCTTTTTGGTTGTGCGCGTTGGTCCCCTCATTATGCGCCTCAGTAACGCAACGCCATGACAGCGTGCGCGCCGCCCAAAACAAAGAGCGCGACTGATCTATATATCGGAACAATGCCAGTGTTTCATTAGTCGGAGTTCGGCGGCCTGTTATCTGGTACGCTACAGGAAAAGACACGCGGTTCATGAAGAAGACCCCTGTTGCGCTGTGCGCTCTCACTGCTAATCTTTGGCTGTTTGGCGCCGATGACACCATGTCCTCAAAATATATGGGGCCCGGCTCATGCAGCTCGCCGAGTTGTCACGGCGCTGTGCAGGAGCGTGCCGAGACCTCGATCCTGCAAAACGAATACAGTACCTGGGCCGTACGCGATAAGCACGCCCGCGCGTTTGCGAACTTAACGAATCCCGTCGGGACTCGAATAGCCAAAATCATGGGCCTACCCAAGCCGGACACAGCGGTCCGGTGTCTGGCCTGCCATGCGCTGAATGTTCCCGTGGAACAGCGCGCGCGCACGTTCGATCTCAGCGACGGTGTTACCTGCGAAAACTGTCACGGTCCGGGGTCTTTGTGGCTCGGTTCGCACTCCACTCGCAACTGGAGTTACGACAAGTCGTTGGCAATTGGAATGTACAACACGCGCGACCTCATTCAGCGCACCGAGAAGTGCCTCACGTGTCACCTGGGCACTCCCGAGAAATCCGTCGACCACGAACTGATCGCCGCCGGACACCCGGATTTGTATTTCGAGCTGGATTCGTTTACATCGGTCATGCCGACGCATTGGAACGAGGTGGACAAGGACCCATGGCTGGCAGTGCGGTCGCTAAGTGTCGGACAAGCGGTGCAATTACGCGAGCAGCTCAGGCGCATTGCGCGTGAGTCGTCGAGCGGCGTCTGGCCGGAATATGCTGAGCTCGATTGTTTCGCCTGCCACCACAACCTGACCGCGACAAAAGATAGCTGGCGCCAGGAGCGAGGCTACGCGGGACGGCGCCCCGGCAACACGTCCTGGAACCTTTCCCGCTACGTCATCTTACGTCACGTTATTCAAGAGGCCGATGCCAACGCCGCGCAGCAATTGAAATTCGAGGTCGACAGAGTTTATTCGCTTGTCACCGCGGTGGGATCCGATCGCAAGCAGATTGCTGCTCAAGCTTCGACTGCAGCCGAAATGGCCGATCGGCTCGCACGGCGCACGTCGGTGTTGAAATACGATCAGCCGATGACGCTGCGTCTGATGAGAAGCATCTCAGGCGACGCGGACTTCATCGCCGAACAAGGTGAGCGCGCAGCGGAGCAAGCTACCATGGCGCTCGATTCTTTGTTCATCGCCTACACTAAGAACGCCCGCCTGCCGAATGATCAACAGATGCGGGCCGCGATCCACGGAATGTTCCAACAGCTGGAAGATCCGTCGGCTTACAACGGTTTCCAATTCGCCCGTGAAATGAAAAACTTACATTCGCTACTGCAATGAGATTCCGGATTCTGCTACTCACCGCGTTCAGCGCGTTGTTGCGCTCTCAGGACGATCCGGTTCCCATCTTGACCGCGGCTGACGTGCAGTCGGTTGTACAGAATGCGGCGGCATCGGTGAATGTCCCCATGGTCATTGCGGTCGCCGACCGGCAGGGAAACATCCTGGCTGTATTCCAAAAACCCGGAGCTCCGGTGACAGCCGCCGCGAACTTCGGCATTCAGGCCGATTCGAACGAAGTGGCCGTCGCTCTGGCGCGCACCGCCGCCTTCTTCAGCAACAGCCAGGCGCCGTTGTCCTCGCGCACGGTCCGGTTCATCAGCGGGATTCATTTCCCGCCAGGAATACCCTTCACCGAAAACGGCCCGTTGTATGGGATCGAGAATACTAATCGCGGCTGCCCGTTCAATACGAACTTTATTCCCGGCCAGGAGGCGCCGCCGGCGCTTTCGATCGACGGCTCGCAACCCGGACTGGGAATCCTCACTGGCAAAGCCGATCTGAACGACAGCAATCCGGGCGCTGTGAATCCTGGAGGTGTTCCGCTGTTCAAGCAAGGAGTTTTGGTGGGCGGAGTGGGTGTCGCGGGCGTCGACCCGAGCGTGGCGGAGTTCGCCGCGGTATCCGGTGAAGCTGGATTTGGTCCCGTGGTGGCCGATCCCGGCGTCATTTTCATCAATGGAATTGCCTTGCCGTTTGTCGAGCAAACTACGCTTCCGGCCGGACTCGGCCCGGGAACAACCGACGGAAACTATGTTGTTGGCCCGTTGGACAGCCCTGGACCGGCTCCCGAAGGTGATCTCATCGCTCCGCAAGCTGGTGCTCTCGGCGGCCTGAGCAGCGATGATGTCAGCGGCATCGTGAACGCGGTTGTAGCGGAGGGCAACCTGACTCGTGCGGTTATCCGTTTGCCGATCGGCTCGCGGGCTCGCTTTGTCATCGCCGTCGCCGACCTGGATGGTCAACTTCTGGCGCTTCATCGGATGCCGGATGCGACCATCTTCAGCATCGACGTCGCGGTCGCCAAGGCGCGGAACGTGATCTACTTCAGCGGCGCGAGTCGCAGCGCCGTTGATCTTCCCGGAGTGCCGATAAATACGGCGGTCACCAACCGCACCATCGGCTTCGGTGCGCAGCCTTTTTATCCCCCGGGCATCGAGGACTCGTCGCCCGGGCCGTTTTTCAATCTGTATAGTTTCGACGCCTTGAATCCGTGCACTCAGTCTTCGCAGCCCTCGAGTCCATACCAAAACGGCATCGTGTTTTTCCCCGGCAGTCTTCCCCTGTACAGAAATGGCGTGCTGGTTGGCGGACTGGGCGTGAGCGGCGACGGAGTGGATCAGGACGACTTCGTCACGGCCGCCGGCGCTGCTGGTTTTGAAGCGCCTCCATCCATCCGTGCCGACCAGATCATCAATCAGCGCGTCCGTCTTCCATATCTGAAATTCCCGCGCAATCCCTTGGACTAACCGTCTTCGAGCGAGCAGCTCGAGACGGATGAACGTTCACGATCTTCTCTACGCGTTAGTAGCTGGTGTTTCGTCTGAGTGCACGCGCGTCCAATCTGCGAACATACCTTGACAATTACGACCTTGTGGGGATGTCGCGAAATTCGGCTAGGCGCGCGAAGACTCATTTGAGCGGGCCTTGCCGAAGCTTTTCCAAAAGGGAGGGCGAAGCTCACTACTTTGTAGGGTTCTTCTTTAGCGGTCCGGTTGAGCCAGCCGGAGCCTACGTATTCATGCTGTCTGATTCTTTGTCCGCCCAGAATATACCGGCGTGCAGTATTCAGAAAGGACCAAGAAAACATTTGTACAGTACCTTCCTCTCGAGCCCGGACCAGCGCCTGCGCCCAACCGAGAAGCCGATCATCTGTTCGACGCGCGCGCAGTGGGCTCCCCTGAGGCTGTGAGGGCACGGTTTTATCCAGGCGATGACTTTGGGCATCAATTTGTATATCCAGAAGACAGTGCGGTCTGCCTAAGGCCAGCCATGAGCGGCCTTCAACCTTCAAGTAATGGCGATGAAACGGTTCAATTGAAAACCCAAAAGCCGCCTGAAGAGGATGTTGAGATTGCTGACGTCTTTGCTGTGCGGGACCCGGTACAGACGGCTGAAGCCCAACTGCCTACCGAGTGGTGGCTCTCGCCGCTCTCCTAATCCTCTTTAAGAGCTGCCTCGCCGATCTAGAAGACACCGGGATATGAAGCCGCCCGGGGTCCTCGCTTGCACCGTGTACACGAAACATTGGATTTGGGGAGCTATCTTGCCTGCTGATTCGTAGTGGGTACACGTCACTACCGGCGCAGGATTGTTTGCCGTGCTCCGTGCACTGTTTTGTACAAAAAACTCTTGACGTTTCCAATTAGTCACGTTATTATATAGTCACGTTATGGAGGTGAGCTAATGAAACTCGAAGACATGACACTGGACGTTGAACAATATGTCGAGGTGAAGGCCGATATTGGCGACGTCTTTAAGGGTGTACTGCACCGATTTGGCGAAGGCAGTACCAACCCGAACGGAGAGTCGATGCAAATGATCCTAGAGCAGTGGCCAGGTGGACGCTGGTTCCGTGATCGTGGCAATGGCATCGGCCATCTCTGGGGCCATGTGCAGGTGATCAAGCCGCCAGTTCTGCTGGAACTCAGCGGTCCTATGTTCATGTCGTACCCAGCTTTGAATCATCTGGAGCTGCGTTTGGACCAGATCGCCGGCGGAACCAAGGTCAGCCTGCGGCACCGTGCGATCGGATTCCTCGATGCGGCGCATCGGGAGGGCGTGGGCAAGGGCTGGCGGCATTATCTCGACAGCATTGGCAAAGACTTCGCCGGTGGCGTGGCGGCCCATCGAGCCTGATGGCCGGAGACCTGGACGGTGTCTGGAAGGCACTGTCGGATCCGACCCGGCGGGCCATTCTGGATCTGCTGCGTCGGGGCCCACGGACGACCACCGCGATCGTCGCAACGTTTCCTCACTTGACCCGCTTTGGGGTGATGAAGCACATCGACGTGTTGCGTGACGCCGGTTTGATCAATACACGCGAAGAAGGGCGTCAACGGGTGAATTCGTTGAATGCCGTGCCTATCCGGCAGATCTACGAACGATGGGTCAGCCGGTACGAAGAATTCTGGGCGGACAAACTTCTCCGCCTGCAGGAAGATGTTCAGGCGGGTCGTGGTCCGAAACGCGGCCCGCAAAACCAACCCGAAGACAAATAAACTCGCGGATTCGTCCGCGGCCACAAATCTAACAGGAGAATACTATGTACACGAAAGATGCAATTCGATTCTCGCTGAATCTTGCCGAGCAAGCCATTTTCAAATCCCTGGCAAAGATCGAGGATATTCCAGTGACGTTTCCGACTGAAGAAGGAGGATGCCACCCCCTGTGGGTTTTGGGCCACCTCACTTTTGTGGAAGGACTTGCCTACGAGATGCTTACCGGCGAAGAGAACCCCGCCGCGGAGTGGGCTAGTTTGTTCGCCCCCGATACGATTCCCACAGACGAACTAGCGAAGTATCCGCCCATAAAGAAGGTGCGCGCAAGGTATCTTCATCTCCGGGAGATGAATCTGCAATTCCTTGATTCGCTCAGCGATGCCGATCTGGATAAGCCGACGGCCTGGCAGCCTAAGGGCCTGGAGGAGCATTTCGCAACGTACGGGAAGGCACTGCTCACAGTGGCACTGCATCAAATGGCCCACCGGGGTCAGATTACCGATGCGATCCGTTCCGCAGGGCGAGCCGTGCCGATTGCTGTCTTCCACTGAAGCCTAGCTGCGAGGGACGGGGGCCGGCAGTCGGGGGACCTTCGCTCCTACTTCTCAAAGAACGCGAGTACGTCGGTTGGTGTCAGCGTGTGACTGGCTAGCCGTCATCGCCATTTCTATTTCGTGCCGGCAGTCGCATGCACGTGCGGATTGGTGCGCCATTCCTCCTTGCCGCGCCGAGCTCGGGTTCTGCGAGAGCTAGTGGCGGACAAAGAACCCCTCGAGGGGGATGACTCATCTCTCGATCCTATTACGGCGCCGGAGCGATTTTTCGCCCTGATATGTTTCCCGAAGAGTGACCGTGTGCGACAACGGTTCTGGCAATGCGCCCCTCTTACAGTTGACCCCTCTACTCTGTTAGAGAACGACACACGCCCTCGAGCGTAGGTTGGGGCTGTTTGCCACGTTCCGATTTCGACAGCACGGAACAGATATCTAAACCCAGCACATCAAGTTTGGCGGCGTCGCCAACTTTTCTGGAGCGCACCGTCGTTATCCCTTGGCTGTTTTGCGCTGTTCATGGCGCTTTCAAGCCTCGCAGCCAGCGTCGCGACCAGTGAATGACAAGTGATAGACCTCTGGCACGCGCGCCAAATCTCCGTCTCCGAATCGTTCGCCTCGCGATAGTTGGTGTTACGGCCTTGGCTCCTAAAAGCTTTAGGAAGGGCAGATGCACCTCATTTGATGCTCGGTGCTCTTTTGGCTCCTCAACTGCGACACCTTCTCGAACAGTGCTGAAGGCTGAACAGCGGAAAGCCGGGGTCCAGTCATATTATGCTCCAAGGCTATTTCGGAGGCAGCTTCCACTCGCGAGAATCCAAAAGCCATCCAGCGCATGAACTCGAATGCAGGTGTTGCCGCGGGCTTGTGGCTGGCGCCAACGGATCGATCAGCGACGTCCGCCAAGTCGATTGTGTCCACTTCTCGTGACTGCTTGCAGTAGTGCCGGCAGAGAGCGTTACGGGCGATTTTGAACAGTCATGCACGAAATAGTGTGCATCACGAATCTGAGAAGCCTTGCGATAAACGGTACGCATAACTTCGGTTTTCCGCCAGGCCAGATCACAACTACGGGCCCGGAAGAAGGCGACGAGCTGCGGTGTAAACGTCTTGAACAGGTCAGCGAACCAGTCCTCGTTCGGAGTTTCCAGAAACTTCTTAGTCAGTGACTCTTCACGGAATGACCTTTCGTACGCGATTGACTCGTTGCTCATTAGCGGTGCTCATTAACGTTCAGCCCCTTTTCTCCAATTGCCGAGCACTCGCCTTTTGGTCACGAGTCCTCTTTTTGGTCACGAATCCTGCTTACGAACGGTTTGCGAGAGAGAAGCCGGATCAGTTAGACTCAATGGTGCTTGTGTTCTGGCGATGTTTTCGCTTTAATTTTCGTTCCAAATCCGGCCAGAACTCTTTTAAAATATTGGATGCCATGTCGACGCCCAGCTGTATGCCGAGCTTGGATGTGGCGTCACCAGCAGTCCGATTGTTCACGTAGTAGGCGTTTGAAATTGCAACCGCGGTTGAGTTTCCAATTACTTCCGAATAATTGAACTGCATTCCTCCCGAATCGCGATGAGTCCAGAAGATCTGCCGCACTGCGTACTCGAGCCTGGACCATCCGCTTCCTGTGCCGCGTCGAAAGTAGCGCGGATCTTGGTGGAGGAGAGTCGGAAACACCGCTTCTGTCATGTAATCGCCGATTACGAAATCGCCATAAGCCGCGCCGACGTACCTGCCGAATCCTGCGGCGCCTTGTCCGAAAGACCGGTTGGCATTCGTGAGCTGGCCCTCCCCCCCGAACAAAACCGCCAAAGCGACGGTACCGCGATCGAAAGAATCCTGGGTGGCTATCTTGAACTTCTCCCCGGCTGTCAATGGCTCATAATTCTGCAGACTTGGGAAAGTCCGGTAGTTGGGGATTATACCCAGAATTCGCTTGCTCTCAACGGGTTGAGAGGCGGCATCCTTCCTCGACTGATCGGCCGGCGGCTGACCCGCAGCGCCTGCCGCCGTCTGTTGTCCCGCCGACACCGATGCAAGAAGAGTAAATACGACTACACAATATGAGATGCGATGAAGCATAGACACCTTCCTGACTAAACGCATTGGATTCGTCGCTGGCTTGAAAGTCTCAATTCTAATGGCGCTTCTCCAACAACCCTTCGAGCACTTTCAGCGCCATAAGGATTTGCCATGAGCCTGGAGCCACGTTGTCCCGTAAGATTAGGTCCATAATTCATCGCAGAAACACACTCACACGGAGCTTGGACTGCGCCAGGACCTGGAGATGCATTGCGGCCCAGGCCAGCCAAGCAAGAGAACCGCTTATGTGGAACTTGCCGCTTTGCAAAACGGCGAAACCCTTACCCACGACGGCCATGTTGCCTTTATTGAAGTAGCTAAAGGGCCCAGAGGTCGATTTGCCGGTGAATCAGCTTTCCGTCAACAACATCGCTGGTTGCAGTTACCGTCGAAAGTGACGATACCGGAGAATCGGCCCGAGAATCGGCGTCCGCAGGAGATCCCACGATGCTCGCGTTGGAACACGCTGAACCTTGACGCGCCTGATCGCTGGGATCGAGTGGGTGCGTCCAGTGGCACTTCGGTGAGGGCCTGCATCCCCAGCATCACTGCGGGAACAAGAAGAGCTATCGATCCCGGAACCCACATGATTGCGCCCGCGGCTGATTGATCGGCGAAAGCAGAAGAGTGCTGGATCATGTGCGCCTCCAACAACAGTCCTCCCAAGGCATCCACTGGCGATTCGAGAGTCGGCCGAACCGTAAGTAGTCCGCCAGCAAAGGCAGCCAGCATTCCCATCGTGTACTTGCGAGGCAGTTCAGCGTGAAGGCGGAGCCGCCCCTGAGATATATAGAACCGCCAAGACGAATAGCAGACACACCACTTTCAAATCGAGCGGCCATGATGCGAGTACCGCCGCCGCTATAGGATCCATCTAGATGCCTTAGCAGCTAGTCACCTGTTGGGTGGAATCCTTCGCGGCGGGCCCGTAGGACGGCCACAGGGTTTTGCATGAATGCCATCTGTATCTTCAGCTACTGCTGGCCGAATGCCTGCTGCCATCGCGAAAACGAGAACCGCCCGAACGAACTCCATCGGAAACGTAAATCCGACATATACAACGCGCGCGCGTTGAAAGCATCTGGTCCGGTGACCTCGCAGCACCTCGATGGTTGAATGGTGGTCTTCCTGACGACAGGGTGGCCACTACGGGCTCCTAGAGTTCTACGGTCACCTGGCGCTTAAAGAGATTGCACCATGCAGTCTGAGGCGCCATTCGGCCTATCGCCCTGCTATTCTTCGGCATGGTTGGCCGTTCGTGCTGCAGCGACGACGCATGCCGAGTGGCTTGGCCTGGCAGAATCGAGCGGTCCGCGAAGACCGACCTGGCGAGGCAATGAGGTCTGCTCTAAGTATCTGTAAGGATTGAAGTTGACAACACCTCTACGTCAGTATAGAATCGCGATTGTTGATAGTGGCGGGTTTGTGAGCGAAAGGAGCAGGCAATGACAAAGGCGAGCGTCTGGTGGAACGTGGGGGTGGGCGCGTCGGCCAGCCTCATTTCGTTGTGCGCTGGGTTTGCGGCAACCGTCAGCGAGACACGACCGGTTACTTTTACGAGAGATGTAGCGCCGATTCTGCAGCAGCGATGCCAGGAATGCCATCGGGCCGGCTCCATGGCGCCGATGTCCTTAATCACTTACGAAGAAACGCGCCCCTGGGCGAAGGCGATCCGCGAGAGGGTCGTGACTAAACAGATGCCGCCCTGGCATATCGACAAGAACGTTGGCGTCCAGAAGTTCAAGAACGATATGTCGCTCAGCGACGTTCAGATCGCGACCATCGTACGGTGGGTGGATTCAGGTGCTCCGATGGGAAATCCTAAGGACATGCCCATTCCGAAGGAGTGGCCGGCGGGCAATGAGTGGCAGGCGTCCAAAGAACTGGGTCAGCCGGACCTTACCATCGAGGCCGAGCCGTACACGATGGCGGCTCATCATCAGGATGTCTGGTGGCGCCCTGTGACCAATATTCCCATAACCGAACCCCGCTGGGTACGTGCCGTCGAAATGCGCCCTACCACCGATCAAGGCCGCCGAATCGTACACCACGCAGTTGCCTACCTCGACCAAGACGAACCGGCTAACCCGGACGCTCCGGATCGCACGGCAGCCTTCGGTGGACGCGGCATGCTGATGGAATGGGCGATCGGCAAGCAATACGATCTGTACCGGCCCAATACCGGAAAGCTACTGCTGCCGGGCGCGCAGATTTCGTGGGATGTTCATATTCATGCGGTCGGTGACGAGATCCGTTCGGGCGTGCAACTGGGCGTGTGGTTCTATCCAAAGGGACAAGAGCCGAAGTATCGCACATACCTCACAGGATTCCAGGCGCTCCCACGCGGACGTCTGGATATTCCGCCAAATACCATCATGCAAAACCAAGGCTTCACAGTATTAAAGCAAGCCGCGATCCTCGAGAACATCCAGCCGCACATGCATCTGCGCGGCAAGGCTATGATGCTGGAAGCGATTCTGCCGGACGGCAGCACCCAAATCGTGAGCTATGTAAGTCATTTCAACTTCAACTGGATGACGAATTACATCTATGACGATGACGCCGCTCCGATGTTCCCCAAGGGCACTGTCATCCATGTCATCGCATGGCATGACAACACCACCGCCAACAAGAACAATCCCGATCCGGACCAGTGGGTCGGTTACGGTGACCGCACCGTCGACGAGATGGCGCACGCTTGGGTAAACGTAACCTACGTAAGTGACGATGATTACAAGGAGTGGGCCGTCAAACACAAGGTGGCTCCCGCAGCCGCCAGCCTCAGTCAGTAGAGCGCGACGCTCCTCGGACTGCCACAGAGGCTTGAATCACTGCGATGGCAGCTTCAGTATCAGGTATGAAATATATTTCAATCTACTTCAAATCGCTTCGTCTTGTTGTGTTCGCTGTCGCGATTTTCACGGCGGGGGGGTTTATATGGGGCCAGTCTCTGCCCTTTGAGCCTGCGCTAGAGTCCGGACAAAGCGTCACGGGCGCGTTTGAGGGCTGGTTTCCGAACGCAGACGGCAGTTTCAGTCTTCTAGTAGGCTACTTCAATCGAAATACAAAACAAGCACTCGACATTCCGACTGGACCGGACAACAATATCGAGCCGGGCGGACCGGACTACAGCCAGCCGACGCATTTCGGGTCCGGACGAGGGTGGGGGATATTCACAATCCGAGTTCCGAAGGACTTCGGCGAAAAGAAGCTCACCTGGACTCTCGTCGCGAACGGAAAGACGACTGCCATCAAATTATGGCTAAACCGCGACTACGAGATCTCGCCATTTATTGCGTCTGCCGACGTCGGGCCGGATGCAGATACGCCACCCACCTTACGGTTCCAGGACTTTAAACAAGAGGGCCCCGTGGTTCAAGGGCCGCAGGGGCTGTCGACAAGGCGAACCACTCCTGTGAACAAACCACTGCCGCTGACGGTGTGGGTTTCCGACGACGGCAAGTGGTTTTCAAATTCTGGTGCTAAGCCGCGCAACTTGAGCCCTATTCCGGTCACGGTCACCTGGACGAAATACCGTGGGCCCGGCGCCGTTATCTTCGCTAAAGATAAGCCCAGCGTCGAGAAATTGGAAGGCGGCGACGCGAAGTTTCCATTCAACGGCAAGGCCACCACGACGGCTGAGTTCAGCGAACCGGGAGAGTATGTGCTCCATGTCACTATCAATGATTATTCGGGGGAAGGTGGCGGCGGCGGATTTCAGTGCTGCTGGAGCAACGGTACCGTGAACGTTTCCGTTAAGCCCTGAGCGCGCTCACAAACGAGAGTGGGTTTCGAACGTGCGATGCGAGTCCGCTCGGATTTCATGATCCCGCCTGGCTTTTGAGATCGGCTTCGCTGATTCAGTCCAATTACCGATTCGTCGCACTTCAGTCTTAGCTGAAATCCAGAGATCAAGGTGGCTATTCTGGTTGAGCGCAATCCTCATGCATGGCGACACAAGCCAACCTGGACCGCACGAAAGTAAATACGCCGAGCTCTTTCGCGGGCTCATTGGCAACCCTCGGACCGACGAACTAATCGCGCCTCTGAGCAACTCCGACAACGAGTGGGTCAGGCAAGGCGCTCTCTTCGCCGCACGCGGCCCATTTGTCGACTCGCAGCGGCAGAACTAGATGCGGTTGAGGGCTGCCTTTGGATGCAACGTACGCGAATCAGTTCAAAGGTATGCGAAGCCGCACGCAACGAACGAGCCTAGATTCATTGGACGACAACCTCGCTCGAAATCCGTTTCCCGGAACCTCGGCCACATAGGTCGCCCTCGTCCCGATGCCGCCAAAGCAAGGCCGCGCGGAATTAAGACCCAGGACTGGGGAAGTAGAAGTTTTCCCGCTCGCATAGCCTACCCTTCCACAGCTTTGACTTCGACTTCTGGTTTCAGTACACTCGACCCAAGTGAAGGAGAATCGAAGAATGCCACAAATACTGTCGCTCGCAGCCGAGGAAAGCATCCTGTCCCGCGGTTTTACTCGCAGGCAACTCGCCCGCATGGCGAGCATCCTGACAGCCGGAGCCGCTCTGCCCTTTTACAACGAGGCGGCCTTTGCCCAACGCGCGACCGGCCGCCGGGAAATGCCCCCCGACGCGGTGCGCATCAATGAAAACGAAAATCCGCTGGGACCATGCACCGACGCGCTGGACGCGATCTATCAGGTTGCCAAGTTCGGAGGACGCTACTCGCCGCATAACGAATCCGGTGAGTTGGTGAAGACGTCGGCCGCCCTCGAAGGCCTCAAGCCCGAGTACATTACTCCCTTCGCCGGCTCCAGCGACCCGCTTCACCGCGCCGTCTGCGCCTTCACTTCTCCTACGCGCGGCTTCGTCATGGGCGACCCCGGTTACGAGTCCGGCTCTGGAACCGCTCGATTCATCGGCGCCAAAGTCACGCACGTACCGCTGCGCAAGGACTACTCGCACGATGTCGTGGCCATGACCAAGACCGACCCCACCGCCGGGCTGATCTACATCGTCAATCCCAACAACCCGACCGGCACGCTCACATCTCGCACCGATATTGAATATGTTCTGGCGAACCAGCCCAAGGGCTGCGTCCTTTTGCTGGACGAAGCGTACCTGCACTTCTCCACCGCTCAGACTGCCATTGATTTAGTTGCGGCCGACAAGGACCTTATTATTCTTCGCACCTTCTCGAAGATCTACGGCATGGCCGGGATTCGCGCCGGATTCGCCATGGGACGGCCGGATCTGCTCGAAAAGCTGCGGCCTTTTGGAGTCGGCTTCCTTCCCATCACCGGAGTCGCGGCAGCGACGGCCAGCCTGAAGTCGAAGACTGTGGTCGCCGAGCGGCGCAAGATCAACAAGGACATCCGCGATAATGTTTTCGAATTTCTGGAAGCCAAAAAGATCGCCTACGTTCCCAGCGAGGCCAACCATTTCATGATGGACGTCAAGCGGCCCGGTGGTGAAGTGGTAAGCGCCCTGGCCGATCAGAAGGTTTTCATCGGGCGGCTCTGGCCGGCTTGGCCCACGCACGTTCGCGTGTCGATCGGTACCCAGGACGAGATGAACAAATTCAAAGCGGCCTTAGCGAAGGTGATGGCCTAACGGGTTGTTGATGCGGAACATTTCGGAGGGATTGTGAAGAATCCCTTCCGCGATTACAACGGACGCCTTTTTGCAGGCGATTTCTTCGGCGGCGCTATTGCGGCGCTCATCGCTTTACCGTACGGCTTGGCGATGGCCTCGCTCATGGGCCTGCCTCCCATCCTGGGCCTTTACACTTCGCTCTTCGCCGCCCCAATCTGCGCTCTGCTCGGCAGAAACCCGGTCCTGATCGGCGGCACTTCCAGCGCGACAGTTCCTTTCATCCTCGGCGCCGTCCGCGCGGGAGGAATCAGCGGCGCGGCCAAGATCTGTATTTTCGCAGCCGTGTTCCTGCTGATCTTCTGCATCATGCGGCTGGGACGCTATGTCGCCAAGGTTCCGCATTCCGTACTGGCGGGATTTTCGTGCGGCATCGGCGGATTGATGGTCATCTCGCAATTGAAAGTGATCTTCGCCCTCAAGGCGCCGCCGGGCGGGTGGAGCGAATCCATGTTCGGGCAGTTGATGCAGAGCCTGGAGCAGTTCCGGCAGTTTCATTGGCTTCCCGCGCTAATCGCCGGCATCGTGATGCTAATTTCGACGCTGGTGCGAATGCGCTATTCGCGAGCACCGGGCCCGTTCCTGGGTGTAGGTATCGTGGTGGCGGCCGCGGCGATCTTCGGCTGGAAGGTGAACGAGGTCGGAAACATTCCGCTCAGCATGCCGCCCATCATTGGATTCACCTGGACACCGGCGGATGTGTTCAAAGTGCTTCCGTCGGCTCTCGGCCTGGCGTTCGTCGCTTCCGTCGAGCTGCTGATGACGTCGCGCGTGGTGGATCATTTCCGCGGCCGCCACAAGCTGGTCAAGAAAGTGGATGCCGATATGGAGCTGGGCGCGTATGGCATCGCTAATCTGATCTGCGGATTCTTCGCGGCCCCGACGAGCGTGGGCATCCCCGCCAGGAGCGTCGCCAATGTGCAGTGCGGCGCCACGACCAAAATGTCCAACGTAGTACACGGCGCGCTCTTGTGGGCAATGATGACCGTCGGCGCGACGTTCATCGCTCATGTGCCGCTGGCCGCGCTGGCCGGTGTAACTGCCTGGATGGGCTTCCGGCTGCTCGATTGGGGCACCTGGAAGCGCTTGCCGAAAATGCGAGTGGTGGATGCCGCCGCCTTCCTGGCCACCGCTTCCGGAGTCTTGATTGCCGACGCGGTAATCGCTATAAGCATAGGGTGCGCTCTTCACGTTCTACGTTATCTGGTGCTGCGATATATCGGTGCCCCGGCCTGGCTGGAGCGCCAGGAACAAGCAGCGTCAACGCATGAGCAGGCTGCCGCCGAAAATCATTCCGCTTCCTTAACGACCACTTCCGGCTCCAAATGATCGATCGGATGCGTCGCCGCGAGCTGCTTTCTCTCGTGGGACTGACAGCGGCAAGGAAGGGAATCAGCGCCGTGACTTCTCGTCTTGAGAGCCTCGGTGACTGGTTGCGCGCCGATGCTGAATCGAGAAACCGTGGCCTGGAATCCTGCCTGGAACGCATCCGTCAAATGGACCCTTCCGTTCACGCCTGGGTCCAGGTTCAACCTCAACCCTCCATTGCCGCTGGTCAGCTTTCGGGAATTCCGTTCGGCGTCAAGGACATTATTGAAGCCAGGAATCTGGTCACAGAATACGGTGCTCCGATTTACAAAGGCCGCCAGAGTACGGGCGACGCCGCGATCGTTCACACGATCCGCAGTCTCGGCGCGATCGTGATGGGAAAGACCCAGACCGCGGCCTTTGCATTCCGGACTCCGGCGCCGACACGGAATCCAAGGAATCTGGAGCACACGCCGGGCGGCAGTTCCAGCGGTTCGGCGGCGGCGGTAGCAGCGGGCATGGTTCCTATTGCTCTCGGAACACAAACCCTGGGCTCGGTGCTGAGGCCCGCTTCGTATTGCGGCATCACCGGCTTCAAACCCAGTTACGGATGGTTCTCGACGGAAGGCGTTCTGCCCTTTGCCAAAAGCCTGGACACGCTCGGACTCTTTACCAATACACCGGCCGATATGATCGAGCTTTGGGAATCCCTCGGGAACGCGCGCGGTCGCGATGAGGATTTCGCCGTCGGCGCTCCGGAAACGTTGCCTGAAGTGGAGCCGGAAATGGCGAAGGCCTTCCAGTCCGCTATCTCAGTCCTGCGGGGCCGCGGGATTTCCGTGCAAACGGTTCGCATCACCGAAATGCTCGACACGCTCAAGGAAGAAGCTAGCCTGGTGATGTACTATGAAGGCGCGCGATTTCACAAGCTGCGTTTCGAGCAATACGGCGATCGGCTCAAAGACCTAGCCGATCTGGTTCGGGAAGGCCTCAAGATCTCCGATCAGCGTTACCAGGAGGCGCTGAGTTTTATCGCGCGAAGCAAGCGGGAGATTTCCAGTCTGTTCAAAACGATGCCCGTCATTTTAACGCCGGCCGCTACTGGGCCCGCGCCGCTCGGCCTCGCCTCCACTGGCGATTCACGAATGAATTCTCCGTGGACCGCTTTGGGAACACCCGCGATTTCCATTCCCATGCCGGTCTCCGGCGGCCTACCCTTAGGACTGCAACTGGCGGCCGAGCATGGCCAGGACGCAAGAGTACTTAACACAGCAAAACGTGTGGCGGCCATCCTCGGCACGCCGGCATGACTACCAGGAGGACATGAACGATGCGCAACCATTCCCACGCTAACGACTCTCCCGCTAACGACGGACACGGTAGGCACGGTTCCCGGCGCGACTTTTTTCAGCAACTCGTGGGCGGCGCCATGGCCGGAGCGTCGGTGCTCGAAATGGGATTTTTCCGGGCGGCGGTGGCTCGCGCTCAAGCTCCCGGTGCGACCACGCAGTTGTTCGATATTCAGAAAATTGCCGACGGAGTCTACTTTGCTTTAGCGCATCCGCAAGCCTTGACCAATTGCAACGCCGCGATTTTTGTGAACTCGCAGGATGTGCTGGTGGTGGACGCGCATTCGAAGCCCTCAGCCGCGGCTTCTCTGATCGCGCAGATCAAGAAAGACGTCACCACCAAGCCCGTCCGCTATCTTGTGAATACGCATTTCCATTGGGACCATTCGCAGGGCGACGCTGCCTATCGGGCGACTGGCTCAAAAGTTGAGATCATCGCCAGCGAGACCACCAAACAATTGCTAACGCAGAACGCGCGCAATCGATTGAAGGAATCGCTGGACGGTGTTCCCAAGATCATCGATGGCCTGCAGGCGCGGCTGTCTAAGGCGTCGTCGCCGATGGAGAAGGAATTCTTCAAAGACCAGATCCGGCTGGCGCAGGCTTATCAGGTGGAGATGAAGAGCTTCACGCCGGAGCTGCCGGACATCACCTTCGCAAAAGAGCACGTTATTAAGGACCGCGCGCACGATCTGCATGTCCAATTCCACGGACGGGCGCACACCGCCGGTGATGTGGCGGTATTCTGTCCGCAGCAACGCGTTGTCGCTACCGGGGACGCGATCATCGGCTTTCTTCCGAACATCGCCGACGGCTATCCGCGGGAGTGGCCGGGAACGATTAATTCGATTGGCGAGCTTAAGCCTGATCATCTTCTGCCCGGCCACGGCACGGTGCAGAACAAGTACGATCGCGCGAATCAGATGCGGAATTATATCGAGGAGCTCACCGCGCTGGTGGAGACTGGCAAGAAAGCAGGTAGACCGCTGGACGAGCTGCAGAAGACCATCGCGCCGACGTCGCTGAAGAGCTTTCAGTCCAATGGCTACGGCGCCTTCGCGACCGACACTATGCAGAAGTACAGCGTCTACGTGGGGTCGAGGACGGCGCTGGAGGACCGGTTCGCCGCGAACATCGACGCCATTTATAAGAATCTGGATCGGATGTAAGAACGCTTGCTCCGCGCGCGGCTCGGTGGTTAGATTTAGTGCCGCGCGGTGACCGTAACCTCAATGTGCGCATTGGGCGCCGCCAGTTTGGCTACACCTACCGTCGTCCGCGAAGGCCGGTTGTCCTTGAAATAGGACGTGTAGATGGCGTTCATCTTTTGGAACTGATCCATGTCGGTGAGATAGACCTGGACGGCTACTACGTCCCCATAATTCATCTTCGCTTCGCGAAGAATCACACCGATGTTTTCAAGCACCTGTTTGACCTCGGCATCGAAGTCGTCCGGGATTTTTTGTGTTTTCAAGTCGCGGCCGATTTGTCCCGACACGTACAGGGTGCCATCCACCAGAACCGCCGGGTTGAACGGACCGCCAGGAGGGAACTCCTTAGGCTGAATGATCTTCTTCTCGGCGGCCAAAGGCAGGGCAGCGAGCAAAGCAATCGCAAGCAGACAAGCAGGTTTCATAGGTATAGTGCATCATACCTCGCTTGCAGCCGCTGGAGCAGCGGCTCAACACTGGCGTATCACTGAACGGGAAGCGTCAACGCCGGCGATGAAGCGCCGCCGATGGAGACAATGACCTGTTGATTGCCCGCCTGAATACTCGATGGGACCTGAACATTCACCTGATACAAGCCGGGGAAACCGGGGGCTAGACCGCTGAAACTCACATTGGCCGACGTCCCACCGATGGTCACCGTGGCTTGCGTCTTAGTCGTCGAAAGAGGGACACCGGCTGAATCTCCCGATGCCGGCTGATTGGTCACTGGGCCGAGGCCATTGCAGAAGAGCGAGATGACGCTGCCTCGAGTTGCCGGATTCGCTGAGGTAATGACTTGGCCGGTGACGGCATTCTCCGCCGCGGCGTTGGTGGAACCAAACATGGCTGGAGTGTAGTTGGCAAGGGGCACCGTGACGACGTTCCCGAAACCGAACTCATATAACGTCACCTTCATTTTGGCCGATGAATATCCCTGCAGTTCCCACGGCACTTGAATGTTTACCTGGGTGGGACTCACATAGACTAAGTGACCGGGCACGCTGACGGCCGGCAGCGCACCAGTGGCCGCCGCGTCGAACGAGACCGTCACCTGATCCATGGAAAGAGGCAGACGGACCGCGCTGTAGTTTTCATCGGTCACATTACTTAGGTTGCTTCCATAGATAGATACATACGATCCGGGCGCGACGGGCGAGGTGGAATTTGCCGCGTTCACTACTCCGCCAGTGCTGACGGTGGGCTGAGGCGACACGCTTCCTGAGAATTGATAGGACTGGCCGGCGCCCGCAGCGTTCACGACATACGTTCCGGTCTGGGAGCCGATGGTGACCGTCGCATAAGCAAAGCCGTAGTTGTCGGTCGTGGTTGAAGCATTGGTGATGGTCAATGGCACACTGCCCTGTCCTTCAGAGAAACTGACCGTCGCACCGGTTACTGGCACACCGTTAGCATCAGTCAACTGGAAACCCACCACGCCATCGGGAATAACCTGGCCGGCGATGGCTTGGTCCCCGTCTCCCGATATTGCATCAAGATTGACCGTTCCTGGCGCGGGAGAAAGAAGCATGTAAGAAATGTGCATTGGAACGGAAGCGCCCGATACGGTGATGAAGCCGTAATAGAGACCGCCCGACGCTATGGTCCCGCTCAGGCTGACCGTCAGCATGCCCGACTTGCCCGGCGCAAGAGCGAGTGAGGAGGGGCTGGCGGAGACAGTAGTTCCAGTTGCGCCGCTGATGGTGGTGGCCGCGAACGAAAGATTGACGCTGGATGAGCCGGTGTTGGTAACGGTGAGTTGCTGGCTCTGGGAAATCGGCGACCCGCTGGCAAAAGAGCCGAACGAGACAGTGGACGGAACGATGGTCACATTGGTCTGGATCGCCAAATCGGCGGCGACCAAGCCCGATCCGGACTGCAAAATGTTGAGCGTGGCCGTAGTTCCAGTGAAACCTCCGTCGTCGGTAATAACGGACTGAGCGGCGGTGTTCACGATTGCCGATTTGACCTGCTGGCCGGTATAGCCGGGATGCTGTTGTTTGACCAGAGCAGCGCTGCCGGCCGCCAAAGGCGTTGCGAAGCTGGTGCCGCCGGCGGCGATGAACCGGTCGGAGCTGTACAATTCGCCCAGTGGGTCATAGTTCTGAGCACCCATGTAAATAAGATCAAAGCTGCTGGACTCCCCGCCCACGGCGAGCACATCCGGCTTGATACCGTTGGTGCCGAGGCCCGGCCCGAATGACGAATAGCCAGCCAGCACAACGGCTGCGCCAAGGGGGACCTCGATCGCCGACGGGTTGATGGTAGCGGCGTAGCCAGGGTTAGAGTCGATGAAGGATTTCAGATTCTGGCCGTCGGCCATACCGATGAAAAGAACCGGTTGCGAGAAATTGGAAAGCCCCCCCGGACTGATGAGCGATTCGTTGACGTTGTCAAAAAAGATAACGCCCCGCGCGCCAGCGTTGGTTGCGTTGGTCATCTTAACCGAGAAGTTGCATGTGCCACGCTCAATGAGAGCGAAGGCGCCGAGCAAAGAGAACTGCGGTAGCGCGTTGCAGCCCAGGTCACTACTGTCGCCGATCTGCGCCAAATCGACGAGCGGCGCCGCATAGGCACCGAAAGGAATGAAGGCGTCGGTGAAGTTGGCGGCGATCGAATTCAGATTCGAGGGAACACTGGTTCCGGTAACCTCGACGTCGGGATTAAAGGTGTGCGTGTTGCTGACAGCACCCACCGCGATCACCGAAGGCGCATCCGCCGGTGAACTAATGGTGTTGTATTGGGGATATGTACCTGTTCCGTAGATGCCGCCCTCGCCCTCATTGCCTGCGGCAGCCAGCACAATAACGCCTTTGGCCGCGGCTTGTTCGAAAGCATAAGCGAGAGGGTCGCAGGGAACACCAGCGGCATTGCCGCAGATTGGGCCGATATCCAGTGGACCAGCGGTTGACGTACCTCCGAATGAAGTGGTGACGACGTCCATGCCATCGCTGACCGCATCATCAACGGCCTGGATGAAGGCGTCATTGCTGGATCCGTCGTTGACGCCCGGCGAACCTGAAATTTTGTAGTTGCCGATCCAGGCTTTCGGCGCCATGCCGTTGATGGACACTGCGAGCGCTGCGGTGTTTCCGGCAGCCGCGGTGGCGACGGCTGTTCCGTGACCGACGCGGTCGCGGGCCGAATTGTCGTCCGGTGTGGAATCAGCCGCGGGATTATTGGGGTCAGATCCGGCCGAATTTAGCGCGACATAACTGCGCGCGACAATTACTTTGCTGTTAGTGAAATTGGTGCAATCGCTTTGGACGTTGCACTTCGGAAAGCCTGCGGGCGTTTGCAATGAGCTGTCCTGCAACGAGGGGTGAGTTTGGTCGATTCCTGTATCGAGGATACCGATCTTAATTCCAGCGCCGGCGTTGCTCATGCCGCCGAGGATGCTCCAGGCCTGGGGCCCGCCCAGAATCTGGGTGGCCTGATTCAGGAGCATCTTGCTGCGGCCAAGCTTCACGACATCGACCACTCCGGGGATGGCTTTGATTTCCGCCACACGCGCCGCCGGTGCGACCACGAATATCGCGTTCAGCAGAGTGCTGGCCGATCCAGTTACTCGAATATTCCGCGTGGCCAGCCCATTTCGCACCGCACTTTGGGCAGCTTCGATCCGGCTGCGCCACGCAGCGCCCGTCGCCGATTGCATATCTTCACGCGACGAAAAATGCTTTGCCACGGGCTCATCGGCCAGGAAGACGGCGTAGTGGTTCGACCGCGTCTGCGACCATCCGGGCAAACAAACGAAGAGCGCAAAAAGAAATGAGAGTAAGTAAATATGACGATGTCGAATCAAATGATACCTCCGGAGATTGGGGCAAAGCGCCTAAGGACAGCAGACGGAAGCGCCCGCTAAATGGTTTCGGAAACTCAAGTATAGCAGGACGCCACGAACGCAATGCTCCGAAACGGCTCTGCAAACGGCCGCGTCGAAGCCGGTATACGGTCTCGATGAGCGTCAGTAAGATCGATGAGCGCGCATAAGAAAAATAGAAAGGTTAGTCTAAGTGAAAAAACTTTACAGTTCTTTACTCGCAAGTTCCTTGTTCGCGTTGTCTATTCCCCTAGCCAACGCCCAGAATGCGTTTGACGTCAATATCGGTTTCGGGAGCTTTCACGATTCGGCCACCGGCGGCGGTCTCGATAACGCCAATTCCCTTAACGCCTTCGGAACCTGTAAGCCCGGTTCGGGGGACACATTTTGTCAAGCGACCGGCGGACTCGGCAGCTTCTTCTTGGGTTTCGGTGGAGACATTATGTTCAACAAACGTTTCGGCGCTGGTTTCCAGGCCGATATCCAGCCTGCCCGGAGCAATTATGGCCCACTCCAATATCGCCAGAGTTTTCTGGATGCAAACGGCATTTACGCACCGATCGATCGAAAACGATTCGTGGTGCAACTGATGGGCGGGCTGGGCGACGCCAGGACAAGCTTTTCCTTCACGCAGAGCGGCTGTGTCGGTACTGCCGTATGCTCGTCCCAAACCGTGCCCGTTGGAGCCGCCAACCATTTGGATATTCATGCCGGCCTGGGCGTGCAAATCTACCTGACCTCGCACGTGTTCATCCGTCCACAGTTCGATTATCACTATGTACCCGGGCTCACCAATCAGTTCGGCAGTAATTCCGTGACAGGCGGCACGATCTGGGTGGGTTACAATTTCGGCGAGCGTTAGTAGACCAGGACAGCTCGGAGTCTCTGCCTCGCGCGGCGCTGTTCTTTTCGATATGATTCACGCATGCGACGCAGAGACTTCCTTCCCGCGCTTGGCGCCACTGTAGCGGCAGCGCAGTCGACAACCACTTCCGAGGTCCCGCGCAAAGGGCGTTTGAAGCAAGCCTGCTTCCGCCGGAACTTCGATCCCAAAATGCCGTTCGACGAGATGTGCCGACAGGCCGCGCGCATCGGAATCCAGGGCTACAGCGGGGCTCCTCAGCAGGAATGGCCCACCCTCAAGAAATACGGCTTGACTCCCTCCATGAGCGTGGGTGGCGGTATCTCGATCGACAACGGAATTATTCGCAAGGAGTTGCACGAAGAACAGGTGAAATCGCTAGGGACGTTCATCGACGCTTGCGCAGCCGCCGGAGGCTCCGACATCCTGATCACCGGCGGGCGCCGTCACGGCATGTCGTATACAGAAGGCGCCGATATCGCAGTCGATTTTCTCGACCGCGTCAAGAGCCGCGCCGAAGACAAGGGCGTGAACCTTTGCCTGGAGGTGATGAACAGCAAGTACAAGGATCCAGCCTATGGGCGCGACGATCAGATCGGGGATCACTTGCCGTGGGTCGCGGACGTGTGCCGGCGAGTCAGCTCCCCGCGCGTCAAGATTCTGTTCGATATTTACCATGTGCAAATAATGGACGGAAATATCGTGGCTAATATCCGGGAATACTTTCCGCTGATCGGCCAGTTCCACACGGCCGGTGTTCCCGGACGCCGCGAGATTGACGACACCCAGGAACTGAATTACCGTTTCATCGCATCGGTGATTGCCGGGCTCGGATTTACCGGCTTGGTCTGCCACGAATACGACCCAGCGCCGGGACACGACCCAATTCAATCGCTGGAGAAGGCCTTCGCATTGGCGAATGTGTAGCGCCGGCGCGCTCTAAGGTAAACTGGTCTCATTCCGAATCTGCTATCGAGGTGACCTATGAACACTCCTCTGGTTGTTTTGGCCTTAGCCTCATTGGTGGCATTCACCACCGCTGCCCAGGAAACCCGCTCCTCCACGCGCCTCACCAACGATCACTACTTTGACTTCGAGCGCGTTAGTAACGCGCAGATTTCACCCGATGGCGCGCGAATTGTCTACACGCGGCAGCAGGCGAATAAGATCGAGGACCGCTGGGATTCCTCCCTGTGGATCATGAACGCCGATGGGAGCCAGCACCGGTTCCTAACCAAGGGCGCGAACCCGCGCTGGTCATCCGACGGCAAACGCATTCTCTACATCGCCGATGGAGAGCCGCGTGGCCCGCAGATCTTCGTCCGCTGGATCGATACCGACGGACCCGCCACGCAAATCACCCACGCCACCGAGAAGGTTGCTGACGCGCGCTGGTCGCCGGACGGCAAGTCCATCGCTTTCTCCATGTTCGTGCCGGAGAAGGACGCGTGGAATATCAGCATGCCGCGCGCTCCCGAGGGCGCCAAATGGACAGGCGCGCCGCGCGTGGTGGAGACCCTGCACTACCGCCAGGATCAGGTGGGTTTCCTTGCCGATGGGCAGAATCATCTGTTCGTCGTCTCGGCGGATGGCGGCGCGGCACGGCAGCTTACCAGCGGCAAGTGGAGCGCGGGCGCCGGCGAATTGCGCGGTGCGGTGCCCCTGGACTGGACTCCCGACAGCAAAGCCGTCGTGTTCCAAGCCGACCGCAGCGCGGAAGCCGATCTGCACTATCAAACCTCGCAACTGCTGGTGATCGATATTGCGTCGGGCGCTGTCCGCGAGCTAGTAGCTAAACCCGGCTCTTGGAGCCGCCCAACCGTCTCACCCGATGGCAAGACGGTTGCCTTTACCGGCTATCCGCAATCCAAGCGCACGCACTCGGTCTCGGACCTTTATGTAATCCCATTCGCCGGCGGAGAAATGCGCAAAATCAGCGGTGACTATGATCGCGATCCTGTGACTTTGCGATGGACGCCGGACTCAGCGGGCCTCTACTTCGACGCCGAAGACCACGGCTCCCGCAATATCCAGTTCGTGGCTCTGGCGGGCGGCGCGGTGAAGCCCGTCACTACCGGGACTCATGTGCTAACCATGGATTCCTCCTCCAGCGACTTAATGGCGGTGGGTACGCGGACTGATCCCCAAAATCCGCCGGAAGTAGTTCGCTACAACCTGCGCCGGCCCGCGGAAATGACGAAACTCACCAACGTCAACGCCGGCCTGCTCGCGGGCATGCACCTGGCGAAAACAGAGGAGATCAACTTCACCTCCACCGCCAACGCGAAAGTGCAGGGCTGGGTAGTAAAGCCGCCCGATTTCGACGCCACTAAGAAGTATCCGCTCATCCTCGAAATCCACGGCGGGCCGTTTTCGATGTATAGCGTGGCATTCAATTATATGTTTCAAAACTTCGCCGCCAACGATTACCTGGTTCTCTACCTGAACCCGCGCGGCAGCACGGGATATGGAACTGCCTTCTCCGGCGGCATCGACCACAACTATCCCGGGCCCGATTACGATGACCTGATGGCCGGCGTAGATGCCACCATCGCGCAAGGCTCCGTCGACACCTCTCACATGTATGTCTCCGGCTGCAGCGGCGGCGGAGTGCTCTCGAGTTGGGTAATCGGCCACACCGACCGTTTCGCAGCGGCCGCGGTGCGCTGCCCGGTAATCGACTGGCTCAGCATGACCGGCAACACCGACATTCCGCTCTTCACTTACAGCTTTTTCCAGAAGCCGTTCTGGGAAGACCCCAGCGACTGGCTCTCGCACTCTTCAGTGATGACCGTGGGTAAGGTCACGACGCCGACGCTACTGATGACTGGGGTGCTCGACCGCAGGACGCCCATGCCGCAGACCGAGGAATATTACGCCGCGCTAAAGGTTCGCGGCGTGCCGGTGAAGCTGCTGCAGTTCGAAGGCGAGTACCACGGGACCGGCTCGAAGCCGTCGAATTTCATCCGTACTCAGCTCTACATGATGAGTTGGTTCAAGAAGTACGCACGCACGCCGGAAGGCAAGGCGACCGCTGTGTCCGAGTGACGTCGGCGGCTCCAAGACGACTAGCCTGTGACTGTGCCTGAAAATCGGCAAGTATCTTTTGCCGGGCGGCCGTGCTCCAGGCATAGCGCGACTAGATCCGAGATATTCGCTTCGCCTACGCACATGACCGTGTCTGCGGCGCCCCAATAGATCTTCACCGTTCCGTCGGACTCCGCGACGGCGCCACAGGTGAACACAACGTTGTGGACATAGCCCGTAATTTCCCAAGGAGCTTCGGGCTGCAGAATCCAGGAATCGCCCACGCCAAGGATCTTGGCCGGATCATGCAGGTCGTGAAGAGCGACACCCAGGCGATACACCGATCCATCCATGGTTTGGAAAACTCCGTGATAGATGGATAGCCATCCGTGGTCCGTTTTTATCGGCGGCGCGCCAGGCCCGATCTTCATTTCGTCCCAGTGATATTGGACCGGTTTCATGATGAGCCGCGACTCGCCCCAAAAACGAAGGTCGGGAGAATAGGAGATCCAAATCGACCAAGGCGCAATCTCCGAATGGGGACGGTCAAGGCGCGCATACAGCCCGTCGAACTTTTCGGGAAAGATCACCACATTCCGATAATCCGCTTCGGTGATGAGCGAGACTCTCTCCACCTGACCGAAGTCTTTGGTTCTCGCCAACGCGATTCGCACGCCATTGCGAGAGTAGGCGCTATAGGTGATGACGTACTCGCCATCCAGCGGAGTGATGCGCGGGTCCTCGACCCCGAACTCCTCATACTCGGCGAAAGGGCCGTCCTGAGCAGGCGTCAGAAAGGGTTCAGGATCGGGGATGAAGCGATATCCGTCATAGCTTCGCGCCAGCCCGATAATGGAACGCCCAGTGCGAAGATGGGAGCGGAACAGCATGATGTATTTGCCGTTAAGCTTCACCACGCCCGCGTTGTGAACCGTCTCCACCGGGTACGGGATGTCGCCCTTGCTGAGGATCGGATTCTGACTGTACCGCCGGACGATATCCGGTTTCATGATGATTTCCTTGCTTCCAGATCGAAGATAGTTGCGTAAACACGCTCGTACGCCTCCACCATCGTCTCGATAGAGAAACAGTGCTGGACACGTCTGCGGCATGCACTGCGATCGATTTCATGAACTCGGTCCAAGGCCTGTACGGCTTGGTCGACACTCGCGACCAGAAAGCCCGTCTGCCCGTCTTTGATGACTTCGCGGCAGGAGCCGAGGTCCATGGCGATAACGGGCACGCCGGCGGCATTGGCTTCCGCCAGAACAAGTCCGAACCGTTCCGGGATCGTGTTCAGATGCAGCAGGGCCCGGGCACGCGCGAACAGCTCGTTCTTGCCTGACACATCCACCGGCCCGATATAACTGATCTTCTGATCGAGGTGTGGCTGAACCTGCTCCCGGAAATAGTTCTGATCCTGAATAATGCCGGCGATGAGCAGCGGCAACCCGCTGCGGCGAGCAACCTCAATCGCCAGATGGACGCCTTTGTCAGGATGAATCCGGCCGAGGAAGATCAGGTGCTCGCCAGCAACTGGCTGGAACGGGTATAGCGACAGGTCGATTCCGTTATAGACCGTCGCCAGGTAATTCAGCCTGGGTGCGCGATCGGAGTTACTGATGGATACGAAATATCCGTCGCGATATTTCTCATAGACGGGCATGATTCTCGGCGACGAAAATCCGTGGATTGTGGTGAGCACCGGAGTGTCCACCAGCCGCGTGTAGGACAGCGCCATGAAGTCGTAATGACTGTGAATAAGGTCAAACTCAGCGGCGTGCTCGAATACTTCGGAGATATGCAGGTACTCGGCGACCTTGGGATCGATGGACGAATCCTCTTCGTACCCTTTGTCGACCACGGCGTGCAGGTGAGCGGAGGTCTCGGAATCCCTGGTAGCGAACAGCGTCACATCCCAGCCGCGGGCGACCAGTCCTTCAGTGATGTTACCGGCGACGGTCTCCCACGCCCCGTATTGTCTGGGAGGAGTTCTCCAGGCCACTGGCGACAGGATGGCCACGCGCTTGTCCGGAGTTCTCATTCAGGCTGCATGGCGGCCAGAACCTCGGCGAGCGGGACAGTTGCGAAACCAGTGGCATGGTCGGCCAGGCCATAGGGAATGATCAACACGCCGTTGTGAAGTAGAGCGCCACACGTATAGACAACGTTCGGCACGTAGCCCTCGCGCTCATTTTCATCGGGTTTCAGCAGCGGCTCGCGGAGCCGGCCAATGACCTTGCTGGGATCCTCGCGATCGAGCAGAAACGCGCCGATGCAGTACTTTCGCATAGCGCCCACGCCGTGGCTCAGGACCAGCCATCCGGCATCGGTCTCAATAGGTGATCCGCAATTGCCGAGCTGTACCAGCTCCCAGGGAAAAGTAGGTTTGAGGAGCACTTGGCGCTCGTTCCAGAAGTGGACGTTTTCGGAAAACATCAGGTAGATATTCTCGTTGTCCTGGCGCGACAGCATGGCATAGCGTCCATTGATTTTCCGCGGGAAAAGCGCCATGCCTTTGTTCTCGGCCGCCGGACCGTTCAACGAAATGAATCGAAAGCGGAGGAAGTGAGAAGTCTCCACCAACTCCGGCACCACCACCCGGCCATCGTACGCCGTGAAGGTCGCGTAGTAGACGTGCGTGCCGTCCTCGTTTTGGAAACGGACGAACCTTGCGTCCTCGATACCGTTACGCTGCGCGGGCGTGGCGGGGAATAGAACACGTTCGGACAACTCCTGCTCAGGCTGAAACTGGACCTCGTAGTTGGAGCGGGCCAGCATCCAGATTCCCTGCGCGGCCATTTGATCTTCTTGCGCCATACCGTCCGGATGACGGAACTGTTCGGCTTGGAGACTGGCGCGAAGCTCATCCGGCGCGAACGACTCCCCGAGTTTGCTCATGACGCGGCGCGTAAAGTCGCTTTTCAATCCCACTTCAAACAGTTTCCTCGCGAATAGTTCCTTCTCATAGCGGGGATTGGGGACTTGACGAGGCTCGGTGAGAAAGCCAGTGGGAGTGGATACCTCGATCCGCTGATCGGGATGGATGATACCGGTTCGAAAAGTGATCGAAGAAATGTGTCCTTCCCCGGTTGCGCGTAGGCTGAGGATGAACCGCAGGGCGCCCTGCGGCAGATCCGTCTGGTCAGGGTGCGGGACCATGGACGGATTGAACAGCGCGGCGGATTCCAACGAGTATTCGGCCAGGAAATAGGAACCGATCAATAGTTGTCTCTGTTCGGAGAGGTTGTCATCGATCGGCATCAACTCGCGGACTTGTTCAAAGCGTTCCAGGAAGAGGTTGCGGATGGTCTGATGCCGTTGGGAGAATTCGGCGCAGATTTCCTTCAGCATGGGCCCGACCACGTCTTCGGGAATCGACATAATCCGGGAAATGATCCGGCCCATCCGTTCGGCCCCTCCCGGACTGAACGGCCGCAGAAGAACCCGCGACTGGTCGGGCTCGAGGATCGGCGGCGTGCGATGGACATGAATGGCAGAACTTGGGGCAGCGATCATGATGCTCCGATCAAGATCGGTTCCTTTCCAATGGAAATTCGCTCCCTGAAGCTGGCCACCATGTTTTGCGCCAGGCGCATTTCCGCTAATGAAAGCAGGAATGCCAAGGTGGATTCCGCCCCCTGGTTGCCATTGACGCGGTCCACGTGCAATCCATCGCCACAGCCGCCGCTCTCAGGCGAATAGAGTTCCAGGCCCAGGTCGTTCCAGCCGATGAACCAGTCGAAGGCACGTTGGGCCTGTTCGTACCACCAGAAGTCGGAGGTCGTGCGATAGGCTTCCAGACAGGCCGAGACCATGGCTTGAGCTTCGATGGGCTGCTGGTCGAAATTGGCGCGCGAGCCGCCGCGCCGGTAGAAACCATTGCTGCCGATGGGCCGAAAGTGGCCGTTCTCGGAGATTTGTAGCTCGTTCAGCCAGCGCAAGGCTTGCAAACCTCGCTCAAAGACCCGCCGTTGTCCGGTCGCGTGTCCGCTCAGAATCAGGGCCTGGGCGAGTTTCGCATTGTCGTAGGATAGCTCCTCTTCAAACCAGCACCAATCCGGGCGGTCGTTGCTTGCCAACAGGTCCATAAGCCGGCTAGTAAGCGTCTCGCGAATCTGCTTGACTAGACTATCCCCGCTTAGCCGGTTTAGGTATTCATGGATGCCGATCAGGCCGAATGCCCAGGCCCGCGGCGACGTAAAGTCTGCCAAGGCCGGCAGCGCTCGGGCGAAGAGTTGGCCGGCCATCATCTGGAAGCTTCGGAACGGAGAACGCCCTACGCCTGTTCCGAGGGCCCATAGAGCGCGGCCATGACAGTCCTCCGATCCACGGTCGTCCAGCCAGCGGCGGTCAAAGCTCAGGTGATTGTGGAATCGTTTGGTCTGCCTATCGAAAGCGTGATGAAGAAAGGCGGCGGACGTCGTGGCTACGCCCAGCAGCGCTTCCGGCTCTTCCCCCAACTCGCCCAGCAGAACCGCCAGGATAAACGCGCGCGCGTTATCATCGGTGCAATAGCCCTCGGAAAAATTCGGAACGCCGAAAACCGCGTGTTGGAAGACACCTGTGGAATCGGTCATCCGCAGCAGATGATTCATCTTCAACTCGGGAAGTTCGCGGGGTCTCTGGTCGAGCGTTTTCGTAATCAGAGATTTTCGCGAGAGCGCCGCGCCCTCCAGCCGCGATGATTCAAACGATCGCATATATAGCTGTGCGACATTGCTCCAGATCATCTCCCGGCCGATCCGGTAGGCGTTCTTGCGCATGGCATGCCGGCGATTGTCGTCCCGCAGCAGTGCGATCACTTCCCTCGCGATGGCCGGAGCATCGCGAAATGGGACTAGCACTCCGCGGTCTTCCCCCAGCAGTTCCGCCGCGTGCCAGTAGGGCGTGGAAACTACGGCTTTACCCGCGCCGAACGTATAGGCCAACGTTCCGGATGTGATTTGCTCTTCGTTGAGATAGGGCGTTATGTACAGGTCGGCGGCTCCGATGAATTCCTTCAGATTCTCAAGCTCCACGAAATCGTTATAGAAAATGACGTTCTTCTCGATTTTGTTCTTCTTGGCAAGCATTTCGAGGCTCACCCGGTAGGCTTCGCCATGCTCGCGCAGCTCGTTCGGATGGGTTGCGCCCAGGACAATATACACAACCTCGGGAAACTGCTCCAAGATTTGCGGCAGAGCGTTGAGCATATACTCGATGCCCTTATTCGGTGAAAGCAGCCCGAACGTGAGCAGCACGATTCGTCCTTCCACTCCGAACTGGTCCTTGAAATACGTCGGGTCGACGAACCCCACATCGGGAATCCCATGCGCGATCAGGTCGATCTTAGCGAGCGGCGCTCCGTAGACATCCTGAAGCATCCGGCGCCCCAGCTCGGTCATGGTCACGACTCGCGACGAAAGCGAGATAAGCTCCTCCATGACGCGGCGCTGTTCCATCCTCGGCTCGCGCAATACCGTATGCAGCGTCGTCACGACCGGCATTCTCAATTCGCGCAGGAATGCCAGGATATGAGCGCCGGCTGGCCCGCCGAAAATGCCGAACTCGTGCTGCAGGCAGACGATGTCGACATTGCTGATGTTGAGGAAGTCCGCGGCGCGCAGATAGGACGACAGATCCTGCTCCTCAATCTCAAAGCGGACCACTTCGGGATATTCGTAGCCGCCCGGAATGTCGTTGACCGACACGGCCAGGCAGCGGCTTTGGGGATGCGCGGCCGCAACTGCCGCAAGCAAGTCGGACGTGAACGTGGCGATGCCGCACTTGCGCGGCAAGTGGTCGCCCACAAAAGCAATCTTGTGGACTTTAGAAGTTTCCTTCCTGAGGCCGTTTCCATTGCTGCCGTTTCCATTGCTGCCGTTTCCATGGCTGCCGTTTCCATTGCTGGCATTTCCATTGCTACCAAGGGCGCTCATGTGATCCTTTCTGCCCGTACGATAAACCTGTCGGGGGCCGCTCCGACGAGATAAAACGGATAGCAGGTGACCAGAGTCAGGATTTCCTTTCCGCTGGGTTTCAACACCGCGACATCCTTTGGACCCACTATCTTCATGGACACGACGCGATACCGATATTCGCCCAGCAGGGTAGTGAGCGTGATGATGTCATTCCGCCGGATATTTCGCAGCGGTCGAAAGAACGTATCGCGGTGCCCGGAGATTCCCACATTCCCCCGCTCGCCCGGGAACGCGGTACCGGGAATATGACCGACCGCGCGCCGGAGGGTGGTGCTGCTGATTCCCTCAAAGACGATCGCAGAAACGCTGAGACGTGGAATTTGAAGGCGGCCAATCAGGCCAGTCGCCGCGATGGCCGGAGGCCTGGGCGTCGATGTCGCCGACAGCAGTCGTTCGAGAGCGCGGCTTTCCCGCTGCTCGAATATCCAGCCGTCCACAATCGCGAATCCGCAGTAACCGAGCAGCACTAAGGCGGCGGCAAAGAACAGACCCTGGGACCATTGCAGAACCCGCTTCAGCGGCCCTCTCTTGACCAGGACTATCATTTCAACAGGCTTGGATCCGGCAATATTCCGGCTGCCACATGGCATCTTGCACTTGTTGGACGATGTCGTAGAATTCGATACCCGCCAAACCCTCCGCCACGGCTGTTTCGGCGACCGCGACGGCGACTGTGGCCGACACGCTCCGTAGGTCGTCCACCTGGGGCAGCAGAGACGCGCCGGGCTGTCGCACCGTCACCAGGCTAGAGACTGCATTGGCGGCGGCGGCGAACATACCGTCGCTGAGGCGTCGTGCGCGCGAGACAATCGCACCCAGACAAAGCCCGGGGTAAAGCATCGCATTATTCACGTGGCCGATCACGTAGGTCACTCCTCTATGAGTGACCGGGGCGAAGGGGCTGCCAGTGGCGATCAGCGCCCGCCCGTCGGTCCAGCCGATCAGGTTGGATGGTGTCGCCTCGGCCCGCGCGGCGGGATAGGAGAGCGCGAAAATGATGGGCCGGCTGGTATGCGCGGCCATGTCCTTGACGATGGCTTCGGTGAAGCTGCCCGCGGCAGTGGAAGCGCCGATAAGCATCGTCGGCTTCACACGGTGCACCACTTCGGCCAGGCTAATGCCTTCGTCCTCGGCGTCGTGCTTCCAGTTCGTGCTTTCGGCCGCGGGGCGGGCATAGGCGGCCTGATAGTCGCGCAAGCCATGCATTCCGGCCATGAGCAAGCCCTTGCGGTCCACGCACCAGAAGCGGCTGGCGGCATCCTCTCTGGATAAACCGTCACGCAGCATGGCGTCGCGAATCTGGTCGGCGACTCCCATGCCGGCCGTGCCGGCTCCGAAGATCACTATGCGCTGGTTGCGCAGTGGCGCTCCGCACACCCGGACGGCTGAGATCGCGGCGGCCAGCGTGATCGCACCGGTGCCTTGCACGTCGTCGTTGAAGGTCGAGATCCGGCCGCGATACTTGTCGAGGATGCGCCGTCCGTTGCCGGGCGCCAAGTCCTCCCACTGCAGCAGGGCGTTGGGGAACAGCTTGGTCACCGCTTGGACATAAGCGTCGATGAAACCGTCGTAGCGCTCGCCGCGGATGCGGGCATGCCGGTTGCCGATATACATGGGATCGTTCAGCAGGCTTTCCCGGTTGGTGCCGACATCCAGCATCACCGGGATCACGCGCCTAGGATCGATTCCCCCGGCTGCCGTGTAGATAGCCAGCTTGCCGATCGATACTTCAATGCCGCCCACGCCCCAATCGCCGATACCCAGGATCTGTTCAGCGTCGGTGGCTAAGATCAAGTCGATGTCGTCGGGGCCGGCGCCGAGGTTGGCCAGCGCTTCCTCGATCCCATCCAGGTGGTCGATTGACAGATACACGCCGCGCGGACGCCGGCATTCGTGATGGTACTGCTCCATCGCCATTCCGACCGTCAGGTCGTTGACGATGGGAATCATTTCCCGCAAGTGCTCAGAAAACAGCCGGTAGAACAGCACCTCATTGCGGTCGTGCAGGGCGGTCAGATAAACGTTCTTGCTCAGGGCGTCCGGCAGCCGCTCATATTGAATATAGGCGCGTTTGACCTGGCCTTCGAGCGTGCTGATATCGGGCGGGAGCAGCCCAGTGAGCCCCAAAACTTTGCGTTCGTCCGCCGTGAAGGCGGTCCCCTTGTTCAGTAGCGGCGAATTTAGCACCGCTAATCCGCGAGCTTTGGTCTGATGGCTACCGTTCTCGTGCAGCTGGCGCTTGGGCAAGGGGGCCAGTAGCGGGGTGACTCTCGATCGCATCTTGTTACCTTTTCTAATCGATCTCCTACCCGTCTTGAGCGGCGCGTTGGGATGGCCGCGCCGCCTGACAGAATCACAAGCGCCGCGACTAGACGCGTTTTGCTATTACATGGACAGCTAAGGCCGCGCTTAGCGCCAGCAATCCGAACAGACCTATGAGCGGGAACGGACTGGCGGTCTTCGGCAGCTCTTCTGGTCCGGCCACCGCCGCTGCGACTTCAGCGGGCGGCGGAGTAACCACTTCGGCCAATTGCACTGCTTGTCCGGTGGGCTCGATGGCCATGATGGGCGCTTCCCTCAATTGCACTACCACCGGCTCGTCGGCGGTCTTGATGGGCGCGGCGACTTCTAACGGGATCTCGGTCTCAGTGAAAAGCACGGGCATGTTGGCGGCCTTGGCAAGCTCTATGGCTTTAGCCTTGGGATAGACGAATTCCTCACCCCAGTTTCGGCCCGGATAGAACCAGGCCCGCAGCGCTTCCGGTTGGCCGGCCGGTCTTTCACTGAAGGTCATCACGGTTTTGTCGGTCGCCTTGAGGCGAAAGTTTGGGATGGCCAGGATGGTGGCGTACACGGTCAATTCGTCCTGGCTAAAAATCTGTACGATGTGACGGTCCGACTGTGAGTCCAGAATCTTGAACACATACGTGCCGGCCGGCAAGACGCCCCATCCGGCCAGGTGAACTCCTGGAATCTCGACCGGAGCGCTGAAGGTGATTACGGTTTTCCGGTTCCAGTCGTCGGCTCGCGCACTGGGGGCGAACGTCACGCTCGCCAGCGCAAAACCGCAGACTGCCGCTAATTTTTGAAAACGGGTCATTTAATATTTCTCCTCTTGTGCTACGTGTGACCCAAGGCATTCCGGGGTCCGTAAGCGCTAAAGGGCGGTTAGTCTTTATGTGTCCACGCCGCAGCGATCGCCTAGCGAGTGAGGTCCTCTAAGAAACTGACCTTACGGGGTCATGTGGCCGAATATGGTCACCCGCGGTTTGCCCCTGCGCGGAGGATTCTATCCAACCTCGTTTGCAACCATGGCCTTGACGCGCTTCTAAAGTCGTGGCCACTGAGGTGCTTGTAGTTGCACGCCGAATCGGAGGATACGGCAGCGAGGCTTCCTCGAAAGACGAAGCCTCGCAGTCCTCGGGCGCGAAAGGAAGGATCAACATGCTGCTCCTCATTATCATTTTGTTGTTAGTCTTCGGAGGCGGTGGAGGATATTACGGCTATGGCCGCTGGGGGTCCCGAGGCGGCGCGGGCATCGGTTTAGGAACCATCTTATTGATTCTCCTCATCGCCTACATGCTGGGGATTTTCCACTAAAGCCGGGCCGTTAGCTATTGCGGCCGCAATCGGAGGATTGCATTATGAAATTTCTGGGTTTTTGTTTAATGACTTTCGCGCTCCTGTCCGTGGGCGCGTACGCCACCGCCATCAACGTGGATCTGGGAACAGCGGATCCGTTTGCAGTCCTGGCAGGAACGACCGTGACCAATACCGGGCCATCGATCGTAGGTGGGGACCTGGGTATCTCGCCGGGTAGCGCCATCACTGGTTTTCCTCCGGGGATGGTGACTGGTGGAACGACACACGCCATGGACGCCGTCGCCCTGCAGGCTCAGAATGATCTGACCACGGCCTACAATTTTGCGGCGGGCGAAGCGTGTGGAACCGATTTGACCGGTCAGGATCTAGGCGGACTTACTCTCACGCCGGGAGTCTACTGCTTTATGTCGTCGGCCCAGTTGACCGGAGCCCTTATTCTCAACTCCCAGGGCAATCCTAGCTCAGTCTTCGTCTTCAAAATCGGGAGCACATTGACGACCGCCAGCGCCTCGTCGGTTGTGGTTGCCAATGGCGGCGAAGGCGACAACGTCTTCTGGCAGGTCGGCAGCTCGGCCGCCCTCGGCACCACCACCGCGTTTGCGGGAAATATTCTCGCGCTCACCAGCATCACTCTGGATACCGGCGCAGATATCGGGTGCGGTAGAGCTTTGGCGAGGAACGGCGCGGTAACCATGGATACCAATGACGTTTCGATTAATACCACGGGCTGCGAAGCTTCGACCAGCGGCGGAGGCGGAGGTGGTGACGTCGGGGGCGGAGGTGGTGGCGTTGGCAGTTCCGTCCCCGAGCCCTCTACCGCCTCATTGCTGCTCCTGATCGGCGCGCCGGGTCTCCTGGGTTTGCGTAAGCTAAAGCTGCGTAGGCTAAAGTTGCGTAAGTCAAAATTAGCCCGTCCGTAATCGGATCTCCGGCGGCGGGTTTTCACGACCGAAATGACCGCCATTCCCATCCAAGAGATCGTGCCCCTCCTCCGGTTGACAGGCCGGAACTGGATCGACGACAAAGTTCCGCGCCTGGGAGCGGCCCTGGCCTTTTACATCGCCCTCTCTCTGGCGCCCACTGTGGTGATCCTGCTCGCTATCGCCGGATTGTTGTTCACCGCCAACGCCTCCGAGAACCGGTTGATTCTGGAGGTTCAGAGCCTGGTGGGCCCGGAAGGCGCCAAAGTCGTTCAGGCCATGATCGAGGGAGTGCACCGGCCCAAGAGCGGCATTGCCGCCATCCTGCTTGGACTGGTCCCCTTGTTTATAGGCGCCTCGGCTGCCGTCAGCGAGCTGAAGGATGCCCTGAATACGATCTGGAAGGTTCCCGACGACAAAACTTGCAGCACTGCTCGAAGTGTGTTCAATATCGTGAAAGCGCGCTTTCTCTCATTCGCGGTGGTGCTAGGCGCCGGCCTGTTCTTACTAACATCACTAACTATAAATGCCGCGATTTCAGCGGCGGGCCCGTACTTCAATCCGCTGGCGCTGCCCAGGGGTTTCATCCAAACCGTCGACTGGATAATCTTCTTTGTCGTTATTACGATCCTGTTCGCGTTCATCTTCAAAGTCCTGCCGAGCGTGTCTCTGGAATGGGGCGATGTAATCATCGGCGCGGTCCTTACCTCGTTTTTGTTCACTGCTGGAAAGTTCTTGTTGGGCGTGTACCTCGGCAGAGCCGGTTTTGCGGACACCTACGGCGCGGCGGGCTCACTTGTCATTTTGCTGTTGTGGGTTTACTACTCGGCGCAGGTCTTGTTTTTCGGCGCCGAATTCACTCGGGCGTATACTTCCCGCTGGGGGTCTATGAGCGAGCGGCGACTGCGCGAATTCCGGCTTCCGCTTTCGCTGCGGTAATGGTGAAACAAAACGTCGATCCGGCTCCCGGCTTTGATTCCACCCAGATGGCGCCGCCCCGTTCTTCGATAATTTTCTTGCAGACCGCCAGACCGATTCCCGCCCCCGGGACCTCTTTGGTATGCAGCCGCGTAAAGAGACCGAATATACGTTGATGGTGCTCTTTCGGAATCCCGATGCCATTGTCGTGGATTTTGATCACCCAGTCCGGCCCGGACCGTTCCGCGGTAATACGAATTTCCGCCGGTGCCTGCCCGCGATACTTCAGTGCGTTACCAATCAAGTTCTGAAAAAGCCGGATCAGATCGCATTCGTTCGCTTCGACGGCTGGCAAAGGCTCGATCGTAATGTGGGCTCCACTGGAAGTGATGGCCGCCTTCAGATTCTGCATGGCCTGCTGCGCCGCCACTTCCATTTCCACGCGGTCCAGCGCCCCCTTAAAGCCGTAGCTGGCCGATGCCAGCAATTCGTCCAGTAATGTGGTCATACGGCCCACGCCGTTCACGATGAGATCGGCGAATTCTCTCTCGTCTGGACGCAGTTGTGCTTTCCGGATTAGGAGCCCGGCAAAGGAGGAAATGGTTCTCAGAGGCTCCCTCAGGTCATGCGCTACGTTATGGGCGAAGGCCTGTAGCTCCGCATTGGACCGGGCCAGTTCCTCGGCATGCCGGTTGCGTTCCTCTTCGGCGGCTCTGCGGGCGCTGATTTCCCGAGAGTTTATGACGATGGCCTGCACATAAGGTTCGTGCAGCAAGTTAGAAGCAGTGCTCTCCATCCAGCACCACTCTCCGTTTTTGCAGGCGAAGCGGGCGTGCATTTGGAGCCGGTTGTTGGGCTTAGCGAGCACTTCCTTCAGCGCCCGGCTAGAATCTTCTCGGTCCTGCGGATGAACCAGTTCCAAGCCGTTCCGCCCCAGAAGTTCTTCGGGCTGGTAGCCGAGAACCTTGGCTGTGGAGGCGCTCGCATACATAATTTCGGTCTTTGGATTTACTAAAAAAATCGCGTCGGAGCTGTTCTCGATCAGGGCGCGAAAGCCGTTCAAGCTGGTGGCCATGTGTTCACCTCGATACTGTCTGCTGGCAGAGACGCATGTCGTCAAAAGGAAGCATTCCAAGTGCAATACACAGCCCAAACCGAATAGTGCTCCGTGTTCGCTGGTTGCGCCGGCCCTATCGCCGGGTACACTGACCGCCGGATGCCACCTGACGGAATAAGGTCAAATAAAAACGGGCCTCATGGCCGATCGATGTTATACTCAAACCAATCGCCGAGCTTGTCTGGCACTGGTTGTAGACATACGGCGAGGTGTCGGCAGGCGGTCTCGCCTCCTGGATCGACGGGGGAAGGAGTAGCCTTTGGCCACCGAAGCCTTACAGTCGCAAACCACCCGCTGGCTGGTGGAAAACGGCCCGAGAGAACTCGAGCTGCTCTTCCGGGCGATTGTGTTCCATCCCGCTGCACCAGTTCTGATTGCGGACAACGACCGTAACTATCGCGACGCCAGCGCCGGCGCAGGCAAGCTGCTCGGACTCCCACGCGAGAAGATCATCGGACGCAAGATGGACGACTTTGCGGCGCCCGCTTCCAAGCCTCAGATTTCGCAGCTATGGCGCGCGTTTCTAGAACATGGTGAGCAAAACGGCACACTGCAGCTGATACGCGCGGATGGAAACCTGCGGGAGGTAGAGTACACAGCGAAAGTAAACGTCTTACCGGTGCGCCACGTCGTGGTTCTGCGCGACAAGACCACTCCGGCGGAAAACGGCCCACCCGAAAAGGAGCGTATTCCTTCCTGGGTCCAGGACTACGCGCTCTTCATGCTGGACGTGAACGGATGTGTGGCTGCCTGGTATTCGGGAGCAGCGCGTATTTACGGGCACGCCGAAGATGAGGCCCTGGGCCAGCATGTGGCTTTTCTTTATCCCTCGGAAGACACTCTCAACCTCAAGCTGCAGGAGGAATTGAAGCGGTGCGCCGCCGAAGGCCATTTTGGAAATGAAGCCTGGCATTTGAAAAAAGACGGCTCCCGATTTTGGGCCAACGTCATTACGATGGTTCTGAAAGACGAAAACGGGGAGCTTCAGGGTTTCGCGAGAGTAGTGCGCGACTTCAGCGAGCGTCATGAAAGGGATGAGAAGCTGCGGCGCAGCCGCGCGCGAGTCCGGCCCATTCCGGCGGAATCGACCATTGCCGGAATCGTATCGGGCGAGTTTGATCGCATACCGGAAGTGAATGACGCCTTTCTCGACTTAGTGGGTTATAGCCGGGAGGATTTGGCGTCTGGCCGGCTGCATTGGCCCGATCTTACTCCGCCGGAATACTCCGCGCTGGATGAGCTGGCGCACGAAGAGGGCTTGCGGTTCGGAGCCTGTACGCCGTATGAGAAAGAGCTGCTTCGCAAGGATGGGACCCGAGTCCCGGTTCTGCTGGCTACCGCTGTATTAAAGCTCGCTCCGTTCCGCTGGATTACGTTCGTTCAGGATCTCCGGGAACGTGACCGGCTGGAGAATATCGAACACGAAGATGTCGAGGTAAAAGATGACTTCGAGGAGATCGTCGGCACCAGCGCCGCGCTGCGGCGCGTACAGCAGCAGGTCGAAGTGGTTTCTCCCACCGATGCGAATGTCTTGATCCTGGGGGAAACCGGCACGGGCAAAGAATTGGTGGCGCGCGCCATCCACCGTTTAAGCCCCCGCAAGACCCGTCCTTTCATCACGCTGAACTGCGCGGCGATTCCTACCGGCTTACTCGAAAGCGAGCTGTTCGGCTACGAGAGGGGTGCCTTCACAGGGGCGCTCTCACAAAAGATCGGCCGTTTCGAGATGGCGCACCGGGGCACTTTGTTTCTAGACGAAGTGGGCGACATCCCCTTGGATCTGCAACCCAAACTGCTACGGGCTCTACAGGAAAAAGCATTTGAGCGGTTGGGCGGCACCAAAACGATCCCCATCGACGTCCGGCTAGTGGCGGCCACGAACCGCAATCTGACACAGATGATGGGAGACAAACTCTTCCGTAGCGATCTCTACTATAGGCTCAAGGTGTTTCCCATCACCACCCCTCCGCTGCGCGATCACCCCGAAGACATACCGATTCTGGTACGCCATTTCACCAAAAAGTACGCCGCCAAGATGAATAAGCAGATTGACAAGATCCCGGCTGACACCATGCGGGCGCTGGTGAGTTGGTCGTGGCCGGGGAACGTCAGGGAACTGGAGAACTTCATCGAACGGGCCGTCATTCTGTCGCGAGGTCCCAACCTCCGTGCTCCCATGGCCGAAATACGAGCGGATTCCTCCGAAGCCAATGGCAACGACACCTTGGAGCATATGGAGAGGGAACATATTATCCGCGTGCTGCGCGAAGCGGGCGAGGTAGTTAGCAAGGCAGCCACTCGTCTGGGCGTGCCACGTACAACCCTGAATGCCATGATGCGGAAATTGGGCATTTCCCGCAAGGATCTCTAGCGACCACACAGGGTCATTTGACCTCCTGCGGTCGGTCAAGCTAACGGAATCCACAGCCATAACCTGTGCTTGCAAACGCCCCGGAAAGGCCAGCAAAGTGCCTGTCCGTACTCAGAGGATTCCAACATGCATCGCTTCTTAATTTTGAGCGCATTTGTCCTGAGCGCCTCTTTTCTAGTTCCGGTCGCAGCCCTAGCGGACGACCGGGACCATCACGAAAAGCGCTATTACGATCGGGACGGCAAAGACTACCACACCTGGAATAACAATGAAGATCGCGCTTACCGCCAATATCTCGGCGAGCAACACCGCGACTACCGCGATTTCCATAGAGTGAACCGTAGCCAGCAACAGCAATATTTCGGGTGGCGCCATACGCACCCCGACAGCACGCTCTTCAAGGTGGAGATCCGGTAGCTATTTCCATGCGGGGGCGGCCAAGCCGCCTCTTCAGCCCGGCTTTTTGAAAGGGATAACCACGATGAATTGGGACCAAATCGAAGGCAAGTGGAAACAGTTTACCGGCTCTGCCCGCGAGCGGTGGGGGAAGCTCACCGATGATGACTGGCAGACCATCGCCGGCAAGAAAGACCAGTTAGTCGGGCGGATACAGGAGCGTTACGGTATCGCCAAGGCGGAAGCCGAGAAGCAGGCCGACGAGTGGTCTCGCGCTCTGAAGGAACCTAAGAGTGATAGCCACCTGGCGCTCCGTTTGTAGCCTGCGATTGATTCTGGCGGCCTTGCTTTTGGCCCCGGTTTCATACGGCTACACGGTGCTCACCCACGAAGCCATCATCGACTCCGTGTGGGACGCCTCGATCCAAAAATTGCTTCTCAAACGATTCCCCGGCGCGACGGCCGAGGAGTTGGAGCAGGCGCACGCCTATGCTTACGGTGGCTGCATAATTCAGGACCTGGGATATTACCCGTTCAGCAGCCGCTTTTTCAGCGATCTCACCCATTACGTTCGAACTGGAGATTTTATTTCGGAATTGATCCGCCAATCGCAGGACCTTAACGAATATGCGTTCGCGCTGGGGGCGCTGGAACATTATGCCGCCGATACGGAGGGGCACCGCATCGCCACCAATCGCGCGGTGCCGATGTTGTATCCCGAGCTCCGGCGGAAATACGGGAAAGATGTGACGTATTGGGACAGTCCGGTGGCACACATCCGGACGGAGTTCGGGTTCGACGTGCTCCAGATCGCGTTGGGGCGATATGCGCCAGAGCGGTATAAGAGCTTTATCGGATTTCAAGTGTCCAGGGACGTGCTAGAGCGTGCTTTCTTGAACACGTATGGCATTGAAATGAAGGACATATTCGGAAATGTCACCCTGGCGCTCGGCTCCTACCGTTACGCAGTCAAGTCGATCGTTCCGGGCATGACACGGGTGGCCTGGAGTCTCAAGCAGGAGCAGCTCAAGAAAGAGATTCCCGGCATCACACGCAAGAAGTTTCTCTACAATCTCTCGCGGTCGAGCTATGAGAAAGAATGGGGAAGGGAATATCACCAGCCCGGTTTTGGCACCAAGCTTCTGACCTTCTTTTTTCGAATTCTTCCTGCGACCGGTCCCTTCAGCGCGCTACAGATCCGCCCGCCGACTCCGGAAGTGGAAAAAATGTTTATGGCCAGCTTCAATGCATCCGTCGATCACTATAAGGCGGCGCTAGCCAATATCGCCGCGGGCAGCGCTGAGCTGCCGAACGAGAATTTCGACTTAGGCGAACCACCGCAACTCGGCAAGTATCCAGGCGCCGATGACGCCTATGCAAAGCTGGTGGGGAAGCTGGCGGAACAGAAGCTTGCCGGAGTGTCGACGGAGCTTCGCGAGAATATCTTGGGGTTTTACCAAGGCTTGAATTCAAACCTTGCCGCCAGGGCCACTGAAAAGGAAGTCACCAGCCGGGTGAAGCTAATCGAACAACTCGATCGGCTGAAAGCTATCCCGGAAAGCGAACAATAACTGCGGCTTCTCAAGTGACCGGCTTGTTTCGCTGGATTACCGAGCCGGCTAAGAAACCGATAGCTCTGGCCCAAAGAAGGAACCCGGTGGGATGTTTGCCAATCACTTGCCGGAGGTTGATGAGCATATCCCCCACATTGTTGGCCTGATCGAGCCCTGCCGTTGGACCCCCAACGATTACGCACAAGGAAAATCCACGGTGGAGGAAGGATTTCCCAGCTCGAAGAATTGCCGTGCGTTCCGCTCATAACGAAATACGGTCACATGACCACTTATGGTCGAAGACCCGGTCAACGAGTATCGCATGGCCATGTAACGCCAAGTCAACACCAACGGCGGGTGAGTTGCTGCGGAGAAAGTAGCGGAGGATTAATGACATGCATCGTTTTCTGATATTAGGCGGGCTGAGCGTAGCCCTCATCTCCCCATTGGCGGTGAGAGCCGACGACGACCACCATCGCGAAAGGCGGTATTATGATCGGGAACATCGTGATTATCACGTATGGAACGACCACGAAGATCGTGCTTACCGCGTCTACTTGGGGGAGCGGCATCAGGAGTATCGTGAATGGCATCGGGTTGACCGTGGCCGCCAGCGGGAATACTTCAGGTGGCGCCATGAACACCCGGATCATACGCTTTTCAAGGTGGAGATCAGATAGGCATTGTCTTTGAACTGGAGGGGCTTCATGCGGAGCAAATTTATAGCTGCTCCTATTCTTCTTCTTGGGATCGGTTTCGGCCAGACGGTCGTCTCCAACCACGATCTTGCTCGAGGTTTTCTCGAAGCAGCATTGAAGGATAAGAACCCGGACAATCGCAAGCAGGCGGTAGAGGCGCTGAGCTTGGTCAGTGTGCGGGAGCCATACATTTCCGAGCTCGAAGGGATGTTGGATGACAAAGACGTCGAAGTGAGACTGGCTACAATCACCAGTCTGGTCGATTTGAAAAACAAGCGTACCGTCGCGGACTTGCAGAAGGCGCTCGATAGTGATGTGCCGGAGGTGAGCTTTGCTGCTGCAAAAGCGCTCTGGACTCTCAAGGATCCGAAAGGGCGCGAAACCCTGATCTCCGTCCTCTATGGCGATGAAAAGACGTCATCCGGCTTCATCACCAAGCAGAAACGGCAGGCCCTGAGAATGCTCCATACGCCCAAGACCATGTTCATGTTTGCGATACGCAGTGGCGCTAGCTTTGCCCCCGTACCTGGAGTTGGCGCTGGCATTTCGTCCCTGCAAGGCATCCTTTCCGATCCTGGCGTTTCCGGCCGCGCGGCGACGGCGCTGCTGCTTAGCACGGACAAAGATCCGGAGGTATTGCATGCGCTTCAAGACGCCCTGGGCGATAAAGACTGGTCGGTGCGAGCGGCGGCGGTGCATGCGATCGCATTGAGGAACGACCCCGCCTTGCAGTCAAGTCTCGTGCCGCTGCTCGAAGACAAGAAAGAAGCGGTAAGGGTCCGGGCGGCCGCGGGTTACCTGCGATTGGAAGCGATCCAGTCTATGCGAGTGAGGAAACCTAGTGATTCGAAAGTAAAGCCTTAAACCGGCTTTGCGCCACGCGCTGCCGCCGCTCAGTCCTTAATCCGAAGACTACCAGGCTGTTCAGGGTTCCGGCGTAGACCTTGCCGTTGGCGATGGTTGGCGTCGCGAACTTCACGTAAGAACCCACGCTCGCATGGTATAGCTCGTCCGCGAGATTACTCGCATCATATGCGCGCAGTTGCGCGCTGCTATCGATAACCCAAAGGACGCCATTTGTCCAACCGTTGGCTGAGATGCTGGGCGCCGAACCCAGATACGGAAAAGGGCCAACGCTTTGCGACACTGGTTGCGCCGACAAAAGGCCGTTGGAGATGGAAAAAGCCTTTACCGCATCGTTTTTAGCGGCAAAATACACCGTGTTATTGAAGTAAACGGGAGTACCAAACACAGGGCCAACCGCCGATGCAAGGAATTGAACGATCTGTGTATCGCCACCGGCATGAAAATGGCCCAGGTCGTCGCGGTCGAGCACATAGATACCTCCCGCCTTGCTTCCGCTCACCAACAGATGCGGGTGCGTCGGCGTCCCAACTGCATCGGGTAGCAATAGCGTTCCGCTCGATCCCAGGTCCATATCCTTTAGACTAAGCGAATCAGCATCGAATGGAGTAAAGTAGTCTGCGACCGAAAGAGTATTCGTCGTCGAGAGTTTGATGACGCTCTCCCCCAGATCCGATCCCCCACGCTCGGCGTCGAACGTCCCGTTGGCGCTGACCAGGTATATATTGCCGTTCTCGTCAGCCGCCGGCGCAGCACCGCCCTGCCAAAAGGAGCCCGCATACCAATTCGGTGTGCTGGTGTAGACCGAGACGCGTCGTAGCGTGGCTGCGTCATATCCGATCAACCATCCGTGGTAGTTTCCCGCATCACAGTGAGATGTCCAGGCGGTATAAACCACACCTTTTAGCAGGAGCAATCCGGCGCGTTGCTTGTACAAGAACGGTTTGAAGGTCACCGTCGTATTTCCATCGCCCGTTCCCGGCACCGAAGCCTCGATATCCACCGGACTGCCCGGCCGCTCGGCGCCCGTAGCCAGATCCAGCGCATGCAGCCGTTGCACATAGGTTTGGCCGAACTGTTCGAGCGTCATCGCCACCACGTACACTGTTCCCGTGGCAGGATCGATCACCGGTGTGCCGGTAATACCGATCTCAGGGACAATCACGTTGCAAACCAGGCTTTCCGCCGGCACTGTTGTAACTCCGATCGCGGGCTTGGTGAAGTTTACATGCCACAGCGGAGTGTCAGCAATGCCATCGGCATCAAACGCGTAGACACTATCGTGTTCGGTGACGACAAAGACGACGTTAAAGACGCCTTTTCCCGGTATGTTCACGCCGGGCACATATAACGGCTGGGCATAGACCTGGCCGTCCACTGCATTAGTGAAGAGCTGCCCGAACCTTCCCGAACGGATGGCGGATGGGCTGAGGATAGTCTCATTTAGATTTTGCCCGGTTCGGGCGAGGTCATTGTGATACGTGAGAACGCTCACTTGACCTAACGACGGCAGGGCGCATAGCAGAATGAAAGAGGCGAAACGCATGGCGTCTATATTATAGGCAAGGACATAGGTCGGTTTCACTCCACTAGTTTCGTCTTCTTATTGCGCGAGTACGATGCCTTTATAGAGATTCTTTAGCTCACTCTGTAGTGCTTTCTCTACACATTTATTCTCAGTTGTGTAGGAAGTTGCAAGTATTCCCGTGAAACCATTGAAACGACGGTAGAATAGTTGTAGAATTTTACATCTAAGGGTTTTAAAAGACTCTGGATGAAAGGTAGGGGCAGTGAACAAGCTTACAGCGCTCCTTTTGTGCTCGATGCTTTCTCTTAGCCTGAAGGCTCAAATTAGTTTGGGACCCACGGTGGCCACTTTCGGTGTTCTGGCTGGCTCAACGGTGACGAACAGTGGTCCAACTGTGGTCGCCGGTAATCTGGGTGTTAGCCCAGGCACGGCCATCACTGGATTCACCGGAATTGCTCCCGGCGGCCCCGGAATAGTGACCGGCACCATAGATTCGGCGAATGCCGTTGCGGGGCAGGCGGAAAGCGAACTGACTGCGGCTTATAACGCCGCAGCTGGGGCAGCAGTCACTGCCACTAAGGCGGGAGACTTGGGTGGGCAAACGCTGCCGCCGGGCGTTTATAAGTCCACGTCCACACTCGGCATAACAGGGACGCTCACCCTCGATGCCCAGGGCAACGCCAATGCGCAATTCATCTTTCAGATCGCGAGCGCCCTGACTACCGCTACCGGCAGCAACGTGGTCCTCATTAACGGCGCCAATGCCGCTAATGTCTTTTGGCAGATTGGAAGTTCGGCGACCCTGGGAACCAGTTCTACTTTCGCCGGGGACATCCTGGCATTTTCATCCATCTCGCTCGGCACGGGCGCGGTTCTTAATGGGAGAGCTTTGGCTAGGAACGGTGCGGTTACGTTGCTGAGTAATCCAATTACCACGCCTTCAGGACCTGGAGGAGGCGGTGGCGGGGGCACCGGGGGAGGGGGCGGCGGTGGCGGGACACCTACTCCGACACCTGCTCCGTCAACGCTGATTCTGGTTATTACAGCGCTGGCCTGCGTCGGGATTTATCAAACACGTGGACGGCTATTAAAACTCTTCAGACGGAATTGAACGGGCATTGTTCCGAATGTCGTGGCGGCAAGCGCTTGTTGTTCTAACGGCCTTGGCCCTGGTGGTCTGTTATGCTCCAACGCTTCGAGGAATGTTTGAGCAATGGTCGAACGACGAAGACATGTCGCACGGTTTTCTGGTTCCGATCGTAATCCTGTGGATCGTCTGGCGGGAGCGCGGGCGGTGGCGTGCGCTCGAAACTGAGCCGACCTGGTGGGGTTTTGCGATCTTGACCGGCGCCGCCGGACTGCAGTTCGCCGGCTTGCTCGGCGCGGGCCTTTTCGCCGGCTCGGCGGCGTTGCTGGTCTCGGTTGCAGGCGCGGTGCTTTGTCTGGGTGGCGTCGCCTGGCTTAGAGTATTGGCTTTCCCGCTGGTGCTGGCGATTTTCATGTTGCCGAAACTTGCCGTGGTCTATAACCAAGCTACGCTGCCCTTGCAGTTGCTCGCCAGCCGGATCGCCGCTGGAATCTTGACATTCGCCGGTATCGGAGTCATCCGCGAAGGCAATATTCTGGATGTGGGCGGTCACAGAGTCGCGGTGGTTGAGGCCTGTAACGGCGTCCGCTATCTGCTCTCACTCGGGTTCATGGCCGTAGTGTTCGCCTACTTGTCCGATTCGAAAGCCTGGATGCGGCTGGTGCTGCTGGCGGCCGCCGTTCCAATCGCCATCCTCGCAAACGCCGCCAGAGTGGCAGCCGCTGGCTGGTCGCCGTCGCTTGAAACAGGCCTTCCGCACGCCGTCTGCGGCTGGCTCATCTTTGTGGTTTGCCTGGCCACTTTAATACTTTTTCGGCAACTGTTCAACAGCGTGTATGTCCGTTACCAGTCCTAAGTGGCGCGCTGCCCTGGTTCCCCTTTTCCTGGCTGCTCAGATTCTGGCCGTGCATGCCGCGGCGACTGGCGAGCACCCCCCGCCTCCCCCCGCGCTCGCCCGTTTTCCCTCCACGTTTGGCCAATGGAGGCTGTTCCATGACGACCCGATCGATGCGGCCACCGTGCGGGAACTCAGCGCCGATCGCTTAGTAAGCCAAACCTACGTCGAAATTCCAACAGGCTCGGTGGCCAGTCTGTTTGTGGCCTGGTTCCAGACGCAACGCGAAGGAGCCCGACAACCTCATTCACCCAAGGTGTGCTTGCCGGCGGGTGGGTGGACGCCTCGCGTGGTGGACCGCGTCACTGTCGACACCTCCGCGGGACCCATTTCGGTCAACCGCTATATCGTGAACAAGGGTACCCAGCGCGCCGTGGTCCTTTACTGGTATCAAACGCCTCGGCGCGTCATAGCCGATGAGTGGGCCGCGAAATTCTGGTTGGCAGCCGACGCTTTGCGCGACAAGCGCACCGATACGGCGCTGGTTCGGGTGATTACCTGGCCGGCCAGAGGTGGGGACGACACGGCAACAGCCGCCGCCATCACATTCGCTCGTAATGTGTACCCCATGCTGCGACATTACCTGCCGCGCTGAGACACTACCTGGTTTCAGGAGAGACGCTACCATGGTGGAAGCTGACGCTCCTCGATGTCGAACGATTCTAAAGATAACATTTTCTCCCGGCGCGAGCTTTTGTTTTGGCCGCCTTCTCTGTTCTTGGCTCAGAAGTTGCTGGCCGCCCAAAGCGATAGCCCCACCTTTTCCACCGAAGTCAAAGTCGTCAACGTGCTCGCGACCGTGCGTGCCAAAAACGGAGAATTTATCCGCAACTTATCTAAAGATGACTTCTCATTGTCGGAAAACGGGCATCCACAAACCATCCGCTATTTCTCACGGCAAACAGACCTGGCTCTGACCATCGGACTGGCGGTGGACACCAGCTTGAGCCAGGAGAAGGTGCTAAGCGCCGAACGCTCCGCCAGCTTCCGCTTTCTCGATCAGGTGCTCAGAGACAACGTCGACCAAGCGTTCGTCATGCAATTCGATTTCGGCATTCAAGTCCGCCAGCGGCTCACCTTCTCCCGCCAAAAACTGCAAGATGCGCTCACCATGGTTGATACTCCCAGCCATAAAGAATTAGAGATGCAGAGGGGAGGAGGAACGCTGCTCTTCGATGCAATTGTGATGGCCTGCCAAGACGTCCTGAAGGATCAGGGAAATCGTAAAGCGGTGATCGTCATGACCGACGGCGTCGACTTTGGCAGTGAAGCCACGGCGGATACCGCCATCGACGCGGCTCAGCGCGCCGACACCCTGATTTACTCGATCCTATTCTCCGATCCGGGCGCGTATGGCTTCTCCTTTGGCGGACCGGACGGCAAGAAACCTCTCATTCGAATGTCCAAAGAGACCGGTGGAGGATTCTTTGAGGTGTCGAAGAAGCAGACCATCGATCAGATCTTCGATATCATTCAGGACGAATTGCGCAGCCAATATAATTTGGGCTATGTATCGGATGAGCCGGTGCGGGTTTCCGAATTCCGGCGCATTCAACTAGCCGCGAAACAAAAGGGACTGGTGCTGCAGGCTCGCGACCGGTATTGGGCTAAGCGCTAGGCGGACAATTTCCGCACCAGGGTCCGCAATTCCGCCGCTAAACGCGGAACGTCGGCATCGGCATTGTCAGCCTCGTATTCAAACCCGACGTAACCCTTGTAATTCGATTTCCCGATCATGGTAAGCAGGCGGTTCCAATCCGCTTTCTCGGTTTTTCCGTCGGCTGTCGTGATATCCCGCTTCAAGTGGAAGCTGGTCGCGTAGGGGAGCACCAGCGCGAATTGAGAATATCCATTGGCACGGAAATTCCCCGAGTCGGCATTGATCCCAACCCAAGGCGATGCGGCTTGCTTCACGATCTCAATAGTTGGTTCAGCAGCGATGGTGAGCCCTCCATCGTCTTCGACTCCGAGGATTATCCCTCTACTGCCGGCATATTCGGCGCCGCGTTTCAGCACTTCTACGGACCACGCAATGGCCTGTTGCTCGGTAGCGCCCTTGGGTATCGGCCCGCCGAAAACCCGCACGTGACTGGCCCCGATGCGGTCAGCGACGTCCACCCATTTCTTGATATTCTCGAACTCTGCGGCCCGCAGTTCGGGCGTGGGCTGGGCTAAACGCACTCGAACTCCAGCGTTATAAATCTGCACGCCATTCTTGTAGGCAGCCTTTCGCAGCGACGCCAAGTACTCGTTGGACGTATCCGGAAACCAGTAGACGGTGCAATCCAGCCCGTCGAGACCCCAGTCCGCAATTCGTTCGATGAGGCCCACATAGTTCATGGACTTCGATTCAAATTGTTTCCGATAAGAATAGGCGACCAAACCGGCGCGCAAATGAAATTTCGGCTCGGATTGGCCATGGAGTTGTGATGCGGCGGGAAGCGCGGCGATGCTGGTGAGAAGTTGTCTACGGTTCATGGGTCTCCTTCGAAATTCTACCGAGAATCGTACTCCGTTGCCAGGAGCAAGGCCATCGCTCCGCCGCGCGCGTCGCGATCCAAAATAGCAGCGCGATGAAGATAGTCTTTCGCGGACTTCTGTTTTCCGGTGGATTCGCACACGTCCATCAATCGCCCGTCGGCGCCGGTCCGCGCGAGAATAGCGCGCCATGCCAAATCGACGCGCGGTCGATACATAGCGGATTCCAACCACCCGTGCTTTATCCCTATCAGCATGGCGGTCGCGATCATCGCGGTGGCCGAGTATTCTGCATAGGAGCCTCGCTGATCGATTACCTCGCGCCACATGCCGTCAGAGTCCTGGAATGGCGCCAGCGAGGCCATATGATTTTGGAACTCTCGCACCATCCGGCTAAATTCCGGTTGCTGGCTCGGGAAATCGGCGAGAGTCCAAGCCAGGCCTAGCGCCGGAAAAGCGTTCCCACGCCCCCAAGCTGCTTCACCCAGCGGGGAATGACGATACAGTCCGTCACGCCGAAGGCAGAGCTTTTGCATGAATGACAGATGGCGCGCGGCCATATCGAAATATTTGGACTCGCCCGTCAATTTGCCCGCTCTTGCCAGGATGGGACAAGCCATGAACACCGAATCGCTCATCTCATCGTGCAGAGGCATCGATTCTTTCATTTCGCCCGCCGCAGTGAAGCCCAGATCCGCCGTTCTTTGCACCAGCCGCAGGTAGCGCGGATCGTGCGAGCGCTTAGCTAATTCGGCGAACACCAGGTGGCCGGCGAGCGCGGGTGAGGTTGGTTTGGCCAAGCTATCCTTTGAGCCATCGACGAACGGCGAAACCAGCCGCTCGACGTCAGCCTGATGCCCGAGACGAAGTTGGCCGATCAGCGCAATCGCCTGAATGTAGGCGGCCTGATCGAAATCGTGCCCGTAATATTGCGCTAGTTCTTCGGCGAGCTGATGGGGCGTGCGGCTCAGACGCCGGTCGATCTCCTGGTGGGCTTCGGAGCGAGGAAAATCTTTCAGCGATTTCAAAATGCCAGGTTCAGATCCTACACGCCGCGCGGGGATGCGGCCGACGCCGGCAACCACATTTTGAGATAGCGCTTCTGCCAGACCGAAATCCTGACTCCCGGCGATCAACACCAGATCCGGCGCCTGGATCGCGATCCATCTCCAAAGGGCGTGCGATTCCGGATTGTCTCGATAGGCGATCCCAACGGGAGGAAAGGCCAGACCGGCCCGATCTGGATTTGCGAGAGGAATCGCCAGAAGATGGAAACGTCGGCGATCTGGCCGGATCCCTTCGAAGGTTCGAATTTCCTGCCTCACGATGCTTACGGAAGCGTCGTCCGGGCCTGCCAACCCGCCGACCAGCAGCAGTGTTGGGAGCGCTGTGCGAGCCGGTACCGAAGCTGCTTCGATGACGGTTCCGTTTTCGGTCAAACCGACATCCCATGTGCCAGCTGCGAGCAGTATCGCTGGCAGCACTAGGCCGGCGCATCCTGCTACTTGCAACGCGCGGATCAAGTCTGTCCGTTTCATCCAACGGATAGTTCAGCGGCTCTGCGGATCCCAGGAATTTCGCCGCTCGTGAGGTCCCGGTAAAGATCAACGAGATTCTCCTCGAGTTCTTTGACCGACTCGCCCTGAGTCACGTAATCGGGGAACTTTTCGAAGCAGCCGAGCCACATTTCACCGTCTTGCCAACGGATATAGCGTGCCGTCCTCACAGCATCATTTTACTGCTTGCCGCCGCCGCTCCTGATAGCATGATGTAGACCATCAGCGTATGGACGACGCATTCGATCTTATCCAGAAGGCGGCGCGGGAGGGCGGCGCGGATTCCGCGCTTGATTTGCTCGTGACGATTTCCCAGAAAGACAAGAATTATCCGCTGTTGTTCGAGGCTCGGCTTATGCAGGCGCGTCACAAACTTGGCCTGCCCCTGATCTTCAACGCCCCGCTCGAGGGCCTGCCTTCAGAGCAACGCCAAGCTTACGAGGACGCGATGCGAGAAGGCGCTCGGGAAGCGGGTAATCTGTTTCTCGCCGCCGGAGACATTCCGCGCGCGTGGCCCTACTTTCGAGCCATCGGCGATCCGGCGCCCGTCGCCGCCGCGATCGAGATGATCGATTCGGACGATCAACTGGATGGGATCATCGAGATCGCCTTCGGGCAAGGTGTCCATCCCCGCAAAGGCTTCGAGTTGCTTCTGAAAACTCATGGCATTTGCCGCGCGATCACCTTCTTCGGCCAATGTCCCGATCCCAAAAGTCGAGAGCAAGGCGCTCTTCTGTTGCTTCGTGCATTGCACGGCGAACTGGTCGACAATCTAAAACACGGTATCTCCCGCACCGAAGGGCAGCGACCAGACGGCAACAGTGTTACCGATCTCATCCGTGGCCGAGACTGGCTATTCGGCGACTTCGATTCCTACGTCGACATCGCGCATCTCACCGCTATCGTTCCATTGGCGCTTGATTTCACTGATCCCGAAGCTCTGCAACTGGCGCTCGAATTGTGCGATTACGGGACGCATCTGTCTACGAACTTTCAGTACCGCACCGATCCGCCGTTTCAAGATTTTTACAACGATCATGCGATTTACCTCAGGGCGCTGGCGGGCTGCGAGATCGACGCGGCTATTGGGCACTTCCGCGGCAAAGTTGGCGACCCGACGGCCGCCGCTACCGCCGCCGGTCCGGCACAAATCCTGGTGCTGCTACTGACGCGGCTGAAGCGATACGCCGAAGCCGTCGAGGTATCGCTCACGTATCTCGGCGATCAGATCCCCAATCAACTGGCCTGCCCCACCATTCCTGAGCTTTGCCAGCTTGCCGGAGATTACGATTCCCTGCGCGAAGTCGCCAGGCGCCGCGGCGATATGTTAAATTTCACAGCCGCCGCGATTGGGAAATAGCACGCGCATCATTATGATAGTGTGGTCGATGATCCTATGAGATTTCGCTTCTCGGTCCTATTGTTTTTGCCGGCGCTTGCGACGCTGTACGCCCAGCACGGAAGCACTCCGGACCGTCCGTTTTCTACGCCCGAAGACGAAGCGGCCGGGGCGCAGTCTTTCCGTTCTCAATGCGCTGCCTGCCACGGCGGGGATGCGACCGGTGGAGTCGTCGGACCGAGTCTGGCCACGGGCAACTTCAAGAGTGGCGGGTCTGACGAAGCGCTCTTTCGCGTGATCACGAAAGGCATACCGGGAACGGCCATGACGGCTTTCCCCTTGGGCGGCCGGGAGGTTTGGCAGCTCATTGCCTATTTGCGTGCCGTCAATATTGGAAAAGCAGCCGAGCAAGCCAAGGGCGATCCCGCAAAAGGCGCGCAGGTGTTCAATGCCAATGGCTGCGGACATTGCCACACCATCGGGACCGCGGGCGGCTTCGTCGGCCCCGACCTCAGCGACATCGGTTCGCATCGGTCGCTGGCTCAGCTGGAAAGCGCGATCCTCGATCCGGATGCCGACGTCGCCTCCGACTATTGGTCGCTCAGGGCAAGGACCAAAACCGGTCAGACCATTACCGGGATCCGGCTGAATGAGGACATGACTTCGTTTCAGATACGCGAAGCGTCGGGACGTCTGCGCTCGGTGTGGAAGACCGATCTGGCAAGCTACGACATCGTTCGCGCGTCTCCCATGCCATCGTTCAAAGGCAAAATAAGCGCGGGCGATCTGGAAAATCTAATCGCATATCTCGCTAGCTTACGGGCACAACCCAATTCTGAGGTGCAGGCGAAATGAGAAGTTTTTTTGCGGCTGTTATTGTCTCCGGCCTATTTTGCGGGACGGCCCCGGCTCAAGTGTCGTTCGACCGGCTGGTTCGGGCGCAGCGCGAGCCACAGAACTGGCTGACCTACAACGGCAACCTCGGGAGCACGCATCACAGCGCCCTCGATCAAATCAATGCGGCCAACGTCGCGAATCTGGATCTCAAGTGGGTTTCGCAAGCGCAGTCGCTCGAGAAGTTCGAGGCTACGCCGCTGGTGGTGGACGGCGTCATGTATATCAGCGAACCGCCCAACACCGTCGTCGCGATCGACACCAGAACCGGGCGCCCTTTCTGGATCTACGAGCACCCCATGCCAGAGACCACCTATGTGTGTTGCGGAAATATCAATCGCGGCGTAGCGATTCTGGACAACACAATATTTCTCGGCACGCTGGACGCGCATCTGGTAGCCATCGATGCCTCCACTGGGCGCAAAAAATGGGAGACCAAAGTAGCCGACTACACCCAAGGTTACGCCATTACGGTCGCGCCGCTGGTTGTCAAAGATAAAGTAATCGTCGGACCTGCGGGCGGCGAGCGCGGCATCGCGGGTTTCCTCGCTGCGTACGATGCGCAAACCGGCAAGGAAGTGTGGAGGTTCAACACCATTCCCCATCCGGGCGAGCCCGGCAACGAGACTTGGCCAGGTGATTCCTGGAAGACCGGCGGCGGCTCTGTCTGGGTCACCGGGTCGTACGATCCGGAGGCGAATCTGATCTATTGGGGCATTGGAAATCCGGGACCCGACTGGAATCCGGCAGTGCGGAAAGGCGCGAACCTCTACGCCGATTGCGTGGTCGCTCTAGATGGCGACACCGGGAAACTCAAATGGTATTACCAGTTCACGCCTAACGATGAATGGGACTTCGATTCGGTCCAGGTTCCGGTGCTTGCGGATCTTTCCTGGAAGGGCAAGCCGCGCAAGACCATGCTATGGGGAAATCGCAATGGATTTTTCTATACGCTCGACCGGACCAGTGGCCAATTCCTACAGGGCAAGGCTTTCGTCAAGCAGACCTGGGCGGTTGGAATCGATGAATATGGCAAGCCCATCAAAGCTCCCGGCAAGAGCCCCAGCCTCGGTGGCACAGACGTGTGGCCCGGAGTGCAAGGCGGCACCAACTGGTACGCGCCATCGTTCAGCCCCCACACCGGTCTGTTCTATGTGACGGCGTGGGAGGATTACCACACCAATTACTTCACATGGGAGCAGGAATACGAGGCCGGCAAATCGTACACGGGTGGCGGCGCGCGCGGCCCGATTCCGTCTATCCGGCGCGAACCCTTTATCAAGTGGGGAACGGAGTGGGGCTATGGCGTCGTTCGAGCTTTGAATCCTGTCACCGGAGAAAAAGTGTGGGATTACAAGATGCGCGATGTCAGCGACGCCGGCATCCTCACGACCGCCAGTGATCTGCTTTTCTCCGGTAACCGCGAAGGATATTTCTTCGTTTTGGACGCCAAGACTGGCAAGGAACTTTGGAAGAAATACCTTGGCTCGCAGGTGGCAGCGGCGCCAATCACCTACACCGCCGATGGCGTGCAGTATGTCTCGGTGGCGGCCGGGCACTCGCTATTTACGTTCGGGCTCAAGGCCGCCCATTAACATCGTCGCGGCGTGCTAGAAAGTCACTTTGACGCTCAGCCGTAGGGTTCGTTGATCGATTCCATCACGACCGGTATTACACCCAGTCGTCGTTATTGCTACTGTTTTTCTGCTTCTATGGGACCGATAGCTGACACGGCTTCAACTTGCCCTAAAATCTGATACCTGCGCCACTGGCTTGCGAAACACCTTTATAAGCGCCTGATTACAAACATTTTGCTAGACAGCCGAAAGTAGGCTCTTCCGGTTTTGGTGCGGATCGTATACACTTTTCATAGATGCGATAAGCATTTACAAACGCACAAACAGGCATCCGAAAGGGCGGTCGTTCATGATCCCAGAAGGCTTTTCGAGAGTCACAGTGAGGCTCCGTCGCGTGGTAGGGATTGCTAGCTTCGCCTCGCTCGTTCTGTTGACTCTGCATTCGCAGCCGGCCGCGCAAAAAGCCCAAGTTACCGATAAAGAAGTCCGTCCGGTTCTGGAGAGATGTCTTCAATGCCACGGCGAAGCGATCCAGATGTCGAAGCTGGATTTGCGTACTCGCGAAGCCATGTTGAAGGGCGGTGAAAAAGGTCCGGCCTTGGTTCCCGGTGACGCTGGGGCGAGCTCGCTTTATAAGAGAATCAGCGGCGCTCAACTGCCCGCCATGCCGATGCCGCCCGTGCCGGCGCTGAACGCGTCCGAAATCGCACTCGTCAGGAATTGGATCGATCAGGGCGCGCAGTGGACGCCAACTCCGACGGCTGCGCCTGCCCCTGCTCCCACTTCAACCTCCACCAGTGCGTACAAAGAGAAGCAGCTTACCGACAAGGACCGCCAATGGTGGGCCTTCCAGAAGCCCGTTCGTAATCCTGCGCCTCAGGTGACCGATGCACGCTGGAGCCGCAATCCCATCGACGCCTTCGTTCGCGACATACTCACGAAGAAGGGCCTGGAACCAGCGCCTGAAGCCGACAAGCGGACGCTGATCCGTCGCGCATATCTGGACCTGGTGGGCTTACTGCCACCCCCAGCTGAAGTGGAAAAATTCGCCAACGATCCGTCGCCCAAAGCTTACGAGAATCTGATCGAGAAGCTGCTCGCTTCGCCGCATTACGGTGAACGATGGGGCAGAGATTGGCTGGACGTGGCTCGGTACGCCGACAGTTCCGGCTTCGAGTACGACCTAACCATAGAGAACGCCTGGCGTTATCGCGATTATGTGATCAAAGCCTTCAATGAGGACAAGCCCTACAATCAGTTCATCATCGAGCAGTTGGCCGGCGATGAGCTGGATCACCCCACGTTTGATAGCCTGACTGCGACCTCCCTCTATCGGATCGGTCCACGCGTCCGGTTCCGCGAAAAAAATTACCCGTCTTATCGCTACGATTACATGGATGACATGGTCCGAACCACGTTCCAAGGCTTTATGGGACTGTCGGTGAACTGCGCGCGTTGCCACGACCATAAATTCGATCCAATCACGCGCATGGATTATTACCGGTCCGTTGCGGCGTTCTGGAGCTATGTCGAATACGACCATCCCCTGGCCCCCAAAGAGAAGGTCGACGAATACGAACGCGTCAAGAAAGAGCTGGAAAACCAGCTCACTCCGCTGCAGCAGGAAATCGCCAGGATAGAAAAGCCTTACCGCGATAAGCAGCGCGAGCAGCAGATTCAGGATGCGCTCAAGAAGTTCCCAGAGGACATTCAGATCGCGATCAAGACGCCGGAAGACAAGCGAACACCAGGCCAAAAGCTTTTGGTGGCACAGGTACTGATTAGTCCGGAGGACGCCAACCCGGACATGATCATGGCGGACTTGAACGCGAGCGCAAAATCCAAGGCTGCAGCCAAAGCGAACCAAGTTTTCGGAGTTGCCGGCGGCGAAGGCTACAAGCGGCGCGCTTTAAGACTCAGCCCCGAGGACGAAGCCAAGCGCAAGTCGCTGCAGGCTCAAATCGACGCTATCGAGGCGCGGCTGCCGGATCCATTGCCGGTCGCCGACGGCGTTCGCGATGGCGATTATCGGTTAACACCCGACGCCCTGGGCGACTCCACCATCCCGGGCACTGGACGGCCGACGTACGACGTCAAGTGCTGCTACATTCCCCAGCCAGGCCAAAAATATGAAGTGCCGCCGGTGTATTTTGCGGCCGCCGGGGACGACATCAAATTCAACGAGAGCACGTTCCCCGTTCAGCCTGGCTTCCTCCAGGTACTGAGTAAAGGAACGGCGCCGACCGCTGCCGATCCGCCTAACCGGCCCGACTATGTTACCAGTGGCCGTCGCCGGGCCCTCGCAGAGGCCATCGCTTCCAAGGACAATCCGCTCACCGCGCGGGTGATGATCAACCGGATCTGGGGTTGGCACTTCGGGCGCGGCATCGTCTCGACTCCCGGCAACTTCGGAAAGATGGGCGAGCTGCCATCGAATCCGGAATTGCTGGACTGGCTGGCTACCGAGTTCGTCCGCCAAGGCTGGAGCATTAAGCAGATGCAGCGGCTGATCATGACGTCGGAGACCTACAAGATGGCGTCGGCCTACTATCAGGCCACCGACATGGAGAAGGATCCCACCAACATCTACCTCTGGAGGTTCCCGGTTCGGCGTCTCGAAGCCGAGATCATCCGGGATTCGATTCTAAATGCCAGCGGCGACTTGAACCTGAAAGCGGGTGGGCCGGCTTTCTTCCCATCGATTCCGGAATCCGTGCGCGCGGATCAGCCGCGAGGCATCTGGGAGCTTACCAAGGAAGGGCCGGATACCTGGAGGCGCAGTGTTTACGCCTATGTCAAGCGCGGCCTGAAGTACCCGATGTTTGAGGTTTATGATTTACCCGACCTCAACACCACCTGCGAGCGGCGTTTGGTCAGCACGGTTCCAACTCAGGCGCTTACGATGCTGAATAACGAATTCATGCTGATTCAGGCCGATCACTTCGCCCAGCGTGTGTTGAAAGAAGCTGGCGGCAACCCGGCAGAGCAGGTGAAGACCATCTATCGCATCGCTTTCAGCCGGGAACCAAATCAAAAGGAACTCGATAGCAATTTGGCGTTCATGTCAAAACAGCGGGAGCACGAGCTGGCAACTGGCGCAGGGGTCACCGAGGACAAGGCGTCCCTGGACGCTCTCACCGATCTGGCGCACGTGACGCTCAACCTGAACGAGTTTGCGTATTTACAATAGGCGGGAGGAAGTCCAATGAGCGACATTATTGGCAGCAGCAGTGACCACGGCCGGAAGCGGGAGTTTATCTCGCGGCGGAAATTCTGGATGGAAGCCGGCATGGGGATCGGTGGCTTAGCTCTGCTCGACCTGCTCGCCCAGGATGGTCTGTTAGCGGCAGAGGCCACATCCACTCCTGCGTCCTGCAGCGCGTCTGCCGGCGGCGGCGATTCACTCCTGCTGCCGAAGCAGCCGCACTTCAAGCCGCGTGCGAAGTCGGTGATTTCGCTCTTCATGAGCGGCGGCGTGAGCCACGTCGACACTTTTCAATTCAAGCCGGCACTGCAGAAGTACAATCGGCTCCCGATGGAAGGCCACGGCGAGTTCAAAGTTCGGCAAGGTTACCCTGGACCTCTGATGCAGAGCCCGTTCAGCTTCAAGCAGTACGGCCAGTCAGGCGCGTGGGTCTCGGAAATCTTCCCCAACATCGCGAGCATGGTGGACGATCTCGCATTTGTTCACTCCTGCCAGGGTCTTTCCAATGACCACGTGATTTCGCATTACGAATGGAACACCGGCTCCATCCAGATGGGATACCCGAGCGTCGGCGCGTGGGTGACGTATGGTCTCGGGACCATGAACCAGAACTTGCCAGGCTACGTGGTTCTGCTGGATCAGAAGGGCGGCCCCTATGCTGGTCCTCCGAACTGGCAATCCGGTTTTCTGCCAGCGGCATATCAAGGGACGGTGTTTCGCTCCAAGGGCGATCCCATCCTGGACTTGCAAGCGCCCAGCGGCTACATGTCGGCGGACCGCGAGCGCGCTCGGCTGGATCAGATGGCTAAGCTAAATGCGAACTTCGATGAAAAGTATCCTGGGATCTCCGAACTCTCAGCGCGGATCGCGTCCTACGAGCTCGCCTACCGGATGCAGGCCTGTGCGCCGGAAGCGGTGGACATTTCCAAAGAGAGCGACGAGACCAAGCAGTTATATGGCTTGGATGACCCTATCACGGCGCCATATGGACGCCAATGCTTGCTCGCCCGCAGACTCGTCGAGCGCGGTGTTCGTTTCGTCCAGGTGATCAGCGGCGCGTACGTCAGCATCGAAGATACTTGGGACGCCCACGCGAATATCGTTAGCAACCACCAGTTGCACGCCAAGGAAGTCGATAAGCCGATCAAGGGTCTGATCATCGATCTGAAGCGCCGTGGACTCCTGGACGAGACCGCCGTGCTCTGGCACAGCGAGTTCGGGCGCATGCCGATTTCCCAGCGAGGCGTCGGCCGCGATCACAATCCAGGCGCCATGACAGTTTTCATGACCGGCGCCGGAATCCAGGGCGGCCAGTCCATTGGCACCACCGACGAAGTTGGTTTCAAGGCCGAAGAGCAGCCGGTCACCAATCACGATGTGCATGCGACGTTGCTCAACTTGCTGGGCATGGATCATAAACGGCTGACATACTACTTCAATGGCCGGAACATGCGGCTCACCGACGTGGCCGGCGAGTTGATTCCGCAGATCATCGACGGCTCTAAGCCAATTAAGGCCTAACATCGCGCTCGGCTTTGCGTCGCCCCTAGACCACGTCGGTCACGTTTTACCCTGTCAGTACGTCGGGAAAACAATGCCTTCAACACTTCGAATGAGCGTTACCCAGCTCGCGTTGAGCCTGAGTTTGTTCGCCTGTGTACTCACGGGCTCGGCCCAGGCATCAGACGAAGAAGGCATCCCTGTCACTGATCCATTGGTGAAAGCCAAATGCGGATCCTGCCATGCCATCGACCAGCAGGGAAATATGGAGCGCGTTTCCTGGGAGCGGACCACGCCGGAAGGCTGGCAAGAGGTGCTGAAACAGATGATCCTGGGAAACGGCGTTAGCCTGACGCCGGCAGAAGCGCGTTCCATGGTCAAATATCTCAGCACGTCGCATGGTCTGGCGCCCGAGGAAGCTAGAACCGTGATGTACGACGCCGAGCGCCGCATTCACGATGAAACCGCGATGGCGAGCGAGAACGTTCGTAGCGCGTGCGCGAAGTGTCACGCTCTGGCGCGCCCGCTTTCCTGGCGGCGTTCACTCGCCGATTGGAAGCAGCTCGAGGAAACGCACCTGACCCGATACAAAGCTCAGCCCAACGAAGAAGCCCTCGCGTTTCTCGGCAAGACCGCTGCCCTCCGCACCCCCGAATGGACCGCTTGGAGCGCCCACGCCGGTGCGCTGAATCTAACAGGCCGCTGGCTGGTGAGCGCCTATGTTCCGGGCCGCGGCAAGTACTACGGTGAGATGAAAATCGATTCGTCCGGAGACGACGAATTTACTACCGGCGTGCATTTGAAATCGATCAAGGATGGATCGGAGATCGTTCGTTCGGGCCGTAGCGTAGTGTATGCCGGCTATGCGTGGCGCGGGCGTTCCAAGGGGAACGCTCCAGAAGGTTCCACACCGGACGATCCTTCGAGCGACGCCCGCGAAGTGATGTGGATCGCGCCGGATCAGTCCAGGGCCGAGGGGCGCTGGTTCTGGGGACAGTATCAGGAATTCGGCATCGATGTTAAGCTTCAGCGGCCATCTTCGAACGCCGGGCTATTAGCCCTGGATCGAGCGTCACTGAAGACGGGTTCTCAGGCCAACCGCATTCGGCTCATAGCGGACAATCTTCCTCCCCAAATCAATCCCGCTGATCTGAACTTCGGGCCTGGAGTGAAGGTGCGCCGCATTGTTTCGCGCACTTCGACAGAAGTGGTCGCTGAAGTGGACGTCTCCGCCGATGCACGGCTCGGCAGCCGCGACGTTACTTTTCAGCGCTCCGTGATGCCCAAGGCCATCGCCATCTACGATCGCGTCGACTATGTCAAAGTGACGCCCGACTCGTCGCTCGCTGCGTTCGGCGATCGCCAGCACGCCCGTGGCTATCAGCAATTCGCGGCCATCGGATATTACCGGGGCGCGGACGGCAGAGCCCACACCGCCGACGATGTGGAACTGGGCCCCATTGATGTGACCTGGTCCATCGAGATTTTTTACGCCCTGGAAGGCAGCAGCACGGATTTCGTCGGCAAAGTGAATTCCAATGGTTTCTTCACGCCTGCCGCCGAAAGCGCTAACAACAATTTCGACCTTTGGGTGATTGCGACCGCCACGAGTGAAAAAGACAAGAAAGGCCAGCCCCTGGTTGGCAAGGGCTTCCTGGTGGTCACGGTCCCGACCTATACTTTTGAGGGACGGCAGTATGTCCGGGAGCTGGATCGCTGGATCGACGACGGGCCGGCGCGGGAGACAAAATGAAAAATATATGGTTGACGTTTCTGGTTATCGCTGCCAGTTTATTCTGGACACCGCGTTTGGCGAGCGGGCACCACGGATGGGCGGCATTTGAATCGAAGACGACGGTAACGTTCAAGGGAACGGTGACCGATTTCCATTTCGTCAATCCTCACAGCGTCGTGGATTTCGAGGTGACGGACGAGCATGGCCAAGTTCAAAAGTGGCAAGGCGAGCTTACCAGCGCGGCCCGTCTGGCTTCGAAAGGATGGACCGCCACCACGCTGGAGGATGGCAACGAAGTTACTATCACCGGCTACCGCGCGCAAAGCGGTGTGCGAACACTGCGGATCAGCAAGATAATTGCGAACGGTACAGAGCTCAAGATCGAAGCCGGGAACTAAGATTCAGCCATTCATGCCGGCAAAGGCTTTCTTAAACGACTCGGGAGCGGTAGCAGCCACCAGATTCTTTGCGGCCCCAATCGCTATCTCGTCCGAGTCTCCCGCCAGCTCCTTCATCGTTTCGCTAATGAATTGATCGAGCGGCATCGGAACCGGACCTCCACTAGGCCGCGTCTTCGAGCCCCCGCCCAGCTCGGTATCGACATAAGGGGGGATCAGTTCCAGCAACTTTACCCCCGAACCTCTAAGCTGCGCGCGCAGCGAGACAGAGAACGAATGCACTGCGGCTTTGGTCGCGCAATAGACCGGAAAACGAGCCAGCGGAACAAACGCCAGCCCAGAGGAAACATTCACCAGCGTCGCGTGATCTTGCTTCCGCAGGTGCGGGAGAAACTCGGCGCTCATCCTAATCAAGCCGAGGACATTGGTATTGACCTCCGCGAGCAGCGCAGCGTCATCCATCGTTTTGCCGGCTGAAAAATCGACGTACTTCTGCACACCAGCGTTGTTGAATACGCAATTCAACCTCGGGAAATCCGCGATGGCTTTTTCCGCCACGCTCCGTATCGAACGCAGATCCGTCACATCCAGCACGTAATAGCGCATTCCCGCATGGGCGCCGCAGATCTTTTTGAGCGCTTGTTCACGACGGCCGCCGATGATCACCTGATTGCCCAGTTTGTGGAAAGCTTCGGCCAGACCCTTTCCGATACCGGAGCCGCCGCCGGTGATGAAGATCGTATTCGAATTCATTTTCATTGGCTTGTCCGGCGCGTAACGCAGCCTAGGCGCGGCCGTGCTGGCGTCGGTCTACTGACCCTTGGTCTTCTTTCCCACGTCCGGCCGGGGATCCGCCACGAAGCCGTTACGATTCGGCATCTTCACCTTGGGTAGGCTCTTGGCGTCCATTACCTGGTCATTTCCGATAATACCGTTGAGATTCAGAATGTATGCGACCACCGCGTAAACTTCCGGCGGCTTCAGCAGCCCAGGCTGATCGAAGGGCATCGCGCGATTGACGTAATCCCAAACCGTCGTTGCATAAGGCCAATAACTCCCCACAGTCTTGAGAGGTTTCGCTGTGTTCAGCGTCCCTTGTCCGCCCACCAGCGCCGGTCCCACATCTCCTTGTGCCTTTTCGCCGTGGCATTTCGAACACCGAGCCGCGAAAATCTCGCGACCTGCGGCGGGTGTTCCGGAGCCTTCCGGCAGGCCCGTGCCATCCGGCGCAATCGCCGTACCCAAGCCGCGGATCTGCTCCTCGGTTGCCGGCCGTCCGACTCCGTACTTCGGCGACTGCCCAGCCAGCGCTGCCGCCACCGCCAACATCGCGCTAAGCTTCCACACTGGTCACCGTCCCGTCGGCCTGCACTTTCCAAAACTTGATCCCGTTGAAGTGATAAGCCGAATTGGTTCCGCGCGCTGCGATCAGAGCTTCGCGTGTCGGCTGAATATACCCGGTTTCGTCTACAGCGCGAGACGCAATCACAGCTTCGCGGCCGTCAAAACGCCAGGGCAGCCGGAAGCGCGTAAACGCGATCGGAAGGCGCGGCTCCTGCACTCGCGCGCTCACCCACGTTCGCCCGCCATTGGTTGTGACCTCGACCCGCTCGATCTTGCCGCGGCCGGACCACGCCAAGCCGGTCAACTCGTAAAGACCCGGGCCCGGTAGCGTCTGCCCGCCCGATGGATACGTGATCACAGACTTCGCCTCCATCTGATAAGTGAAGATCCGCGCCGTCCCATCCGGCATCAGGTCCGTATACTTCGAGGTTTCATCTCGCGCCATGTAAGCCTGATCGGTTAGCTTCAAACTGTGCAGCCATTTCACATTTGCGTTTCCCTCCCACCCCGGAATAATCAGGCGCAGCGGATATCCTTGCGCGGGACGAAGCGCCTCGCCGTTTTGACCATACGCGAGCAGGATGTTGTCCATCGCCTTCGCAATTGGGATGCTGCGCTCCATCCGGCAGGCATCCGCGCCCTCGGCGATCACCCAGGCCGCCCCGTGCTGGGCGCCGGCCTCTGTAAGCAGCAGCGACAGGGGCACTCCCGTCCACTCGCTGCAACTTGCCAACCCGTAGCTGCGCTGGACATCGGGCGCCGTCTTGGCAGCCCATTCTGATCCACTGTTGCCGCCGCATTCGAGCACCAGCGTTCTCGATACCGATGGCAGGCGACGAATCTCGGCCACCGTCAAGGAAAGCGGCCGGTCTACCATCCCATGGATCACCAGCCGATGCTGAGCCGGATCGATGGTGGGTATGCCCGCATGATGGCGCTCGTAATGCAGCGATGAAGGAGTCAGGGTGCCGACCGAGTCCGCCAGAGGCGTGAAGCTGGAACCGGTCTCAGGCGTCTTGGTGTCTCGTCTCCAGCGAACCGCCTTCTCATAAGGCGACCGTTCTCCGTAAGGACCTAGCGGAATGCCCAGTTGCCCAGGCGTTCCATCATCGGCGTGTACTATCTCGCGCGCTGCCACCAGGCCGCCGCCCAGAGCAGCTCCCATTCGAAGCAGTTGCCGCCGACTGGATCGCCCAGAGGCTGTCCCAGATCGCATAGAGTCCCGCATGCATACACCTCGCCGAAATTGTACTCCACTTCGACGCCGAGTGCGACTTCGTATGCGTTTCTGTTATCCTCAATCAGTGCTGAAGCCGGTCAAACGGCTCCAACCGCGGTCCTACCATGGCTTTCGTTGCATCGGCGCCGAATGCGAGGACACCTGCTGCATCGGTTGGATCGTCAATATCGATAAAGATACCTACAATAGCTACCAAAGCTGCGATGATCCGGAGCTAGGCCCCCAACTGCATGAACTGGTGACTATCAGTGCCGCCGGTAACAGCGATGACAATTACGCCCGGATCACCCTCTCAGGACCCGGTTGTCCCTTTCTGGCGGAAGGCCTCTGCGCTATTCAGAAAAAGCTCGGCGAACAGTACCTGTCCATGATGTGCTCGGCGTATCCGCGCGTCATGAACGTGGTCGACGATGTTCTTGAGCGATCGCTGGATTTATCCTGTCCCGAAGCCGCCCGCCTGGTGCTGCTTGATCCCGATCCAATGCAGTTCGACGAGGACGAAGGTCCGGCGCATGACCCCCGCCTGGGGCATCTGTCCGCGCTGACGACCTACAACGAAAGTTCTGGGAAACCCTATCAATACTTCCGTGAAATTCGCGCTTTCGTCATCTGGCTTCTCCAATACCGCGCCTATCCTCTATGGAAACGTCTGGTGATTCTCGGGTCTTTCTGCGACGAGCTGCATGCGATGACCGAAGAGGGTCGGCACTCGCAGGCTCTCGAAATTGTGGAAGCATACCGCGACGCGGCAAAGCGCAATCTATTTGACCAGGCGCTCGAAAACCATAGCGGCCAGCCGGCGGCGCAGTTGGAACTGATGCTGGAGTTGATCGTCGGGCACATCGGTTCCGACTTTACAGCCCCGCGATTCCTTGCTTGCTATCAGGAATTCATGCAAGGTATCGAATGGACGACGCAGTCCAGCATGGACGAAATCGGGCGGAATTATGTGTCAGCCTCCTCGCGCTACTATGAGCCGTTTATGGCCCAGCATCAGCACATGCTGGAGCATTACCTGGTGAACTACGTCCACCGGACGCTGTTTCCCCTCGGCCCGCAAGAGAGTAATCGAGGGCTTAGCGTGCATCACATTGCTACCTCTATTCGCGATCAGTACCTGCGAATGATGGTTCACTATGGCATCATCCAGACTGTTCTGATCGGGGTCGCCGGCTTTCACAAAGCCGAGTTTGGCGGCGGCCATGTGATCAAGGTGATTCAATCCTTCACCAAGGCTTTTGAGCATAGCCTGACTTTCCCTGAGCGTACGCTCAAGACTCTCGCGGAGAAGGGTGTAAAGAATTGCGCCGGCCTAGCGATCCTGGTGCACAATTAATTCGCTCCTGGCTGACCACGTCGGTACACGTGGCGTTATATCATGGACAGATTACCTTTATGAACGCTCTTTGTTTGCTGGGACTACTTACCGTATCCGCAATGTCGGCACAGACCGAGCCGAGAATATTCTACGCTCCCAAGCCCATTCAGCCGATGCCGTACGAGGCGCCCATGAAGCCGCTGGTGCGACTCGCTGATCTGAAAGCCAAACACCAGGGTCAGGTGAATTGGAGCGAGTTGGTCGTCTACGACAAGAATAATCGCGCGGAAGTAATCTCTGCCGCGCCGGGGACGAAAGTACCGCGCCATCTGCATTCCGACGCGCCGGAGTATTGGGTTATGCAGGAAGGCAGGATTCGATTCGAGATTGAAGATCCGCCGGGAAAATTCCAGACCTTCGAAGCCGCCCCGGGTGACTTGGTGCTGGCGCCTGAGCGGCACCTCCATTCGCTGGAAGTGATCGGATCTGCGCCGGCCATTCGCTTTCAGGTCACGCTCCCGGATACGACCACGATTTACGAGGCCAAGCCACAACAACCCGAGAAGGGCATGGAATACACCCCCGTGACTTTGTCGATCGGTAACAATCCGGACGAAGTGCCCAACGACGGCAAGCCCGACCGTGTCTTTTTCAATATCGATGAATTGCAGAAAGAGCACCCGGGACGCCGGTCCTGGAGCGATCTCTCCGTTCGAAAGAATCGGGCCCATGCGAATATCATTTGCGGGTATGCTGCCGACGTGAAGCACACACCGGGTGACCTCGGGCATTACCATACGGATTTCGCCGAGATTTGGATCATCATGCGCGGTCAGCAATCCTTCGCCATCGAAGGGCTGGATCCTTTCGTGGCGTCCACAGGCGATGTGGTCTACGCCCCCGCGAAAAGGTGGCATCTCCCGTTACCATCCGGAGAGGGGATGTCGTGCCGCCTCGCCATGACACCCTATCCCGCCGGCAATCATTTGTATCAGCCTCGCCAGCCTAGAAGCACTGGCTCGAAGTAAGGTAAGGCTCGCTCGATGGCGGCCCCTTCAGCTTGATGTAGATGGCGCCGCGGTTGAGCGCTTGCTGCAACTATCCGCATAATCAACATACGAATGCCGATCGCAAAGACAAAGCGAGGGCGCACGACCAAGTTGTGCGACGAGTTCGTGAACGGTCATATGCAGGCGGCTACTCACTTCCGCGGCGAGGTGAAGCTGCCGAGCTACGACCTCCAACGCCAACAGAGTCCGGTTTTTCTACGGTTTGACCACGGTCCCAGGCGGCGCCAAAAAAATGGAAACAAAAAAGTAATAGACCGATCTAACCTCAGATGGACGTCAACCAAACGTGAGCCAGATCCTTTTGATTGAGGACAACGCCGGCGATATCCTCGCCATTCGACAGGTCATTTCGGAAGTGACTCCAGCCACTAAAGTAAGTGTTGCTAGAGACGGAGAGCAAGCCATCCGGATCCTGGCTGATCCCGCTTTCAACGCCGACCTCATCATTCTGGATTTGAACATTCCTAAGGTTCCGGGCATCGCAGTCTTAGCGCAGTGCAAACCTGCTGCACCGATTGTGGTTTTCAGTTCCTCCTCCAATCCGGCGGAGATCCAACGAGCCAAGGAGCTTGGAGTACGGGAGTTCGTACGTAAGCCCATCGATTTCGAAGAGTTTTCAAATGTGGTCACGCGGATGGTTCGCGAATGGATCGAACCAGCTGCCAATGGGGCTGCCAGCGCCACTTAGAATGATCCAGACGGGCGCTTATGAAGTATCGTTAATTTTCACATCGATCATTTTGGCAGTAGGGGGGATGATTTTCGTTTCGGAGTCCTCTTCAACCAGAGTGGCGGAGCTAGTGGAGGTGACCTATGATTCTCTGCGATCTTTGCGGCCAAGCAAAGGAGTGCGAACAAAAGGAAATCGAGCGTAAGGAGTATGATATCTGCGCCGAATGTTGGAAGTCGTTAGCTGAGACGCTTAAGGGTAAAGGCAGAACGAAGAAGGAGCGAGAGGTTGTCTTCTTGCCGCCGCTGACGAAGGAACCGGAACAGCCAGAGCCGAAGCCCATACCCGCGAATCCGCCGAAGATTTGGGGCGGCGGCCGCCCACATTGAAGCGCCTGATCGAACACGAGCCTCGCTGTCAGATCAAGCCGGATGAATCGAGACACTCCCCGAATTGTCTTCGCGGTGGGACTCAACTTTGTCCGCACGTTCCAGGAGACCCTCCGGAAACACGCCGCAGCTCGAACCATTCCCATCCACCAGCACGATTTGATCGAGGAGTTGCGCCGCTCGGTCGAATCGGATGACTTCCCCCGCTGGAATGACGCCAACCATTCCATCGATGTGATCCCCGGCTGCACGACCGCCCATGCGTATAGCGGCGATGCTCTCCCCGAGGGTCTTACCTAGCAACAGCCGGAGCCGTGAGATCGATAGACGGGTGCTCGGAGGAAGACACCCGTTTTCTCGAAGCGGCTCCGGCGCATGGAAGTCTAGCACAAGGGGTAATACATGCGCTAGTACTTTGGTCGTACTCCAGATTTATATGTTATTCCGTTTGGCTCGTCGGAGAAATCTGTGGGTCGCTGAAATGCTCCAATGGCGGCCCGCGAGCCCGGCTCGCGCAGCCCGCGAACCCGATACGGGATAGCGCGGCTTCAAGGGCGATGCCAAGCCAGTTCGAGACCTCGTGCGCGATCTAGAAAGGGTGAATCGCGGTGAACCTTGAGTGAACGTTTTCTCCATTTCGAATCGAAACCTGTATAATGCACAGATGCAGAAAATACCCTGGAGCACAATTGCGCTTGGCTCGCTATTTGCTCATCTCGGTCTGCTCAAGAGGAGGACAGGAAGTGCAATCTCCGCAACCTGAAAAGTCAAAGCCGCCTGTCAAAACGGAGCAGCGCGGGCGCATCCTCGGAATCGGCGGTGTCTTCTTCAAATCCGCTAATCGTGATCAGATGCGCGAATGGTATTCGAAGCATCTTGGACTCGCTGACAAAGGCCAAGGCGTGATGCTTCCGTGGCGCGAACACGACGACCCGCAAAAGGAACACGTTACGGTTTGGACTATTTTTCCCGCCTCCACCGACTATTTGGATCCCAGCCACGCACCGTTCATGGTCAACTACATCGTGGACGATCTGGATGCTTTGCTCGACCGCTTAAAACAAGAGGGAGTAAAGATTGACGCCAAACGAATGGATGAATCCTACGGCCGCTTTGCCTGGATCTATGACCTGGATGGGAATAAGATTGAGCTCTGGCAGCCGTCCGCAAAGCCCTAAGGGCCTTCCACTGCACTTACTCAATCGGTTTTCTGTAGCTACGGTCCCGTAGCCGCAGAATGGCCGGAAATGCTTTGCGCCTGGTCATCTCAATATCCGCATCGGCCGATTCCGCCCGATCAGTCGCGCAGCGTTTACGATTCCGCCGCTCCCGGCGTGGTCAACGTGCTTCCTCTTGGAACCTCTCGTTGCAACCCTGGACGTTCCCCCCGATTAAGGGCCGTAGCTTGTCGAGAGGAGACGGCGAGCCCATGGACATTCTAACTTCTCGGATAGTTTTCGTACTAGAATGTTGCGATGCACGAAACCCAGATGGGTCTTCGCCCTCTTGAGCTATTGCTCGTCGAAGATTCCGCCAGCGACATCCTCCTCATTACCGAGACTCTCCGAGAACAGCCTTTTCCTATCAACGTGCAAGTCTCGACGGACGGCGAGAAAGCGTTGCAGGTGTTTGCCGACGGCCACTTCCGGCCTGACCTTGTAATCCTAGACCTGAACATCCCCAAAGTCCACGGATTCGACGTGTTGAGACGTTGCAGTTCACCAGAGATGCGAATTGTTGTTTTCAGTTCTTCATCAAATCCTGATGATCTGCGGCGCTCGTTCGAGTTGGGAGCACAAGAGTTCGTCCACAAGCCCATTGGTTTGGACGAATTCCGCCAGCAGGTAACGCAAATTGTTCGAAACTGGGCACCCCCACATCTGGTGAACGCCGCTAGAAACCAATTAGGACATTAGGAACAAGTGCGGGCTAAACCGGCACTCCACACACCACTAACGGTCAGCTACTTATGCGCCAGGTGGTTCTGTGTGCCTTTTAGGTCGTCCCAACTCGGAGCCACCGCGGGATTCTGAATCGTCTCGATGGTTCCGTCTGCGGAGCAGATATCAACTTCCGAATAAAGGCCATTCCCCGCGTGCAGAAGCGCCTTGGCTACTTGCCGTGCTTCGCACATGGTATGGTGAGTCAGTTTTGTTCTTTCGCGCCTGCCGTTTTTCTGAACGTAATGAAGGGTGATAGTCGGGCAGTCGTTCATACTGATTCTCCTTCCTTGCCAGGTTGGACGCCGCCGAACCTGGAACATTTCCTAGGTTCGCTTTTGCTGCGGTTAGCAGAATGTGACAGGCCCCATGGATACCTTGTGCCACGACGCGTGGCGAGTTTCACTCCATCGAGAAAGCGAAGTTTTCCCATGAAATATCGTATTTTTTACGTTCTTACCGTGACACTTGCGCGATAAAGCCTCGGGGTCTGATACTTTTGCGGAAGGCAGAAGAATTGCACCCCAGTCAAAGCGGCGGGAGGTAGTTATGTCGCTATTCGTTTGGATTTTGCTCGGCTTGGTTTCCGGTTTCATCGCAAGCCATCTTGTCAATCATCGCGGCGAGGGAGTTGTTCTTGATGTGCTGTTAGGTGTGGTCGGCGCGATTATAGGCGGATGGGTCTTCCATCTTTTCGGCCACATCGGTGTGACGGGGCTGAATCTGTATAGCATCGCAGTGTCGACAGTTGGCGCGGTCGTATTTCTAATCCTTTTTCACACCATAAGACGCCACGCGTGACGCGAAGCCGACTACCAGAAGATTAGGCGATGGCGGAAGCTAGTGGGGGGTCGAACGCGGCACGCCCCTGTGAGATCTGTAAGTTACGGGAACTAAAACCCATCCCCTCTAAAGCGAATCATCTCGAACCCTGGATTTCGACGTGGTTTGTTGCATGGATTACACACGGCACGTCAGCGGTGGGGCAGATGGTGCCGCGTTCCGGCTCCCACACGTCCTCGCGCACTCCAGCCTCGCGATGATTGTGCGTTATGTGCAGAAGCAGACCGATGATCTCAGTGCGGTTCATGAACGATTCGCCCCCGATGGGGCACAGCGGAATAGTCCGGGGCGAGCCAAGCGTCGCTGATGTGGGACGACGGAGGCGGTAGCCCGACGCATGTGCTCAATTCGTTGCTACCCTCTGCCACGACCGAGTGGTACGCCGTCCGAAACGCGCACTGCTCATAATGATATTCTTGGCATCAGGTCCCCAAACAGAACAAGCCCGTATGTTCACGCGGAGAATAATTCGTCTCTGGTGCTCGTCAATGGCAATGTTCGTGATGGGTGCGTTAGCCCAAAACAACCCGCCGAAGCCGCTCGACCCGAGTAAAGCGCGGACCGATTACTCGTTTAGCATCCGTCCCGGTATGGAACCTTTCCGGTTTCACGTTGAACTGAACAAGCGCATGGTCATTACCGGTATTTCGATCTTTCGAGCGGGTGAATCCAGTCCTTTCCAAGTGCTGCCCGCCTGCGAAGAGGATCTGACGATGGAGTTGAACGAGTACGATGAAGGACGCGAACTGCTCCAGCACGCTGATCTGAACTTTGACGGGTTTGAGGATCTGGAGTTATTGCATTTCTATCATCCGCACCTTGCGACATCCGTATTCTGCATCTTCGTCTGGGATGACAAAGCTCGGAAGTTTCGTCACGCACCGGAGTTCCCAAACGTCAACCCCGAACCTCATCTAGCCACGAAGACCATAACAGTTCACCAGGACTACTTCGGTGGCGTGTATCAAGACCGCACCTATCGTTGGAATGGAGCAAGGATAGAACTCGTTGAAGACAATGGAAACACTAATGGTAGCGAAGATCCCAACTGCGGCTTTACGAGTTATTGCAGCAGATTGATCAACGGAGAGATGGTTATAACCGCCGAAAGACCATCGGGCTGCTCAGGTAAACCGGATGTTCCTCTGGTTTGCTCGCCGGATGCGCCGCAACTCCGGAAGAAGAAACGAACCTTTCGGAGTCAGGATTAGCTCCGAATCCAGGTCACCGGCTCGCCTCACGAAGTTATGGTCGTAGTAAGCGCCCTGGCAGACCACCTGCTTGGATGCAGACGATTAAACGGGGCGGAAGACCGAAGGGAAGTAAGAACAAGGCGAAGGAAGACTGATTGTAAAGCGCAACACTCAAGGCACCGCCGCTGAGAAGTACAGTCTAGCAGCGCGACGCATGTGTTCCTTTATACGCCAGTGTAGTCGGGGTTCACCTTCCTTAACGAAATGCTCGATGATTCCCAAGTTTTCGATTTTGTATAGGTGATCGCGGACATTCTCGCCGAACTCTTGGATAAGCTTGAACTCGTTAATTGAATCGTGTTCGACTATTCGGCGAAGAACCTTCTGAGCTGTTTCGTCCAGCGATGAAACGGAGGCTTCGAACTGCTTTCGCGTCGCCCGCTCGTACGGATCATCCTTCTCCTCTGATATCGATGACGCCGTCGGTTGAAAGTGGCCAGTTGAGAGCGCCTCTTTGAAGTGATGGATTACATCGTCTTCCGCTTCGAACGGAATCGCGTTCAAGATAAGCAGATCGCGCAATCCCTCTCGTTGGATTCCGTTCTGGATGTAGATCAGCACAGGAATCTCCTGACCGGTAACGTGAACCCGCGACGCTGCAATCGCGATTTCCTGTTCGACCCACACGGACGCGCGAATATGCTCGCCATGTCGGGTCTTCACGCTGCCCCGGTGGTGCAGTACAGCTACAAAAGCCGCGCAGCGATTCAAAGCACCCAGGACGTGTTGAGACAGTCCTTGCAGCGACGTTTGATTCTGTGCAAAGTAGCCTTCGCACTCGCTCAGGTCTTCGACAGCCTGCGCCATCGCTCGTCCCAATGCTCGTTCTGCTGGCACAGCCTGTCCGCAACTGATGAACACGAGTGGCCTTTCCTTGCGGGGCGTTGCCGCGATCTCATCAAGGCCAGGTGCTTTTTCTCGCAGTTCAAGAGTCTCGAAGTACTTCTGACCCTGTGGGGTGATTTGCATTTTAAAGTCGCCCGCGTAGAAGAACTGTTCGCCATCTCTCCATTCCGTGCGAGCACTCATTACACCGCTGGACCACTTTGCTAGGTCGATGTATTTGTCCAAATAAAGACCTTCGAGTCTGCCCACAATGGAATGATTGTTAGCCTCGACACCAAAGTGGCGAATGCTTTTTGCGAGCGCCGAGAGATTAGCCGTCCATTCTTGTCCAAAGTACGCAACCGATCGATATATGGCCAGTTCGATTTGTTCTGATGAGAGGAGTGGTTCCAAGGTCATGGCAAAAGATTATGTTCAGTTCATGCGAAAAAATTCTATCAGGAACGCACTGGAAACACTCCCCTCAACCTGCTCTTGATCGCGTGCTCGCTGGGACTTTTCCCGCACCGTCGAGCCACGACCGCAGCCTGGCCACGCTTACCGTGCGCGACATCTCCGGCTGGCGCACTCGCACGGTCAGCTTCGTCGCTGGACCAAACGTTGCTTCAGCGAATCCACATCGCCGGAACTCGCCCAGCGCGAGCACGGCGGCTTCATACAGCGTCGACGAGGTGATCTCAACTATCCATCTAACCTCATCGTGAATGAGCCATCGCTCGAAAAAGTAATAATCTTGTAGACACGCCCCTTGAGCTTAAAGTGCGTTAGCATCCCGGCTTGATGCTTCTCGATCTGTTCACGGAGTTCTTCCTCTCTGAACCCTTTGTAAAAACAGGTAATCGGGTCCTTGGACGCCAATCGAACATCTTGGTCATGTTCGTGAACGCCAACAACAATTATTTTGTCAGGTGAGATTTCGGTTTCGGTAGCCATTGCGTTTTGTCTCGTCCCTCGCTGAAACTAACACATGTTGCGAACTTGTTCTATTTGACCTTCTTGAAAAACAAGCTCCACACCGACGCAACCTGCGTTACGGTCACGAGTTCCCACCCTTGGTCGGCTCTCGACGTTAGGCGATTCCCAACCTCATCTGAACCGAGGTTCAAATCGCAAATAAACTGCCATTGCCCACGTTGTTCCATGCAATTCCTCTAAATTAATCGTACAACGTTCTCGCGACGATATGTTTTACAGTTCTCTCAAAGCACGTGGGAGCCAGTATTATTGTGGGGCGCTCGCCTTCGCCTTCAGATAGTTCACAAACGCGGAGCACGACACGAGCATGAATCGTGCGTCGTCGGCATCGAGTGTTGGCTCGTCCAACAGCGCGTGACGTATCCCTTCAGCATCACTAGTGTAGCCGTACATTTTTTGTAAAGCTCCCTCGAATGCGGGATGAAGCTTGATCCCCCAGTCCTCCAGTTTTCTGACCGCTTGACCCAACGTAGCCTTGGAATCGCCCGTGATGATCTGACACATCGCTTCCACGGCACTGATGGAGTCTTTGATGGAGTTGCGGTAGTCGGGCGACTTCCGATCAGAGAAAAGCTTTAACGCTATGGATAAGTGAGCACTCACAGGCTTGAAACGATCAGTCAATGATAGGGCAACCTCGATTGATGCAATCTCCTGGTCGGAAACGATAGGGGAAATGATCTTGTTGATGAAGCGATAACCCGCGTTCTCCCGTTCGAGCACTCGATTGAGATTATTTACAAAGACTGTTCCAGCCTGGTTACCCCCGCGCGGCGCTGGAACGGATCGGTGGGACGCGGCGGCGGGTAGGATTTCCTGGGGAACGAGATGAAGTTTGCGAAGTTCGACTCCCGATTTACGAAGGTCGAGTGCCATTGAGCGCACCGATCTAGTGCACTAACACAGACCCAGCACTAACAGACCCTTGACACCGTGTTGCAGTAGTCGTACGATGAACGAACTCAGACGTAAGAATTCTGCTCGGAAAGGAAGCCTGCTGCTATGAAGCGTTTGCATACCGTGACCTCGTTTGTCTTGCTGTGTTCCGCGCTAGTCTTGTCCGCTGTAAGTGCCCACGCCATGGACATTAGCGGAACTATCGGTTCAACAGTAACAATAATGGAAAACAGCAAACTCGTCGGTGATGTGACCTGCACGGTTATGGGTGCGCCGTGTATCACCGTTGGTGTTTCCGGTTTGACGCTGGACCTAAACGGCTACAACATGGTCGGGCTGGGTGATTCAGTAACCGGTTGTAGTGGCAGCCAGACCGCGAGTGAGGTTGGGATTCTGGTCAACATGGTTGAGAATGTGGTCATCCGTGGTCCTGGTGTGGTGACACAATTTCGGAATGTTGGCGTGATGTTGGTTGGGGCTACGGGCGGAACGGTTACGGGTATAACTGCATCGACCAACTGCTTGTCTGGCATTCTCCTGGGTGGAGGTTCGTCGAAGAACCTGATCGAAAACAATGTCTCCATTCGAAACGGAAACCTCTCCAACCCCTGTGGGGGTATATGACTGGCGGGTGCCAGCGGCAACCGGCTCCGTGCGAACCGGATAAGTGGAAATGGATTTTTGGGTCAGGGTTCAAACTTCGGTATTGGTCTTCCCGCTGCGATCGATACAGGGAACATAGTCGAGGAGAATACGATTCTCGGAAACACGAACGGGATTTTTCTTGCGCCGGGAGTGAAAGGTAACTTTTTCCGGGGCAATCTCGTTATAGGAAATCCTCCGGTCCAGGTATCCGTGGATAATGCGTCCACGAGTGGTGTGGATGTCAAGAATCTAGCAGATACTGGAGCGAATTCGTTCGAGGGTAATGTCTGTGGGACCGCGATCAATGCGCCCTGTTCGCCTGTGGGACCTTCCCTGACTGCCAGCCCGAATCCCATTCCCGTTACGGGCAACGCCGGTTTAGGCCAGACGATGCTCAGTTGGAATGCACCAAATGCGGATGTCATCGAGATTCACATCGGTAGCCCGAGTGGAGCACTGTTCACGCAAATGGGCACACGTGGGTCGATTCAAACCGGTCTGTGGGTATCAGATGGGCTTACGTTTTATCTTCAGGACGTGACGGGTGGGAACCCGCTCACATCGGACTACACTCTCGCGACGATCGTTGTTCATTTGCAGAAGCCAGGTCAAGCCTCGCTCTGGAACCGGCGATCGCCGTGGGTTGGCGCGTCCACGATTTTCCTGGTGGGATTCATGCTGTTCGGTTTTGTTTGGTATCGTCGGGACCGGTAGGAAAATTCACTCGGTAGCGCAGTGGTTGCAACCGGTGGTTCAATTTATTGGGGATCGAGAGTACCTCGCCCGCTGCAGGGCTTCCTCGGTCGCAGGCGTTCAGACTTTGGAAGCTCATCTGGTGTTGGTCTTACCGAATGCGGCATTCGATCTTGGTCCCCATCATCACTACCTTCGTGCCGATGCCGGAACCGAGGGAGTATTGCTACGAGCACTGGTGCGCTGCACCTCACGCCCCTATAGCTTGAAGTAGTACACCGGAGCACACCCCGCGAGGATCGCCACCGCTTGGAGCGCGAGCACACGGAGCGCCTGCGCTGGGGAGTGCCGGAGCCATTTCGCAGCGAACCACACCACCACCGGTACCTGCCCAGCCATGAGCAGTTGCCAAAGGTGCGGGGCTGTTCCCTCGTCGGCTTCACGCCCCGCGCCAAAGATCGCGATGTGACCGAGCACCGCCGCGAGCGCGGCTACGGACATGGCGAGCGGGAGCAGGGCGCTGGGGTGTTTGATCAGGGAGAGGTTCATCGGTACGCGCACGATCTGCTTTGCATCATAAAGTAGATGCGGTCCGGTGTCAATATGCCGATCGCGTTGCTCATGCGAGCGGTCGTGGGGTTAGCTTCCGGGGATCGTGATCGGGGTGGTGCATACATGCTGAATACATGCTGCTCGTCCCCAGTTCCGCACAACGCTATTATGGTGCTGGAATGAACCCAGCTCATCCGCCGATTCGCCGTTCCAAAAGCGGAAGATCGAAAAACGCGAGAAGGAATGGCAGCGGGCGCAGCCGCGCAAGAAGAAAGCAGTGAAGCGTTAGCAGACTTCGCCGTGTGACGTGGCGTTGTAGGAAAACACGATGCAAGCATTGAAGACTCTTATTCTGATCCTATTGGTCGTCTGCGCGTTGTTGGCTGAACAGAGCATTAACCTTACCCCTCCGCCGCCGACTCCACCACTCAACGCACCTAACGCATTTAGACTCCCGAGCGGGAAATTGCAGCGCGATGAAATCGCTTAAAGCAGACTACAAACGAAATCTGGAGGACGCTGCCAAGATCAGAAAACTAGCGGATGATTAGACATCCGACTTGGCCAAGAGCAACGCCTTTGAGGCATCAGAAGGCGTTAAGGGACGCCGAGGATATTCAGAAGCTCGCCCACGGAATCCATAGCCGCATGAAGCAGCCTTGGTAGCAGCCTATCATTTCGTCCCCAGTGTGGGGCTAGCTATACAGATTTGTCAGGGTAGCGCTGGCCAAATATTTCGCTGGCGGAAGCTAGTGGGGGTCGAACCCACCTGCGACACAAAGTGCCGCACGCTGGTTTTGAAGACCAGGCCCAGCACCGGCCAAGAATAGCTTCCAAAGCGATTCTAGCAGGGCTAAGAAGCCGCCCCGGCCTGCTGCGTCCCAGCTAAGCCCAACTCGGCAGCCCGTTGCTTCATCGCCTCGATGCAGAATTCGATGTGCTGGTCCAGCTCGATCCCCATTTCCTGCGCGCCGTTCGTGATGTCGTCGCGGTTGACAGAACGCGCGAAGGCTTTGTCCTTTAGTTTTTTCCGCACCGATTTCGTGTCCACCTCATGGATGCTGCGGTTGGGCTTCACGTAAGAACATGCCGTAAGAAAACCCGCCAGCTCGTCGCACGCAAATAGGGTCTTTTCGAGCATCGACTGACGCGGAACGCCAGTGAAATCGGCGTGCGATAGAATTGCCCGGCGGATTTCCTCATCCACTCCGCGCTCCGCCAGAATGGGCTCGCCTTTGACGGGATGGTCCGGCAACTCGGGGTGAATCTCCCAATCGAAGTCATGTAGCAGCGCCGTCACTGACCATTTGTTTTCGTCTTCGGCGAACTTGCGCGCGTAGGCGGTCACGCAGGTTTCTACAGCCAGGGCATGCCGCCGGAGGTTGTCCGATTTGGTGAACTCACAAAGAAGGTCCCAAGCTTGTTGGCGATTCATTTTCAATTTCGATCCATTCTCAAATTTCGCTGTGTCTCGACCATGGTAACGAAACCGGCGTGATATAGTGAGGGAAGTACCTCTCACGTGGGCCTGTGGCGCAGTTGGGAGCGCGCTTCCATGGCATGGAAGAGGTCGTCGGTTCGAACCCGACCAGGTCCACCAGATCCTAGAGCACTTAGCGTGCTTTGTTGAACCATGCAGATAGAAAACTGAACCGTTCAGCGTTTTGCTTCGTCGAATAAATTATGCGTACGGCAACTGCAGCGACGGATATGCAGCGAGCCTATGAGTGTGCATTTCAAGAGTTTTCCGACAGCGTGCGAGCCTTACAATGTTTGACCTTGCATCCCAGTCCAGATGCAGCCACTATCAATGTGGCAGTGCTGGAGCTGGAGAAGGCGCACTGGGTGTACGACCGCTGCCGCGATGCGCTGGCGGTCGAGCTGTTGCCGCCGTCCATGCGCAGTATGTTCCACCGCATCGAACCCAATTCAGCCGAGGCGTATGAGGACCGTGTCCGCGCAGTCGCGCGACTGCTCTGGGAAACCGTGGGTGGACCGGAAGGCACGGCGGACGATGACTGGCATCGCGCCGAGCAGATTGTGCACCGCGCCATGGCAGCATAGACCGCACGGGTAGAGCGTGTGAAACAGTTGCTTACAATCCTGATGCTTGGTAATGCAGCGCTTTTCGTGTTCGGCGCGTTACAGCACGCCGGTGTAGTGATCGGTTCGTTAAGCGAACCAGTCATTATTCCGGCCAGTATTGTGGAATTGCTCTGCGCCCTGGCTCTGATCTGGGGCGTCGTCGCAGTGTTAACAGGATCGCTGAAGGCATGGCGGTCGGCACTGATCGGGAACGTGATCGCGATAACCGGTGTGGCGATTGGCATGGTTGCGCTCGCCGTAGGTGCCGGTCCACAAACTGCCAGCAATGATCTTTACCACAGCCTCTTTGTTCCGGCGACGCGCGCCGTGCTGAAACGGCACTGAGCAATTTGGCAGGATGGCGGCGCCGACGATACAATCCTGCTAGAGCGGTCCACCCATCGGCCGCCCGCTTAGCGCTTATTCGTTCGGCCGGTAAAAGATCACGTTGCCCTTCGAGTCCGGGCCGTCCATCACTTTGAAATCCGTCGGGACTGTAAAGAGTGACGAGTCCGGCTCTGATCGCACGATGTTTGTTAGCTGGAACGTCTGCTCTCCCATGCGCGGATCCGAGCGTTTACTGTAGATGATGGTCTTCAGTTCCGGTGAGGTCCATACCTCTGTGACGATCTCGATCGGCCGGTCATTGCCTATCTCTCCCGCCGCGATTGTGCGCGTCGTGCGGACACCTTCGACGGACACACCTTGCATCGTCTGTATTCCCAGATCTTCGGTGCGAACCTCGGCCTGCTCGTTAACGGTTATTTGTTTTTGGAAGAAAGCCCCTCCAGCGGCGGCTGCAGCTACACCACCAGCGGCTATTCGGATCGGCTGACCAACCGTCGCAGTGCCGAGCTTGGCTTTCGTGACTGCGCCCACAGCAAGTGGCTTAGGCATCTTGTGGGCGGTCTTGTCCGTGAGATTGAGCGTGTAGGCCGTTTGGGCGACCGCGTCTTGAATAAAGACAAGCTGCGGAGCGTTGGCGGCGGACATGTTTCCGATCGGCGGAAGGGCCGTATCCTGGCGCGTCCGGCCTTGCGAGTCGCGCGCGGTCGTGCCAGTAAGGCGCTGGACGATCCGGTTGCCATCGGCGAGGGTCTGGGTGGATTCATTCACCATGGTGGCCGAAAAGGGAGCGCCTTCGACAGGGCTGCCCTGGTCGCCTGGTAGGAATCCAGGACCAGCCATCATGCTGACTTGTTTCGTATTCGTTTCTGGCTGGGCCAATGCTATGCATGCGGCAGCCAATGCGAGAATCATGTGTCGTTTCATAGTTCAGTTAGTCTCCTATTTCAATTAAAGTCATGGCCGAAGCCACATACCTCGCGACGATCCGTCGTTCGCGATACTGAGCTGCGCGGCGAACCTGAATCCCGGTGGGACGGCGCCTGGGGCGAACACCGCTTCGATCGGTATCGCGATCTCTACGGAAGGCTCCAAGCTCCATGCTGCTTGCGGAATCTCGGCACGCTTCGCCCTCAGCCGCCGGCGTATCAGTTTGGCCGGCGCCGCCGGATTCACCGGCGCAGTTCGCAAGGCCATCGCCGGCGCTTCCGCGATCGCCGGACGCTGGATCGGCAAGGGGTCCACTCGTGGGAACAGCATCAACATGGCCATCGCTGCCGTTGCCGCCAGCACGGCAGCAGCGCTGAACGCCGCCCAACGCAACGGGCGCGAGTTTTTCCGCGACGCGATAGCTCTACAATAATCTGCAAATGAGCGGCTGACCTCTCTGTACTCGCGGGCCCGCGCCGAACAAGGTGTGCAAACCCGGAGGTGACGTTCGATCTCCAACGCTTCGACTGCCTCCGTCTCACAATCCATCCAGGTGATTAACTTTTTCTCGAATTCACACATTGCATTTCTCCGCCAGCTTCTTCACGGCGCGATCCACAGTGTCGGCGACCGTGGACGTCGCCATTTCCAGCACCTCTCCGATCTCGCGATAACGCAGACCCTCGGCCCGCAGCAGCAGGCACTCGCGCTCCGCCTCGGTAAGCGTCCGAATCGCCGACGAAAGCTGTCGGAACTTCTCCTTCTTTAGAACCGCATGTTCCGGCGTCGATTCATCCAGCATTTCAAGAACGCCATCTTCGAGCGGCCTTCCGAACCGGCGATGATAGCTCTTCTGCCGGTTGCGGGCCTGATTGTGCGCCACACTGAATAGCCACGCCCGGCCATTTTGATGCGCTGCGCCGCCGGCCAGCGATCGATGTAGGTTCAGAAATGCGTCTTGCACGACATCCTGAGCCTCATCCGCCGACAAGCCAAGGCAAATCAGGTAACGAAGCAAAGGTTTCCGTAGCTGTTCAAAAAGCGTTGTGGCCTCTTGATTGACCGCCGCAAAGCGAGAAGCCGGGAGGGCGAAAGGGAAACCGTCGCCGCTCATGCCATCCTCGTCATCGCGCTTCTAACAGTAGAACAACTCGTGAAAGGCGTTTTCCGGACAATCAGAAAAGAAATCGGTCTAAAAACGGGCTCTGGTGCAAACTCGAGTCAGGGGGCGAGATTGGCTGGGCTTCTGAGTCTTGAGTGTCCGTAATGGGGTCAAGCGGCGAGCGCCGCACTCCACCGTTCTGACATAGTCGCTTTCCGACTCGCGAACTTGCCGGTCTTGAACTGGCCCTTCTTGATCTTCTCCACCAACTCGATTCCGCTAATGGTGACCGCCGCGTTCTCGAATCGTTTGAACCCGAGCATCGGCCTGACCCGTTGTTTGACTCGATGGTAGTCCTGTGCGATGAGGTTGTTCAAGTATTGGCTCGATCGGACTCTTACTCCTTGGGAAAGTTCGCCCGTCTCCTTCATTTCCCGCACCGCGCGATGCGATGCCGCATAGGCGTCCAACGTGATCTTCGTCGGCTGACGCGTGTTCTTCATCGCACGCCCGAGAAAAGCCTTGGCCGCATTCACATCGCGATTTCGGCTCAAGAAGAAGTCCACGGTCCCGCCTGCCTTATCCATGGCCCGATACAGGTAGACCCATCGTCCGCCAACCTTTATATAGGTCTCGTCCATCCCCCAGGATCCGCCGACCAGACGAGCGTATCGGCTCCAGCGCTTCTCGAATTCCGGCAGGTAGCGCTGGACCCAGCGGAGAACCGTTGTGGTGCGTCAGCGTGATGCCTCTATCCGCCATCATGATCACCAGGTCTCTCAAACTCATTTGAAACTTGTGTACCAGCTAACACACAGGATGATGATCTGTCCGTCGAAATGTCGTCCCTTGAACAGTGCTTCGACCGGAACGAACGGTTGCATTCTGTCATCATCCCCGGTCACGGCCTGTTTGCACCAGAACCGTTGCAGCCACCACCAGTTCCTCGATTCCCGCGTGCAGGCTTTCCGCATCGAGCGCGCCGAATCGCAAGAACAACCCATCGTCCCGTGTCCGCGCCGTTCGATAGCGGCTGAGCAGCGCCAAGTCGAGCGTGCTGGTCCTCGCGATCTTGCGGACATACTCGCCTCTCGCGTGCCGCGCTAACATATGCATTCCGACCGGGTGGTCCGGCCATGTCCAGCCGCGAGCGGCCAGCGGAGCCAGCCCATCGACCAGTGCTCTTCTCTTCGCTCCGTATAACGCTCGCATGCGGCGCAGATGCGACGCGAAATATCCTTCCTCCATAAAAAGCGCCATCGTCATTTGCGCCACAGCCGGGCTGAATCCGTCCATCTGAGTGCGGATGTTGGCCAGCAATTCCACGATTTCGTCAGGCACTACCACGTAGGCCAACCGCAGCGACACGAACATCGACTTGTTCAACGTCCCCAGGTAGACCACGCGCGCGCCCGCATCCAACGAGTAAAGCGACGCCAGCGGCTGGCCGGCGTAGCGGAACTCGCCATCGTAATCGTCTTCCACAATCCACGATCGCTGTCGCGCGGCCCATTGCAGCAGTTCAATGCGACGCTCAAGGCTGAGCACGGCCCCGGTCGGATACTGGTGTGACGGCGTGACATACGCTAACCGCGCGCGCGGAGCACGGCGAACGCCGGCTTCGACCACCAGGCCATCATCGTCGACGGGGACAGGCACCGCGACCGTGCCCGCCAGATCGAACGCCGCTCGCGCGCCGAGATAGCACGGGTCCTCAATCCACACCGAGTCGCCGCGTTGGAGCAACAGGACCACGAGCGCGTTCAGGGCCTGCTGCGCGCTGCTGAAAACAATCACTTGGCGCGGGGTGCAGCGAATCCCGCGAAACTGCGCCAAGTATCTGGAAATCGCCGCGCGCAGTTCGGCGAGCCCGCGCGGATCGGCGAAGTTCAGAGCATCGCGCCCCTTTTCGCGTGCGGCGCGGGCCTGCAGCCGGCACCAGACTTTCCACGGGAAGTCGCTGGCATCGGCGATTCCGGCGTTGAAGGGCACGGGCCGATCGGGCTCGCGGCACGCGGCATTGGCGGAGGCCGCCAATCCCCGCCGCGAAATTCCGCGCAAGGAACCGGAGTTCGTTTTGGCGAGCGGTGGCCTGTGGAGCGCTGCCAACTCCGACGCGACGAATGTGCCACGCCCCACACCGCGCTCGAAGAGTCCTTCGTCAGTAAGCTGAGTGAACACCTCCTCCATCAACCCGCGCGACACGCCGTAGTCGGCGGCCGCCCGGCGCGTCGATGGAAGACGGTCGCCTGGCTCGAGTACACCTTCGAGCACAGCGGTGCGCAGCGCGCTATACAGGTCGGCGCGGCGCAATCGGCTGGCCTGGACCGGCGGAAGAAGCACTCCTCGGGATTGCCTCATGAATGGTCTATTTTATCTACTCAAAACGGATCTGGCGAATGGACCATTTCTCGGCTACGATGGTCCAAGAGCACTATGATACCATCTCACCTGGTCGCGCTCGCTTGCTTTGCCTTTGCCTCGTTGACGGCCCGGGCCGCAGGCCTTCCCTTCATCCAGGACGATTTCGCCAAAGCTCGTGACGAAGCGCTCAAGCGCAATGCGCCGCTCTTCGTCGAGTGCTGGGCGCCCTGGTGATCGACCTGCCACCTGATGCGAGACATGCTGGCTCACGCCGATCTCGGCAGGCACGCTGGACAGTTTGTCTGGCTCGAACTCAATTTCGACAAGGCGGAGAACCGGCAGTTCCTGGATACATACGGGGCCGTCGGCACGCCGACCTTCTATGTCATCGACGCCCGGACCGGCCAGGTTGCCGCGACTCAGCAAGGCGCGATGTCGTATACGGAATTGGTGGCGTTTCTCGGCCGGGGAGCAAGCGTAGTGCTCGCAAAAGGACGCTTGCCCGCTGATGCTGCACTTACCCGAGGCGATGCGTTGTTGGCGCAAAAGCCGGACGAAGCGGTGGCTGCTTACCGCGAAGCGCTCCGCCTCGCGCCTGCCGGTTGGGGCCGGCATGATCTGGCCGAGGCTTCTCTCGTATCTGCGCTGCAATCGAGCGGGAGATTCCAACAGTGCGCGCAAAGATCCGCAACGGAGGCTTCGCGTATGAAGCGCGGGCCGATTTTCGCGCGCACCGTGGTAAGTGGAATGTGGTGTCTGGTGTCAGGGGACAGCGCGTCCTGGATCAAGGAAATAGCTCCGAAGCTCCAGCCTTTGGCGGAAGAGGCGCTTGCCCTGCGCTCGACCGTGCGCGATCATCGCGACGAAATCTACCGCACGTTCATGATGCTGGCGCTCTTGCGCGACGACAAGGCGACCGCGGCGAAGTGGGGCGATCGCTGGCTGGCGGAACTCGACGCGATCAAGCCCGCGAGCGACGAAGAGCGGCTGGCGCTGGACATCGCGCGCGTTGAAAACATCGGTGTTTTTGGCGATACCAAGCGAATTCTTCCCGCGCTGCTCGACTCCGAACGCGCCCTGCCGGACAACTGGAATGCGTCGCTGCGGGTAGCGCAGATGGAGAGTCAGGCGAAGGATTATGAGGCCTCAATTGGGGCATGCGATCGCGGTCTGGCCCGCACGCCGGGTCCGTTGGGGCGATCGTGGCTGTTGCAGACGAAAGCAGACGCGTTGAACGGGAAGGGGCAGGCTGCAGAAGCCCGGCGCGCGCTCGATGAGGCGCTGCAGGCCGCGCAGGGCATCCCTCTCGAGCGGACTCGCGAAAACAACGTCAAGCGCATCAGTAACGCATTGGAATCTATCTCAACAAAGAAACCCAAGTGACGCCACCCTCTCGCAGCTACCGGCGGTCGCTGGCGAAAGCGAACGTGGCAACACGTCCCAGGGAGGCGCCAGGGTCTGCCGGTCTGCCTGATTTTGTCCCCCCAACGCAGTGTTTGAGGCGGCCCTTACAGATTACAAGCATAGAGCTGGTGCTGTGAATGTGAATCCACTGATTCTCGGCTCCAAGAAGACAGCGAGTCTCGAATTCTCGCTTAGGGACTGCCGGACAGGGGAACTCCTTTGGAAGGGGGACGGCGCAACTTCAGAAGCGAAAGGATTTCTATTCGCGGGTATCAACGGTTATACGATACTTTGCGAGCAGCTTATCACGATGTCCCGTTACCAAGAGCCCGGAAAAGTGACCTTGCAACAAAGTGCAACAGCCCTACGCGCGCGCGGAAACTCAACCGAGCCGGTTTCCAGCGCCGTTTTCTGGCTTGTGTGGCCCGGGTTCGATTGCCGTTAGCGCGACCGTGATTAAGCTGGTGTAGCCACCAGGTGTAGCCACTACCCGCCAAGCCGAATTTCACCCAGAAATCGCAGGTTTGTCGAAAATCCGGCAGTGCCGACTTTCGGTGCGCTTTGGGAACACACGTACGGGTACGTACTGGGCTCTCAAGAGAAGACTCTTTGTCAAAGTGCGGTCCGGACTCAAAAATATTTTGAACTCGGGTTTCTCAGTACGATCCGCCCGGCGGACTGGGTTTCGCAGGTCCTTCGAAGGTTCCATGGCCCGAGAATTCTCCTCCAGCGCCGATTGAGGGCGCGTGCTGTGCATTGAAGAACCAGCTGAAGAAAGCAAGCTCCTGCACGTGATACTCGTATCCGCTTAGCTTGATCACTCCCAGAGACATCTTGTCGAATAATTCTACTTCAACAAGTGGTGGTGTGAGTCGCCGCAGGGGGATTGCGCTCGAAGTGATCGGCAAAGAGACCTACGAAGACTGCCGAGCTATTCACGGTATCCGAAACGAAATCGCCCACAATCTTAATGTCGACTCGTTTGACCACCATAAGGTGAAAGGCAAACTCGATGCTTTACATGGGCCGTCCCACGTTAAGCAGTATCGCTTCCCGCGCGGGCGCGACAAGTTTATGGTGGCCCTTCAATTTGCGTTACTGCGAATGTGGGACCTAACGGACAAATCTGAGCGCCCTCCCGAGGCACCGGATGCACCGATCGTGCAAAGGACTCCGCCGAAATGAAATCCGACAACTCCGAAACGCTCCACTCGCGTGCAGTTGCGGGCCGAGTCCTAGTACTTGACCCACGCGCGACGCCGGTGCCGCTGGGGTACACTGAGACTCGCGATGGCAGTCTAGAAACGCGGCGCGAAGTGTTGTTTTGACTATGGGAAGTTGAGTTACCGGTTGGACGCAATCAACCAAGAACCCGTGAGAGAGAGTCGGTGTTATCCTTTCGTCGTGCCCAACCGCACGGAACCCAAAACAGTGGGGCAATGGATTCGCTACATCGTCGTGGCCGCGATCGCCCTCTTCCTCGTATGGTGGATGCTCCGGCTTTACATCCTCTGAGGGCCATGTGGTCGTCAAAATCGAAAAGAGCTAAGTCGAAAGTGTTCTGGATAAAGCGCCACTTTGGTTCCACCGCCGACCCTACTCCCGCCACCAGGCATTCCACCGCCGCCGGTTGTCCCGCCACGTCCGCCCCCGCTGGAAGAAAGCGTTCTGGAAGATAGACGGCTGTATCAGCGCGCCGTGCGGCCCAAGCCCGCCGGACGGCGCGTCCGCGGCCAGGCCGCGAACGTCGATCGGGCGCAATCCCAACCATCGCGAGAGACTAAATTGAAACAATCCGCCGTCGAGCCTGCTGAGATTGAGCACTACAAAGCGATCCATCCAACCACTATTTCCTAGTCGGGGGTTCGGGTCCCGACCCGAACAAACTTCTGCGCGCGCTTGCCTTCATAAGTTTCCGTGATGAAGAGATCGCCTTTTGAGTTAACGGCGAGGTTGTGCGCGCCGTAGAACTGTCCTGCCCAGTGACCGGCTCCGCCAAACGTGCTAAGGACGTTCAGCGACTTCCGATCGAGGACATACACCTGTTGATTGGTTCCGTCGACCACGAACGCAAACTGCTGCTGTGGATCGACTGAGAAGCCGATGTCCCACACCGATCCGCTGCCAAATGTCTCTTTCGCGATGAAGGCTTCCTGGACGAACGTGCCGTCTTTTCGAAAGACTTGAAGGCGATCATTTGTGCGATCGCAGACGTACACGAGGCCATCGTGCGAGATCTGCACGGCGTGGACGATGCGGAATTGCGGCGGAAGAGGACCGGCAGGATCGTACTGGCTTGGTTTATTCTCATGCTGCACGACACCACTGAAGGGCGGCGGCAGTTTTTCACCCGACTGCGTGAAGTAGCTATCGTCGGGCCGCTTGCCGTACGCGCCCCAGTGGCGTTTGTACGCCCCCGTGGTTGCGTCGAAAACAATGACGCGATGATTGACGTAGCCGTCAGCGACATACAATTCGTTGGCTGCCTCATCGACCACCATGCTTGCCGCCGCGCCGAGATTCTCGGTATCATTGCTGCCACGGCCCTGACCCTGATGCCCGATCTGCAGCAGAAACTTGCCCTGCGTGGTGAACTTCAAAATATGCGAGTCCTTGTCTCCTCCTGCGCCCAGCCACACATGATCTTGCCGATCGACGTAAATGCCGTGCTCGAGTTGCGGCCATTCAAAGCCGGGTCCCGGGCCACCCCACGAGGAGACTAGCGTGCCGTCGCGGTCGAACTCCAGAACTGGCGGCGCGGCACGCCAGATCGATCGCGTTTCGTTCGGCTGCAGGGTGGACGGCCGATGTGTGATCCACACGTGGTCCCGCCCATCCACGGCGACGCCAACGACCGCGCCGACGATCCAGTGGTTCGGCAGGGGCTTCGGCCATGCCGGGTCCACACGAAAAACCGGAACCCGCTCTGCCATGTTTCTCGCGTGAGATGTCGCCTGGGCGAGGGCGACAGCGCAGACAGCTAGGCACGCCGCGCCAATGAAGGCCGCCCTGCGTACATCGGGAAATAGATGCAACGCCATTCGAATAGATTGTATCGTTCTCCGGTTCCGCTACTTCACGTGCATCACGATGTCCAACGGCGTTAGCGGCCTAGTGGCCTGTGCAGCAAGATCGTTACTACGGATGCGGCGGGTGACGTCTGAGTATTTCCAACGAATCGGCTGCGCGTTCGCCGAATAGGCGTTTATGTAGCGGCGGAGTTTGCGTGCCAGGTCGGGCATCGAAGTGAACACGCCGCGGGCGATGACGTCGCGCTCGATTTTGGCGAACCACAGGCCCGGCATCTGTTCAAAGCCCTGATTGAGCGTGTAGAGAATCTCGTAAAGGCGCAGCTTTCCGAAACAGTGTTGGCCAAGGCTCTTAGCTCCCCCGGTGTGCACAGCTTTCACCGAACGTCGGCTTTCGACGCGGGAAGGGACCGCCCATTCTCTCGTTGGTACTCGTGCGCTTCCGGCGACGTGCCGCCACGCAAAGCGATCAGTGATATACCTCCAAAGGTCAAAATAGAGATTCCGGCTAAGTGGGGTTGATTATGCGCCAAGTTGCGATTGCTATGGTTGCGGCATGCCTGTTGATGAATACGGTTTCCGCGCAAACATTTGGTGGAATTACCGGTGAAGTGAAGGATTCAAGCGGCGCGATCATGCCGAGTGTCGCCATCACTGTCACAAACACCGGCACGAACGCGGCGCGTTCCGTAGTAACGAATGCATCGGGAATTTACAATGTTCCCGATCTGGTTCCAGGAAATTATCAAATTAAGGTCTCAGCTTCCGGATTTCAGCAGATGGTAAGCACAGTTGAAATCCAGGTGCAGCAGGTAGCCCGCGTCGATTTTACGTTGACTGTGGGACAAGCCACACAAACCGTCGAGGTCAGCTCTTCGGCTGCGTCGCTGACCACGGAAAACGCAACCGTCGGAACGGTGATTGAAAATCAGCGAATCAACGACCTGCCGCTCAATGGCCGCGACTATTTTCAGTTAGTCGCTTTGAGTCCGAACGTGAACTACGGTTTCGCGGCTGCGGCACAGGCCTCCGGTCGAGAAGGCGGCACTCGCGCGACCATCACTATCTCTCAGATCGGGGAGCGAGCTACCTGGCAATACTATAGCCTGGACGGCGTGACCAACACCGACATAGATTTTAATCTCTACATCGTGCTTCCGTCGGTCGACGCACTTCAGGAGTTCAAGGTGCAAAGCGGCGTGTATCCAGCCGAGTTTGGTCGTGAAGCCGGTCAAGTCAACGTCGCCACCAAATCGGGAACGAACGATTTCCATGGAACCGCTTTCGAATTCCTTCGCAATGACGCTTTGGACGCGAAGCCATATGATTTCGTGCCGCCGGTTCCCGCTAAGCAGCCGTACCGCCAGAATCAGTATGGATTTACAGTCGGCGGACCAGTTTGGATCCCCAAGCTATTCAATGGAAAGAATAGGCTGTTTTTCATGTCTAATTTTGAGGGATTCAAGACGCGCCTTACGACCGCGGCCCTTGCGACCACGCTGCCAGCCGCGATGCGCGGCGGCGATTTTTCAAGCCTCAAGGGCTTTACCTTGCTAGACCCGAACTCACGAGTGAAGAATGCCGACGGCACATACTCGGCCACTGCCTTCAACAATAATCAGATACCTACGTCGCTCATCAATCCCCAAACGCTCCAGTTGTTGGCTTACGACCCACTGCCGAATCTGCCGTCGCAGTCTGCCTCGGTCCCGTTTTCGAACTACCTCTACAACGCGAACACGCCGGTGAACAAGAACCAGGTCACCGAGCGAATCGACTTCAACGAAAGTACGAACTCGCAGTGGTTCGGCCGTTATAGCTGGACCGGTGAAAACGGCGTCACGCCCGGCATCACCGCTAATGACGGAACAACACTTCAAACGCACGCGAATCAGTTAGTGGTTTCGAATACGCGAGTTTTTTCGTCTACCAAGGTCAACGAAGCGCGATTCGGCTATAGCAGTATCTTTAACCAAATTGGCCAGCAGTTAGCTGGCGTGACCAACGTCGACGCCTTGATCGGAGTGCCGGTTCCGCTGCCTACTGGAAACCTGTGGGGCATTCCGAGTGTAGGTCTCACCAACAGTCTGACGACCTTCGGCAATCCGACCAACGGTCCCTATGTAATCGACGACAAGTATTACCAAGCGATGGACAACTTTTCGTGGATCCACGGCAAGCATTCGCTGCGGTTCGGTGGCGAGTATCGCCGTGACCGGTTCCCCTCTTTCGGCAACGAGTTTACGCGCGGAAGTTTCACGTTCAGCGGGGGCTTTACCGCCAACCCCAACACGCTTGCCGGAGGCTATTCGGGAGCCGATTTAATGCTTGGCACTCCTTCCAACATCAATATGGCGGTGAGTGCCGCGCAAACCAACTTTGAAGCGGGCGAAGGCGCGCTGTACCTGGACGACACATATAAGGTCACAAACAAGCTGACCGTGACTTTAGGCTTGCGGTGGGAAGTTGAACAACCGCTGCGGGACGACGCCAAAAACGAAGTGAACGAGTTACTCAGGGGCAATCTTCCCGACTATCGGCTGTGCGTTCCCAATTGCGGCAACCCGGCCGTTCAGAATCCAGCCCTGCATCCGCTATACGTCCGAGCAGGCACAAACGGGAATTTTTGGGAGGGAATCAATTTTATGTTTCCGGGCTTGCAGACGGCCCGGGATGGACAGCTCGGCAGCCGCCTGATTCATACGAACTGGAACAATTTCGCGCCTCGAATCGGCATCGCCTACAGCCCGTGCAGCAAGTGGGTGATCCGGACCGGCTTCGGAATCTTCTACTCGCAAGAGAGTAAGAACTCCATTTTCGATTTAAATCGCAACCTCAGCGGCCGCGCGACCATTACTCCCAACGCTCAGACGGCGCCGACGATCAACTATCAGAATTTCCTCAACGTAAGCCAGCTTCCCTTCGTCATTTCTCCGGCAGGCTTGACCTGGGGAGCGGACCCGCACCTGCCCACCACCTACTCGATGGTGTACCTGTTTAACCTCCAGAGGCAGTTCGGCAGCGGCACCACTCTTGAGGTGGGATACAACGGCGTCTTAGACCGGCACCTTGATCTCATCGAGAATGAAAATCAGCCCGTTCCGGGTATCACTCCCTTTCCGACGCGTGCACCTTACGCTGAACTCAACGCCATTCAATACGTAAACGCAGATGGCATCGGCAACTACAACGGTGCGAGCATCAAGCTGACACAGCGGCTCAATTCGGGGCTGACCGTGCTAGCGGGATACACGTTCTCCAAAGCGATGGACGATTCGAGCGCGATCCGCGGGACTGCCGCTGACTTCGCGCCCGAGAATGCTCTGTGCCGGTCTTGCGACTACGCTCCATCAGCCTTCAATGTTCCACACCGTGTGGTTGCTTCGGTTCTCTATGCATTGCCTTTCGGACGCGGCAAGCGGTTCTTCAATAGGGGTGGGATCGTGAATCAGGTGCTCGGGGGTTGGCACACCAGCGGCATTCTGACCATTCAGAGCGGTGCGGCACTGGACACAAGTTCGTGGGACGCGGCCGGCGTCGCGATCCTACCGAGCAGCAATCGGCTGAACTGCCTGGGCAAAAATCCTTATACGGCTGATCCGAACCCGAATGGTTATCTGAACCTGGCGAATTTTTCGAATGCAGTTGCGACGCCTATGTCGTATTCTTCGTTCGGAAACTGCGGCCGTAACAATCTGAGGGGTCCGAGGACTACCAACCTGGACTTTTCTCTACTGAAGGATTTCCCGATAACAGAACGGCAGAGACTGCAGTTCCGCATGGAGATGTTCAACGCCCCCAATCATCCGGAATTTTCTCCTCCCAGTGCTGCCTGGGGAACACAGAGCTCAACTCCGAACGCGAGCTTCGGTCTCATCCGTTCCAGCGGGACGCTACTGGGAACAGTAACGACGATGCGAGAGATCCAGTTCGCCATGAAATACATTTTCTAAACATGGCGATGTGCCACCGAGCTAGGAAAGATGGGTCGATTCCCGCGAGGTCCGGCCTGATTTTGTCGCCCTCTTAAAAAAGGGAACCACGCCTGCCAATTGCCCTTAAGCCGATAGCGGCATTCGCCTCATCGCCTAATCACTAAAGATCCTGCTTGTTGTTTGTCCCAACCGGAGTCGAAGCGACCGTGGAGGCTGGCGGCGATGGACCACAAAGGTCAACTCACGGATCCAGATAACCAAGAATCTCTCCTTTCTGGCTATAAATCCATTTGTCCTGTTGATCTAACCAGCCGATGATGCCTCCAGTCGTAGTGTAGATCCATTTGCCATCTCGATAGCCGATTATCTCTCCGGAGGTTTTGTAGAACCACTTCCCATCTTTGGCGAGGAAACCGATTATGCCTCCTTTGGCCGTATACCACCATCGTTCTTGCTCCATTCTCTTTCATATGAACCTGAAATCGAGACGCTAGGTAAATTGGCGACCGTGGCCCTTTTTTTTGTACGCGACAAAAACCTTCTTCGGGCCCACGTAAGAAAACTACTTGAGTCGGCGATTGAATGACTATTTCCGATGCGTCGGCCGTGCGGGCGACGTCAACCGGACCCTGTGGTTCGCCAAGAACGTGTCCGCCAACATATCATTATGCCGCGACGCGTTCATAGCGGTGATGCAGGCCGCCGAGGTGCGGAAGCTCGACGATCCTTCCTATACGTGAGACTCGCCGAGGAAATGGACATCGCTTGTCGAGGCCCAAATGGGTCCTCGATCCGTGGTAATAAGCGAAATACGAAGCCAAGGTACTCTTGAGATGCCGGGCGTTCAGGATCACGAAATGGTTCAAGCAGTCTCGTCGGATGGAGCCGATCAGGCGTTCGGCGTACGGATTCTGCCAGGGACTCTGTGGCGCGGTGAGTACTTCTTCAATATGCAGTGACGCTATCCGCAGGCGAACTTCGTCGCCGTAGACGCCATCCCGATCTCGTATCAGATACCGCGCGCATCCCGATCTGCGAAGGCCTCGACGATTTGATGGGAGGTCCAGGTCGCCGTGGGATGCTCGGTCACATTGAAATGCAGCACCTCCCGACGGCGGTGTTCGAGCACGATGAACACGAACAGCACCTGCATGGTAACCGTCGGCACTGTGAAGAAATCGATCGACACCAGTTGGCCGAGATGGTTGTGAAGGAATGTCTTCCAGTTCTGAGAAGGTGGACGCGGAACAGATCGTAGAATCCGTGAGACGGTTCGCTCAGATATTGTGACGCCCAGCATCTTCAACTCGCCATGAATTCTCGGTGCTCGCCACAAGGGATTGGCGATGGCCATTTGCCGATTCAGTCTGCAAACTTCTGCGGCAACGGCAGGTCTTCCTCGACGATCACTTTTGGGCCTTGACAGCCGAGCCCAGAATCTGCGAAACCGTTCCCGTTGCCAGCGCAGCACCGTGTCGGGCTCAACGAGAACGAGCGCGTGGCGCCAACGGCTCCAAACTTGCGACAGGCCGAACCAGAACAGCCGATCCCTTTGCGTTACCACAGGCCGTCTGCGCTTCCTCTTGTATACAGCCAGCTGTAGCCGTAAGGCTAGGTTCTCGACAGCGACGGCCTGATGCCCCTAGCCCAGTAATCGAACAAACCGAAACAGACACAGAATGATGGCCAGCATGCGAATGGACTATTTTCGAGAAATGTAACCGGCTCTGGTTGGAGATGTTTTTGGCGAACGACAGGTGTGTGCGAGCCGTTCATCGCCGCGTGGCCAGGCAAGATTCTCGCCAATCGCGTGTGCGACGGCCTGGCGTCGATGCTCGACATTTTTCCGACGGTCACGCGGCTGTGTGGAGCCGCGCTGTCCGCGAAACCGCTCGATGGAATCGATATCTTGCCTCTGTTGACGGGACAGAAAGCATCCATCGATCGCGAGATCTTACTGTATTTCGATGGCTGGGATCTGCAATGCGCGCGCTGGATGAATTGGAAATTGCACGTAGCGCGGCACAACACCGCCGCTTACACGCCGGCGCCGCCCGAAGGACGCCTGAACTACTCGCTCGCGCGTCCTGAGCTTTACAACCTCGCATCCGACGCGGATGAAAGCTACGATGTCGCGCCGGAGAATCCGCAAATCGTCGCCGAAATGCTGCGCAAAATCAACTCGTTGCTCCCGAGTTCCCCCGAGGAGGTGCAGAAATCCTGGGCCGAGACGCAAAAGCGCCGCTCGAATCCCAGCGTATCCGCTGGAGCGTATCCTCGACCGAATCTTTGATCGAGTGGTTGTGGACGTCGAGCAGCGACGACGTCGTCGGCCGGTGTATACACAGCGCGCAAATCCTCCGCTCCTCACGTTTGGGGAAGCCTGGGCGCTCCAGTCTGGCGCTGTGGATCGGGCAGGTCGCAGGGCGAACGGTTGGTCAGTCCGGCCGCTCAAGCGTTCCACAGGGCATCCACGACAAAGGTTACGTGGAAGCCACCCGCAGGATGAGGCCGGAGGGCTTCGAAAAGATGCCGAACAGCTTCTCGGAACTTTCACCGTCCTACCGCTTTGCGAATCCCGAGGGCGTTGCCCGTCAGTCTGAATTTGAGAGAACCAATCGAGCGCCGGAAATCGGAACCGGGTCACGCTGACGATGCTCGAAGCAATCAAAGTTCCGACGCTGGTGATCGCCGGCGATGCCGATCTCTACGCGCCTCCGGCACTCGTGCGCCAGAGTGCGGATCGCATCCAACGCGCCCAATTTGCTGTGGTTCCCGACGCCGGACACCGTTTAGTAGGAGTTGCCCGATAGATTCAATCGCGCCGTACTGGCGTTCATCGCCAAATACTAGGAGGTTTGGCGGTCGCGGAATCTCAACTACACCGGCCTACGATCCGGTCACCTCTTTTACCAGGTTGAAGAATGCGCGCTTGCGTTCGGTGTTGATGCCCCAGTTCACCGGCACTGTCTGATATCCATCAGCATAAGGATCGAAGTATCCCCACGAAGCGTAAGAACCGACGGCCTTCATCATGTTATTGGCCGGTTTATCGAAGTCGAAGTGATCGTCCTCGTTAAACAGGATAGGCATGGTCCGGTAGCCTGCCACCTTTCGCGTCTGCTCCACCATTTCGGCGATTCGATTGGGATCGGTGACACCATTGCCGTGGAGCAGCAGGAAATCCGAGGCTTGGACGACGTTCGCGGTAGGGATCCGGTTGCCGTTGAAGCTGGCTCCGGCGAGGTAACGGCTCCCGCCCGGCCGGATTGATTTTGCTAGCTCGATGAGCTCATGAATCCGCGGCGCTTTGATGATGTCGCGGTCGAAACCGTGATTGTCGCATTCGTTGGCCACCTCAATCAGTATGTTCCGATAGCCCTTGCCGCCGAGCCACTCGATTGCGCTGTGAATGCCGGCCTTGACAGCCTGGTCGTCTTCCAGCCGCTGATCCTGTCCGGCGTAGAACAAGCCGACGATCGCCACCATGCCGAGCTCGTCTGCGCGGTCCAGAATGCGCTCGAGCCGCGCCATGTAGTCGGGCCGCAGCGAGCCGTCGGCCCGGAAGGCGCTGTTTTGCCACGGCTGGGTCTTTGAGTATCCCTCTGGGCTGCCGCCCTGCAGGTTGATGGTGAACGCCAGCAGTCCAAAGCGCCGCCACTGCGGCATCGCCGCCACGAACTCGCGCGTGTTGCGGTCGGAGTCCCATCGCTTCGTGTCCGGATAGGCCCAGCGAGAGCGTGTCTCAGGGTTGAGATCGTCGAAGATGCCTTGCACCATGCGCGAGTTCATGAGCAGGCCCTCGATCCGCATTCCCTTGTATTGCCGTCCAGGGTAGGTCGGCTTACCGTTGATCATGAAGCGATCGCCGTCAACAGATACGGCTGTCTGGCGGGAGGCTGCGGACAGAGCAGGGGCGGCAAGAAGAGCAAGAAAGCTACGTCGATCCATCATCTTTCGACCCTCAGGCGGCCACGAGGCATATCGATTTACTGATATAGCTTATATCATAGGAAAAGCGCCATGTTTCAAAAAGCCTTCCGTCTCCGTCGATCGTTCCTGCGCTCGTTCGCGAGTCTCTCCGCCTGCTTTATCGGTCTCTTGTTGGGCCAGAGCGTTGCGCGCGCCGCCGGTTCCCTTCAGATTTATTGGATCGATGTGGAAGGAGGCGGCGCCACGCTGATTGTGTCGCCATCGGGAGAGTCGATGCTCGTGGATGTCGGCAATCCACCTCCGGCCGGGGAACGAGATACAAAAAGGATCTACCAAGCGATTCAGCTCGCGGGCTTGAAAAAGATCGATTATCTGTTTATCACGCACTATGACGGCGATCATGTAGGTGGTGTCTTGCCGCTTTCTAAAATGATACGGATCGAGAAATTCGTCGATCACGGCGATATCGACGCGGCTTGGAACCAGAACCCTCACTACGAGGATCGCTGGCAGGACTATTTGTCGGTATCCTCCAATCGGCGGATGATCGTCAAGCCGGGAGACATCGTTCCGCTGAAAGGAGTAGAAGTTCGGGTAGTTGCTTCGAACGGTGAGGTTTTGGCCAAGCCCATCAACGGTGGTGGACCCAATCCTTATTGCAAAGACGCCGAGCAGAAGGCGCCGGACAAAACAGAGAATTCCCGCGCTGCAGGTTTTCTGCTTACTTATGGCAAATTCACGTTTGTGGACTTGGGAGACCTCACTTGGGACAAGGAGATGGCGCTAGCATGTCCGGTGAACAAACTTGGGCACGTCACTCTCTACCAGGCTACACATCACGGCTTTTATCACGCCATGTCAGGTGCTCCGGCGCATGTATGGGGAATCCAGCCTCAGATCGTGACCGTAAACAACGGCCCAAAGAAGGGTCTTGAGAACACCGCAACGTACGATGAGCTCATGAAGATTCAAGGACTCGAGGGGCTCTGGCAAATGCATTTGTCCTTGCTTAACGACCGGGATCACAATACAAAGGAAAGCATGATTGCGAACCTGGAGCCGACGGATCAATGCCAAGGTCATTGGATAAAGGCTGAAGTCGAATCCAACGGCAAGATTACGATCACCAACGGCAGGAACGGATTCAGCCACAGCTATCAGGCCAGGTAGCACGTCCCAGAGTGTCAATCGCGGAGCAGAGTGCATGCTCTGCATCTGGAATGCTCTCTTCACTCTAACTACTGCGCTACTGCTAAGGAAGCCCAGCCAAGGCAAATATGATGGGAGCCGCATTGCGGATGGCGCAACGTGCGTTTACGATGCCGGCGCCGCGTATTATATTGTGAAACCTATGGCCGCCTATTCGTGGAGAGCAGCCCCGGCCTTCATTGTCTGCTTTCTCGTCGCAGGCTTCGCGTGTTGCTTCGGTAGTGTTGCAAGTTTCGCAATGGAACAAGAGTTCGAAGAGAAGGCGTCGTTCCCCGGAACCTTAGGCTGCCACATCGAAGAGTTCGTTGACGAACCGATTCTGACGCTCGATGTCATGCCCGCTCAGCCACCGGACTTGACCCTTCCGGATTATGTTCATCGCCTCATAGCCCTGAATCGTTCGTCGCGCAGCCTGGAATTCACGAAACCCTTGCTTAGCGTTCACTCGCCGTTTGATCGCGCGATGGTCTTGCTCGATGATGTTGTTCAGATACTGGACGGGTCGGTGGCGGCACCGGCTGCGGAGCGTCCCTTCCTTCTTTATGTCGGCGATAGCCGAGCCGTAAATTGGCGCCAGATCCGTGTTGATGACGCGGGGTTGAGGATGAGATAGATCGCGCAGCGCGTTGCGAAACAGCCGTTTGGCGGCATCGGCGTCACGCAATGCGGACAATAGGAAATCGATGGTGGCACCTGCCGAATCGATCGGCCGGTACAGGTAGCACCAGCGGCCTTTTACCCGAACGTAGGTTTCATCGACCCGCCACGACTTGTTGGTCGGCTTCAGGTGCCGGCGCAGTCGTTGCTCTAACTCGGGGCCGTAACGCTGCACCCATCGCCAGATCGTCGTATGATCGGCTTCCAGACCGCGTTCCTCCAGCAGCTCTTCAACATCCCGCAGCGACAGAGAATATCGAAGATACCAGCGGACCGCACAGAGAATGAGCGCCGGTTCTGTCTGCCGCCACTTGAAGATCGTCGGTCGCGTACCCATTTTCACGATTCTTTCACGTTGTCAGCAGGGGCCCATGGAAGTTGCAACACAACCGAAGAGTGGCGCGTGATCCGACCGGAACTGCGGAGTCGCCCAGATCCAGATGTACCTGTGTGACAAACCCGAAACTGGATTTGTCAACCTACTTCGTCATTCGAGTGCAACCATGACGCTTCGTCTGTCACGCTGCCCTCCTACTCGCCGCTCATCGCCACCCCAGGCAGCACTTGGGTCGCACGCCTCGCGGGGATGAAACTCGCCGCAAGCACCGCCCCCACTAGCACCGCAGCCACGACCGCAAACGTCGCCGGGTCCAGCGGCTTCACACCGAAAAGCAACTTCTGCAATCCACGGGTCAGCACCGCCGCGCTGCCCACTCCCACCGCGATACCCGCCAACGCCAACGCCAGGCTCCGCCCCATCACCAGACGCAGGATATCGGCTGGCCGCGCGCCCATGGCCACACGCACGCCTATCTCGTGCAGACGCTGGCTCACTCCGTATGCCACTAAGCCGTAGGTGCCAATGACTGCCATCAACAGCGCAATCGCCGCGAATGCTCCCATCAGCATCGCCGGATAGCGCCGCATTACCGTATAAGGCGCATCCGCGATCACCTGCTCCATCGTACGCACGCGGGACACCACCACTTCCGGGTCCGACGCCCGTACCTCGTTGCGAACCGCCGCAATCACCCCAGTAGCCAGCCCAGCCGTGCGCACCACTGTGCTCCACCCGCCGTCCAGAGTCTGACTATACGGGAAGTACACCACCGGCTGTACTTCGCTATCGAGACTCCCCGTGTTCTCATCCCCCGCCACGCCTACGATCTCCACCTGCCCGTTGATCCAGGGGAAGACCACCCGTTGGCTTACGGGCTCGTCGTGTGGAAACGCCGTCCGCGCCAGCTTCCGATTGATCATCACTACACGCGGCCCATCCGCCACGTCGCGATTGTCGAAGTTCCGGCCCGCGATCAATGGCACGCCGATCGCGTGCAGATACCCGGAACTGATATTCCGGAACGAGAAGCCAAACTTCTCCGACGGGTCTGGCCGGCCCACTACTTGCAATCCTCCGGTAGCCAGTCCGCCGGTCAGCGGCAGCATCGATACAGTGCCCGTGCCCACTACTCCGGGCAGGGCCTCGATGCGCTCCATCAACCGATCGTGGAACGCTCCAACCTTGGCCTTGGTGTTGTACGTTTTGAAAGGCAGCGAAACATTCAGTGTCAGCAGCCCCTGCGGATTGAACCCCGGATTCACGGCCAGAAGCTTCGCGGTGCTCCTCATCATCAACCCGGCCCCTACCAGCAGCACCAGCGAAATCGCCACCTCCGCCACGAGCAGCCCATGGCGCAGGCGCAGGTGCTCGCGGCCTCCCGTGGAGCGATGGCCGCTCTCCAGCACCGCATGCAAGTTCGTCTTCGACAGTCGAAGCGCCGGCGCCATTCCGAACAGCATTCCCATTGCGAGCGACACCGCCGCGGTGAATGCCAACATCCTCCAATGAATCCCGATGCCTTCCAGGAACGGCATGTGACTGCGCATGTCGGCGGGAAGCGCCGCGACCAGCACCCGCAGGCCCCAATGCGCGAACGCCACTCCCAGGGCGCCGCCCGTCAACGCCAGCAGCAGGTTCTCGGTCAGCAGCTGCTGCACCAACCGTCCCCGGCTCGCACCCAGCGAACCGCGCAGCGCCAGGTCCTTTCTCCGTACGGCGGCCCGCGCCAGCAGCAAGTTGGCGACGTTCGCGCAAGCCAGCAGCAGCACCATCCCGATCGCGCCGAGCAGCGCCAGCAGCGCCGGCCGCACGTCCCCGACGAACACGTCACGAAGCGGGTTGATCAGAATCGAGGAACCGGTGTGATAAGCCGGATCGTCCCTGGCAATCCGTTCCGCGATCTGCCTCATCTCCGCTTTAGCCTGCTCCAGCGATGCCCCCGGCCGCAGTCGCGCGATGACGCGCATCCAATGCTGAAACCGGTTGGCTCGCTGATTCTTCTCGGGCACCAGCGGAAACCATAGATCGGCGTCACCCACGCTGGCAAAGTGGAAGCCGGCCGGTAGCACTCCAACGACCGCGACCTGGCTCGAACCTACCGTCACGCTCCGGCCCACAATAGAAGGGTCGCCATGAAAGGTGCGTTGCCAGATCGCATGGCTCAACAGCATCACGTCTGGCGCGCCGGGCTGATCTTCGCCCGCAACAAAGCTTCTCCCCATCGCCGGCTTCACGCCCAGCAACGGGAAGAAGTCCGTCGTGACCAACCCCGCCGTCACCCGTTCGGTCTGCTGCTTTTCGCTGAGCGTCGTGAAGCCGTCGACGTAGGCCGCAAATCCTTCGAAGTACCGGCTCGCGCCACGCCAGTCCTGCAAATCCGGGTAGGAGGCGCCATACGGCTCCGGCTCCTGCTTTGGATTGGCTTCCCACAGGTGAACCAGCCGATCGGGCTGGTAGTAGGGCAGCGGCCGGATCAAGGCCGCGTGCACCACCGTGAAAATCACGGTGTTTGCCCCGATCCCTAACGCCAGCGGCAGAACTACCACCGCCGCGAAGAGAGGATTCTTCCGCACCGACCGCAAGGCATACCGCATGTCCTGCGCCAGCCGTTCCGCGAACACGAATCCCCACTCGTCGCGGCTCCGCTCTCCCAATGACGGCATATTGCCGAAACGGCGTCTCGCCTCCGCTTCCGCGACCGCGCGCGCCATTCCAGAATCCACCAGATCCTCTATCTTCTCCCGCAGGTGCTCGCGCATCTCGTCGGCGAGTTCCCGGCCCGCCGACTTCAGCCGCAGGAATCGCCGCAGTCGCCTCATAATTCCACCGGCCTCAGCACCCGGCTGATTCCCAGCAGCGCCTTCTCGAAGCTGCTCACCTCCCGCTGGAGCTGTTTCCGGCCAGCCGGCGTGATCCGATATGTCCGCACTCGCCGGTTTCGCGCCGACATTCCCCACTCGGCCGCTACCCACCCTTCGCGCAGCAGCCGCTGCAGGGCTGGGTATAGCGAACCTTCCTCAATCTGCAGAAGATCTTCGCTAACCTGCTGAATCGATTGGACGATAGCGTATCCATGTAGACTCTTGCGAGTCAGTGTCTGGAGGATTAGCATCTCGAGGGTGCCAGGAAGAAGCGTATTCATATAGATTCTCTAGGCATAGACGCTCTTGGTTCAATTCGGTTAGGCGAAAAGACTCACAACGAAGTTTCCGTCATGCCTACTTCTTCTGTGACTCCTCCCTGTCCGCGTAGCGTTCAGAACAGTTCATAGACGTATAACGCGATATGCGATCGCGAGCGGATCGTCGGCCACTCTTCCAGAGCTACCGTGCGGGCAACCCGCGAACGGCAATAGAAGAGTAGCGCGTCAACCGACCGGGATCTTGGTAGCATAGCGATGGATCATCGAACGTTGCTTCGCCACTCGGGTTACTGGCCGCCCTGGGGAGAAACAATCTGCCATCAGATGAAAGAAATTCGCCCCAGCGCAGGTCGCCGTTTAGGAAAGCAGGATAGGCGCCAGCTTCGCGTTCTTTATCAAGACGATGCCGTGGTAGTCCTCAATAAACCGGCCAAAATGCTTGCGGTGCCTGCGGACGACTCAGATCTTCCATCTGCCCTGTCTCTTCTTTCGGCAGAACTGAAATCAAGGAGGCAACGGGCCTTCGTCGTCCATCGCATCGATCGTGACACGTCTGGGATTCTGCTGTTTGCAAAAACCTGGCCAGATCGGGAAGCACTCGTTCAGCAGTTTATCCGACACAGCCCGGTGCGGAAATATCTGGCAGTAGTTCGCGGTCATCTCCGCTTGAACGAAGGGACTCTCGTTCATTACTTTCGGCAAGAAGGAATGTTTCAAAAGGTAACCACAGAAAGCGATCCAAAATCAGCTCGCGCCGAGCTTCGCTATTCGGTGGAACATCGCCTTAAGGGCGCATCGCTCGTCCGAGTCTCGCTGGTGACCGGATTACAGAATCAAATCCGTGTTCAGTTGTCAGCGATCGGCCACCCGGTCATCGGCGACCGGAAGTACAGTCCAGCCGAAAAGTTGGAACGGCGAATTACTCGCGTCGCTCTCCACGCGGTGCATCTTCAGTTCATTCATCCACGCTCTGGAGACAGCGTTTGCGTTGACTGCGAACCTCCCCCGGACTCTCAGGCTCTTCTTCAGGCATTAGGGTTGCCAATCAGCAGGCGTCGATGAAGGTTCATGCCACGCAGATCGCGGCCGCGGCGGAGCCATTCCTGAACCGGACGCGATTCCGCCACAGATGCTGGTTCAGAGCATCGAAAAAGTGACCCGGAATTCCTTTGACTCGTGGTCCAGAAATGCCGAACGGAACTCCGAAAAGGCGTCGTGATCAGCCCGAATCTGATGCGGATCGATCGCGCGACCTGGACAAGCTGATCAGCAGGTAGCCTCCTCCGACCTATTCGGCGGTGGTCGACGCGAGAAGACTTCCAGCCTGCGTCGCCCCGAAGTAGAGCGTTCTCCGCGTGGCGCGTGGCTCGGTCCGAGTTGCGGTGACGCCGTCGTCCCAATCCTCCAAGCGTCCCCATATCATCCGCGGCGCTCCCAGAACGGTCCCGGAGATGCAACTCGATGTGTTGGGCATCAGAAATTTCTATTTGCGGGTACACGTTACGATCGGCGCGAGCCCGTCAACGGCTGACGTTCCATTTTCGGACGACTCAACCCGAAATCGACCGCCGGTGGATCTGCCTGTTGAACGAAATCAAGATCTTTCAGGCGGAACCCGAATTGCACTAAAGTCCAATCCCATGCGAGGCGTCTTTGCAGACCTCCGGTACGCAGCGGGTGTCCTCCGCCGGTCCCCGTCCCTGACTGCGGTCGCAGTGCTTACTTTGGCGCTCGGTATTGCGGCCACCACGACCGTCTTTGGCTGGATCGACGGGATGGTCCTGCACCCATTCCGCGGCGCCACGGATGACGGACAACTCGCCGTCCTCGAATCCGTCCGTGCTAGCGGCATCGAGACTCCTAGTGTTTCTTATGCCGACTCCCGGGACTTCCAGGACAACCTCCGAAGCATCTCCGGATTAGCGCTCAACCAAAAGGCTCCAGCCTCCATCGGCGACGTAGAGAACCCTTACTCCGCGTGGTTCGAACTCGTCTCCGGAAACTATTTCGAAGTCCTGGGCGTAAAGCCAATCCTCGGCCGCACGTTCGCTCGCGAGGAATACGGAGACAAGGCCAAAGCGTTCACGGCGGTCATCAGCTACCGGCTGTGGCAGAACTACTTCCGGGGCGATCCGTCCATTCTCGGCCGCACCGTACACCTGAACCGGCAACGGGTCACCATTGTCGGCGTCGCGCCTCCGGAATTTCAGGGCGATTTTCCGGGAGTCGCGCTGGACGTATGGGTTCCCGTGCCACTCGCCGGCGAAGGCGAGCGCGGTGCGCGGCACTTCGGGGCCATCGTCAGGCTCAAACCCGGCGTCAGCGTCGCCCAGGCAAGCGCCGAAGCGGCGACGGTTGCCGCGCGCCTTTCGCGCGCCTTTCCGAAGACCAACGAGGGCGTCGGCGCCCGGATCGTACCGATTTGGAAGGCACAGGAGGGGCTCTCAGGCATTTTGGCAGCGCCGCTGGCCATTCTCGGTGCAGCCTGCGGACTCGTGCTACTGATTGCCTGTGCGAATGTCGCCAATCTTCTCCTGGCTCGTTCTGCATCCCGTCAGAGAGAGTTCGGCATCCGCGTCGCCCTGGGCGCGGGTCCGGGTCGCTTGCGCCGCCAATTATTTTCCGAAAGCCTGCTCCTGGCGGCTCTGGCGACGCTTGCAGCGCTGCCTCTCGCTCTGTGGTTTCAGAACCTCCCCGTGTATTTAGTGCCGCCCACGGGATTGCCTGTGTACTTCAACGGCTACCCGAGCGCGCGGGTGTTTCTTTTTGCCGCCCTGGTCTGTCTGGTTTCCGCGCAGATTTCCGGTCTTCCGCCTGCGTTTCAGTCGCTGCGGCGCAACGTAGTGGATGCCCTGAAGCGAGGAGGAAGAAGCGAGACCCAGAGCGGGCACTCGCGGCGAATCTCCGGGCTATTGGTGATCGCCGAGGTGGGCCTGGCGCTCGCTGCTCTCGTGACGCTGGGATTGTTTCTCCGGAGCCTTTACGGATTGCAGAACACGGCGGCCGGTTTCGATCATCGTAACGTGACCGTCTGCCGTCTTTTTCTGGCGACGAACAACTACACTCCCAGCGAGGAGCAGCAGTTTTCGCGGCAACTGCGCGAGCGCCTGCTCGAATCGCCGGGGGTGACCGGCGCCGCTTATTCCGACTCGATCCCGCTCGGTTTCGGGCTAGGGAAATGGAACGACGTTATCGTCGAGGGGTATGCGGCAAGGCGCGGCGAGAACCTGGGCGTGCATCACGCCTCGGTGTCGCCCGGCTACTTCGATGTGCTGAGGATGCCGCTTCTCGCCGGGCGCGATTTCAAACCTGAAGACAACGAAAACGCGCCCCGCGTCATGATCGTCAACGAAACCTTCGCGGAGCGCTTTTTCGACGGACGCGTCCCGGTGGGTCGCCGGGTGCAGATTTACGGCAAACCGTTCACGATCGTGGGAATGGTGAAGGACAGCAAGTATCTAAGCCTGTCTGAAGCGCCGCAACCATACTTTTATATGTCCTTCGATCAGGTGCACTACGGCAGTGGCGAAAACGGCGTGGCCTTCTATGCGCGCACCGACCGCGCTGCGAGCGGTCTCGTCCCGGTACTCCGGCACGAGATGTCGGCCATCGATCCGAACTCGGCCGGCCTGACGGCCATGGCCCTTTCGGATTACATCTCGGCTGCCTGGTTCGGACCGCGGCTCGCCTCGTTGTTCCTCGGAGTGCTGGGCCTCATCGCCCTGCTGCTCGCCGGTGTAGGTCTTTATGGAGTTATGGCTTACTCGGTCAGCCAGCGGACCCGGGAAATCGGCATCCGCATGGCGCTGGGCGCCGACTCTATAGGCGTGCTCCGGATGGTCATGCGCCGAGGCTTGTTGCTGGCACTTTCGGGGATCGCCGCCGGGCTCGTCATCGCCCTTGCGTCGGCCCCGCTGATCGCGCCTCTGCTTTACCATGTCAGTCCCGCGGACCCCGTAAGCATAGCGGGAGCAGCTCTGTTCCTTATTGTGGTTGCCGTAATCGCGAGCCTGATCCCAGCGCTGCGAGCCACCAGGCTTGACCCGATTCTCGCGCTCCACGAGGAATAACTGGGGGGAGTGACTGGCCGAGCGGTTGTGCCAGCGTCTGGTCACGCGGCGTTGACGGGTTTGGTGAGACTGAGCGCTTGGTGCGCACTCGGTCGGGTGCTCTGTCGTTCGAAGTGCCTACGCCAAGCTTCGAGTGGATGGTCGGCAACACGTACCAAGGTCGGAATCCGAGGTGCCGCGCGGACGGCCGTACAAGTGGCGCGTAATCCGCCCGGAATCCCGAAGTTTGGGTTATTCGACGCACCTGAAGCGTTCGGTGAGTGAATCGGCGGTTTTGCAACAATCGAGCGGTCCCGCTATTTTGATTGACACATCGACGTTGCCTGGCTTGGACTCGTCGGATGAGTGAATGGCTTCCACAAGTTCAATCACTCGGACATCGCCTCCAATAAGGCAGGCGATTCTTCTGCAAGAGGTTGTTCGGTCGCTTTGTCCAGGGAAAGAGGTAATCTCAGGGCGGCAGCAAACAGGAAAGCGTGTAACCCGCAGAGTAGAAGAAAGGCAGCGGTAAATGCGCTGGAGAGACTGGCGCCGGACTGTGCCATCCCCAACCTCCCTCCCAGGAAGGTCGCGCAGAGCGTGGTCAGAGTCGGGCCGCCGAGACGCTGCACGATGTTGAGTGAGGTTGTCGCCATCGGCAGGTCCTGTTTTCTGACGGACGCGTATGCAGCCGAGATGGAGGGAATGCCAACTGCGCTCAGGCCCACTCCGCGCAGGAATAGAGCACCTGCCAGCACGGCGAAGACGAGTCCGTGACTGGCCAGGTAGAGAAATGGCAGGGTGCCGGCGAAGGCCAGAAGCGCGCCTCCGGCCGATACCTTTCGTATACCAAACCGCTGTGTCAGGGCTCCCATCCATGGATAAGAACAGATCATCCCCACTCCAAGCGGAGCCAGCAGCCAACCGGTCGCGCTCGGCGATTGACCACATGCGCGGATGAGATAGATCGGAATCAGCATCTGGCCCGCGAACGAGATTCCGTTCGACATGAACTGCGTGGTGGCGGACGCAGAGAAGGTTTTTCTTTTGAATAGCTGAAGATCGATGAGCGCCTTGTCCCCTTTTCGAATGGCCGTCCTGAAGAAGGCCGCAAGCAGAACGATGGAAACTAGGAGAGCCGTAAGACCGATACGCTCGACTAGATGATCCGACCCATACAGGAAGAGCACAAGTCCAGGAGAGAGCAGGGCGAAGCCAGGAAGATCGAGTTTTCTTGACCTGGTCTCTTCGCGATCATTGGGCAGAAAGAGAACCGCCAGGACGATTGCCAATACACCGACCGGCACGTTGACCAGGAAGAGCCAGCGCCAGGAGGCGTGTTGCAGAATGGCGCCGGCGATGACCGGGCCAAGGATCGGCCCTATCAGGATTGGCACAGCCGCGTAGCCCATGAGGCGCGCCATATGCTTTCCGGCAGCACGCGCCATCATCAGCGTCGTCATCGGAGCCATCAGGCCGCCGCTCATGCCCTGGAGGATGCGAGATGCTGTCAGCGAGTTCGCGGACCAAGCCAGGCCACATAATGCAGAGGAGAGTGTGAACGCTGAGAAGCACCAGAGGTAGAGAGATTTGGCTCCAATGCGCTCCACCAGCCAGCCGTTGAGCGGGAGCATGAGAGCGAGTGCCAGAAGATACCCGCTGGTGACCCATTGAATCGCCGTGAGGCTGCTGTGCAGATCCACGGCGAGACTGGAGAGCGATACGTTGACGACGGTTGCATCGAGCTGCGAAAGAAAAGAGCCGAGCACCGCGACCGTCGTGATCTTCCAGACCAATGGGTCGAGGCCGCCGGATTCGCTGGAGGCCTCAGGCAATGGAGGCTAGAACCTCATCGGTAGTGCGAACGCGGGTCAGACGCGGGAAGATATTTTCAAAGGCGAAGCGGTGATGCTCGGCGTTTCGGCTTGAGCACGCATCTTCGACGAGCACAAAGGCAAAGCCGAGGCCGGTGCCCTGGCGGGCTGTGGACTCGACGCCTCCGTTGGTGGAGATCCCGGTCAGGACGACCGTGTCAATGCCGCGGGATTTGAGCTGCTGCTCCAGGTCGGTGTCGGCGAAGGCGCCCCAATGCCGCTTGGTGACGAGGATGTCGCCGGGCTGGAAACCGGCGGAAGGAGCGATCTCCGACGCAGCGGCGGGCAGCGGCTCGTCGCCCAGGTTGTGCGGCTGGTCGACGGGAAGCTTCATGAAGTCGTTGAGATCGACGCGCACATAGACCACGGCAGCGCCATGTGCGCGAAAAGCTTCGGCGAGTTTCCTGGAATTTTCGACAACCTGTGCCGCAGTATGCGGTACGGGGTCCATGCCGACGACGGCATTCTGGAGGTCAATGAGAACAAGTGCTGTCTTTTGAGGGTCGAGTTTGAGTTCTGCCATGTTCCTCTTTGTTGAAAATGTTTGGAAATCGAGGACAGCCTCGCTTTCTCTCTAGTTATAGAATACGAGGATGCCCTCGATTTCGTCAAATCCCATTCGCGTCGCTCCGCAGCAGGAACGCTCGACGCGCCGGCTGGCGGGTTTTCTGGATGCGGCCGCGGAACTCTTTGTCGAAGTCGGCTACGAAGCAGCAACTATGACGGCGGTCGCGGAGCGGAGCGGGTCTTCCATCGGCGCGCTCTACAACTACTTTCCGGATAAACAGTCCATCGCGTTCACGCTGGTGAATCAGTATTCCCGCGAGGTGGAGGCGCATTGGAAGCCGTTGATGGAGCAGGCGGAGATACTGACCCATGCGGAGTTCGCCGATCGGTTCATCGAGCGCATCACCCAATTCGTCCAGGAGCGTCCCGCTTATCTGAGTCTGCTGGCCGCGCCAATCCGCTTTCGCCGCGACCCTGCTGCCCGAAAGGCTTCGCGAATCGCAATCGCAAATGCCTTTCAGGCAAAGAATCCGTCGCTTTCGAAGGAACAGTCCCTGCTTGCTGCAAATGTATCTCTCCAGATAGTCAGAGGCATGATGACGCTCTATGGGGAAGCAGATCTCAAAGGGAAAGTCCTGGTCGTGGCTGAATTCAAAAAGGTGTTGACGTTGTATCTGGGAAGCGTTTTGGCCAAGGACGCGGCGGTAGTGAAGTAAGAATCGGCCAGCGTCTACTGAGAAGTTGGCCACCAAACCAGACTGGATGCCCGTTGGCGCCCACAAGGGGATTCGCTACTGAGGAGTTCAGGTTGAGCTATTAATGTACCGGGCAACTTCCGAATGACGCGTATTCCGCCTGAAGCGAACGCATCGGTAAACACCTCGCGACTGATCGTTACCTATCTCGCGGCGGAACGGTCGATGCCGCCGTTCCTCCCGCGGCTCGCCTGCACTACCTCCGGAATCGCGTTGACGACTGTCGGTTGCTGAGAGAGATGGATGTAGTGGGTGCGCGCCTGGCACTGGGGCGTCACCTTCGCAACGGCGAAAAAGCTGCCGTCGCTCGCTGCCGGGACTGATGCCGTTGTGCGCCGCATCGCGAAGGCCCGGAACGGGCTGCGCCAAATATATTGAACAACGAGAAGGTGTTTACCGTCTATTAAGGCGATCTGGTCTCCAGATCCACCTTTCTTCCTCGCATCGGGTGCGTCTTGTCGGCAGTGGGGATGGGTTGGCTGACCTACTTGTACGAGCAGCTGGCATAACCGAATTGCTGGCTAAATCGTGAGTTTCACCGTTGTCGCCGGGGTTCTCAAATACGCTGTCGCTCCTGATGTTTGATGTGAATGGGCAGCCCTGGACGAAGTAGGCAAAGGCAGCAGGGCAATGAGGCACCCATAAAATCCAATAGGAGACTTTCCAATGAAACACAACACCATGTTGACCGTCGCATCTCTGCTCTCGCTCCTCTTCCTGACGCTTCACATTACGGACGACATCGTTCGTGGGATATCGAAGGCCGAGAGC